>Ga0334898_1000044_pt1 | contig 237733 bp, 233 predicted proteins | sample GraSluR3_MG_10_FD_207228 | JGI IMG/M metagenome (GOLD analysis project Ga0334898, IMG submission 207228) | Sludge microbial communities from methane-producing bioreactor in Wageningen University, Netherlands - Granular Sludge_3_08-R3 | ecosystem: Engineered > Bioreactor > Anaerobic >...
ATGGATTTTCGTTTTCAAATCGGGATTGTTATTTTCAAATCGGGATTTCTGTTTACAAAACTTCACCTGTCATTTTCAAAACGTGACTTTAGTTTTACAAAGGGGAATCTCGGCTTTCAATTAACCTGGAAGGTTTTTTTATTTACGTTTTTACGTCTTTTTTTCCAGCTCTTTCAATTTATTTTCCATAAGTTCCATTTGTTTTTCCAGCCGACACAGTTCCAACATAATAGGATCTTCTATGTTGATCTGATCCACATCCTGGTTTCCTGTCTTTTCCCCGGCGGGGTCTGTGGCAAAGCCACAAATTATTTTTGCAGGGACTCCAACCGCCGTAGCATAAGGCGGCACCTCATTCAATACCACCGCTCCGGCGGCTACCTTGGCGTGATCTCCCACTTTAAAGGGTCCCAACACCTTTGCACCGGCTCCCACCAATACATCGTCTCCCAGGGTGGGATGTCTCTTCCCTTGAACGATTCCCGTACCACCCAGCGTAACCCCTTGGTACAAGGTGCAATAATCACCAATTTCCGTGGTTTCTCCAATCACCACACCGCTGCCATGGTCAATAAAAAGACCTCTTCCAATGGTCGCCCCCGGATGAATTTCGATTCCGGTCAACCATCTTCCCAACTGGGAAATGAACCTGGCTATAAAAAATCGACGCCATTTGTAAAACCGATGAGCGATTCGATAAAACACCAACGCATGAAATCCTGAATAGAGAAATACCACTTCCAAGCTATTGCGGCAAGCCGGATCCCTCTTTTGAATGGATTTTAAATCCTCTCTTATTTTTCCCATACCTACTCCCTAACCTACTCCACTTCTTGAAACATCTTCGTCGATAAATAACGTTCTCCTGTATCCGGTAGAAGTACCACCCAAGTGGTGCCTTTATTTTCCGGTAGTTGTCCCACTTTCATAGCAACTGCTATAGCAGCGCCGGAAGAAATCCCTACCAATAAGCCTTCCTCCCGTGCCATCATACGACCATATTTATAAGCTTCCTCTTCCGTAACAGAGACAACCCGATCCATCACATCCTGGTTCAGAATCTCTGGAACAAACCCAGCCCCAATACCTTGTATCCCATGAGGTCCGGCCTGGCCCTTCCCCAGTACTTGGGATGCTTCCGGTTCCACCCCAACCACCTGAACGGATGGATTTTGCTCTTTCAAATACTGACCTACACCTGAAATGGTGCCGCCCGTCCCGACGCCAGCGATAAAACCATGTATCTTGCCCTCTGTGGCTTCCCAGATCTCAGGCCCTGTGGTCTTATAATGAGCATTTGCATTTGCCCCGTTGGTAAATTGGCTTGGCATAAAGCCGTGGGGAGTATCTTTAAGAATTTTTTCCGCCTCCGCGATGGCACCTTTCATGCCTTCACTGCCCGGTGTCAATACCAGCTTTGCACCATAGGCTTTTAATATATTACGGCGCTCCACACTCATGGTTTCCGGCATGGTCAGTATCACCGCATATCCCTTTTGCGCTCCAATGGCCGCCAAAGCCACTCCGGTATTTCCGCTGGTAGGCTCAATAATCACGGAACCCTTAACAAGGCGGCCCTTTTCTTCCGCATCCACAATCATGGACAAGGCCGCCCGGTCCTTGGCACTTCCTCCCGGATTGAAACACTCCATTTTGCCCAACAACCGAACTTGGTTCCCGATTACATTCTCCATTTTTTGAAGCTGTACCAACGGAGTACCCCCGATGGTTTCCAGCATGTTATTCCGTATCTTCATCCGCTTTTTCTTCCTTGCCCGATTCCTCTTTGGAATCATCTTCCGGATTTTCCGCACTATCCTTTTTCCCTTGGGACATATTCTCCGTTCGGGCAGCTTCCCGCTGTTTACGCTTTTGTTTTTCTGCCTCCAAATCCTCCGGAAGGTAAATGACATCAAATGGCCCCTTCTCTTTGGGTTTTTCGGTGGTATAAAAGGAGGCATTGTTCAGCAAAAAATAGTACAGTACAAACAGCCCGGCCAACACCAGTGCAAATATGATGATGGGCATCTCATGGCCTCCTTTCCCCTTGTGGTTGATATAAGTATACCCGAACCAACGGGTTTCATGCAGAACGCTTTAATAATACACAGTATAAACAGATTGCCAACGATTGTAAAGGGAAGGACTTATCTGCGATTTTCACCCACTATCCTGCGAATCTCTTCTTGTTCCTCTTGGGTCAGCGTCCTCAACATGAGGATGTGAATGGAAACCAGAGTTCCCACAACGAGGAGAACCCACGTCACAATATCTTTACCGATGAACACCATAGAAATCGTCAAGGTGGTCCATAAAAATACCAAAGAAACCACCTTATTCTTACGGGTAATCCCCTTATAAATCATATAACTTGAAATATACGGTCCTAGTACCTTATGCCCCATCAGCCAGTGATACATTCTAGAGGAGCTTCGAAGATAGCAAAAAGAAGACAACAACAAAAAAGGAGTCGTGGGGAGAACCGGGATAAATACTCCGATAATCCCCACAACCAACGTTATGGTTCCAACCACTAGATAGAGTCCGTTTTTCATGTTTTTCAAGATTGCCCTCGACTCTTAGACAAAATATTATTTGCTCAAATCAAATCGATCCGCTTCCATCACCTTGGTCCAGGCCTTCACAAAGTCCCGCACCAATTTTTCCTGGCCATCCTCAGCGGCATACACTTCCGCCAAAGCACGTAGTTGCGAATTAGATCCAAAAATCAAATCCACTCGGGTGGCTTTCCACAGAGACTCTCCTGTTTTTCGATCCACTCCCTCATAAACCCCCGTCTCTTCGTCCAATGGTTTCCATTCCGTATTCATATCCAGCAAATGCCGGAAAAAGTCATTGGTGAGAATCTGGGGCCTTTTGGTAAACACCCCATAGCCGCTCTGTCCATAGTTTGCCCCCAGAACCCGCAGACCTCCCACAAGAGCTGTCATCTCAGGAGCTGTCAACGTGAGCAACTGTGCTTTATCCACTAACATCTCTTCCGGTTTTGTATCATATTTTGCCTTCATATAGTTTCGGAACCCATCTGCTTTGGGTTCCAACACATGAAACGCCATCACATCTGTATCATCTTGACCTGCATCGGTTCTGCCCGGATGGAATGGCACTTCTACTTCTACCCCTGCTTGTTTTGCGGCCTCCTCAATGGCAACTCCGCCTCCTAGAACAATTAAGTCCGCTAAAGATATTTTCATTTCATGGTGTTTCTCATGGAACCTTCTCTGAATTCCTTCCAATGCTGTCAAGACCTCTTTCAAAGTTTCCGGCTCATTGACTTCCCAATTGCACTGGGGCTCCAAACGAATCCGAGCGCCATTGGCACCACCGCGCTTGTCAGATCCGCGGAAGGTGGAAGCAGATGCCCATGCCACAAACACCAACTGACGAAGAGATAGTCCCGATTCCAAAATCTCCTTCTTCAATGCCTGGATTGCTTCGTCGTCTACCAAAGGATGGTCTACCGGTGGAACAGGATCCTGCCAAATGAGAATTTCTTCCGGCACCTCCGGTCCCAGATACCTGGATCGAGGCCCCATATCTCGATGGGTCAATTTAAACCAGGCCTTGGCAAATGCCTTGGCAAACTCCTCCGGATTTTCCAAATATCTCTTTGCAATGGGTTGAAATCCGGGATCCATTCTGAGAGACATGTCGGCAGTAGTCATCATGGGTGCATGACGTTTCTCCGGGTCATGGGCATCTTCCACTGTGTGTTTCGCTTCCGGATCAGTGGGAATCCACTGCCAAGCCCCTGCCGGGCTTTTCACCAAATCCCAATCGTATTTAAACAAGGTTTCCAAATATCCCATATCCCATTTTGTTGGCTTTGGCTTCCAGGCGCCTTCAATGCCGCTTCCAATGGTGTCCCCGGCCTTCCCACTTTTATAACTGCTCTTCCAGCCAAGGCCTTGTTGTTCTATAGGGGCTGCCTCCGGCTCCGGACCCACATGAGTGGCCGGTCCGGCACCATGACACTTGCCAAAAGTATGTCCCCCGGCCACCAATGCCACCGTCTCTTCATCATTCATGGCCATTCGAGCGAAGGTCTCCCTTACATCTTTTCCGGACGCCATGGCACTAGGCACTCCATTGGGTCCTTCCGGATTGACATAAATCAATCCCATCTGCACCGCTGCCAAGGGGTTTTCCAGCTTACGCTCCCCGGAATATCTTTCATCTCCCAACCATTCACTTTCCGACCCCCAATATACGTCTTCTTGAGGCTCCCATACGTCTTCTCTTCCTCCGGCAAATCCAAATGTTTCAAATCCCATGGACTCCAAAGCACAGTTCCCTGCCAGAATCATTAAATCCGCCCAGGAGATTTTTCTTCCATACTTCTTTTTAATGGGCCATAGCAGCCTTCTGGCCTTATCCAGATTCACATTGTCCGGCCAACTATTTAACGGGGGAAACCGTTGTGTACCATCACTGGCTCCACCCCGACCGTCACCCATCCGATAGGTACCCGCACTATGCCAGGCCATTCGGATAAACAATGGACCGTAATGACCGTAATCAGCCGGCCACCACTCTTGAGAGTCCGTCATCAATTGATAAAGGTCTTCCTTTACTTCCTGTAAATTTAATTTCGCAAATTCCTCCCGATAGTTATAATCTCCATCCATCGGATTGCTAAGACATGAGTTCTGATGGAGCATTCTTAAATTCAGTTGATCTGGCCACCAGTCTCTGTTGGTGGTGCCGGCGCCAGTCGATCTTTTTCCCATGTGTCCCGTCACAGGACATTTTTTCTCTTCCATATTATCCTCCTGTCATCTAGCATTTCCGCCTCTTGCCAATAATTCCCGAAAGAAAAGCGTGATCCTATTGCAAAATTTCTGTGTTTATAATCTAGCTAATATTATATTCATTATAATCTACAAAGCCGACCAATTCAATGAGTAATTTCTCATCCGCCAAATAATTTCCGAAAACCCACTATTTGGATTCAACCTAAGAAAAAACCCTCGATAAACAACTCGAAGGTTTTCATTCCCGATCGTTCTATTCATTATGCCAAGATCATCTCGTTGCTAAAGCAGCTCTTTTCGAGATAGGTTGATTCGGTTCTGACTGTCGATTTCGGTGACCTTAACCTTCACCTTGTCCCCAACATTCATCACATCCTCCACTTTTTCAACGCGTTCCTTCGCCATCTTGGAGATGTGCAATAAGCCTTCTTTTCCGGGAAGTATTTCGATAAATGCGCCAAAGGCCATCAATCGAGTAACCACTCCATCATAGACTTCGCCCACTTCCACATCCTTAACCAAGAGCTCGATTTCAGCCACTCCCAATTTTGCCGTCTCCATGTCCGGTGCGGCAATATAGATAAGTCCCGTATCGTCGATGTCAATCTTTACACCGGTTTCCGCGATGATTCGATTGATGGTTTTTCCTCCCGGTCCAATGACCGTTCGAATCTTGTCCGGGTCAATCTGCATGGTGATAATACGCGGTGCATAAGGAGATAAATCCTTTCTGGGCTCTGAAATTTCTTCCATCATCTTTGCCATAATGTGCATTCGGCCCTCTTTGGCCTGTGTCAGCGCTTGCTCCAGAATTTCTCTGGAAAGGCCGTGCACTTTGATGTCCATTTGAATGGCAGTCACGCCCTTTTCCGTACCGGCAACTTTAAAGTCCATATCTCCCAGAAAATCTTCCATTCCTTGAATATCCGAAAGAATGGCCATGGTACTGGATCCGTCCTCTTCCACCCGTTCAATCAATCCCATCGCAATTCCTGCCACCGGTCGGGTGATGGGAACTCCCGCATCCATCAATGCTAGCGTACTGCCACAAACCGATGCCTGGGAAGTAGACCCGTTACTGGACAACACGTCACTCACTACACGGATAGCATAAGGGAACACTTCCTCCGGAGGAAGTACCGGAAGCAAAGCTCTCTCTGCCAAGGCACCATGACCAATTTCTCTTCTTCCCGGGGAACGCATAGGTCTGGCTTCTCCTACAGAGTAAGGCGGGAAATTGTAATGATGCATATATCTTTTTTCCGTTTCATCTCCAATACCATCTATGGTTTGCGCTTCTCTTACCGGAGCCAATGTGGCAACACTCAACACCTGAGTTTGTCCTCTCTTGAACAATCCGGTCCCATGCGTTCTAGGCAAGAAACCTGTTTCACACCATATAGGTCTGATTTCATCCGGCTTTCGATTATCCGGACGAATTCCTTCGTCCAGAATCATGGCTCGAACCTGCTCCTTGGTTATACTGTATAGAACACCGGATACATCCTTCCCATTATCGGGGAAAATTTCCGCAAAATGCTCCTTGGCTTCCTTCTCCACCCGGTCCATATTTTCCAGTCGCTGAAGCTTATCTTCCGTTTGAATGGCTTCCCGCATTTTCGCCGTAGCATACTGACGAACCGCAGTGTCCACTTCTTCCGAAACCTTGTATAAAACCACTTCTTTTTTCGGCTTTCCCACCTCTTTTGTAATGTCCTCGATGAAGGAAACAATTTTTTTAATCTCCTCATGAGCAAACATAATCGCTTCCAAAACCACATCTTCCGGGACTTCCTGGAATCCGGCCTCCACCATCATGATAGCCTCTTTTGTTCCGCTTACGATTAAATGCAAGTCGCTTTCTTCTCTTTGTGCCAGAGTGGGGTTCACCACAAATTCTCCACCCACTCTGCCGATGGACACAGATCCGGTGGGTCCTTCGAAGGGGATATCGGATATGCTAAGAGCCACAGAAGACCCTATCATAGCCACCACATCCGGAGGACAATCCGGGTCTACGCACATAACGGTAGCTACCACCTGTACATCATGATAGTAACCCTTCGGAAACAGCGGTCGAATGGGTCGGTCAATCAGTCGTGAGCTGAGAATCGCCTTTTCACTGGGTCGACCCTCTCTCTTGATAAATCCTCCGGGAATTTTCCCAGCGGCATACATTCGTTCTTCATAATCGCAGGTCAATGGAAAAAAATCAGCATCCGGTCTGGGAGCTTCCGAGGCACAAGCCGTTACATTCACCACAGTATCACCGTACCGCAGTGTAACTTGACCATTGGCCAACTCACACACCTTACCAATCTCCATTTGCAATAATCTTCCACCCAACGCCGTGCGATAGGTTTTGTAATCTTCAAATCTCATAATTAACAACTACCTCCTGTTAATTCTAACTTCTTTGCGTTTTTCACGCTAACAAATAAATATAAATAAAAGCGGAGCAATCTTGGCTCCGCTTAAATTTTTAAGTTGTACTACTTTCTCAAACCTAAACGAGCAATCAGACTTCTGTACCGTTCCACATCCTTATCCTTTAGGTAATTGAGAAGATTTCTTCTCTGGCCAACCATTTTCAGCAAGCCTCTTCGGGAATGATGGTCTTTCTTATGAATCTTCAGGTGCTCATTCAAGTCATTAATTCGATACGTCAACACGGCCACTTGCACCTCGGGCGAACCAGTATCGCCTTCTTTTAGCTGATATTCTTTCATAATCTCAGCTTTTTTTGTTTGATCAATCATTTTCATTTCTCCTTTTCTTGATTCACCTCTCGCTGAGTATCCGTCGGAGTCCTCGAAATACTAAGCGAAGGTACTTACACAACAATTGATGATATCATAAAACATGATCATTGTCTACATCATTTCGAAAAATACGCCTTGGCTGCGAAACAGTCTCTCTTAATTTGGTCCGCCAATGCCTCCACCGAATCAAATTTTATTTCATCTCGTGTTTTTACCAAAAACTCTACATGAATGCTTTTGCCATAAAGTTCCTTGTCAAACCCAAAAATATGGGTTTCTACATTTTTTTCATACTTTCCGATGGTGGGTTTGTTACCCACGTTGGTTATGCTGGGGTATGTTACGCCATGATAAGTACACAAGGTAATGTATACTCCATTGGCTGGAGACACCATAGTTTCATCGATAATCAGGTTGGACGTGGGAAATCCGATGGTTTGTCCAATCTTATTTCCTACCACCACTTCACCATTGATGGAATACGGTCTTCCCATGTATTTCAAGCACTGGTCCACCTGCCCTTCGGAGATTACATTTCGGATCAATGTGCTGCTGACTACCTGGCCATCTATCATTACCGGAGGTACCACCTCAATTTCAAAACCCACTTCTGCACCGACTCGTTGCAATACCTCTGTATCCCCCAAGGCTTTGCTGCCGAACCGATAATTAAACCCACAGAATCCGTATTTCATATGGAGCCTCTTCCACAGCAATTCCCTGACAAAGGTTTCCGGGGTCATTTCCATAATCGTTTCGTCAAAGGTGATATTAAATAAGTGGTCCACCCCCAACTGACGAAGAATTCTGGCCTTTTCCTCGAAGTAAATAATATTCTTGGTAAACTCTTCGTTCATAATCACATTGCGAGGGTGATTGGCAAAAGTAAAAATGCCACTTTCCAACCCTAGCTCGCTGGCCTTTCGCACCGCACGTTCTATAATTTCCCGATGGCCCAGATGAATCCCGTCAAAATTTCCCAGGGCAATCACCATTGGCTGGTTGGATTCTATTTCTTCCAGTGAATGATATATCTTCATGATTTACAATACGTCTCTTTCCTTTTTTTTGAAAACCCTTTCCGGGTAGAAGAGTCCCCTTTGAATGGTCCCTATGGCCACCAGCTCTTCTTCCAGCATCATTCTATATTTAACCGGTTTGTGAGTTCCCACCTCAGGAGTTGATATTTCCAGATGGATCACATCCACAGATTTCCCATCTTCCAATGCTTTTCTCATGGAAATTTTCCCTTGAATTTTTCCCAAACGCACCAAGGGTTTCTCCATAGGGGTTATATTTTTTATCACATCCTCCATGGATGTCAATTCTTCAAAGGTTACTGCATTTTCCAAGCGCATGGCACCACATGCCATTCTCACCAAACCAGACATAACCCCACCACAACCCAAAGCATTGCCTAGGTCATGACATATACTTCGGACATAAGTCCCCTTGGAACAATGAATCCGCAGTAAGGCCTCTTTTTCCGAATCCCGGTATTCCATCATTTGAATGTCATGAATGGTAACTTTCCTTTCGGGAACCTCAACTTGCTTTCCTTCTCTGGCATACTGATACAGCCGTTTCCCATCCACGCGAATGGCGGAGAATAGGGGAGGCTTCTGCATAATCTCTCCTCGAAAAGCTTCCAAGGCGGACTGAATTTTTCCCTGGGAGAGATTCTCCAATCCATATGCTTCTTCCCGACTCTTTTCCTCTATGGCTCCCCATATATCATACGTGTCCGACCGGACACCGAAAGTCACTCTACACACATATACCTTGTCATCTTCCTCCAGATACGGAATGATTCGAGTGGCTTGTCCCAGGCAAAGGAGAAGCAATCCCGTCGCCTGGGGATCCAAGGTTCCCGTGTGACCAATTTTTCGAATTCCCGAAATTCGACGCATCCTCGCCACACAATCATGTGAAGTCATTCCCGGTGGTTTGTTTAATAATATAATCCCATCCATATTGGGAGATGAATTTTTCATAGGTTTTTTATGCTTTCTGATTCTCCATCTCGCGTAGGGTAATCTCAATTTCGTTGATAATCATCTTCAAAGCGAATTCCATGGTGGCCCGAATGGTACACCCCGCCGCCTTACGATGACCACCCCCATTAAACCTCATGGCGATTTCTGCCACGTTGGCCTGGGTTTTTGACCGCATACTCACCTTGATGTTGTCTGCTCCGTCCTCCCTCAGAAAAGCGGCTACTTCCACGCCGGAAATGCAGCGCAATGTCTCCACAATTCCTTCCGTTTCATCCGGGGTTGCACCTGTCTCCTTTAGAATGGAATGGGTGGCATAAGTGATGGCACCTTTTCCACCGGCGAAAAAGGTCAAGTTGTCCATAACTTTATTGGTCATTAGAATCTTTTCCGGCCGGATGTTTTCATAAATCTTCACACTCACATCATTGTGATCGATGCCCAAATCATAGAGTTCTGCTACAATCAAGTGGGTTTCCTTCGTGGTGTTGGAATACTGAAAATTTCCGGTATCTGTGGTAATCCCTGCCCATATGGCTTCTCCGATTTCACGGTCCAACGGTACATTTAATTCTTTCAAAATACGGTATACCAACATGGCCGTTGCCGAAGCATCGGTGTCGATATAATTATAATCAAAAACAGGGTCCGTAGATAAGTGATGGTCGATGCACATGGTATGCTGGCCTTTGAAAAAATGATCCTTTCTTCCTTGGAAGCGAGAAACCTCTCCGCAATCCACCGCAATGCAGAGCTCCGGATTCTTCACTTTCTCACCAGCAGAAATGCAGTAATCCTTTTCTAAAAATCGCAAGTATTGGGCAATTTCATCTTCGATCAAGATATGACACTTTTTCCCCAGAGTACGAAGACCCTTACACAAAGCCACCGCGGAACCCAAAGCATCCCCATCCATATTGACATGGGGAAATAATAGCACCGTTTTCGCTTCTCGTAAGCGTGCCCCAATCTCTTGCAACGTGCTATTCTTCATCTTCCTTCTCCAGTCCCAACTGATCCAACACCCGTGACATTTTTCGTCCGTATTCCATAGAGGTGTCTAGTTTGAATAACAAATCAGGGATGCGCCGCATTTTAATCTGCTGTCCGATTTCTCTCTTAAATACACCCTTGGCTTTTCGAAAGGCAGATAGCACCTCTTCCTTTTCTTCCGGCGACGGCTCTTCGGCATCTGTGGGTCCTAAAATGGTAACGTAACAAGTGGCCACACTACCATCCGGGGTCACTTCCACAGCCGATATGCTGACGAACCCGTTTAATCGAGGATCCTTAATATCCCGGCGCAGCATCTCGCTCATAACACGCCGAATTTCTTCTCCCATTCTTCCTTGTCGATATCCTTTACTCATAACTATCTTAACTCCGTTCAATTTGCTCCATCTTGAAGCATTCTATGATATCACCCACTTTGATATCGTTATAATTATCAATCCCAATGCCGCACTCAAATCCTTCTCTCACTTCTTTGGCATCGTCCTTCATTCTCTTTAAGGAAGAAATCTTCCCCTCATGAATGATAATCCCATCACGAACCAGTCGAATTTGTTCGTTTCGAACCACCTTACCCTCCAGAATATAGGAGCCGGCGATGATGCCTGCACCGGGCACCTTAAAGGTTTCTCTTACCTCTGCTTTACCTAAAACAGCCTCCTTGAATACGGGATCCAACATTCCCTTCATGGCCGCTTCCACATCCGCAATTAAATCGTAGATTACCCGGTAAGTTCGAATCTCAATCTTTTCCCGGTCAGCTAGTTGTGCAATGGCAGTAGAAGGCCGCACATTAAACCCAATGATCACCGCCCCTACGGTACCGGCTAGCATAATGTCCGACTCCGTGATGGTTCCCACACTGGAGTGAATGATGCTGGTACGTATATTTTCATTTTTCAATTTTTCCAAAGAAGTTTTGATGGCATCCACAGAACCCTGAACATCTCCCTTAATGATCATATTCAGTTCTTTTACTTCGCCTTCCTTCAATTGGCTGAAGAGTTTTTCTAAACTGCTGCTGGCATTTCTCGCCAACATTTCTTCACGAAGCTTTGTTTTTCGATTGGCGGCGATTTCCTTTGCCTTGGACAAATCTTTTACCACATGAAATTCGTCTCCCGCTTCCGGCACCTCTGCCAATCCTAAAATTTCTACTGCGGTTGCAGGTCCACCTTTTCGAATGGTATCCCCTTTGTAATTGGTCATCAGTCGTATTTTCCCGGAGCTGGTTCCCGCCACTACGGATTGCCCGGATTGAAGGGTCCCGTTCAAAACCAACAGAGTGGCCACCGGCCCTTTAGATTTATCCAGCCGCGCTTCAATGACCGTACCAGATGCCAAACGATTGGGATTGGCTTTTAATTCCAAAACCTCTGCTTGCAGAAGAATCATCTCTAATAGGGTCGATACCCCTTCTCCAGTTTTTGCCGATACCGGCACACTGATGGTGTCTCCCCCCCATTCTTCTACCAACACACCTTTATCTGCCAAGTCCTTCTTTACCTTTTCCAGATTGGCTCCCGGCTTGTCGATTTTATTGATGGCCACAATAATATGAACGCCCGCTGCTTTCGCATGGCTGATGGATTCCAGAGTCTGGGGCATTACACTATCATCTGCGGCTACTACCAAAACGGCAATATCTGTAATATGAGCTCCCCTGGCTCTCATGGCAGTAAATGCTTCATGGCCCGGGGTATCTAAGAATACAATTTTTTGACCGTTCACTACCACTTCCGAGGCACCGATATGTTGCGTAATTCCGCCGGATTCTGATTCCGTAACGTGGGTCTTCCGGATGGCATCCAAAAGGGAGGTCTTCCCGTGATCTACGTGACCCATTACGGTGATAATCGGGGGACGAGCTTTCAAGTCCTCTTCCAAATCCTTGAAATGCTCAATACCCTCTTCAATGGCCTCCTCCTGAACTCGCCCAACTTTTACCTGGATTCCCAGAATCTCCGCCAGTACTAATAATGTATCCTCATCAATATTTTGGTTTACCGTAGCCATAATCCCCAGCTTCATCAACTCCATGATTGCCTTTGAAGTGGGAATTTCCACTTGCTCACAAAATCCCGCCACGGTAATGGGCACATTGATTATCACAGTGCCTTCCGGCAGTTCCATCATATCCACTTCTGGTTCCACTTCCTTGGATTGTCTCACATGCTTTTTCGGCTTTGGGGCTTTTTCCAAGGAACGAACTCCTGCATAGCCGGTTTTCTTCGGCTTCTTCGGACCGCCGCTCTCCAGCTTTGCAAATTTATCTTTTTCTTTACTTTTGGGACGCTCGTCTTTTTTGGGAGAGGTTTTTGCCGGAGCCGGCGCATTGGACGCAGCACTTTTGGGCTTTGTCTCATTCGGTCTCCGATAATCTCTCCCCTCACCATGCCGGGGAGTATCTTCTGGTCTCTTGGGTTTTGGCGGGGCTTTTGGAGGGGTCGGTACCGTTCTAGACTCCACCGGTTTCACTTCTGCCGCGGTTTTTGGTGTGGCATCCATAATAGATCCCGACTTCTTTGCCGGCCGCTCCTCCGTAGGATGGGCCGCCGCCTCTGTAGCGGCTCTTTCTTTGGTTTTTGCCTCTTTCATGGCTTTTTCTCGCGCCAAAGCCTTTTGCTCTTCTCTGGCATCCAAATCCCGATTGGCCACCGGTTTTCCGATAGGCGGACGCGGTCTGCCCTCAATTTCTTTAGAGATTACCGGCTTGCCCATGGGCGGTTTTTGAGTGCGAGGTTTCTCCTCCATCTTACCACGTCCGGCTGCGGATCTCGCAGGGGGTGTGGGGATGTTTACCGCGGCCTTTACGGTTACTCTCGGCGCGTCATCATCCTCTTTGGTTTCCTTTTTCTTTGGAGTAGCCTTCACAATTTTTGTTTCCGCCGCTGCCTTACTCTTTTTCATTATATTTCTCAGCTGAGTGGCATCCTCCTCTGTTAGTGTGCTCATATGGCTGGTCACATCAATCCCCGCCACCCTACACTTCTCCTGCAACTCTTTGCTGGTGACTTCCAATTCTTTGGCTAACTCATACACTTTTATCGTCATATTCTTCCCTCCTTCTATCTAGTTCTTTGAGGATGACCTGATGAAAATGATCACCCGAAATTCCGAACACACCGGATTCTTCTTCTCCCACAACTTTCGAAAGCCATTGTTTTGTTCCAAACTCCCGATAAGGAGTCTTGGTTTTGATGGCAATTCGAATTACTTTCTCTTTTGTATTATCCGAAAGGTCCTCTGCTATAATGAGCAATTTCAAAGTTCCTTTCTCCATTTGTCTTTTACATGTATCTGTGCCTGTCACTAAATTTTTTGGTCGAGCCGCAAAGCCCAAATAGCTCTCAATCTTCGGTTTCATAGTTTCCCAACTCCCGGAAAAGTTTCTCCACTTGTTGGGAGGAAACTTCCATCTTAAGTCCTCTTCCGATGGCCTTTTTTTTCTGAGCCATTCGAAAACAATCTTGATTTCGGCACAAATAAACTCCTCGGCCCTTGGCTTTCCCAGTAGGGTCGATAGATATCGTTCCTTCATAACCGGCAATTCGAACCAATTGATTTTTCGGTTTAGACTCCATGCATCCAATACATCGGCGCATGGGTGTTTTTTTCATCGGTCGATTTTCCAATATCCTCTCCTAGCAAAAGGTTACGCGTTGGTTTCTTCCTCCGCCTCTTCCAATTCTTCTTCATGGGGCTCCTGGAAATAGTTTTCTCCGGATACTTCTTGGGCAGGTTCCTGGGGATCCACCACTTCTTCGAAATACTTGTCTCCGTCGTAACTTTCTTCCTCTCCCATTTCCTCTTCATCCCCAAAGTATTGGGAGTGACTCTTAATGTCGATTTTCCACCCACATAATTTGGCGGCCAATCGCACATTTTGACCTTCCTTGCCGATAGCCAAAGACAGCTGATAATCCGGGACTATCACCGTGGCACTCTTTCCCTCATCTCCCAGTATAACACTTTCCACTTTGGCCGGGGAGAGCACGTTGCTGATTAAGGTTGCCGGATCTGGATTCCATGGAATAATATCAATCTTCTCTCCAAATAGTTCATCCACCACAGCCTGAACCCGAACTCCCCTAGAGCCCACGCAGGCCCCAACAGGATCTACATTCGAATCCTCTGTCCAAACGGCAATCTTCGTTCTGGATCCGGCCTCCCGGCTGATGCTTTTGATTTCTACCACACCCTCTTGAATTTCCGGCACTTCCAATTCAAACAACCTTTTCACAAGACCGGGATGAGATCTGGAAAGGTATACCTGAGGCCCTTTCGTAGTCTTTTTCACGTCCATGATGTAAACTTTAATTCGACTATTGATGGTATAAGTTTCTCCCGGAACTTGCTCTGTTACTGCAAGAATACCTTCTGTCTTGCCCATATTAATAAATACCGTTTCATTGGAGATTCGCTGTACTGTGCCAGTGATGATTTCCCCTTGTCGATTGATGTAATCATCAAATATCATGCCCCGCTCTGCTTCACGAATTCTTTGAACCACTACTTGCTTTGCAGTCTGCGCGGCAATTCTTCCAAAATCCATGGGCGTTACTTGATATGCCACCGTATCTCCCACTTCATATCTGGGATCTATTTCTTTTGCATCCTCAATGGAAATCTCCACCATATCGTCTTCCACTTCACCCACTACATCCATCAGCATGAGCACATCAATGTCTCCCGTCTCCCGATTGATGTCCACTCGTACGTTTTGACTGGTACCGTAATTCTTCTTGTAGGCAGAAACCAGCGCAGATTCGATGGCCTCAATCAGAATGTCCTTAGAGATTTGCTTTTCTCTTTCCAGCTCCTCAATGGCTTGAATAAATTCTTTGTTCATTTTTCCCTCCTTAAAATACGACTTTTAATATAGTTTTCGCCACCTTTTCAAAGGGTAGCGTAATATGCTGATGATCGGGGCCCTCTATCACCAATTGATTGTCTGCCAATTGGATCAGTACGCCCTCGTATTTTTTATTTCCGAAAACAGGCTCGTACAGTTTGACCTCCACCTCTCTCCCCTGATATCGATCATAGTCTTTTTGTCGATATAGGGTTCGATCCATACCCGGCGAAGAAACTTCCAAATAATAGTTTTGTTCAATGGGATCCAATAAATCCAATTTTTCGGATAGGTATCGGCTTACTTTTTCGCAATCTTCCATGCTCACAAAGACTTCCTGATCCTCCCATATCTTATCGATATAAACCCGAAGAAACCAGTCCTTGCCTTCCTTCATAAATTCCACATGATACAACTCCAGGTCCTGCTCCTCCAAAAACGGAATCAGTAGTTCCTGAACCAAATCTCGAACCGGTACCTTTGCCATCTTCATGAATCCTTTTCTTTTCAAAATGAGTGGAGTGGGCCTTCGCCCACTCCAATTGTCTTACCATCAGTAAATTCCAGTAACATGTTACCATAAGACGGTGATAAAAGCAACCCCATTATAGCTTTTTAATCACCTCTATTCCCTTTTCTGCCAACAAATCTTCTGCCCGGGAGATGTCCTCTACCTTCAATACAAAGTATTGAGGCCCTCCCTTTTTTACCACAAAAGAATACACATAGTCCACATTCACGCCAGCCTGGGCGAGAATCCCGAATATTTCGTTCAGACTTCCTCTTCGGTCCTCCGGATTGATGGCCATAATGTCGGATAACATCGCTACTATGCCGTTTTTCTTCAAAATCTCTACTGCCTTGTCCGGATCATCTACCACGGTTCGTAAAATACCATACTCTGTTGTGTCATACACAGAGATGGCCCGTATATCGATTCCTTCCCGATAGAAGATGTCCGTTAAATTGGCTAACGTTCCGTGTTGGTTGGGTAAAAGCACGGACAATTGTTGAATTGCCATCTTAGTCCTCCTTCCTTAAATCAATCACACGCTTGGCCTTTCCCTCGAATCGCGGTAAACTGGCTGGCTGGACCAAATTGACTTTTGCATCAATTCCCAATACCGAACGCAGTTTCCCACGGATGGTCTGGCTCAAGCTCTCCAACTTGGCATAGGAATCCAAGTATGTGGCGTCTGTCAACTCCACATCCACCTCAATCTTATCCAAATAATCTTTCTTGTATACCTTGATTTGATAGTGGGGTCCAATTCCCTCACTCTTTATTAATACCTCTTCAATTTGGGACGGGAATACGTTGACACCGCCCAGGATTAACATATCATCCGAACGACCCTGAATTTTCGCCATTCTCACGGTGGTACGGCCACAACTGCATTTTTCGTAATTCAAAGAAGTGATATCCTTGGTTCGATATCGAATAATCGGCAAGGCTTCCTTGGTGATGGTGGTAATGACCAACTCTCCCCGCTCACCCGGACCCAGTACCTTCCCTGTATCCGGATCAATAATTTCCGCCAAAAAATGATCTTCACTAATGTGCATTCCAGTCAGGGCCAAACATTCTCCGGACACACCCGGCCCAATAAGCTCACTCATTCCATAGTTTTCGGTGGAAAAAATTCCCCAAGCAAGATTCAGTTCATTTCGCATGGCTTCCGTAGAACCCTCCCCCCCAAAAAGACCCCACTTCAATCGAAAATCCTTCTGAGGATTCTTGCCCATGGCTTTGGCTACTTCTGCCATATGCAATCCATAGGATGGAGTGCATATCAAAGCGGTAGTTCCGAAATCCTCCATAATCATAATCTGCTTTTCCGTGTTTCCGCTTGATGTGGGAATGACCCCTGCACCCACGTGCTCCAGTCCCTGATGCAGTCCAAAGGCTCCTGTGAACAATCCATATCCAAATGCAATCTGGGCCGTATCTTCATCTGTGACACCAGCCTGTGTTACCATTCGGGCAATCAATTCCTTCCAGGTTTCCATGTCCTTACGCGTATATCCCACCACAGTGGGTTTTCCCGTCGTACCCGAGGAAGCATGATACCGAACGATCTCCTTTCGAGGAACGGAAAACAGGCCGAATGGATAGTTTTCCCGAAAATCTTCCTTTGTGGTGAAAGGTAGATTCTCTGTATCCTCCAGCCTTTTTATATCCCCGGGTTCCAACCCCATCTCCCGAAAGCGTTTCTCATAAAATGGGACCTTTTCATAAACCCTTCGTACCGTTTCTTGTAATCGTTGTAGCTGTAGCTGACGATACTGCTCTCGATCCAAGGTTTCATCCCGGCTCCAAATACGATGTACACGATCCTTTTCTTCAAACATATTTTTACCCTATCTTTCTACCCCCCTATGGCGGGTCATTTGTAATTCGTTACCCCAAATCAAACAAGGAGATTTGATCGGATTCCGGAATGCCATCTAACACACCCAGTTCCTTCAGACCGCTCACGGCCGTGTTATTGGCCTTCCCTCGATTCCGAATATCTTCCACCGTGGTATAGGGTTTCCTTTCGTACTCCTCCTGTAGTGTTCGCGCAGCCGCTTCGCCCAAACCGGATATGGCTGCCAGAGGAACTCGCACCTGATGGTCCTCCATATAAAACTTCAGCGGATCCGATTTGCCCAAACGAGGGTTCAGAAAACGAAATCCCCTGGAGAACATTTCATACATGACCTCCAACACGGTAATCTCGTTTTTTTCCTTATCCGTGATGGATTTCCCCTTATTGCTCAACATTTGGATTCGTTCAAACACTTTCCCCGCTTCTTTATGAATAAATTCGGAATTAAAATCATCCCGTTTCGAAGTAAAGAATGCGGCATAAAAAGCGGCAGGGTGATACACCTTGTAATAGGCGATTCGATAGGACATCATCACATAGGCTACCGCATGAGCCCTGGGGAACATATATTTAATCCGTTTGCAGGATTCGATATACCATTCTTTGATACCGTTACTCTTCATCAAGCGCTCTTGCTCTAATGTGACACCTTTCCCCTTTCGAACACTCTCCATTATTTTAAATGCATCCTTGTGAGGTACGCCCTTTAAAATCAGGTAATTCATAATGTCATCCCGAGTAGAAATCACTTCACTCATGGTGGCCACGCCGGACTTAATAAACTCTCTGGCATTGTTATTCCAAACATCGGTTCCGTGAGAAAACCCGGAAATTCGCACCAAATCTGCAAATCGCGAGGGGCAAGTATCGTCCAACATCCGCCGAACAAACTCCGTCCCAAATTCAGGTATTCCATAAGTCCCATGTACAAACTTATAATCCGGGTTCTGTATTTTTAAGGGTGCAATTCCTTGAAACAACTCATTTACAGAAGCATCATTCAAGGGCAAACTCAGCGGATCTACCCCCGTCATATCCTGTAGATGCCGGATTTGGGAGGGAACATCGTGTCCCAATAAATCAAGCTTCAAGAGGTTGTGATCAATGGAATGGTAGTCGAAATGGGTGGTTACAATATCCGTATTTCCATCATTGGCCGGGTGTTGTACCGGGCAGAATTCGTGAATATCATGACCTCTCGGTACAATGATAATGCCCCCAGGATGCTGTCCGGTAGTTCGTCGTATCTGGGTGCAGCCTTGGGTCAGCCGCTCCACCTCCCATTTGTTGACCGAACTTCCCCTTTCTTCGTGATACTTCTTCACATATCCATAGGCGGTTCGATCCTGAATGGTTCCGATGGTACCGGCCTTGAATACATTGCCCTTCCCGAATATTTCCTCCACATAGCGGTGGGCAATGCTTTGGTATTCTCCCGCAAAGTTTAAATCAATGTCCGGTTCCTTATCTCCTTCAAACCCCAGAAAGGTTTCAAAAGGAATGGAGAACCCCAAACGATCCATGGTAGTTCCACAAACGGGACATTGTTTTTCCGGCATATCCACACCGCAATCATATTTCTCATTGTCCCCCCACTCCAATTCCTTGCACTTTGGACACACATAATGGGGAGGGAGCGGGTTCACCTCGGTAATCCCTGCCATGGTGGCTGCGAAGGAAGACCCCACAGAACCTCTGGAACCTACCAAATACCCGTCTGCCAAGGATTTTTCTACCAGCATTTTAGCAGATACATACATTACCGCATATCCATTTCCAATGATGGAATCCAACTCTTTTTCCAATCGAGCTAAAATTCTTTCAGGTAATGGGTCTCCGTAAATAGAGATGGCTTTCTTGGTACAAGCCTCTCGAAGAATTTCATCTGCATTTTCTATTTTTGGAGGATACTTCCCCTCTGGAATGGGACGTATTACCTCAATCATTTCTGCAATTTTTCGCGTATTGGCAACCACTACTTGATAGGCTTTTTCCGCCCCCAGGTAGGAAAATTCCTCCAACATCTCCTCGGTTGTTCGTAGATAAAGTCCCTTGTTGCTTTCCGCATCTTTATAGCCTTGTCCCGCCTGAATAATGGTTCGATAAATGGCATCCTCCGGATCCTTATAATGGGCATCGGAAGTAGCTACCACCGGTATTCCCGCTTCTTCCCCCAGAGATACAATGCGGCGATTGAATTCCCGCAAACCCTCATGATTTTTCACCTCACCCCGGTCTACCAGGAATTGGTTGTTAACGATGGGCATAATCTCCAAATAGTCGTAAAATGATGCTTTTTCCTGCAACTCTTCCCGGGGTAAATTTTTCCTGAGTGCGGAGAATATCTCTCCCGCTTCACAAGCGGAGCCCACCAACAATCCGTTCCGCTTTTTTCGAAGATGAGACTTTGGAATCCTGGGGCGACGATGATAAAGATAGTGTAAATGGGATAAAGAGACCAGCTCGTAGAGGTTGCGCAACCCCTCCTGTGTCTTGGCCAACAATACCACATGATAGGTGTTGTCCCGGGATATGCCCTCTTTCCCGTTAGCACTTTCATCGTCGTACAAGTATCCCTCCATGCCATAGATGACCTTAAGGTTTAATGGCCCCCGCTTATCATTTAACGCTTGATAAGCTTCGGGAAAGGCCTGCACCACACCGTGGTCGGTAATGGCAATGGCCTCCTGTCCCCAACGGGCCGTTGTATGTAAGAGGTCCTTCACACCATTCAGACCATCATTTTCACTCATTTTAGTATGACAATGCAGCTCGACTCGCTTCTCTTCTGCAAAATCTTGTCGCTGGATCTGCTCTTCTCTGCGAACCGCCAATGTCTTCAATACCAAGGTATTTTCAAAGGTATCCCATTCCGGCTCTCCCAACACCTTCACAAAGCAATCCTTTTCCAACGCTTCATCGATTTCATTCCACTTTTCGTCGGAACAGAAAAGCTTGCAGCATAGCGAGGAAGTTTTATCCGTTATCAGTAATGTGGCCAGCTTTTTATTGTTCTTGATGGTTCTGGCATCCTTCTTGAAAAGCCTTCCTTGAACCACCACTTTATCCATATCCACCTGTACTTTTGATATGTCCGTGGCTTCCTCTTTGATGGGTTTCCCCAATACATTGGTCGCCGTTCTTTTTTTGTCCCCTGCGCTACCATGTATTTTTTCTGCCTTCAGTCGCTTCTCTTCGGCTTCTTTTAATTCAATAAATAACCTGGCCCTTTTTTCTTCCTTGGTTTTTTCATATCGGTCCGGGTGATTCTCAAAAGTAATCTCCACAGAGACGCCCAGTCGCTCCTGGAGTGCTCTCTCATATGTGGCCTTCAGCTCTTGATTGCATTTACTGGCCGTTGTTTCTCCCAATACGGGAATCAATACATTCCAAACAGCTTCTTTGGAAGAAGGGCTTACTATAATTTCCTCCGGCCGGATGGTGTTGGTCATCACCCGATATTTCCCATTGCTCTCTTCCGTTAAGTAAGGTATATATAAAGGGATTGCTTGAGACCCGGGCATTTCCAACTCTTCGTACGTAAACTGAAACCGGATTTCCTCCACTCCGGGAATTTTTTTCTTAATTTTTGTTCGAATATTTTGAAGATCTTCTATTGGGATAACCACATTGGTAATAATCCAAAGTGTAAGATGGTTTTTCTCGGGATCCATGGTTCCTTTTTCGAGAACAATACGAGCGGAATTCTTCCACTCTTCTCCCAGTTTTTCCCACGATATAGATGTCAATATAAGCTGCTGCATGTTGTCATTACCCCTTGGATTATTGGTTGATTTCTCGTATCAACTGAAGCAATTCTTTTACGATTTGGCTTTCGTTTACACTTCGGATAACCTGGCCTTTTGCAAATAGTAGGCCTTTTCCTTCTCCGCAAGCCACTCCGAAGTCGGCTTCCCTGGCCTCCCCGGGACCATTGACACCGCAACCCATAACCGCCACGGTCAAATCCTCTGACTCCAGCCCCATTTCCTGTAGCTCCCCTTCCACTTGATTGGCCAATTTTACTAAGTCCACCTTCGTTCTTCCACAAGTAGGACAAGAAATAACCTGAAGCCCTTTTCTCAAGCCCAGTGCCAGAAGCAGCTTCTTTCCAAACCGAACCTCTTCCACAGGATCTCCTGTCAAGGATACTCGAAAGGTGTCTCCAATCCCGGCTAGCAGAAGGGAACCGATTCCGGCGGCCGACTTTATTTTTCCCATCTCCAGTGTTCCGGCTTCCGTTACCCCCACATGAAGAGGATAATCTGTCCATTGAGACAACTTTTCATAAGCTTCTACCGTCTTCTTCACATCGGATGACTTCACCGAAAGAACCAGTTGATGAAACCCTTGCTTCTCCATCCATTGGATTTGGTCCATGACACTCTCCACCATGGCATCCACCGTAGCGCCTCCGTACTTTTCCAACAATTCTCTTTGAATAGAACCACTGTTCACACCTACGCGAATTGGAATTTCAGCTATGCCGGCAGCTTCTATCACCTGCTTAACATGCTGCTCCTCCCCGATATTGCCCGGGTTGATACGAATCTTGTCCGCCCCTTGCCTTATGGCATCCAAGGCCAACTTGTAATCAAAGTGTATATCGGCAATCATGGGAATGGCGGAAAACTCTCGGACTCTTTTTTTGATTTCGCCAAAACAAATAGCGCTGGTTTCATTCGGGATCGCCAAACGTACCAGTTGACATCCCGCAGACACCAACTCTGAAATCTGATGAACACAGGCTTCCATATCTTCCGTAGATCTGTTCAACATGGATTGGATGGTGATAGGTGCATCTCCTCCAATGGCTACGTCGCCACATCTTACTTGCTTCGTCATTTATCCTCCAAAATGGGGTACAATAAAACGCAAAATATCCTGCCAGGTAACAAATATCATCAGCCCGAACAATAAAATAATTCCAATAATGTGTATTTTTGATTCGATTTCATCCGTAATCACCTTGCCTGTAACTTTTCGGATGGCTAGGAAAACCAATCGCCCCCCATCCAATGCGGGAAAAGGAAACAGGTTAATAATGGCCAGATTCAGACTAATCAGCGCGCCCAAATATGCCACATAGGAAACGCCCATTTTTGCCGTGTCGCCCACCATATATACAATGCCCACCGGACCCGTCAGTTCCGTTGCCGGAACCTCCCCCGTAAATAATTGCTTTAAAATCTCCATCATGGAAACTGTCATGTTCCATGTAGATTTCGTCCCGTCCAGTAGGGAACGAAAGGGCTTTTTCTCAAATGCAGGTGCAATCCCCATCACCGTACGCCCATCTTCACCAGCATAGGTTCCCGTGGTTAAAGTGAGGGTGGCGCCATCTCTGGAAATAGATAGAGTCACCTCTTCGCCCGGCTGTCGTTCTCCCACCGCTACAGGAATTTCCTCCCAGGATTGAATGTTCACACCTTCAATGGACAGAATTCGGTCGCCAGCCATGAGGCCGGCGGCTTCAGCAGGACTTCCCTCCGAAACCTGCTCAATGGTAGTCGAAGGGTATCCCATAGCAAGCAAAATAGAGGATAAAATGATGATGGCCAGAACCACATTCATCAAAGAGCCGGCAGCCAGGATAATGGCTCGTTGCCAAGCCGGTTTCTTATGAAAGGATTTTTCATCCGGAGAATCTTCATCCTGACCCTCCAAAGAGCAATAACCGCCAATGGGAATGCCTCGAACCGAGTAAAGTGTTTCCCCTCTCTGTTTCTGGAACAAAGCGGGGCCCATGCCAATGGCAAACTCATTTACTTTTACACCAAATATTTTGGCGGTGGCAAAATGCCCCAACTCATGAACAAATATCAGTATGGCAAATATAATTACGGCATATACAATGGTCATATTTGATTCCTCACTTCTCGGTCCAACTCTAATATCTCCTCCAACCCAGCCGGTTGAAAAGGTTCATGTCGCTCTAAAATTCTCATCAGCTGATTGGGAATATCCACAAAAGAAATTTCCCCTTGTAAGAAACGATGAACCAACACTTCATTGGCAGCATTCAGTACCACCGGATAGCTTTTCCCCTTCCTCCCGGCTTCCTTGGCCAGGGCCATACAAGGAAAAGCTTCTTCATCCGCCTTCTCAAAGGACAAAGAATGGGCATCCCTCAAGAAATCAAGGCGCTGTTCTTCCATAGGAAGACGATGAGGATACGATAAGGCCAATCCAATGGGTATTTTCATATCCGGACACCCCAGCTGGGCCATCACAGATCCATCTTCATATTCTACCATGCTATGGACGATACTTTGAGGATGAACCAGCACTTCAATTTTATCCCAATCTACATGAAACAACCAGTGAGCCTCTATGATTTCCAGGCCCTTATTCATCATAGTGGCGGAATCCACCGTAATTTTCTTGCCCATTTTCCAATTGGGATGACAAAGCGCATCTTCTAAAGTTACATTCTCTAATTCTGCCCAGGTTCTTCCTCGAAATGGCCCGCCAGAGGCGGTTAAAATCAAACGGCGAGGGGTCTCACCCATATTTCCCATCAAACACTGAAAAATAGCACTATGCTCACTATCCACCGGCAAGATGGGTACATTTTTTTCCTTCGCCAAATTCATAATCAACGACCCACCTGCTACTAGAGTTTCCTTGTTGGCTAAGGCGATGGTATTTCCTGCTTGTATTCCATAGTAGGTGGGCGCCAGTCCGCTAATCCCCACTAGTCCATTGAGAATCATGTCCCAGGAAGAAGATGCCACCTCCCGAAGTCCTTGCTGCCCCCATAACACCGTCAATTCCGGGAAATGCCTTTGAACATCTTTTGCTTGTTCCGGAGATCCTACCACCACCGCCTCCGGCGAATGTTTTGCAATTTGCTCCAATAATAACGGCACCTGGTTGGCACAGGTTAGCACGGTTACCTGATACCGGTCTTTATTCTGCTCCACCAATTGAAGGGCCTGGGTACCAATGGATCCCGTGCTGCCCAATACGCAAATTCGCTTCATCAAATACCCCTAACTTATCAATACCCAAAGAATGGAATAATATATAAATGGACCGGTAAAAAGAACACTATCAAATCGATCCAGAATCCCTCCGTGTCCGGGGATCAATGTGCCATAGTCCTTAATCCCTAGCTTTCGCTTGAACATGGATGCCACCAAATCCCCTACCTGTGATAGTAGGCTTCCCATGAACCCAATCCATAGTCCATGAAGCAACAAGTCGGGCGAGAAAAAGTACAAAAATCCCAAAGTTAATACCATACTGCCCAACAATCCTCCCACGGCCCCTTCCACTGTTTTCTTGGGGCTGATGGCTGGACACAATTTGTGTTTTCCAAAAAGATATCCGGTAAAGTAGGCAAAAATATCGGTTCCAAAGGCCACAATCACGGTGAGCCAAACCAACAAAGGCAAGGGAGATTGGTGGATGAGAACAATGTGAAAAGAAAAGAATCCCACATACAATACACCGACCAAAGTCACCAATGGGCCAAGTAGTTGCGCTTCCTCAAACCGGTAAAATAAAGTACCCAAACATAACAGCACTGTGATAAATAGCCATAGTCCCAGTCCGCTACTGGCGATTTCAAATAGTTGAAGCGCATAGAGCAGCAACAAAGATAAATACCCCACTACAGGGAAGCTCTTTATATTGGCTTGTTGAAATGCCTGGTAAAACTCCCGCATGCCCCATAGCCCCACCAAAAAACACCCCCACAATAGGGGAAGCCCCCCCACGTAAAGAATCCCCAACAAGGGAAGCATGATGAATGCAGAAATGACTCGAGTTTTCATCCTTTATTCTCCTCAAACTCTTCGGTACATCTTCCTCCATATCTCCGCTGTCTGCTTTGAAACTCCGAAATACAGTGGTCCAGGTCCTGGGGCGTGAATTCCGGCCACAAAACAGGAGAGAATACCAGCTCCGAGTATGCACTTTCCCAGAGTAAAAAATTAGATAACCGCATTTCTCCGCTGGTTCGAATCACTACATCCGGATCCGGTATCTCAAATTTGCCCGTACTTAAGGTCCCTGCGATCCATTCTTCATTAATCTCCTGGGCAGACAGTTTCCCCATCTCCACCTTTTCAGCCAGCTGTCTTACTGCGGAAACCAAATCCCATCTGGCACCGTAATTCAGGGCGATGTTGAATGCTAACCCTTGATTTTCACGGGTGGTTTCCAATGTCTTTTCAATCCGCTCCACGGCATCCTTGGGTAGCTTGGAGTAGTCCCCTAAAATATGTACCCTCACTTGATTTTCATGCAGCTCCTTCAATTCTTTGTCCACAAAAAAAACCAACAACTGAAAAATTCCACCCACTTCTTCCACACTTCTTTTCCAGTTTTCTGTGGAAAAGGCATAGACCGTCAAATGCTTGACGCCCAGCCGGGAACAATGCTTCACAATCTCCTTCATGGCCTTCATACCGGCATGATGCCCCGCCATTCTGGGGAGGTTTCTCTGTTTTGCCCAACGTCCGTTACCATCCATAATGATGGCAATATGTTGGGGAATCTGCTGCGCCATAACTCTTCCCTTTTTTTAGAAAAGGAGGTCTTCTCAGACCTCCATGATTTCCTTTTCTTTTGCTGCAACAATTTCATCGATATCCTTTATACTTTTGTCCGTCAGCTTCTGAATTTCGTCCATATCATGTTTTAAATCGTCTTCCGTCAGCTCTCCGGCTTTTTCCTGTTTTTTCAATTCATCGTTGGCGTCCCGCCGAAGATTTCTTACAGCCACTTTGGCATCCTCGCCCATTTTTTTTACCAGCTTCGTTAAGTCTCTTCTTCGCTCTTCGGTAACCTGGGGAATCACCAACCGCACATTTTTACCATCATTACTGGGGTTAATGCCCAGGTCTGCCATGTTAATGGCTTTTTCCACTGCACTAATGGAAGAAGGATCAAAGGGGGTGATTTGAAGAGTACGGGGATCCGGCGCAGACACGTTGGCAATATTTCGAAGCGGGGTGGGTGATCCATAATAATCCACCACCACCTTGTCCAACAAAGCAGGATTCGCACGGCCCGCCCGAACAGTATTTAGTTCTTCTTTTAAAAACAACAAGCATTTTTCGGCCTTTTCTTCCGTCCGATTCATTGCATCCTTACTCATAAGACTTCCTCCTTTTTATCTGTGATTTCTTCTATTTTATCAGGGTGCCGATAGGTTCTCCCAAAACAGCTTTTACCATATTTCCCTCCGTCGCCAAAGCGAAAACATGAACCGGTATATTATTGTCCATACATAGACTGGCGGCGGTTGAGTCCATCACTCCCAGCTGCTGTTCCAGTATTTCCTTATGTGTTATGGTATCATATTTCACAGCCTCCGGATACAACTCCGGATCTTTGGAATATACCGCATCCACATTCTTGGCCAGTAAAATGACATCTGCTTCCATTTCTGCCGCTCTCAGAGCTGCCGTGGTATCTGTGGAGAAAAAAGGATTCCCCGTCCCTGCACCGAAGATGACCACTTCTCCATTTTCCAACTGTTTAATGGCTCGAAGACGAATATAGGGCTCTGCCACCTCTTTCATCTCAATCGCGGTGTGCACACGTGCATTCAACCCGCATGCTTCAAAGGCATCTTTCAGGGCCAGGGCATTGATAACCGTTGCTAACATCCCCATATAGTCTGCGGTAGCCCGGTCCATACTTTTGGACGTCTTCCCCCTCCAAAAGTTTCCACCTCCTACAACAATGGCCACTTCCACACCCATTTCATGGATTTTTTTGATTTCATTGGCTACCTTCCCCAACACCTCTTCATTGAGACCAAATTTATTGTCTCCAGCCAGGGCTTCACCACTAATCTTAATAATGACTCTCTTGTATTTTGGCTCCATATGCTTCTCCTCTGGTTCCCTTTGTGGTCCTAAAACAATCCGAAGGTATTATACCATACCCTGGGCCTATGGAACAATCCATAATCCTCTTTCTCCCTCTTATCCCTTTCGATAGGCCAGAAAATATGCGCCGGCCACCAACAAACCGCCACCCACGATATTGCCCAAAGTGACCGGTATGAGATTCCCCAGGAAAAATCCGGACCAGTCCAGACTTTGTAACATCTCCCCAGTAACTCCGGATAAGTTGAGATATGTTTCCTGACCCTTCGCCAAGATTCCTGCGGGAATATAATACATATTCGCTACACTGTGCTCAAAGCCCGATGTAACAAACAACCAGATGGGGAAGAAGCACCCCAACAACTTACCCGTCATAGTGTCTGCTCCATAGGCAATCCAAACCCCCAAACAGACCAGCCAATTACAGAGTATGCCCAGAATCACTCCCTGGATAAAGGTGAGAGATGTTTTCCCGGCTGCAATTTTGATGGTTACCCCCCCTAACAAACCGGCGGAAGCCTCCAAATTGCCGGACACTACGATAAAATAGGCCACCATCAATGCCCCTGCCATATTCGCCAAGTACACAATAACCCAATTACGAGCCATTTTTGCCCACGTAGTTTTCCCGGACGCCAAACTGGCCACCATCATGGTGTTTCCCGTAAAGAGTTCCCCGCCTGCGGCAACCACCAACATCAAACCGGTGGTAAATACAGCCCCTGCCAATGCTTTCCCTATACCATAGGTATCCGGGTTTGACAGTAAATTATACGCCGCTACATTAGAACCGGCTGCCGCCAACGCAATAAAGGCGCCGGCTAAAAACCCCAACACCGCCAGTCGAAGGAATGAGCTATTCCCTTTTTCTTCACCGGCTTCAATCACACCGTCTAAAATCTCGCTTGGTTTGAGAGGTTTCATCTTTCTCGCCACTCCCCTTCCTGATTCTTCATTGATACAAAAAAGCACCGAACCCCTGAAAAGAGCTCGGTGCCGTACTGCACAAGCTAGTTGCCCATTTGTTTCATAACTTCCTCAAGGAAACACTCTTCCTTCTTTTCTATCCCCTCACCCACTTCATATCGAACCATAGATACTACCTGGATGTCTTTTCCCAAGGAGTTGGCCGTCTCTTCCACATATTGAGCCACTGTCTGTTCACTGTTCTTCACAAACTTTTGTTGCAACAGGCAAATCTCTTTTACTTCTTTCTTGATTTTTCCTTCCACGATTTTATCCACCATTTCCGGTTTTTTGCCTTCATTCAACACCTGTTGTGTCATAATTTTCTTTTCGTTTTCGATGTATTCCGGATCTACCTTGGATTCATCCACAAACAAAGGATTCATAGATGCTACCTGCATAGCTACGTCTCGGCCCAAACCACTTACTTCTTCTGCATTGGCTTCAGTTTTCAACCCAACCACAACACCAATTTTACCATTTCCATGTAGATACCCCACATACTTACAGCCTTCCGAAGCATCTCGATGGAATCGGCGAATGTTCATATTTTCTCCAATTCTTGCAATCTTGCCTTGCAGGGCTTCTTGCACCGTCTCCCCGTCCAAATCCATGGCAAGGAAGCTTTCCGGTTTTCCATCCGCCCATTCCAGAACTTTCCATGCCAAAGCATCCACAAAGTCCACAAATTCCTGATTCTTGGCCACAAAATCCGTTTCCGAATTTACTTCAATGATGGCTCCCATGGACCCATCCTCAGAAAAAGCAATTCGAACCAGTCCCTCAGAGGCCACACGATCTGCCTTCTTTGCAGCCTTAGCAATGCCTTTTTCACGAAGAAGCTCCACGGCTTTTTCCATATCTCCATCGGCTTCCACCAGTACATTTTTACAATCCATCATACCGGCGCCCGTTAATTCCCTCAGTTCTTTCACCATTTGTGCTGTAATTGCCATTTACTCCTCCTCCGATTCCTCTTCATCTATCTTAACTTCCGATTCCTCTACTTCACCGGCTTCTTCTACTGCTTCCGATGCCGGAGTATCGTCATAGCTTTCGCCCTGATTGGCTTCGATTACCGCATCTGCCATGCAGGAAGCAATCAATTTCACCGCTCGAATGGCATCATCGTTGGCGGGAATTACATAGTCTAAATCATCCGGATCACAGTTGGTATCTGCGATTCCGATGACCGGTATACCCAGGATACGAGCTTCCTTCACTGCAATTCTTTCTTTTTTCGGGTCTACCACAAATATGGCGCCCGGCATTCCCTTCATATCCTTAATGCCTCCCAGGAACTTTTCCAATCTTTCCAGTTCCAGACGAAGCTTGCTTACTTCTTTTTTAGACAACTTCTCAAAAGTCCCATCGGTTTCCATGGCTTTGATTTCATTCAACCGATCAATTCTACCACTAATGGTTTTATAGTTGGTCAGCATTCCGCCCAACCATCTTTCATTTACAAAGAACATGCCGCAACGTCTGGCTTCGTCCAGAATGGCGGACTGTGCTTGCTTCTTGGTTCCTACGAAAAGAACCGGGCGGCCGCTTTCTGCCACACTGCGCATAAATTCATAGGCTTCCTCGATTTTTTTCACCGTCTTTTGCAAGTCGATAATATAAATTCCATTTCGCTCCGTAAAGATGTACGGTGCCATTTTGGGGTTCCATCTTCGGGTCTGATGACCAAAGTGAACGCCCGCCTCCAACAACTGCTTCATTGATACTACTGCCATTTTTCTTCCTCCTTGGTTTTACTCCTCCACCGAACATAGGACTCTGATACAAACCAAGTGTCCGGTGTGTGTAATATAATATCTAATTTCCTTCCAGAGATTGCCTCCTTAAGGACCGTCTGATATTGTATAATAAAACCGCTGCGGTTGCAACGGTTTTTTCTTATCTTTCTCTTTTATAAGTAATTAGATCCTCCGAAATTTCGTTGGCAGCAATGGAAACCGGTTTATCTACTTCCGTCTGTGTCAGCTTGGGTTTGCCATTGACAATATCTCTCGCTCTTTTTGCGGCCAATATTACCAAGGTATACCTGGAATCCGCCTTTTTTCGAATCTCATTAATGGATGGATACAACATTTAAATCTCCTCCTTATACTCCTCAATCAGTTTATAAATATCCGCAGACACCCTGGAATGCTCCGCAATCATAATGGCTTTTACCCGATTCACCGCTTCTTTCAGTTGATCGTTTACCACGCAATAATCATATTTGTCGATGTAGGATACTTCTTTCAAGGCGCCTGCCAATCTTACATTGATAGCTTCCGGCTCTTCCGATCCTCTTCCGGTAATTCGTTTTCTCAACTCTCCCATAGACGGGGGAAGAATAAAAATAAAAATTCCCGTGGGATAGCTCTGGCGAACACTGAGAGCCCCTTTAATGTCGATATCCAACAGTACGTCTTTCCCCTCCCGGATGGCATCCAAGACGAATCTCTTCGGGGTCCCATAACTGTTTTCAAAGTTGGTGGCATACTCCAACAGTTCTCCCTCTCGAATGGCCTCCTCGAATTCTTCCCTGGTGACAAAATGGTAGTCCACTCCATCCACCTCTCCCGGTCTGGGAACTCTTGTGGTCATGGACACGGAAAAAACCACATTGGAATCCTTCACCAACTCTCTACAAATGGTGCCTTTTCCTGTGCCCGAAGGACCGGATATCACAAACAATTGTCCTTTTCGCATATTGACTCCTACCACTTCATCGTGCATCTAGATATATTATCACAAAGCCCCACAGCTAGCAAGAAATTCCTGTGCTTCTTTCTTACTCCACATTCTGTACTTGCTCCCTGATTTTTTCAATTTCCGCCTTGATTTGCAGCATTTTATTGGTGATATCAATATAGTTTGCTTTGGCCCCAATGGTATTGGCCTCTCGATTCATTTCTTGTACCAGAAAATCCAGCCGTTTTCCATCCGGATCCCCGGTCTCTTCAATAATATGCACCAATTGGGCCATATGACTATCTAATCGAACCAATTCCTCCGTAATATTGGATTTATCGGCAAAGATAGCTGCTTCCGTTAAAATTCTCTCTTCCGATATGTTGGCTTCACCACCCAAAAGTTCCTGGATGCGCACCTTCATCTTCTCCACATAGTCTACTACCACTTTCGGGGCAAGTTCCTCAATTTCGTGGGCCATGGCTTGGATGGCTTGACCACGCATCACCAAATCCTCTGCCAGCTTCTCCCCTTCCCGACTTCTCATCTTATCCAAATTTTCACAGGCCAACTGAACGGGAATCAAAATTTGTGTGGCCAATTCTTCTTCGTCTTCCACGTCAGCCACCGCTTTCATCACATCCGGCATGGAGGCCACCAAGGCCAATGTGGGATTTTCTTCCAGTTTCAGTTCTTCTTTCAGTTGGATTAAATTTTCATAGTACTGCCTTGCCACCATGGTATTCAGCCGGACATTCACATCATTTTCTGTCAGGTTTTCAACCTGCAAGGAAACTTCCACCTTTCCACGGCGAACGGTTTCTTTCACTTTCCTTTTAATCTGTTCCTCTGCGAAGGAATATTTTCTTGGCATTTTCACGGTAATATCACTATACCGATGGTTCACTGCCCGAATTTCACATATGATATTTCGCTTTCCATCGGAATGCTCGCCTCTGCCAAACCCTGTCATACTTTTTATCATCCTATTTTCTCCTATTTTTCTGAAATATATGATAACATGATTAAGTATACAAGAATAAGGATGGTTTTACAAATGGCATTTGACGGAATTGTAGCCTCTGCTGTCACCCAAGAGCTAAGAGATCAGCTCCTTCCGGGACGAATTGAAAAAATATATCAGCCGGAACCGGACCAACTTACCTTTCACATAAAGACTCGCACCGGAAAGGTTTTTTTGCTATTGTCTGCCAACTCCAGCCACCCGCGAATCCATCTCATCGAAAAACAACCGGAAAACCCGCCGGTGCCCTATTCTTTTTGTATGCTTCTCCGAAAACACCTGACGGGCAGCCGCATCCTAGATGTGAAACAAGTAGGACGAGATCGTATCCTTCAAATGGAGGTGGAAAGCGCCAATGAGTTGGGATACTCCGTTCGAAAAACCCTTACCATAGAAATCATGGGAAAACATAGCAATATCATTCTTACGGACAGGGAATCCCATCAAATTCTAGATGCCATTAAACGAGTATCCATCGACGTAAGCCGGGAGCGGCAGATTCTACCCGGGAAATCTTACGTATTACCTCCCCCCCAGGGAAAAACACCCATAGAACAACTCTCCCAGGAGCTAATGAATACCATCTATTCCTATCCCGGTGGTATTGAAAAAGGTCTCCTGACATACCTGGAAGGTTTTTCTCCACTTCTATGCAGAGAAATCGCATTTCGATTGGAAGATCATGGTGGTGCTAGTAGGGAAACCTTACAACATCTCCTTGTTGAAATACAAAATGATTTGAACTCTCATCAGTACCATCCCACCGTATATTTGGACAAGGACCAGACCCCTTTGGATTACCACGTCATTCCTTTAACCTTATACCAACATCTGGGAACCGCTGTTTCCTTTGCGTCCACCAGCCAGGCCCTGGAATATTATCATCTCCATAAGAATGCCAGCAATCGTCTGAAGCAAAAGGCCATGGATTTAAATAAATCTGTTCGGACTTCCATGGAACGTCTGTATTTGAAAAAACAACGCTTACTGGAGGACCTAGAGCGAGCCAAGCAGGCCGATGAATTCAGATTGTACGGAGAACTGATAACGGCACAATTGCATCGAATTCCTATCGGCTCACCTTCTGCCACCTTGGAAAATTATTACGACCAAACTCCCATTACCATCCCTCTGGACCCCAAAATTTCTCCCGCAAAAAATGCACAACAGTATTTTAAAAAATACGGGAAACTAAAAGGCTCCACCAAGGAAAAAATGTTACAGTTGGCGGAAACAGAAAAAGATTTGGAATACTTGACCTCGGTAGAAAGCTTTCTGGAAATGGCAGACCAATTGGATGTGTTGGAAGACATCCGGAAAGAACTAAGAGAAAACGGTTTCATTCGTAAAAGCAAGGCATCCCAGGAATCACGGAAAGGAAAGCCTTCCTACCTTCACTACGTGTTGAAGAATGGCGCCAAGGTCCTGATAGGTCGAAACAACAAAGAAAATGATTTATTAACCTTCCGGGAGGCCAAACCGGGAGACTATTGGTTTCATGCCAAGGACTTTCCCGGGTCCCACGTAATTCTACGCTCCAGCCAAGGGGTTCCCACAGAATCAGAAATCCAGGAAACCGCTGCCATCGCCGCTTACCACAGCAAAGGGCGGCAATCGGGAAATGTGCCGGTGGATTATATGCCACTCCGATATGTGAAAAAACCCAATGGAGCAAAGCCAGGCATGGTAATTTTCACCCATCAACAAACCATATACGTAGACCCCCGCTTGCCGGAAGGGAAATAAAAACCCCCATTCGTTAAATTTTACCAAAAGCTACAAGGGGAAGATGTGATACATTTACCACATACTTCACTTCCAATATTTTCAGTCCCGCTGGACCGATCCTCATAAGAGCTCCCATATTGTCGATAGATATGGGCATTTTTCAACAATAACCCATAACATTTTTCTCGATGAAACGCATCTACCTCCAATGCATGTACGGGACAATGAGCCATACATTTGCCACAGCTTCCATTTTTCTTGTACAGGCACAACTCTTCCGTCATGGGGCCCGTGCATTCCACATCCAGATCGGTAACAATAGAAGAAAACCTGCCACAACATCCCCTGGGAGTAATCAGTAATTTATGAATTCCGAAGGTGCCCAGACCCGCCGCATATGCGATATGTTTTTGAGACCAGTTGCTGATGAGCTTCTTTCGATCAAACCGATAAGCCTCGGACGGCACCACTCCGGTGTATCCTTTTTCTTGTAATACATCCATCAAGTATTCATTCAATGGTATGAACATCCGGTTGGTTTCTTCATAAGCCTGGGCCCATTGTGGCGATGCATGATTGAAATCCTGCCGGTTTGTCTCTGCAAGCTCTGGAGTAAAGGGCAAATAATAGGAAAGAATCACCGTGGCACCCGGCAACACCTCCTGTGGTTCCGTATGAGATGGACCAACCAACTCCTTCATGTTTTGGATCACAGGCTCAGAAATAGAAGCAAACCCCACCAGAGGCTTTCCCCACCGGGTGGCACCATGGTGGATCCTTCGATACTGCTGGACAAATTTTTCGATTTCCTCTTCCAATAAGTTCTTCCACATGATATCCAATCCTCTCGTTAGGCGGAGTGGGTTTTTATATAGTCTCGGATTTTATAGATAATCTCTTCTCCGTCGGACTCCGGGCCCCCGTTATGGACCTCATGGTAAATCCCGGGCAGTTCCTCCAATCGGCTACTGGTTGGTTCCTCATGAGAAATCACCGCGCGAGCACCTTCTACATCACAGAGACGGTCTTGGATTCCGTGAAGAATAAGCAATGGCTTTCCCTCGGCCAAAAATGGGCCCGTCAAGGTGCCCTTTGCCAATTGATCTGCGATGGAAAAACCGTCATGGGCCGTTTCTGCCGATATAAATCCATGTACCAGGGGATCTCTCGTATATTCTCCTACCGACTTCTGATTGCCCAATACAGCGGCATCAATGTTGGAACGGAATTGGGCCGAAGGCACTATTTTTGATAGAATCCCCGCCATTTTTTTCAAAATAGGAGATACCGGTTTTACTAGGAATATCCAAGGAGCTGTGACAAGGTAGGCCACCGGGCGGTTTGCCAGGATACCTCTCACACGATAATCCAAGACCATATTGGCCCCCATACTATGTCCATACAATATGACAGGTACACCCATATACCGTTTTTCCGCCTCCACTATCAGGCAGTCCACATCACGCAACACCTTGATTCGAGGCGCCCCATGGCCCCTTTTGCCGGGAGATTTCCCATGACCCCGTAAATCCATAGACAAAACAGCAATATTTGCTTGGTTTAAAATTCCCGCCACTCGATCATATCTTCCCGCATATTCGCCGATTCCATGTACGATTACCGCTACCTGTTCCGGTTCTTTTACCGGCCAGAGATATGCTCGTAGCCATAGTTTTCCTTCTTCCACTTCCAAATCAAATTCTTCCCACATGATTTCCTCCTATGCTTGGATCTATCCTTACATTCTATTTCGTTCATTTCCGAGTCTTTTCACCCATCCTTGACGATTTCCATTATTTACCGTATACTGAGTGCATCGAGGTTAGCCTTTGCGAATAAAAATGAATATGAAGGAGGATCGTCATGCAAAAGCATAAGTGCCGACTATGTCAAAGGGTGAGATTGTCCCGAAGGGTTGCGGGTGGCTACATTTGTGAAGATTGTACAAAGTATGTCAAAAACTACTATCAAGATCCGAAAATCGAATGAATCCTTGCTTCCTATAATAAATTTCCCGCTGAGGCTCTCTGCCTCAGCTTTTTTAATACCTCTTGGAAAGAATCCGGTAAAGGACTATCAAACTCCACACGTTCTCCTGTTTTGGGATGATCAAAACCCATTTTTTTGGCATGCAACACCTGCCCCTCTACTGAAATGCTGCCTTTCTTCGGTCCGTATAGAGTGTCCCCCAACAGTGGATGTTTTATGTGAGCCATGTGCACTCGAATCTGATGGGTCCTTCCCGTCTCCAGCTCAACTTCGACGTAGGTGAATCCGCCAAAACGTTCCAGCACCTTGTAGTGGGTTACCGCTTTTCTCCCGCCGGTAGGTAGTACCTTTTGTCGTAACCGATTTGTGGGATCCCTCCCAATATTTCCTTCAATGGTTCCCTTATCTTCCTTGATATTATGATATACAACGGCATGATAAATCCTGGTAATAGAGTGAATTTCCAACTGTTTTGCCAGCTTCCGGTGGGCCTCGTCGGTTTTGGCGACCATTAACAGACCACTGGTATCTTTGTCGATTCGATGGACGATTCCAGGCCGAATGGTCCCGTTGATGGTGCTAAGGTGACCTTGGCAATGATGCAAAATTCCATTCACCAAGGTGTGGTCCTGATTGCCCGGTGCTGGATGCACCACCATGCCCTTGGGTTTATTTACCACCATAATCCAATCGTCCTCGTATACGATATCCAGAGGAATATCCTGAGGTAACACAAACCATTCCTTGGGGGCAGGTATCTCTAATGTCAACACATCCCCTTCCGCTACTTTTTCCTTCTTGGTTTTGATAGTCTGACCATTTCGGAATCCACCGCCATCTTCTAGCAGCCTTTGGATATAATTGCGGGACAACTCCGGAATCATAGTAGAAAGGACCACGTCAACACGGGTCCCATCCATTTCCTCGTCCATAATCAATTGTATTTCTTTATTCTTGTTGTTCTCGTTCATGGTGTTTCCCCATCCAAAAAACATTGATAATCATCATCCCACAACCGGCAACCACGGCCATATCTGCCACATTGAACACCGGCCAAATTTGAAAATCAAAAAAATCCACTACGTACCCCAATCGGATTCGATCCAGCAGGTTCCCCACACCACCGCCGATAATGAAAGCCAACGATAGCAGCATGCTCCAATGTTCTTCGTGAAGCTTCCGAATGAGATAAATTACCAGAAATATCAAAACCAGAGACGTCAAGGCAATTAATAGTCCCCGCTGCCCCTGAAACTGGGAAAAGGCAGCCCCCGTATTCCGCACGAAGGTAATATGAAAAATCCCCGGCAGGATGGGGTGGGTCTCGCCGGGAGTCATGGATTGATATATGAACCATTTTGTAATCTGATCTAGAACAATCACAAACAAGATGAGTATATAGTACATAAAAGAGTCATTCCTTTCAGTCCTGCGAACCGATAATCAAGGTTTTCTCCAAATCCAAGGATTTTTTTTCTTCCTTGGTTTTCTTGGAAGACCCCTTTGGATTCTGCGTAACTTCCATTTCCTTCATCGGCAAATCCGACATGCCCAACTCCTCGAAAAGCTCCAGGCTCAGGGTGTCAAAACGCTCCAATTCGGACTCCAACAAGCTCTTGTAACGAGCTTGGAACTTTTTAAATCGACCATGCAAAGCCTCATTTTCCTCCGTAAGCCGCTCCACAGATTCTTTGGCCTCTCGAAGCACCAATTCCGCATCCAATTCCGCATTTTTTAGCAGGATTTCAGCGCGGCGCTCTGCCGATGCAGAAATATCACCCATCAAAGACTTGGCCGCCTCCAAGGTTTCCAACACCGCATTCTCCGTGCTACTGTATCTTACCAACTCCGCTTTCAGCCGATCCACTTCTGTTTTCAGCTTATCGTTTTCCAAAAGCATGGCCTCATAGTCCATGGTAATTACATCCAAAAATTCATCTACTGCATCTTCTTTATAGCCTCGAACGGCTTTGGGAAATTCTTTTTCCTGAATATCCAGGGGGGTTATCATGTTCTGTTACCTCCACAAGCTTTTTGGGTTACCCGCAAAATCAATGGCCTTATGCTCAATATTCGCGGAAATATCCACGTTTTCAGGAGCGAAAACAAAAATATTATTGGCAACCTTTTGCACATTTCCATTGAGAGCATAGGTGGCACCACTTAAAAAATCAAATATCTTACGGGCCGTATCGCTTTCTATTTTCTCCAGGTTAATAATAACCGGTTTTCTGCTTTTTAAATTGTCCACCAAACGGGGACACTCATCAAAACTATTGGGCTCAATCACCACTAGTTTAAATGGGTTGGTGACGCCAATTCCTTGGGTTTTTACACCAGAACTATACCCGGGAGCTCCCTTGTTTTCGCCGGAACTACTCCGACCTTCACCCCTGGATGAAGCCGAAGACGATACGGACACTTGCTCCGGTTTTTTTGCTTCGAAAGAATTGGGTTTGCGGTTCAGCTCCGCCATGGCTTTTTGCACCTCTTCTTCTGGAACATCTTCTATTTCTTCAATTCCAACCAACTCTTTCAGGCTTTTTAAAAGACCCATTCCCATACCTCCTATTGTGATGTCAAATTACTGTAGTCTCTTTCACCGAAAATTGCCGTTCCAATTCTTACGATGTTCGCTCCTTCCGATATGGCCACCGAATAATCATGGGACATTCCCATGGATAAATATTTCATTTCTAAATGGGGCTCTGTCCATTCCTGCATCTGCCGGTATAGCTTCCCCACCTGTCGAAAATACGGCCTCACTTCCTCCGGATCTTCCGCAAAGGGTGCAATCAGCATCAATCCCTTAATTCGGATATTGGGGCACTCTTCCAGAATGTTTTTCGCCAACAAAATCGTCTCATCCACCGGAACACCGAACTTACTCTCCTCCAAAGCCGGATTAACCTGGATTAAAATGTTCATTTCCAAAGAGTGCTGTTCACATCTCCGTTGGATTTCCCGGGCCAGTTTTAAGCTGTCCACACTATGTATCAGGAATACCTTATCTATTATGTATTTTACCTTGTTTGTCTGTAAATGTCCAATCAAATGCCATCGGCAAGAGGCCACGTAATCGTACTTGTCCAAGATTTCTTGCACCTTGTTTTCTCCGATATCCGTCACTCCACAAGCGATGGCCTGGTTGATTTCCTCAGAGGTTCTTGTTTTCGTCACCGCACACAAAAGTATTTCTTCCGGTTCCCTGCCGGCCTGCTTGGCCGCCTCTCGGATCCCATTCTTTACCTGTATGAGATTTTTTTCAATAATGCTCAATTTGGTTTCCTCACAATCGTATCATAAATATCAACCGTGTTTATTTTTTCTCCGTCCTCGTTGGTATAGGACTCCACAGCAATACAACTCTGTTCTCCATCTGTTGCCAAAACCTTGACGGGGGTAAATACCTTTTCTTCTCTCTTATTGATTACATACACCCCCAGCTGTTCTTCCTCTTTTATGATGGCGTCGTTGGGAAGAATAATGCCCCTATAATCACTGGTCAGCACCGTGGCTCCCACCTTTCGCTTCATCGCGAAGTCCTCATAGAAACGATTGGTGGAAAGAATCACCTTCCATTTTTCCCCCTCCGGCAATATGTTGCTGACCACAGCCCGTACTTCCCCTTTGGGCAAATAGACGGTCACCGTCTTCCCCGGCTCATATTTGGACACCCGGCCCGAATCCACCCAGGTCATCATATACCACTGATTGTTTCGACACACCTTATATAAAGGCTCCTGCATCAAAGCATCTTCTCTCACCAGGTTCACCGGTTCCGGCAAGGGCATGGGAAGACTTTCATATGGGAAGGCTTCCATGGTATCCGGTCTTAAGATGGATTCCATCCCGTCCACATAGTAGCTGAGAATGCCGCCGTATTCCACCTGATAATTGCCTTGAATGGCCAATCCATTGCCGATTCTCTCTTTCAATGCATCATAGATGCCCGTATCTTCCCGGGAGATGGCTTCTTCGTGGATTTCCAGTACCGCAGCTCCCTTACGTACCATTTCATTCTGGCCCAGGTAGTAATTAATTTTCCCGGTACCTGCCGCCAAGTAAACCGTTTCTTCCCGTACAATGTAAAAATCCGCGTCATCGGTGACCTGAAAGGTTCCATACTCCGCGGTAAATGTCTTGGTTAACATATCCGAAATCCCTGGGATCAAATAGATCACCGTGCCCAAACCTACCGCTACCACAAGAAAAATCACCAGTAGGATATTACGTTTCACATTCATTTTGAACCTTCTTCAGGATTTTTTTCTGTTCTTTGGAAAGAGAGGGTCCTTTTTCCAGAATAAATTTCAAGAATAAATCCGGACGTCTTTCCATGGTTAATCGCAATGATTGTTCCAATTTCCAGTTTTCAATAAAACGGTGGTTCCCATTCAACAACACCTCCGGCACCGGATAACCTTCATAGGATCTGGGTTTCGTATATTGAGGGTATTCCAGAAGCCCCATATAAATTGATTCCTCGTGAATACTATCCGATGAACCCAATACTCCGGGCACAAAACGAGCCAATGCATCTAACAAAATCATAGCGGGAAGTTCCCCTCCCGTCAATACATAGTCCCCAATGGAAACCTCTTCCATTTTCCAATGGTCCAAAATCCTTTGGTCAATCCCCTCATAATGGCCGCATAACAGAAATACTTCTTCCTCATTGGCCAGGTTTTCCAAATACTCTTGATCCAACAAACGACCTTTGGGGGATAAATAGATCATGGGTTTTCCTTCTCCCCCCAGATCGCGCAGAGCATCAAATACAGGTTGAGCTGCCATCACCATTCCAGCGCCCCCCCCGAAGGGAGTGTCATCCACTTTACGATGCTTATCCCTGCTGTAATCCCGAATATTAGTCACCCGAATATCAAGCACGCCTTTTTCCACGGCTTTTCCAAGAATACTACTATTAATAATCCCTTCCAACATTTCAGGAAACAAGGTTAATACGTGAATCACCATTTACAGATCCATTAATCCTTCCGGTGGGTCTACCACCATTCGGTCCTTCTTCAAATCAATCTCTAATACAAATTCGGAAACGGCCGGAAGAAGAAAGCTTCCTTCCCCCGTATCGATTTCATACAAGTCCTGGGCCGCCCCTTTTATGACATCCTTCAACTGTCCCAATGGAGTCCCTTCTCTTCGGTACACAGAAATACCGATCAGGGCCCGGATATAGTAGGTATCCTCCGGCAGGTCCTCCAGCTCCTCTGCGGAAAAAAACACATCCTCGCCCCGACGTTTTTCGCCCTCTTCCGGACTGTCAATTCCCCTCAGCTTGAGGATGGCAGTGTTTTTATGAAAACGCACATTCTCCACATCAAAAGATTCCTCGCCCACAAAAACCTGAGAAAGTCGTTGAAATCTTTCCAGGCTCTCCGCATAGCTATATACTTTGATTTCTCCCCGGAGGCCTACCGTATTTACTACTTTTCCGATTATTATTTTATCCATTGTTGCGATAACCCAGCCATTTCCTACTGCACAATTTCCACTATCACTTTCGAATTGGATTTATTGGCAGCAGCCTTCACCACTGTCCGGAGAGCCTTGGCAATCCTCCCTTGCTTTCCAATTACTTTGCCCATGTCCTCAGGCGCAACCTTCAGCTCGATAACAATTGCGGATCTGCCGGCTACTTCTCGCACCTCAACCGCATCGGGATTATCCACCAATGCCTTTGCAATAACTTTCACCAATTCCGTCATTCGTCTCACCGCTTTCTCTTATTCTATAATACACCTGATTTTTTCATAAGGGCTCTTACCGTTTCCGTCGGTTGTGCGCCATTAGCCATCCACTTCTTGGCCTTTTCTTCATCGATTTCAATCACAGGGGGCTCCGTCATGGGATTGTAAATGCCCACCTCTTCGATGAATTTCCCGTCTCGAGGGCTTCTGGAATCTGCCACTACTACACGATAGAAGGGCTTTTTGTGAGCACCCATTCTCTTAAGTCTAATTTTTACCATTGTTTTTTCCTCCATAGAATTGTTTTGTTTTTTTATAAAAAGGGCACCTGCTAAAAGGGCAGTCCGCCTCCTCTTAACTTACGATTCATTTTCCCTCCGGAAAACTGTTTCATCATCTTTTTTGTTTCTTCATATCGCTTCACCAGGGTGTTCACCCGGGATACCGGCTGGCCGGCCCCTGCCGCAATTCGTTTTCGGCGGTTGGCATTCAATACCGAGGGATTTCTCCGTTCCTCTTTTGTCATGGAAAGAATCACCGCTTCCATCTGGCGAAACTCTTTTTCACTCTCGTCTAAGTCCATATCCTTAGCCCCATTCTTCCCCATGCCGGGAAGCATATCCATGATTTTAGCCAACCCGCCCATCTGGCGAACCTGTCCCATCTGCTCCAGGAAATCTTCCAGTGTGAACTCGTTCTTCCGCATCTTTTTTTCCAGGTCGCGGGCTTTTTGATCATCATAGTTTTCTTGGGCCTTTTCGATGAGACTCATCATGTCTCCCATCCCAAGAATTCGACCGGCCATTCGTTCCGGGTGAAAGGGCTCCAAACCATCTAGTTTTTCACTGGTTCCGATGAACTTAATGGGACGGCCCGTTACTTTTTTCGTAGAAAGCGCGGCGCCTCCCCGGGAATCTCCATCCATCTTCGTCATGATAATACCGTCAATACCCAGTTGTTGATGAAATCCTTCTGCCGCATTCACGGCATCTTGTCCGGTCAAGGCATCCACCACCAGTATTACCTCTTGTGGCTTGACCGCTTGACGAATTCTCACCAATTCTTCCATCAATTCCCCATCGATTTGCAGTCGCCCCGCCGTGTCGATGATCAAAACATTGTAGCCCTTCTTTTCCCCTTCTGCCATGGCCTCTTTGGCGATGATCACCGGATCCTTTTCTCCCCGCTTGGTAAATACGGGAACTCCCGCTTGGGCTGCCACCACCTCCAATTGGTCAATGGCCGCAGGTCGATATATATCGCAAGCCGCCAACATGGGCTTTTTGCCTTCTTTCTTCAAATAGGCTGCCAGCTTTCCACAAGTGGTTGTTTTCCCCGTTCCTTGCAACCCCACCATCAGATAGGTGGTAAATCCTCTGGGAGAATAGGTCAGCTTACTGCCGGACCCTCCCATTAATTCTGTGAGCTGGTCGTGAACAATTTTAACCACCTGCTGCCCGGGTGTAAGACTTTCCAACACCTCTTTTCCCATGGCCTTTTCTTTTACTGCAGCCACAAAATCTTTCACCACTTTAAAGTGAACATCCGCCTCCAATAAGGCCAGCTTCACTTCTCTCATGGCTTCATTGATGTCTGTTTCAGTAAGAACGCCTTTTCCTTTGAGCTTTTTGAAAACACCTTGTAATTTGTCGGATAACCCTTCAAATGCCATTCCCGTCCTCCTTACTGATCCAATTCTTTCATGACCCTTTCCATCTGAGAAAGGGCTTCCGAAATCCTCACATCTTGTATCTCTATATCCTTCAAGACATTCACCGCACGCTGCAATCCAAGGATTCCTGCCTGCTGTTTCTCTATTTTTTGCAATAATCCCAGCTTCTCTTCATACTGAGCCAATGCATTTTCCCCGCTTTTTAGCGCATCATGAACGCCTTGTCGGCTGATTCCAAACTCCTGAGCAATCTCCGACAAAGACAAGTTTTCCTCATGATATAGCCGAACAACCTCCTTTTGGCGAGAGGTCAACAATTCGCCATAAAGATCATACAACAGGCTCTCTTTCGCAATGGGGTCCATATTCTCTCCTCTGTCATGTAAAAAACCTTGACACTAGGACAATTTATCATAATTGGCCCTAGCTGTCAAGGCTTTTCCCTTAACAGGCTATCCTGAATTTAGTGAGATACTTTTCTTTCTGGTTTTATGTCAAAAGATCTAGTCCGTAGATTCAAGAATCCTTTTCTTTATGAAGTCGTGATGTTCTTCGCCATCATAAATTTCATAAAAAGAATGCCGCTCCATTCCCGTGAAGCGTCCCTTTGCATCTAAAAAATAAAGACTATAAGCTTCCATCCCAACAAAATTAAATAGATCGCCACCCTCTATTTCCACAATATCATAATAATACTTAAATATTCTGCCAGAATCCTCTTCCGTTACTTCCAATTTATATGCTGTATTTAAAACTTCCTGTATATTTTCTACCATCATGTGGTAAAAGACGTTTTCTGCGTTGCCATCAGTAGGATAAGTTTCCAGGTTATCGCCTTTATCAATGGCAGTATAGGTTATGCTATAATTATTTTCTCCCAGCTTTTTAAACTCGATATCATGGCCGATTACATTCCCAAAAGCGAATGTGCCCTGGTAGCGGCTCACCACCATACCCTCTTCCATATCCAACAGTTCGGTCATCCCTTGTTCTACCGGTATGCTGTGAGTCTTTATGTCCTCCAATTCAACAAAAGTATCCGGCTCTCCCGGGTCATTTTGTCCATTCTCAGAAGGCTCAGAACACCCAAACAAACTGAACATAAGAATAATCATCATCCAGATTCCCATGCCATTTAAATATTTTTTCATAAATAGTACTCCCTTTCATCATGGACAGCATTCTTAGATCCCGGAGTATTGTTGTGTTACGATCTCATATTTTGTTTATCGGCCACCTTCATAAAGATACATGGGCTGAATCTGGTCATTGCCATCCATCAGCTCTTTCAATGCCGCTAAATCCCCTTTGGTCCCAGTGTTCAATGCTTGGGTCAACCCCTGCAACAAACCGGAAAACCAAACGTGTTGAACATAGAAAAATTCCTCCAAAGGAACATCCTGCAACTGATGTGCAGCTTGCAGCGCAGCATAGGTTTCCTCTTTGGAACCAATCATGTCAATTAACCCGGCATCCTTCGCTTGGGCCGCCGTATATATTCTACCATCTGCCAAGGTAATCACCTGCTCCCGGGTCATCCCCCGACTTTCCGCCACGATATCCACGAATTGTTCATAGGCTTCATCCACCAACCCTTGGAAAATCTCACGTTGTTCTTCCGTCATGGGTTGGAATTCCGATCCCATGGCTTTATTCCTGCCCGATGTAATGGTGGTGGTTTCCACTCCGTACTCTTCCAGAAGTCCGGACACATCAATGAAAGTGCCCAAGGTTACTCCGATGGACCCGGTCCAGGTATTTCGATTGGCCCATATTTCATCACAAGCCGATGATATATAGTATCCTCCGGAAGCGGCCATATTTCCCATGGCTGCATAAATCGGCCGGCCCGTCACCGCTTTGTATTCTTTCAATGCCAAATACAGTGCATCGGATTCATATATGGTACCCCCTGGCGAATTGACCCATAATATCACTCCGCGATTGTTGGAGTCTTGGGCTAATTTGTCTAGGAGATCCAGTGTCCACTCATGTTGATACCCATATGCCATACCAAAGTAGTCCTGATTTCCCGCTTGAATGGTTCCTTCCACAGAAACCTGAGCCACGTAGTCATGCGCCGGTAAAGAAACATCCGATTCCTCATAGGCGGCCCCCACCAAGCCCAAATTGGCCATTACACTATTGGCCATTTGAGTGCAAGACACACCAATCAAAACCACTGCCCCCAAGATAACCGCTATGATAATCAATGCATTTCTCAACCCATGAGATTTTTCTTTTTTCCCTTGGTTGATCTGGTAGGTTCGAACACCTTCCGCGTTTTCCCCGGTGATGTTCACGCCATGCTGATCTTTGTCATTCCTCACTTCATTATCCATGTTCACCCTTTCTCCCTTGCCATCCTATGCAAGGGTACCACATTGACATTATACCATACCCCGAAATGGAGAAAAAGAGCCCCCCGGGGGAGACCCTTCATTTCTCCATGGAATGCCTAGGGAAAGGCTTTTCGTATGATGTCCGGGAGTGAATCATGATTAAAATAGACATAGTAATCCACAGTAATGGTATCCCCCGCAGTATCCATAGACTGATACATGGTGCTATAATGCTCATAAAATCCATGGGCATAGGGGGCACTTTTCTTGAAGCTGATGATGCCATAATAGTAATCTTGATAATCCGTCACCTCCACCTGGTACTCCTCTAATAGCCGGGCGATATCTTCCGGTTTGTCAAAACGAACCTGAGGTTTCTCTGCCAGATGAGACATGGGATCTTCCGCCCACTGTTCTTTTTTATACTCCATTTCTTTCGCCGCCACGGACCCTCCGGCTTCATGGAATACGGTAATACTGTCCACATCTTCTACCTGAAGACGTAAATTCTCATGGTATCCTTTCTCCTCCAACCAGGAAATGGTATTTTTATCTGATTTTTTTACGGTAATATTCATTACCTTTAGAGTGGGATCCGAACTGCCATCATAAGCATAGGTGGGATAGTCATTACCCTTATTGGGAAGTCCGTAGAAAGCCAATTCCATCTGTGCATAAGGGGCGCCCCGGTCCAAATGTTGCGCCCAGGTTCGCTGTTGATAGTCCTTTTCCAACTGCTCCATCAACTCACGTATCTCCACCCGATTATCCACCGTTGTCATGCTATATTGATCCATGGTGGTTTGATACAAAATCATATTATATACCTTAATCCATCGCGGTTCTTTCACCGTCAAGTTCTCAAAAGAATACCTCTCTTTAAATTCCCGGGACTCATATAAGTCTTTTAAGTTTTCCGATTCCTTCATCGTAGAGAGCGGAACCACGTAACTTCGGGTGAGATCCCATAAATTGTTTCGATGGTAAGACAAAGATAAAGAATAGGTGTGACCATCATATGGCAGCTCCCCAATCTCAAATTTATCGGAAATCAGTTCCTGGTGGAACCGGCTAACGGCAGCTATGTTTTCGGGCTCTTGGAATAAATCCCATGCTTGCGTGGTGTCTTCTTCCAATGAACCGAAAAACATTCTCTCGTATCGCCCTGACATTTCCATATTTCCCAAATCCCACAAGGAAACACCTTGTACTTTCGATGGATTCGGAACCCGTTTTTCAAATCCGGTGAAGTCCAGATCCACGGATACTACAAACACCAAAGCAATCAATGTGTAAATTCCCAAATGTTTTAAACTGGCCTTGTCAAACACTCTGGGGGATTTTACCACCACCATTCTTCCGATAAACAAGAACACCAGTATTCCAATCAATAACCCAAAGTAAAACATGAAATGACCCCCTGGATTATCTGCCCCGGGCCAAGAAATGGTGTCAAAGAAAAACGCCATTAAAGACATGCCGAAAAATGCAATGAGATAGCAAATCAGGATTTTGACTCCAGAGAACACCAAAGAGTCTCCCGCCTTTTCCAAATCCCTTTTGTGATACAAGTAAGAAGACAGCGCCAAAAGAGCCATCATCCCCAACACATAATAAATCATTAAGGGCAAGGAGAAGGGTTGGTTACTTTGAATGGCCTTTAAATAGGGCATCATGCCCGCAGCAATATCCAATAGCTGACTGGTGCCATCAAAACCAAAAAAGAATTTATCAAAATAAGCCACGCACACTGCATAGAATCCCGGAAGCAATCCGTTGAACCAGAATCCCAGAAACATATGCATTACCCCGTTTCCACTGACCACCCCTGCAAGCACCGCCACCAAGTAGACGGACAAGGTCACGATGAGTGATTTCCACAACCACTGCAACACCAAAACATTTGTGAAAATGTCTTCCGTGCTTCCTTCATAGAGATACATGGGACGTGATAGCAATAACAGTATTCCAGCAGTCACCAACAAGGGAAGCCATATCAGAATCAATCCGGAACCCAGGTTGCTATTGAATAATTGGGCCCTGGTGAAAGGGAGGCCATGAACCATAGTGGCGGAACCTGGACTATGCAAGTATCGATATAAAATGACGGAGGCCACAATAGGCACCACCAGGTGCAATGCAGCATGGGGAAAGTACTGATTGTTTAACAGGCTTCGGACCATATATCCAATGCCGGAGCTATCGCCATTTTCCATGCCCCGGTTTACATTCAAAAGAATGGGAAGAACGCCGGACAAGAAATAACCGATGAAGCTCAACACTGAAATAGACCAGAATCGCTTGATATTCTCCCGAATCAAAACCGGGGAAATACTAAAATATGATACCTTGGATCTCATCGTCCGCACCTCCTAACTCATAAATGAATATCTCTTCCAGGGTAAGGGGTAGCATGTCAAAGACCAAGGGCTGTGCTTTCCCAAGCAACTCTTCCACTTCTTCCCTTCGATTACGAATAATCAGAAGATCCACAGAGCCCCGCTTTTCCCGATGCAGTATATGGAGTTGGTTGAATAAATCCTCTCCGTTTTTTTCTTTGGGAAAAGCCACCTGCACCTTATGAATATCACTTCGTAGTTCATCCAAATCTCGTTCAATCACCATCTTCCCGTTGGAAATAATGCCGATGGAATCACAAATATTTTCCATTTCCCGTAGGTTGTGGGAAGAAACCAACACGGTCATTTCCCGCTCACCCACATCATCCACAATATATTTCCAAACCAGTTTTCGTATAATAGGATCTAATCCGTCAATGGGCTCATCCAATATCAAGTAATCCGGCATGGTGCAAAGGGATAAAATGAATGTGGCCTGTTTCTGCATCCCCTTGGAAAAACTGGTAATTTTCTTTTGAGGGTCCAACCCAAACCGCTGAATCATCTGCGAAAACCGGTCCGGATTCCAATTCTGATATACTCTCTGATAGAATTCCCCCATTTCACTCAAACTATACCCACCGAAAAAATATAAATCGTCGGGAACATAGCCCGTTCTTCCTTTGACGGCCTGATTATCATAAACCGGCTGCCCATCCATGAGAACATGGCCTTGGTCCCCTCGATATATTCCGGTGATGTGCTTAATCACCGTGGTCTTCCCCGCTCCGTTGGTACCCACCAGGCCATAAATTGAGCCTTTCTTCACATTCATATCTAAATGCGAAAGTGCCTGAAATCCCTCAAAGCTTTTCGTCAGCTGTTGAACGGTAATCATAGCGCTTCCCCCCTCTCCAAATCTTTTCCGATATCTAGAATCAGCTTCATCATCTCGTCATGAGATAATCCCGCGTACCGCAGTTCCTTCATGGCCGCTCTCAGCTGTGCTTTGCCTTGAACCAATAAAATCTCATCCACCTGATTCGGTGGGATTTTCTTCACAAAAGTTCCCAGGCCTGACGAACTATAGACGTATCCCATCCGTTCCAGTTCCCGATAAGCCTTTTGAACCGTATTGGGGTTCACCGTCAATACCCGGGATAATTCACGAACGGAGGGTAGCTTATCATCCGGTGCCAGAACCTGAGATCGAATCATTTCTTTGAGATTCTCCACCACTTGCTCATATATGGATCGTCTGCTTTTCATATCCAATTGAAACATGTTCCTTCTCCTTTCTGAAGCCAATGCTCCAATATAACAAAAACAGTGTACTATGTGTAATAGTACACTGTCAATACCTATGTGACAATTCTTTCTATCCCTGTTCTTTCTTCGGCTTTACTGATTTCCCCTATTCCTCTTCCGGATTCTCATCTTCCTCCAGGGGAAAGGGTAAAATAATATTTCTTGCATCCTCCAATGTGGATTCCGGAACATACAAGTCAATGGGGAAGGCTATGTTTTGTCCCATGGCAATTTCCATGAAATTACTGGCACCTCGATACCTTTTGATGGAAGGAATTCCCTCGCTCCGCAATTTGGACTCCAAGATATCCGCTTCCATGCTGTCTTTGGTAGTGCAGAGAAATACGCCGCCCCGCCACGCATCTCCTTCATTTTTCTTAAACATGACATTCTTCTCCGATTATCTTAATAATATTTACCGGACACACCTCTACACAAGCTCCACATTGGGTGCACTTGGTTTGATCAATGGAGGCCAAATTATGGTCCACATGGATGGCATCCTCTTTGCAAACCTTTTCGCACTTTCCACAAGCAATACAACCAGTGGTACATCCTTTGCGAGTATCCCTGGCCTTTGCATGGGAACTGCATGCCACATACACCAGACGTTCTCCCGTCATTAACTGCAACAAATTACTGGGACATACCTTTACACAAATACCACAACCCACACAACGGCGGCGGTTCACAATAGCGATGCCATTATCAATGGTAATGGCGTCATAAGGGCATGAATCGGCACAATCCCCATATCCCAGGCAGGTCTGGTAACAAGAACCTCTGCCTCGATAAAACATCTTGTTGGCAGCACATGAATGCAAGCTCTGCCAGTCCATCACGTATTCCGTATGATCCAAGGTGCCTGCACAAAGAAGCACCGCATGCTTAGAGGTCATTTCTGCAAAGGGAATATCCAGCACTTGACATATTTTTTGAGCCACCGTTTCACCACCCGGCGTGCACAGATTTGGTTCCACCCCTTCCTCTTCTACAAGAGCCGCCGCATAAGAGTCACAACCCACATATCCACAAGCACCACAATTAATGCCGGGTAGCTCTTCACGAATCCGATGGACCAAGGGGTTTCCCTTCACCTCAAAAACCTTGGATGCGATGGATAATACCACTCCAGCCAACACACCCAAAACCGTCAATATTAAAATCGGTATGATCCAAGATGTCATGCCGTGATCCTCCTACATAAAAATCCCGTCCACCACGCCGGTGAATCCCATAAAGGACAGCGCCAAAATGGACGCGGCGATGAGAGTGGCCGGAATACCTCGAAAAGCCAGGGGCACATTGCTGCTGTCCAGTTGTTTTCGTATCCCGGAGAACAGGACCAATGCCACTAAAAATCCCAGACCACCGCCCAATGCGTTCACCAGTGATTGCACAAAGGAATACTCGTTGTCCAGATTCAGAATAGCAATGCCCAAAACCGCACAATTGGTGGTAATTAAAGGCAGATAAACCCCCAATCCTGCATGAAGTCCCGGCACGTATTTTTTTAACACCATCTCAATTAACTGAACCAAGGATGCAATAACCAGTATGAACACAATGGTCTGCAGAAATTCGATTCCATAGGGCTTCAGAAAATAGGTGTAAATGGGCCAAGTCGCAGCAGTCGCCAATACCATAACCGCAATGACCGCATATGACATCCCCAGCGCGGAATCCATTTTCTTCGACACACCCAGGAATGGACAAATACCCAGGAACTTGGAAAGCACCAGATTATCCACCAACACCATGCTCATCAAAATGAAGGCCATTTCTTTCATTTTGCCTCACCACACTTCCCGGAAGAATCACAAGCATTGCAATGGTCGCACCCGATTTCTTCTACCTTCACGCCACGACCTCTGGTCAAAACATTGATCAGGGCCACCAAACATCCTAGCACGAAAAACCCGCCCGGGGCCAACATAAAGATGGACATTGGCTCCACTAGATGGGCCGTTAACACAAATCCAAACAGGGTACCACCCCCCAAAAGCTCTCGAATGGCACCAATCAACACCAAGGCCAAGGTAAAACCAAGTCCCATTCCCAATCCGTCCAAAGCAGAGTCTCCAATAGAACGTTTGCTGGCAAACATTTCCGCCCGTCCTAAAATAATGCAATTTACCACTATCAAAGGAATATACAGACCCAGAGCCTTATCCAACTCGGGAAGATATGCCTTCAACAAAAATCCCAGAATGGTAACAAAACTGGCGATGACCACAATGTAGGACGGTATCCTCACTCGATCCGGAATGATAGTTTTCAACAAAGAAATCACCACATTGGAACAAATTAAAACAAACATAGCGGACAACCCCATCCCCAACCCATTCGTGGCGGACGTGGTGACTGCCAGGGCAGGACATAATCCCAATAGCAGTGTCAGTACCGGATTTTCCTTGATAATCCCATTAAATAGAATTTGCATTCTGGGATGATTCGTTGAATTGATATTATTCACGTGGAATTCCTCCCATCTTCTCATAGGCCAGAAGTGCCTTTTCTACCGCTCGATAGACGGCATCGGAAGATACCGTTGCCCCGGTGACGGCATCCACAAACTCACCTTCTGCTCCCTCCGGATCATTGGTAATCTTACTTTTTCCATAATATTGTGATAAAAACTCCGGTGTCATGGCCTTGGTGCCCAAGCCCGGTGTTTCGCTATGCTCCGTTACCGTAATCCCGGTGATTCTTCCCTTGGAGTCTACCCCGGTAATGACCTTCATAGTCCCACCAAATCCTTTGTCCTCCGTGGTCATAACCATCCCTCCATGATTGTTGGAAAGATAAGTCTCCACCAGCCCATCCGGTAACTGCCCCCCTGTGAAGTGCTTCACTTGTTCCAATGGCAATTCTTCAAACCCCAACACTCCCGCCATGGGAAACACTTCCTTGCGAGCCAAGTCCGCCCGGATTGCATTATTCTCATCAATCACTGGTTTTGTGATCCCATAGGTTCCCACCAGAATAGAAACCGATACCAAACAAATCAATGTCAGTATCCCTGTTGGAATCAAGTAGTTTTTTATCAATCCACCCGTCTTCCCTCCCTTAGAGGCGGCGATGGATCCATTCTGTTTTTTCTTTTTTCTGCCCATCTTAAACATCTTTCGTACCTATTTTCAATTTAGTTTCCGTCCATCGGTTGATGTGGGGAGTCATGATATTCATAAACAAGATGGCAAAAGATACGCCCTCCGGATAAGCACCATATAGTCGAATCAACATGGTAATCAGTCCGCAACCGATTCCAAATAGAATCTTCCCTCTACTTGTAAGCGGTGCCGTGGTATAATCCGTGGCCATAAAGAAGGCCCCCAGCATAGCGCCTCCTGCCAGTATTTGAAAAAGAGGGTCTTCTCCGGCAAACCAAGAGAACAATATCATGGTGCCTAGAAAAGCCAGCGGAATCTCTATGGTAATAATTCTTCGGACCAATAGAAATATTCCTCCAGCCAACAGCACCAACCCGCCGGTTTCCCCTGCCGAACCGCCCACCGTTCCTAAAAACATGTCCCAGTGGGATGGCAATTGATCCAAGTTTCCTTTGGCGAATTCCCCCAAGGGAGTAGCTCCGGTGGTGCCATCCACGTTGGCAAACCCCTGATTCGGCAAGGGCCAAAGGGTCATGGTTTGAGGGAAGGAGATGGTCAAAACTACTCTTCCCAAAATAGCCGGGTTTACAAAATTATGCCCGATCCCACCAAATATTTGCTTGCCCACAACGATGGCCACAAAGCAACCAATAATGGCCTGCCAATACGGTAGCCCGGAAGGCAAATTAAAAGACAATAGAACCCCCGTTACCACGGCGCTCAAATCATCTATGGTTTCCGTTCGTTGAGTAATTCTTTGAAACAACAGCTCAAAAAGTACGCAGAACACCACGCAAATTAAGGTCAAAAGCAAGGCACGATGACCAAACATCCACACCGAAACACCCAGTGCCGGCATCAACGCAATCAAAACCTGGGCCATAATTTTAGACGTGGTGGCACCATCATCAATATGGGGAGAGTGGGCAATAATCAGATTGCCGTATTTAAATTCTTCCATTCTTTTTTGCCACCTCCATTTCCTTGATTTTACTCTTACCAAGAGAATGGACAATGTTCAACATCCGTTTTGCAGGACATACATAAGAACAACACCCACAACCAATACATGCCATGACATTCAGCCGTTTCATCTCTTCTAGATCGTTATTGTAGTATGCCCGATTTATCAACGCGGGCATTAAATTGCTGGGGCAAACACGAATACATCGACCACAATTAATACAAGAAGATTCCTCTTCCAAATGGGCTTGCTTGCTATCAAATGCCAAAATAGCATTATTATTTTTAATAATGGGCTTTCCATCGGTATAAATGGCTCTCCCCATCATGGGACCGCCCATGATGATTTTTGCGGGAGGCGCTTTATATCCTCCGCAAGCCTCGATGACTTTAAAAATCTTGGTTCCAAGGGGAACCAGCAAATTTTTCGGAGTGGCTACTGCATCTCCATCCACCGTAATCCGTTTATCAATCAACGGGATGCCCGTGGCCATATACTTGCCCAAAAATCCCACCGTAGCTACATTGGAAACCAACACGCCGATATCTGCCGGCAGTTTCCCCGGAAGCAGAACCTTTCCCGTGGTTTCCCGAATGATAACCTTCTCCGCACCTCTGGGATATTTGGATTTTAGAATCACGATACGAATATTATATTTACCTTCCAGCATTTCATAAAACTTGGCGATGGCCTCCGGCTTATTATCCTCAATCCCAATATAGCATTCCTTCAAATCCAACCATTTCATAATGGTCTCAATTCCATCCAGGATGTAGTTGGCATCCTCCATCATAGTACGGTAATCTGAGGTGATATAGGGTTCACATTCCGCCCCGTTCACCACCAGCGTATCTACCATCTCTAAATTTTGGGGGCTGTATTTTACACTAACCGGGAAAGCCGCTCCCCCCAAACCTACAATACCACTATCCCGTACCGCTTGAATAAAATCCGGAGTACTTTCCACCACGGGAGGCTGCACTCCTCCCCACAAGCTTTGATTCCCGTCCGACTCTATCACCACATGGCGATCCATGGTTCCCATGATGGACATGATTTTTTCGATGGCTACCACTTTACCGGAAACACTGGCATGAACCGGCGCACTAAAAAACACGTCCGTATCTCCTACCGGCTGTCCCACATCCACATGTTCTCCTACACTAACAATGGGGTTGCAACGAACCCCGATGTGTTGAACCATGGATAGATAAACTCGATCCGGCAGATCGATGGCTTCTGTCACCATGTTCTTTGTATTCTTATGATGTTCTACATGAATCCCCCGAGTGGTACCATCCCCAAATAGCTTCAACTCTTTCGCTCCTATATATCTTTATTCTCTATTTCCCCGCACAGCTTGGCGGCAAAATCTTCAATGGACATTTCTCCCAATTCCCCCGCCTTGGAGGAACGTACGGTCAGTGTCTCGCTCTCTTCTTCTCGTTCTCCGATAACCCCGATATAGGATACCCTTTCGTTCCGGGCTTCCCGTAGCTTGTATCCGATTTTTTCATTTCGAAGATCCACTTGGACACGGAGATTGTTATCTTCTAATATCTTAGCCACCTTCTGGGCATACTCCCCATACTTCTCCGTCACCGTCAAAAGTCTCACCTGTACAGGTGCCAGCCACAGGGGAAATTTCCCGGCCGTATGCTCAATCAGAATTCCAATAAATCGTTCGATGGAGCCGAAAATAACTCGATGAATCATGATGGGTCGATGTTTTTCTCCGTCTGCTCCCACATAGGTTAAGTCAAAACGTTGGGGCATTTGAAAATCCAATTGGATGGTTCCACACTGCCAGGTTCTTCCGATGGAATCCTCTAAATGGAAGTCCAACTTGGGACCATAAAAAGCCCCGTCCCCTTCATTAACAACATAAGGCACCTGGGCCCCATCCATGGCTTCCTTCAACGCAGTTTCTGCCATCTGCCAATCTTCGTCAGACCCTAGGCTGTCCGTAGGTCGAGTGGATAATTCAATATGATATTTAAAACCAAATACATTATATACATAATCAATAAATCGGAACACGCCCAATACTTCATCTTTGATCTGTTCCGGCAATGCGAAAATGTGGGCATCATCTTGCGTGAAAGTCCTTACCCTCATGAGACCGTGCAATGCGCCGGATAGCTCATGGCGATGGACCTGGCCCAATTCCCCCACTCTCATGGGGAAATCACGATACGAGTACATTTTCCGTTTATAGGATAGCAATGCACCCGGGCAATTCATGGGCTTGATGGCATAATCCCCATCATCAATCTTGGTGAAATACATGTTGTTCTGATAATGATCCCAATGTCCCGAGGTATGCCAAAGTGATTCCGATAGAATCAACGGCGTCTTAATTTCCTCGTATCCTCTCTTTCGATGCTCCTGCCTCCAAAAGGCTTCTAACTCATTTCGAATCACCATGCCGTTGGGCATAAAAAAGGGGAATCCGGGGCCTTCGTCCAAAAGCAGGAACAAATCCATTTCCTTCCCGATTTTTCGATGATCCCGTCGCTTGGCTTCTTCCAACCGGTTTAAATACTCTTCCAACTCCTCCACAGTAGGGAAGGATGTTCCATAAAGCCGTTGCAGCATCTTGTTCTTTTCATCACCCCGCCAATAGGCGCCGGCCACACTCATCAATTTTATGGCCTTCACCTGGCCTGTATGGTCAAGATGGGGCCCCGCACATAAGTCGGTAAAATCCCCCTGACGATAAAAAGAAATCACCGCATCCTCCGGTAAATCCCGAATCAATTCTACCTTATAGGGTTCCCCTTCCTTTTCCATGTATTCCATGGCCTCTTCCCGAGGGAGCTCAAATCGCTCCAATGGATATGCCCCGCTGATTATTTTTTTCATTTCCTTTTGTATTTTCGGAAAGTCCTCTTCGGTGATGCGATAATCCAAATCAATATCATAGTAAAACCCGTTCTCAATAGCAGGTCCAATGGCCAATTTCGCTTCCGGCCACAAGTGTTTAATGGCCTGTGCCATTACATGAGAAGAGGTGTGCCTGTACTTTAATTTTACCTGTTCGTCCTCAAAATTCATCTTTTCTTTTGCCATTTCATTTCTCCTTGACCCATTGTAACATACCCTATTTTGAAATCAATAAATTTTCAATCATGTACATACAATAATACATAATACTTTTTGTAACGTTTTCATTATAGTAGAAAACCGATATTTGTCAATGTATGCACGGATGGGAAAAGCGAGGCTCATCATGAGCCTCGCTTACATTTGATCTGAATTACTGGCCTATTCGTAATTATGCTTCATGGCAATCTTGCTCTTTTTATCGCCACATTTCTTGAGCTTGTCATTGTGCCACTTCACATCTCCAGCCCCGATACAACCTTGGACCGGACATACGTTCAGACAGAGATGACATCCCACACACTTCTTTTCATCCAAAATGGGTTGTCGTTTCTTCTCATCCCATAAAATGGCTTGGTGTGCGCCGTCGTAACAGGAGATGTAGCAACGTCCGCATCCGATACATTTCTTCAGGTCAAAGCTGGGTAGTATTTTGAAGGTTCTTCTGATTTCCTCTGCAGGAACCAGATTCGGTAATGCCAATCCTACGAAATCATCCAACTTTTCATATCCTCTTTCGTCCATGAAGTGAGCGGTTCCGGAAATCATGTCTTCCACAATGCGATACCCATACTGCATGATAGAAGTGGTTACCTGGATATTTCGACACCCAATCATCAAGAACTCAACCGCGTCACGCCACGTCTCAATTCCACCAATACCGGAAATTGGTATATTCTTCAACTTCTTATCTTGCAACATCTGTGCGCAAAACCGCAGGGCAATGGGCTTAACCGCCGCTCCGGAATATCCGGAAATCGAAGATTTACCATCTACCACCGGCATCCCCGTATTGTTTTCAAAATCAATATTGGTGATGGATTTGATGGTATTGATAGCGGATACTCCCTTTGCACCACCCCTGACAGCAGCCTGGGCCGCTATTTCCATGGTGGTAATATTGGGGGTCATCTTGGCAATAAAGGGAACCTTCGTTGCCTGAGAAACCGCCTTGGAGTATTTTTCCACCAACTCAGGGTTGGTTCCAACATCAGAACCCATGGCATGGGTGGTCATCTGAGGACATGAGAAGTTTCCTTCAATCAGATCCGCTTCTGCCTGCTCTGCCATAATAGCCAATTCCCGCCATTCCTTCTCGTTTTCTCCCATGATGGAAGCCACCATAATCTTGTCGGGATAGTCTCTCTTCAGTTTTCTCATTTGTTGGAAATTGTACTCCGTAGGCTTGTCGGAAATCATTTCCATGTTCTTAAATCCAACCCAAGGAAGTCCCTCTTTATTGGTCTGGTCGAATCTGGGAGAACATTCATCTGGAATCCAGAAGCCTATGGTCTTGTAGAAAACACCGCCCCAACCTTCTTCATAGCATTTTGCAACCATATCATAATCGCTACCTACCGGAGAAGATGAAAGGAAGAAGGGGTTTTCACATTGAACACCAAGGTATTCTATGGATAAATCTTTCTTAACTGCCATTCTATTTCACCCCTTTCTTTTCCAAGTATTTCATGATGGAATAAGCGGCTTCTTTTCCTTCTGCTACCGCTTCTACAACCGTCTTTCCATTATTTACGATATCACCGGCTGCAAACACTTTGGCCAAGTTGGTTTTTCCATTGGCTCTGGCTGCGATTCCACCTTTTTCATTGAGCTTAGCAGAAGTAATTTTTTTCATGTCTTCCGGTTTCTGACCGATGGCAAACACGATAGTATCACAAGCCAGTTTCAGTCCGGATTTTTTATCTCTGCCATTGAATACGGCATACTCCAACTTCTTGCCACCCATCAATTCAGCGGGGGCCATGTTGGTGGTAACACCGATACCCAGATTCATGGCATAATGCCATTCATCCATGTTAGCAGGTGCTTCTTCCAATGTTCTTCGATATACGATTTTCACGTCTTCCGCACCCAAAAGCTTGGCGCTTACGGCACAGTCAATGGCCACGTCTCCGCCGCCGACAATGACAACTGCCTTCCCGGGCTTAAACTCGTTTTTCTTCGTTCTGGCCGCTTTCAGGAAGTCGATGGCGGTGTAAACACCCTTCAGATTTGTTCCTTTGATATCCGGTAATCGAGTGCCCCAAAGTCCGGCACCTACGAAAACAGCATCAAAACCCATCTCATCCAAACTCACATCTTTGCCCACTTCGGTGTTCATCACAAATTTCACACCTAGTTTTCTTACTTGAGCGATGTCATGATCTACAACGGCTTGGGGAAGTCTGGATGGAGTAATGCCATACGTCAAAACACCACCTGGTTTATCTTCCTTTTCAAAAATAGTGACTCTATAACCTTCCTTGGCCAGCTCAGCGGCACATGCCATTGAAGCCGGACCCGCTCCTACACAAGCCACCTTTGCATTCTTTTTCTTTGCGGGAGCTTTCAGTGTCTGCATCTTATACGCTTTTTCCTGCTCGATGGCATAGCGCTGTAGCTTGCCAATTTGAATCGGTCGGTCGATTCCGCAGCGGGAACAAAACTCTTCGCACAAGCGATCATAAGGGCAGATTCTTGCACAAGTACCACCCAGAATATTGTTCTCACGGATGGTCTCAGCGGCACCCTTTGCATTTCGGAACCGGATGGACCGAATAAATTTCCCCGGATCGGTTCCTGCAGGGCATCCTTTGCTACACGGTGCATCCAGGCACAAAAGACATCTGGCTGCCTCTTCCATGGCTGTCCTGTGGGTGAACCCAGCAACTGCCTCGGCTGTGTACTTTGCCTTCACTACTTTACTCACGTTTTACCCTCCTTACCATACTTGTTGAGTTTTCCTATTGTCTCCAATAGGACATGAAGGGGGGGAAGCAATCTCCCCCCTTGATTGGTCTTACCTTTATCTAGAAGCAAATGACCTATTTATTGGCATCTGCTTTCAGAACGGCGTTCAGCATTACGGATGCTCCGGAAGTGCAATGCTCCGGTGTGGAGTACTCCGGTTCACAATGAGATAGTCCGTCCTTTGACTGGACAAATATCATGGTGGTAGGCATCATGTAACTAGCAAACTGGGCATCGTGGCCGGCACCGGAATGAATCACTTGATGTTTCAGAGCCAGCTCTTCTGCGGACTCTTTTACATAGCCAAACAATTCTTTATCCCAATATACCGTATCTCTTTTCCATTTTTCTTCGATTTCACATCGACATCCGGCCCATTCTTTTTCTGTCAAGCTCTCTAAAATCTTCATAACCTTAGCTCGAACTTCCGGATCTTCGTGTCGACAGTCAATGGAGAAGTCAATGAAATCCGGAATAACCGTATGCACACAAGGATGACATACAATTTCCCCCGTGGTATATACCAATTCCGGTCTGCCCAATTTATCAATTTCATCATGAAGATAAATCAAAGCTTGCGCGGCACCATAGAGTGCATCTTTTCTCTTGTCCATGGGGAATGTTCCCGCATGAGCCGCCTGTCCATAGAATTTCACACGATAGTTAAACATACCCAGAACACAGTCAACTACCCCCACTTCATCTCCCGCATCCTCTAGGATGGGACCCTGCTCGATATGCATTTCGAACATGGCCATATATTTATCCGGGTTGAGACGATTGGCTTTATCTCCCAAATAGGGGTATTTCGCCAACTCTTCACCGAAGGTTTTACCGGGATCCAAAACGCTCTTGGATTGCATCATGTTATCAAATTGAAAATTCTTTGCAATGGCTGGTGGCAAAAATTCATTGCAAACGATTCCAGAGACCATCATAGCCGGAGGGTACAGAGACCCTTCTTCATTGGTCCAAATCATAGCGGTAATGGGATGCTTATGAGGAATGTTTTCTTTAGCAATGGTTGTCAATACTTCCATGCCACCCATAACTCCCAAGATACCGTCGTAGTTTCCGCCATTTCGAACGGAGTCCACATGAGATGCCATCACGATTCTTTTAGCATCCGGATCCGAACCCGGTAATGTGGCATACATATTGGCCAAATCGTCCACTTCTACCACAGCACCGATGGCTTCCATCCTTTTCTTAAACTCGTCACGAGCTTGAATGGATGCTTCCGACAATTCGTATCTGGTGATTCCGCCGTTGCCGGTGGCACCATATTGGGAAAAGGTTTTGATGAGATCGTCCATTCGTTCTACACTGCATTTGTACATCGTATTGCCTCCTTTTATTATTTCAATGGCCGAAGCCTTGAAGAATATAATGAGTAAAATCGAAGACACTCCTTCGATTCAATTTATTATCTCACCGAAACGTGGATTTTTCAAGCATAATTGCCTTGCATCGGAAAGAAAGCAAAATTGTTTTCAACTTGCCAAAATCTACCACAAGATTATATTAATAATCCGAAAACTGTTGCTCTAAATCCAGCAAAATTTTCTTTGCTTCCAGCCCGCCACCATATCCCACCAAGCCGCCACCTTGCCCGATTACCCGATGGCAAGGGATCAAAATCGAAATGGGATTTCGATGATTGGCTCCTCCTACCGCCCGCATGGCTTTCGGTCGTCCTACCTTCTTTGCAATGTCTTGGTAGGAACAGGTCTTCCCATAAGGTATTTCGCAGAGCGCCTGCCATACCGCCTCTTGAAAAGGTGTCCCCTTCACATGGTACGGCAAAGAGAAGATTTTTCGTTGTCCTTGAAAATATTCCCCGAGTTGTTCCGCGGCTTCTTCCAATAATAGAGATGGCGGTTTTCTCATCTGAAAATCCATTTCCCCCACAAAGTCTACCTGACAAATAGAATTTCCTTCCTCCCCGATCACCCACATCCCCACGGGAGAATGAACATACACCTGGTTCATAACCGGAGTCATCCTTATTCCTCCTTCAAAGATGTTACAATAGCGTCCGCCAGATTTTCTAACATCACTCCATCCTCTTTTTTCAATGCCGATTTAATCGTAATTTCCGGCTCCAGAAACGCCATATTATTCATGGCTTCCAATATTTTTTTCATTTCCTTCCCGGCCGCCGGGGCCCAGGATCCATTTTCAATCAAGGCCACTTTTCGATTTTTTAGATTCAGCTTTCTCGCATCATGAAGTAGCCACTCCATCTTGGGATAAAGACCCCCGTTATAAGTGGGTGCCGCCAGTACCCAGTGGCTAACGCGAAACATTTCCCCAATCATTTCCGATAAGTCCGTCTCTGAAATATCATACGCCGCCAGCTTCTCAACGCCTCTTTCTGCTAGGAGGAGTGCCAGGGAATTGGCCGCGCTCTCCGTATGGCCATACATGGATCCATAAAATATAACCACTCCCTGGTCTTCCGGTTCATAAAGACTCCACTTCTGATGCTTATTGATGTAGTAATCAAGATTCTCCCGCCATACCGGCCCGTGAAGGGGGCAAATCATCTTTACATCCACTTCGGATATTTTTTCAAGAAGGCTTTGTACCTGAGCCCCATATTTACCGACGATATTCGAATAATACCTTCGGGCCTCTTTTAGAAAATCCTCCTGAAAATTCACTTCGTCACTAAATACATTTCCCGGCAAGGCACCAAAGGTACCAAAGGCATCGCCGGAAAAAAGCAGACCCCATTGCTCCACCAAGCTCATCATCACCTCTGGCCAATGCACCATGGGCGCCATGAAGAACCGCAACGTAATCTCGCCCAGGTCCAGCGTATCTCTCTCTCCCACTACCTGACATCTTTCTTTCAGCTCCTCCGAAAAAAATTGGCCCACCATTTGTTTTCCCTGTTTGGTAGTCACTAGTACCATCTGCGGAAAATGTTGCATCAACTCGGAAATCGCCGCGCCATGGTCCGGCTCAATGTGATGGATTATCAGATAGTCCAGCGGCCGACCATCCAACAAACACTGTAAATTCTCTGTGAACTGTTTCACCGTTCGTACATCTGTAGTGTCGAACAAAACGGTTTTCTCCCCCAACCACAAGTAGGCGTTATAGCTGATTCCAGTGGGTATCAAAAATTGATTTTCAAACCGTGCCAGCCGCCGGTCATTGACCCCAATCCAATAAAGATTATCCTTGATTCTTCGCGTACACTCCAACCTGATTCACCTTCCTTTATTCCGTTTTTGGTCTTCCATCGCATTGATAAAGAAGAATAATTTATATTATACTACATATTCACTTTTTCTCAAAAAACAAGAAGCACCATCTCAATGAAAGATGGTGTCGAATCATTCGCTACCTTTCATGAAGATGGTGTCGAATCATGTTTTTACGTATGAATGGAGCGGGTGAGGAGAATCGAACTCCCGCCTTAGCCTTGGGAAGGCCACGTTCTGCCATTGAACTACACCCGCCGGTGTTTCATCCTACCACTTACCGGATGACGACTTTCATATTATACCACCTATTCTGTTTTTCCTCCAATAGCTTTTTGCAAAATTTCCAAACCTTTTTCCATTTCGGAATCTGAAATGGTTAGTGGTGGTAGCATGCGAACCTTGTCCTTCGCCGTCAGAAGTAGCAGGCCCAAGGGCAAAGCAGATTCCACCACCTGCTTGGCAGTCTGCCCTTTCACACGAAAGCCCCACATCAAACCCATTCCATCCACATCATGGACATCCGGAATAGACTGCAAACCCTCTTCCAAAATTTTTCCTTTTCTTTTTACTTCCTCCAGAAACTCCGGCGTTAACCGTTCCAATATTGCCAGGGCCCCGGCACATATGGCGGGGTTGGCCCCAAAGGTGGTTCCATGGTCTCCCGGTGCCAGTATTTTTTCCGTACTCTCATTCATGAGTACGCCTCCCAAGGGTAACCCACCCCCGATTCCTTTGGCAAAAGTGATCACATCCGGTTTCAATCCCAACTGCTGATACGCAAAGAGAGAACTGGTTCTTCCGGTTCCGGTCTGCACCTCATCCACCATGAATAAAACACCTCTTGCCTTACAACGTTTTTCTACTTCACGAAGAAAGGCGGCATCCATCACACGTACTCCGCCCTCTCCTTGAATTATCTCTACCAAAACAGCACACACATCATTTCCATCTCCCAGCGCTTTTTCCATGTCATCCATGTTTGGTTCCACATAACGAAACCCGGAAACAAAGGGGTGAAAATACTGGTGATAATGTTCTTGTCCCGTGGCTGTTATGGTGGCCAAGGTGCGTCCGTGGAAGGAATCCACCAGGGTGATAATCTCACTGCCTTTTCCCTTTTCGTTCCCATATTTCCGGGCAATTTTAATGGCACACTCATTGGCTTCCGCTCCGGAATTGCAAAAGAACGCCTTCTCCATTCCCGTTCTTTGAATTAAGGTTTTGGCCAGTTTCACTGCCGGTTTCGTATAATACAAGTTGGAACAATGTTGTAGGGTCATCAGCTGTTGATACACAGCCTCCCCCCACTTTTCATCACAAAATCCTAAACAATTTACACCAATTCCAGCGGTAAAATCCAAATAGCATCGTCCATTGGTATCCCACACCATGATGCCCTTCCCTTTTTCCAGTACCACAGGAAATCGACTATAAATGGATGCCAGGTATTGTTGATCTTCCTCCATAATGATTTTTTCATCCATCCCTTGTGCCTTACTCATATCCTTGCTCTCCTCCCAAAAATTGCCGGGGTTCTGTCGAGCTGTTGATACTCTTTTGAACCGGGGAAGGTCGTGATAACATGGTCCCCATGCCTTTGTCTGAGAACAACTCCATAATAATAGAGTGGGGCACCCGTCCATCGATAATCACCGCCGTATCCACGCCGTTTTTCATCCCATACACGCAACTGGATATCTTGGGAATCATGCCTCCGGTTATGACCCCGCTTCGAATCAAGCCGGGAATCTCTTCCGTGGATATTTTTTCAATCAAACTCTTCTCCTCTTTGTCTCGAAGCACTCCCTTGATATTGGACATGTAGATTAATCTTTCCGCTTTCAGCGCCCCGGCAATAGCGGCGGCCGCCGTATCTCCATTGATATTATATGCCTGGCCCTCTCGATCCACTCCCATCCCCGCAATCACCGGAATGTAGTTTTCACGAAGCGCCGTCTCGATGATTTCCGTATTAATTTCCACAATGTCTCCCACATACCCCAGTTCTTCCTTGCGCTTCTGCTTTTCCGCCAAAATCATGCCCCCATCGCATCCACACAGTCCCATTGCCTTGCCGTTATTTTTAAGGATCAAGGACACTAAATTCTTATTTACTTTCCCGCAAAGCACCATCTTTACAACTTCCACGGTTTCTTTATCGGTACATCGAATCCCGTTCACAAACTGAGTCTTCTTATTCAGCTGTTCCAGCATATTGGTAATTTCAATTCCACCCCCATGAACCAACACGACACGAATCCCCACTGCATTTAAGAGGATAATGTCTCGGATCACCGATTCCTCCAACTCTTTACTTAACATGGCATTTCCCCCGTATTTCACCACGATGGTTTTGCCATAGTATTTCTGCATATAGGGCAAGGCTTCTGCTAAAATTTTCGCCTCGCTGATGACCATTTTCTTCTTTCGCAACATGATTTTTCCCGCCCCTCTTCTACTTTTCTTCTACCATTCATATTATGAATATCAACTCAATAAAATCTACGTCCGATAATCTCCATTGATACGAACGTAGTCATACGTCAAATCACATCCCCAGGCCACACCGTTTCCCGGGCCCTCTTGTAGCTCCACCAGAATTTCGATACGATGTTCTTCTAGGATGGCCCTGGCCTTCTCCTCGGAAAACGGGTAGGTGGCTCCACATTCACAAACTTTTACGGAACCCTTCTCGGAAGAAAATGAAACCGTAGCCAGTTCGAGGTTTGCCTTTTCTCCGGAATATCCAAGGGCACAAAGAACACGCCCCCAATTGGCATCGGCTCCGAAAATGGCGGTTTTCACCAAGGACGAAGAAATCACGGATTTCGCCAGTGCATTGGCACTCTCTTTGGAGGAAGCCCCCTGGACATGACAAGTGATTAATTTTGTGGAACCTTCACCGTCGCCGGCAATCATTTCAGCCAATTCCCGACACGCCTCCAACATACCTTGGTGAAATGCTTCATAATCCAAAGTCCCTTCTTCGATGGGATTCCCACCGGAAGCGCCATTGGCCATGATCAACACCATATCATTGGTGGAGGTGTCCCCATCCACGGAAACTTGATTGAAAGTGTCCGTTACCACATCCCGCAAACACTTTTCTAAAACTCCCGCTTCCACGTTGGCATCTGTGGTGAGAAAACATAACATCGTGGCCATATTGGGATGAATCATGCCGCTTCCTTTGGCCATTCCCCCAATCATCACCGTTCCTTTTCCCAATGATACGGTTTTCGAAACTTCTTTTGGCATTCGGTCCGTTGTCATAATGGCCTCTGCGGCAGAGGTTCCCCCTTCGTAGGAAAGCTGTTGGACCAGATGCGGAATCCCCTGATGAAAGGGGGCTTCCGGCAAAGGAACACCAATCACTCCTGTGGATGCCACCGCCACATATTGACCCGGAATATCCAGTACTTCTGCCAACCTCTGGCAGGTATTTTCTGCCACAACAATTCCGTGGGGTGTACAGGTGTTGGCATTCCCGCTATTGCATATTACCGCTTGGCACCACCCTTCCTTTAAGTGGTCTTGGGTTACCAAAATGGGGGCTCCCTTCACTTCGTTCTGGGTATACACCGCCGCCCCATGACAGGGTATCTCACTTACAATCAGAGCCAAATCCTTTTGACTCTTTTCCTTCTTAAAACCAGCATGGACACCTGCAGCTAAGAAACCCTTCGGTGTGCAAACCCCCGTTTTCCCAACAATCTGCCCATCTATCTTCTTTCCGGTACTATCTCCTGTCATCCCACATTCTCCTCTTCTTTGTTGATTCTTAGACCTGTATCCTCCGGAATCCCCAACATAATATTCATGCACTGAACCGCCGCCCCGGAAGCCCCCTTTCCCAAGTTATCCAGAGAAGCCGCTACCATAGGGCGATCTTCACTGCCATATATTGTGATCATCACATCGTCTCGCTTTGCCCACTCGTCTCCATATAGAAAGCCTTCTTGTTTACGCCGAACATGAATAAAAGATTCCTTTTCATAGGTTTGTCGATATGCGTGCTCCAAAGCTTCCAGAGTGGCTTGATTCTCATTCAACACGTCCCGTAACGGTACAGAAACCACCATTCCTCGATAAAAGTTCCCCACCACCGGCAGGAAAACTGGCTCTCGGGACAGGAGCCCCATTTTTGTCATTTCCGGTAAATGCTTATGGTTTTGGGAAAGGCCATATTGTCCGGAGTGACCCACCGGACTCGCTTCCCTTTCATACTGCGGAATCATCCCCTTGCCACCCCCGCTATATCCCGTCACAGAAAAGGCTGAGATGGAATAATCTCCCTTGACTAAGGCCTTCTCCATTAACGGTCGAAGGAGCAGAACAAAACCCGTAGCATGGCATCCCGGCACAGAAACCCGACGGGCTTCCCCAATTCGTTCTCTTTGCTCTCGGGTCATTTCAGGCAACCCATACACCCACTCCGAATGTGTTCTGTGGGCCGTTGAAGCATCCAGTACCCTTCCTTTTCCATCCAAGGCTTCTACCACTTCACGAGATGCCGAATCTGGAAGACAGAGAAAGCTGATATCCGCTGCCCGGATGATCTCCACTCGCTTCGATAGGTTCTTTCGTTCCTCTTCCGGGATGTGAATCAACTCCACTCCGGGATGGCCTTCCAACCGTTGTTTTATTTCCAATCCCGTGGTGCCATGGCCGCCATCAATAAATACTCGATACTTTTCCATCCAAACTCTCCTCAATGCAGTCCCATCTCTTCTCGGAACATTAGCTCCGGTTAAATCAAACAATAAGCTCCCAGGGTTTTCCCCAACAATATCCAAACCCTGTCCCCGTTTTGTATGGGGCTCTCTAAAAATAGATTGGGCTGACACAACCGGAGGGTTACCCGATTGGAGCCTCTCACCAACATCCCTTCTTTGGAAGGTTGCCTTCGGAATCCATCCAGGATTTGGCGAAAATCCGAAACTCCCGCTTTATTTTCCAAAAAAGCAATGACTTCGCTTTCCTTCATATAGATTACGTTCCCTTGATCCAAGTATTGATGAATATTCATTTTTCTTCCCCTTGTCCCTTTATCCCTTAAAACTAAATAAAAAACGTCTTTTGGTACTGCCCAAAAGACGTTTTCTGACTCCTTCATGGAAAACCCGCCTCATGAGCAATGCAAATTTGCCTGCCCATGGCGGAATACCGCATCGAGGCAGACCCTAAGGTTTTCTGCTTCTCTTGTTTTGCTGTAAAACCATCTTTTCCATTCTAAGATTTCCTATCGTCATGTGTGTTTTTTGAAATACTATGTATAATATGTTGTTGACTTTACCATGATACAGTAACAATGTCAAGAGAAAAGCCGAATTTTATGTCGATTTTTCCATATTTCCCAATGATAATCCGCCATTTTTTAGATATTTTCACAAATTATTGGCACTTCTCCATGGCTGCTCGAATGCGCTCCGGAATCATAACTAGTCGCTCCAAAGATAGGGCAGATACCGCCACCCGGATTCCCGTGCTTAAAGGAACCAGAAAAATCCCTTCTTTCATCAATTCATCCACTACCTTTTCCGGCTGGTCACAGGGTATGGAAGCAAAGAATCCCCCATCATACGGAATGATTTTCAAGCCACATTCATTGGCCCCTTTTTCAAAGGCTCGTCCCCTTTCCAATAGCATTTCTCGAAAACCGGCACGCTCTTCCTCTACCTTTTTCAACAGTTCCGGATTCTCATGAACCTTGCTAATCAGAGCCTGCGCCGCTCGAGTACAATTGGACCATGTTCCCCGGCAGGATTGTTCACAGACCTTCTTAAATTCTTCGGCAATTTCTTCACTGGAGGACAAGCCAATCATAGCGCCCCCTCTCATACCGTAGAGAGTATATCCCTTTGACATGCTATATCCCACAATCACTAAAATTCTTGCAGATAGACCATCTAGCTTCTTCAAGAACTGACGAACCTCCCTGGGATCCCCGGCATAATCTAAATAGGCCGCATCCACAAACAAGGTGATGGTGTGTCCTTTTTCTGCTTCATGCGTCAATGTGGATACAATGCCGTCCCACTCCGTATCCGACACGGAAAATCCGGTGGGGTTATTAGCCGGTGTATTGAGCAAGATCACCACCTTCTCTTGTGTTTCCCCCAGCTCTGCCACCTTTTCCCGGAAAGATTCCTGATGAAATCCCAGATTCTCATCAAATAAGGTAAAGGTGGTAATGGTTCGGCCATGTTCCTGTGCAATGGTCTGATAAGGCCCCCAGAACCAATCTGTGGTCAATATTTTGTCTCCCACTTTTGAGTAATTTACGATGGTATTTCGAATGGCTCCCGTTCCTCCCGGAGTGGCCACCGCTTTGGTATATCCTTGTGGAATATAATCCCCAAAAGTTTCTTTTATTACCGCCTGATGAAAGGACGGCAATCCGCCAATAGGGGCATAATCTGCAAAATCCTTAGGGGCCAAATCCTTCAAGGCTTCCACCACCGAAGTTAAAATCATCAGTTCCCCGTTGTCGTCCAACAAGGAACCTACCGTCCCATTAATAACCTTGTCTTTTCCCTCTCTGGCTGCCATTTCGTTGGCCATCCCGGAAATACCAAAAATCACGTCCCGCTTTGGAATCACTCTTCCATTGGCTTCTGCCAATATATAATCTCCCATGCCTTCACTCCTTTCAAATCCCTTAAATGAAACATATTATACCACTGGATTTGCTATTTTTAAACAAGAACCTTCCACTTTGCTTTTACGTAATGAATCTGCAAACCCCGGTTGGCAAACTTCTCCTCATATTCTGTACGCATTCGGTTCTGGTCCAGAGAACTCCCATGGTAATCCCAACTGCTTTCCACAATCTTAAATCCGTTTTGAACGAGGCTATCCAGTGAATACTGAAACAACTCGTCATTATCTGTTTTCATATGGAGGAAGCCGTCTTTTTCCAACACATAACGATAACCTTCCAGGAACCCCGCCGACGTAAGCCTTCGCTTTTCATGACGATCCTTGGGCCATGGATCGCTGAAATTTAAATAGATGGCCGCCAATTCCCCTGGTCCAAACCAATCTCGTACATCCCTTACATATTGGGGAACCACCGCCACATTGGAGAGACCCATCTGTCCTATTTTTTCCATGGCCCTTAAGGCGACTGTCTGATGTCCCTCTACGCCAACAAACCCGCAATCCGGGTTCTCTTGTCCAAGCGAGGTGAGAAATCTTCCCTTTCCACACCCTATTTCCAAAGAAACGGAATCCACTTTGGAAAAAAACTCCTTCCACCGGTCTCGGTAGAGGGAGGGGTCTGTTACCATATATGCTTCATGAAATAGAAGCTTTTCTTCCAAGTCTTTCACTTTTCTTTGTCTCATTTCCTCTTTTTAAGATCATCGAAAGATCTTTTCGTATCCTTTCAGTATTCGAAGCAAGGGGTAACCCAGTCCATAACAAGCGATGGCTTGTCCCAATGCCACCCATCCCATACAGGCCCATAAGGAAAGGGGGACTCCATACCCAAAGTGAAGCAGTCCGCCTATTACCACACCATTGACCAGTACCGGAGGAAATGGCACCCATCTGGGATGCTTCCGAAGTCGGTAAGATAGAATGGCACTGAGTAAGGTGGCTAGACTCCCAAATATCATATCCATCACCCCGTAGGGCCCCAACATATTGGCCACCAAGCATCCTACAAAGAGTCCGGGAATAGCCGCCGGGGTAAAATACGGCAACACAGTCAATGCTTCCGAAATTCGCACCTGCATCACCCCATAGCTGATAGGGGCTAATAATAACGTAAGCACCGTATATACGGATGCAATCACCGCTCCCTGAATCAGACGTTGGGTTCTCATAGAATCCCCCCCAGTACATAAGGTTGCATCACAATCACGGCTACAAATCCTACCAGAAGAATTAAAGCGCCCACATCTCGAAGCCCCATTTTGATGGCATTCATCCGTGTACGATGGGCTCCTCCACGGTAGCACCTGGCCTCCATGGCCATGGCCAAATCCTGGGCAATTCGAAAAGCACTGATGAAAAGAGGAACCAAAAGAGGAATCAAGCTTTTGGCCCGATTTAATATGTTGCCACTTTCAAAATCCGCCCCTCTGGCCATTTGCGCTTTCATTATTTTGTCGGTTTCTTCCAATAGTGTAGGAATAAACCGAAGGGCAATGGTCATCATCATGGCCAGCTCATGAGCCGGCACCTTAATCAATGTCAGCGGCTTTAATAAACTCTCGATACCGTCGGTTAGATGAATGGGTTTGGTGGTCAGAGTCAATAAAGATGAGCCGATGATTAACAGGATCAATCGGATGGCCATAAACACTGCGGTATATAGTCCCTCCCGGGTAATATGCAAAAACTTCCATTGCCACAGCACCTCTCCGCCAATCATAAACATATTCACAGTGAAGGTGAAAACAATAATAATGAAAATGGGTTTCAGTCCCTTCAAGATAAAACGAAGCGGAACTTTTGACCTGGCGATTACAATGCCAAGGGCAAGTACCGCTATGGCAAATCCCATGAAGTCCTTCACCAAAAACAACGCCACGATAAAAGTCAGGGCGATAATGATTTTCACCCTGGGATCTAATCGATGAATCCCGGACTCTCCCGGAAAATATTGTCCCAATGTAATATCACGAATCATCTCTTTAGCACTCCATATATGGCATCAACGGCCTCCTCTGTGGTGAGAGGATCTCCTTCTACCGGAATCCCACGACCTCGAATCTCACGGATTAATTGAGCTGCCGGGGGAATGTCCAGACCCATAGAGGCCAAATAATCCCCTTGCTGAAATACCTCCCCGGGTGTGCCGGATAACACCAAACGGCCTTTTTCCATCACCAGAACCTGATCCGCATGGGCAGCAATATCCGCCATGTTGTGGGACACCAGAATAATAATTCCTTGGGTTTTCCCATGGATTCTTTGTATCATATCCAACACATCTTTATGGCCTTTGGGATCCAACCCCGCAGTGGGTTCATCCAGTATTAAAACTTTGGGCCGCATGGCCAATACGCCGGCGATTGCCACACGCCGTTTCTGGCCACCGGATAATTCAAAGGGGGAAACTTCTCCGATTTCCGCCAAATCCATTCCTACAAATTGCAGCGCTTCCGCTACCCTTTCGTGAATCTCTTCGGGGGAAAGCCCTAAGTTGCCAGGGCCGAAAGCCACATCTTTTTCTACCGTTTCTTCAAACAACTGATATTCCGGGTATTGAAAAACCAACCCGATATTCTTGCGAATCTCCCGCATAGAGCCGTTGCTCTTGGTAATATCCGCACCATCTATGGCAATACTTCCTTCATTGGGCTTCAGCAATCCATTCAAATGTTGAACCAGGGTAGATTTGCCGGAACCGGTATGGCCGATAATCCCCACAAACGTATTATCAGAAATGGAGAAACTTACGTCCTTTACTGCTACCTGTTGGTGAGGAAGTCCTTCACTATATATGTGAGTTAAGTTCTTTACTTCGATTGACATACAAAATCCACCATTTCATCCATTGTAATAATGTCCATGGGCACGGAAAGCCCCCGTTGCCTGAGGCAATGGGCAATTTCCACTGCCAGTGGTACGTCCAAACACATCTCTCTAATTTCTTCGGCATGGCAAAAAATCTCTCGGGGAGTTCCTTGTAACGCAATTTTTCCACCATCCATTACGTACACATAATCCGCTTGGGCCGCTTCGTCCATGAAATGAGTAATAAGCACCACGGTGATGCCCTCCTTGTTCAAACCATCGATAATGGTCATCACATCCTTCCGTCCGGAAGGATCCAACATGGCCGTAGGCTCATCAAAAATAATCACATCCGGCTTCATGGCCACCACACCGGCTATGGCAATCCGTTGTTTTTGACCCCCGGATAAGAGGTGGGGACCCATCTTTCGACATTCCAGCATATTAACAGAACGAAGAGCCTCATCTACTCTTTTACGAATTTCAGATGGTTCAATCCCTAAATTCTCCGGACCAAATGCTACATCATCTTCCACAATGGAAGAAACCAACTGATTGTCCGGATTCTGAAAAACCATTCCCGCACTCTGCCGAATTTCCCAAAGCCACTCCGACACCTTGGTATCCATTCCTTTAACATAAACCGCACCGCTTGTGGGAAGAAGCAGTGCGTTAATATTTTTTGCCAGAGTGGATTTTCCAGACCCGTTGCGCCCGATGACGGCTGTGAAGCTTCCCTTCTCGATGGTTACGCTTACATCATCAACCGCCCTTTTCCCCGGCTCTTCCTCATCTGAAAATCCATACTCGAATATTAAATTTTGAATATCAATGATTGGCTCCATCGGTACATCATCCTAACTTATATCAAGGGTTAAGCTGTGGAATCACCTCTTCCAAAAATAAGGTGACCAACTCCGGATCGAATTGCGTTCCGGCTCCTCTTTTGATTTCATCCATGGCTTCTTCTTTGGACATTTTCCCCCGATAAGGACCTTGGCTGGTCATATCCACATAAGCCTCCGCCAATCCTAATATTTTGGATTGGATGGGAATGTCCTCTATACTCAGGGACACCGGATATCCTACACCATCCACTCTCTCGTGGTGATATAGCACATACTCGGCGATCTTACCATACTCCGGAACGCCTCGCAGGATTTGATACCCCACTTCGGGATGCTTCATCACCTTGGCCCATTCCCCTTTGCTGAGACCTTCGTTTTTATTTAAAACTTCGCCATCCACACCCACCTTACCAATATCATGAAGCATGGCGGCCTGCGATAATTCCTCAAGTCCTTGCCCGTGGATACCCACACTCTCTCCCAACGCCACCGCATGGTCTCTTACTCTTTGACAATGCTCCTTCTCTGAGGGATTTCGCTGAAAAAGCATATCCTGAATCTGATGAATGATTTTCACCTTGTAGGCATTGCTTTCCGTAATTTTACTATGATACATTCGGGCCTCTGCTGCCTGATAAACGCTTTCAATGGATTCCGCCGCCGACACCTTAGTAGCACATCCCATGGACATAGAAAGCAATAGTGATTGTTCCTTTTCCCGGTCCTTCGCCTGATTAATCCGCGTCATCATCTGTAATGCTTGGTTCCCCGTGGTGCCGGGCATCAACATCATAAACTCATCTCCTCCGGTTCTGGCTACAAAATCCTCCGGCCGGGCGGCTTCCGTAAAAATCCGGGCTAACTCTTTCAGAATACGATCCCCCTCCATATGGCCAAAAGCATCGTTGGTCATTTTCAGCCCGTTGGCATCGGCCATAATAATAGAAAGAGGCCAATGATCCGGCGAATCCAATTCCCTCATCTTCTCGTCAATATACTTCCGGTTATATAGCCCCGTCAGCTGGTCGTGGTCAAAATAGTAGGCCGCTTTAGCTTCTGCCTCTTTCCGGCCGCTGATATCAGTAATCATTACCAAATGGGCATCCCGATTGTCTTCATCGGAATACCTTTTAATGGTCATATGAACCCAGACCTCCGTGTTATCGGGTCTTATGAATCGCTTCTCCATATGAAACCCGTCAATCTTGTGCTCGGTCAGAAGCTTCATAAATTGAAGGTTTTCTTCAATTTCATCCGGGTGGGAATAGGATTCCCAAGGTAAAGTCATCAACTCTTCCCGGGTCCGGCCCGTTATTTCACAGAACATGGGATTAATCTCCAGTGCCTGGCAGGATATGGTATGATACACCGCCACTCCCAGAGGGGCATTTTCAAAAATCCCTTTGTATTTGTTCTGTTCTTTTTCCAAAGTCTTTACTTTTGAAATCAGCTCCGTCACATCCAAAGAATACCCTAGGATACCCTGGGTCTTTTCTCCGTCTTTGGGAAACAAGGCTTTATAGGTTTTTAGTATTTTTTCATCAATATTATCGTGGGTAAATGAGATTTCCTTGCCCCGTATCGCCACTTCCTTATCCGTCTCTGTGAAAATAGGATAGACCTGGGGCGGATATAGGTCTTGATCTCGTTTTCCGATAATCTGCTCCCGGGGGATTCTATCATTATCCGCCAAGGTCTGATTCACGTATAGGTACGTGCCATCCAGCGTTTTTAAGAAGATTTCCAAAGGCAGGGAATCCAAAATCATGGAAAGAAATTGAGGCTCTTTGATTTTGGTTCCATCCTCGAACACAACAAATCCGTCCTTCTTTTCCATTTTTCAACCTTTCCCATCACGTGGATATGCCCTCGATTCCACCACGTGGAAAAAAGGTACTTCCAAATTCAATCATTCAGAAGTACCCCTCAAAGCATGCTACACCAATTCTAAAAACACAACCTCCGCTGCATCACCCTGTCGGGGTCCCAGCTTAAGAATTCGAGTATAGCCCCCGTTTCTTTCGGCATATTTCGGGGCAATTTCATCAAACAATTTTTTCACGACATCTTCGTCGTAAACATAGCTCATCACTTGCCTTCTGGCATGAAGATCACCTCGTTTTGCCAACGTGATCATTTTTTCCGCTTCTCTTCGCGTTTCCTTCGCCCGAGTTACGGTAGTGGAAATCCGTTCTTCCCGGAACAAGTCCGTCACCAGATTTCGCAGCATGGCCTTTCGATGAGCGCTAGGTCTGCCTAGCTTTCTATATCCTGGCATCGCCACTACTCCTTTCTGCTTATTCGTCACTTGGCTTCAAGCCAAGACCTAATTCTTCCAGTTTATGCTTCACTTCGTCCAAGGACTTTTTCCCCAGATTACGCACCTTCATCATATCCTCTTCTGTCTTATGGGTCAGTTCTTCCACCGTATTGATGGCTGCTCTCTTCAGACAGTTAAAGGAACGAACGGAAAGTTCCAATTCTTCAATGGTCATTTCCAGGGCCTTTTCTTTTTGGTCCTCTTCCTTCTCAATCATAATCTCCATGGCTTCCGTACTATCCGTCAGCTCAATGAACAGGTTAAGATGCTCTTGCATAATCTTGGCTCCGATGGAAACTCCCTCGTCAGGCGTAATGGACCCATCGGTCCAAAGCTCCAGAGTGAGCCTGTCATAGTCGGTGATATGGCCTACACGCGTGTTGTCCACCATAAAATTCACTTTCGTTACCGGCGTGAAAATAGAGTCTACAGGAATTACCGCAATGGGCATGCCCTCCGTCTTATTTTGCTCCGCCGATACGTAACCACGACCACGGGACAGATTAATCTCCATCACCAGAGTGGCATTATCTTCCAATGTGGCAATGTGAAGATCTTCATTATGAATTTCCACATCTACATCTGCAATGATATCTGCTGCGATAACCTCTTTGGGACCCACTGCATTGATAATCACCCGTTTCGTCTGCTCACCGTTTAATCTCACAGCCAACTTTTTCAGATTCAAGATGATTTCTGTCACATCTTCTTTCACCCCGGGTATGGTGGAAAACTCATGCAGGATGCCGTCGATTTTCACCGAGGTCACCGCTGCACCGGGTAGAGAGCTGAGAAGAATTCTTCGCAAGCTATTTCCCAACGTGGTTCCATATCCTCTTTCCAGAGGTTCTACCACATATTTCCCATAATTTGCATCTTCATCGGAATAGATACACTCGATTGTTGGTTTTTCGATTTCTATCATTCAAAAACCCTCCTTTTCCTATTGAATATAGCGTCAATTAAATACACTACATTACTTGGAATACAATTCGACAATAAGATGTTCTGCAATGGGGGTATCGATTTCTCCTCTTGTGGGCAGCATCAATACTTTTCCTTCCAGCTTTTCAACATCAACCGATAGCCAAGAGGGCGCGGTAATCGTCATTTCTTTGATTTCTTTAAACTTGGGAGAGCTTACACTCTTTTCTTTCACCTGAATCACGTCTCCGGCACTCACCATATAGGAAGGAATATTTACCTTCTTGCCATTTACCATAAAATGACCATGAGTGACCAACTGACGAGCTTCTTTTCTGGATGAAGCGAATCCCAATCGGAATACCACGTTGTCCAAGCGAGTCTCCAAGAAAATCAACAGATTTTCACCGGTGATTCCCTTTTTCTTGTCTGCTTTGTCAAACAGGTTTCTGAATTGTGTCTCCTGAAGTCCATAGAATCTTTTGGCCTTTTGCTTCTCTCGTAGCTGTGTCCCGTATTCCGAAACCTTCTTACGGCCTTGACCGTGTTGGCCGGGAGCGTAACTTCTTTTCTCCATAGCACACTTGGTGCTGTAGCATCGTTCGCCTTTTAAGAAAAGCTTTTGGCCTTCTCTTCTGCATAATCTGCAGCTAGCATCTGTATATCTTGCCATTCCATTACTCCTCCCTTCTACTATACTCTTCTTCGCTTCGGCGGTCTACAACCGTTATGCGGAATCGGGGTGATATCTTTAATCAAGGTAATATCCAGTCCTGCAGTTTGAAGGGCACGAATGGCTGCTTCTCTTCCGGAACCAGGTCCCTTTACATATACTTCAACGGTTTTGAGGCCGTGCTCCATTGCCGCTTTGGCTGCTTCCTCTGCCGCCATTTGGGCCGCAAAAGGAGTGGATTTTCTGGAACCCTTAAATCCCAGAGATCCTGCACTGGACCAGGACAACGCATTCCCGCTTAAGTCGGTTAGAGTAACAAGGGTATTGTTAAAGGTAGATTGGATATGAGCCTGGCCTTTTTCAATATTCTTGCGATCTCTCTTTTTCTTTCTTGTAGTCTGTCTCTTTACTTGTTGTTTTGCCATGATAACCTACCTCCTCTCTACTTCGCCTTTTTCTTTCTACCTACCGTCTTCTTGGGGCCCTTACGGGTTCTTGCGTTGGTCTTCGTCTTCTGTCCTCTTACCGGTAATCCTCTTCTATGACGAATTCCTCTGTAACATCCGATCTCCATCAATCGCTTGATATTGAGAGATACTTCTCTTCGGAGATCCCCTTCTACAACGTATTCGGTATCAATAATTCTACGGATTGCACCAGCCTCATCCTCTGACAGGTCTTTCACCCGAGTATCAGGATTCACTCCTGCTTTCTCAAGGATTGCCAATGCGGTGGGTCTGCCAATACCAAATATATAGGTCAGACCGATTTCAACTCTTTTTTCTCTTGGTAAATCGACACCGGCTATTCGAGCCATTTTTTCCTCCTATTCCCATCTTCCGTCACGCATCACCGGATGATATTTCCGGGGCATAATATAAACGGGATGTAACCAATCAATAAATAACGTACCTTTACCCCTGTGTTTGTTTGTGCTTGGGATTCTTACAGATCACCATTACTTTACCATTTCTTTTGATAATTTTGCACTTTTCACAGATAGGTTTTACTGAAGCTCTAACTTTCATAATAAACCCTCCTATTTGTCTCGCCACGTGATCCTGCCTCTTGTAAGATCATAAGGGGAAAGTTCTACCTTCACCTTATCTCCCGGCAGAATCCGGATAAAGTTCATTCGAATCTTACCCGATATATGGGCCAAGACTTCATGACCATTTTCCAGTTTGACCACAAACATGGCATTGGGCTGAGCATCCACTACGGTGCCCATTACTTCGATGACATCTTTTTTCGCCATTCTTCATCCACCTCTTCTCTTACAGGGTAAGCAGTTCGGGCTCACCATCCGTTATGACCACTGTGTTTTCATAATGGGCGGACAGCTTTCCATCACAGGTCACTACCGTCCAATTGTTCAACAGCACTTCTACCTCATAGTCTCCCTCTGCAATCATGGGTTCGATGGCAAACACCATCCCCTGTTCCAGACGGGGGCCTCTTCCGGCCGTGCCATAGTTTGGAATTTGCGGGTCCTCATGCATATTACGTCCAACTCCATGTCCCACAAAATCTCGAATCACGGAGTATCCCTCGCCCTCTACTTTCTGCTGAATGGCATGGGATATATCTCCCAATCGCTGACCTTTTTTACAGTACTTCAGCCCTTCGAAAAAACTGTCTTTTGCCGCGGTGATCAAGCGAGCCGCTGACGGACTGATTTCACCCACACCATAGGTTCTAGCCGCGTCGCTAATATACCCTTTATGGGTACATCCCACATCCACACTGACAATATCTCCTTCTTTCAAAACTCGTTCTTTGGAAGGAATGCCATGGACCAACTCCTCATTGACAGAGACGCAAGCACTGGCAGGAAATCCGTTATATCCCTTGAAAGAGGGAATCATATTCTTGGATCGGATGGTCTTCTCCACGAATTCGTCGATTTCCGCCGTGGAAATTCCGGGTCGAATGAACTTTTCCAGTTCTTTCAAAATGAATCCCGTCACCTGGCCGGATTCTCGTATCAATTGGATTTCCTGTTGGGATTTGATAATAATCATACTGCTTTTTCTCCCAACACTTCACGAATCTTCGTAAAAACATTCTCCAGGCCCAGCGAGCCATCGATATGTACCAGGACTCCTGCTTTATCGTAATAATCGATCAAGGGCATGGTCTGCTGTTCATACACATCGATACGATTTTCCACCGTTTCCCGGTTATCGTCCGCACGTTGAACCAATTCTCCACCGCACACATCACAGACTCCCTCCACCTTTGGTTTCATAGTCTCAATATGATAGGTAGCCCCACAATTCTTACATACTCTTCGTCCAATCAAGCGGCGAATCAATTCTTCTTTGGCCACGGAGATATTCAACACATGGTGCACTTTATCTCCCCTACCTTCTAAAAATCCATCCAGTTCTTCCGCTTGGTGGACGGTACGGGGGAACCCATCCAGGAGAAAGCCCTGATGGCAATCCTCCCTGGCCAAACGGTCGGTGGCGATTTCAATCACCAAATCATCCGGCACCAGCTCTCCCTGATTCATGTACTCCTGAGCCTTCTTTCCCAGCTCGGTTCCATTTTTAATATTTTCTCGGAATATGTCTCCCGTGGAGATATGAGGGATTTGATATTCCTTCACAATGGTTGTTGCCTGAGTGCCTTTCCCCGCACCCGGAGGGCCTAACAATATTACGTTCATTTGTCTTCTCCTATTTCAAGAAGCCTTCATAGTTTCTCATAACCATCTGGTTTTCCAACTGCCTCATGGTATCCAATGCCACACCCACCGCGATCAAAAGACTGGTTCCTCCGAATCCAACATTCAAAGGTGTCCACTGGTCGATTAATGTAGGTAGTGTAGATACGGCCGCCAGGAAGATGGCTGATACAAAGGTGATTCGAGTCATTACTTTATTCAAGTATTCCACGGTAGGTTTTCCGGGACGGATCCCGGGAATAAAACCGCCATTGTTCTTCATGTTCCCCGCCACTTCGTTGGGATTAAATGTAACCGCCGTATAGAAGTAGGTGAAGAATATGATTAAAATGATATTGAATATGGCATAAAACCATACACCGGGGTCACCGTAGGGCGACAACCACTTGGTAACCCATGCCGAGAAACCGGTCTCTGGCATGAAATACGTGATGGTCAACGGAAACTGCAATAAGGACAGCGCAAAGATAACCGGAATAACGCCCGCTTGGTTTACTTTGAGAGGAATGTGCGTGGATTGCCCACCGTACATTTTTCTTCCCACAACTCTCTTTGCATACTGCACCGGAATTCTTCTCTGACCCTGCTGTACCTGGATGATTCCAATAATAACAGCCAAAGCAAATATCACGAATATGAGAATTGTGATGACTCCGATTTCTCCATCCTGAAAACGTATCAGGTTCTCATGAACGGCGCTAGGAACACGAGCAATGATTCCCCCGAAGATAATGAGAGATATTCCGTTGCCGATGCCTTCCTCATTGATTTGCTCTCCCAACCACATCAGGAACGCAGTTCCTGCGGAAAGAGTTAAAACGATAACTCCCACGGAGAAAAAATCAGTGCTGATTAATGCCTGTCGAAATAAACCAATGGCCAATCCGATGGCTTGTACAAAGGCAAGTACCACCGTTAAGTAACGGGTGTACTGCGCAATTTTCTTTTTCCCTTCCTGTCCTTCTCTGGCCAACCTCTCTAAAGAGGGTACCGCGATGGTCAGGAGTTGGAATATGATGGAAGCGGTAATGTATGGAGTGATGCTCAGTGCAAATATGGTGAAGTTGCTGAAAGCCCCTCCGGAAAACAGGTCAAATAAGGCCAATAACCCGGTCCCTCCATCAAACACTTGATCTAATACTGCTCTGTCTATGCCTGGCACCGGAATGTTGGATCCGATTCGGAATACCACCAACATGAGAAGAGTAAAAATCATTTTCTTCCGCATGTCCGGAATTCCCCAGGCAGCCTGAACTGTTTTAATCATTCCCATACTAGATTACCTCTGCCTTTCCTCCCGCAGACTCAATTTTTTCGATTGCCGTCTTGCTAAATTTGTGAGCCTGAACCGAAACATTCTTTTCTAAATTCCCGTTCCCCAATACCTTAACACCATCCTTCACCTGCTTAATCAAGCCGGCTTCTTCCATCAACTCCGGTGTAATGGTAGTCCCTTCTTCAAACTTATTCAAGTCGTCAATATTGACAATTTCATACTGGGTACCGAAAATATTGGTGAACCCTCTTTTCGGAAGTCTACGGTAGAGAGGCATCTGTCCGCCCTCAAATCCCAAGCGTACACCTCCGCCACTTCTGGAGTTCTGACCGTTCATGCCCCTTCCGCTGGTTTTGCCCAGCCCGGTGCCGGTCCCTCGGCCTCTTCTTTTCTTTGCCTTGGTAGAACCCGGAGCGGCTTGTAACTCATGTAATTTCATTTGCAAAGCACCTCCATTCCTATAGTTCTTCTACTGTAACAAGATGCTCTACCTTTTTCACCGCGCCTCTGGTCTGCGGTGTATCTGCCATCACTACGGACTGGTGCATCTTTTTCAAACCCAATGCCACAACGGTCTTGCGGTGGTCGGGTTTTGCACCGATTGGGCTTTTCGTTAAAGTAATTTTAACCATTTTTGCCATTTCGTCGCTCCCCCTATCCTAAGATTTCTTCCTTGGTCTTCCCACGTAGTTTGGCTACTTTTTCAGCCGTTACTAAGTTTCGAAGACCTTCTATTGTGGCATAGGCTATATTGGTTGCATTATTAGAACCAATTGATTTTGCTCTCACATCTTTGATTCCTGCAGCTTCCAGGACGGTACGAACCGAGGACCCGGCAATTACTCCGGTACCAGGGCCAGCAGGCATAATCAACACCTGACCCGCACCAAATATTCCAAGGATTCTGTGGGGAATCGTGGTTCCCACCGTGGGAACATAGATTAAATTCTTTTTTGCATCTTCGATGGCCTTACGAACCGCTTCCGGGATTTCCTGTGCTTTCCCCAGACCCACGCCTACGTATCCTTCGCCATTTCCCACCACAACAGACACGGAGAATCTCATGTTTCTCCCGCCCTTTACGGTTTTCGCTACACGTCGGATGCTGACGATGGTTTCTTTCAGGTCCATTTTGGATGCATCGATCATTGCTTGTCGCATATCCTTTCCTCCTCCTTAGAATTTCAAACCGGCTTCACGAGCACCATCCGCCAGTTCTTTCACTCTTCCGTGATACAAGAAACCGCCTCGGTCAAATGTCACTGTTTCGATGCCCTTAGCCAGAGCTCTCTTTCCAATGGCTTCGCCCACTTTTTTGGCCGCTTCCTTGTTTCCGCCGTACCCGATTTCCGCTTTCAATTCCTTCTCCAAGGAGGAAGCGGAGCACAAGGTAGTGTGGTTTACATCATCAATAATCTGAACGGATATGTTCTGATTGCTTCGATAAACACACATTCTAGGCTGTGAAGGAGTGCCGGATAATGTTTTTCGTACACGCTTGTGTCTCATGACACGTCGATCATTTCTACTTTCTGTCATTGTATCTTCACTCCTTTCCTATTTCTTAACTCCTGCTTTTCCCTCTTTCTTACGAACCACTTCGTTGGCATAGCGAATACCCTTGCCCTTGTAAGGTTCCGGTTTTCTCCACGCACGAATATTGGCGGCATAATTCCCGACCTTTGCCTTGTCGGCGCCTCTTACTACAATCTCGGTAGCGGAAAGGCATTCCGTTGTGATTCCTTCCGGGTCTTCCATGACCACGGGATGAGAGTAAGCCAAGCTCAATACTAATTTGCTGCCTTGCTTTTCGGCCTTGTAACCAACACCGACTAATTGAAGCTTTTTCTCAAAGCCCTCTGTCACACCCACCACCATGTTGTTGATGAGAGTTCTCGCCAGACCATGCTGTGCACGCTCCGGTTTGCTTTCGCCCGAACGAGTGACTTCCAATACACCATCTTTTGTTTCAATTTTTACCAGGTTGCTGACCTTTTCCTGCAATTCGCCTTTGGGTCCTTTCACGGTTACAACATTGTTCCCGTCTACTTTGACCTCTACGCCGGCAGGAAGAGCAACAGGTAATTTACCTATTCTTGACATATCAAATTCCTCCTACCAAACATAACAAATTACTTCGCCGCCAACACCCAACTTTCGCGCTTCCTTATCGCTGATAACACCGTTGGAAGTGGAGATGATGGCGATTCCCAGACCGCCCAGTACTTTAGGTACTTCGTTCGCTTTTGCATAAACCTTCAAGCCGGGTTTGGATATCTTCTTAATCCCACTGATGACCCGTTCTTTGTCCTGGCCATACTTCATGGTAATTCGAATGACACCCTGCTTGTCGTCTTCTATCACATCATAGCCTTTGATGTAGCCCTCATCGGTTAATATGGCGGCAATGGATTTTTTAATCTTTGACGCCGGTATATCCACCGTTTCGTGACCGACAGTATTGGCATTTCTGATTCTTGTTAGCATATCTGCTATAGGATCTGTCATAGTCATTACAGTACGATCTCCTTTCTGGAAAATTCTACCAACTTGCTTTCTTCACTCCCGGAATTTCTCCCTTATAAGCAAGCTCTCTAAAGCAGATACGGCATATTCCATATTTCTTTAAAACGGAATGTGGTCTCCCGCAAATTCTGCATCTTGTATATGCTCTGGTGGCATACTTTGGTTTTCTCTGCTGTTTGATTTTGAGAGATGTCTTTGCCATAATTCCCTCCTATTTTTCGAACGGCATTCCGAGAAGCTCAAGCAACGCCTGTGCCTCTTCGTCTGTTTTAGCCGTTGTGGTGAAAACAATGTTCATTCCCTTTACCATGTCTACTTTATCGTAGTTGATTTCCGGGAAAATCAGCTGCTCTTTGATTCCCATGGAATAGTTTCCTCTCCCATCAAAGGAATTCTTACTTACGCCCTTAAAGTCCCGAACTCTGGGAAGAGCGATGTTAAAGAGTTTGTCCACAAATTCATACATGGACTCTCCACGAAGGGTTACCTTGGTTCCTACCGGCATCCCCTGACGCACCTTGAAGTTCGCAACCGATTTCTTTGCCTTGGTAACTACCGGCATTTGGCCGGCAATCAATCCCAGCTCTTCTACAGCAGTCTCCATCATTTTGGGGTTATCCTTGGCTTCGCCCAACCCGATATTAATGGTAACCTTTTCCAGCTTCGGTACTTGCATTACATTGTCATAATGGAATTTTTCCATCATTCCTTTGAAAACGTCGCTTTTATACGCTTCTTTTAATCTGGCTGTCAATATCGTCTCCTCCTTTCCTAGTCTATAGCCGCGCCGCTCTTTTTAGCGATTCGGATCTTTTTCCCGTTTTCGATTTTATAACCGATTCGAGTGGGTGCATTACTTTTTTTATCGTAGTACATCACGTTAGACACATTGATGGGCCCTTCCTGATGCTTGATTTCCGCTCTTTCCTGACGACTCTGCTTTTGATGCTTCGTCTGAACGTTAACGCCCTCTACGATGATTCGATTTTCCTTGGGTAGTGCCTTTAGCACCTTCCCCTTTTTTCCTTTATCTTTTCCTGTAATTACCAGGACAGTATCGTCTTTTTTGATTTTCATCCTCGGTCCCTCCTATAATACTTCCGGTGCCAGGGAAATGATTTTCATGAAGCTCTTCTCCCTCAGCTCTCTGGCAACAGGTCCAAAGATACGAGTTCCCACTGGGTTTTTATCTTCTTTGATAATTACCGCTGCATTCTGGTCAAACTTTACATAGCTACCGTCATTTCTTCGGGCGCCATGTTTGGTTCGAACCACCACGGCCCTCACCACATCGCCTTTTTTCACAACACCGCCGGGCGTTGCTTCCTTCACAGCACAAACGATGATATCTCCTATGTTCGCATATTGTCTGGAGGTTCCTCCCAGGATACGGATACATAACAGTTCCTTCGCACCTGAATTGTCAGCGACTCTCAGCCTTGTTTCTGTCTGAATCATTGTCCGGTGCCTCCTTTACTTAACCTTTTCGATGATGTTCACCACACGCCATCTCTTTTCTCGAGACAGGGGCCTGGTTTCCATAATTCTAACTTTATCGCCGATTTGGCATTCATTGTTTTCATCGTGGGCCTTCAGCTTTTTGGTTTTCTTAACGGCCTTTCCATACAGAGAATGCTTTACGAGATCCTCAATGGATACAACGATGGTCTTGTCCATTTTGTCACTAACGACGACCCCGACACGGGTTTTTCTACTATTTCTATCGTCTGTCATAATTCATCCTCCTTTCTTAAGCCTGAACCTTCGCCAATTCTTTTTCCTTGATAATGGTCTTCACCCTAGCGATGTCTCTCTTCGCATCTCGCATTTTAATGGGGTTTTCCAATTGTCCCGTTACATGTTGAAAACGAAGATTAAACAATTCGTTCTTTAGCTTCAACAATTCTGCGTTCAATTCGGTATCCGTCATTTCTCTAATTTTCTTTAATTCCATTACGCTTCACCACCCTCTGCTAATTCTTGGCCTTTGATGGCAAACTTACAACGAATGGGCAACTTGTGAGAGGCCAATCGCATGGCTTCTCTGGCCTTGTCTTCCGGTACCCCGGAGATTTCAAACATCACACGGCCCGGCTTCACCACGGCGACCCAATGATCCGGAGCACCTTTACCAGATCCCATTCTTACTTCTGCCGGTTTTTTTGTTACGGACTTATGAGGGAAGATTTTTATAAAAACCTTACCGCCCCTCTTAATGGAACGTGTCATAGCAATACGTGCAGATTCGATTTGATTGGAGGTGATCCATCCACAATCCATCGCCACCAGACCATAGGTCCCGTAAGTGATAGAATTTCCCTTGGTGGCAACGCCCTTCATTCGACCTCTGTGAACTTTTCTATGCTTCACGCGCTTGGGCATTAACATTATTCTTCGCCTCCTTCTTTCACGATTTCTTGTTCAGGAGCGGGAGCAGGAGTAGGCGCCTCTGTTGCTTTGGGAGCCTTTCTCACTCTCGGATTCACGGCTGGAGCTAATTCCGGCTTCGCAAAACGGTCATCCCGTCTTCCCCGATTATCTCCATCTCTTTTATTTCTCCTGTTATTTCTGTCATTATCTCTTCTAGGCTTTCGATCTCCATCCCGGCGGCCTGCCGGTTTTTCTTCCGGTCTGGCGCTTTGAAGTCCCTTATCCAAGATTTCTCCATGATTAATCCAAACCTTGACACCCAGTTTTCCATAAGTAGTATCCGCTTCTGCAAATCCATAGTCAATGTTGGCTCGCAAGGTATGCAAGGGAACGTTGCCCTCACTATATTTCTCAGATCGAGCGATTTCCGCTCCACCCAATCGGCCGGATACCAGCACTTTGACTCCCTTGGCTCCGGATTTCATGGTTCTTCCGATGGCTTGCTTCATGGCTCTTCGGAAGGAAATTCTTTTCTCCAAGGCAGAGGCAATGCTTTCTGCCGTTAGCTGTGCATCCAGTTCGGTTTTTCGGACTTCCACAATCTCTATAAAGCAGGTTTTTCCGGTCATTTTTTCCAACTCTTTTTTGAGCTGCTCCTGACCGCTTCCGTCACGGCCAATGACCATGCCTGGTTTTCCTACCAGAATGATGACTCTCATCTGATTGTTGGCTGCTCTTTCAATCAACACCCGGGAGACGCCAGCCGCATACAATCTTTTCTTAACAAATGTTCGAATTTTATTGTCTTCTACCAAGTAGTCGGAAAAATTCTTGGAACTTGCATACCATTTGGAATCCCAATCCTTGATGATGCCTACTCTTAATCCGTGTGGACTTACTTTCTGACCCATCTAGTAAACCTCCCTTTCCTAGTTTTTCTCCTTAAGAGTAACACCCACATGACTGGATCTCTTAAGGATCTTCGATGCTCTACCTTGTGCACCAGCTCTCCATCTTTTCATGGTTGGTCCCTGATGAGCATATACTTCAGCAACGTATAGGTTGTCCGGATTAAGGTCAAAGTTGTTTTCTGCATTGGCTGCCGCCGATTTTACAACTTTCTCTACAATTTGTGATCCCTTACCGGGCGTGAATTTCAATATGGTTAATGCCTCACCTAAGTCCTTACCTCGCACCAGATCTGCCACTGGCTTTAGTTTGATCGGAGACATTCTCACATATTTTGCAACTGCTTTTGCTTCCATTTTTGTCATCTCCTTTCACTACTTCTTTTTGGTGGACTTATCTGCAGCATGTCCTCGATAGGTTCGAGTTGGAGCGAATTCGCCCAATCGATGTCCTACCATATCTTCTGTGATATAGACCGGCACATGCTTTTTCCCGTCATGCACCGCGATGGTGTGTCCTACCATTTGTGGGAAAATGGTGGATGGTCTTGACCAGGTCTTAATGACTTTCTTATCGTTGGCTGCATTCATTTCATCCACTTTTTTCAGCAGCCTGGCGTTTACGAAAGGACCCTTTTTTAGTGATCTGCCCATTATCTATGCTCCTTCCTTATTTCTCATTTCTCTTTTTGACGATGTACTGATTTGAAGGCTTGTTCTTTTTCCTGGTCTTATAACCCAAAGCAGGTTTCCCCCAGGGAGTCACCGGGCTCACACGTCCGATTCCCGTCTTTCCTTCTCCACCGCCATGAGGGTGGTCGTTGGGGTTCATTACAGAGCCTCGAACCGTTGGCCGGATGCCCATATGTCTTTTTCGTCCAGCCTTACCAATTTGAATATTGGAATGGTCGATGTTTCCCACTTCTCCAATGGTGGCACGACACTCGATTCGGATTTTTCGAACTTCTCCGGAAGGAAGTCTCACTTGTGCATAATCATCTTCCTTGGCCATCAGTTGCGCTCCATTTCCTGCGGAACGTACCAGCTGACCACCTTTTCCCGTTTTCATCTCGATGTTATGAATCATGGTTCCCACCGGGATATTTGCCAGAGGAAGAGCATTCCCCACCTTGATGTCGGAGCCGGCTCCGGAGTATATCACATCACCCACGGATAATTTGTTGGGGGCCAGGATATATCTCTTTTCACCATCTGCATACACAATCAGTGCAATGTTTGCGCTTCGGTTGGGATCGTACTCGATGGCTACCACGTTGCCGGGCACGCCATCCTTATTTCTCTTAAAGTCAATGATTCGATATTTGGGACGATAACCGCCACCTCGATGTCTTACGGTGATTTTGCCTCTGGAATTTCTTCCGGAATGCTTTTTCAAAGTCACCGTTAACGATCTTTCCGGCGAATCCTTGGTGATCTCCTCGAAAGTGGAAACCGTCATTCCTCTCAAGCCAGGAGTTGTCGGATTGTATTTTCTGATTCCCATATTCCTTTTCCTCCTATTCTTATAGTCCTTGGAAGAATTCGATTTCCTTACTCTTTGGAGTAAGGGTCACAACTGCCTTTTTCGAGGCGGAAGTGGTGCCTACATTTCTTCCCATTCTCTTCACTTTACCGTTTACATTCATAATATTCACTTTGGACACTTCCACACCGAAGATTTCCTCGATGGCTTCCTTGACCTGGGTTTTATTGGCATCTCTTGCCACTTGGAATGTATATTTCTTCTTATGAGCCTCATCCATACTCATTTCCGAGATGATGGGCTTAATGATTACATCGTAAGGGGTTCTCATTAGGAATACACCTCCTCAATCTTCTTTACCGCTTCTTTGGTCACAATGAAGCTGGTGTAGTTGATGATCTCATATACGTTCATAGTAGATACCAACGCGGTGCGAACACCAGGAATGTTGGCGGCTGAACGTACAACCTGATCGTCCTTGTCAGCCATTACAATCAATACCTTCTTTGCTGCATTGATATTGCTCAGTACCTGAATCATCTCCTTGGTCTTGGGCTCGCTAAAGGCCAGCTCTTCTAATACAATGATTTCATTTTCCTGAACCTTGGAAGACAGAGCGGATTTCATGGCCAGTCTTCGCATCTTTTTGGGCACCGTGTAGCTGTAGTCTCTGGGCTTGGGTGCAAATACGATTCCACCGCCTATTTGCGAAGGATCCGTGGAGCTTCCCTGTCTGTGTCGACCGGTTCCCTTTTGACGGAAAGGCTTTCTACCGCCTCCTCGTACTTCACCTCGGGTTTTTGCCGACTGGGTTCCCTGTCTTTGATTGGCCAAATAGTTTTTGACCATTTCGTGAACTGCATATTTATTAGGCTCTATGCCGAAAATTTCATCTTTTAAATCGATGGTTCCGGTTTCTTTGCCGTTCATATCAAGCACTTTTACAGTTGCCATTTCGTACTACCTCCTTTCTCCTGTCCTCTTTATTTGTCTTGACCTTTTACTGCGTATTGGATGCGCAGGAGACCACCTTTCGGTCCCGGAACTGCACCTTTCACCAGTAAAAGGTTCCTATCTTCAATAACTTTTACCAAAACCACGTTTTGAACCGTGACGGTTTCCCGTCCCATTCTTCCCGGGCCTGCGTTTCCTTTAAAAACTCTGGAGGGGTACGTACCGGCTGCCAGTGCGCCACCCAATCTTTTGTGCTTGGAACCATGAGTCATGGGGCCTCTGTGATGGTTGTGTCTCTTAATATTTCCCTGGGTTCCTTTTCCTTTGGAAATACCCGTCACATCCAGCTTTTTACCTTCTTCAAACTCTTGAACCGTCATAACCTGACCCACTTCGTAGGAATCTCCCGGATCGGGAGTAAACTCCACCAAATGCTTTTTTAACACCCCACTCTTTTGGAAATGGCCTGTCATAGGCTTATTGACTCTCTGTGGTTTGGCATCCTGGAATCCTACCTGAACCGCATCGTAGCCATCGGTTTCCACTGTCTTAATTTGGGTGACCGTTTGTGGCCCCGCTTCAATCACCGTTACGGGAATCACTTCTCCCAACTCGGTGAATACCTGGGTCATTCCGACTTTCTTTCCTAATATGATCTTCATCGTCTATTTTTCTCCTTTTCTCTTACAGCGGATCACTCTTACCATAGAATGATCATACTAAGGGGAGTACCCTTACTTATCTGCATATTTTCGGTGAACTCTACAACTTGATTTCGATATCCACACCAGCGGGGAGCTCCAGCTTCGTTAAAGCATCCGTGGTCTTTCCCGTTGCGTTGGTGATATCAATCAACCTTTTGTGGGTTCTTTGTTCAAACTGTTCTCTGGAATCCTTGTACTTGTGTACCGCACGGATTACCGTTACCACTTCTCTCTCCGTAGGGAGCGGAATGGGCCCGGATACATCGGCACCGGTCTTCTTGGCTGTTTCCACGATTTTTGCCGCGGACTGATCCAATAGAGCATGGTCATAAGCTTTTAGTCTGATTCGGATCTTTTGTAATTCGCTCATTTTCTTCCTCCTAAATAGTTTTGTACGATTTTCGCTATTCTTGTACAAGGGGATTTATCCTTTGTTTTCAACGTGTACAGCGTTTCGCTTGCTTTGTACACGGCCCCGTGTGTTTCCCGTTTCTTTTCACAGAACATAACGTGGTTCACCCCTTCGCCCCCGTCAAGCAGGGACAATTCTCCGCGGAAATTACCTGATAGCTCAGCAACTTCCCGCATCATCGCTATAAGCAAGCCTCTACAATATATAACAGCGAAAAACAGATTGCAAGGCTTTTTTTAAGCTTTTTTCAATTTTTTAAGTTGTGCACAGGCGAAAGTCCATATTTTCAACGACTACACCAGTTATCAACTGAACACGCATCCGTGTGTTCCATTTTCACCTTATTCCCAATATCGCGGTTAAATAAAAAACCGTTCCAAACATCTCTATATAAATAGAAAGGAACGGTTTTTTTAGAATCACCATACCACTATTGTTGATATAACATGATATTACCGATTAATAGCCCAGATCCTCATCAATCAGAATCACATGAACCCGTCCGGGATTCTGGTTAAACCGATTGGTTACGATGGCGGAGCAGATGGTTTCTTTCGGCAACAAACAATCACAACATTTCCCCGTCAATGCACAAGGAGTCTTTTTCCCCAGTCGCGTCGCATTTTTAGGGCATGCCACCTCCTTGACCCGGGTGATGGCATCCTCCAAGTTATCCGTCAACTTATTTTTCCCCACTAAGACTACCACCTTTTTCGGGCCAAATGTCAATGCCGCAACCCGGTTTCCCGTACCATCAATATTGGCCAGTTCGCCATCCGTGGTCATGGCATTGGAACTCAAGAAAAATACATCGGAAAGCAGCCCTTGCCGACGTCTTTCATAATTTTCATCCGGATCTTTTGCAGAATAAGGGTCGATGATAGTAATCTTTCCTTCTTGTTGCAAGATCAGCAATTTATCTCGTAATCCCGTTTCATCTAAAGTCACCGAACCTCCCCAGGAAACCACATTTCCCTCCTCCACCAAAGACAGTGCGATTTGGCAGGCCTCCTTACTGGTCTCCGCATAATATCCTTCCATATTTCGTTTCTTCAAATTCTTTAGAATAGCATCAATTTTTGCATTCATTTCCATACCGGCTCCTCCTATCATTTATTTTCTCTATATGCCTTGGCAATCTCTGCCCCGATTGCTGCATTGTTGAGCACTAATTGAATATTCGTCTCCAAGCTCTCTCCTGCCGTCAACTCCTTGATACGGTCCAACAGGAAGGGAGTCACTCTTTTTCCCGCAATTCCTTTGGCCCTGCTTTCTTCTAGGGCATTTTTTATATAACCATTCATCCTTTGGAATGGAATCTCCTGTTCCTCCGGGATAGGGCATCCGATTACCACTCCTCCCCCCAGCCCCGTTTTGTACTTGGCACGAATCACCGCCGCTGCATGCCCCGGGTCCCTGAAAGAGTACTCCACGTGGAAACCGCTTTGACGGCTATAAAATGCCGGGAACTCTCCGGTTTGATATCCAAAAACAGGAACCCCTGCCGTCTCTAAATACTCCAGCGTGGCCCCGATATCCAAAATGGATTTCACTCCGGCACAAACCACCACCACATCGGTGGACTTGAGTTCCTCCAAATCCGCCGATATATCAAAAGATTCTCCGGCACCTCGATGAACGCCCCCAATTCCCCCGGTAACGAAAATTCGGATGCCTGCTTGGGCCGCTACAATCATGGTGCCCGCTACCGTGGTGGCGCCGTCTCGTTTGTCCGCCAACACCACCGGAAAATCACGGCGGCTTACCTTCACCACATCTTTGGCCTGGGCCAGGTATTCGATTTCTTCCGGGGTAAGTCCCACCTTAATACGGCCTTGTAAGATGCCAATGGTGGCAGGAACCACTCCCTTATCTTGAATCACCTTCTCCACCTGAAGGGCCGTTTCCACGTTTTGTGGGTAAGGCATTCCGTGGGCAATGATGGTACTCTCTAAAGCCACCACCGGCTTGCCCAGATCCAAGGCCGTTCTTACATCGGGATGAATATCGATAAACTCACGCATGGGCCTTCTCTCCTTTTTCCCGCTCTTTCAACAATCGCTCCATTCCCATACAGGGATTCACCGGAGCCTTACTCTCCATGGCAATTTGGGATGCGATCATCGCTATTTCTGCGGTCTTTCTCACATCCCACTGGCGCAAATGCCCCAGCAATACTGCAGCGCTAAAAGCATCTCCCGCTCCGGTGGCACTTTTCAACACCGTATTTTTAACCGGAAGCAGTCCCTGTTCTTTGCCTTCCCGAAAATAGACCCCTCCACTACCTAATGTAATAAAGAGTCTGGTAACGCCTTGGGCCAAAAACCAATCCCCGGCTCGGTTCAAATCCTCTTCACTGAGAATGGTGAGGCCACTCAGTTCTTCGGCCTCCATACGATTGGGTTTTACCGTATGAAACCTGCCGATGTGCTTTCTGGCCCTGGACGCCTTGGCCACAGACACCGGGTCCAAAAACAGAAGATGTCCTTCCAATTCATCCGTTAAATCCCCTAATAATTCTTCCGACAAGTTGGTATCCAAGCATAGGATTTGACTATCTTTGAGCCATGGGATCAAAGGATGCAACCGTTCCATCGTAATTTTTTCCAACACATCCATATTACATAGTCCCATTTCCATATCTCCCAGAATGTTTAAGATGGAGAGATACATGGCGGTACTCTCTTCCGGATAAAGAGCCACTTGGCTCACATCCACTCCCAAACCTTCCAATTCATTTTTTGCAGAGATTCCCACAAAATCCTCCCCGGCAGCCGAAACCAACCCCACAGAAATACCTAACCGGGCTAAATTTTCCGTAATATTTCGGCCCACTCCACCATGAGAGATGCGGATTACCCCCGGGTTGGAATCCTGCAACTTTAAATCCTCCTGAGGGACGCCTTCAATATCGGCCGTAATTCCGCCGATTACCGTCACTTCTCGTTTCATATAATTCAAATCCTACCCTTCTACAAATACACTTCCCCCGATAAATTCCCGCAAAATGGAATGATTGGGGATGATGGTTTCATCCTCGATGATTTGGAAGAAGCGGAGAAAGTCTAACATTCTTCTGGCCTCCGCATATTCTTCTTCTTCCCGGTTGATGGACTCCAACAGGGGGGCGGCGTATTTTTTCAACACGGCCAACTCATATATGTGGGCAGAATTGAAAAGCACATCCGCCTTACTGTTATAGGGGAATATATTGGCAAATTCCCCCCCACGTACCTTGGGCCAATCCCGAATGGTTTTCTGGGCATCGTGTCCACGATATAAATAATCACGTACCAGCCTCCTCAACATCCGAGAGTCCGTGGTGGGAATTCGGTTGTGGGCATCAATGCTTAGGTTGGTAAGAGGACTAATATAGATTTTGAACTTTTCTTCCGGCAAAACATCTGGCGTCATGGCATCATTCAATGCATGGATTCCTTCTATTACGATGGGCTGATGACTCTTAATGGAAATAATCCGCTTCCCGAACTCCTTATGGCCTGTCAAAAAGTCAAAGGCGGGAATATCCACTTCTTCCCCTTCCAACAAGGCACGCAAGTGCTGGTTAAACAACTTCACGTCGATGGCAGCTAGACTTTCGAAATCCGGTTCTCCGTTTTGGTCCAAGGGGGTGTCGGGCCGCTCTACAAAATAATCGTCAGTTCCTAGGTATAAGGGTTCCAATCCCTCCACCCGGAGTTGAATGTTCAATCGTTTGGCAAAAGTAGTTTTTCCAGAGCTGGAAGGCCCGGCAATCAAAACAATTCGCTTGCCCTCCTCTTTGATTCGTTCTGCAATTTCTGCAATTTTTTTGGCATGCAATGCTTCACTGATTAATATAAGATCCTTATAAGTATTCTTCATAATTTTATCGTTTAAATCCGACACGAAAGCGCACTTCATCACCCGGCCCCATTTCTTGGTCTCTCCAAAGGCCTGAGATAGGAGGAAGTCATCCTCATAAGGAAGAATTTTACTAGGATCCGAATGGTGTGGAAATCGAAGCAAAACGGCTTTCCCTTCATTGTAAGATCGTAGCTCAAAATACTCAATGTACCCTGTAGAGGGAACCATTTTCCCATAGAAAAAATTCCAATAGCCATCTAATGAATAAAAAGCCATAGTGTCAACATTGGTGGAGGTAAGAAGCTTCATTTTTTCCACATCCCCATCCTCCACCAGCTGAGCCGCCGCTTTTTCCCGGGAACAGGTCTGTCGAAAAAAAGGGATATCTTTTTCCACGATTTCTCTCATCCGCTTTTCCACTAGCTGGATTTCACCCAAGTTAACGGGGCCTTCCACATAGCGGGAATTTCCTTGGGAATCTTTTTCCTCCCGAAACAAATGAACCTCCGTATATAGGCCCTTATTCAAGGAGTTGGCAATCTCCACGTTGGCCTTACCCACCACGTCGGAAATGGCCTTTAAAAAAATCATGCTTAAGCTATGCTGGTAAATGAGATTGGCAGATTGGGTACGCATATCCAAAAACTCTATCACTCCATTGGCCGGCGCTTCTCCATTTAAATCTTCCAGCTTATTATCCACCTTTGCTGCGAGAATTCGATAAGGTACTTGTTCTTGATACCGGTCTGCCAAGTCCTTCAATAGAATGCCTTCCGGCACATCTATCCTCTCTGGTTCTGCTCTCAATTCCTTTATGATGGTTACAATCATTTTTATCCCCCGTCCATGCTGTTGTTGTGAATATATTACCCATTTACTGTCCCTTATGGTACTAGGGTAGATTGAAAGAATTATATCATAAAGAGAAGGATTCCGCCATGCGAAACCCTTCTCCTTAGAAGCCGTTTTCTCTATTCGAAAGATTGCTCCGATAATAATTCCGCCAGCTTTTTGGCTTCTTCCGGGCGAAGAGTGACACCACGACTCATGTGCTCATGGGTACTATCCCAATCTCGAATGTCGTACTTGGGAGCCGCCTGATTCCAGGATACCAAGTTCAGTTCCTTGGTCCAGCCCGACGGATTTTGAGCCAATAATCCGATATGTTCCACGATTTCATAAGTAACTTCATCCTTTTCCGGTTTTTCTGTGGCCATGCTTTTCTCCTTTCATGTTCCAAAGAGAGCGGTAACGCTCTTAGAAGTTACCATATATTTCCATCTATTTCAAGACTATTTGCACCCGTGAAAATCCGAGCCTTTACTAGCTTTCAAACCCAACTTCTCCCCCAGTGCCAATAAATGCGCCACTTCATCCGATGTATGCTCCGGATAGTAACATTCCAAACCGTATAACCCTTGTTCTTGTAGACGGCCAAGCAATTGTTCCAGCACACTCCAAAATTCAGAGGTCCCGGGCTCTCCCAGCTGTTTTATCTTTACCGGATGGGCCAGAACCGCCGCGCCACCGGCCGCCCGAATTTTTTCAATGGCCTCCTTGGAGGGCAATTTTTTCTTCTTTACTTTTTTCCAGCTTTCCGACTCAAAGAATCTCCCCGGAGAAAATGCCTCATGACTGTCTTTGATATACCCCTTTTCCACCATTTTCCGGGCAATTAAGGGTTTTCCAATATAATCGTAGTTGGATATGCCGGAAAAATCTTCTTCCGAAATGGGATAGCCTTCCCGGGTCATTACTTGAAACAATCGGCGGTTCCGGTCCTGACGTTGGGTGCGCACCCACTCCACCACGTGCCGAAATGATGGATTTTCCCAATCCATAAAGTAACCCAAAATATGAAGCTCTTCACCCCCCGGTCCTTCTACGGAAAATTCAACGCCGGGTACAAAATGGAGGTCCCACAACTGCTCCGCAATATCTCTGGCTTCTTTCAACCCTCCTACCCCATCATGATCCGTAAGAGAAACCACCTTAGCCCCTCTTTCCTTGGCCTTTTGTAAAACCTCCGGTACCGAAAAACACCCGTCGGAATAATGAGAATGGGTATGTAGGTCTGCATGTTCTAGTTCAATACGTGAAAAGGCGATTTCCCCTTCGGTCCATTCCCTGAATGTCTCGTCCCCCTTCTTCATAACAACAATTCCTTTTTCACCTTGTCTTTCATTGCTTCTCCAGCCATGATTCCCACTAAGGTCAAAGCAAACTCCATAGCCGTTCCCGGCCCTTGAGAAGTAATCACGTGGCCATCTAGCACTACCTTATGATCCTGGTATTCGCCATCCCGCAAATGACTTTCCATTCCCGGATATATAGTGGCCTTCTTCCCAGTCAATACACCATGGGCACCCAATACCATCGGCGCGGCGCAAATGGCTGCCAAATACTTTCTCTCCTTGTGATACTGGAGAATTCTCTCTTTTAACTCTTCGTGGTTCAACAAATGGGTGGCCCCCGGCTGTCCCCCGGGTAAAACAATCATTTCTCCCAAGGAATAGTCCGTATCACCAATCCATTGGTCCGCCGTCACCGTAACCCCGCTTCTACCGGTAACTTCCTTTTCTCGGGTCAGTGATACGGTTTTTACATCCAAGGAGGCTCTTCTCAACACATCCACCACCGTCAATGCTTCCACTTCCTCAAATCCGGTTGCCAAATGTACATAAATCATATCCTTGCACCTCCATCTAATCTATAATACTATACTACTAAAGAACCATTTTTTTTCTCCCGGCAGGGAAGAACATCCGCCATCTTTATTATACACAGAAATATGCCCATGAACCACCCGGAAAGGAGAAGGACATGTATCAAGTTGGGATATTAACCGCCAGTGACAAGGGATTTCGCGGAGAACGGGAAGACTTGTCCGGAAAAGTGATCCGGGAAATTTTAAGAAACTCTGACGATTTTTGGGACAAGGAATATCTGTTGCTTCCTGACAATCAAAGCATGATTGAGTCCGCACTCATACAATGGTCCGATGAACTGCATTTGGATTTCATCATCACCACCGGAGGAACCGGGTTTTCCCATCGGGATGTAACCCCGGATGCTACTCTCCATGTCATTCATCGAAAAACCCCCGGCATTCCCGAAGCCATGCGGAAAATGTCCATGGAAATTACTCCGAGAGCCATGCTATCCCGGGCAGAAGCCGGCATCCGCGGAAACACGCTCATCGTGAATCTTCCAGGAAGCCCCAAGGCCGTAAAAGAAACCTTAGAGTACATTCTGCCTACCATCAAACATGGGCTGGATATTCTTTTGGATAAGGATGGCGAGTGTGCACGATAAACTTTCACAGGGGTAATCCAATGAGGTAACTTAATCTAGGAATAGGAAAAGCCGCAGGTATCTGCGGCTTGTCAACATAAAATAACTAAAAATAAATGCTGTTTCCCACCCTATCTTTCCTTCTCTTCAACTTCCGCGTCCTCTGCTTCCTCGATTACCGTTCCCGACACTTGGAAGGTGCTGGTGTTTTCCGGGGATTCAAAGTTAAAATCGCTGTCCTTCAAATTGGCTTCTCGAGTGGTGATAGTGCCATTGATTTTCGCCCCCGGATTGGTGGACAATGTTTTCGTATCCACGTTCCCGGCTAAAATAGCATTGGCGGTCAATTCCGTAGATTCTTGAATGGCCAGGTTGCCTCGCATCTTTCCATCCAGAATCACATTGTTGGCCTTTACATCTCCCAGAATCACGGATTTTCGCATCACCACATCGTGGAGAGCCTCCACATTCCCCTTCACGGAAGCGGATTGCATGACCACATTTTTCCCTTGCACATTTCCTTCCACAATTCCCGAAACCACTAAGTCGCTGGAAGTCTCAATATCACCCTTCACTCTTCCTTGAATGTCAAGTTTCCCGGTAGAAGAAACGTTACCTATCACCACGGTAGTGACCCCAATCACAGTAGGTGCCGACTCCGGTTTCTGAGGAGGTGCGACATACTCATCGCCAAATAATTTGTCCTTTTTTGTCATTGGACGGTTACCTCTCTTTCATCTTGAAACACGATTAGGTTTATTTTACCACAAGAGATGAAAATTGCAATAAAAAACCGTTGGAATTTCAGAATTCTCTTGCAACTTCCACCAAAGATTTCTCCAATAAATAGACCAATTCCTGTAGCTCTTTCTCTGAGATAATAAAGGGAGGACTAATGAGAACGGAGTCTCCCTGTACGCCATCCACAAACCCGCTACTGGGATACACCAAAAGACCGTTTCTCTTACAAGCCGCTACCACCTTCTGCGTCACCCGGTTTTTGGGTGGAAATGGGATATTGTCCTCTTTAGAGGTAGCCAACTCTACCCCCCATAACAAACCCACACCTCTTACATCTACCACCATGGGTGCTCGTTCCAAAAGGCCTCTCAATAAATTCTCCAGCATTTCTCCCTTTTGGTTCACTTGTTCCACCAAATGGTTGTTCTCCAAATAGTCGATGACGGCACATCCGGCCGCTGCAGACAATGGGTTGCCCCCATAGGTATGCCCCGTACCGAATTCCACACCTCCATCCAGCATTTCCTGATACCGGTCTTCTCGCACCAGAATCCCGGCCAATGGTCCAAAGCCGCTGGAAACTCCCTTTCCAAAAATGAGAATGTCCGGCTGAACCTGATAGTAGTCGCTGGCAAAGTTTCTGCCTATTCTGCCAAACCCGGTAATCACCTCGTCCATAACCAACAGCACATCATATTTTTTACAAATTTCTTGAATCAAGGGGAAGTACTCTTTGGGTGGGTGAATCCCGGCACCGGAAGCCCCCGTTATGGGTTCCGCAAAAAATGCGGCAACGGTTTCCGGCCCTTCTCTTACAATCACTCGCTCCAGATACCGGGCGCAAAACAATTCACATTGCGGATAGGTTTTTTCATAAGGACATCGAAAACAGTAAGGCAATTCCAATGATGGATATCCGGATAGGAAGGGGCTGTAGTCCCAGCGTCTTCCCGGATTCCCCGATAGAGAAAGCGCCCCCAGAGTGGCGCCGTGATAGCTATGCCATCGGGAAATCATTTTGTTTTTCCCCGATTTCCCTTTGCCGCGAAAATAGGAGTATGCCATTTTCAAGGCTAACTCCGAGGCCTCCGAACCCGAATTGCATAGAGACACTTTTCCAAGACCGGGTGGTGCAATGGAAATGATTTTTTCGCACAACTCCTCCAATGCTCGGGTGGCAAATTGGCTGCGATACGTAAAGGAAATGGCCTCCAATTGTCGGGTGACGGCTTCCGTAATCTCTTGGTTTCCGTGGCCTAGATTCACGGTCATGGGACCGGAGCAGCCATCCAGATAGGTGTTGTCTTCCCGGTCTGTCACATAGACTCCCTCACCCTTTACGGCCAGCGGTATGGCTTCCTTGTGGTCCGGTGTAATAAAATGCCCGCTCATATCCATCACCTTTCTTCCCGGAAATATGAATTCCCCAAATCCATGGGAGGTTGATTTTCTTTCCCTTTCTTATGGGAACTGATGATTACGATGATAATAGTGGCCAAATAGGGAGTCATATCTACCAAATACTGTGACAGGGAGAATCCCATGGCTTGAAGCCGAAGTCCCAATATGCTCAGGCCGCCGAATAGAATAGCCCCGAAAAAGGCTTTCAATGGATTCCAAGAGGCAAATATAACCAGGGCCACCGCAATCCAACCTCGTCCATTTACTACATCCGACTGCCAGATCGGCACCCGCACCAGAGCCAAATATGCACCGCCCAAACCGCACAGGGCACCACCTATTAGTATATGAACATATTTATAATACGCAACGTTAATGCCGGAAGCATCCGCGGAAGAGGTATTCTCTCCCACCGCACGCAAGTTTAATCCCGGCTTGGTTTTATATAGGTACACGGCTGCCAAGATCACCACCAAATATGCCAGGTATACGAACACATCCTGACGGAATAAAATGGGACCTAAGAAAGGAATATCTCCCAGCAAGGGAATGGATTTCTTGGCAAAAAATGCGCCCACCTGAGGAGATACCATGGCGCCCAACATAGGTTGCCCCACAAAACTGGCAAATCCCGTTCCGAATATGGTCAACGTTAATCCCGTTACCACCTGGTTGGCTCGCAGTGTCACCGTTAATATGGCAAAAATCAAAGCACCTCCTGCACCACCACCACAAGCAGCCAGTAGGGCAATGATTGCACTTTCAGAATGCAAACCCGCCATGAAACCCATCACGGCACCCATCAGCATCATCCCTTCCACACCTAGGTTTAAGAGACCGGCTCTTTCCGTAATCAGTTCTCCCACTGTGGCAAAAATCAAAGGAGTGGCTGCTACGATACAAGTGGCTAAAAAGCTTTCCATACTAAGCCACCTCCCCTTTCATTTTCTTCCATCGGCTTCCGGGAAGCACCCGATATTGGAGGAAAAATTCTGAACCCAATACAAAGAATAGTATGGTGCCCTGCACCACATTGGCAACGGCGCTGGGCACATTCAGATTCACTTGAATATATGCGCCTCCTTGTAACAGCATGGCAAATACGATACAAACGAAGAAGACGGATATGGCATTGAGCCGGGCCAGCCAGGCCGTAATAATGGCCGTAAATCCATACCCACCAGAAATTCCAACAGACAATGTCTTTTCCACGGCAGAAACCTGAATCATCCCCGCCAATCCACAAAGACCTCCGGATATAATCATGGCTATGACGATGACTCTATTGATATTCATTCCCGCATATCTAGCGGTTTCGATACTTTCCCCCACCACGGTAATTTCATATCCTTTTTTAGTATATTTCATAAAAAAGTACACTGCGATTACGCACAACACCGCAATCATCCAACCAATGTGGAGACCAAAAATCTTGGGCATAAGAGCCCATTCCGGAAAGGGGGCAATTTTGGGAAACCCATTGGCAGCGGGATCCATCCAAGCCTGGTATTGAAGATAGGTGACGAATTTTATGGCCACGTAATTCATCATCAAGGTGAAAATCGTTTCGTTGGTACCCATTTTGGCTTTAAAAGCCGCTGGGATAAAGGCCCACAGGCCTCCCGCCAATATGGCAGCTATCGCCATCAGGGGCAACGCAATTGCTTTGGGCAGCTCCGGGAAAAACAGGGCCACATAGCTGGCGGCAAACGCTCCCATCATAATTTGCCCTTCCCCTCCGATATTCCAGAACTTCATCTTAAATGCTACCAGAATCCCAAGAGAAGTAATGATAAGAGGTACCGCCTTGATAATGGTTTGATGAATTCTCATTTCAGACCCTAATGATCCGATGAGAATGGTCTTAAATATTTCCAGAGGATTTAGCCGGAATATCATAAGAATAGCACCGGCAAACACAAGAGATAGCAAAATAGCTGCTGCCCGAATCACCCATTCGAATTTTTTAGAAATGTCATCTCTTTTTGCAATTCTCAATAGATTCATTGAGGGGGTCCCTCCTCTTCGATTCGACTCGATCCGGTCATCAATAGTCCAATTTCTTCTTTGGTAACATTGGAAGGATTTACGATTCCTGTCACTCTTCCATGGCACAGCACCATGATTCGATCACAAAGAGCCATTAGCACATCCAGGTCCTCTCCTACAAAGAGAACACCCACGCCTTCTCTTTTCTGTTCATTCAGCAAATCATAAATCTTATAGGAAGCTCCAATGTCCAACCCCCGCACCGGATAGGCTGTAATCAATACCTTGGGGTTGGAATCAATTTCTCTCCCCAATAGAACCTTTTGGATGTTTCCACCGGAAAGTTTTTTCACCGCAGTATATACACTTGGGGTCTTTATGTCCAAAGACTCCACAATTTTTTTCGCTTTCTGGGTACTGGGGCCTCGTCTTAAAAACAACCCGGGCTGGCTCTGATAATCTTTTAATACGATATTATGGACAATATCCATACTGCCCACCAAGCCCATGCCCAGTCGGTCTTCCGGAATAAAGCCCATACGAATCCCCAACCGAATAATATCTCGAGGGCTCTTTCCCACGATGTTTTCTCCCTCGAAGAAAATGCGACCCTTGGATGCGGGAATCAATCCGGCAATCACTTCACATAATTCTTTTTGGCCACTCTTGGCCACTCCGGCCACTCCTAATATTTCATAATTGCTTAAGGTAAAACTTACATCCTCTAATGCATGCTTTCCTTCTCGATCCTTTACCGTCACACTATCCATGGCCAGCAGAGGACGATTTCCATCGAAGGATTCCCGATGAATGTCCAAATCCACCTTTTTTCCTACCATCATCTCAATGAGATGTGGAATTTCCACCTGGGCGGTTTCCACGGTTTCCACGGATGTTCCTTTCCGCAAAATAGTTATTCGGTCTGAAATTTCCATGACCTCATTCAACTTGTGAGTAATAATAATTACCGCGCAGCCCTGTTCTTTCATGTTGCGTATGATTTGAAACAGCTTTTTAATCTCCTGTGGAGTTAACACGGCAGTGGGTTCATCCATGATCAATATTTTGGCCCCTCGATAAAGCACCTTGATGATTTCCAAGGTTTGTTTTTCGCCCACGGACATATCGTACACCTTTTTATCCGGATCAATATCCAGTCCATACTGGTCTGAAATTCCCCGGATGGTTTCCGACAGCTGCTTTCCTCGAAGCATGAATCCGGAGGGTTGCCCAATAATAATATTATCCTTGGCCGTCATCACATCGATCAACTTAAAATGTTGGTGAATCATTCCGATGCCCATCCGAATGGATTCTTTCGGGGAATGGAATTGAACCTGTCGCCCATTTACCAAGATTTCTCCTCTATCCGGTCGATAGATTCCACTCAACATGTTCATGAGAGTGCTCTTTCCGGCTCCGTTTTCACCCAAAAGAGCGTGAACCTCTCCTGTACGTACTTCGAGATTCACGTTCTCATTGGCCAAAAGGGCTCCAAAAGATTTGAAGATCCCTCTCATTTCAATGGCGTACTGTTCTCCCACCGCTATCCTCCAAGATGGCGCAAGGGACAATCAAAACTGAGTGTCCCCTGCAATATAAAGTATTAGCATTATTTTATCGAAAAAGTTAGTAACGGTCAATCATATACGACTATTTTGCACCCTTTACCAGACCGGTAATTTGCCAGATTTCTGCTACAGTCATAACCTGTCCTTCTTCACACATGACGGTGCCATCGTTATATTCAATATATCCAGAGAAGGGGAAGAATTCGCCTTGTTCAATTTCTGCTTTTTTAGCCATAACTAAGTCCTGCACTTCTTGAGGTACCAAGTCGGTCATTTCAGCCAATCCTACATAGCCCTCTGCCAAAGTTCCGTAATAATTCTCCGGTGTGAAGGTTCCATCCAGGATCTTCTGAATTCTGTCGATGAGATATACATCATGATGCCAAATGGGAGCTGTCAAGAAAGCTTCTGGAGCCACATTGTTGGGATAGTTGTATCCAATGGCATACCCACCACCCTCGGCTGCTGCTACTTGAGGCCCTGTGGTATCGCAATGCTGAGCAATCACATCACAACCAGCTGCAACCAACTCATCTCCTGCTGCTCTTTCTTTTTCGGGATCATACCAGGAATAAATGTAAACCACTTTCACTTCCACGTCGGGATTTACGGACTGAGCGCCCAAAGTGAATGCGTTGATTCCGATATTAACTTCTGTGTAAGGATACGCAGCCACATAACCCAAGAGATTGGACTCCGTCATACTACCGGCCACCATGCCGGATAAGTATCTGGGATCTTCAATGGCTCCAAAATAGTTCTCAAAATTGGTGTCGTTGCTCTTGTTTCCGGAAAAATGGAAGAAATAAACATCATCATAATCTCCGGAGTTGGCCAATTCATCCAATGCGTCCATAAACCCATAGCTGGTGGCAATCACCACATTACAGCCCTGGTCAATCAAATTCAATGCTGCATTCAAGGATGCCTGTTTGTCACTATCGTCTACTCCTTCAATGTAAGCCGTTTCCACCTGTCCGTCAAAGTGTTCTTCCATTGCCATGGTTCCTTCATGATGGGCTTGGGTGTAACCCCCATCATTGATAACACCAATATAGATGAACCCAACCTTCAAAACAGGCGCCTCTCCACCTTCTTCGACCGTCTCGCCGCCACCACAGGCGGCAAAGCTGAACACCATGATCAATGCCAGTAAAATTAATAATACCTTCTTCATCTCTTCTCTCCTTCTTCCAATTCTTATTTTGTCCAATATCTATCAAAACGATGAATATAGACCTATTATATCCTTCCTCACCGCCGGAACAATATTTACGACCCATATTTCCCTCATCTTTTCTTTCAAAAAGAAATAAAGTTCGAAGTATAGCGAACTTTATTCGATTAAATTTATGCATATGTACGTATTAACTCATATATTTGATTTCAGTCCCCGCTTTTGTTCGGCTCTATTCTTCTTTCTTCGGCTCTATTCTTCCCGGAAAACCACCTCTCCTTCCCGGATTATTTGAATGACTGCCAGAGATTCCACTCGATGGCCTTTCTCCCTCAATCGCTTCGCGCCCCCCTGAAATTCTTTCTCAATCACCGCCCCCACACCCAGCACTTGGGCGCCACTTTGACGGCATAATTCGCACAATGCCATGGCAGCTTCTCCATATGCCAAAAAATCATCCACAATCAATACTCGATCTTCCGGACCCAACAAATTTTTGGAAACCCGCAGTGTAGATACAATACCCTTGGTAAAGGATTTGGCAGGTGCACAGTAATAGCCTTCCACCAGAGTGTTGGGTGCCGCTTTTTTGGCAAAAAGAACGGGAATGCCCCCAAAAGACTTGGCGGTCTCACAGGCAACCGCAATACCACTGGACTCCACCGTGAGAATTTTGGTGGGTTGAACGTCTTCATAACGTCGTCCCAGTTCTTTCCCGATTTCTTCTAAAAAAGGAATGTCGATTTGATGGTTCAGAAAGCCGTCCACCTTGATGATATCTGTTCCGATGGCTTTCCCCTCCGCCAGAATTTTTTTCCGCAAACTCTCCATATCCACCTCTCCTGTTCATATGCTTTGGGTCATTATATCACCTGCCCCGCCAAGAAGGAAGAATTCTTGGCAAAGTAATCATTGTCACAACTTCCCTATTGCAAGAAGGGAAATTCTTGTGTTATAATTCATCTTGCGTTGAGGAGAAAACAAAACAACAATCCTTCTCTACATATGCGGATATGGCGGAATTGGCAGACGCGCACGGTTCAGGTCCGTGTGAAGGCAACTTCATGAAGGTTCAAATCCTTTTATCCGCACCAGGAATCGGAGTCTTTTATAAAAGACTCCGATTTTCTTTTTGCTTTTTAAAATATTACATTTCTCTGTTGACAAGTGAAAACAGCTGTGATATTTTACTTATGCAGTTAATTAGTCTACTAACTAACTAATATCCTAAGAAAGGAAGCGGAAAGAATGGCACAACTAACGGAGCATGCCCCTATTTTCCAGCAAATAGCCGAATTATTGGAAGATGCCATCCTCAGTGGGGCATATGGTGAAGAGACGCAAATCCCTTCCATTACGGAGTTCGCCACGACGTACAAGATAAACCCGGCCACCGCATTAAAAGGTGTCAACCTTCTTGTGGAAGAAGATCTTCTTTACAAACGACGAGGGTTGGGAATGTTTGTCCGGGAAGGAGCCAAAGCAAAACTTCTAAAGAAGCGGAAGGAAGCCTTTGCCTTGGCCTATATCACCCCTTTGATAAAGGAAGCCATTCGATTGGAGCTTTCCAAAGAGGATGTGCAGGAAATGTTGGAAAGGAGATGGACGTAATATGTCAATTGAAATCGTCAATATCACGAAGCAGTTTGGAAAAACCACTGCCCTGGATGGAATAAACCTTACCATTGAGGAGGGGCAAATATGCGGTTTGCTTGGAAATAACGGGGCCGGTAAAACCACTTTGTTCCGGCTGATTGCCAACCATATTTTCCCCAGCCAGGGAAACATTCTGGTGGATGGCGAAGAGGTTTGGGACAATGACTCCATCCTGGGGAAAATGTTTCTGGTCAGTGAGGGTACCCTCTACCCGGAAAGTATGAAAGTAAAGGACGGGTTTCGCAGCGCCGCCACATTCTACCCCCACTTTGATATGGAAAGAGCGCATCAACTATCGGAAATGTTTCAGTTGCCACTCAAAAAGAAAATATCCGGCCTCTCCACGGGCTATGCCACCATCTATAAGCTGGTTTTGGCTTTGAGTGTCAATACTCCTTACTTGTTGTTGGACGAACCCGTATTGGGATTGGATGCCAGCCATCGTGACTTGTTCTATCGATTGTTGGTGCAAAAGGTGGCAGAAGATCCTTGTACCGTGCTTTTGTCCACCCATCTTATTCAGGAAGTCGCCTCCCTGGTGGAACAAACGATTATTATTCAAGATGGTCGCATTGTAAGGGATGGGTTGAAAGATCAGTTGCTGGAAGAGTGGTCCATAATAACCGGTCCCTCCTCAAAGATGGATGAATGGGCTACCGGGAAAACTCTGATTGGTAAAACCAACTTGGGTGGACTGGCAACCGCATACTTAGAAGGATCCCAAAAACGAGAAGATTTACCCTTGGGATTCACGCAAGAAAGGCTGACTCTCCAGGATTACTTTATCCTACTCACCAATGGAGGTATTAAATCATGAAAGAAATAAATTTAAAACCCATGTTGACTTTTCAAGGGAAAGACCTTGCCAAAGCATTTGTGGTATTTTGGCTCATCATATTTGTGGTAACCTCAGCGGTTATCATTATGGTACGCGTGTTTCTGCCCCAGGAATCCGTCACCAATAGTCAATTCTCTATTTATGAAGTGGCCGGTTTTGTCATGGCCTTGGTAACCGGAATCGTCGCCATGCGGGAAGATCTACGAATGGCCCTTCAGCACGGTATCGGCAGACCCACCTTCTTTATCTCTCACCTGATTACCTCTCTACTGATGGCCTTATTGTTATCCTTAGGGGGAGTGGTTCTTTATTACCTGGGTTCCTGGTTTCTCACGGGATTTGATGAGCTGACCATTCAACCCCTCTATCACACGGTATTCCATTCCCATGAAACCATGGTCCAGGGGGTCGCCGCCTTCGTGGAAAACAGAACCTTCGATTTTTCTCTGTACTTCATTGGCCTTGGGTTAGGTACTTTTCTTTCCATCTTGTTCTATCGGTTGAACAAACCATGGAACATCGCTTTTGCGGTGGCTTTGCCCGTATCTTTCATCCTTTTTGTCTCCTATGCGGCCCCTGAAACATCCGAAAGTGTAGTTTCCTTCCCTCCGGGGCCCTGGACTGTGGCCTTCTGGATGATCATTATTTCATGTTGTTTCATGGCCATCAGTTGGTTGCTTTTGCGAAAAGCTTCCGTGAAACCGATTTAGATAAAACCAACGCCATATAATTACGAAAAATAGTGTGTCCTCCCGTAAGAATTTCGCAAGAATCACGAAAGAGATTCTTAAATAGACAAAAGTAGAGTCCCTTGATATGATAGATTCATAAGAAAAAACGCATTAATATGAAGCGTAACGAAAAGAAGAGGTTAATAGATCATTATGGAAAAGAAACTGTACAAGTCAGAAGATAACAAAATACTATTTGGAATTTGTGGAGGAATCGGGGAATATTTTGACATCGATCCCGTCATCATACGGCTCATTTTAGTGGTATTAATTTTCTTGGGATTCTCCGGGGTTTTTGCCTATATCATTGCGGCCTTTGTAATCCCTAGAAGACCGGATGCCGTAGTTCACACCTCCACTTATCATAAGGAGCCCACTTCCGGGGATTCACCTCCATCCGATCCAGAGAAAGAAGATGAGACAAAACCGGGCATCATCAAAGCATATGAGGGCACTTATAAAGTCGAAAAAGAAGAACCAAATTCCAAATAAGGCTGCCAGCAAAAACTGGGGAAACCATTCCCACGAAGCCTGACATTTCCACACATAAAAGCGCACCCTTTGAGGTGCGCTTTTTGATGACACATGTGGCTTCTATTGATATTTTTCCGCCAAGATTCGTCCCACCAGAACACCACTGGCGCTGGCTTGAGACAGAGAATGGGTCACCCCGGAACCATCTCCCAGAACATAAAAGTTCTTAATGCTGGTTTCCAAGTTATAATCCACCTCTACCTTGGAGTTATAGAATTTGACCTCTACTCCATATAGAAGGGTGTCTTCATTGGCTGTTCCCGGAGCTATTTTATCCAGTGCATAAATCATTTCAATAATATTGTCTAACTGCCTTTTGGGAATCACTAGAGATAAATCTCCCGGCGTGGCCTTCAACGTGGGGCGGGTGAAACACTTTGCCATCCTTCGTTCGCTGCTCCTACGACCCTTCACCAAATCTCCAAATCGCTGCAACAAAACACCGCCGCCCAGCATATTGCTCAGCCTGGCAATGGATTCCCCGTACTCATTGGAATCCCGGAAAGGCTCCGTGAAATTATTGGACACCAAAAGGGCAAAATTCGTATTTTCCGTTCGCAAGGATGGGTCTGCATAACTGTGGCCGTTCACCGTCACAATCCCGTTGGTATTTTCCGCCACCACTTCTCCATAGGGATTCATACAAAAGGTTCTCACCATATCATTGTATTTGTCCGTTTTGTAAACCAGCTTGCTTTCATATACATCGTCGGTGATATGCTTGAAAATAACTGCGGGAAGCTCCACTCGCACCCCGATATCCACCCGATTATTCTTTTGCCCGATACCCAGTTTTTCGCATACCTCCCCGTTCCATTTGGAACCGGATCGGCCGGTAGCCATTACCAGATTGTCGCAAAAATATTCATCTCCCTTATTGGTAATCAGCTGGAAACTGCCATCCTCCAGAACGTTTACCTTCTCTACAGTGGTATAGAACTTGATTTCCACCCGGTCCTTGCTGTAATCAAACATCTTCTGCAATATTTGAAAGTTTCGATCGGTGCCCAAATGTCGTACCTTGGCATCCAAAAGCTTCAAATTGTTTTGCAGCGCCAATCTTCGCAAATCCGAGTTACCGGTACTATATAACTTGGCCTCACTCCCCCCCATATTACAGAGGACCTGATCCACATATTCCATGAGCTCCAGGGCATGGTCCACACCTACATAGGAATGCAAATCACCACCAAATTCCGTGGTAATATTATATTTTCCGTCCGACAAAGTGCCCGCACCCCCGTAGCCACTCATAATGTGGCAGGGGTTGCATTTGATGCAGGTTTCTGTCTTCCCCAATTTGATAGGACATGCTCTGCTTTCCAAGGGCGCACCCTTATCCAACATCAGCACCGTCGCTTTATTTCCCAATTTCGTCAACTCATAAGACAAGAACACCCCACTGGCGCCTGCCCCGATTACGATGACGTCATATTTGTTCATGAGAATCCTCCTTCTTACCGCATTTCCCAAGGCCACGATGATTATTATACCACAATCTCCCCCATATTATGCTATAATAATCCGAGAATCTTAGGAATCCTTACGGGAGGTGTCACATGAATTCATTCAAAGATTGGGTCAAAAAAAGAGAACCGAAAGCATTTGCCTTCGGCATCTTTTTATTGATATTGTCTGTTTTTACCCTGGTGGGTTGGATGGCCAGAGGTTTCGAAACCTACTATGCCACCGGCTTTATACTTTTTCTATTCTTTGGCTTGGCCATGGTTCGAAAAAGCAGAAGAATATAAACGGAGTCTTACTCTTCTTCCGCCACGATTTTATCGAACTCGGCCACTACTTTTTCAAACTCGGAATCATCATCAATGTCCACGAGTTCGAATTCGTCTTCGCCGATTTCATTGTATCCATAGATGTAAACATCGTCAGATTCATCCAACGGGATTAAGGCAATGTATTCCTTTCCTTCTACATCGAATACACCCATAATCTCACATTCTACGTCTTCACCATCTTCAAACTCCAAAGTGATGATATCTGCTTCTTCCACTTCTAATTCTTGTTTTTCTTTATCTGTCATGTTGTTCCTCCATATCCCCAAAGGTTATCTTGGGTACACTATACCACGGGAAAACCATCGAATCAATTGAAATATTCATAAATTTTCCGGGCCAATTTCTCATGAATCCCTGGCACTTCCATCAGCTCCGCCAATGATGCGGATTGCACCTTCTCCAGTTTTTTAAAATGTCCCATAAGTGCATTTCGTTTGGCAGGACCCACTCCCGGGATTTGATCCAATACTGAGGTTTCCATCCGTTTCTCCTGGCGATGCCGATGATACTCTATGGCAAATCGATGCACCTCTTCCTGCATAACCCCCACCTGGCGATAAAGCTCCCGGTCTTTCTTCAACTCTCGTTCCGTCCCCCTCCACAAAAGAGCTCTGGTCCGATGGCGGTCATCTTTTATCATCCCCAACACTGGAATGTGCAATCCCAGTGCTTCTATCACCTTTTCTGCCGAAGAGACCTGTCCCTTTCCCCCGTCCATCAATATATAGTCCGGCAAGGGTACAAACCCTGCATCTTCTGCCAAGCCCCGGGAAAGCCTACGATACAACACCTCCTGGAGAGACCCGACATCATCCACGCCCTCTGTCCGTACCCGAAATCTTCGGTATGCTTTCTTAAGGGGCTTTCCGCCGGTAAAAACCACCATGGCGCCCACCGAGTCCACACCCCCTGTGGTAGAAATATCATAAGCTTCCACTCGAACTTGTATATCCCTACTGGGATCACCGGTCCCCGTCCATTCCCGTAACGTCCTTCCCAGATAAGAAGCTCTCTCCATTTTTGCCCGTTCCAATTCTAAGTTAGCTTCATCCCGGGCCTCCATCTCCGCGGTCTTTCGAACCGCCTTGGCAACGGGGCTATTGGCCAGTTCCAGTATGGCCTCAGCCGCCGAAATCAGGTCCCTGTAATAAGCCGCCTCTTCAAAGGCCATCTGTTCTGATGCTTCTTTCATTTTCTTCTTCAACCCACCAATCAAGGGTTTTTTCCGTCCGGAAAGAAAATCCATCACAGCATCCACGGATTTCCGGTACTCCCCTTGGGATACCTGGCCTCTGCAAATGCCCTGACACTGGTGAATGTGGTAGTTCAAACAGGGACGATAGGTCTTCTCCTCCAGCTGAAATTGAGTAGAACAACGCTTTAACCCATATATCCCGTTCAGCAGATCCACCATCTGGGTCACCGCCGCCGCATTGGCATAGGGGCCGAAATAGCGACTTCCATCCTTCCGCACCAACCGGGTTTTTATCAGGCGCGGGTAGGCATCTCCCAACGTCATTTTAATATATGGATACGTCTTATCATCCCGCAGCATCACATTATACTTGGGCATATATTTCTTGATAAGATTACACTCTAAAATCAACGCTTCCATTTCCGTCTGGGTTTGTATAATCTCAAATTCCGCGATTTTGGCTACCATGGCCCGCACCTTGGCATCCATATTTCTCGGAGAGCCAAAATACTGTCTCACCCGATTTCGAAGAGACGAAGCTTTCCCCACGTAAATGACTCGACCCTTTTTGTCCTTATGGATATAAACTCCCGGAGAGTCCGGGAGTTTTTTTAAATTCTCTTTAATGTCAAACATCAGAACCGCCAATTTCTGTTTTCTTTATCTCGTTCTTCCGCCAATCTTCTCGCTGCAATTTCTCGGGCCTTTTCCTGTAATAATCTTTGTTTTTTTCGTTTCACGTTCATTCGGACAAGTAGCAATGCAACAGCCCCCACCACCAGCAATGCTATCAAGCCTATCCCGATTTTAATCAAAGGTTTTCCCACCGAGTCGGGGATGCCAATGGCGGTTAAGAAAGTACCCTTCGGCACATCCTCCAGAAGCACCGCATTTACCGTTTTCGACACACGGTCTCCCTCCAACACCTGAATCTGGCCCACAATGGCTCCTGCGGACAAAGGCGCCACCAGCCCTTCATCCAGATGAACTTGTGTGGACACCACGGAATCCGCCGCGTCATTGGGCAGAAGAAGTATACTATCCTCCTCCCCGGCCACTTCCGGCTTTAGCTGGCTTCCTCCCTTGACACGTACCGTTCCTACCGGTTCTCCCTTTTGAACCGCTTTCAAGTTTCGATAGTTATCAAAACTCCAGTCCAGCAGTTGAATGGAGTCGGAAAAACGCTCCAGTTCTCCACTATTTAATACCACACTTAGAAACTCCGTTTCTTCGCGAGCCGCTGCAGCCACCAGACAATTCCCCGCAGCCAAGGTGAATCCCGTTTTCACACCAATGCAGTCTTCATATCGAACCGGTCTTTGAATCCCGCCTATGGTCACCATGGTCTCTACATCTGCCAATAGCAGATTGGTGGTGAATATTTCCCGTTCTCCTGACAGAAAGTTGGCGGTAATCGTATACTTATCCGTTTTCACCATTTCTCGAAACACTTCGTTTTCCATGGCCGCCCTTGCAATCAACGCCAAATCGTAAGCCGTTGATACATGGCCTTCTTCCGTAAGCCCATGGGGGTTTTGAAAGGTGGTGTGCATCGCCCCCAACTCCTGTGCTCGTTGGTTCATCATCTCTGCAAACTTTGGCACAGAACCTGCCACCTGCTTAGCCAGGGCTACTGCGGCATCATTGGCGGAATATAGAAGCATGCCGTACATCAAATCCTCCACCGAAATAATTTCCCCATCCTTGAAAGCCAAGGTGTTTCCACCAGTGTTCACCACTTCACTATCGATAATCACCTGGGTATCCAAAGGAAGATTTTCCAATACCAGTAAAGCGGTCATCATTTTGGTGGTGCTGGCAGGAGGTCTCACTCCATGCATATCCTTATCATAAATCACCGTTCCAGTCGCCAAATCCATAACACAAGCCGTAGACCCCATGATGGCGGGCGGCTCCGTCACTCCGTAGGCGGGATGAAAAAAACTGCCTGTCCAAAGGCTTCCTATTAGGATGCTGATTAAAATCGGGTATATTCGCCTTTTTTTCAAGAAAATTTTTCCTCCTCTGCTTCACCATCTATGGGCTTCCTCTCAGGAATTCCCACTATATTCTTACAACTTTATGGAATGACTCTTTTCTGAGAACTACCCTTGAAAGAAATAATCCGCTAACTGATGCCCGCTATGGAAGACCATTCCCTTCGCCCCAGACACCTCATTGAATCCATTCTCTGGTTGGGGTTCCTTTATTTTCGTAGAATCAAACAATACAAAAGGCACCGGTTCGGAGGAATGGGTTCGAATGCGAATGGGTGTCTTATGGTCCGGCAACACCAAAATTCGATAAGGCTCCTCCTGACTTTCCAGATATTCCCAAATCGGTTTCAACACTCTCTGGTCAATCTCTTCCAAACACTGAATTTTCTCTTCCAGATTACCTTGGTGGGAACACTCATCCGGACCCTCCACATGAAGATAAATAAAATCATCCCCTGCCCGAAATCTTTCAATGGCGGCCTTCGCTTTCCCCTCATAATTAGTGTGTAACGTCCCGGTAGCTCCTTCCACATCAACGGCATGGAGTCCGGCGCAAAGGGCAATCCCTTTAATCAAATCCACGGCGGAGATAGCGGAACCGGTAATCCCGTATTTTTCTTGAAAGGACGATAAGGCCGGCTTTTTACCCTGGCCCCAGATCCATAAAGAATTGGCCGGATTCAGTCCCTTCGCCCGCCTTGCTTCATTCACCGGGTGATGGTTGAGAATCTCATAGCTTTTTCGCATCATATCATCGATTATCTCACTCCCCGGGCCTTTGGGAAGATAGTCGCCGGCCCGCCTTCCCAACACATCATGGGGAGGGGTTAACTCCTGGCCAATTTCTCCATCATGCACTATCATGCAGTGCCGAAAGCTGGTTCCTGTATAAAACTGAATGGCATGGTCTGCAAAGGCCTGGTTCACCGCTTGAATCAGTTGATCCGCCTCCTCTGTGGTGATATCGCCGGAGGCATGGTCCTTGATGATTAAGTCGTCATAGACTCCTTCCCCATCCAGTGTCACCAAATTGGTTCGAAAAGCCACGTCCGTTTCGGACATGTCGATTCCGATGGATACGGCCTCTAAAGGGGACCTACCCGTTAAATAAATAGAGGGATCGTACCCCATTACCGATAAATTGGCCGCATCCGAACCGGGAGGTACCCCTTCCGGGATGGTGGCCACCGTGCCCACCTCCCCCATGGATGCCAATCGATTCATGACAGGAAGAGAAGCCACCTCTAAAGGTGTCTTCCCTCCGAGCATTTCTATGGGATCGTCTCCGGCGCCATCCGGTACCAATATCAAATATTTCATTTTCTATCTCCGTTTTCTTGTCATGTTCATAGACAGTGATTCGGTTAATATCCGCCTTATCTACTGTTTTTGCCGTCTATTTACGCCCGGCTTGTACCGGATTTGAATTTAGTGGTTGGCCTCAAATTCCTTCATGAATTCAATCAATGCTTCCACACCCTCCCTAGGCATGGCATTAAATATGGAAGCTCTCATACCACCGATGGATCGATGGCCGCCTAAATTAACCAAGCCTTTGGCCTTGGCCTCCGATACAAAGGTTTTGTCCAAAACTTCATCTCCTGTTACAAATATCACATTCATCAATGAACGATCTTCCTTCTGAACCGGACAGCGATAGAGCCGGCTCTGGTCAATATAGTTGTAAAGCATATCTGCCTTTTCCACATTCCTCTTCTCCATGGCCTTCACACCACCTTGCGCCAAAAGATGTTTGAATACCTCACCGGCCATGTATATGGCGAAACAAGGTGGCGTATTATATAAACTGTCATTATCCCCATGTATTTTATAATCCAAATAGGTAGGGCATTCTTTTTTTGCATGGCCAATCAAATCTTCTCGTATAATAACGATGGTCATCCCGGCCGGTCCCACATTTTTCTGCGCACCGGCGTAAATCATCCCGAAACGGGACACATCTACCGGTTCCGACAAAATACAAGAGGACATATCCGCCACCAAAGGTACATCTCCCGTATCCGGAATATCCGGGAAACGAGTACCGTAAATGGTATTATTATAAGTAATATGAACATAATCCGCATCCGATCTGAAATCATCTTTACTCAGCTTCGGGATATAAGTGAAATTCGCCTCTTCGGAAGAAGCAACAATTTTCACATCCCCGAATTTTTTTGCCTCGGAAGCGGCTTTTTTTGCCCAGGAACCGGTAATGACATAGTCCGCCTTCCCTTGCACCATTAAATTCAACGGAATCATGGAAAACTGCAACGTGCCACCGCCCTGCAAGAAAAGCACCTTGTAATTCGTCGGGATGTCCAACAGCGTCCTGAGATTACCTTCAGCCTCGTGAATAATCGACTCAAATTCCTTGGAGCGATGGCTCATTTCCATCACAGATTGTCCGCATCCATTATAGTTGGTTAGGTTTTTTGCCGCCTCTTCCAATACTTCCAATGGAAGCATGGAGGGTCCGGCAGAAAAGTTGTATACTCTAGTCCCACTCATTTTGGTACCTCCTCTTAATTGTTAATAAAATATTATATCACTTGTGTGATTTTTGGTAAAGTGCTATAATTTCAACAAAGTTTTGCACCGATTATGGTGAAAATAGTTCAATTATTCCATTTGAAGGGGGATTATCTATGTATAATATCGCAACGTTAAATAAGATTTCGCCGGTAGGGCTGGAAAGATTTACCGATAAATATCAATTTACGGAGGAGCTGGAACAAGCACACGGCATTATGGTTCGAAGCCATGATATGTGTGCCATGGAGTTTGCGCCCCAGCTAAAGGCCATCGCCCGTGCCGGTGCCGGGGTGAACAACATCCCGGTAGACCGATGCGCCGAAAACGGGATCGTGGTGTTTAACACACCGGGGGCTAATGCCAATGCGGTAAAGGAACTGGTATTGGCGGGCATGTTGCTGGCGGCCAGAAATTTACCCGATGCTTTGGAATGGGCACACACCCTGAAAGACCTTCCGCCGGAGGAAGTATCCAAGGCCGTAGAAAAAGGAAAGGCACAGTTCGCCGGAAATGAACTGAAGGGGAAGGTGTTGGGTGTCATCGGGCTGGGTGCCATTGGAGTCTTGGTAGCCAACAGTGCGGCCAAGCTTGGAATGAAGGTGGTGGGATACGACCCCTTCATGACCGTTTCTTCTGCTCATGAACTGGATCACAAAGTTCCCGTAGTACATGATATGAACGACCTTCTGCCTCATTGTGATTATATATCCATCCACATTCCTGCCTTGGATGACACAAAAGATATGATAAACTCCAGCCGTTTTGAGAAAATGAAGGACGGGGTGGTATTCTTGAATTTCTCCAGAGACAAGCTGGTGAATGACGACAACCTGATTGGCGCCCTGAAATCCGGAAAAGTAAAGAAATACATCACGGACTTTCCCAACGGCAAACTGGTAGGCCGGGAAGGTGTTGTGCTGATTCCTCATCTGGGGGCTTCCACGGAAGAAGCAGAAGACAACTGTGCCAGCATGGCGGCAGAACAACTCATGGACTATCTGGAAAACGGCAACATTCGAAATTCCGTTAATTTTCCAGAATGCTCTCTGGGCCCCTTTACTAAAACCGGGAAAGCCAATGCCAGAGTTTGTATCATGAACAAGAACGTCCCTACTATTCTAGGGAAAATTACGGCAATTCTTGCGGAACTCAATGTAAACATTGCCAACATGAACAACCGTAGCCAAGGCAATTATGCCTATACCCTCCTGGATGTTGACTCCGATGTGGATGAGGCATTGCTAAAGAATAATATGAATGTGGAAGGAATTATCCATGTGCGGGTCATTAAATAGTTCCATTATCCAAGTGGTAGCCGCTACCACCAATCTCAATAAAATAAAAGAAATGCAAGCCATCACGAAAAATGCGGGATTGCAAATCATCACCCGTGAAGAGGCCGGCATACCGGAAGACTTCGACGTGGAGGAAGACGGAAATACTTTTGAAGATAACTCGCTCAAAAAGGCTCGGGCTATTATGGAGCTCACAGGTCTTCCTGCCATTGCCGATGATTCCGGGCTGGAGGTAGATGCTCTAAAAGGTGCCCCCGGTGTTTATTCCGCGCGATATGCGGGAGTGGATGGTCCACAGGCGGATGCCGCCAACCGAAAGAAATTATTAGAGGAATTGCATCTCCTGCCCTGGCCGGAAAGAACCGGCCGTTTCGTAGCTGCCATAACCTTGGTTTTCCCCCAAGGAGAAACATTAGTGGCACGAGGAGAATGTGAGGGAATCATCGGGCTGGAAGAAAGAGGCACCCATGGCTTTGGTTATGATTGCCTATTCCATCCCGGCGGGGAACCGCGAACCTTCGGGGAAATCCCCGGCGAAGAAAAAAACCAAATCAGTCATCGATCCAGGGCGTTACAGAAATTGGCCATGCTTTTGGAGGAAAGAGACCATGGTAGATAAGTTCCGTAGAATTCTTCTGTCCGGAATTCAGCAGTTTCAGGACCCTTACTATCAAGGCTTTGCAGCTGCTTTGGCCTTTTATATCATTTTGTCCATCGTACCCATCCTGATGTTGTTATCTCAGCTATTAGGAGTGTTTGGCTTATCCCTTTCCACATTGCAGGAAATTTTTTCCCAATATCTTACCGAAGAAATGGCTGGCTTTGTGAACCGAATCCTGTCCTTCACCACCAGCTCCGCCTCCAATATCGTATTTATCCTAGTGGTGCTATGGTCCAGCTCAAAAGCCCAGTTTTCTCTGGTGCGTATGGGGTCCTATACCATGTCCGGAGGAGAATCTACAGGAAACGGATTCATCCGAGACCGAATCTGGGCCTTGCTTTCCATTATCCTGGTGGTTATTTCCTTTGCCGCCGGCTTGATTCTCTTAGTTTACGGAGAATGGATTTTTCGCTTGATTCTCACCGTCATAGAGCAGTTGTTGCTGATTCCCATGGAGGATGCCGTAGGGTCTCTGTGGCTGGTCTTACGATGGCCCATCGCCTTCGGTATATATTTTCTAGTGGTTTGGATGAATTATGCACTCATGTCCCATCAAAGAGTCCCCTTTAAGCAGGTGGCCCCCGGCGCCATCTTCGCGTCCGTTGGCATTCTCTTAGTCACCTTCCTTTATGCCCTCTATACCAATCTTATCGCCAATTATGATTTGGTATATGGAGCTCTGGCCTCCATTGTGGCCCTGATGATGTGGGTATATTTCATTTCCTGGTGTCTGGGTGGCGGGCTCATCGTGAACCGGGCTTTCCTGGAAACCAAAACTTCGTCGTGACATTGTCACCATGTATTCTGAAAAAAATAGGAATAGACTTCCACCATTGGGGTATAATGTTTTCATAGGCTCATATGAAATTCCAGTTGAGACATTGAATGAATAAACAGGAGGACAATAATATGTCAGTAGTAACACTCACCAAAGACAATTTTGAACAAGAAGTACTGAAATCCGACAAGCCGGTTCTCGTAGACTTTTGGGCTGCTTGGTGTGGACCTTGCCGTATGGTGGGCCCCGTAGTAGAACAAATCGCCGGTGAACATCCGGAATACAAGGTAGGAAAAATCGACGTGGATGATCAGCCGGAATTGGCCGGTCAATTTTCCATCATGAGCATCCCCACATTGTTGGTATTCAAGGATGGCAAAGTGCATAACAAAACCGTTGGAGTGACATCCAAAGAAAATCTACTAAAACTTTTCGGATAAAGACCATCTCTAAGGAGGATCCATGGGTAATATTTTAATCATTGGCGGAGGTCCTGCAGGAATCTCCGCTGCTCTTTATGCCGTTCGGGGAGGCTTGGAAACCACCGTCATCGCCACAGGAACCAGCTCGCTGTTGAAAGCAAAAGAAATTGAAAATTATTACGGGTATGAAAACCCCATTTCCGGCCAGGAACTATTGGATGTGGGGGTGAAACAAGCCAAAAGATTGGGCGTCACATTTCTTTCTGAGGAAGTGGTGGGTCTTTCTTATACGGAGAAGTTAACCGTTACCACGAAGGAAAACCAGTATATGGCGGATGCGGTGATTATTGCCACCGGCTCCCCCAGAAATACACCCAAAATTCGGGATTTAAGCCGTTTTGAGGGAACAGGAGTAAGCTACTGTGCGGTTTGCGATGGTTTCTTCTATAAAGGAAAGGAAGTGGGGGTTCTTGGATCTGGCGATTATGCCATCCACGAAGCCTTGGAGCTTCTTCCCGTGGCTCAGAAAGTCACCATATTTACCAACGGGGAATACCTGAAGGGGGATCTCCCCGGCCAAGTACTTTTAGACACTCGAAAGATTGATGGGTTGGAGGGAGATAATGTGCTCCAAGCCATCAAAATGGAAGATGGAGAAGACGTTCCCCTATCCGGTATATTTATCGCACAAGGGGTTGCCGGCAGTGCCGACTTGGCCCGAAAGATAGGGGCCGAAACCAGTGGGAATCGAATTACCGTCGATGCCCATATGGCCACCAACATCCCCGGTCTTTATGCCGCAGGAGACTGCACCGGTGGAATGATGCAGGTAGCTAAGGCCGTTTACGAAGGCGCGGAAGCCGCTACGGCCGCGCTGAAGTTTGTACGAGAAATGGTACAATAACCAGCACTCCTTTCCTAGTTTTTGAAAGAGACGCATTTTACTGCGTCTCTTTTTGTGGTCTTTATGCTATACTATTGTACAGTAGAAGAATTCGAAAGGAGCCCGTTTGAATGAAGTTGCTCATCGTGGGACCGGGTGCCATTGGAGGCACTTTAGCCGCCTGTGTAAGTCGAAATAACGTGGAAGTTTCCTTGCTGGTTCGTGACGAGGAAACCAAAAGCCAGCTTCAAAAAAAAGGCTTGAAAGTGGGAGGCGTACGGGGAAGTTTTACGGCCTATCCCAACATATGCACCCGAACCGACTTGGCAAAGATGGCCCCCATTGAAGGGTGCTTTATCGCCACCAAAGCCACTCAATTGGCCCAAGCAACCCAAGATATTCTTCCATACCTTCATCCAGAAGGCTTCGTTTGCTCCCTTCAAAATGGCATCACAGACCCGTTACTGATTTCTCTGGTGGGCAAAGAAAAGGCAGTGGGCTCCGTCATCACTTGGGGAGCCACTCAAGAAAGCTTGGGTATTTATCATCTCACTGCAGATGGAGATTTGACCCTGGGTACTCACAGCACGGTTTCCTCTCCCTTCTTGGAAGAGTCTGTTGAAATATTACATCAAGCTTTTCCCACAAAATTAACAGACCAAATTTTCCCATTAAAATATAGCAAGCTCCTTATCAATAGCTGTATGACTTCCGTAGGGGCTCTAAGCGGTCTTGATTTGGGCCCCACCCTGCGGCTTTCGGTGGCGAGAAAAATTTTCATTGAAATTGTAAGAGAAGGCATGGCCTTGGCGGATGCCATACACTTGGATGTGCCGCCCTTTGGCGGAAAACTGGACTACCGGGCTTTCCTGAAAGGGGACGGACCCTTATCCGAGTGGAGACGTCATGCCATCATCCGAATGGTGGGATTCAAATACAGGAGGCTGACTTCTTCCAGCCTGCAATCCCTTCGAAAGGGACAACAAACAGAGGTGGATTATCTCAACGGCTATTTGGTAGAACAAGGAAAAGCCCATGGGCTTTCTTTCCCCGTTAATGAAAAAATCTGCTCCATTATTCATTCCATCGAGGATGAGATGCTTCCCATTCAAAAAGATAATCTTTATCTCATCCCTTTGCCATAAACCGACGAATGTTTCATCTTCATCAAAATCCCATTCATATCAAGGAGTTTTTATGAGTAAGAATACGGCCATATCTACTTATCCGGATGTAGAAAGAATACTCAAGGATCTGGATCAATTGATTCGACAACCCATATACGGTATATCTCCAGCGGCCACCCGGGGTTACGTGGCGGATTATTTTGGGAAAAAGTGCCAAAAATCCTATCAACTTCACCAAGAGGCTTCTACCATCATCCCTTCCGGAGTACAACATAACTTGGCCTTTCACTTTCCTTTTCCCCTGGCCATAGAAAGAGCCAAAGGACCCTATTTATATGATGTGGATGGCAACGAATACTTGGATTTTCTGCAAGCCGGCGGCCCCATTCTTTTGGGAAATAATCCCCAGGAATTGGCCCAAAAAGTCCAGACCTTTTTATCGGACTGTGGCCCCGTTACCGGGCTTTTCCATGAATATGAATACTTGTTGGCCAAAAAGATACAGGAACTTATCCCATCGGTGGAAAAATTCCGTATGCTGGGTTCCGGAAATGAGGCCGCCATGGCCGCCATTCGTGTGGCCAGGTTGGCTACTGGACACAAACACATTATAAAGATGGGTGGGGCTTATCATGGGTGGAGCGATCAGCTAGCCTATAGCCTACGCATCCCCTACTCCAGGACTCTGCTGACGCCGGGCATTCCCGGAAATATTTTCCGTTACACCGAAGAATTCTTTCCCAACCGGTTGGAACAATTGGAGCGCCTTTTAAAAAGAAATCGCCTGCGGGGTGGCACCGCCGCCATTTTCATGGAACCTCTGGGTCCGGAAAGTGGTACCCGACCCCTTCTTCGGGACTTCAATAAAAAAGTAGCATCCTTATCCAAAAAATATGGTGCCGCTTTGGTTTTTGACGAAGTGGTTACCGCTTTCCGCCTGGGAATGGGTGGAGCCCAGGAATATTTCCAAGTTCACCCGGACCTCACCCTGTTTGGCAAAATTATCGGGGGTGGATATCCCAGTGCCGGAGGGCTAGGTGGCAGCAACCATATGATGAAACACTTAGGTGCTGGCCTCACCGATATGGAGGTAAAATCCGCCTTGGTGGGAGGCACCATGGCCGCCAATCCCCTCACCAGTTATGCCGGCTATGAAGCATTATGCCAAATCGAAAAAACACGGGCCTGGGAGAAGGCCGGAGCTATGGCAGACTTACTCACCGCTGGATTGAAAGATCTTTCCCTAAAGTACCACCTTCCCTTTGTCATATATCATTTTGGTTCCATTGTACATCTGCAGTCCTCGGCGCCCATGCACTTCTTCATTGATTGGAAAAAGCCTTGGACCTTGCCAAATCTTCTCAAGGAAACCACCAAAAGGAAGGAAGCCTTGGAGCGTATGGGCGCGGCTCTTATGGCAGAAGGCTTAATTACACTGGCCGGAAGTCGAATCTATGTTAGTGCCGCCTATGACGAGGCTTTGATTCAAGAAGCATTATCCCGCTTTGAAAGAGTATTTCAAAAGGTGGAAAATTTGGAAAGGAACCCGGAATAATGGCCATGGATGTGTTGATTTTTGTTTTAATAGTAACCGTACCTCTCCTTACTCTAATGGGGGTAAAAAAGTCTTTGGTTCTAAGGGGGTTGGGTCCGGTTTTCTTATGTTATCTGTTGGGCTTCCTACTTCAGTTTATTCTTCCGGTAAGTGGCGCTGCCATGAGTGTGGCTGAAATTCTGGTTCCCTTGGCCATTCCCCTGATTCTTTTCGGCGCTCAGTTTTCTCATTTGAAAACCGTAGCCAAGCCCATGATTCGTTCCTTGTTGCTTTCCATTTTTTCCATATCCGCCATTTCATTGGCGGGATATTCTCTCTTTCAAAACAAAGTGGAAAATGCATCTGATATATCCGGTATGTTGGTAGGACTGTATACCGGGGGCACTCCCAATCTCATGGCCATCGGCATGGCATTGGAGGTGCCGGAAACCACCATCATTCTCACCAATACGGCAGACCTGGTAGCTGGAGGTATTTACTTCCTATTACTATTATCCATCATCCCCCGATTATACCGTCATTTTTTGCCTTCCTTCCCGGAGTCTCCGGCCTTTTCTCCGGATGTAATGAAATATGGAGAGGTCTCTTACAAGGACACCCCCACCACCATCAAAAGCTACCTCCTATTGTTCCTATTGACCATCCTAAGCCTGGGACTTTCGGCAGGAGTCGCCATCCTATTCACAGGAACCTTGCATGTGGCCATCATCATGTTGGGGGTCACCACTTTCGGAGTCGCCGGTTCCTTTCACAAAAAAATAAGGCAGATTCCCGGCTCCTATACCTTCGGGAAATACCTTATTCTTATGTTCTCCTTTGCCATTGGGTTGTCCTTTGATTTATCTTCCATCACCGGCGACACCTGGAACCTCCTTTTTTTATTATTCTTTGTTCAATTCGGCACCATCATACTGCACACCCTACTTTCCGCCCTTTTTCGAATCGACCGGGATACCACCATCATCGCTTCAACCGCCTGCATTTTTGGTCCCGCTTTCATCATTCCTGTGGCGGATGCACTGAAAAACAAGGCCATCATCCTACCCGGGTTAGTGCTTGGTATTGTGGGCTATGCCGTGGGAAATTACCTGGGGATTTTCATGGCCTATATCCTGAATTTGGTCTTTTAGGCAGAAGGTCTTTCCCCGATGGCCAGATAAACCCCTTCTTTCATCCATTGTCCCAATTTTTACAGGGTTTCAAATATTTTTGTTGTAAGAGTATTATATAGGGGTATAATGGTATCAACTCGCCTCATACAGGCGCGATTTTTTTCGGAGCGAGGCAATCAAATGATAAATAATACCAGAAAACGTTATCGGCTAGCCACGGTTATCACGGTCCTTCTTTTGGGAATCCTCCTGAGCGGATTGTACATTGTAAACATCCGGGATGCCGGGGATATCTACAAGGAATATGCCACGGAAAGCATCCTGGATAACAAAAGAATCTTCCTAAAGGACACCGTTAACAATGTAATTCATGGCATCGAGGACAAAAAGACAACGCAAGCAAGCCAATTACATCATACGCTAGTGGATGAAATGAAAATGGCAGCCCATTGGTATACCGTCACACCCTCGGAATTTCCGGGAAATCTAATCCATGAGTTGGAACCCAATGCTGAAAATTCCGTTTTTTCCGCTTTGATATACAACAGTCGCTCAAACCAAATTCTTTACAACACCTTTTCCCAGCAATCTTTTTCTGGTTTACCGGAACAGTTGACTTCTCAAATAAAGGAATCCTGTCCCGTTTGGGAGGAACAGGTGATGGGTAATTGGACTATCCTCCTTGGAGTGACAAAAAGTACCATGGATGAAAGGGTGAAATCTTTAGTCCACGACGAACTACACCGCCTGAAATTCGATAACGGTGGCTACATATGGGTCAATGAAATCGTGAATTATGAAGGCGGGGATGACTATGCCATTCGCCGGGTTCATCCCAACCTGAAAGATACCGAAGGAATGCTTCTATCCACCAACATGACCGACATCAAGGGGAATACACCTTACCTTACAGAATTGGAGGGTGTGAAGAAATATGGGGAAGTGTTTTTTACCTACTATTTCAAGAAACTCAATAGTGAAGACATCTCTCAAAAACTGACCTTCGCCAGATTATATAAAGAGTACGATTGGGTGATCGCCATGGGCGTTCATCTGGATGATGTGGATTCCTACGTGGCCGCCACCACTTCAAAAAGTGACTCTCGCGTCAAGCAAATGCTCTGGATTACCGCATTGGTTACCGGAATTTTATTAGCAGCCGCATTCCTATTAACCGGGATTCTAGAACGGTGGTATTATAAAAAATCCTATGGACCATTATCCGACGCGGCATACAAAGACTCGTTGACCCAGGCATATAACCGAAGAGCCGGCGAGGAATTTTTATCCAACAGCTTCTCCGAATTTCTGATTACCGGCCAGAGTCCTGCTTTGATCATGATGGACATCGACGACTTTAAAAAGGTGAATGATGGTTGCGGGCACCAAAAGGGAGACGAAATATTAAAAACCATTATCCAGACCTTGAAGGACCACAGCCGAATCTCAGATTATGTGATTCGATGGGGCGGTGAGGAATTCCTTCTCATTGCCAACGGCCTACGAGAAGAAGACGTAGATTTGTTTGCCAATAAATTATTAGCGGAAGTAGAGAAAAATCTGTTTATCTGCAAAGAAAAAGCGGAGAATATCCAGGTCACCATCTCCATGGGCATATCCTATTTCAACAAAACGGATCTAACCCCGGAAGAAGGGTTGGAACGAGCCGATGCTGCCTTATACCAAGCCAAGGCAGAGGGGAAAAATAGAGCCTGCAAGAGATATGAATCTGTATAGTAATTGTCATTTACAAACAAAAGGGCCCGCTCAATTGGATGATTTTCATGAGCGAGCCCTTCTCTCTTGATACTACATATTCAGACGTATTATCCTATGATTTTGATTCCATTGGTATATCATATCTGGTGTATTTCTCTCCAAACATCAGATAATCCAATTCGTCATCGGGCAACTTGCCATTTTTAAACTTCATAACGACATAGAATACCACACCCAGCACAAGCCAAACACCACATAGTAACCACTCTTCTTTTGTCAAAGCACCTGGTCCGATGGGAAGATACAAATACAAGAAGAAGCCGGAAACTAACACAGCTAAGATCCCCATGATATACCCACCGGGAGCCTTATATGGACGGCTCAACTCCGGTTCTTTTTTGCGCAAAGCAATATAGGAGAAGGATACCATAAAGTATGCCACAACTGTTCCAAATGCCGCTGCATCCACGAACCAAACCAGTGCGGCGCGGCCTAGTAGCGGTGTTGTCACTGTAAATAGCCCCACCAAAAGAATGGCCGCAGTAGGTGTACCATGTTTTGGATGCACTTTTGCGAAGGCCGCAGGAATCATCCTTGCACGACCCATAGCAAATAGCACACGGGTAGTTCCAATAATAAATCCGTTCCAACTAGTCAAGATTCCACACATAGCCGCTACAATCATAAACTTACCGAAGAAAGGATTTCCCATAGTATACGCAAAAGATTCGGCTACAGGTATTCCCGCCTCATGCCGAAATTCCATAGGTGCCGCCAAAGAAATGCTGATAATCATTAACATATACCACACCGCTGCAAGACAAATGGAGATGATAAGTACCTTGGCAATTTTGTTTAATGGGATATTCATTTCTTCCGCTGCTTGTGGAATAACGTCAAATCCTACAAACATAGCAGGCACCATCAACAGCACAGCAACCAACCCGGATGTTCCCGTAAAAGTGGGGAACATATTCTCTGTGCTGCCCGTGGCAACAGAGCCAATTAAGAAGCAAATACCACCCAATGCCATCGCAACGGTAGCGGTTGCCTGAAATACGGCGGAAGTTTTTACACCACGGTAGTTTACATATGTCAAAATTGCACCGCCGAACACACCTACCAACACCCAGCTCACATACACATCGAATCCGGCCACAGTCCATATGTATCCCACCATAGGGAACGGGATTAAATAAGAAATGGCTGCTGCCAGTGCAGGACCTTCCCAACAAGCAACGCCCAGATAGGCAAGACAGATGAACCAGCCCGTCACACAAGATGCATTATACCCTAGTCCACGGTAAGAGAAAACCAGTTCGCCGCCTGCCAGAGGTAACATGGGAGTCAGTTCGGCATAGCACATTCCAACAAATATACACATAATTCCACCGATTACGAATGCGAGAACAGCGCCCCACACTCCGGCCAACTCCACCCATTTTCCGGCCAACATAATCCAACCCCAGCCAATCATGGTGCCAAAAGCCAAAGCCACAACATCTTTCAATCCCAAAGCTCGTTTCAGTTCTTGACGCTCCATCGTTTTTTCGCCCATATAACCTCTCCTTTCACACTTCTCCATCAACTCGTTATGAGAAATCTGATTTAACAGAGAATCCGGAAATAAATTTCCATTCATTTGGAAATTTATTTCCCCACTTCCATCAGCGGACTTTCGTTTGGTCAGCTATGGTGCCGCTGGAAAGCCTGTTTTTCTAAGTTTCTCATCACGATTTGATACTTCTGGATTCACGTTTCCTTTCTTTCATAAAAACTTGTCACATAATATATAAGCAAATATCATTCCAAACTCTGCAATAAAAAAGAGGGGGGCCAACGACTCCCCTTCTTATCCATTGATTTCCCGGAATTTCTTGTTTGTTCACGATACCAAAGTCTATTTTATGTCTCTATTTTATCTTAATCCCATATTCCGTCAATTTATTCCAGAGCTGTCTTCGGGTGATCCCTAGAATCTCTGAAATTTGGTTGCAATCTCCCCGATAGGTGTCTATCAGGCTCTGGATATATTTGCTCTCCATCTCCTTTCGAACCTCTCTGAGTGTTTTTTCATCATACCCCACACCTACTCCCATTTCACTAGGCTGAAGGAATAAACCATCCGGACTGGGTGTTTCTCCATTCTCCGAAAAAATCATCAACCGGTCGATAATGTTTTTTAGCTCTCTGATATTTCCCGGGTAATCATATGCCATTAACTTCTCCATAACATCTTCGCTAATTCGGACGGGATTCTTTCCTGCTTCCTTTTGGTTTTTTCCCAAAAAATAATTTATAAGTAACGGCAAGTCTTCTTTTCTCTCACGTAAAGCAGGTGCCTTAATGACGATGGTACTAATTCGGTAAAACAAATCCTCCCGAAACTTTTCTTTTCGGATATCATCCTCCAACTGATTGTTAGTGGCAGTAATCAGTCGAAAATCTACGGGAATTTCCTGATTACTTCCAACTCGGCTTATGGTTTTATTTTCAATCACCTTCAAAAGCTTGGTTTGAAGAGAAATCGATGTCCCCCCTATCTCATCCAAAAACAGTGTGCCGTAGTCTGCACTTTCTATTCTGCCAATCCGTGTTCCTAAAGCGCCCGTGAAGGATCCTTTTTCATGACCGAACAATTCGGACTCTAACATGGTTTCCGGAATGGAATGACAATTCAAATTCACAAATCGCTTATTCCTTCTGCTACTATGGTCATGTATGTATTTGGCTAGAACTTCTTTACCGGCTCCCGATTCTCCCAAAATGAGGATATTGGCATTGCTCTTTGCAGCTTTCCTCGCCATATCCAAAACCGTTCTAAATTTACTGCTGCTGGTTTCCATTAAAAAACTGCCGCTTTGGCCTTGATTCTGCACCAAGGGAGTACTCTCCGCCCCCTCAGTTTGTCGTGTCATATTTTCTTCTAATAACCGGATTTCTGTAATAAGCTTCTCCGGATTGTCCCCTTTGGTAACGTATGTGTAGGCTCCCATTTTCATGGTGTCAACCGCATTTTCAATCGTACCGTACGCCGTCATGAGAATGACTTGTGTCTCCGGATAATCACTCTTTATTTGTTTCAGTAATTCGGTGCCATCCATTTGAGGCATCATAAGGTCCGTTAACACCAGATCAAACCTTTGGCCCTTGATTTTTTTCAATGCCTCCACGCCATTGGTGCTGATTTCCACCGAATATCCATGGGAATTGAAAATCATTTTCATCACATCGCAATATTCCGGTTCATCATCCACCACTAAAATTCTAAACTTTTCATTAGATCTTGCTGTCAAATTCTTCACCCTCCTACTTTTGAAAACAATACTCGAAAAACGGTTTCAACACCCGGTTCGGATTCTACTTCTATGGTTCCACTCATTTTCATTACTTCATTATACACCAGATAGAGCCCAAGTCCATTTCCTTCGTTGTGTCCCTTCGTGGTGAAAAACGGGTTGAATATATCTCCTCTAATTTCTTCCGGAATACCCTCTCCGTCATCTCTCACCTCGAGAATTACCTGCCCTGTTTCTTCCCGTGCTTCCATACATATGTTCCCACTTTGTGAAATGGAATCTGCCGCATTGCTAATTAAATTCATTAACATCATCTCCAAGGATTCGGGAACGATGCACAACATCAGCCCAGATTCACATCGCAAATGTAAACGAATATCTCTAGCTTGCAGACTCTTTTCGTAGAAGGCAAGAATGCCTTCCATTTCCTCTTTCACATCCACCTCTTCCAGTTTCTTTTCTCCACTTCGTGAGAAGTTCAGCAAATTTTCAATTATTTTCCCGGCTCTCTCCACAGATTTTTCAATGGATTCCGTGGCTTTCACAGCAATTGCCGGGTTTTCTTTCCCCGCATTTTTTAGTAGAAAGCAGTAGTTTCGAATGATTCCCAACGGGTTCCTCAACTCGTGGGCCACCCCTGCCGCCAATTGGCCAATGGCAATCATTTTATTATCCTGAATCATCTGCCGTTCTGCACTTCGTTGGGCGGTGACATCCACTACCATCATCAATAACTTTAAGACCCGTTCTCGAGAATCCTTGATGGGGAAAAATCGAAATTCCAGTATCTTCCGTCCCTCTATAATCTCCAACTGCTGAGTGTTTTCCTTTCCAAAAGTTTCCTCGATGGCTTTCTGAAGCTTCTCGGTAGCCGATGGGTTTAACCCCATCACAACTCTTATGTCCTCTCTCCGAATCTGGCTTCGATGCAAACCCACATAATTCTCAAAAGCCCGATTCATGTTTCCTACTCGGCCCTCTTCATCTATCTCAGCCATCAGATAATCTACTCCATCAAATGTTGCCTGGAGCTCGTTTCGACTGAGTTTAACCATTTCCATTCGCTCCGACAACTCTTCATACAGACTTTTGTTGGAGTAATAGAAAAGGAAGAATACAAACAATACACCTGCTACCATAATAAACAACAGAATTCCGATGTTGCCGAACGTAGTGGCCTCATGGAGCTCATAGGAAATTCCATACCATTTGAGCTGCAATCCAGGAATCACTTGCTCCCGATCCAGATAGTAGACGGCTGCCATGATAACCTCAGAAGCCGGTGTGCCCTTTTCTGTCATAAGCACCACATTCTTTTCATATGTATATGTTGGATACTTCTCATACTCTGTTTCCATCTCTTCTCTCACCAAATGATGGTATAGAGCTCCTTCATTTCCAAAAATCCCACCATATTGCCCGGTTTTTAATAGATTCATGCCCTCTTCTACAGATTTCACCCGGGTGATATCACTCATCTCTCTTATGTTTGTTCCCTCCAACATAAGCGGTTGATCATCCGTGACTATAAAATGTGCCTCTTGGAATGCTACCTTGCTTTCCTTTTTCAAAAGGGCGCTTTTCAAAAAAAGTGCACCTTTCGCTGGAAGTATGGGGGAAGAATATACCAAATCATTTGGAAGCTCCCCGGTGGACACAGTTAGCATTCCATCTAGTTCTCCAGACCGTAGCATCTCCTCGGCTTCATCATTCAACACCGGGATATATTCTACTTCCACCCCCAGCGGCTCCACCAAAAAATCCATAAAGTCTACCAAAATCCCCTCTGGAGAATTTGCTTCTCCCTTTTGGATTTGAGGAACCAAAGAATCGCTAAATCCTATGCGAATACCATCCTGGTTTTCTAACCATTCCAGTTGCTCTTGAGACAGTTTCCCATATAAATCCACCCCCTTCCATGGATCAGAGGAAGAAATGTTCTTGTGATATGTGTGGAACCCCAAAACCACCAATAAGGTGATGCCTAAAATTAGCAATACTCTCTTATACATTCCTACGATAGCTCTCCCCGAAAATTAATGTTTCACGCTCCCCATTGGTAATATGGGGGTACTTGAATCTTGCATAAATCACCATGAGACCTCCTAAGGCATACCACAACAAAAGTATCAACCACTCATGAGGCCATTTTAATAAGTTCAACCCCAGTGGGGAATAGAGAATTAACAAAACCAACAAGCAAATGATGACCAAATATGATAAAACAGCGCCTTTCGAAAACCGATAAGGCCTTTCCAATGAAGGTTCCCGGTATCTCAACACCAAAAATGAAATACTCACAAACAGATAGGATATCACCGCTTCAAAAGCGCTAATATTCACAAGCCAAAGCAGAGCCTTTTGCCCAAACAGTGGCGCAATAGCACAAACACTTCCCACCAACCATATGGCATATGTTGGTGAACCATGCTTTCCGTGAAGATGACCAAAAATAGGTGCAATCATTTTCGCCCGTCCCATGACAAATAAGAGCCGGGTGGATGCCACCATAAACCCGTTCCAACTGGTAAAAATCCCGAGGATGCCCCCCAAAATGATAACTTGACCAAAAAAGGGCGACTTCATGCAATAGGCCATGGCATCTGCAACCGAAACTACGCCGGAACTACGCACTTCCAACGGCGCGGCGAAACCGGCTCCCAGTATGATGAGTATATACCATACGGAACACATTACGATGGACAAAATCAGAAGTCGTCCGATTTGCTTCGGAACAATGTTCATCTCTTCTGCAAACTGAGGGATTATGTCAAATCCAATTAACATGGAGGGAACGATGAGCAGTACCGAGAATATCCCCACATTATCTGTAAACAAAGGTTCCATGTTTTTCAAGTCACCGAAGGCCATCCCTGAGTAGAAAAAAAGAAACCCCACCAACATCATTCCGGAAGTAATCACGACTTGGAAGATGCTAGTAGGGCGTATCCCCACATAATTCAGTACTGCAATGCCAATGGCACCCAATACACCAACTATTTTCCAGGGAAACACAATGGCCGGGAAAAGATAACTTAAGGCAGCAGAAAGGGCAATTCCTTCCCAAGCTGCCACACCAATATATGCAAAAACAATGGTCCAGCCCACAAATACGGCCACATTATGCCCCATGGCCCGATAAGAAAAGGCGATTTCCCCACCCGCCACGGGCAAAGAAGCGGCTAACTCCGCATAAATATTTCCGATTAACACAAATATGAATGCACCAATCAGGAAAGCTATGGCGGAGCCCATCACACCACCGGTGGTAATCCAGGATCCTGTCAAAGCAACCCATCCCCATCCAATTATGGTTCCGATGGACAAGGCCATCACATCCGTACGGCCCAGCACCCGTTGGAAACTTTGTCGATTCAGTTGGTCCATTTTGCCATCCCCTTACAAGGCTGCATTTTCTACACTTTCTCATTCTACTATATAAAAAGAAGGGAGGCAAATTATTAACAGAGTATTTATTCTATCACAACGGGTTTCATTTTGTTAAAAAGCCAATGGCCTCCTCCTCCACAAGAGGTTTGCTAATCAGAAATCCCTGCACCTTATCGCATTGAGCCTTCCGGAGATAATCCAACTGGATTTCGTGCTCTACTCCCTCCGCAATCACCACCTGTCCCAATCGATGGGCGATACGGATCACATCTTCCGTAATGGCCTCCTCTTCTTTGAGTAAGAGGATCTTATCGATAAATATCTTATCAATCTTAAAGCAGTTGATATGTAGTTCGCGACCTCGGGCAAAGGAGGAATAGCCTGTGCCAAAATCGTCTATGGCCGTGGTGATTCCCAATTGGTTCAAGTCTCCCAAGGTTCGATTGATGTCCTGGTAATTATCGGTAAATACGTTTTCCGTAATCTCCAACCCCACATATTCCGGATTTACTCCCGTATTTTTCATCATCTCCCGCGTCCGAAGATTAAAATCTTTCGTTAACAATTGTATGGGAGAAACGTTGATGGAAATCATCAGATGACCATATCCTAAACTCTTCAATTTGTTTTGGAATCGAAAGGCTTTTTCCATAATCAGCTCCCCAACAGGGACAATTAATTTGGTTTTTTCCGCAATGGGGATGAATTCCAAAGGACTGACCCTACCCAATGTGGTGCAATCCAACCGAGCCAAGGCTTCAAATCCGGTAATCTGGTTGGACACTAAATCGAAAATAGGCTGGTATTCCAGACTTAAACCACCCTCCCTCTCTCCTTGAGATATCCATGATAATTCTCGGATAATCTCTTCTTCCCGACGGATTTCATTTTCTAAATTCTCATCAAAAACACAAATCCCTACGGTAGCCTCTTCCTGAAATAACGCTTTCTCCGATGTAATTAACAAATTCTTCAGATGCTTTTCCAAGTCTTCCCCATTGCCTCCAGAAATTTCCAATACCCCAATCCCGGCATTGATTCGCTCTGCTCGCATATGTGGGTCCAATACTTCCGCCACATCCCTTGCAAAGACCATCACCTCATCCCAGGTCTTGTAATTTCTCAGATAGAAGGAAAACCGATTATCATAGGTCTTAAACAGCAAGTGTTCCGAACTGGTAAAGTCTTCTAAAAGTCCGGCTACTTTCCGAACAAACTCCTGTCCATAGCTAAACCCGTAAGTCATATTTAAACTATGCACTTCGCTCAAATTCACCAGAACCAATGCTTGCTTCTCTGAACGGGAATTTTGCTGGTCATCCAGAAGCACCGTTTCAAAAAACCTTCGATTGTATAGTCCCGTCCACTCATCATGCTCACTGCTGTATCGAAGATGGCCCTCCATTTCTTTTCTGGATGTAATATCCTGGATCAAAGTCACATGGCTGAATTGTAGATGGTTGGATAAATAGAGGGGAGCGGTAATCATACTAACCCATACCACGGAACCGTCCGGTCGAAGGTACCTCTTGTCCATGGCATAATAGGGAATCTCGCCATTCTGCATCTTTTCTAAAAGCTGCAAATCCTTTTCTATATCCTCCGGGTGAGTAATTTTCAGCCATCCCAATTGAAGCAGTTCTTTCCGTGTCCGTCCGGTTATTTTTTCATACATGGGATTAATGCTGATCAGTTCCTCCATGTCTCCGGAATGAGGTTGCGCTCCATAAGAAATGGCGATTCCAATAGGGGCTTGTTGAAAAATCGTGTCGAAGGTGAGATTCTGATCATATAGTTTTTCTTCAAACATCTTTTGAATCCTCAGCAACTCCATATGAATGTCAATGCGAACTCGCAGAGAGTCCATTTGCACCGGTTTTCTCAGATAATCCACCGCCCCTAGCTTCAATCCACGAATCTCATTGTCCAATTCATCATAATTGGTGAGCACGATGGTTCGGATCGAAGGGAGCTCTTCTTCCTCCTTCAATTTTGTCAAAAGCTGAAACCCATCCATTCTGGGCATGTTCAAGTCCAAAATCATCAAATCAATGTCCGGATGCTCCCCAATCTTTTCCAGTGCCTCCACCCCGTCAGACGCAACAATAACCTAATAGTCTCCCAGCATACTCTCAATCATTAACCGGTCCGTTTTGGAATCATCCACCACCAATATTTTACCGTTCATTTTCCTCTCCTCCGAATCCACAAGGTACTTCGAATATATATCATCTACTCTGTTTTCCCGCCTCTAAGACTCCACCTCATCCAAGAGTTTCTTGAACAGAGCATCAAACCCTTTCATCTTCTCAGAAATATCCGGTTCCCACCCTTCTTGGAAGGACTTCTGAAGAGACCCTCCCGCTTCACATAATAAAGTGGCACCGATACTACCAGAACTGCTCTTTATTTTGTGTGCAATTTGAGCTCCATCCTCATACCGCTTCTCGTGGAGAGCGGAATGTAGCATTTCCAATATATCTTTGTTTTCCTCAGTATACTCCCGTAACACCCTTCGATAGAGTTCCTCATTCCCTCCCATATTCCGTAGTCCCATTTCCCGATTCAATACAGAAGATACCTGATCCAAGACTTTCTCTTTCTCTTCTGTTCTCTCTTTCTCCCTCTTTCTGGAATTTCCCTCCTCGAAAAGGTCGGCAATTGTCCGGAGAAAACGATCCGGTTGGAAAGGCTTACTGATATAATGATGAATGCCGCTTTCTTCGCACTTCTCTTTTACTCCCAGGATTACGTCTGCGGTTAAAGCAATAATCGGAACTTCCGAAGATCGTTTTCGGATCTCACTTGCGGCTTCATACCCATTCATCACTGGCATGTGGAGGTCCATCAAGATGACATCAATCTCATGCGCATGGTCTTCATACATCTCCACGCCGATTTTACCATTATCCGCAACGAGCACTTTTATGCCCTCTTGCTGCAATAGGGAGCTGGCAATTAATTGATTGGTCTTATTGTCTTCCACCAGAAGCACTGTATAGTCTCCCAAGGGAAGTGATTTTTGTCCCTCCCTTTCCGTGTTTTCCGAAGGTTGGGAGGCGGAAACGGCTCTCAGTCGAAACACATCTAATATCCCGTTGAAAAGAATGGACGGAAGGATGGGTTTCCCCACTCCCACATCCACGTGATATTGTTCCAGTTGATCCAACAAATCTTCCCGCATCATCGGAATCAACATCATCACTTTTGGCTTATGCCGAATGCCGGGGTTTTTCCGTAGAGACTCCACAAAGGAAAATCCCCCTTCTTCCGGAGTTTCATAATCCACGATAAGCAAATCAAAACCTTGGGCGAACTTCCCATCCGCCGCTTCCAACATGGACACCGCACTATTCTGGGAACTGGTCAATTCACAAGAAATGCCATAACTCCCCAAATACTTTTCAATTAAGTTCATGTTGGATCCAGTTTTTTCCAACACCAACACCCGCAAATCCTTAAAGTGATTGGCGGCCATATTCTTCATATACTCCTGTTCCTTCTCCCGATCCACCTCCAGAGACAGGTGAATCACAAAGGTGGAGCCCTCATCGGGAGTACTGAAAACCTGCACTTCCCCTCCCATCATCTCCAGCAAATTCTTTACGATAGAAAGGCCTAAGCCAGAACCGCCAAACCGACGTGTAATGGTGTTATCTCCTTGAATAAATGGTTGAAATAAGTTTTTCACCTGTTCTTCCGTCATCCCGATTCCGGTATCTTTCACGGTAAAAGACAGATGATACCAATCATTTTCCTTGGCAATCAACCGAACATCCAAGGACACTTCTCCTTGGGCAGTAAATTTTGCCGCATTGTTTAAGGTGTTCAGCAAAATCTGCTCAATTCGTTTAGAATCTCCAAAGTACCAATTGGCCATCTGCGGGTCCTTGGATATGCGAAATCCAATTTTCTGTTCTTCAATCTTATAGGACACAATATTCACCACATCTTGCAAGACTTGGTCCATACTGAAAGATGTGATTTCCAATTCCACTTTCCCCGCTTCTATTTTGGAAAAATCCAGAATGTCATTGATAATACTCAACATATTATGGGAGGCCTGGGTAATCCGATCCGCATACATGGTTTGGGTTAAGGATAATCCGGATTTCTTCAAAAGATATGCCATGCCGGTGATGGCATTTAATGGCGTTCTGATTTCATGGGACATTCTGGCCATAAAGCTGGACTTAAATTCATTGGCCTCATCGGCTTCCCGCTTGGCAATTTCCAAATCCTTTTGGATCTTTTCTCTCATCTTCACTTCTTTTCGCAATCGTTGAATCCAAAAGAAGGACACACCCAACACAATGGCGCCCAGTGCTCCAATCAAAAAAATGATCTCTAAAAGAGGACCGTAATCCGTTGTCTCCTGAACCAATTCAATCCAACGATTGTTAATTGCAATTTTCTCTTCCTGGGTAATGGTATCTAATGCTTTATTGAATATGCTAATGAGCTCCGGCCAATCTTGTCGCACCGCCATATAGATTGCCTGCTCTTTCTCCGCTTCGAATGCAATTAACTTTAAATTGGTCAAGCCGGTAGAACGAATCAAATAATTGCTAGTGGCTAAATTTCCTACGTACGCTCTTTCCGTTCCATTGGCCACCGCGGTGAGGGCCAGTTCCACGGAATCATACAGGCTAAGATTGATTCCCTTATGTGCAATTAAATAGCTATGGTGGGAGCTGTTTCGCTGGACAGCAACTGTTAGACCCTCCAAGTCTTCAATGCCAAATATATCTGCTTCCGTGTCACGAGTCACGATGACTCGTTTAAAATGATAATAAGGTTCGGTAAAAAGAAAATACTGCTGCCGCTCCTCCGTCATGGAAATGGCCGGAACCATATCAATATCTCCATTCACGGCCTTATCAAAGGCTTCCGGCCAAGTCAAACCCTTCTCTATTTCAAACTGCAAACCGGTTTTTTCTGATATAATGGCTAAATAATCCGCGGCGATCCCTTTGTATTCCCCATCGCTATCAATAAATTCAAAAGGAACAAATTCAGGATCCACCCCCACCCGAATCACCGGGTGTTCTTCCATGAAAAGTAGCTCCTCCTCTGTCCAGGATATGGATTCCTCCGCCCCGGAAGAATAAGAGAACATTCCGGCACATAATATGATGATCGCCAATAAAAAAACAACCGGCTTTCTCATTCCATCATCTCCTTCGTCAGTCTCAAAAAATGTCCTACCAAGTTGAATCATCTAGTATCGCCTAGTTGTGATAATTGCTGTAATTGTAACCTTTATGATAATTATAATATTTTTTTCATGACTCATTGTAAAATCAAATTGAACTAATAAAAAATCCATAGTGACCTTTTCTGTTGTAAAATAATTTTGCGACAAAAATTTTATGCAGAAAGGTGATCACCATGGATACTACACAGTTTACACCACATCCGCGAAAGAATAAACACCTGACTTTGACTGAGCGTGTAAAAATTGAGCTGATGTTGAAGGACGGTAAGACAGCCTATGCTATCTCCAAGGTCCTGGAACGCCCTATCAACACGGTATTAAATGAGATTAGGCGCGGTACAGTCGATCAGATAAAGGTCGGCAATACGATTAGGGTTTACCTTGCTGATGCTGGGCAGGCAAGATATGTAGAAAATCGCAAGGCTTGCTGCAAACAATTTCAAGTACTGGAATGTGAGGATTTCGTCAAGTACATAGAAACAACTATGCTTGAAAATTCCTGGTCGGTAGATGCCGCTGTGGGCAGAGCCCGTCAATCAGAGACATTCAGCAAAACTCTCTGTACCAAGACCATCTACAACTACATCGACCTTGGTCTCATCGGAATCAAGAACTTCCATCTACCGCTCAAACTGCGGCGTAAGGTCAAGGGAAGTGTTATTCGAAAGAACAAGAAAATCCTAGGAGACAGCATCAGTACTCGCCCCGATTATGTCAATAATCGCGAGGAATTCGGCCATTGGGAGATTGACACCGTTATCGGCTCCAAGTCTAAAAACGACGAAGCTCTGCTGACCCTTGTGGAGCGAAAGACCCGAAACATGTTGGTACGGAAAATCCCCGGCAAAACAGCGGAAGCTGTGATGGCTGAATTGGAGAGTTTAAAAGAAGATTTTGGCAGTGGATTCTCCCAAGTCTTCAAGAGTATTACCTCCGACAACGGCTCCGAGTTTTCTGAGCTTGCAACTCTTCAAACAGGTGATACGAAGGTATATTTTACTCATCCATATTCCTCCTTTGAGCGAGGCGCCAATGAACGACACAATGGACTGCTCAGACGGTTTATCCCTAAAGGAAAGTGGATATCCCACTATAGCCATGAGGCTATAAGCTTCCTAGGGGATTGGGTCAATGGTCTGCCCAGAAAAATCCTCGGGTATAAAACTCCAGAAGAACTCTTCGATAGAGAGTTGGACCTAATCTATGCTCTATAAATATTACAACAGATTTTCAAGGTTCGAAGGACTAGTTCAATTTGTTATTGCAATTTAGGTAATATTTTTTTCATACATATGGTAGTGAAAATTGACAGAAAATTAGAAAATTAAAAAATGAATGCCGGCTTACCTTCAGCCGGCATAATTATACAACCTTTCATCTATTTGCTTTTTTCTTCTACCAGTTCGATGGCGGCTTTCCCGGACATGTGTTCAATGTCAATGGCCATAATGAAGGCACCGTCGCAGTTGTCCATTTCATACTGTTTGGATTCTTCCGGTTGGTCCCCGGAATATTTTTCTACCAAAGCTCGAAATCCTTTTTTGTGTTCTTCCCCCTCCACAATCCGAACCTTTCCAAAGACAATGGCGCTTCGAAAATAACTGGTGTATTCCGCACTCACAATAGTGTCTTCCCCTACCACGGAAAAGGATACTTTCGGGTGTCTGCGAATAGCATCCAATTTATGGCCCACCTTGGCGCTATGAAAATATATTTTCTCGTCAACATATACATAATTAATCGGAACGCCGTAGGGATAATCGTCGTCCCCCAGACAAGACAAAATTCCATTGGACCCTTCCATCATGATCTGAATCGTATCTTCCCCTGACAGCCGTTGTTTTTTCTTCAGCATTTCTCGAAACATGGTTTTCTTTTCCTTTCTTTACATCCCACAAAAGCAGTAACCTGATCTTATCTTATTTATCAAAAGTATTTTATCACAAGACAAACACCATCTGAACCAAAAACATATATAATAAGGTTCCCCCGCCAATACTGATTAAGGCATTTTCCTTCCAATAGTGGAGCAACACAATAAGAAGTATGGACAAGGCCTCTGGGATTCCATGAGGATACACCCAAGGATTTACCTCTTTTAAGCAGTAAATCACCAACAGCCCCATGGCCGCATAAGGAAGTACTCTTCCCAAATAGGAGAGATATCTATTCTCTCCCTTGGCCCGTTTCAATAATATAAACGGTAGGAACCGGGTAGTCACACTGGCCAATGTCACCATACCCAAGATTACCAAAGTCTGCCAAGGTGCCAGAATCATATCATCCCCTCCTTTTCCGGTTGATTCCTCTTTTCGTAACCCTTCCTGAGACCCGTTAAGACTAGTAAAATAGCTACCATAGAAGGAATAATGAAGGCAGATTTGCCCACCAATATCAAGCAAAGTAAGGAGCAGAGAAGCCCGGTGATGGCAGGCTGATGGTCCCGTTGGCTTTTCCATTGTCCCACGAAAATGGTCACAAACAAAGCCGTCAGCACAAATTCCAGACCCTTTGTATTAAAGGTAATCATGCTTCCCAGTAAGCCACCCATAGCCGTTCCCGTCACCCAGTAGACATGGTGCAATAGGGTCACAAAGAATGCAAACCACTTGAAGTCCACTTCCTTGGGTGGTGTGGTAGCACATACAATCGAAAAGGTTTCATCACATAGCCCGAATATTAAATAAGGTTTGATTTTCCCCATATCGCGATACTTTTCGAACATAGAAATTCCATAGAAAAGATGTCGGGCATTCACCATCAGAGACATCAATAACGCATACACAGGATTGAACGCCGTGGTAAGAAAAGTAATGGCCACATATTGGGCAGAACCGGCATAGGCCACTAAGCTAAATAATACAGCCCAACCCACACCATAGCCCTTGGTTCCCATTAATATCCCATAGGCCATCCCCAAAAAAAGGAAACCGGCCATCACCGGAATGGTATGGGGAAATGCAGCCTTCAATGCCTTCTTATGATTTTGCATGTCTGTACCTCAACTTCTCTATAGCACCTTATTTTTTCCGCTTCGTTTCGCTTCGTATAGTCTGGAATCCGCCTGTTCAATGAAATCAGATAGGGACTCTCCTTGATAAGAGCTGACGCCACCGCTAATGGTAATGTGATATTCATCCTCGAAAGCATATTCCTCCACATTCTTCCGAATTCTTTCTGCAATGGCCTTGGCCGCCTCTACATCCGCCCCCGGCAATAAAACTAGAAACTCTTCCCCGCCGTATCTTCCGGCCATATCCTGTCCCCGCACTGTCTCGGTGAGAATCTCTGCCACCCGAATCAACACTTGGTCCCCAAACACGTGTCCTTTGGTGTCATTCACCGATTTGAAATTATCAATATCAAAAAGAGCAATGGATAACGGGGTCTTTCCACGATTCGACTCCATCATATACCCTTTCAGGGTTTCTACCAATGTTCGATGATTGGGGATTCGGGTTAGCCCATCCACAGAGGACAACTCGGTGAGCATCTGATTTTTTATCTCCAGCTCCTGCTCCATTTCCTTTCTTTCCGTCACATCAAAAACAATGCCCGCCAGAAAAAGGGGCTTTCCCTTATCATCTCTTTGGGTAATTTTCCCCCGGTCATAATACCACCTGTAATGGCCTTCTTTGGTCCGAATCCGATACTCCACTTCATATACCGGAGTTTTCCCGTGGAGATGGTCCAACATGGCTTCCATGGCTTTATCATAGTCTTCCGGATGAAGTTTTTCGGTGAAATACTGATAGTTCACATGCTCTGGTATTTCTTCCTCATCATATCCCAAAGTAATCACCTTCAACGGATTGAATGTGACCTGGTTGGTCTTCATATCCCAGTACCACTGACCCAAGTTCCCTGTCCATGCATATTCCAGTTTGGTTTCCTGATGCTTTTCAAAAATCAATTCCCGATTTAATCGTTCCAACTCTTCAAGCCTTTGAAGCAATTGTTCCTTGGTCATCTCTTTATAATCCATAGCCTCTTCTTTGTTCATGGTAGCATGCTCCTCTTAGTCTCTCTTTTCAAACCATTCATTCGGATAGTATCTGCCATTTTCAGGGTAGAACACAACACCACCTAGCGACAGCCTTGTCGTTAGGTGGTGTTGCTTTGGCGGAGGACACGGGACTCGAACCCGCGGGGCTGTTACACCTTACCTGATTTCCAATCAGGCTCCTTAGCCACTCGGTCAATCCTCCACAGCAACTAATAATTTAACACAAAGCACCTTACTTTGCAAGGGTTTTTCCCGTGAAATCCGGGATTCCGATGTCTTCTACATAAACCTTGCCGGTATATGGGTTTTCCGGGGAAAGCCCCCTTTTGATTCGTTGAAATGTGACCGTCTTTTGCGCTTTTACCGCAATCCCCAATGCTTCTCCCGTATTCCCGTCCAATCCGGAGGGAATATCGATCGAAACCACCATCCCGGGGCTCTCATTGATTCGCTGAATGACCTGATGATAAAGACCTTCCACCGGACGGGTCAAGCCGATGCCAAAAACACCGTCAACCAATACTTGACTTTCGGAAATTACATCTTCTAATTCCAACAAATCATCCGACCCACCCACTTTTTTCACCAGCCCATTGAGTTGGTTGTAAATTTTCAGATTGTGATTGAAATCTTCTGTGCCCTGGTCATCCCTGCCCAGGATCACTAAAGAAACCTCTTTCCCCATGAGTAAGAGATGACGAGCCACCGCCACTCCATCTCCTCCGTTGTTCCCATGGCCACATATCACCCCATATCGATGATATCGCTCCGTCTCCAAATGCTTTACCACTTGAAGAGAGGCCCGTTCCATCAGCACCATGCTGGGGATTCCAATCTGGTGGATGGCATAATGGTCCATGGCTTTCATTTCTTCACAAGTAATGGGTTCTTTTTCTTTCATCATTTTACGATTCTGCCATTCATAACATGGCTCTATACAGCGCCTCGTACCGCCTCTTTCATTTCATCAATAGAGAGGACCTGATTATGTCGTATCGGTTTCTCTTTCAATCCTTGCAATTCCTTGGGGATTCGTACACCGGTAGCTTGGTGAACCGCTTCAATATATGCAAACTCATCTTCCTCCTTGGGGAGTCCGATGGCTTCTGCCACGCTATCCGCAAATTTATAAGCCGATGCGGTGGAAGCAATCAAAGTGGGTGTGGAATCACCGGTTTCCTCCAAATATTCCTCATACACCTTGTAGGCCACCGCCGTATGGGTATCCATCAGATATCCTTCCTTTTCAAACACCCGGCCTATAGTCTTGTTGGTTTCTTCTACTGTGCAAGAACCCCCGTAGAAGGAAGCCATTCCTTGTCGGATGGTATCGGTCACCTGATATTGCTTGTCTTTTTCCAGAGCATTCATCATGCGCTGCACCTCTTGACCGTCTTCCTGGGCCAGATGGAATAACAACCGCTCCAAATTGCTGGAAATCAGGATGTCCATAGAGGGCGAATTGGTAAGATAGAAGTCTCTTCGAATATCATACACTCCCGTTTGGATAAAATCTGTCAACACCCGATTCTTATTGGAAGCACAAATAAACCGATTTACGGGAATCCCCATTTGATGGCTGTAATAAGCAGCCAGAATATTTCCGAAGTTCCCTGTGGGCACCACTACATTCATCGGTTCCCCCGGCTTCAGAACACCTCTCTGAATCAGCTTCATGTATCCGTAAACGTAGTATGCCACCTGTGGCACCAATCGACCGATATTAATGGAGTTGGCAGAACTTAGTTTCACATTCTTCTGTTCCAATTCCTTTCGAAAGCCATCATCATTGAATATTTCTTTCACTCCAGTCTGTGCGTGATCAAAGTTCCCCCGGATGGAGAACACATGAGTATTGCCTCCTTCCTGGGTCACCATTTGACGCTCTTGCACCTGACTAACTCCTTGATCCGGATAAAACACCACAATTTCGGTGCCCGGAACATCTGCGAAACCTTCCAATGCGGCTTTCCCCGTATCTCCCGAGGTGGCGGTGAGAATGCAAATTTTGTGGGTCTCCCCTTCTTTTCGAAGGGCGGTGGTCAAAAGATAGGGTAAAATGGACAAGGCCATATCCTTAAATGCCGCGGTTTTCCCATGATAAAGCTCCAGGAAAATCCCCTTCCCCGCCGGCACTACCGGTACGATTTCGGCCTCTTCAAACTTCTCATCGTAGGCGCCCTTCACGCAAGTCCGAATTTCATCCGGCGTATAATCATCGAAAAAGGCACCCATGACTCGTTCCGCTACCTGTTGATAAGTCATGTTCTTTCCTTCTTCCCAACTAAATGGCAACGAAGGAATTCTCTCCGGTACATAGAGTCCCTTGTCTTCCGCAATGCCGGCGATAATCGCTTGGGATGCCGACTTTTTATTCACACTGCCTCGTGTACTTTGATATTGAATCATTCCCGTTCTCCTCTATCCCTTATTGATAATATTTACGGATTTTAGGGCTCCCACAAATCCCCGGATTCCCTATGGACAAATCCATGATTGAACAGTATAATAATATTTGCGTCATCGTGATACGTCCCCTTGGTCAAGTGGTCAAGACGTCGCCCTCTCACGGCGGAATCAGGGGTTCGACTCCCCTAGGGGATACCAACTCAAGAGATCTTCGAAAGAAGGTCTCTTGCTATTTTTTGTCCCGATTCCGGGAAATGGAATAGTACATCATCCCCGCTACGATATTCATTACGATTCCCAATCCGATACCCACATTGATTAAAAGGCGGGGTATTTCCGGGTGATTCATAAAAGAACTGGATCCCACAATTAGAACCAACCCGGCGATTAAAAAAGTACGGGCGAAATATTCCGGATTGTTCATTTTTGTTAATCGATCCCGCACGCTTTGGTTTCTGATTCTCTTTTGGGTAGCCGGATCCTGGTTCAAGTTTTTCATGGATTCCCCTTTATTCTTGAATATAGTTTGTGTCTACGAAAGCTTTTGTTGCTTCTTGTCCGGCAGTTGGGTCAATATGACGGCAATAAACATCAGCACGCAACCCAAAAGTTCCCGGCCACTCATTCGTTCCTGCAAGAAAGCCATCCCTGCCAGCACGCCAAAGACGGATTCCAAGCTAAGTATAATGGAAGTTACCGTGGGGTCCGTTGTCTTTTGGCCCAGAATCTGGAAGGTAAAGGCAATACCCACCACAAATACCGACGTAAAAAGCACAGGGGCCCAACAGGATATAATGTCCATAATCCGGGGCTCTTCCATAATAAACATGAATATAGAGGACAGAATCCCCGCCCAAATAAACTGGGCACAGGAGAGCCGCACCGCATCTACTTTCAACACCAATTGATCCACCGCTAAAATGTGGGCGGCCCAGAAGAAAGCACCAATAAATATGAGAAAATCTCCCCGCTCCATGGTGAATCCACCGGCTTTAATGGATAGAAAATAGAGCCCTACCACCGCCAAGGCCACGCCCAGCCATACTAGTTTTCGCACCCTTTTTCGAAATAGAATGAGTCCGAACACCGGTACAATGACGATATAGAGGGTGGTAATAAATCCCGTCTTCCCTGCGGAACTGGTGATGAGACCAAACTGCTGAAAGTTCCCGGCAAAACACAAAATGGTACCGCAAATGATACCCCCTATCAACAACGTCTTGTTGGAATAATTGTCCGGCATCACTTTGCTTTTATTTTTCTTTCCGAAGTACCAAGCCACCGGGATTAGCAAAAGCCCTCCCAGGATATATCGCACCGCCGTAAAGGTAAAAGGCTCCAGGATGTCCATGGCCACCTTCTGAAACACAAAGGCGGCACCCCAAATGATGGCGGTGGTGAAAAGATAAACTTCCCCTGGAATTCTCGGTTTTTCTGTCATTTTATCCTCTTGTTTTCAAGAAAGAACGAATTCGTTGCCGGGTTCGTTCCTCTCCCAATATTTGTTGAATTTCCCATAGGTCCGGGGATTGAGATCTTCCCACCAGTGCCAACCGGATTACCGTACTCACATCTCCCACATGGCCCTTGAACTGATCCGGCTGCTTCTTGTAATCCTTGGGTCTTGCGGCATAATTCAATTCCTCACCCAATGTCCGAATCTTAGAAAACCAAGTCTCCTGGTCATCCCCGTGGTGATAGCTCTCCATATATTTATCCAAAATGGGCTTCACGTCCTCTTCCCCTACATTTTCCGGAAGATCATCTACCACCGTGAAAAAATCATCGAAGAAGTAACCGATAAATTCCACCATTTGTCGTCCACAAATTAAATCTTTTCGGGGTTTATCTCCCATTCTTCCCAGGTCCAGGATGGCTGTAATGTAGGCTTCATCTCCTTCAAACCAAGGGTACACCTCCGGCATGTTTTCATAAGACCAATCCCGAAGAAAATAATAGAGTTCCCGGGAGGATTCTCCCAGGAGAACGTCCTTTGAAATGTCCTTCAGCTTATTTAAGTCAAATAGCGCATCTCCACTTTTCATCTTCTCTAAGGAAAAGGGGAATTCCTCCAACGCAACATCCGGATGGGCCATTCTCCACTCTTCAAAGTTGGAGTTTAATAAGGTCATTAAATATTCCCGGACGGCTTTGGGATGATATCCTTCCTGCCGGTAATATGCCAGAGACAGCTCCGGGTCCAATCGCTTGGATAGCTTTCGCTTATTGCCGTTTTCATCCAACTTCATCAGTTGAGCCGTGTGGCAAAATATGGGTTTCTCCCAGCCCATGACTTCAAACAACTCTACATGAATGGGTAAACTTGCCAGCCACTCCGCCCCTCGAACCACATGGGTAGTGCGCATCAGGTGGTCGTCTACCACATGGGCAAAGTGATAGGTGGGCATTCCATTGGTCTTTAACAACACCACGTCCTGTACATTTTCCGGCATTTCCAAAGGCCCCCGAATCCCATCCTCCACCGTGATGGTAGCCGGATTTTCCCAGTCTCCCCCGGAACGAAGTCGGATCACATAGGGCTGTCCCTCCAGCAGTTTCTTCTCCACCTCCGGGAAAGGTGCATCCCGCCACTTGGCCCATATTCCATAGATGCCGGGATTATGCTTATCCGCCTCCTGTTGGCTACGTATCACCCCGATTTCCTCTTCGGAAAGAAAACAAGGATAGGCCAGTCCTCGCTGCACCAAACTTTTGGCAAAACACTGATAAATTTCCTTTCGCCCACTTTGATAATAAGGGCCGTATTCTCCCACTTCCCCGTCTTTCGTGGCGCCTTCATCAAAATGAATGCCAAAGTGCTCCAGTGAATTTAGGAGAATTTCTGTAGCACCTTCCACATACCGCTTATCATCCGTATCTTCAATTCGGAGGAAAAACCGTCCTCCGCTTTGTTTCGCCAAACGTTCATCGGCAAAAGCGCCATAGAGATTCCCCAAATGGATAAATCCGGTTGGGCTGGGCCCCAATCGCGTCACACGAGCATTCTCCGACAAATTTCTGGGAGGGTATACCCTCTCATACTCTTCCGGTGCTCTTTCGATTTCTGAAAATAGCCGTTCCGCTAGCTTTTGATGGTCCATATTGCCCCCTTGTTCTACTCCGCCAAATATTCCTTAATCAACGCTCCTAAGATTTGAATACCTTCCACCGTATCTTCGTCCGCCATATTGGAGAAGTTCAGTCTCATTTCGTGATACCGCTTGTCTCCCGGGTAGAACGAAGAGCCGGGGATGAAGGTGACATTCTTTTCAATGGCCCGCTTCAACAACTCTCTAGTGTCCCTTCCTTCCGGCAACTCCGCCCATATGAACAGGCCGCCTTTGGGAAGCACATAATTCACTTCCTCCGGAAAATACTGATCAATGGCATCCGCCATCACATTTCTTCGATGCTTGTACAACAGAGAAATATCTTCGATATGCTTATCCATATCGAAATGTTCCATATAATATGCCATCTGATACTGTCCAACCGTGGAAGATGCCAAATCCGACGCATTTTTCAGCACCAGATACTTCTCCATAATATTCTTATGGGCGCAAAGCCAGGCCACCCGAAGACCGGGACAAAAGGTTTTGGAAAAGGTACCTACATACACCACCTGCCCCCTGGAGTCATAAGCACAAAGGGGCTTCATAGGTTCCTTTTCAAAAGACAATTCGGAATAAGCTCCGTCCTCAATCACCGGCACTTCATAATTTTCCATCAGTTTCATGAAGTCTTTCCGCCTCTTGGGAGACCAACTACGACCGGTAGGATTCTGGTAATCCGGAATCACATAAATCATTTTCACCCGCTCACCGTACTGCTCCAAACAATCCTTCAGCGCATCGATTTCAATGCCATCATGGTCTGTGGGGACACCAACCAGCTCCGCTTCATAGGCCCGCAGTGCATTGACCGCACCTAAATAGGAAGGCGTTTCAAAAAGAATCACGTCCCCCTTATTCACAAACAACATGCCACTCATATCCAGGCCTTGCTGAGAACCGCTAGTGATGATGATTTCATCCATATCATAATGGACACCCCATTTGTCCTCCATCCGATCCAGAATTTTTTTCCGAAGAGAAGGCAATCCACTGGTACTGGCATAGGCAAAAGCCTGGGGACCCGCCTCGGCAATGGCACCCAGAAAGGCCTGGGAAATCGCCTCTACCGGATAAGTTTCCGGCGAAGGAAAACCGCCGGAAAAAGATATATAGTGGTCCTCCACAGGAAGCTCAAAGGCCTCCAGTAAAGAACGATCCTCCAAACGAAGAATACGATCTGCATATTTCAATTCCTATACCTCCCAGCTATTTAAATACTTCTCTTGATCGAGAGTCAAGGTATCAATGGACACTCCCCATGCTTTCAGAATTCGCTTCGATACCAATTGATCGATGTCTTGAGATACATCCACCACGTGGGGGCCGATTTCTTTGTAGTGATTCTTAATATATAGCGCGGACAAAATTTGAACCGCAAAGCTGAGGTCCATAATTTCTGCCGGATGCCCGTCTCCGGCGGCAATATTCACCAGCCGACCATCCCCAATCACGTAGACCCATTTATCATTGGTTAATTGATACCCTAGGATATTGTTTCGGGCTTCCCGCTTATCCAAGGCTTCCTGTTCCAAAGCCGCCATGGCAATCTCCACATTAAAGTGTCCCGCATTGGAAAGAATGGCTCCATCCTTCATGGTTAACATGTGTTCCATGGTAATGGTATCCTTACACCCGGTGGCGGTAATAAATATATCGCCCAGAGGCGCAGCTTCTTCCATAGTCATCACTTGATGGCCATCCATACGAGCTTCCATGGCCTTCACCGCATCGATTTCCGTCACAATTATCTGGGCACCCAATGCTGCACCTCGCATGGCAATTCCCTTGGAACACCATCCATATCCGGCCACCACCACTGTTTTTCCCGCAATAATCAAATTGGTATTATTCATAATACTGGTCCAAACCGATTGCCCCGTGCCATACCGGTTATCAAAAAGATGCTTGCACTTGGCATCGTTAACAGCCACCATGGGAAACTTAAGAATCCCTTCCCGCTCCATAGCTTTCAATCGAATTACACCCGTTGTAGTCTCTTCACAGCCACCCCAAACCTCTTGTCCCAGTTCCGGTCGGTTCCCATGAATCATCCCCACCAGGTCACCCCCATCATCGATGATGATATGAGGTTTGTGCTCCAATGTCATTTCAATATGTCGATCATATTCGTCCGGTCGGGCCCCGTGGTAAGCAAAGACTCTCATCCCTTCCTCGGCCAAAGCGGCGGCAATATCGTCTTGTGTGGACAACACATTACTGCCTGTTACCGCCATCTGGGCGCCCCCTTTTGCCAACACCTTGCACAAGTAGGCGGTTTTGGCCTCCAAGTGAACGGACAAGGAGATACGTACCCCTTCCAACGGTTTGGTTTGTTCAAACTCCTCCTCAAACCCGGACAACAAGGGCATGTGTTCCTTCACCCATTGGATTTTTTGATGTCCTTTGGCGGCGAGTCCAATATCTCTAATTTCATATGGCTTCATATTTTCGAATATTCCTTTCTTGGTTTCTTGCGATTTATTCTCTACTCTACGGTAACGCTCTTGGCCAAATTCTTGGGCTTGTCGATATCACATCCCCGTTCTTTGGCAATATAGTAGGCCAACAATTGTAAGGGAACCACCGATAACAAGGGGGTAATCTCATCCATGCAATCGGGTATCCACATCATTTGATCCGCTTGCTTTTCAATCCCGGAATTGTTTTCCTTGGCCAATCCCAGTACATACGCCCCCCTGGCCTTCACTTCCTGAATATTGGAGAGCATTTTTTCATACAATCTCTCCTGCGTAGCCAGAGCAATGACCAGAGTACCCTGTTCGATTAAGGCGATGGTGCCATGCTTCAACTCCCCAGCCGCAATGGCGAAGGAATTGATATAGGAGATTTCTTTTAACTTCAAGGAACCTTCATAGGATACCCCTACATCCGGACCTCTCCCGATAAAAAATACTTGCTCCTTTCGATAGATACTTCGGGCAATTTCCTGAAAATCTTCTTCCCTTTTCAGAAGCTCTGTCAGCTTCCCGGGAATTTCTTTCAACTCCTGTATAAAATGATGGTAATATGCATCATCAATGGTGCCCTTGGTACGTCCCATATAGAGGGCAATCAGATACATGCACATCAACTGGGTGGTATAGGCTTTGGTGGATGCCACCGCAATCTCCGGTCCGGCCCAGGTGTAGAACACATCATCCGACTCTCGCGCTACGGAACTACCCACCACATTGACTACCGATAGCACCCGGGCACCTTTGTTTTTGGCTTCCCGCAAGGCCGCCAAAGTATCCAGTGTCTCTCCAGACTGGCTAATCCCAATAAAAAGTGTATTTTCATCCACAAAGGGATCCCGATAACGAAACTCACTGGCCACCTCCACCTCTACGGGGATTTTGGCCATTTGCTCAATGGCGGACTTTCCCACCAGCCCCGCATGGTAAGCCGTTCCACATGCCACGATGTATACCTTGTTGAATTTTAAAATGTCCTCTTTGGTCATTTGGATGCCATCCAAATTGATTTCATCCTTTTCATTCAAACGGCGGTGCAAGGTTTCATGTAGCCCCTTGGGCTGTTCATGGATTTCCTTCCGCATGAAATGATCATAGCCTTCCTTCTCCGCGGCATCGGCATCCCAAGTCACATGAAATACATCCCGTTGGATTTCTTCCCGGTCTTGATTATATATCTTCACTTGGTCTTTTGTGAGAACCACCATCTCGTTGTTCTCAATCAAGTAAATTTCTCGAACATATTTTAGTAGTGCCGGAATATCCGATGCGATAAAATTAGCCGCTTTTCCCAGTCCTGCAATCAGGGGGGCATCTCTTCGAAATGCCACGATTTTATCCGGCTCCTGGGCACAAACCACACCCACAGAAAATGCGCCTCTCATTTTTTCAATGGTTTTAAACACCGCATCTTCTAAGTCTCCGTCATAGTATACGCTCACCAAATGGGCAATGACTTCGCTATCCGTATCGCTTTTGAAAACCACCCCATAATCCTTGGTCAGCCATTCTCGGAGCTCCACATAATTTTCAATGATTCCATTATGAACCACTGCCACCGTACACCCCATATTGCAGTGAGGATGGGCGTTGACATCCGAAGGCGCCCCATGGGTCGCCCATCTGGTATGGCCGATTCCCGTGTGGGCAAACAACGATTCCTTTTCCAGTATCTCCTCCAGGTTGGCTATCCGGCCCACTGCTTTTCGCACCTGTAGTCCATCCTGAGTGCAAAGAGCAATGCCCGCCGAATCGTACCCTCTATATTCCAGTTTTTTTAATCCATCGATGATGACGCTTTGGGCATCCCCATCTCCTACATAACCGACTATTCCACACATACCTATCTCCTTATCCGAATCGCTTGGTCACCAATCTGGCCAGCCCTTCCGCCAACTTGGTGATTTCTTTCTGATCCTTCCCCTCAATCATGACACGTACCAGGGGTTCTGTTCCCGAAGGCCGAATAAGAACCCGACCCTCTCCATCCATCAACTGCTCCAGCCGTTTGATTTCTTTCTTGATTTCTGCATCCCTCTCGTATTTCCGTTTGTTTTCTTCCTTAACGGCCGCATTCTTCAATACCTGAGGATACAGGGAAATATCTCCGGCAATCTGACTGGGGGTTCTTTCATCTAATGTCAATGCTTTCATAAACTGTAAAGCCGATAAAATACCATCTCCCGTAGTGGTGTAGTTTAAGAAAATCAGATGCCCGGACTGCTCTCCCCCAATGAGACATCCGGTTTTCAACATGCGCTCCAGCACATATCGGTCTCCCACATTGGTAATATCTCGGGTCACTCCGATGGATTCCAAATACTTGTGGAGGCCCAAGTTGCTCATCACCGTAGCCGTTACCAGATCCCCATAGAGGCACCCGGTATCTTTCATCATCTTAGCACAGATGCATAGCATCTTATCCCCATCTATCAGCTCGCCCTTTTCGTCCACCGCAATCAATCGGTCGGCATCCCCGTCAAAAGCCAAGCCCAGGTTTGCCTTTTCCAGAATCACCCGATGCTGAAGGGCTTCCGGGTGGGTGGATCCGCATCCGGCATTGATATTAAGACCATCCGGCTCATCCGCCATGGCAATAACCGTGGCTCCCATTTTTTGAAACACCATTTTGGCCGCTTGATAGGCGGCTCCATTGGCACAATCCAAGACCAACTTCTTCCCGGTTAAGTCCAGGGGCGCTGTGGAATAGAGAAATTGCACATAATATTCCAATGCCTTCTTATCGGCTTCCACACACCTTCCGATTTTATCACCGGTTATATGACCGTTAATGTCGATATCCCGGGTAATGATATCTTCAATTTCATCCTCCAAATCGTCGTCCAGCTTAAATCCTTCATGGTTGAAAAATTTAATACCATTATATTCAAAAGTATTATGGGAGGCGGAAATCATCACACCGGCATCTGCATGCAGATGCCGCACCAAGTAGGCGATCGCCGGCGTAGGAAGTACCCCCACCTTGATCACATTTCCCCCCATGGACAAAATTCCGGCGGACATGGCATCTTCCAACAAGTCCCCGGAAATCCTGGTATCTTTGCCGATGATAATCACCGGCCGTTCCTTCTCTTTGTTCAATACGTAGGTGCCGGCTTTACCTAGGTTGAAGGCCAACTCCGGCGTTAAGTCCCTGTTGACGATACCTCGAACGCCATCGGTACCAAATAGTCTTCCCATAATTTATTACTCCTTCATAATGTATGAATTCAGAAGCTAAAACGCCTCGTTCAATGCATTGATGGTCACTTGCACCTCGATAGGTGATATGGTAAAACTGGTCAACACCATATCATATTTTACCACCACCGGCAACGTATATACGCCGGGTGTCAAGCCGGCAAGATCTACCGACAAGCGGAAATCAGTGGCGGCCTCAACCGCCTCCAATACTTTTGGATCTCCAGCCATAGTAATTTTTAAGCGGGAAGTATTCACATAGGCAGAATACTCCGGACTGAGATTTTCGAACAAGATTTCAGAAGTAGAAATTTCTACCGTCTCCGTGTCCACCCCGCTTATTTTTATGGAAATTTGTGGCGTGGGGGCATTGGCAGAAATAGACACTCCTTCCGGTAATATCAAGGGCACGGGAATCACCGTGGTGGTAGTAATGCCGGATATATCCACGATGGCAGATGTAATGCTCTCAATTTCTTTCAACTTTTCTTCCGGACCCACTAAGGTGATTTTGGTGGGAAGATCTATGGATTCCACGTTATATTCTTCTGAAATGGTGCCTTCTGTGATGATTTCCAAAGGCACGGTTTTCAAGGCAAGCAAATCACCGGTGACGGTAATGGTGGAAGCAGACAAGCCAATGTCTGTTACCATCACGCCGTTGCCATCTAATGGCTGAATATTCACCGTGGAAACTCCCGTAACCGTCCATTCCTCCAAGGGAACCTCCGCCAACAATCTGGTCACAGACTCCACCTTGCTCTTGGGTCCCCGCACTTCCACTTGGCGAGGGCTGATGCTGACATTGGCCGGCTCAGTATTCGGTGGAATTTCTCCTACATAACGAACCTCCACCGACCGATTGCTCACCACGTATTCCTCAATGATTACCTCCAGCTTGGGATTGGCATTGCCGGACAAAGACAACTCATCCGGGACTTCAATCTTCACTGGGATATAGTTGGTCCCCAAAGCATACCCATAAACGTCCATGATGGCCACGATATCTTCCAAGGAAAGCTTCACAATATCGGAACGCTTCCCGCTAACCACCACCGAAAGGCTATAATTTTCGTGATTCAGGGCAAGCCCCCTTTGAACCAGGGTTTCCTGATTCTGAATTTTCACCGGTATATTTTCAAAACGTTGCTCCACCGTGGGGTTCACATCGATAAGGACATATCCCCACATAACAAGGGCAATGATGATGGATAGCACTAAATTGGCATTCTTATTTTGGAACATTTCGCTTTTTCCTCCATTTTCCAAAGAATGCCGGCATTTTTTCATCCAACCCGCCCAAGTAGAATTGAAGCAGTTCCTTTTCCACAGATTTCACATCCAGGAATCGAGAAAGCTTTCCGTCTACGGCGATGGAAATAATGCCTGTTTCTTCCGACACCACCAGGGCCATGGCATCCGAATGTTCTGTAATTCCCAATGCAGCGCGATGCCGTGTTCCCAACTCCTTGGAAAGCTCCTTGTTTTGCGTCAATGGAAGCACACAGCCTGCCGAATATATTCTGGCCCCCCGGATAATCACCGCTCCGTCATGAAGAGGAGAGCCTTCATAAAAAATATTTCCCAAAAGCTCCGTAGAAATATCTGCATCCAGCAAGGTTCCTGTCTCGCTCACTTCCTTCAGCGCCACTTCCCGTTCAAAAACCATCAATGCCCCAATTTTTTTATCCGAGAAAACGTCCATGGCTTTGGCAATTTGGTTGGCGATATGCTTGGCTTTTTCCTTCCCGACTTCACTCAAGGTGGTTTTTAGCGGTAACTTCTGACGACCCACATATTCCAATCCCCGCCGGAGTTCCGGTTGAAAAATAATGACCAAGGCGATCACACCAATGGTCATGGTACCTCGAAGAATCCAATTCAGCGTATACAGTTGAAATTCACCGGAGAGAAAAGTAGCCAACACCAAAACAAGCAGGCCCTTCACGAGCTGCTGTGCCCTGGTTTCCTTGATAAATTCCATGACCTTATATATCACAAAGGCCACAATGGCAATATCCAAAACATCGGTAAATTGGATGTTTGCCGTGATGTTGGTAAAAATTTCCGGCATCTTTTCTCCTTCTATAGAATACCCATGTACATTGTAGCTAAAAAACCCCTAATTTTCAAGGGCTAAGGGTAAAAAAAAAGGTGGCAAAGAGGAGTTCTCTTTGCCACCCGGGTTCTATTAGTAGGTGGTCTCCAGAAGGCCGTATCCGCCATCCTTTCGTTTATATACCACATTCACGCTATCGGTTTCCATATTCAGAAAAACAAAGAAGGTGTGTTGGAGCAGTTCCATCTGCACGATGGCCTCCTCTGCCAACATGGGAACCAGATCAAACTTCTTGGTTTTCACCAGATCCACCTCAAAAGGTTCTTCTTCATATTCCGGGATGCTGTCAAATAGCAAGGATCGATCGCCGCCTTTTTTCTGCTGCAGCTTGGTCTTGAAACGAGACATTTGCACAGACAACTTGTCCACCACTTTATCTACACTTTCATACACATCCTGGGTGGTTTCCTCGGCTCGGAATATCATCCCTCTGGCATTGATGGTGGATTCTACCTTTTGTCGTCCTCTTTCACTGGAAATCATCACGTTGGCTTCAATGTCATCGGTGAAATATTTCCCTAGCTTGGTCATTTTCTTTTCAATGGTCTCCTTCAGGTTTTCGCTTGCGTTAAAATTTCTGGTTGTGATTATTACCTTCATGTTTTCGACCTCCCTTTTTTCACGAAACGACCCGGTGATGACACCCCGGGAGCCTTCGCTATTATGTTATGAGTAGTATACCCACAACACCGTCCCCTTTAACATAAAAAAGTTGTCCGGCTGACCTGGTCTTTGCCCCCACACTTGCCTTAATCCGATTTCCGGAGGACTTACATCTAGACTACGCCATGATCGCAATCGACTTCCTGTCCATTGTTTACGTGGATCCTTTCGCCCGTAGCTGGCATGGATTTTCAACCACAGACCCGGACAACTTTTCTATAATAAAAAGGTTTCTATGCATTAGTCAACGCTAATTGGCCCCCGCAGCCAGTGTAATCACATACACGGCTTCCGCCCCCTGCTCCATCAGCACCAAAGTACATTGGGAGGCGGTGGTACCAGTAGTATACACATCATCCACCAGAAGTAATCGCTTCCCCGAAAACTTTTCGGCCACTTTCTCATGAACCCGGAAGGCCCCTTCCAGGTTGAGAGCTCGTTGTTGACGGTCCAAATGGCTCATGGCGGGTGTGTTTCGTACACGGATTAATCCTTCTTCCACTACGGGAATTCCCGACAATTCCCCCAGCCTTCTGGCCAACAGGGCCGCTTGATTGTATCCTCGCTTTTTCTTCTTTTTCTTGTGGATGGGCACCGGCACGATATAGTCCCAGGTTAATCCACGGGCAATTTCCGGCTGCAATCGGTCCCAAAGCAACTGGCCCAGTTTGTCTGCCATGTAGCCGGCCCCGCCATACTTGAAAGCCTGAATCACTTCCCGTTCATAAAGCCCATACAGGAAGCAGGTAAACCCTTGTACCATAGGGGGTTCGTCTGCTCTACAGTCGCTGCACCGGGAAAACACCCCTTCCTCTTCCATTATTTTACCGCATTTTTCACAGACTTTTTTGTTGGCCCAGTGAAATTTTGCCACACAATCATCGCACAAGCCATAGGGCCGACTATCATCAATGATGGCCCCGCATCCAAAGCAATATAGCCCATCCGGGAACAACAGTTTCAGAAATCGCCTAATTTTCAACCACATTCCCCCTCCAACCGGAACGTCATCCTATCACAATTTCCATTTTTTGTCAATTATCCCTCAGTATTACCGTCCTTTTTTCAACTCCCAGGAAAGACCCGTGAGGCGTTGGTTCACCATCACATTCTGGACCATCCGATCCAGTAATTTCAAGCTGCCCACTAGCATCACCTGGTCTCTACCTCTGGTAACCGCCGTATAGAGAAGATTTCGATTGGCCAACTTGGGGGTGGTCCACATGAGAGGCATGATGACTCCTGGGAATTCCGACCCTTGACTCTTATGTACGGTAATGGCATACGCCAGTTCCAAATCCTGAAATAACTCCGGCCCAATCACCCCATACCTTCCCTCGTCAAATAGAACGCCCAATCTCTGCTGAGAAATATCCATATCATGAATCACACCGATTTCTCCATTAAATATTCCCGCTCCTTCGCTAAAATCCTCCATGGATTTCCATCCCAGCTGGTAATTGTTTCGAATCTGCATCACCCGGTCTCCCCTTCGAAAAATGCCGCCTCTTCCATCCATTATCTGGGGGGTATCCGGGTCTTCCGGGTTCAATCTGGATTGAAGGGCTTCATTGAGCCGTTGGGTTCCCAAGGGTCCTTTCTTGGTCATGGTGATAACTTGAATTTCTGCCGGCACCACCGGAAAGGAAACACCCTTCCATTCCTTTCCTTCCATCCAGGTCAGGATGGCATCCAGGGTCTCCTGCTGGGTCGCTGCGGATATCAGGCGAAAATCAGAAGGTTCTTTGCCTTCTTCCGGCATTTCACCCCGCTGAATTCCGTGGGCATTGACCACAATGCGGCTTTCTTTTTCTTGCCGGTAGATTTCTTTCAGATAAAATACCGGCACCCGCTGACTCTCGATAAAGTCCTTCAACACATTCCCCGGCCCCACTGGGGGAAGCTGGTTGGCATCTCCCACTAAAATCAGACGAGTTCCCGGAGATAAGGCATCCATCAAAGCACTCATGAGAAGTACATCCATCATAGAGCTTTCGTCCACAATGACTCCATCCACATCCAGGGGATTGCTTTGGCACCGTCGAAAGATGACAGAACGCCGCTGCTCATCCAACTCCGCTTCCAGTAATCGATGCAGGGTCACTGCAGGATGTCCGGTGGCTTCCTTTATGCGTTTGGCGGCTCTTCCCGTAGGCGCACAAATCACTGTTTTCTCCCGGAAAGATTGGAGAAGGGAAATGACACCATTGATGATGGTGGTCTTTCCGGTTCCGGGTCCCCCTGTAATCACCGAAACATTGTGTTTCAACACCGAATGGATGGTTTCCATCTGATTGGGTGAAAAATTCAGATTCTGATCCCGCTGAATTCGTGCCAACAGGCCCTCCACATCTCCCAACACAGGCTTCACCTTGGCTCGTTCCAATAATTCAATACCACGTACAATATTCATTTCCGCTTCATATAGTCTGGGGTCATAGACAAACCGTTTCTCTTGTCGGGACACGATGACCAACCGTCCATCACGGGCCATAGCAAGAACTTCATCTTCCACTTCTTCCATGGAAAGACCCAATAATCCCCCCGCCGTTTCTTCCACCAGTTCCCCATATGGTTGACAGGTGCTTCCATCACTTCCTCTTTTCCGAAGAACAAAAAGAACCCCGCTCCGAATACGACGGGGGTCCTCCGGCTCCAGCTCTAGCCGGGCAGCCAGTTGATCTGCCTCATGAAAATCCACTTCCGGGAAATCCGTCACCACCCGGTACGGGTTGTCCCGAAGCATGGCCAAGCTGTCCTCTCCATACACTCGAAGAATTTTCCGGGCAAACACAGGGTTGATACCCCACTCCTTCAAGATTGTCATTTCACTCATTACTTCATCCACTTCACGTTTCTGGTATTTCGCCGAATCCAACTCTTCTTATATATCCGGGCCAACTTTAAGAGATCTTCTTTCGTATTTTTTTGAGGACTCTTCAGTGTGGCGTCCCGTAACATGGACAGCATCTCTCCGATGCCCTCTCCCGGCTCAAACCCGGCTTGCAACAAGTCGTTCCCATCAATGGCCAAATCCTCCACAAAGATGGGCTCCTTGTTTGACTTGATGTCTGTCATCTGAATTTCTCTTGCCATGATTTTATCTTCCGGCAAATCATAAACCAACCGCTGCGCTTTCGACAAATTGTGCAAGTACATATATCGTTCCATGCCCACCTTGGCAATAAATCGTTTCAGTTCTTCCTTGGTTCTCAGGAAATATACCTTATCCATAAACTCCATCTGATCCTGGAAATGAATCAGGTGCTCCTTGGAATGAGGTAGCATCGTAGCCGCCTGTAGAATCCTTTTTCCATGAAATATTTGATAAAACAGTCCCATTCTTCGTAGAGGAACAGGCTTGGTACGATGTACAAAGTCACAATAAGTGGAGAAATCATCTAACTCATGACGACTCATTTGAAACGCGATTTCTTCTCCTATGATATATGGCATCAGATTGGTACCCGCCAATAGGCGAAGTGCTCTCCCCGCATCCGGACCCGTAAGAATCCGAAGAAACTCTTCCAAAATTTTTTCCTTGGCCACATGAATCATTTCTCCACTATGGTCCACCATCGCCTGGTACAATTCCGGCTCCAGCTCCAACTCCAGTTCGCTCACCATACGAATGGCCCGTATCATCCGGGAAGGGTCCTCCATCAGCCTCTCCCCCGAGTTTCCCACAGCTTTCAGCTTCCGGTTTTTCAAATCTTCCCGGCCTCCGTAGGGGTCCACAAACCCCCGAGTAGGGCTATCCGCCATGGCATTTATGGTAAAATCCCGACGGTTTAAGTCCTCTTCGATGGATTTGGCCAAAATCACTTGGTCCGGTCTTCTGTGGTCCGAATACTCCCCTTCCCTGCGAAAGGTGGCAATGTCAATAATCAACCCCTCTCCTTCCTTATCGGAGTCGGGTTCCCATCTCACCACGCTATATTTCTCACTCAACACTTGAAATTCCGGCAATATCTGTACCATCTCCTGCCACGTGGCATCCGTTGCCAGGTCCCAGTCAATAGGCTCCATCCCGAGAAGGCTGTCTCGAACACAGCCTCCCACCATATAGATGGCATGACCGGCATCTTCTACCGCCTTCACCACTTGGCTGATTTCCTTGGGAAGCTTAATCATTCTCCTGGTTCCTCCCCATAGCTTTATATAATCTTCGATTTTCCAGAGTCCAAACCCTACCGGAAAAATCTCCTTCTTCCGTATTTCCCAAAGCATCCTCCATATCAAACATCCGGGCATCCATCATGTCCAGATAATGCAACATTTCCGCCTCCGGGAACATGGGTTTTTTCGGACTTCCGTAATCCGGCTCGTAGTGATGGGATAAAATCATATGCTCCATCAACACCACCTTTTCCCGGGGAATGTTCAATTCTTTTCCCAACTGATCGATGGCCACCACCCCTTGGACCAGATGGCCAATCAATTGTCCTTCAAAGGAATATCCGGGAGAAACCCCGTATTCATTGCTTTCAATTTCCCGAAGCTTCTCAATGTCATGGATGATAACTCCCGTTAATAGCAAGTCCCGATTCAGTAGGGGATATACTTCACAGAGCTTCTTTCCCGCCATCAGCATTCGCTTCACGTGGTATAACAGGCCCGCCATTTCTGCATGGTGGTTTCGTTGGGCTGCGGGGTAATACAAAAGTTTTTCCTTGTCCTGGGATAACAGTCTTTCGCAGACCTTTCGATAGTCTGCATCTTCCATCTCCATTGCCACATTGAAAATGTACTCATACATAGAGTCGGGAGACTCCGGTGCAGCTTTCACCACGTCGGAAATTTCCACCGGGTCCTCATCACGAGCTTTTCTCATTTGAAACACCGTTAACTGAATCTGGCCGTTAAAATCCTTTACTTTGCCTTGCACTTTCACAATATCCCCTTCTGTGATTTCTTGAAAGAGGATTTCATCCTCCGGGGTAATATCCCACTTCTTGGCATTCAAATCCCCGGTACTGTCACTAAATAATAAGTCTCCGTACTGCTTCCCGTTGCTTCCCGTTTTCAGAGAAAGGCTGCGAACCATATAAAATTCCGTTACATCCTCTCCCACCACTAAAGTATTCACGTCATATCGCTCCATTGATTTCCTCATTTCTTTTACGATCATCTATGGTTTTATTGGCTTTCTTTTTGGTTTTTCTCTTTTGAGCTATTATGTTTTTTATCTGCTTCTTATATTTTTTCTCTGCCCTGCCTTATCTCTTGGGCACCTTTTTACAGAGATAGGCCCGCACCTCCACCTGTTCTCCCGGAGCCCCCAGGTAGTCATGCAATTCACTGCCGGAAGTGACGCCAATCTTTTTTTGCTCTTGCATGATGACCCCGCTTCGCTCCCAATCCTGTCGAAGAAGGGACAGCTTCATTTGATTTACCGGAAAATCCGGGTGCATTTTCTTGAAGTTGGCTAAGCTTTTGGGGGCCTGTCCATACTCCGTAAAGATTCCCACTACGGATCCGTTCCGTTTCAGTAGTGGTGCCAACTTTTGTCCGGGATATTGGCCATAAGTAAACAGATGATTCACCGTGGAATAGTCATCCACGTAAAGGTCGCAGCTGCCATGCTTTAAGGGGAGCATATCGATCCCCCCGGCAATATATACGATTTTGTGGGAACTTCCCGATAAATATCGCTTCATTTTGGTCATCCGTTTTACGGAGGGATCAAAAAGGATATACGTATGGTCCACATTCAACTTCTCCAAGTATTCCAGCAGGAAATTGAAGGTAAATGGTCCGATGAGAATATGTTTGGGAATGGCGGTGGCCGAAGACCCCTTGGTATACATCCACAGGTAGGCTTTTCCAATTAACATTCGATAGGAAGCACTGAATTGTTCCTTCATAGCCATTACCGACTCTACATTTTCAAAGGCTTTGAATGGTGTTTCCTCGGTACAATCGGGTAGATGGATGATTCCTTCCTGAATATGGGCTTTGTACCCACAATCACACCAAAGCACACCTCGTTCCAAACTATTATGCACCAATCTGGCCTCTTCCAACTTTAAAGGCACCTGACACTTGGGGCAATAAAGATCGGGTATAAAGGAAAAGGGAACCCCGGTCCCTTCTTTTTTCGGCTCCGGGGACACGGAAAGGGTCTCCAATTCCTTGTCCAGAGATTGAATATATCCCTCCAACTCGTCCCGATACCCCATTAGCTCTTTTTTCTTGTTCTTCAAAATCTCTCCGCAAATCTCCAAGATGGTATCATCCTGAAAGCGAGAAGCTTTTTCCATGAAAAAAAGCAGCTGGATTTCCTCCAAGGTAAAGTGATATTTCTTATACCGGAGAATTCTGTCCATATCACGGCTGCAGGTTCCATCAAAATCATACCGCCCATTTACCATTTTAGGCAGAATCAAGCCGTTGTTCACATAAAAACGCACGGTACTGATATTCAAATCGTATTTTCGGGCGAAATCACCTATTCGCAATGGAAATCACCTTTTTTCAAGAGAAAAAATCTTATCTACAGTATAGGGGATTTCCCCCCATACGTCAATGGACCCCCCTTCATCCTTGTCGAGAAAGTCCCTTTTTTGACCCTCTTGTAAACCCCACTTCACATATTGAAAAATTAGGGGGTTGCTGTCAAGTCCCATTGCCTTGTTATGATAAGGTCAGAAGAAAAGAGGAAAGGCCAAAAGGTCTAGGAGGAATAGGGAAAGGAGAACGAAATGGAAAAGATGATTATCACCAACAATCCGCAAGCAGAGAGTTATGCCGGAAAAATCAAAGTAGCTTATCTGGAAAACAAAAGTACATTGGCCGTACTGAAAGAAGGACTCAAAGTAGCCCAGGAAGGGGGACAATTGCTGATTGACCCCAACAAGAACAACCCGGCCAAATCCTACTACAAAAGTCTTCCCTTTTACAAAAATGGCGCTACCGGCCCGGATCAGCGAAGTTTGGACTTACTGAAATCCGCGCTGGCTCAGGTAGAAAAAACCGGAATGGGCGAAGAAGCCGGCAAAGAACCACTTTTGGTGGGATTACAGCAGAAAAAAGATATGGAAGTCCTCAGCAAGGTACTGGGATAACGATAGAAAAAGTAATGGATTGCACAAACACAAAAGGCCCCTGAGCGGGCCTTTTGTGTTGCTTTCTTTATATCGCTTTCATTATTTTAGGTTATTGTTGGTTTTCCTTTATTTTTCCCATCCTATTATGAAGTTATGAAGATTTTTATTCTTCCATCAAGGCCACGAATTCCCTAGCCACTTCCGGGTCAAAGTGAGTCCCTGCACCCTCTTGAATCTCCCTCAGCGCCTTTTCTTTTCTGGCCTCTACGCTGTCCTCTTCCGTGAACCCCTCCTTGTGAATCATACGGTCATAGGCCTCCACCACAGAAATAATTCGAGCCAACAGGGGAATCTCTTCTCCTTGCAGGTTTCGGGGATATCCGGTACCATCCCACCATTCATGGTGGCTATATACATGGTCCGCCAAATCCAAGGTCTCATCAAATAAGGTCAGGATGCGATAGCCGGTGGCGGCATGTTGCCGCATCAACTCCATCTCCTCCTCCGACAAATGGTCCGCCTGCAGAATGGTATCGGAAACAGTAATTTTACCGATATCATGGAGATAAGCGGCTCGTTCCAATTTGTTAATGTCCGGTTCCGAAAGCTTCAGCCGCCTTCCCAAATTCACGCATAATTCCTCCACCATTCCGGAATGTTCCTTTTCTCGAATGCTCTTTTTATGTAGTGTTCCAACAATGGTATCAATCGTATCCTTATTGATGGTTTTCCGGTTCATAATCTTATCTTTATACATCATATTTTCCGCATTACCCATGATTTCCTCTAAGGACTGATGAGGTTTTATCTTGGTGTCAAATCCTAGGGATATGGTACACTTAATGGCGGCTACCCGGGCATCCTCCATCAGTTCCCGTATCCGGTTTAAGACTTTTTGAGCCCCTTCTCTGCCCGTTTTGGGAAGTAGCACGATGAATTCATCGCCACCCACTCGCGCTACCAGGTTCTCTTCTCCCGTGGCCTTCACCAGGATTTCCGCGGCCTTTGCAATGAGCTGATCCCCCACTGTATGTCCAAATATGTCATTGGCCATTTTCAGTCCGTTAATATCCCCAAATATAATGGATAGAGGGAGGTTATCATCCTTGTCAAATTTCCCCTTATTCTCTTCAAAACATCTTCTGTTATGAAGTCCCGTCAGTAAGTCATGACAATTCAGGTATTCAATTTCCGCTTCCCGTTCTTTTCTATCCGTAACGTCCATGAAGGTGACCACACCGCCGATGACCTTCCCATTCTTCACCTGAGGAAACGCATGGTATTCTACATCAAAGAAAGATCCATCCTGACGCCAAAAAACTTCGTCCTCAGACTCATAGCCGGTATTGTCGATGATGGATCGAAGGATGGGACACTCTTCTTCCGGATAGGCATCCCCGTTCCGTTTGCTATGGTGAATCAATCGATGCATGTTCTGCCCCAGCAATTCTTCTTCATGACGGTAGCCCAGCATACGCATACAGCTTTGATTGCAAAATGTACAGTTGCCCATTAAATCGATGCCATAAATGGCTTCTGCAGAAGAATCCAGAATCAACCGCAGGGAATCCTTACTTTCTTCCAATTCCATATTGGATTTATTTAACTCTTTGGTTCGCGCCTGAACATTGGCCTCCAAATTTTCCACCAAAGACTGAATGGTCTCCCCCACATGATTCATGCTTTGTGAAATAATTCCGATTTCATCGTATCTCTCTACAGAAACCCTTCGGGTTAGATCGCCGGATGCCAATCCTTCCGCCGCGCTTAAAAGATCATCCATGGGTCGCATCATCTTACGAACCAGTATCAAGTAAGCCATCACGGAAAGTATTACCAGTAGAGTCGCCATTAAACCAGCCCACCACATGGTTTTTATTAAGTCCGCCAAAAAATAACTGCGGGGAAGGGCGGTGATAATCACCCAGTCCAACCCCTCCAAATCCATTTCTCGTACACTGACATAAAAATCTTCGCCCGCACCCTCATACCGGAATTGGGTATTGGCGGAATCTAAGTAGTCCAAATATATTTGTTCGAAATCCTCTCCAGCAATGTCTGATAATAAAAATCTTTGTAGGGTGCCATCCTCCTGGATTTTAAAATTATCCAATTCCAAGGAATTAGCGATTAGGTAACCAGACTCTTTTTCCAAAATTACCGTATTCCCCTGATATTCATGGACCGTACTCGACAAATACTGTCCGATATCCCCCAATAACATATGGGCGCCCATTACTCCCTGTAAGGTCCCCTGCCCATCAAATATGGGCCATGCCGCAGACACCGTCAAATCATCCATAACAAAGTGCTTGTAAATAGGAGAATACCCGGGTTGCCCCGTTTCTGCCGCCACTTTATACCAAGCACGGGTTCGAGGATCAAAAGCTCCTGCCTGCACCGCCAAATCCCCTGCTGTCAAATCTTCTTTTACGGTATAATACCAAGAATTCCCACCCGTAGTGGCATCGTTCCGCATAATTTCAATCTCACCCTCAGGGTTTCTGCGCGCTCCATAGTACTCCCCTTGCTCGGAGCCGTAGCTAAAGCTGTAAATAGCATCCCCATGGGCTTGCAATACCCCCACAAAAAACTTTTCCCGCCCCGCCGGATTATCCAAATCCAAAATTTCATTTTGAATCACACCATACTGTGCTTCATTGATATGAAACGGAGCATGCAACGTCACACTTAAATCACTGTAAATTTTCTCGTTTAAATCGGAGGCCATCTGTTGGGCCATTCTTTCCCCGGAAGCACTCCAATTGGCGAATAAAATTACGCCGTATGCTGTTAGTAACACGGTCATGGATGATAGAAAAACCACGATAATCATCATCTTGATGGGTATCGGTTTTTTTCTTTCCTTGTTCATTTGTTCCACCCTTTTTTGGACTGTCCAAGGTCGGCCAGCCTTCTCCTCCCTACTTCCAATTTTTTAAGAACGAAACCGACTCGCCTTCATCGAGGGGTTTGCTGATATAGAACCCTTGTGCTTTGTCACAACCATTTTCTCTCAAATATTCCAACTGGGCCTGATACTCCACCCCTTCAGCGATAACGCAGTGGCCCAACTTGTGACCCATAGATATGATGTCTCCGGACAAGGTTTCCTCCGGTTTCGATAATAACAACTTATCGGTAAAGAACTTATCGATCTTTAAGCAATTTACATTCAATTCCCGCTCCCTGGCCAAAGAAGAATATCCGGTACCAAAATCATCAATAGCGATTCGGATACCTTTCGCCTTCAACTGGGCAAAGACTCGATTCAAGTCATCGTAATTGTTGGTAAACACCGACTCCGTGATTTCCAGTATAACATGGGTTGGTTCTACCCCTTTCTTGTTAATCAGGGAGAGTACATTTTTCGTAAATTCGCTTCGCAAAAATTGCAGAGCCGACACATTAACCGACAAGACAATCCCTGGCTTCCCTTCCCCCTTCATCTTATTCAGAAAATCCAAAGCTTGGGATAAAATCATATCCCCCAATGGAAGAATTAAGCGGGTCTTTTCCGCCACAGGAATAAACTCATCCGGTGGGATTCTCCCATAGGCGTCACTATTAAATCTGGCAAGAGCCTCAAACCCATCAATCTCTCCGGACACTAAATCTAATATGGGTTGGTACTGTAGAGTCAACCGCTCCGGCCGAATCCCGGCAGCAATTTCCGAAAGCTCTTTTCCAATGGTTTCTTCTCGAATGATTTGTTCCGACATTCCTTCGTCAAAGAAACAGATTCGACAATCTTCCTCTGCCAGCAAAGCTCGCTCCGCCGCTATCAAGGAGTTTTTAATTAACTGATTCACATCCTGATGGTTTTCAGCCCGGATCTCAATCACGCCAATGCCGTTGGCAATCCGTTCCTGATGTAGAATAGAGGTAACGGTGGTCTCCAGAGAATGACAAAAGTGAAGAAGACTTTCTAAATCTTTGTACCCTTTCGTATAAAATGCAAATCGATATTCGTATACGCTAAACAATTTTCTCCGATCACTGCAATACTCCACCAAGGCGTCGGAAATTCTTTTTAATAAGGCCTGACTATAGTGGAACCCGTAGGTCATATCCAACAAATGCAAGGGGCTTAGATTTATGGTAATCAGGGCTCGATTTTCTCCAACTGGGCTCTCTCCTTCTTGACGCAAGAAACTCTCCAGGTACTGCCGATTGTATAGCCCGGTCCAAGGATCGTGTTCTCCCTGATACCTGAGCTGATCTTCCATGGCTTTCCGATCGGATAAATCCAAGATGATTCCTTCCAGAGCCAACACCTGGCCTTGGTCATCAAAAACTCCCTCTCCCATCTCCAATACCCATTTTCGGGAACCGGAGGCCGTTGTTATCTGGTATTCTTGCTTGAAAGGTTTTCGAAGGCCTAGTATTCGCTTCCACTCCGACCAAAGGAATTCCCGATATTCCGGGGCAATCAAATCATTAAAGCTGAACTCTTGATTGTTCACCAGGCTTTCCGGCGGATACCCGGTCAATTCTAAACAACCATCGGAAACAAATTCCATGGTCCACTCCGGATCATACTTACACCGATAGGCCATGCCAGGCAAATTAGAAATCAGTACCGCCTTGCTTCGTTCACTTTCCAATAAAGACTGTTGGGATTCTTTTCGATAGGTAATATCCTCCAATAGGCATAGATGCATATCATCTTCAGGGGAAATGCCGGCCAGTTTGGAAATTTTCATATTGGTCCATACGCTGGAACCATCCGGTCGAAGAAACCTTTTTTCCATGGTGTATCCATCTGTTTCGCCCCTTTTGAAAGCGGCGAAATTCTCCAAATCCTCTGCCAGATCTTCGGGATGGGTAATGTCCGCCCATTCCAGTCGATCCAATTCTTGACTGGTTCTTCCTAAAATATTTTCGAACACTGTATTGATATTGCTGTCGCCGAATCGGGACCGGAAGGCAAAACTGGTATTGTTGACAATAGCCACTCCAATGGGCGCTTGAGAAAAAACACTGTGGTAAAGTGCCTCATCGTACGCCAACTTCTCACTAAGGTTTGCCAGAACACCATGCTGTCGTCTGGAGTACAAATAGAGCAACACCACCATCAGCAAGAACAATACAATCATAAAATCCGGAATCATTTCATTCCATATCCCCATTTGCCATTGGGACGCGGGGAAATCCAGCACAAAAGCGGCGATTACCTCGTTACCTTCCGGGGATTGTATGGGAACCAATACACTGACCCAACTTCCCCAACGATCCGTGAATGGCTCCGTGATGATGGTTCGATTCTCCTGGATTCCTTGCAAGAATAGGGGGTTCACATCATGGTAAACCTGCCCCGGAGGGGAATAATCGGGGGAGCCCACCTCCTCCGAGTCCACTAAAAAAACCAACTGGCCATTCCGTATCCCCAATAGATAAGCAAATCGAATGGGGTTGGTGGTATGGACCAGCTGGGCCAGGTTCATTTTGGCCATTATATATTCTTCCGTCTCCAAATCGGCTTCCGTTCCGGTAAGCTGTACAAGGTGTTCCGTATGGAACATGGATTTTAGAGACTGGGCCAACATAATGGCGTCATCCTTGGCATTTTGTTCATATCGATTCCAGGAGTAATTCAAGTAAAAGCTGCTGATTAGCCCGTAAATCATGAGACCCACCAGCACTTGAACCCAGAATTTCTTCCTCTTGATTACCCCACCACGAAGAGCTTCTTCTCTCCTTTTTTCTGCAGATACCATATAATTCTCCTAACCCACCCTGGTACGGAGTAAAAGCATCCCATTCTTTCGAACAATGATGGTTTATCATACCACAACTGTTTTCTTTTGTTAATACCTCACGGTCCCATTTATTCTTCTCGGCTCATCTGTATGGTAGTATAGATTCCCTGGTATTCGTACCCCAATCGCAACGCCATATGGAGAGAAGCTTCATTGGCTGCATCCCAGCAAGGTCGAATCCCCTGCTTCACGCATTCCAGAATCAGTGCAGCAGCACAAGCCATGGCATACCCCCGGCCTTGATAGTGTTCATCCGTGGCCACTTGCACCTCTATGCCACCATCATAGGCTGTCATGGTGGATGCTCCCGACACCAGCTTACCATCCTTCACTACACCAAATCCAAATCCTCTTTCCAAATACTCCTCTTCCGAAGCAAAAATCTCGCAAAACTCTTTGGACCACTCTTCACCCATAGCTTGCCGATACAGATCGCCATCGAAAGAGATCAACTCTACACCCTCCGGCAATCTCTTTATGTACTTTGTGAGAAGAGTTTGGTCAAAGTGGTAATCCTTTTGCACAATGCCATGGCGAGGCACAATAACCGGATGATTCTCCGAGACCGACATCAATCTCTTCTCCCACCGTGGATCTTCATCATTAAAAATAGCCACAGTGTAAGAGGAGGGGTTTACAAGAAACAGATTTCTTATCAGGTGCCCCGCATCTTCCGACTCTGGGTCCCCCGCGAAAAAACTGTATTCGCCGCTGACGATAAGAGCCGCTTCCATGGAATCGGAAGATTTGGTGTAGGCTTTGCCCATATAGCCCTGCAAGCAAGCGATGACCATGGAGTCTTGAATCCCCTCAAACAAGGGCGCTATTTTCTTCATTTCGGTTTTGTCTACTTCGTACATTGCTTTCCCCTCTCTTTACCACACTGTTTCATGCCTATTGGTATATTATACTACTTTTCCCGCTTCTTGATGGGTTGGCTCCAGTTCTCCGACACGGTGGATTCTTGCCGATACCGGGTCACCACATCACTCATCACCTGAAAATTCAGACCCACGCCCTCTCCGTCATTCTGATAGGTTTGGGTTCGATTGGCGCCAATGCCATATTGCGCCGCCGTTTCTACCGCATCCATATTGGCACCTAAAAAGATGAATTCCCATCCGGAGTTTTCTTTTTTGTCTTCAATCATGGCTCGAATCTTCTCTCCGGAATATTCTCTGCTGGAGTTTTCCATTCCATCGGTAATGATTGCCACCATCACTTGTTCTGCCCGGTATGTTGGTTCCGTGTTTTCCTGGGCGTTGTGGATCTTTTGGATGGTACCGCCTACCGCATCCAGTAACGCCGTGCTGCCTCGTACATAATACTCTTTATCCGTCAGTGGTTTTACTCCTTTTACATCAATTCGGTCATGGAGCAATTCATACTGATTGTCAAACAAAACCGTGGTGATGGTGCACTCCCCGGCCTCCTTCTTTTGTTTTTCCAATAGGCTGTTAAACCCTCCAATGGTGTCTTCCTCCAAACCGGCCATGGAACCGCTTCGGTCCAAAATGAATACCAACTCTGTTCTTTTCTTTTTCATGTTTCTACCCTCCTGTTCCTTTTCCCATCTTGCCTTCATGAGATGGATTATGGTTCAAGGATACCAAATCAAAAAAAGAAAAGGTCGCTTGGAAAGCGACAAATGAAACAGATTAACCTCCCAGGGTCAACTGGTCGTATTGAAATAGCACCTCATTGATTTCAAAAATATCGTACTTTTTATTTACAATAAAAAATTCAATGATTACATCAAACATATTGCTATGAGATAGGGCGTACCCGGCACGACGAAGCAAGTCTTCCGTCTCTATCAGATTCAACTCCAATGCGATAGCCAAAGCAATAGCCGTTCGTTTGCTGGGATGGTATCCCTCTTCGGACCGTATTTTAGAAAACAGTTTGCGATCGATGTTGGCCTTTCGATATACCTCCGCGTCCTTTTTCCCTTTCTTATCCACCAGACGAAGAAGTGTGCTGGAAAAAGGTTCATCCAAATCCTCCAAAAGGTCTTCCAACTTATAAGAAGGTGCTCCCAAGCCTACCGAATCAGAACGAATCACCAGGGCATCTTCCTCCACCCTTAAGATTCTGCGTTGCCCATATAGTATCTCATGCTCATCCACATAGTTCTGCTGAATGTATTCCTGGACTTCCCCCACCAGTTGCTGGCTCACAACCACTGCTTCTTTATCGAAAACCACCAGAAAGACATCCATGTCCTGATTCTGCAGAAATTCCCCAACAACCGTCTTCGCTATTTTTAAGGCTTCTTCCTTGGGATATCCGTAAATCCCACTGGAAATAAGGGGGAATGCCATACTTTGGCAGCCTTTCTCATAGGCGAGATGTAAACTGTTTTCATAACAAGCGGCCAGTTGCTCCGGCTCTCCCCTTTTTCCATCCTGATATACCGGACCCGCCGTATGGATAATCCATTTGGCAGGAAGTTGAAATCCCGGTGTGATGACCGCTTCCCCCGTTTTTATGGGAGCCAGGGTCTTGCAAGCCTCCTGCAACTCTTTCTCGCCGGCAGCTTTAAAAATGGCACCGCAAACACCGCCACCCATCAATAACTCCGTATTGGCGGCATTGACAATGGCATCCACTTTCATCTTCGTAATATCATTTCGTACAATGGTAAACGGCATATCATCCTCCCTTTGAATGATGTACCCAGTGAATCTTTTCTATTGTTTATTATACCGCACACAATTCATAATGCGAGTCTTTCACAGGCTATTTTTTTAATTTAGCGCGTTTTCACTCCCAACCTATACTTGTCAAGTCTGGTGGAAAATAACAGGAAATCAAATGTCAGCATACCATTGACTCTCCTTTGTATGTACATTATAATGTACATACAGGAATGGGAGGTGCTCTTTATGATAAATACCAACATAACAAATTTCAGGAAGAACCTTTTTGCTTTGCTTGAACAAACGATAAAATACAACGAACCTATTTTTGTATCTACAAAAGATGGGAATACGGTTACCTTAAGCGAAGAGGATTATAATGGCATGATGGAAACTCTTTACCTTAGTTCTATTCCAAATATGAGAGAGCATATACAAGAAGGACTGAATGCCCCCTTAGAAGATTTTGTCTCAGAGGATAAGGTGCAATGGTAGAGTACCAGATTGTTTATTACAAAAAATGCCTGAAAGACATTGAAAAATTGAAAGCTAGCAAGCTAGATGAAAAGGCAAAAGGATTGATCGATATGCTTCGGAAAAATCCATATAAAAATCCCCCTCCCTTTGAAAAATTAGTGGGGGATTTGAAAGGCGCTTATTCTCGAAGGATCAATCACCAACACCGCCTGGTGTACCAGGTAATAGATGATCAAAAAATCGTAAGAATAATTAGCATGTGGTCACACTACGGGTGACCACTTTTGTGAATGGTTCATTCATCCTATGATCTCATGCTGTCCAATATCTTCTTGGCCTCACTCACCACATGCTGCACATCTTTGGCATTGGGATGCCCTAGTTTCACAAATAAGAAGTTCCCGGAACAACTGATTTCACCCAAAATCTTTATGTCCTTTTTCTCAATAATCTCCCGAATCTCCTTTTGGCACCGTTGGCTGGAAGAGACGCTGCTGGTCACTAACACCACCTGTTTCACAACGGAAGAGTCCAGTGTTTCTGCACAGGCTATCAGGGCCGGGTTACACTTTCCGGCATAGATGCCGCCTACCATAAAAAGTGTATCCATCTCCTTTATGGGAGAACATACCGCCGCATTGATGACATCTACACCCAACTCTTTCCCGATGGCTTCCGCCAGTTTCTTGGAATGTTTCGTCTTCGTTGCATATACCACTCTAACACGATCCATTATAATCCCTTCTTTCCTCAATCAAATCTGTTACAATATCAACATATTCAATGATTTAGAAAGTCACTCACATGTCATGTCCGTACCCTCAATGAACAAACACATTATATCACAATCTCTAACTACTCTCCGCAAAATATGGCCACCGCATCTCTTGGAAATGCCGCAGAACCCCAATGCCAAAAAGTTTTTTGGCCCGAACAAATACGAATTCCTTGACAACCGATTCAATATGATGAAGGATATGATTGAGAAAAAATGAGAGAGGTAGTTCATTATGAGTGAAAATCTAGAAACCAAATTTCAACCCCTTTACCGGGTGGCCCGCGTTCTGGCTTTGGTGATGCTGGTTATCATCCCATTGCAAGTTGTGATTTATGTGATATCTCCACCCCCCGGTACGGTAGAAGGGTATTATGCCTTATATCATCATAGCCCCTTTCTGGGGCTTCTAAGTCTGGATTTTCTTTACCTTTTCAGCAATATGATTGTCATCATCATCTATTTGGCCCTATTTACACTCTTGTATGAAGAACGACCAGTTACCGTGCTTTTGGCCTTGGTTCTTGGCCTCATAGGCATTGCCTGCTACTACCCTTCCAACCCTTGCTTTGAAATGTGGACTCTCAGCAAAGAATACTTCCAAGCCCTACCGGAAAACCAATCTCTTTATTTGGCAGCAGGGGAAATGTTGCTGTCCGGATATAGTGGAACCACATTCAACGTTTATTACGTGCTCAGCACCATCTGTCTGCTGCTATTTGCCGATACACTCATCAAAAGCCCTCGGTTCAAGAAGTCGGTGGGCCTATGGGGACTTATCTCCGGTTTTTTTATGATCATCCCCTCCTCTGCCGGAACAATTGGCATGATATTTTCGCTACTGTCTCTCATCCCCTGGATAGTGTTTGTGGCATTACTATCTACATATTTTAGACGTTTTTCCCAAGAAACAAGTCGTGTAGGATAACGTCTTCGTGGGACATACATCCACACAATGTCCACACCCCACACAATTCAGAGAAGTGACCGGCGCCCCCGTCAATGCTTTCCCACGAATGTCAATGGTCATGGGACATGCCATATTGCATTGATTGCAGCCAATGCATCTCGTTTGATCTGTTACGATTCTCTGCCCGGAAAGTTTGCCCATATATCCCAACACCGTACCCAGAGGGCAGTAATAGCAATATCCTCTCCCCGTTAATACAATCCAGAAAAACATCATCCCCAAAAGCTCTGCGCTTAAATATTTGTAAACCTCCAGCTTGCTGATGGTCTGGTAATCTTCGAATACTTGGAATCCCAACAATAACAACACCCAGTATGCCAAGAAGAAAATGGCTATGGCAAAAATTGTCCACTTGGCTACCCGAAAGACTTTCAGGGCAGATGGCGAAATCCCCCTCTTCTTCCCAAGCAAAGGAAAGGCCGGGGCAAATACTTCAGAAGCAAACCCGTTAAAAAGACATAGCCGGGAGCACTGCCAACGTCGTCCAAACAACAAGGTCCCCCCAAATATCACCACACTAATTATCCCATAAAAAACAAGGGCCCAGGTAATCCCGGTGGTCCCCCAAACCGGAAATCGGCTGGCATAGAAAGAAGAATCTTCATAGAGTAGTTGCAAGGGAGTGGTGGTCCAGGGAAGAGGCATGGCAAAAAAATATAGCTCCTTGTTGCCCAGAATCAATGGAGAAAGGATGTGAACGACAAGAGCCGCTATAATAAACCCCATCAGGTTCTTTTTTATGGTTTCCGTGCGGCTGGTTCTTTTGACGATACGTAAAGTCAAGATACTCCCCGCCACAATAAAGGCCGTCTTCACCCAGTTCTCGTAAAAATGCCATGCAGCTGTAATCAATTGAGCAACCGGCTCCGGCGCCACCGGAACATAACCATAATTGAGCCCGGCAATCACCACACATAAAATAATATATGCCCAAAGCATCATTCGTAATATTGTCAAATCATCTACTTTTCTCTTTTGCATGGGCTTTTCCCGTCCATAATACTCTGCCATCTTTGAATACAACACTTTATTATACAACACTTCATAACAAGTGTTCCAAAAAATATTACCCACTTTCATTGATATAACAATATTTAAAAAAGCAGGCAGAAAGGATGTCCTCTCTACCTGCAACGTACATTTTATGTCTTATTATGCCTTCGTGAAGAAAGCGATATCGAATGGATTACACTTCCAGTTTTACATCCTTTTTCAATACTCTCGTTATAATATTGTAAAGAATAATTCCTACTACAACCCAAACCAATCCCAATTTCATGGCATTGGCAGACAAGCTAAACCAAACAATGCCGATTACCACAAATCCAATCAACGGCAAAACCAAATGTTTGAAATACTGCTTGGATTTTTTCTTATACATGAAGTAGTAAATTACCGTGAAGTTCAAAATAATGAAAGCCGATAACGCACCAAAATTAATCAACTCTGCCAAGTCTTGAATTCCTTGAGTAAACCCAAGTGTGATCACCAAGGAAATAATGGCAACTAAAATCGTTGATACATGAGGTGTTTTAAATCTGGGATGTACCTTCGCCAATGGCTTAGGTAAAAACCCATCTCTTGCCATAGAGAAAAGGATTCTGGAAATGGCTGCCTGTGCTACAAGACAGTCTGCAATTCCCCAAGCCAACCCGGTAGCCAACGCACATAACCACATAACGCCAGCACCGCCGGCAGTATTGGCCACTTCATAGAAAGCGCTATCAATATCTGCAAAAGTTTCAATTCCTTCCCAAGGCATTACACAAGCCGCAAGATAAGTTTGAATGATGAAAAATACTCCAACCACCAATAATGCCCAGATACTTGCTTTACCAACAGAATCCGGTCCACCTTTGGACTCTTCCGCCAACGTAGAAATGCCATCAAATCCCAAGAAAGACAATACACAAACAGATACCGCAGACAACACAATGGTCATGCTGAAGTTCTCTCCATTAAATATGGGGGCTAATGTGAAAGAAACATCGGGATTTTTCGTAATATAGGAAATAGCCGCTACCGAAAAAACAATAAATACAATGACTTCAAAAATTAACATCACCCAATTGAATCGGGCGGTGAATTGAATCCCCAACACATTAATTACTGTGTTGATCAATACGAAGCCAACAATCCAAATCCAGAATGGAACCGCTGGCAGAATGGAACCCAGCGCCACTGCAGCTACTACATATAATAATGCCGGTACTAAAATATAATCCAATAAAATTGCCCAACCCGAAACAAATCCGACTCCCTTGCCAATTGCATGGGTTGCATAACCGTATACAGATCCCGAAATGGGAAATTCTTCCGACATTCTCCAATAAGAAAACGCCGTAAAAATCATACCTACCATACCAATCAAGTAGGCCAACACCACCATGCCTTCGGAGATAGACATAACGGTTCCATAAATTCCAAAAGGCGCAATGGGAACCATGAAAATCAATCCGTATACCACCAAATCCACCGTACTCAACGTTCTTTTTAATTCCTGTTTATAGCCTAAGCTTTCAATCGTCTTTTGTTCTGACATTTTTTTACCTCCTAAAAAAATAACGAATTAAAATTCCGGTCTGTCCATGTATTTTTTGGGAAATACAAAGCGAACGGTTTTCTCCGGATCCACTACTTGGGAAATTTGTACATTCCCCACCATACTCATCATCATAATGATATCCGGCCTTTCTGCATCCATCCGTGGCTCCAAAAACAGAAGCATCAACTCCGTGGCATGAGTAATGGCCTCATCCACTGTGGGTTTGGATACAATGATTGCAAACTCCTCATCATTCTCAAGAACAGGAAATTCAGGGGCTTTCCCTGGAATCACTTCCAGAGTTACAACAATCTCCGCAGGAATTTCCAGTCCGGAAACTCCAATTTCACCATCTCCCATGACCGCATGTACATCACCTAGGGCAAACAATGCTCCGGGATGATTCACGGCAAAGTATAATTTTGCCCCTTCCGTTACCATGATGGTATCCATGTTACCCCCGTGAGCTCCTGGGGTTCCATTATTAATCTCCCCCTCTTTTGGGGCTACCCCAATTACACCAATCATCTTCTTCACCGGAATGGAATATCGGTCCAAATATTTCACCGTGTTTCCTTCCACAGGAACAATTCTTAAATGGGTCCCTTCAATCATGTGCCCTAATGTGCCTTCATTTTCCAAACAACAGATGGTTCCCTTTTTATCCAATCTTATTTCATGGATAGTAACCTTCAGTGTATCTCCAACATTGGCATCTTCCACATAAACAGGGCCGGTTGCCGGATTCACACGATCCCAATCCAGTTGGTCCAGCTTGTCTCCTTCTTCCCGCAATTGGTTTGAAAAGCAATCCATTGTTGATATAGTTACCTTATCTCCCGATTTCACACGAAGAACCGGTTCCTGATCTTTCCCAAAGTAGAAAATCGATTTATTGTTTTCCAATATCATATTATTTCCTCCTTTCTCGCAAATTCTCCCTTACACATAAAAATTGGGAGTGAAATTCATTCCCAAAAATAGTTCTTTAATAGTTTACCATAGTAACGGAATATGTTCAACAATAACACAACGGTTATTATGTTTTTTTGGTTACAATTACAAAAATGTTCGCTGAATCGTCAACGCCCCGCTATCGCCATTTCCGGGAAGAGGCCTCTATAAGTAATCCTTCAGGGCCTTCTCAACAAATACGTCCACCACGTCGGGATCGAACTGGGTGCCGGAAAATTTCTGCAGTTCGGAAACGGCGCTTTGCACCGACTGTGGTTCCCTGTAGGGGCGTTCACTGGTCATGGCATCATAGGCATCTGCCACCGCTATAATTCTTGACACCATGGGGATTTCCACACCTTTAATCCCCTTGGGATATCCCTTACCGTCCCAACGTTCATGGTGGCATAACGTATAAAATGCCAAATCCGACATTTCGTTGGTGGAACTCAAAATTCTGTATCCAATTTGCGGATGCCTCTTCATTTCTTCGTATTCGGCTTCCGTCAACGGTCCCGCTTTGTTTAATATGTTTTCATCAATTCCGATTTTGCCAATATCATGGACCAAGCCCACCAGATTTAACACACTTACTTGCTCCGGATCAAAACCCATAGCTTTTCCAATCTCCATACAAATGCGGCTAACCCGATCGGAATGCTGCTTTTCTCTTTCATTTTTTTCATGAAGGGTGTTGATGATAATTTTAATGGTACTGCTGACCATGCTGGGTCCTTCCGAAAGCTTTCTTTTATACATATAATTTTCGGCCTTATTAACCACAGTATGAATGGACTGATCTAGCTTGGTTTTGGTGTCCCAGCCAAAGGAAACCGAAAGGTCAATGCTATCCCCATTATTCTCTAGGATTGTCCTATTGACTCTACTCACAAATTCGCGAGCATCTTCGTCATCCGCATTCAGCATCACCACAATGAATTCATCTCCACCGGTTCTGGCAACAAAGTCATTCCCCTTGAGATGAGCGCTAATCATTTCTCCTGTTTTCACAAGAAGACGATCTCCTGTTGCATGTCCAAAAGCATCATTGGCCAGTTTCAATCCATTCAAGTCTGCCATCACCACACTGATTGGCAGATTTTCGGGTTGATTAATTTCTCTGATTCGGGTTTCAAAATATCTTCGGTTATACAACCCAGTCAACTGATCGTGATAACTAATCCAGAGAATCTCTCTTTCCGCCTCTTTCCGCCTGGATATATCCGTATAAATACCATATCCTCCCACCACTTCACCGTTCAAAAGAATGGGAACCCCCTTCACTTCTACTTCCTTGGGATTTTTATCTTTATCAAAACGAATGGTTTCTACGGAATCCACTTTGTCTTTAAACAAGAGCTCTGTAAAACTTCGGGCTTCTTCCATTTTTTCTTCTGTGGCAATCAACAAATCGATGTCGATTCCCTTGACTTCTTCCAAAACATATTTAAACAGTTGCGTGAACTTTTCATTGATTTCCATAATCCGGTTTTCCCGATCAACGATGGCGATGGCATCCGATGAGTTTTTAAAAAGTGACTCAAAATTATTGCGTTCCATTCGAATTTCATCGCTGATGTTTTTTTCAAAGGCAACCAGGGGATCAGCAATCATTTTCTTCTGTAAAATGACATATAGCAACATGATGGCAAGAAAAAATATCAGGGTAACGATTAAAAACCCCTGCAGAGTATTCAACGGCTGCAACATATACTCGGAGGGTACGAAAAAGAACAGCTGCCAATTCTGATCTGTAATAAAAGTCGATGATAAGAACCCGGTATTCCCAGCAATTGTATTTTTTTCAAAAGACAGCCCACCTGAATAAGACATCTGGTCTTGAAAAGCAATCCTATCCGGATCGGAGGAGGCAATCACCAAACCGTCCCCATCCACCAGAAATGATAGAGACTGGGGGATTTCTGTGTTCTGAGCCAGAATCCCATTTAATACCCCCAAAGAAAGGTCGGCAGAAACAACCCCCTGCAACTGGCGATCTTCATTGTAAACAGGCTTGGCAATACTGACAATCATATCGTTCTCAGAAGCATTCAAAAACGCTTCCGTAAAAATCAAGCGGTCTTCGGAAATCGCTTTTTGATACCACGGCCTCACTCTCATATCCTGGCCAGGTGCCGGGGCCCAGCCTGTTGCATTAATCATCCGGTTATCCGCACTTAAATAATAGATGGAGTTTAGCTCAGAATTGTTGGATAGTTTTTCTTCCAGATAGGAAAGGATCTTCTCCTCATCATTGACAATCCGTATAAACCTTTCGCTGTCATCCACAATGGTTGTCTTTGTATCAAGCCATTTAGATACATCTGTATTAATAAACATCATGGAAGATTCCACTTTTTCTTCATTCAGTTCTTGCAAAACATGGCTGGAGTATAAAAACTGCAGACAAAAAATGGTAATCACAAAAATCATGATGACAATAATTAATTTATAATAGCGTTTAAATATCTGGATCATCGACCCTTTCCTTCGCTAGCGCCCTTATACAAAAAAATGAGATAATATAATAGATATTCTATTCTATCCAGGGTAGAAACACCAACTATTTTTTGTAATACCCGGTTCCCGTAATTTATAATTTTTTTCAAAATAGCCGGCCAAAAATCATAATTATATATAATTATGTGATAACACTCCCAAATACATGTATATTTGTGTGATTATGGAGACGTTCTATGCAAAAACTGGAAATGTCCGACTTGCTAAAAAAAACACGGAGACAAAGTAAAGCTTCTCATCCGTTTTTCTTTAAACAATTTACGCCTCGATGATGACCTATTAAACATACCCTTATTTTTGGCAGATTATACAGATAAACTCATTGGAATGGCCTTGGAACAAAAGCGCTGAGGTTCATCACCGGTTGCGGCAACGTTTAACGATATGCCGATAAGGAACCATTATCATTAGGAGAACCTAGAAAATACCCCAGCTTGCCTGGTGTATTTTTTTCGTGCAAAACAGAATCGGAGATCGGTTCTTTACAATTGTATTACATCTACATGTGCCTGCTTGACACCGGACCTATATCGTGATATTTATAATATGTTGTTTATTCATATTATAAATTATACTCTATTATGCTCTTTGTTGTTCATTTAAATAAGTATGTATTGATAATCTCTGTGTATTCGATGTATGAAAGGAGTCCACAATATGAAACTAGCTGAAGCCTTAATCGAAAGAGCTGATTTGAAAACCAAAATCTCCCAGATTGAAAGAAGAATGGAAACTAACACCAAGGTGCAGGAAGGTGACGAGCCAGCCGAGTCCATTGACATGCTTATCCTCCAGTATGAATCCCTGATGGATGATCTCGAGAACCTGATTATCAGAATCAATAAAACCAACTCCACCGCTCTATTTGATGACCGAACCATAGCGGAGGCCATCGGCCAGCGCGACAATCTTAAAAGTAAAATCAGAAGCTATATGAATCTTCGTGATTCCGCGTCTTTTACTCACGACCGATATAGCAACACCGAAATTAAATATGTCCGTTGTATCAATGTGAAGGACCTTCAATATAAAATAGATGCCTTGTCCAGAACCTACCGCGAGTTGGATACAAAACTCCAGGGACTTAACTGGACCATTGATTTGATTTAGCATGGCCTAATGTGACCATCTATGTAGTATAATTCAATCACACAAAAACAAATAGGAATGTAGAGTATTAAAATGAGCGACACGCACCCTATGAAAAGGGCTTAGATAAATATTTTCATACGAATGCAAGCTTCTGGCGAAAGAAACCATACAACTTAACGCCGATATTGTAAAAGCTTACACGTAACCGCTTATTGTTAAAACCAGTGTCAATTTTAGTATTCGAGGGTGGGTTGAGGGGAAAAATAATTATGGAATTAATAATTCACAGAGGCACAAACCAAATCGGTGGTTGTGCTACAGAAATAAGAACCGACACAACCCGAATCTTCATCGATTTAGGGGCTGAACTAGGAGATGAAGTTTCAATGCCCCTTTCGATAGAGGGCTTGTCTATTGGAAAAAAAGATTGTGATGCCATTTTTTTTACACACTACCATGGGGATCACATCGGCTTAATTGGTACCGTTCTCCAAGGGATACCGATGTATATTGGTAAAGTATCAAAGGGAATTATGCTTATTCGTAATAGTATAGCAAATGAATATAATTCATATATGCTGAATGAACTCAGTACATATGAGGCCCCCCATCCTGTTTCCATCGGCAATATTACTATAACTCCTATTCTAGTGGACCACTCTGCATTCGATGCTCATATGTTTCTTATGGAAGCTGATGGGAAAAAGATTTTACATACTGGGGATTTCCGAGCTCACGGCTTTAGAGGAAAAGGCCTCCTTCCAGCGCTCGAACGATATGTCGGAAAAGTCGATGCTCTCATTTGTGAAGGTACAACTTTACGCGATTCCAATTCCAGAAGTGTAAGTGAAAACGAACTGCAAAAAGAAATTGGAAAGGTGCTACGAGAAAACAAATATGTCTTTTTTCTATGTCCCCTAAGTAATATCGATCGAATTGCCTCCGTTTGCTCAGTTGTACCCCAGGGAAAATATTGCTTGTGTGACAGCTTGCAGTACGAAATATTGGAGTATGTAAGAGAAGTGGCGGGGAATAAAAGCAATTTATATAAATTTAACAAGATGCTGTATCATAGGAAATCCCTTGATGAAAAAATGCTAAAGCAAGGCTTCTGTATGTTTGTCCGCGGGGGCAATCCCACGCACCGAAAGCTAATGGAAAACTATTTACCAAAAGGAGGCATTATCATTTACTCCATGTGGGAAGGATATAAAAAACAAAAGTCTATGCATGAATTCCTCGATGGGTTTCCATGCATAGATCTTCATACAAGCGGACACGCCGATAGTAATACTCTTCGTACAGTGATTGATACAGTAAGTCCGGACACGGTTATACCAATTCACACGACTTCTCCAGCTTCTTTTGAAAATCTTATATCAAATCGTAGACTTGTTTTGCCGACCGATGGCGAGATAATCAGAATTTAATAATTCTATGGTTTTACCCTGATATCTAGATCTTACCAGGAGAAATAACACCGTTTTCATACTTGTATTTTAAATTGCCGTAAGTAATGCGGAATGCATTCTTTTTCTTATTCATCTCGTTAATCACTTTGTCGGTAATCAATACATGTGTACCATCAGTAAGCATAAATGCATGTATTTTCTTGAAACTGTCATTTGGATTTACAAGCTTATCATATCCCCTGTTAATCGTTTCTTTTCCTTCCCTCTTTTGAATCTCATGAATCGTATATGGCTTTATGTTATTTTTCTTTTCAATAAATACATCGTTAACATAATTTGAGTAAAACATAAGTTCTGTGATAATACCCACCATCTTATTCTCTGTTTTCAATTCAAAAAGCAATATGTCTTGATCTGCAATTGCCCATAAGTCCAAAGCAGAATGTCCTTTAGTAAATTCCATATTAATAGTACTTTTTTCATTCTTGAACAATCCGACCGGTAATTGTCTGAATACCTTATCGGAGTTGATATCCAAATCAGCAGCATTTTTAACTATTTGCTGCAACTCTTTCTTGTATTTGTTCGCAAATAAACTCTCTACTATATTCTCCGTCGTATTCCCGTCTGTAGCCTCGCAAATAGGATAGTTGTTTCGATACATCACATCACCAAACAACTTGTTTCTGTAATCATCCACTCTATTCGCTAGATCGTTAGATAAGGAAAACCACTCTCCGTACTGCTCCGAGAACTTCAAAGCCCTATAAAGAAAGCGGTTATAATGGCCCGGCTTTTCAATTTCATCATTATTTTGGGTAATGTCTTCACTTTTTTCAACGGACAATTTTACTCTTTTACCACCATAGGCCTTAATAAACAATGCCCAGGCCTCGAATGCGGCTCCGTCTTCTTGCATGTTGAAAGGACCTTTTTCACCTTCAGGCAGCCCAATAGAACGCTGTTTTAGAACAAGTTCTATCTCTCCCGTCTTCTCCAGTTCAAGAAAATCAACATTCTCCGGTAGTCTTGCACCCATAATACCAGACTCCCTGAACATTTTTTTTACTTCTTCTCTTACATCCTTTTTCATTCTACATTCTTCCCATTCAACAATGACCCATACCTAAAAATCCAATTCCTCCATACACCCTAGGCAGACATAGTGCTCATCTCCCTGAACATCGTAATCTATAATATCAAATTCTCGGGCAATCTCAGCGGCCATACTACGAATGCATCTATCTATATATAAGACGTGCTTTTTTGTTGCCGTGTTATACACGACACGGCCTCTTGGATAATCAAAGTATTCGATAAATTTGCTTTCATTTCCAAACCGGTTATCAAAAAGTTGATCATGTCCAATAGGGCTATTAAGGAAATCTCCGGCTCGCTCCGCTTTTTCTTCGTTCACCCGATGCATCAACAGCCCCTTGTAATTTAGCTTCGGGCAGTCGATATAAAAAAATGGCCCTACCATGTCGACCTCCTTTATACTACTTTTATCTCCTCTTCAGGCATATAAAAGCATGTTGCTGTTCTCAAGTTTTTAATTCCTGCAGAGGTGCTTCTTTTGGCTTTATACTGAAATACAAAAGCAAACACATACCCCCAGAACGCCCCTATGGAACGTTTCTCCATATCCGTGAACTCCTTATCTTTTAGCTTCACCTTTACAAAAGTAACCACCGGCGGGATATTGTGGACATCATTACAAAATATAATATTATTCATCAGAGCAGGGTCCCGAACAGACTCTATACACAAATCCCAGAGTTCTCCTGTGTCCGGGAATTCGCTAAACGCTTTATATTTCAGATGAAATTCTTGGTAAATTTTCTTCTCAATTTCCTTAGTTCTAATTTGCATATCTCATTCCTCCAGTATAATATTCTGTTTTGTTACATTATACTACAAAAGCATTATAGTCACTAGGTCAATACAACCTCTACAATCTAATCAATCTATAAAGCCTATTTTCCTTACAGTTGTCTCCATTGACTGTATTTCGAAATCCTCCATCACAAGAGTCATGGCATCCAACTTCGTGACATTATCCGGCTTCATCCGAAGCAATCTGGAGGCTTGCCTCATCACTGCCTTTTCCACCATGTTCCTGACAAAACGTCCATTTCCAAAATCCTTTTGATTAATTGATATTTCGTATATTCCCCTTAGCTTATCATGAACACCTTTTCCTAATATCAATCCCTTTGACTCCGTCATAAAATCGGTAATCTCCAAAAGTTGCTCCACCGAATAATCGTGAAATGGAACATGAAATCCTATTCGGGAACGTAGCCCCGGATTCTTTTGGAATAGATCTTCCATTTTATCTGGATATCCAGCCAAAACAACTAATACCTCATCCCTCATATTTTCCATTTCTTGCACCATTGTATTTATTGCCTCATCCCCAAATAACCCGTCTTTTTCAACTAATGAATATGCTTCATCTATAAACAGTACAGATCCCCTGGCCTCTTTGAAAGTTTGTTTGACTAGAAGTGCGGTATGCCCTACATATTTCGCAATGAGATTGGCTCTACTAACTTCATGTAAATTCCCGATTGACAGCAAATCATTATCTTTCATTATTTGTGCCATTATTCTGGCGACTGTAGTTTTAGCCGTACCCGGGTTACCGGTAAAACACATGTGCATCGAAATCGGATCTTTACAAAACCCCTTGTCTCCAAATGCTTTCTGTGCTTTGAAAAGGTCTATTGCTTCATGAATTATTGTCTTTGCCTCTGATAATCCTATCATCTTTTCCAGTACAACTACGCTGCTCCCTTTATCCTCCTCTAATACTATTTGTTTTGCTGTTGTATCAAGATCAGCATACTGTTTATATATAACGTTCTTTAATTTAAGGGCATACCACTTATCAAAGAGCTTGTGCAGATCCGCAGGCGAATAACCAGAATTCAACTCTACGAGATGATACAAATGTTTGTCCGGTTTGATTTTTCTTTTTTTTGCTGTCTGAACTAGAAAAGCTCTCGCATCATCATCAAACAGCTTCTGTTCTGTTATATTGACAATCGTAAGCCCGTCTAAGTTCTTCATGATTGTTTTTTTAGTCTTGATGGCATTACCATTAATGCATATGATGGTGAGTACTTGATTCTGATATCTTTTCATAATCTCAAGCGCTTTGGTTAGTGTATCACCACTCATATACGCAAACCCTCCATCTTTTGTTTGATATTCTTCAATGTTAAATACAATGGTACCCCCGATTCCCACATGATAAAATTCTTCAATCATATACATTTGTAGCCGGCTTGTAGATTCCATATCAATACGGCAATATCTGCGGCTTTCCAATCTCCCATTTGTGTTTAAGGCACATATCAGTGCATTTATCACCTCTGCTTTTGTATCTTTGTCATCCCCTTGAACTAAATAATGAACCGGATGCCCAGCAACACCTTTTTGTTTTGTTCCCACTTCTATTCTGGCAAGTTCTTCATTCAGGCTTTTGTTGCAAGATAATTCCGCTGAGTCCGCTAATAAATCTTCTGTTATGACCGCTTCTCCCACAATGGAATCTCGGTATCTAAAACCTCCATTCATATAGTTATCAAAATATTTCCCTGAACCTTCAATTTTAAGTTTATATAATAAGTTGTCCCGATCCAATACAAGGTTGTTACGTTCCCCCAGTTCCAATAGTGCCTGAAAATATGAGATGGTAATTTCTCTGAATTCTAATTTGCTAAATTCCAAACCAACATAACTCAAGTAGTCCGTAATCTGCTTTTCTTTGTTCACACTCTTTTCCAGCGCTGCACATAATACGGCATCTCCATTTTTTAATGAAAGACGGATAAGGAAAACAAAGCCACTTTGGCTCTTCTCTTCATAATAAGTAGCGCTTTTGTATCCAAATATGCTGATATCTCCTTCTGCAGGCTCTTTAGTCTTACATTTAATAGCCACTCTGTAAAACAGCATCGTTTCCACCTCACTTATTATGCTACATACTATAATATATTATAATTAATGGTTATATGTCTCGTATTATACTCATGTTCCTCTGAATGTCAATATAGTATTCATTACTTTTTATGAACCTTCTTCTTCACGCCCGTTTATGTACCATTAACAGTACTTAATCCCTGTTATTATAATTATGGAGGGTGGCTGATCAACCGCATCCCACAAAACACCTATAACACCTCTATGAACATTCATCTTTAATCTAATCCTCTTACAGAAGATCAAATCCTGAATCAAGTCAATCATTGAATCAACTAGTGAAACACATCCTATAACCGTTCGAGGCGCTTACCATTGATGGTTTTCATCCATGATAGGCCATGATTCGTTGATGTTGTGTAGGAGGGAATAAAATGACAAACGAAAGAAGATGGAGCCCTATAGAAGAAAAGGTAATGCATTACGCTACATCAAAACACGAGGGTCAAACTCGCATCGGAGGAGAAAGCTATTTCAATCATCCAAAAAGAGTGGCCGAATATCTTTATGACAGGGGATACCGGGGAAAATATGTTTTCACCGCCTTCTGCCACGATCTTCTGGAAGATACGGATGCCACTGAAGAGGAAATCTTTTCTACCTGTGGTCGGTTCACCCGGGATGCTGTCAAGCTACTCACAAAAGAAGAAGGGATGGATATCGCCTTATATTTGAAACGAATTAAAAAAAATGAGGTTGCTTATATTGTCAAAGTTGCTGACCGTATCGACAATTTACTGGATGCCAAAAATGCTAACTTACCTTTTCAGAAGAGGTACTTGGAAGAAACAAAAAACTACTATCTTGAATTTGCCGCAGACTCTCCATTCTATGAAGATTTACTGGATGCGTATGAAGCATTAAAAGAATCCTATGAGTATGAGACCAGTAAATTAATCGAGGTCTTTGTGGAAAATGCTTACAAAGCGATTAATGGAGCCCCGGAGTTCAATGTGCTGGATAGTTTCTTTTACGGAAATGAGCCTGGAGCCGCTTTCCCCATTGCATGTACCATTGGAGAAGATGACATAGACCTCGTCTTACAGAAAAAGGACAAGCCCCTGATAATCACTCTTAGTGGAGTACCTGCCGGTGAAATGTATATTTACAAGGATAAGAAGGAATACCATCTTACCCAACAGGAAAATCCTTATTTTGCTATTCCGTCATTTTGCCCTAGTGGGCAAACCATGAACATTGGAGACAACGAAATCCCGGTACCTGATGCTTGCTTCACCGGAATCGTAAGACAGACCTATGAGCCCTTTGAAGTCACCGCAGACGACAGTATATATTATGCCATCGACGTAGAAACTTTGGGAATCATCGTCACTCTTTTGCTTCGTGATAGCAAAACCCCACTGCCAAGAGTGGGGAATGTGATATCGGGTGTTTTTAGACTGAATGGATATGTAGATTTGGGGTAATTGCCAAGGGCCTGAAGATATTCCTATCGACTAATTTGTTTTAACCAGCCCTCACAATTCTATTACTTCTGGTCGAGCTTCTCTTTAAGCTTGATCTCAAATGCTTTTATTTCATCTAAGTTCTTGTCTAATTCCGCAAATATAACTTCCTCTTCTATTTCTTCATCTACCTTCGATGTTTTCGTTCTAAATGGTGTGCGCCACTGCCAGTCTTCTTTCTGCATTTTCGAAGGATAATGTACATTAATTCGCTCACATATACTCCTAAGACTCTCAGGTATATTCTTAGAGCTGAAGGATAGTTGAATGTAAAATTCATATCCATTTCTATTTTGTATTTCATAAAAGTAATGGTTTTTTGTATTCCACCCACTTAGTGCTTCTTCCGCATCTGGAAGTATTTCGGACATGGTATTAGTTTTAAATCTCGTATATGACTTATTAGACTTATCATTGTCGAATTTTATTTCTCCCCTATTGTCCATTTCTGTCGCCCATCGTCGGAAAATTTCTGCCAAGTCAAATGCTCGGTCAGGTTTATAATTAATTATCAAATCAAGTGCATCTTTATGCTTCTTATAAATTTTGGCGCAAATCTGCGCTAGCCTTTCATCACCCACTATTTCTCTCCTTATCACTTCGACATAATTACTTATTAGTAAATCTGCTTTAGAATGCAAATCCGCCCTCGTTCGAGCATTTTCAATAATATCTAAGATGTCTTGATATCCTATTGATAGCCAATGTTCTTGGTCACTTGCTTCATACCCGGTTGGGGATAAAAGCAAAAATATTTTTCTGTAATTGGGATAGTGTTCATGAACTGTTTTATAATAGCTTGTAAGCTGCCCTTTCCCCTCATTAGCACCAATCTTATTTTCGATACATACCACAAATCCTTCTTTCTTGGAAACTGCCAAGATATCTATGTGATGCCATTCACGTAAAATAGTAAAGCTACCGTAATCCATCAATAGTGTATCAATTACATCAAAACTATTCCCTGTGCTTACTGATTCAACTATATATTGGACCAGTCCCCTTAATACATTATCGTGCAAACCATGATTTCCATTTGGATTGAGTAGCCATGATATTATGTTGCTATGACGTATCTCTGTTTGTGTAATTTTAAGGATATCAAATATGTTAAATCGACTAGTCCATTCTATTAAGGCGTCCAAACAGTCTATATCCATCAAAAAATTTCTTAGTGCTTTTCCTTCATCATTTATATATTCTTTTTCAGCCATATAATAATCCTCCTCTTGTTAACCACCGAGATTAAATCCCTTCATGACATCTCCCACCCAAATGAATTGTCTTAATAAACTTCCCCAATCATTCTATGACTATTCTTGTTTGGCGAATTGTTATATCGACACCACTTTGTAAAATACACTTGCAACCCGGTTAAATGACTAGGCAAAATTAGAAATAACTTTATCGCTTGCATGGAAAGATTTGAACCTCTAAGGTCTTAACTGGCCGATCGTCAAACACAGTTCCTCCTTGAGGTATTATGTATAGTTGCATTTCTGTCGTATCTCGCAAATACCGCAACGAGGCACTAACGTACAAATCTCGCCAAACCCATCCGCGCAGTAACTCCATATGTAATTATCGATTTCGATCATCGATAGACCTGTAACTTTTGAAAGTTCACATACAGAATTATATACTTCCCTAGCAGTTGCCGGTGTATGATTCCCATTTCCCATCCTGCTGCCAGAAAAAAATCTGCACAAATGGACATCTGGCTTTGCACCATCAATGCCCACATTGCGAAGATACTCCCATACCAATGCTTCCCCCAGCATTTTCAATTTATATTTAGAGTTCTTTTTTGAAAGCATTTGCACAATTTCATGCGCCGGAGCTGATAAAACAAACAGATCTACACTACCATATTCCTTTTCAATAGATTCAAGAACATTAATATTGTAGGAAAGAGTACTCATCTGAGCTGCGGTGTTGCGATTTCCGCATTTTATTTCAAAAAGTTTATTGGCAAAATACTCACTAGCTGATGATTTCAAAATAATGGGGTCATAGTTAAAAAACAACTCATCAATTTCATCAAGGTGCGGCTTAATACGATGCCATTTTGTCTGATTTGTAAGCATTGCATAAACTACCGCACGAATATGTTCACATGTCGAGTACTTTTTCCCTTCCTGACGTTCTTTGATTTTATTGTCTAGAGTACTTTCATGCCTTAGTCCTTTTGAATTCAAAAAATCACGAATTCTAAAGAGATAATTCATATCATCATTATTTACACTCAATAAAGATTCTCTATTATACTTTTCTGATATCAGTTTACACACCCTCCATAAATACTCAAGATTACATCTATATACAACTTCGGGCGATGAATTCATATTACTTTCTGTAGAATCGATGGAATCAATTTTACATTTTTCAAAATCACGAATCTTTGCTATCAAGTCGTCTCGCACGGAAATTAATTCCGTATACGACTTATCATTATATTCTTCAATAATCCCCCCGGGACTTTTCATCATGTGGTTAATTACTCCTTTCTCCTCAACAATTTCCTCACACTTCAACAGCTTCAAAAAATCATCATACTTGACCTTTCAAATCTAACCAGGAAAAGGAGCGGAAAAATGTTTTCATGAAACATCTCACTTTCGTACCTAATGTGGGATAATACATTCATGGTGTCGGTTAATCATTACTCACTAATAACGTCACATATAACTAGCGTCTATGCCTTTTGAAGCCACTAAAAAACCCGTACAAGAAAAAACCCAAAAATTCCACTGTTCCTAATATAAATTTCATTGACCCTTCCTCCTGACCTGCCCCCAATATTTGTACCACCGGCAATGCTTGTCTACAGCTTTTACGAGCGATACATCCCAACACTTAAAATGCAACGAAACTGTATTTGATGTTATTGGCTTCGCAAAACTCTCTCATAATGCGACAGCCATCCATTCCACCAAAATTTTGCGTCAACACTTCATTAACGCTCTGCCCTTCAGAGTTTAATAAGTTGAATAGTCTTTCCGTGTTTTGTTGGTCAAATTCATAATAATATTCATACTCGCTCTCGCCGAAAACATCGGTAACGGCCTGACCCAAGTCCTGCCCTGCGATTGTTAGGCAGCCTTCAGATATCTCCGCCCAGACGTTTACTTTAACGCGAGAGGTTTTTTCATTGCACAAAACAAATCGTTCCGACATTACACTGACGTCTTCGTTGTCAGGTTGTTTTTCCATGATATGGTCTTTTTTATCCCTCTCAACACTCACATTTTCATAGATACCTGATTTACGGTATACTTCAAAGTCAGTAGCTGAGCACTTTCGTGTGATTGTCTTTACCTTGTCAATAGGGAAAGGAACCTTATCTTCCTGGAAGTATTCAATATTAACAATCTCTACAATAGCACTATGCCCATCATCACCAACAGGAACAATGACAAAATCTCCTATGGCAAATATGTCATCATCAGCAAGATAATAATAGCTTTTACTATCCTCTCCGAATTGCACGCTACAAAAGATATATTCATCGGTCTTTCTCTTCTCTTGCATTATCATCTACCATTCTTTAAAAACGACTGCCATCGATTATAAATATCAAGAAGCGGATCATCAAGATAAGAAAGTGCTTTGTCCCTTATCCAATCTGGAATACCATAGGCGGCTTCTGCAATACTGCCTGTGATGGCAGCCAGTGTATCGCTATCTCCACCTAGGGAAATGGCGTTACGTATTGCATCTTCGAAATCCGTGCTCTCCAGAAATGCGATAATAGCCTCGGGAACCGTCTCTTGACAACTTTCATTAAATTGATAGATAGGTCTGATTTCGTCAAGGGTTCGCGATAGATCGTATCCGACATTTCCTTCAATCATTCTTTTCATTTCGGCTTTCAGTTGATCAATCGACCATGGCATATCACAGTCAAAAGCATGGCCATTGGCATAAAAACGCCCGTAGAATATTGCCGCCGCCGTAGCTTGCGCCCCCTTTATTCCTTCCGGGTGATTGTGTGTTACTTCGGCACAACGTGTTACCGCATCCCATCCGTTAGAGGGCCAACAACCAGTTCTCGCAAAGAATCCGCAGTTTAAAATCCATCCACAGGGTGAGACACGCATAGCGGATCCGTTGCCCCAGCTATTGTAGGGTTCGCTTTGATCCGAACTTAGCCAACTTACAAATCTTCCGCCGTAACCGGCATCGGGATAACGTCGTCCCCACTTCTTATAAGCCTCAACGAAGTCCTCTTTTTCGCCCCCATTCATCAACGCATCCGCAGTAGCCACCGTCATCACAGTATCATCTGTAAAAAAACAGTCGTCTCTGAACAATGGAAATTCCTTTGTCTTAATATTATCCCACTCGTAAACCGAGCCTACGATATCTCCTATTATCGCTCCTAACATTGTTTGTCCTCCACCTTTCTTGACATGATCAATTGACTGACAAAATACAATATACCTTAGTATCTCCCGCGAAAACCACACCCACAGGAATGGCATCTATCACAAATAAACCATCCACATGTTGAACATCTATTCATACCACTCGTTATTGTCCCACCACATTTCCAACAATGATTAACATAATGACCCCCCCTACCACTACTGCCACTTGTTTGAACCTTATAGTTATTTGAACTCGAATACTCGTCCTTGCTACTTAATGCTGTTTTTTGTAACTGCCGCTTTGCTATTTTATTATTTGGATCAATTGATAAGACTTTACCGTAATACTTTCTAGCTTTTATAAAATCACCTTTTTTTCTGTAACACTTGGCAAGCCTATTCATTGCATTGATATTTTGGGGATCAATACTTAGGATCTTTATATTGGCATCAATCGCTTCTTCATTCCAAATATTACTAATTGCCAAATGAATCGCTCTGTCTTCTAATGCTTTCAATTTATCATTTTTTGCCAGATCACTATTAAGAGTTGCTTTCAATTTGTTCGCCTCCCAAAATATTTTGCTTCAGTTCCTCATCGACCCAACCAACAAAATGTTTTATGTTGAAACAATAGCTCTAATACTCTCTCTGCCCCACTCTCCACTTATCTGCCTCATGCTTTATTAACCAGCATGTCTTTCGATGCGTTATCACCAGCAAAACTTATTTCAGAGACATATTATTACTATTCAGGTAATTGCTGATTTGTGTAGCAGTGTTTCGAGAATCAAAATATTGAATTTCTGTTGCCACATCGATAATCATATCGATAAATGTCTCATGAGCACCTAGTTTTGGGTCTTCTGCTGTGCCCTTTACATATACAATAACTACCTTAGCCTCTTTATTATCCTTTTTCTTTCTAAGGACTCTTCCCATTCTTTGAATCATCTGCCGTCGACTTCGGCTCGCTGCAATGACAACAGCAACATCCGCCTCTGGTACATCAACACCCTCGTCCAGTATTTTAGGTGCAGTAATGACCCGGTATCTACCCCTGCGGTAAGCTTCCATTACCTCTTTTCTCTCTTTATAGTTCATTTCAGAATCTATGGAAATGGAACTTAATCCCAGATTATTAAATTTGATACTCGCGTTTCTTGCAGCTTCTATTGTTTGGGTAAACGCAATCGTTTTCTTTGATTTTTTAACCGTGGCCTTTAGAAGCTTAATCGCAGCCATTTTATTACTTGCATTAGCCACAATGTCTTTTCTTCTATTAACAGCTGCTCGATATTTTCCGGCCACAATCGACCCATAGTAATCGTCAGAATCTGCCAATCTATTAACTTGTTTCATAAATTCCGAGTATGGTTCTTTTTCTATTTTATAATCGTTAATTAGTTTGCCAAATAAATCTTTACATATTTGATTCTCCGCTTCATAACTTGTTCTTTCTTTGATAGTAAAATCGACTCCTAAGAAAGCTATTTTGAATGGAGCAATGACCCCATCAATGCTTGCCTCTTTGAACCCTAACTTGTAAACTGTCTTTTCGAAGAAACGGTCTAGCTCCTCCATTTGATTATCATCTCGCTCATAAGTTGCTGTAAGCCCAAGTCTCGCGGCGAATCTCTCGTCTAGACATCGTTGCCAGGTTTCAGCTCCATAATGATGGCACTCGTCAACCACAATGAGACCCTTTTGATCTTTTGGAAGTAACGTAAAATTTTTAGCGGATGCGGCTATCGCTATTAAGATATCTTTATTGATTAACTTGTCATCAAAATCATTCCCTAGGCGACCTATTCTGTAATTGTTATAAAGTCCCCCATTTAGTCTGTTTCTCACACTAATAAACCATTGCTGTTGTAGTTCTTTTGTATGCACAAGAACCAAAACCTTCCAACCATTTCTTAGAAAGGATTCCATAGCTGCAATGGCAACATGTGTTTTACCAGAACCCGTAACCGCTTCTACTACTCCTCGATACGTTGATTCACTCCATTTATCAAGAGCTCTTGTCTGCCAAGGATAGAGATTTAACTCGGGATTCCATCGAAAGTTTTCTGGTTTTTCAATTAGATTATTATTAGTTGTAATGGCTACATCCTCCTTTACCCTCGTGGGGAAAGTCTTTGCAATATTTTTTTGTACTAAATCATTTAGAAACTTTCCTGTTGGTAATAATCCAACTCGTCTAGAGCCAATACTATTCTGAATACAATTACTCTTTAAAAAGGTCAAGCCCCTCTTTTCCCATTAGCTTGGCTGCTTGCTCCATTCTCACACCAAGCAGAAACCACTTTTCTTGCTCCCTCTTGATTTGAACAAGAAAGTAAATATGGTATCCAATGAGCGCAACAATTAGTCCGGAACAAAAAGCCATGACTGGATTTTCTAGAAACATCCCACTCTCCTCTCGTTCTCCTATAATTTCCATAGATACTCGCAAAAAGCTATACTACTACACATATAATTGTACACATTTGATGAGACATTTTTGTCTCATGGGTATAATTTCTAACGCAGACTCACTTAATTTACCCTCTCACTATCACTTATTCCTTTTCAGCATCTACAAGACATAAACTCACTTTAATTTCTGAATCAATTTCATTATTTCAGTATCCGCAGGACAAAACACGTATTGGGATATTTCATCCGGTGTTATCCACTTCAAATCATTATGCTCTAGCAGCTGTGGTACACCTTCTACAATCGTACAATTAAACAAGGTCAAATTTATTGTGGTATCCGGATATTCATGTATAACCTCGGCGAAAATATCGGCTGGAGATATTGTGATCGACAGTTCTTCCTGGCATTCTCGAATAAGCGCCTGTTCTTTCGTTTCACTGGATTCCACCTTGCCGCCCACAAATTCCCAAAGCAGGCCTCGCGCTTTGTTAGCCGGACGCTGGCATATCAAAAATTTATCTTTATCCCATATCAGGGCAGCTACTACTTCGGTCATATATTTTTCCTCATTTCGTCAATCCAAAGTCATATTGTAAATAATCCGGAAGCTCATTTTCCATTACAACATCAAAAAGATAGGTGCCATTTGTACCTTCCGTTTTTCTCGCATTTGTCAGCGTTCCCTTCCCTACATAGGTGAATGGAAGGACAATTCCATTCTCGCTGGACACCTTTCTGATAAACAGGTGAGCAAACTTACTACTGTTCAGTTTAGAAAGATCGTTCTTCGGCAAATGAGTCCTGGATTCCCATTGGAACAGGTTGGCTTGCAAAAACTTGTCCTTATAATTTAGGCGTTCCTCTACAGACGCATCCTTTTTAAGGGATGCAAAAATAACCACATAATCGTCATAATAATATGTACCCACCTGATTAGCACCCGGATTTTTCAGTAGTTTCAGCTGCACTTGATCCATTCGGTAATTCTGCCACAGCTTGAATTCTGTTTCTTCGCCTTTTTCGACAGTGTATCGGGTGATACCATAATCAAGTAGATCGTTAAGATATTCTCTGAACTGGTCATCTATCGGAACATCTAGCAATAATTCGGAATCGCTTACTGTGACAAACTTCAGAAACTGCAATGCGTGATTCAATTCATTACGGTTATAACCAGCTATTCTTTCATCAAGTATTGTGTTGATAATATCCCTACTGCCTACCCCATCGAGAATGCAGCATACAATCTCATATTCATGGGGTCTGACCAGGGGAAGCAACCCCGAAAGATAATTTGCAAAGTCAATTTGTACAGCACTAAAAATTGGGAGGTTTTCTTCTCCAATACCTCGCAGAAAATTGTAATAAGAGCAATTCTTCTTACCCAGCATTTTTACGCTCATAAATCGAATTAAGTCTGGTGCACAATCATTATTAAGATAATCCATATGCTTGGGATAAAACTCAGAGTTTATATATTTCTTAAAGTTGTAATAGTCCTGTTTTAAATACTTGATACTATTGAAATTCTCCTTGTCGATATACTCCAGGATTGCTTCTTTACTAAGGTCATCTATATTGATTACAACTCCACAATCAGATAAGCCAAGTGCCACAAAATTATCCCCCACCATAGAGGCCATCAGACGCTTTTCCACGACGAAATTCTCGGCTAAACTTGAAAGTGCAAATGCAATCTGTACACTGCGTTTATAGCTGTTTCCGATAAAGTCAAGCACCGTAACGAATTCCTTATTATCATATTTACGAAGACCGCGACCTAGCTGTTGAATAAAAATCGTGGAGGATTCCGTCGGTCGCAGAAAAAGCACCATGTTTACACCGGGAATATCAACACCCTCATTGAGAATATCAACAGTAAACAGAATTTCAAGGTCGGCACTGTCGCTTTGCAAATCATTATAGGCACGAATGCGCTCCCCTATATCATTTTGCCCCGTTAAATATGCCGTCTTGTAATGCTCACTCATGGCTTCACACATCATTCTTGCATGAGTGATATTTCGGCAGAAGGCGAGTGCTTTAAGTTTACCTTGCGGACGATGGCTCTCAATCTGTTGGGCAATAAAATCGCAATGTTCACTGTCTGCAAGCTGAGCGATCATGCGCCGTTCTTCAGAGGAACTTAGTCCGTAGTCTACAAGAGTATCGCGGATACCATAATAATGAAACGGAACAACCAAATCATTGATGATGGCGTCACGCAGTCGCAGCTCATAGGGAAGATTCTGATCAAATATCTCAAATGTATCCTGATTATCCATTCGTTCCGGTGTTGCCGTCAACCCAAGAAGGAACTCTGGCTCGAAATAGGAAATGATTTTCCTATAGGTTTCTGCGGTAGCGTGATGGCATTCGTCGACGATAATATAGTCGAATTCATCTTTGCTGAATAAATCCAGCGTTTTACTCATTGAAATATTAGTGGCAAATACAAAGTCCGCATCATATTCCTTGCTTGTGCCACTGTAAATGCCATATGAGACACTGCTGCCAAATACATCTTGAAAGGTTTCAAGAGATTTTTTTAAAATAGAACCCTCGTGAACAATATATAGGAGGCGCTTCGGATTAAAATTCAGTGCATCGTATGCCGCAAGATAGGTTTTACCGCTTCCAGCCGCTGCAACAACAAGGGCTCGGCTTGTTCCAACAGCGCGATAGCGGTTCAATTCTTTTAAAGCCCTGCGCTGCATGAAATTCGGTTTGATACTGGATGTAGATAAATCATAATCCATATCCCAACGTTCAATGGCAAAGTTCAGCTTGTTGGCATATAAATTGATAATCTCGCTGTTCAAGAGGTGAGTTGCTTGCCATTTATCCTCAAATTCGGCCATAGCTTGTTCGTAAACTTCAGAATCAAATCCTTCTCGCACGACCAAATTCCACTCGATGTTCTTAAGCAATGCATATCGGGTAATGTTTGAGGAACCGACAACCAGTTCACAGCAGTCGTCAAATTGAAAAAAATAGCCTTTTGAATGATATCCGAGGGTAGAGTAACCAGTATCGTGAAAGCACTCATAATCCAAATGACACTCAAAATTTGGGCATCTGCCCATAAGAGAGTGAGAACTTTTCAGTGACTCGATATCCGTAAAGTTTTGATAGGTAGAAGTTATAATACGCCCTTTGCAGCCACGCTCTACCGCTGCCTCAATATCTTTAAACAGTAAAACCAGGCCAGCCTTCTTGATAAAACTAACCGAAAAGTCAAAGGACTTGCAATGGCGCAGGTTATCCTTGATTCTATTCAGAAATGTGGTCTCCGTATAGTTCGTTAAGAATTGATGGTGCATATCCTGCTCCTTATAATTCGCAAGTTACTTCTATTGCTGTAAGCACACAGGTGTTCAGCCTTGGTCTACTCCCAATATATGTACCACGGCAAGGCTAGTGTAAAGAGTCAAACAACGTCACACTGCGCCTTAAATGAGCATATTGATCAGAATAGCAAGCCCAAGTACTATGCTTGACCCAAAACCTATGAAACATATTGTTCTGAATTTTTTGGTGATAGTAAATGACTCCTCTTCCCGCTTTCGAATCTCACTAATCTCGTCATATAATTTTACTGTATCAAGTTTTTTCAATTCCTCTATGTTCTTGCTTATATCGTTTTGTCTTTCCTCAACAACTGACACAAGCTTGCCTATTTCAGCAATATATCCATCCTGTTTTTCAATCGCTTCCGAAGTGAGTTTCGAAAATTCGCTGGCAACTTGCCTCACTAATTTATGATTATCCTCTAACTCGGCCTTTATACTTTCTGCTCCTTTAACTGTGGTATCGGATAACATCTTTACCAACTCGTTCACCAAATCTTCCAATCGCTTTTCAATGTTTGATTGAGTCAGAGAATATTGATCGTCAATTTTGGTTATTCCCTGCTGGACATAACTATCGATGTCGGTTGCTTTTATATCAAGTATCTCAAGCTTTTGCTTTATATCATCGGTGATCTGCTTCACGTTGTACTCGGTTAGTTTTGATGTCTTTTCTGCAGAGTCAAACAATGCCCTAAGAGAATCACTAAGTGATTGATTTGATCCTATCACCGCTTCTACCTGTTCTTTTGCAGATTTAATATCACGGAGTTCATCTTCAATTTGACCCACCACTTTGCTTATTCCAACTGCATAATCATCTTTCATTTCCAAGTACCCATCCTTTCACTTATCTGTTACCTCATTATTTATTGACAATATCTATTCTTGAATCCTTGCAATATTGCAAGGTGTGCTTTTGCCATAATTTCTTCTTTGGTTTCTGATAAATTTGCTAAATCGTACTGCTGAGGAACACTCCAAATTGCGTTGTGAAACGATTGATAAAAGTCCCAAAACTCCTCCTTTGATTCTGCCTTCTCCGCAAAAGAAAGTATTCCTTGTTTATAGTCTTCTTTAAGCTCGTTTTCTAATGATGCATTGTTATTGATTCCCAAGGCCACTAAACAGAAAAAGTTGAGTAGTGACATTACTGGATTATATTCTGTCAAAGCACGCCTTATTAACCTGACTGCACCTTGAAGATGTTTCAAATTGTCAATCGGTGTGCCGGATCCACCTACTAAGTCATCATTTATTACTCTCATATACTTTTTTACTATATGAAAACTGCTTATTTTTCCTCTATCTGTGTCAATAGTTAGCGAAAACGGTTCTCCTGTATCTGCGACATAATCCTCATTTGCATATTTCGAATTAAAATAATAGTATATAAAGTCTTTTAGATCTTCATTCACTTCCTTCCAATCTTTCGAGTCATCAAGTCCTTGCAGGCAAAAGAGCCTCATATCATCAATGGCTCTCTTGCGCTTGACTGCTATTTTGCTATACACAAATTCTGTCAAATACCCTAGGCACTTGTGAACTTCATTCTGCCCCTTATAATTCGGTACATCTTTAATTAATTCGCTTGCTCGCCCTTCTGAGTAATATCTCATTAAGAAGTGCTTCAAACCATCATAATAGGCTCTATCCTCCTTACGAATCATCACAATCCTGAATCTATGTGTCATATAATCTTGTGTAAAATCGTCTATGAAGTTTATGGAGCACATGCGGTATATTGCTTTCGCAACATCTGTGTAGTTATCAAATAATTTATCATCTTCACTGTACGGTATATAAGCTATAATTTCTGTACCCACATCAGCAGCCAAAACGACTTCCAATAAATTCTGGTTTCCCAAATTTTCAGCCATATTGCTTTTCAAGAACTCGTCATTTAATACCTCAGTCGCTGGCTTGCTGAGTATTCTATTCATTGCTTTTTTCTCTTCAATATCCCCTTTGAAGCTATTATTATAAAAGTACATTACATTATTGTAATCCGGGTTAAAATACTTCAGGTTCTTTGTCGGCAACTCCATTCCCAACTCATCAAAAGTTTCTTTCAAATCATCATAAAGTTTAAATTCTCTCGCTTCATTGGGAAGGTCCTTCAATTTACACCCCAAAAAGTTATTGCATTCATTGTCACTACATTCTCTGTATGCAAATATTTTGTTATTATGTGCACATGTGATCTTAACCAGATCACTCTCTGGGGTAAACAACTCAAACATATCATCTTCTATTTCTATTCCATAGTGATGCAGTATAGATACCAGCTCATCTTGCTTAAACCATTTATTTCTCAACAATGCTAGCGGGAAGTCATTTTTCATATACTTCCTGCTGATTCGCGCCAACCTATAATCGGAAAAAAGAATAGTCGCTAATGCTATTTTTCGATCACGCCCAGCGCGCCCTGCCTCTTGTACAAACCCTTCCAGAGAACTCGGGTAATTCATATTTATGGTAAAGCGAACATTCGGCTTGTCTATACCCATCCCGAAAGCCTTTGTTGCTACCATGAGAGGAAGTTCATTGTTTCTAAATCGGTCGAGATTTTCTAAAGACTGTTTATCAATCTGATCATTATCGGATGCTCCAACAAAGGTTCCCACCTTACTTACAGTCTTTGAAAGTGCATTTGCATTTTCAGCTACTGAAATTCCTGTGGTTTTCCTATGAAGACAGAATACGATTCCTGCTTGTTCATATGTTTTCTTATCTTTAAACATATCCTCGGAAATACTACTCCTGATGTCTACATCATCAAAAGAGTCTTCTATGTTATGTCGTTCGCGAAAATCTGTTTTTATTCTATCAATACTTTCGGGTTCCTTAAGTTCATTTATTTTTTGAGGAATTTGTCTGATGTATTGAGGCAGCATGGCCTTTTTCATATCACCAGCTTTCCGGGCATCCCATAAGCTAATAGCGCGGGGCAAGCGTTTATCGACTTGCTTATTTTTATCGTAATTCGCATCAAGTGGATATTCTATGGGGACCCTCTCCACTCTATATTGCAGTTCCAGTCTATCTGTGTTTTCATATCGGACCACTGTATCTGCATCAAGTGGATATGCACCGTTCCCGGATAATTCACGTTCTACGTCTGCCAAAACATCAAAAGATGCCGTTGCTGTTAGCCCCAATAACGTAAGACGTTTTTCTTCATCCTTTGCGTAAACGTAGTTGTACATATTTCGTCCCAGATGAAGGTATGAAAACCTGAAGTCATGACCCCACTCCGATACACAATGAACCTCATCAATAACTCCATATGAAAAATATACATGCATGTCATGCATGTTTTTCAATTTTTCTCTGAAACTGTATATACATAATCGCTCAGGGGAAAGAAAAACAAACTGTAATTCAGATGCTTCCATTTGCTTTTCACGGCGACCTTTTTCATCAGAATCTAACGAAGAGTTGATATAGGTGCACGTATCGATACCCATGTTAAGTAATCCATCATACTGATCTTTCATTAAAGACCTCAACGGGTCGATCACAAGGGTTACTCCCGGTTGCATCATACCCGCAAGTTGATAAGTTAATGATTTTCCTCCTCCCGTTGGAAGCAGTCCTATCACATTTTTGTTTTGTAGTGCCCGATCCAATATTGGAATTTGCCCCGGTCTGAACTCTTTCTTTCGAAACAACAAATTAAGGAAGTATGTTAAGTGTATTTTTGTGTTATCTGATTCTTCAAAATCACCCATTCTACTTTTAATTCCTAAAGTCAGATATTCGATAGTATCAGATGTGTAAATATATCTTTTACTTCTAATTTTTTCTGATGATCTGATAACAAAGTAGCAGTTGTTTTTACATATAAATTCGCTGAAAAAATCAATACCGAATTCAATACTTGACAATACCGACACATCTAGCACAAGATCATAAGTTTTCCTTTTTATCGACGTGGTTACTTTCGTGAATGTTTTCACTCCCATGTGTAACGGAGAATTCTCCCACTGCTCCTCACATATGATATCAAGGTTTAGCTTCGGTAATTTTACGTCCTGATATTTCACGCTTAAAGAAGAAATATGGTCAAACATATTATTCAAGTCCGAAAAAGCCATTGCCCCACACGGGACATCCCTCTCCCGGATGAGAATATTCCACGACTCCTGTTCCAGAGAGAGAACCCCCGTCATCAGTGCTTCTAAAACTGTTTTTTGGATTCTTGCAATTCCAATAGGTGAATAGTAATGAGCCTTAATTTCTTGCTTATTTTTAGGCAGGTTATTATGATACTCAATCTCTCCCAATTCGCCATATAATAATGTATTGCCAAAACAAGAAAACACATCTTCAATAAAAGGACTCGTCCTTGCTGGCAATCCTCTCGTGATTATGTTGTTCAGCACAGCCAATATCGGATGCACATCGTCATACACGCAAGCGCCCAAGTCAAATGGAGCAGCAACCTCGAAAGCCATTATAGTCTTCCACCGAGCAGAATTTTCTTTCGTTAGTTTTTTTCTTTCCTTTCGAACGCAATCCAACTCAGCTCCGGCAAAAAACTGAACAGGGGGAAAGTATTCAATTTGTATTACATAGCTCTTGCCAGTGACATACTCAAATATCAGTAACTGAATAGTGTAATTACATTTAGCGTTACGAAAATGCCGCTCTTCGCGCAATATATCAATTTGATTCTCACTCTTCTCTATGTCTGCCAAAGTGTCTGATTCAGCAAAATACTTATAAAAAGCTTTAATCCTATGGTTATTCGGGTTTAACGGACCAATACATATAAAATAGTGTTTCCCTCTGGCACTTGCGTCTATCGTTTGAGCTAGTTGTTTAAGGCTAAACCCTTCGACATCTAAAATATTTGAAAAAATATGGATAGTTACCGGAGTGTCTGTAGTAATATCCTCCATGACTACATCATTAAGATACTTGTTAATCGGTGTGATATCTTCCACTCCATATACACTTGTATGTAAAACCGCATTTTCCAAAGCCAATTTTGAAGGTTCAATCAAAACAACTTTTTTGATTTTATTCGCGAATCCGTGTTCCGCAAGGTAATCAAACATACATACTGTGCCCATACCTTGCCCACATCCCCAGTCAATTATTGAGTAATCATCGCGGACTATATCTTTTAATAAATAGAATCTATCCAATGAGTCATTCATCTTTGCCTGATGCATTTTCCCGTAATAATAATTGTAACACCATAGCTGCTCTTCGCTTTCGAGAATAGCGGTACCACGCCTTAGGCTTTTGAGTAGACCCCTTATCTCCTGCATTGAGAAATTTGTAGTCAGCGAGTGACAAGCTATCTCTATTACCTTGCTATAAGATGGCTTATTTAGTTTTTTCAACTCTTGTTCATATTTCGTCATTATTTCATCCCACCCAGATTAACTTTAAACATCAAAAGAAATTTGTTCGCTACCGGTCACCATCTTAAAGGACCTATCCCTATTATCTCCACGCCCCCTATGATCTGTCAGGCGGTCTAATTTCTCGTTAAAAGTCCCACAGAGCATAGAACTATTAGGATCATGTTTCGTGGTGTTCTGAGTGAGTTCAGATTCGCTTGATGTTGCATAACAATACCTACATCCATTCTTACACGTGTTCGGCCAGCCGATATCGATGCTCTCTACGCATAAGCATTCTTTTCTTTGGCTAGCATCCTTTTCCATCTCTTCATATTTTTTTTTGTTACGTGACAGCTTGCAACCGTCTAGTTTCTCAAATATCCTGCTGTCGACACATCTTGAATGCTCAATTCCGTATTTCTGTAAATCAATTTTCTCGGCGCATGTGTCAACATCCATTCCATAACCATGAGCAATTCCCGAAATTTTTTCGGCAAGAAAATTCTGTTGTTCAACACTAATCTCTGATGTTTTAAGAGAGCCATAAATACTCCTTCCACCAAAATTGTATTCGTCGATAAAGCTTATTGTGACCTTCTTTGTATAACCGTTTAAATTGGCTGCTATCTTACCAAACGCATTGATTTGGTAGTCAATAGAGTATTTCTCATTTAATAGTATTGGGTCATATCTCCAAATGATTCTATCATTGCCGATTTTCGAAGATAGTTCCTTGAACGTATTGATAATCTCATGCTTATCCGGCAAATTGCTTTCGACATCTTTGCCATACGGAGTAAGCGAAAATTGAAAGTAGTAACTATACTCCGAAAATGCATCCAGTCTTTCCAGCATTGGGGCCGGATCTTTTGTCCAAAATACAATTCCGTCTACTATATCAGGGCTTAAACTATACCGGCTAACTTGAGACTTATACATTGGATTGCGTACATCTACATAGCCTTCTTTTATACGATTTACGAGCCACTCACTATAATATTTCGGTATATCAGTTCTTCTACTGGCACTTATTATCATTACAAAGCCCCTTTCCGAAGTTATTGCTAAATCATAGCGAAAAATATGTCACAGGTACATCCCCAACTAAATCAATATCCAAATGAGGTTATGTCACCCCAAAGTCAATGTCTTCAAATGCTTTGGTAGGGATCCCACCACTATCAATTTCTTCTCTTTATCATATAGAAAATAGATTCGAAGAAGGTTTTCCGAATCGTTGCCCACCTTCAAATGAAGGTCCAGCACCGATTCATACTTCTTCCCTTTTTCATTTTCATAATACTTAATCTTATATTCTGCCGAATAGGCCTGAGGGCTCATACCTTTGATGGGTGTTACCGTGAACGGCCTTCCATAGCGTTTCGAACAGAGAATGTTTCTTTCTTCTTCCGTAATTTCACCAATCAGCTCATTGCGATATTCTGTGGCGAGAAATTCCAAGGCATCACATAATAACTTCATATCCACTTCGGCGGCCGGTGTGTTCTCGATGAGAGTAACCGCCTTGCTATGAAAAATTAACCTTCCAGAAAACTGCTCTTCAACCCATTGGGCAAGTTGAGAGGGTTTCGTAGGAGCACACAATTTCCTCACTTGAATCCGCAAAGCTTCATTTTCTTCCCTCAATAAATTGACCTTTTCTGCCAATTCCTCTATAGTTGCTTTCGAGTCTTTCGCCTTTTCATTCATTTCTTCCAACTCTTTTATCCGGTCCAACAACTTCCCGTTTTCTCGATTTAACTCAATATTCTCCTGCTTTCGAGCACCTCTTTCTTGTGCAATCTTTTGATCCATAAGCCGCTGATAGTCCTCTAGCTCCCGAAGTAAAACTTCCTGCATTTCTCCCTTTTCCCGTTCACTAGATAGAATCATCTGAAGTTCTTTCTGTTTTAACTCTCTTAGAAACCGGACATCCCCATAAGATATGGTTTTTCGCTTCAAATATTCTTGAATATTGCTTGTAAACAGCCGGAACAGCAAATCTTTCTTCTCGCATAAATCCTTGTATCGATAGGTTTCTCTATGCCCACCAAATAGGGGAGGATAATAAATTGCGATACCACCTTCCTCTAGTCCGGAATCCCAGCCGGAGGTAAAGTCTCCGTAAAGATTGTGGGGCAAGAAAAAAACATACCCGTACCCCATAATCGGTTCCGCAAGTTCTTCAACCGATACAGGCAACGGGTAATTCTGTAAACATCCAGCTAATTTGGAGGAAATATCAGAGTTGACCGTTAGATTTCTGACATAGCTATCCTCTCTTCTAAGGATCCCTTTACTATCTTCCGAAGTCAATACTGCATTTGTGCTAGGTTCTGCACACACAAGGATAGGAAGACTACGTTCTTCCGACAGAATATAGCTTTTCAACTTACTGATATGTCCCAAGGAGTCTAAAGTATATGGTTTCTCAGTAATACGATACTTATCTTGCTCCAGTCCTATCAGAGCATTTCTGGCCAGTCTTTTGACCACACCTATACGGAAGACCTCGCAAGGGATTTCTTCATTCTCCAACTCGGACACTTGAATATTGATGCCAATTTCTACCGTGTTTTCTTTCATAGCAAGGCCAATGTTGGTAAAAAACAACCGACCGGGAGCCGGAGGCCTCATTTGCGTTTCCCGACCAGGGTTAGGTCCTAAATCCGGTTCCACCAGCTGCATAGCCCAGCTTCCTTCTTCTTTCAGATAACAAGTCTCCAGCATATATCCGCTATCTATCCGAAAAGAACGGACTTGATCTGTGTTAAAATTCTTGTATTCCAAAGGATCCGGCACTTTTATTTCTTCTGGAACGTCAAGAGCTCGAAACCTCTCTCTAAGCCAACTCATCACCTCTAAAATGACTATTTTAAAAGCATCTTCTGGCGGGGTTTGGTTATTACTAGTATGTGCATGAAGTTGATATGTGGAATACACCACATTCTTCATTAACATAAAAGGTTTTCGGGTTTTTTGAAGTTCGGGCATGTTCATATCCTTTCAGATATTTAACTACGGTCACTTTTTTGAAAAAGCTAGCAATACATCATTGCATTCCCTTATTGAGCTACCCTTACTCCTCTACACTGTCTTTATCAGAATCTGGTTCTTTCAACTCTGAAAACTTCTCAGCCATTGTTGGGTTCCCACGGGTCAATTTCTTGATTGTCACATCCTGCGCTTTATCATTTGCAAGCCTTAGATTGCGATCCGTCCCCAGAAGAGCCTCTTTTGTCTTCTGCAGATGATCGATGGATTTGTCAATCTCATCTATCGCTGTTTGGAATTTTCTTGAGGCAAGGTCATAATTCCTGCCAAAGGCTTCCTTGAAGTTATCCAGCTCATTTTCAAAATTAGCAATATCTATATCCTGAGCCTTTATCAAAGCAAGTTCCTGTTTGTATTTCAGTGAATTCTGAGCTGCATTTCTTAACAAAGTAATCATGGGGATGAAAAACTGCGGCCGAATGACATACATTTTAGGGTAGCGATAGGAAACATCCACAATACCACCATTGTACAGCTCATTATTGGGTTCTAACAAAGAAACAAGAACCGCATACTCACAACCTTTTTCGTTTCGGTCTTTATCCAACTCTCTGAAAAAGTCTTCATTCTTTTTCTTAGTTGCGGTCTCATCACTTTCGTTTTTCATCTCAAACATGATTGAAATGAATTCTATCCCATCACTGTCAGCTTCGCGGAAGATAAAGTCTCCCTTGCTTCCGGTTCTGGCATCATTGTCCTTTTCAAAATAGGCTGCTGGGAATGCAGCGGAGCGAATCTTATCAAACTCAATTTCACAATGTTTTTCCAGTGTTTCGCCAACCATTTTGGTCGACAATTTCGCCCTCATGTCCTTTAAGCGCTCAATGGTATCATCACGATCTTTTATCTGAGTTTCATACTTTTCCTTTAATGATGTTTCCAACAGCCTCTTCTCAGCCTCCTTGGCCTCAATATCGCGTTTTAAATCATCCCGCTCTTTTTCAATGGCATTCAGCGCCTCTTTGAGTGCCAGTTGCTTGGAAATATCTGCCGATTTTAACTCTTCATGCAAACGAGCAATCTCCGCATCTTTCTTGGAAACCTCGTCCTTAAGCTCTCCCGTTACGGTTGCCTTCACAAGTTCTGAACTTGACTTAAGCTCCGCCTGAAGACGTTCAATTTCCATATTTTTCATGGAAGTTAATTTTTCCATTTCATTGGCAATCTTAGCCTCTGCCAGCTCAATAGCCGTCCTTTTGTCCTGTTCCGCAAGAGCTAGCCTCTCATTCAGCGCTTTATCAAAAGCCTCATTACGAACTTGATTTAGAATATCTGCGTAACCGGCTTCATCAAGGCTAAAGACTTTTCCGCAATTCGGACATTTAATTTCATTCATATCTGCAAAGCCTCCGTTTCACTAGGTACCTTGATTATGAGAATAGGATTGTGCCTTCTCTTCTGCCTCATCGCAAAATCATATAGCTGAATCTTCTTGTTTAGCGGAGCCAAAACCAGGCCAGAATATTCATTTTTTATATGTTTCCTCATGCAAAATAGCCCGAGTTTGACCAACTGATGTAAGTTTGCCAATTTCAATACCTCACGTTAGTGGGAACATGTCAACCCTTTACCATTTTCACCACATCAAGTACATTTTTACCGAATTTCAACATAACACCGCCAACAGCCAACACGCCACCAGCCGCAACTTTCCTAGCCTTGTCTGTTTTGTCTTCATGCGCTGCAAGGCATCTTACACAGTATTTCTCAGTATCGTCCGGCAACTGTGTATAACAATCTTTGCATACATAGACCAGCGGATCTCCACATTTTGAACAAAATCCATCTGTTTCTTTATAAGTAATTTTCTTCTTATGAGCTTCACATGCCTCATTTCCACACCCTTTGGTTTTTCCCATCACTCATTCTCCTTCAAAATTCCAAGATAAATCGTTTTTTCTGGTGCATTTAATTGCTTGTTGAACGACGATACATCGAGTTTTAACTTAGCTCTTGACTTCCATATACCCTCTTCTGTTCCGGTATCTGTTGTGTCACATTGGGCAAGCAAATCCGCATTCTTCGCTATAGTATTATCAATGAATTGAGAATACTCATTGAGAACAGTTGACATGGCGGCCAATTCATCCTCGTTGCAGTAGATTCCGGCTCGAACCATTGTGGCCTGATGAATAAAGGAAAATGACTGATTAATGCTATTCATTCGGCTATCGAGCAGGTCTACACTCTTTCCTTTACCAATCTTATAATCACCATCGGCAAGATACTTGATGTCTGACTGCATTGTAAGTCCAAGTTGGAACCTTGCCTCCGAAAGCGCTCTTAAAGATTGTGCAATCAATGCCCTTTTCATTTCTGGATTATTTGTATTTCTGGCTTCTAAGTACAATGTCAATCCACTATAATACAATCCGATTCTGTCATTTTGCTGGCCTTGTATTACTTCTCTAACACTGTGGTCTATGATAGCGATCTGGTCAGCAATCTGCTGAACTTGTTCTTGAAGTGCCTTCATTTGCAGTGCATTAGCCATCTGGATTGGATCGATACCTTTTCCTAAGACTTCTTTCTTTATCGGTAACTTCGAACCATAGTGACCATTAGCCTCTCGAACCTGAGCGAACATTTTACCCGAGTTTTCTGTTGTTAATTTAATCTTGCCACTTTCAATGGCCTCCAGTGTGTTCTCAGTTGCATCAACAACATACCTATAACCCTTCTTCGTTGCTTGATACGCTTGTGTTACCAACGGCGATTCTTTCGCAACTGCCTTAAAAACATTCCCGGCCAAACATTCCGCTTGAGCTAGTTTAAGTTTAAGCCCATGTGATAAAAGCTCTACGGGATATGCTGCTTCGTAAGGGGAAATTTCATCTAAATTGGCACTCACAAAATCCATATACGCATTTTCACTCTCCATACTTTTATTCATTTACTCCTCCTTGTTATCTTTCAACTTCTAAATCGCTTATATTAGTACCCTTGCATGATTGCTCTACTTCTTTCATCCTTGGAGATTGTTTCTAACCAACGTTTCCAGTCAAAATCAAAATTCCATTTCCAAATTATTTGGCAAAACAGGATTTGAAAAGACATATACACCTTATAAATCGGCGAAAGTTAGCTGCTGAGGTTCTACGGGAGGTTCCTTACTTAATGAATTCGCAGAAAACCAATCATAAATATTAACGCTATTGTTTTCCAGTACTTCTCGAGTTATCTCATAAACGTTTTCATTCCTTAACAAAGCAGCATTACCTTTCGTGTTATCACTACTGCTTCTTACAAACAAAGGCGCATAATTTCTCTTTAGGTTTTCAATAGCCCCAGCCCAAGTACCACCTTTTTTGTAGTCCGAAGAAACAACAACACTAAAATCAGAAAGAGAATAGATATATTTGTTTCTTTCCATTGCTACATAAGTCTGAAATGGCATATCAGGCCTGTATGATGATAAGATGACAGACTGCTTTCTTATGATGGCGTTTCTAGTATCGCTATTTCTAATCTTTTTTTCTAGACTATCTGCAAGAAAAATAACGGTGGTCCCCTCTTCGTTATTAGCAACCTTCTCAGCTATTGAATCAACGCCCCTTGCTCCACCGGAAATAACGTTTAATCCATCGTTGGTGCAACGCTTTGACAAATCCTGCGTAAATTCTATCCCTGCTTGGTCAATATTTCTAGAACCTACAACCGCGACACCCTTATTTGATAACAATCTTAAGTTCCCAGCATAATACAATACTGGGGGCGCGTACTTTTTCAACTTCATTTTTAATGCCAATGGATACTCGGAGTCGCTTCTAGTTAGTGTGAAAATACCTTTTTCATTTAATGCTGATAACTCAACACCAAATTGTCCGGCGCGGGATAGAAGCCTTTCTATCCTTTCTATGTCGCCTCCTGATAAAAACAGTTTATCTTTTACATCTGGTTTTGAAACATCAAATAGCTTACTCGGTGTAAAACCATTTTGTACCAGTTTCTCTGCTAGTTTAAACCATTGTAAAACAGTGAATGGTCTTGTTTCATCCCCTATCCTCTTTAATGCCAAATCTGTACATAAAAGTAGTACTGCATAATTATCGTCTGAAATTCCCAAATTATTCGACCCCCCTCATCCCAGCAGTTGATGCTATAGCAAATGGATACACTCGTTTAGCGCCTCTTTGCAGGAGCAGATAACTGCACACTGTAAATGTCCATTTCGAGTCTACCATATCATCAATCAATAAAATATTTTTATCACAGCATGCCTCTTTCACCTTGAAACTATCTAGTGCATTTTGGCATTGATATACGCTATTTTCGAGCTCTTTCTGCTGTTTAGTGTCTTTGATTTTTTCTATTAAATCCAAACATGGAACATTTAGTTTGTCTGCCACTCTATAAGCAAATGATTTCACAAGCTCCGGTTTACTTAGAGATGGTATATATGCGATAGTGATGTTCTCAAGTATCTCATTAAGCCAAGTATTTATTAATTCTACACTAGCATCCACAAGTTCATCCCTAAAAAAGCCGTTAACATACTTATCTTCGTAAATATATTTCCCCCACCCAGCATCTCCATAAGCACATAAGGCTCGACCTTCTTCCATCTGTTGGTCTCTATTTATACCCTTGATCGTTTCCGCCATAATTCCCGCAGGCCATTGTTTTCTTTTTTCTATTTCAATAAATTCGCCCTTCAAAAACTTTACTGCTTCTAAAATAAGCTGGTGATTTGCCTTTGTGGGGAAAATCTCATTACCTACACATATAGCGCATTTGCCGCATTCTTTTGCATATGGATCATCAAGTTTTTCTGCTATAAATTTCATATAACAGCTATTCAAGTTGACAAAATGATGCATTTCCTCAAGTTCTTCATATCTACGATTTGTAATCATTTCACTCTTACTTAAATCTGGATTCCATTCATTAATGCCCCTATAATATTTCCCGTTTCTATCCTTGCTTACTATATTTTCAACCTCTAAGTATCTTATACATTTCTCCAGGCGATTTTTGCGAATGTTTAGCAACTTTAAGAGGTCAAATATACCCAAACCTACTTTCGACGAATCCAGTGTAGACATAACTGTGCTCATTTCTTTTTGTGTTGGGAAAGCGGTATTAATAAAATATTCTTGGATATCATCGTCCTCAAGTCCATTTAGTAATATGGCATATGCATTTATTAATCTTCTCCCAGCCCTACCAATTTGTTGATAATAGGACACAATGTTACCGGGCCTTTGATAATGAACAACAAATCCAACGTCTGCTTTATCATAGCCCATTCCTAGTGCTACCGTAGCAACCAAGCACTTAATTTCGTTATGCATAAACTTATTTTCTAGTGATATCTTTTCCTCAGTTCCTAATTTACTTGTGTATGCCCAAGCATCAATGTTATTTTTTCGCATCCATTTACTAACCTTATAACAATCAGCTATAGTTAAGCAATATATTATACCCACTCCGGGAATTTGAGGAATGTTTTCCACAATCCATGCCATTCTCTCTGCTTGATCTTTCAACTTAATTACTTGTAATGTTAATGATTCTCTTACTAATGGGCCTCGGCAAACCTCAATGTTGCCCAATTGAACTACAATATCCTCAATCACTCTCTGATTTGCTGTTGCAGTGGTTGCTATGACAGGAACATTGGGAGGAAGAGTTTTAATTATACTAGTAATCCTCCTATAATCAGGCCTGAAATCATGGCCCCAATCAGAAATGCAGTGTGCTTCGTCAACAACAAACATCCCTATACCTTTTGAAATATAGGACATTAGCTCATTGATTCGTTCTCTATTTGCCAGTTGCTCCGGCGATATTAATAAAATGTCACAAGCATCATTTTTCAGTTTGTTTTTTACTGACTGCCACTCCTCAACGTTCTGGCTATTAATGCTTTCAGCGACTATATCAAGATTAGATGCACTTTCTATTTGATTTCTCACTAGAGACAATAATGGACTTATCAGAACAGTGGGACCTTTGCCTTTACTCCGGAGTATTTTTGTCGCAATAAAGTATACAATGCTTTTACCCCATCCCGTTTGCTGTACTATTAATGCTTTTCTGTTTTGCAATGCTAAATTTATCGCCTCCCACTGTCCTTCCCTGAAAGTAGCCTGTTGCCCAAACATTTGTTTTATGTAATATAAGGCATCATCGTACATAATTCTATCTCCATTCCTATAGCATGGTGACTGTTTTAATCTTTGTATTCACTTAGTCCAATATTTCGGTCTATAATTAATTTATAATCTTTGCTTCGATATCCAGCCCCATGCAGACAATATTCCACGGAAGAATTTAAATATGAATTTTGTAAATCCCTTGCTTTAAGATTGTCTGATATAAACTACAAGAGAGTAGACTCAAATAGAGTCCCGAGAGTTCTATAATTAGTAATAGGCATTGTTTTCATCATAAAGGACGTATATTTCTACAGCCACTTCTCTTTTCACTATCATATCCCGTGCACCCGTAAAAAGCTTCTTCCCCTTTGTTTTTTACAATCATATACCCATCTTTGCATTGATCGCATTTATATATATCATGAAGGTGTATTTTACTGTTTGTCATAAAATCACATACTTCTGGCTCGTTGGTACACAAATACAAGCCCATTCCATAATTCTTATTAAATTCATACTTTAGGGGATATCCACACAGTGGACATCTCAGACGGAATAAATCTACCGTCTCCATATTAAGCTTTGTGGAATGCTTAATTTTATAGTCATTTATCAATTCAATTAAGAACCGAGAGGGCTTCCTTTGTGGTGTAAGTATATAAACTCGATTCTTTGTTCGCGTTAGTGCCACATAAAATAGGCGCCTTTCTTCTGCAAAGGGCATAGAGGTGTCTTCAAACCGGACAAGCTTCATAATCGGGTCGTCTTCCAGTTGACAAGGAAAACCAAATTTTCCTTCAAACATATTTAAAATTATAACGTTATCGTATCCTAAACCTTTTGAACTATGTGCAGTCATAAAAGTCAAGTTGACATTCGGAAATTTTACGCTTTGAATACGGTTTCCGGGTAACTCTGCAAAAAGATTGGTACGGCATAACTTATAGCTATCATAATTGTACCGTCCTATCATCAAGATAGATTGATTGAGCCCATACTCACCCACTATACGTTCAATGGTTGCCTCCGCAGCTTGTGCCATTGCGTAGTCAGGTTTTGAAGCATCGTCAAATTCTGTAAGCACGATGGGATTAGCCAAACTTTTAGGAGAAATTAATTTCTTCTGTATTTGTGATGTGTTCTTCTGTACAAACCCCCCTGCAATATCAATAAGCTCTTGAGAATTACGATATGTATGGGTGATTTTCATCTCAACCCCACTCCCCATTAATTCTAAGAAACGAGTAAAAAGGCCGATTTCAGAGCCGGAAAACGCAAAAATAGATTGCCAGTCATCACCAACCGCTACCACTTTGGCTCGAGTGATCTCGCTGAGCCTTTTTGTTAAATTAAAACGTTGCCTTGCAATATCTTGAAATTCATCGATGATTATATATTTATATGGCAATTCTAATTTTTGTCGTTCGATTTCAGAAAGGAAAAAGTGGGCGTCATTTATCATATCTTCAAAGTCAATACGGTTCTGGGCAGAAAGTTGCTGTTGATAATAATGATAAACCGGTTCCGCTATGTCCAAGAAAAGATGAGTCCTGGGATTATCTGTCTTCGACCTCAAAACTTCAAACCCTGATGCATCGTAGCCACAGGTCTTAAATTGAGCTATAAACGTGGTCAAAAACTGAACCATTTTAAAAACATATTTATCTTTGCTGGTTTCGGTAATTTTTTTGTAAACCTCAGAAAAATCCCGTTCTTTCAGAACAAATCCTTCGCTAGTCAGAACTTCTTTAAGATGCTCCGAAAGGGGTCGTTTATCCTTATACCAAGCCCATGTCTCCAACAAATTTGTTCCCATTTGGCCATGGAGTTTGCGCTTATCTTTGATCGAATTGTTATATTTTGCAATCTCCTGTTGAGTAAGTACAAAACTATAGCCACTCTCACTGATAGCATAGTGCTCCAAATATGCTCTATGCTCTCCTTGCCAGATAATAAAGTCGGGTGTGTATTTTTTTCTAGCGCCAGGAATGTCATAGGAGAAAACAGGTTCGTATTCATAATCAAGCCCATTCAAATACAAAAAATTAGCAATTTGCACCTCTTGAACAGACCTGAGATACTGTCCTGTAAGTGTCCGCATTGCACGCCCCCGCTGTGTTGCCACCTTCTTGACATATTCACCGGCACCGCTTTTCAAAGTTTCGTAATCCTGTGCTGCCTTCGCCAAATGATACTGATCCAGGTTATCATAATTCATAACATCGGAAGGTAAGTCGAAATAGTAGCCAAGAAACAATAGCAGTTTTCGCAGCAATTTTTTATCTTGAAAAACTTCCTTTTCCAACATTTTAAACATGATATTGTACGGAGAATAGTTTACCTCGGGAGGCGTATCACTAAACTTTCGTACAATATCGTAAGCAAAAGAATGAAAAGTGCAAATCTTCGCCGGGATGCCAAGGCCGGAGTTAATTCTTTCTTTCAACTCATCGATTGCCTTCCGAGTATAGGAGATGACTATGATATCTTCCGGTGGTACATTCTTCTTTTCGACCAAATATTTCACTTTGGCCGCCATGGTAGTAGTTTTTCCTGCTCCAGCACCCGCTACCAGAAGACAATAATCATCATCAGTTACTACCGCTCTCCTTTGCTCATTATCCAGCTTAATACCCGGATCTATCTCGTTCAACATTGTATCAAAATACGAGGAATTTTCTTCAACTATTCTATCTACATAAATAGAATTGTGATTTTCCACATCCTGTTTTATGGACTCACTGCGACGCAAGCAAATATTGAGAAGATCAAAATCCAGAGAGAACCGATGTGCATTTTCCTTGCAATAAGAATAGGCCCGCTTATCTTTTAATCGTTCCGTCCAGAACCCAAATAGAGCTTCAAGATTCTCTATTTCTCGCGACGTAATATAGTGATTGGAGTCAAACTTGTTTTGATAACTATGGTCAAATGCAATTATCGTATTGCGCAATTCTTTCAAGTCGATATCTTGTTTTTCCCCATCTCCATTGCCTTGAACCTCAGTCGTCAGAATTGAATCAAAAAAACTAGAAGGAAGCCCACAGTGGGGACATACTTCTGCACGATCAGAAATTTTGTTTTGACATTCAGGACAGGTGATTAAAGCCACAACCACTCCTTATCCAACACCGTAATTACTAAGATTTAGTACGAAATTCTAAATCTTGATACTATTTTCATCCCCACCGAAAGATTGCTACAATTTTCTCTGGGATGCCATCATTTTTAAAACTTGAGCATGGTATATACAGACTATTCACACCTGTGTTGTACGAAACTGAATCATATCTTACCGTATGTGTATGATTACTTATATGCTTCATGGTAATAATAATTTTCTCTTCTTTTCGTGTGGAAGATTTCCTAATATCTTCTTCGGTTAAAATCGGTTCTGAGACAAATTCTTCTGTATTCAAAATCGAAACGATAACTAAATCTGGTATCTCGTCCGGAACTCTCCACTTTTTTATGTAAAGTGTGCTCTTTTCGTCGTCGCCCTCATTAAAGGTAAAACAAATATATTGGGGCGTTGTTTTTTGTTGATTTGCAAAATAAATCAATTCATGCGCGTTAACCATAGTAGCTCTATGATCTTTGAGACCATATGCCTCCTCTCTATTCTGTACTAAATCAGTTTCTAGAGCTTTAACGAATGAGCTCCAGGATTAAACCTGTTTTTCTTCTTCTTTACAGTCTCTCATAGGCCTCTTTTACAATTTGAGCCATCAGCACCCTCCTTTTTTGCAGAAAATCAAAATAGTCCAGATTTTCGAATCCAATGGGAAGAGCATGTTGTTTGCAGGACCTTCTGTACTGTTCATCTCCCATCTTATTCTGGAATTCTGGTACATATTCTTGGGGATTCTTATCTGATATATAGATATTTGTGTTGTAGTCTAGATAAGTAAAGTTGGCAATTTGATTTCTGTCTCTATCTTTATCGATTCCGATTTTAGCCAAACAGTTTTTCGGGAATATATGATGCTTATCTACCGCATTTTTTGTTCCACTTGATCCAGCTAAGAACATCTGAGATATAGGTGTTGTGCTAAAAAGCATAGTGTTACCCAGAACAATTTGCGAAGCTAAATAGCCAAACCATGTTGGGGCAATTGCCGACGAGCTTTCTAGTTGCATTGGCAGCGTTATTTTAAAATAATCATCCGTAAAACGCGAATCCATTATTTTTTGCAGATACCTTTCTAACGCATCGGCTGTCTTTAGCTCTCTCATATCCGCAAATTGTTTTTCCACATCCGAATCTGTATTCCCTGTGTAAAATGAGGTAATTGTGGCCATAAAGAACCACTTACGGATGAGGCTTCGCAATCTCATCGAGTCCATATTATAATCATACTTAGCCACCAAATAAAGAACGTAGGTAAACACAATCGCATTGGTAGAAGCTATTAGTTTTTCGGAGATATAGCCAGCTTCCTTAAGGATGTTAAGATATCCATGCCAATTATTTAAGTCCAACACTTTTTGCATAGCATCCTTGAAAATCCCTAAATTTTTCTCTCGAATGTCCTCACTAACTATACCCGTCTGTAAATCCTTTCCCCTCAATATCATATATGCATATCGTAATCGGGCACGTTGGAATCCTACACCAACCACCATTCGAACGATGTGAGAAGGGTCCACTTCTATTAAATGATTAAATGAAGTCTTATCGGCCGGTGTCCGAGAATCTGCGCAAAATTTATCGATTTGATCTCGTCGCTCTTTCTCATATACGGAAATAAGCGTCAATATAAAATCGTTCTCGGTCAACTTTTGACCCGCTGAGTTTACGCGAACAAATATATCGGCCACATCCTCCTCGCTGGAGCTATGGGCAATCTCAAGCGATGGAATATGATATGTTTCTAGGTTTAGTAACTCGTTTATGTTTTCTTCTATTCTATTTTCCTCTTCGTCTGTCAGAACTTCTTCTCCACGTTTAAGACGGCTTCTATTCAAAGATTCTATATACTCTTTCCTAAATTTTACAGTGCCATTATTTCTCTTCGCAGCAAAGACTTCACTTATGTCTGGAATGTATTCCGGGCTATTTTGAATAGCCTGTGTCCAGACATCGAATTCTTTAGTAATCGGATTGTAGGAAATGCGTATTCTTCGTTCCTTAAAATTTCGATCCCTAACGTACATTCCATACATAGAAGCCACCAATGCGGTTAACCTCTGTTGCCCGTCTATTACTAGATCTTTAGGGACCTTATATGATTTCTCGCCAACTCCAATACTTGTTTTTTTATCTTCATAGTCAGTAGGCGATTCCCATAGCATTATGTATCCAATTGGAAAACCCTTCAGCATAGAGTCATATAGATCTCGAACCTTATTGTCTTTCCATACAAAGGGACGTTGGAGATCAGGCAAACCAATCCTCCCATTCCGAACATCACTCAATATATCGGATAGTTGTCGTGGTACACTCGTGTAAATTGCTTTGGCCATCTGTTGACCTCCTTTTTAATATACATTTTATTTGCAGAGAGACGTAATTCCAGATAATAATACGTGATTATCATTAGTGTGACGGACTCTCTTCATTAACTTCACTTCAAGCTCATCCTTGAACGAGTTCCCACAGCTTATCGTAACTACTCACCACATCATATTTTATGTCTTTGCCACTAATCGCACGAAAATGCTCTCTAGCGCAGTGAGCTTTTGCTTTTTCAATTTCTCTGAGCTCCAAAGAGGATATGTCACCTTTGGTTTCAGCAACAAAATAAATATGTTTGACTTTACCTTCGTAGAAAGCAATTGCCCAGTCGGGATTGTATTTTCCAACAGGTGTATCTATGTAGAATCCCTTTGGCAGCTTGACATATACTTCAACTTCCTCTGAATGTGTCTCCAGCTGATTAGCGAAGTCACGCTCATTGGTCGAATCATAAATTACATAGTCATACAAATGCCTTTTTGCTTCTATAACATTGACACCCAAAGCGCCTTTTTTGAGATCCGGTTCAGTAAATATCTTCGTGCTAAATTCAGACGTCAGCTTGTCGTAGCTAATATGTTCAATAATCGCAGTAGCTTTCTGCTCGTTGATAATATTTGCTGCCCGCAGTATAAACTCTTCAGGGTTATTTCCAAACTGGTCAAATATGGATTTTTCAATACCAACTAAAATCAAAACCACCGCTTTGCGTGTCAGTCCAGTTTCGGAAACAATCTTTCCAACGAGATCATACCGTACCGATTTGCTGGCCTTCATTTCCATATAAGAGGAAACCTCCTCTCGTGCCATATCCGCGGGAACAAATGCCCCTCCGGCTTGCAATTGAGCTTTGGATTCAATCTGTTCGGCTTGCTCGCCTTGCTCCACCTTGAAATATATCTTTGATACACGCAACCTGGAATTCAGCTCACTGATGGCTTTTTTTATCAGCTCATCCTCAATAAAGTTTACGGTATAGTAGCTTCGGCTGTTAATTCTTGACCAAAGTTCCTGGAAGGCGAGGCTATTCATTTTATCCTTATCGAGCATCAAATTGACTGTATTTTTACGGGCGTCCTCTGGTTTATTGATATTTGGATCGTAAATAGAATCCAGCACAGAGATTACTTCCTGTATTTGTCCAGATACTTCCTCTGGCACTTCAAGAGAACCATTTTGCTTTGCTTCATAATACTTTTCTGTCAGTTCACCGCATTTAATATAGCCATTCCTTATTAGACTCTCATAAATAATCAGTGCGGTACTTTCGCCAAATTTCTCTTCAAACAGTTTGGCTTGAACCTTGCAAGGGCGATCGGCAACTGCTTCTGCAATTTCGCTTTGCAATCCTTTTGCAAAACTGTCGTAGCTTTCATTGGCAATAACAGTCAGAACGTTGACATTGTGAATCTCTTCGTGAGAAAGGAAATTCTCATCCATTCGCTCACCAACTTGGTTTACAGAGAGACGCAAACCTCGTCCAACTTCCTGTCGCTTGCGAACATCGCTGCCACTTTGTTTCAATGTACATATCTGGAATACATTGGGGTTATCCCATCCTTCACGCAGCGCTGAGTGGCTGAAGATGAACCGGACTGGTTCGAGACGATCCAGAAGCCGTTCTTTGTCCTTCATAATCAAGTCGTAGGCATCAGCATCATCGGATGTACGTTCTTTCTTATCGCCAAGCTTACTGTCAATTATTCGACCGCTTTTCTTGTCTATTGAGAAATACCCAGCATGTGTCTGATCCACAGATATACTTTCAATGTATTTAAGATATCCCTCCGCCTCATCAACAGAAAGCTGCATATTTCCGACAATAGCCTTATATTCTTCTTCGAATATCTGAGCATAGGTGCCACCCGTGGCAATTCCCTGAGCATCGTATTGTCTATATTTTGCTACCTCGTCAATAAAGAACAAAGACAGTACCTTGATGCCCTTAGCAAACAATTGACGTTCTCTTTCAATATGGGAGAGTATGGTTTCTCTTATTTGAATTCGGCGCAACTGTTCCTCACTGACCGAACCAATCACATCACCTGCATACAATTTTTTACCATTCGTGAATTCCACAGATGAATCACGTCCATCAATACGTAAAATCGTATAACCATCTTTGTACTCAGCAAGTTCCCTAGAGTTATCAAAAAGGTTGTATCCTTCGGTGACGATCCTGGAAACCTTCCGAATACCTGTTTTCCCTTTAATGTCAAATTCTATTGTTGCAGTCGGATTGCCCTTAGAGAGGTTGATGCTCTGAATATAGATATAGCCTTCATTTGCAGTGCTCCCCGAAACAGAGATCCCCTTTACGGCGATTTTTTTAACAAGCTTTTTGTTGTAAGCCTCAAGGGCATCGAGGCGATAAATCATATTGTAAACACTATCCGCTCGATGCGTTGCTGAATACCGCAGTGTTGCCAAAGGAGTGAATTCTTTAAGACGTTCCTTGGTAGCTGGTCCCTCTGTAGACTGTGGTTCATCGATTATTAGAATCGGATTGGTTTTAGCAATGATGTCAATTGGGCGACGGGAACGGAATTCATCCAATTTCTTAGTGATTCGATTTGCATCTTTCCCCCTTGCATTGAACGCTTGGCTGTTGATAATCATGGCGTTAATTGAACTATCAGATGCAAAACGATCCAGTTCAGTCAGCTGGGCAGAGTTGTAAATAAAGTAGCGGATCTTTTTACCATAATCTTCAGCAAAATGATCCTCTGTCATTTGAAATGACTTATAAACGCCTTCGCGTATCGCAACGCTAGGGACGACAATGATAAATTTACTCCATCCATAACGCTTATTCAGTTCATACATTGTTTTGATGTAGGTATAAGTTTTACCTACACCGGTTTCCATCTCAACGGTCAAGTTATAACGCCCATCAAGTGATTCTGATGGCTTGATTTGCCCCGATCTCTGTATATTACGGATATTCTCAAGAATTTTATCATCGCCAATAACCACTGGAGCATTATTGAAACCAGTAAAGCTTCGAGCATCTTCCAGGCCGATTTGTCCCAAACCTGGATCAATCATATAGGTCGGTGAGTGAAATGGCTGACCATTAAACACTTCACATATTGCATTTGCAGCATCAGACTGAAATTTTTGATGCCTGAATTGTAATCTCATCATCGCACCCCCTAAATCACTCTTACAGTGGTATTCGGTGCGAGAAGTTTAAATATCTCGACCACATTTATTTTTTCGGGTGAACTGTTGAAGCTGCTGTCGCGGAATACGGCACGCAGGGGCTTGCGGCTTGCGATCTCACGGATTGCCTTTTCACTAATACGTTCCTCGAAGCAGGCTATCAAATCGCCGTCATTGTAGGTATGGATAGTGAAGCCATCGATTTTCTCGTGTGTGTGGGGCATGGACAGCGGTAATCCCCAGTCAAGCAAACAGCCGTAAAGCAAGTCCAGATCCGTACGGTCAGGCTTGATGTTGCTTTCCATCTGCAAAATCAAATCCTGCGTATAGTCACCTGCTGCGTAGTACACATCGTTCATGTTGGTATCGTCAAGTTTAAGGACACGGAAGCCAATATCGAGATTCTGCGCGGTCAATCCCGCTTCCGCTATGATTTTATCCCCGGCACGGCGAATACGCTCCTTGCCGATTTCGCAGATGTTTTTGTAGCCAGCTTTTGCAGCTTCTGTGCCCTCGGCGCTTACTTCGGGTAGTTGCACCATGATGAACTTGCGGTTACCGCCGTCCTCGGCGTTGAGCTGCATAACTGCGTGAGCAGTAGTGGAGGAACCAGAGAAGAAGTCGAGGACGATGTCGGCAGGGGTTGTGGTCAAGTACAAGAACCTTTGAATTAGTGCAACTGGCTTAGGGTTATCAAATACATTTTCGTCTACTTGTAATAGTTTTCTAAGGTCTTTTGAAGCAGACGTGGCAGAGCCAAGATTCTCAAGCAAAGAATTTGGTACTATTTGTCTCGGTTCATTAACAAAAATCTTTATCGCTGGAACCGCATCGCCATTCTTGCCCCAATAAATTCGATTATCGTTATCTAGCCTACGGAATTCACTTTCGTCAAAATGCCATTGGCGAGAAAATGTCTTGCCTGATGGCGATGTAACCGTATAGTAGTTTTTCCCTGTAGGAATAGATTTTTCTTCAGTTTTTGACATATTCCCCGCTTTATATGCTCCTCTTGGGTCATTGTCAGGATTACCATATTCATTTACAAAATCAGGTATCTCCATCAATCGATGGAAAAACGCGTTATTAACATTCTTATATGCTACTATTATGTTTTCGTGTTCATAACGGAATCTGTTGACGGTTTTCATACGCCCTGCACCAGCATCTCCATCGCCGATTTTTTTCCAGACCATTGTTTCAACATTATCGCTACCAAACACCTCGTCACAAATCTTTCGCAACTGTGCTACTTCGTTATCATCGATACTGATAAAAACTATACCATCGTGGCTAAGCAAATTCCGCGCAAAGACAAGGCGTGGATAGATCATACTGCACCAGTCAGAGTGAAAACGCCCGTTGCTCTCCGTGTTGCGGAACAGGCGGTCGCCCTCCTCGTCGTACACACCCGATTCTTCGTCGTAATCCTCGCGGCTCTGCGCGAAGTCGTCACGGTATATGAAATCATTCCCCGTGTTATAGGGGGGATCGATATATACCATCTTCACCTTACCGAGATAGCTTTCCTGCAAGAGTTTCAGCACGTCAAGGTTGTCGCCCTCTATGTAAAGGTTCTCTGTTGTATCCCAGTTCTTGCTTTCCTCCACGCAGGGGCGAAGCGTCTTGCGGATAGGCCGACCGGCCTCTGCAATGGCGGCGCGCTTGCCCACCCAAGTAAATTCATATGCTTCATCACCGTATACATCCTCGCCGAGCATGGAGCGCAACAGGTCAATATTAACCTTACCCTCGGTGACCACGCCGGGGAATAGTTCAGCTATTTTCGCCACGTTCTCGGCGGTGAGGTTCGGGGTTTCAAATTTCATTTTATCCATATCAATTATCCTCCTATTTGTGGCAGTTTTTCAATAATCGGTTGAGCCAAGTTCCAAACAGCCGTGGCGTAACCTGCTATCTTTGCAAGGGTTTCTGCGTCCTTGATTGTTTGCGTTATCCTGCCCATAACCTTGGTATAGACTGATTTCGCTTCGGCTTGATTTTTCGCCTTGGCGATGGTCAATACTTCGGCAATTATCTCAATCAATTCATCTTGCTGCTCATTGCTCTTGCTGATAAGGTCAACAAGTGTATAAAGGTTCGCCGTGTTCTGCTCAATGGCGCGGAGACTTCGGATTGTTTCTTCACGATAAGCAGCTTCTGCTGCTTCTTTTCGTTCACGTTCTCTTTGGACAATTTGCATCGACCGCTCCATTTCACGTTGATTTGCAGCTATCGAGTCAGCTATTGAATTTGCAAGGTGATTTGTTGTAGATAAATCTATTCTCGGCATATTCGCCGGATCAAACTTGAATCCATCACTCATTGTAGTTCCTCCAGTTCTTTTTTAAGGCGTTTCAACTCTCCGTTCATCTCAACTTGTTTATTAAACTGCTTTTCCCGCAATATTTTCTTTTCCAGTCCGGCAATCTCACGTTCAAGTTTTTGCCGTAGATTGTCTTTTTCAACCGCTTCGGAAATGTCTCCATCTAAATCTAATCTTCCGCCAGCTATATGGCGTGCAAGATTTCCATAAACGGTATCTAGATTTAATCCGTCAAGCTTTAGCGTGCTTCCATCTATTCGAAACCAGTCAGAGTTGTAGTATGTACCTGATGCTTCGATCCAAGTTTGAGCAACATTTTCAAAAGTCAGCACGAATAAAACTTTGTATGGGATTGCCTTATTTATAGCCGTCAAAACACGTTTATCCAAGCCACGCTGCCGCAAGGAAATTTCAAATACTTGTATTTCTTTAACATCCTCTCCGGGAGCCAAGCCTACTGTAGTATCAGACAGTTTATTTCTCCAGATAATCGATTCAATTTGATTTTTTATGATGTCGCGCAACTGGGTAGTCATTGTTGTGTTAGCATAAATTTTTTCCTTTGACACACGCCGGTTGACTTCAGTTGAACGTGGTAATCCTAACATATCTTCACCTCACCACCAGGAAGCAAATCATCTCAAAGTCATCCAGACCGCTTATCTTGTTATTTAAGGCAGAGGTGCCGCCTATATTAAAAAGACTGTCAATGTCGTTTTCCTCTTTCACTTCAATGATGGATGTTATTGCATCTGTAAGAAGGGTTGAGATACTTTGCATATCCCGGCCATCTTTTGTCTCAGCATTAAACTCACGGCAAACATCCATGACCGGGGTGTTTATTCCTTTGCATAGTGACCTGAATTTATCGAGAAGTTCCTTAGGGGAAAGATGATCACAGATAACTTCCCCATCCGTTCCCACATAAACCATATAAAATGGGTGAAGTCGATTTTGCATGTCTATATTTACACTGTTATTCAGATTCTTGAGAACGAACACGACTCCAGGAGGGCAATCCTCTGAAGCGGGAACCACAGCATGAAGTCCGTAGGGGATAATATCCATGTCGCCGTTTTGTTTTACATATTCAAGCAGATCAAGCCTGAATTCATTCAAACCCAAGTCCATAATGGATATCCCTGATTGCATATCTTCGATATCCACAACTTCTTCCTGAAGTCGTTTAAGTTGTGCTTTGCGGTATTCGAGATCGCCCTTTTCTTCTGCATTGATCAGATCGTCATCACCAGTGGCTGTCATGATTGAAATGCGCATCCTGGTTTCGACTCGTCCTTTAAGAGAGAGGTATTCATCCAGATCCACATCCGGCCAGAAATTAACAAGTTGAATTACAGCATTATGGCTACCGATACGATCGATTCGTCCAAAGCGCTGGATAATTCGAACTGGATTCCAATGAATATCATAATTAACACAGTAATCACAGTCTTGGAGGTTCTGGCCTTCTGAAATACAATCTGTTGCGATCAAGACGGAGATATCACCTCGATTGTTTGGCATCAACAGGTTCTTATCCTTAGAAATCGGCGAAAACAATGTCAGCACATCATTCATGGATGCTCTTTGCCCCTTGATGGTAGTTCTGCCATCTACACTTCCCGTTATCATTGCTGAATCCAAGCCAAATTGCGACTTCACGAAAGTACTTACATTCTTGTAAAGATACTCGGCAGTATCGGAGAATGCTGAAAAAATCAGGATTTTTCGATTCCCTTCGTTAATCGGATTATTAAGTTTGCTCTCAATGAGCCCTAACAGAGTTTGGAGCTTGGTATCATGTTCAGGTGTAATATCATCGATCATGATTTTCAGAAGTTCTAGCGTTTCAGCATCTTCGGCGAGTCTATCTCGCCAAGACTTATAATCCATATCCGCAAGATCAATTTTTATACTATGTTCGGCAGCGAAGTACTCTGTATTACGATCATCATCATCGAAATCAACATCATCACCAACAAGTTCGCTCCCTTTGATAACTGATCCACCCCCTTCTGTGAACGCATCGATCTCATCAATTGTGCCGTCGATGAGGTTCTTAACGCGACCTAAGGTCAATCGAAAGGACTCCACAGAACTTTCAAGGCGCTTTAAGAGGTTAATGCTCATCAAGCGGCGTATTCCCATTTCTCGTCCTGCACGGTTTATATTAATCGACGTATCAACATACTTGCCCAATTGGCTCGGGAAGATAAAGTCGGTTGGTATATATACAGAGAGGTTTAGTCTCATTAATTGCTCATATATTTCGCTGTAGTTAATTGTTCCCTCCAAGTTGCTTAAACGTGGACGAAGGGATAGTGGCTTTAATCGTTCTGGGAATGAACCAATCTCATCCATATTGTAATATTTTTCAATGTGTTTGCGAGAACGCGCAATTGTTACGCTGTCAAGCATTGTAAAAAAATCGAAGTCCAATAATCGAAGGAGGTTCTCGGTCGTTCTTTCTTTTACGTCAGACTTGCTCCACTTATTAAAAGCTGCTTGCGCTGTACGGAAAATTACGTCAATCGGTTTTGTAACTTCCAATTTATCATTAATAATGGAAGAATCCCCTTCGTATGCCAACTCCAACTGATGTCTTAAATCAGAAAAGCCATTATTAACGGGGGTGGCTGAAAGCATAAGAACTTTCGTTTTGACGCCCTTGCGTATTACTTTGTTAAGTAGCTGAAGGTATCGATTTTCACGCTTCTCATCATCGTTTCCCGAATAAGCCCCGCCATTTCTAAAGTTGTGACTTTCGTCAATTATAACAAGATCGTAATTGCCCCAATTCAATTTGCTCAAATCTATACCGTCAGAAAAACCTCCAGCTCTTGATAGGTCAGTGTGATAAAGTACGTCATAACGTAAACGATCTTCTGCAATAGGATTATTTAAATAATTCTCCTTAAAAGTATGCCAATTATCCCCTAATTTCTTGGGACAGAGAACTAGTACCATCCGATTTCGAAGCTCATAGTACTTAATAACGGCTAGCGCGGTAAATGTTTTCCCTAAGCCTACACTGTCAGCCAGAATGCATCCATTATATCTTTCCAGCTTATTAATAATGGCAAGGGTGGCATCTCGCTGAAAATCATATAATTTGTTCCAGATTTTGGTCTCTCTGAAACCTGTTGCCTCATTGGGAAGCACATCTTCACTGATATCTTCTAGAAATTCGTTGAAAATATTATATAGTGCAATAAGATAAATGAATTCCGGCGAATTTTCATTATACACAGTAGTAATCCCGTCGATTACTTGATCTGTTACATCTTGCAACAGAGCTTTATCATTCCAAATCTGATCAAACATTCTGATATATTCACCCGATAACGGCGCATCAATCCTGTTTACGAGATTTACAATGTTCTTTCCCTTTTCGTATCCAATGTCCGATGTAGTAAACCCATTTAAAGGTGCATATGTGGTGGCTTCCTTTTTACCCATTACATTGGCGAACCCGCTCATACTCCCATTGGTTATGTTAGATCGAAACTGCACTTTCTTTTTTATCCACTCAGCGCATTCGCGGGCAATGGCTTTTTGCGTTAATTCATTACGTAATTTTACCTCAAAATCCGTCCCATATAGAGAACGTTCACGATCAAGTCTCGGGATATAGAATTCTCTCTTTTCTTTTGATAATTTTTCTTGTAGAAAGGTGGGGGAAGTAAAAACGAACCGCAGCTCATCAATTTCATCAAGCTGTTTTTTTAGCACTTGATAGGCATATATAGAAAAGCATGCGGCAGCGATAGAAAGTTTATCTCCTTTTGATATGGTTGAAGCCAAATCATCCTTTACGGTCTTGATAACATTATCCAGTATCTGCATAAATCTTCCCCTTGCTAAAATATGGATTTTTAATAGGCATATAAAAATAAGCTGAATGAATCCCCTGTTCTATGATTTCATTAGCTTAATCTCTATCCCTCTAGAAATATGGAATCGCACCTCTTATCGATAATGAAACATTGACACCAGCCGACAGTCGTTGATTGTTTTAGTTGTCGGAAATTGTCATATAATTCATTATATTCCTCTTGATGATTTTTCTCAACATAAAGGTTGATTTTTCAAGCAGAAAATGGCAAATCTGAACAACGTAATGTAAGGTTTTGCAACAAAATGGTAATAATCTGCCCAACATGTAAAAACACTCGGCAAATGCATTGCCGAGTGCTCGTTAATCCCAAATGATTTTTATCTATTTTTTCTTATACTTTGTTAGCTTTCCCGCCCCCATTTTCACAATCAACCCCTTTTCCACCATGTCACGTAGCAATGAAATGGAGATAGCCTGGGACATGCCGGTGATCTGTTCTACATCTTTTCTTACGATGACCTCCTGATTATCAAATAAGGATAGTACTAACGCTTCCCTATCATTTATTACGGAATAATACTCGCGGTTCTCGGCCACAAAAAAACTGTTTCTGTTCGGTAGTATGATTTTAAACGCATTGTCGGTCACTTGGATTTTTGGTTTGTTCGGGTATCCATCATATGACTCCATAATTCTTGGTATGCCCGTTCCATATGCTTCAATTAGGACTAATCTGTAGAAAATATTAGCCAACTGTTGATTGCGAAGCATAGAAACGCCCAACAAAATATCCTCAATAGAAATGCCTTTCGTTAATCCTCCCAATGTAACTATTTCCAAACGATTATCAAAAATGCTGATCAGAGTACTTCCACTATACGCATAATCTCGGTGAACAATGGCATTAAGAAGTGACTCTCGAATCGCCTCCGTCGGATAGTCTCGAACATCCATCCTACTGAGCCCTTTAAACTCTGCTCTTGTTCGATTAAATCGATCTATGAAAGCATATGCTTCCTCTATCTGGCGCAAAAGAGACCCGGAAAACTCACGGCGTTCTTTGAAAACTGCCTTTTGGTTTCCTTCGAAAACGGCCAATTTAATGCTATGAGTACATTGATCGGAAAGAAGAAAAGCCAGATTCGTATACATCCCATCTTCACCAATTAAATGCAAGGTTTTTTTCTGGGAGTCTCCGAATGAAACGTCCTCCTTTTTAAAGTGTTTTGAAGTTTCATGAAAAGTCAATTGCTGATTTAGAGATCTTGCATTCTCGTAAGAATCCCCGCTGGCCTCCTTAATCATGTTCAATATCATTGTTGTCGTTGCTGGGACAGTAGATGCTCCCTGGCGAACTAGAACACCCTCGGGGCGAATTCCTTTCCCCTTTAGGTAATAAGGACGTGCGATTCCTCGCTGAACCGTAACAACTAAAACTTGTTTATTCTCTAATTCTTCGATGGTGGTATCCACAAAAAGAGTGACATCCGGGCTTATGGTATCACGAATGGAATTGGTTACACTTTGCATCACTTCGTCGGGATTTAAAAGTCCCCTTATCGTTCCATCATCATCTATCCCAATATAGAGTTTCCCGCCATCCGTGTTCGCAAAAGCCACCACTGTTTTCTTTATATCATCGGTATACTCTCTTTTAAATTCAATTACTTTATTTTCTGTGATCACAGTAGGCCCTCCTTCCTGCAGCATTATGCGTTAAGCATTCTAATTATTCTAATGATTATAATTGTTTTCTAATCATTATTATATCATTAGAACGCCTGCTGTCAAGAAATTACATCCTGCCCCACTTCATTTCCTTGCCTTCTTCATCGTACTTTTTTCTTTTTCCCGTCAAGGTTTCTATTTGGATACGATAGATGTTCGTTCGTGGCTCCCCTGATTTCACAGCATGATCAAAATAGTCCATTTTCTCCGGCGTATATTTTTCGCATATCAATCGTAAAGCCAATACCTTCTCTTCCAAATCCTTTACTTCAGTGATTGTTCCCGTAACAACGGCGGACTCAAACTGGGTAGTAAACACACTGCTGATTAACTGAATGGTCTTCTCATTGTCTTGAACCATTTCATCCAACTCTTCTTTGGAATATAGATCAGGAACTTGTACTTCCCCTACAAAAGCCACCCTTACCTTCTCCACTTTCGATAACAAGTCCACTTTCCTGCCTTCTTTCGCAGAATGGAAATATAGGACGCCTCCATCCCGTACTATGGAAAGGGGAATGCTATAGGGGACTTCCGAGCCATCATCAAAAATAGATACCACTCCATACTTTGCCTTGTCGATAACCGCTTCTGCAAATTCTCGGTTCATCTCCCGGTCTTTTCTTCTCATGGTTCCACCTCTACATGCTGATTACTTGATATCCCTTTTCGATATATGTCTTCATTCCGGCATGGCCCATCATATCATCTAGCATAGGAAGTCCGGTGGACACGTTGACGTCATACACACCCATCACTTTGGAGCAAGCCACACAGATGCCTGCAATCAAGCCTTTTTCTTTCGCTTTTGCATACAATGGATTTTTTTCTTCCTCCAGTGCAGAAACCAATTTCACCGACTGTCCTTCAAAAATAATTTGCACTTCTGTTCCGGAAGCCGCCAAATCCGTGGCGTTCATCAGGATATGCTGAAAACACATTTTTTCCCCCGTCATGGCATAAAATAATATTTTGTTCATGGTCCTCGCCCTCTCTTTCTTTTCCTAATGATATCACGGTAAGCACAGACTACACAATACAGGATGTTAACCGCCATTTATGTTATTCTCCCATATTGCCAGCCAGACCGCCAGGAATTATAATAGAATTCGCTGTGTTTTATGGCATAATTCAAGATACGCAAATGAAGAAAGTGGGATGAATATGAAAACAAGCCGAATAATCCGGATTATTTCCTTCGTTCTGGTACTAAGTTTTGCTTTGGCAGGTTGTGGTAGTCCGGATTCAGCTAGCCCTCCAGAGCCGGAAGAGACGGTCTTCGTCACCGTGACCGATAAGACCAACTTACCGGAGGACATGGATGCAGCCAGGTTTTCTGACCGGATTCTCTTCACCTTTCAAATCGATAATGTCGGAGATCAGGAGATCAAGGGAATACAAGGATTCCTCTCCATTCAAGACTTATTCGGGGAAGAAATACTCTCCATGGATTGCGACTTCACCGGAGATCGAATCCCCGCAGGGGAATCGATCTCCGTAACGGGAATGGGAATGGATATCAACCAGTTCATGGATGAGCATATTAAACTGTATCAGGAAGACTATTCGGACCTCCAATTTATATACACCGTCAACAAAGTAGTGGTCAGCGATAGTAGCAATCCCTCAGAAGTTGGAGAAAACCCCATACCCACCTCTGATGAAGTATTGGTAGAAGTAACCAACAAAATCAACTTGCCGGAGGACTGGGATGCCGGCAGATTTTCTCCCCGAGTGGAATTCCAGTTCCAGATTGCCAATAAAACTGATAGGGATATCAAGGGAATCCAGGGAACCCTTGTAATACAAGATATGTTCGGGGTGGAGATTATGTCCATGGGCTGCGATTTCACCGGCCAAATCATCCCGGCCCAAGACTCCATCGTCGTATCGGATCTAGGCATCGATATCAACCAGTTCATGGATGATCATATCAAACTGCACGCCGAGGTTTATGAAAATTTGATTTTTGAATACCTGGTAACCAGTATCGTTTACTTATAGGAAATAACACAAATCAGTAATTTGTCTTGTACAAAAGACATTTTAAGCAATTTTATTATTTTTGTCTTGTACAAAAGACATTTCTGTGATATTGTTAGCCTGAGGTGAGAACTGTGGATATAATTCGTAAACAGTATCTAAAAGAAGTGGACTCCGTTTTAGGAGTTCCGGTGATAAAAGTAATCACCGGAATGCGACGGGTCGGAAAATCCACGCTGTTGAAACAAATACAAGAAATGCTTATTGAAAAAGGAGTTTCGCCCCAACATATCATAAGCATTAATTTTGAGTGGTTAGAATTTGAAGAACAGAAAGACTATAAAAGACTAAATCGATATATTGAAGAAAAAATCAGAAACGAAGGAAAGTATTATGTCTTCCTGGATGAAATTCAAGAGGTGGATGGATTCGAAAAGGTTGTAAATTCTTTGCATTCTAAGGGAACCTGTGAGATCTTTATAACGGGCTCGAATTCTACCCTCCTTTCCGGCGAATTGGCAACTTACCTAACAGGCCGATATTATATGATTGAGGTCATGCCTTTATCCTTCCACGAAATCTTCCAGGAAAGCATATCAAAAGAAGATGCCTTTATGGACTATGTCCGAATGGGGGGATTGCCCGGCAGACTTCAATTCCAAACAGAAACCACTGAAAAAAACTACATTTCCGATATGTATCAGGCCATATTACTAAGAGATATTGTAAAAAGAAACAACATCCGCGACGTTGAACTTTTTCAACGATTCATGCTGTTCCTTATTCAAAATGTGGGACAAATATTCTCCGCAGGTCGAATCACCGATTTTTTGAAGAATGAGGGAAGAAAACTATCCCGCGAAACCATATATAATTATATAGAGGCCGCAAAAAATGCATATTTGATTCATGGAGTGCCACGCTATAATATAAAGGGGAAGGATGTTCTGAAAACGAACGAAAAATACTTCGTCAACGATTTGGGATTTCGAAGTCTTTACTTTAACAATGAAAAAGACATAGGCCAAGCATTAGAAAACATCGTGTACCTTGAGCTAAGGCGAAGGGGATATGAAATACTGGTTGGCAAATTTGAAGAAAAAGAAGTAGACTTCGTGATACAAAAAGGAAGTTCCAAGAGTTACATTCAAGTGGCTTATTATCTGGCAGAAGAGGCAACCATCGAAAGGGAGTTCTCAGTCCTCCGCAATATTGAAGACAATTATCCAAAATTGGTACTTTCTATGGACCGTGTCAATCGATCTATGGATGGAATTGAGCATAGAAATATAATTGATTTTTTGTTAGACATATAGGATTTCTGATGAAATCAAGTAGCCGCCCATATCATAGAAAGACGCGGTTTTTCTAGCCACATGACTATGTATCCGCCGCGATACAACGCAAGAAACATGAATGTCTTCTACATATTCCCCAAATCCATAATCTCCGCTCCCTCAGGAATCTGGAACATGGAATCCTCCACATTACCAATATTAAAATTGAGGAATTCTACCACAATGGTATCCGACCCGCTGGAGGTTTCTATGCGCAATGGCATTCCAGCTTCTTCCCAGATCCACATCTTGCCCTTGCCTCCTTCGTAATCTGTTTCATACACCAGGCATTCTTTTCCATCAAAGGTCTCCCGTCCTGTGAATAACATGGTATCGGCGTCCGTATCCCCAATATAATCCTGTGGCGATGTGGTGTCTACATCGGCTTCATCCAAGGACATCTGTACCGCATAGTTCACTTCCGGATGATATACATAGACCACACCCAGATCTTTATTAACGATGGATAGTATGGGTTCTCCTCCGGCAGGATTGTCCATTTCCGACCGCATGTTGTCCCCTTTCACCCACATTTTATGGGTGATTTCCTCTCCATTGGGCATGGTTAATACATAGTCGTAGGAAAATCCTGCTACGCTCATTCCTTTGGCCAGAAGTTCTTCAGCCGATACTTCTTCTTCCCCTGATGTAGACGGGTTATCCCCTTGGCCTTCTTCCCCTTCTTCCGGTGCAGAGCCGCCACATCCTATCAATGCCAGAGCCAGCAGAATAACAAGCAACAAAATAAGTAAACGGTTGTTTAAAAATCGGTTCATTTGCGTTTCCTCCTTTCGCCATGATATTCGTTTCCCGAAATGGTTCGCGAACACCCCATTTGAATTTTTCACCTACATTCTACTGCTTCTCGATTCTATATGCAACAAAACAAGCATCTCCAAAAAATAAGCTTTCGTAATATTCAATCAACTATTTTATCTTTCATGGCAAAGTGCTAAAATACATCTATATTGACCATTCGGATGCGACGAAACAGAATAGAGGGGGTGCAAGAAGTATGTTCAAAAAAATCCTGGCACTATTGCTTGTCCTTGCCCTTACGGTATCAACCCTTGGATGCAGTGGCGGTTCCAAAAACAGCGCCATGAAGGAAACTCTCCTGGCAGAGGGGATGCTGACTGAAGACACTTATATATTAGAAGTGGATGGCGTTCAGTTGAAAGCCCACCCCGTCATGAACATTACGGAAGCCAATGCCAGTATCTATGAGGTATCCAATGCGCCTTCTCTGGACGAAGACGGAAACCAACTGAAAGTGTACGACTTCCGGGTGGAAGGGATTACCCAAGTGGATGGTGTTTTCGAACTTTCCATCCCCCTTTCTGTGAAGGAAGGCGAAGTGCCCGGTGCCGGTTACTTCAATGAAGAAACCATGGAGTGGGAGCCGGTGGCCTTTTTTTACAATCCCCAAGCGGAAATGCTAACCATATATACGGACCATCTTTCCAAATACGGAGTCTTTTCTTATTCAGGTCAAGGAACCCGAAAGGCGAAAATGGAATTTCTGGGCCTTTATGGAGATAGTGAGGATGTGGATTTTGCCGCGGCGGTGAATGAATACTCCATTGCGGGAGTTCCAGGGCAGGATTGCTACGAAATCGGCGTAGGCGCTTTTAGCGAAGCCGTCGGTATCAGCTCGGATATTCTGGGCAATTTAGGGCAGGCCTATGGCTATGCCGCATACGGCACCGATGTGCTGGACACCATTGGAGATCATCTGGGGAGTTTAGGGTTGGTGCTGTCGGTTGTGAGCATCGGCAACAGTATCATGAACGGGAACACCCACGAAGCCGTAGTGGGCGCCATGAAAACCTCCTATACCTACGTCCTTGGAAAAGTAGTGGGAAAGTTAAGCAACTCTGTTCTGTCGGCGGGAATGGCGGCTGTAGCCATCGTGGATTATTCCATTAACAAGTTCGGTACCGAAGCCATAGAAGGACGGGAAGATATCTATCGGGATGCTTACTCCATCTATTACATGCGAAAACAAGATGGCTTTAAGGGTTCGGATTACTGGTACAAGACCTTCTATCCTCTCATGGCCAACCCCACCATGTCCGTGGATGAAATTCAAGGGAAGATTGATGAAATCGTAACGGCCCATTGCAATGAGTTTTGGACCGGCACTAATAAATTAGGGGTGGACTACTATGTCTCGGAAGCACGGGAAAGGTTTGCCTGGACCGGCGGAGGGGCCGGCCTTCATCAGGACATGAGAGACCGCATCAGCGCCGAAAGACGCGCCATGCTCTATCAAGATGTGCTGCCGGGCGTTTTCCACCAGATTGCGTTGAAAATTAATATGGAAAACGAAAAGCTATTGCGGCAGGAATACAGCGCTCTATCCGAATACCTGAATCAGTCCATTGGATTTACGGTTATCGACCCCAGTAAAACCTATGCCAACCACATGGTCCGGTTTGCATCGCTAAACGAAAATGCCGATGTGGCCAACTGGACAGGTACCTTCAAAAAAGACGGTACCCTGAATACCAGCTTTACTCTTTACGGCCATATCTATGCCGGGTCCCCCAATAAACTCAACATATACGGGCCCGATGCCGACCCGGATCAAGATCCCCCGTTGGAAACTCTGGAGTTTGTGGTAACTCCTCCCAACATTGAGATCGTACTTAAAAACGAAGGAGGTCGGTTAAATAGCCTGGTACTTCAGGACATGGGAGATCCCATGAGCGGGATATACATAGAAGATGAATACAAAGGCACCTATGTGGCCAGCGCTTTCCCGGGTCCTTTATACAACCTACTCCTTGAGAATCCCATTCCCATCTCAAAGGAGAATACCATCGATGTGACCCTTACCGGTGGATGGGCCGCCCCGGAGATGAGTGGTTCCAGTGACGCAGGAGAATGGAGTACTTCTTACCAGTACGCGATCAACAGTTTTACCATCCAGGCCAACCTGACGGAAAACAAAGAGCTTCCTGTCATAGGAACCAAGGACGTGGCCCTAATATTTGCAGGCACCGGGACTTACCGGTATGACATTACCGTAACCACTATCATGCGGGGAAAACAAACCATCCCCGCGTTAGGGCCTTTGATGACAGAAAGCACGGTGGATGCTACCAAAACCACTGTAACCAACTTTATATCCACCGGAGATGTAGAATTCTATGCGGGAAGTAAAAAGCTGGATGAATCAAAGGACATTATCATGAGAGAAGAAGGCATCGAAAACATCAAAACAACGGGAGTCATTATGGTCATGCAAAACCCGGTGAATCAAGGAGAATCCGTCACCACCCATACCAGTAACACCAAATGGGAATCCGGCGAAGAAAAAGACGAAACATCAACGTATGAAGAAAACTTTGATCCCAATACCCAGTTCTATGGCCCCACTTCCGTGTATTTTAAATATCCGCTGGAAAAATAAGTGGGAATCAAAATGCGTAAGCACAACCAAATTTATAATATTACAGTCAAAACCCCTTGATTTCTCAAGGGGTTTTTTATATTTTTCTTAATCTCTGCATTGCTTTTCCATCCTATCCATCCCTTCGTATTACCCCCGAAGTTTTTGAAGGATCTTTATCACTTCATCCTTCTTTAATACCTTCCCGTAAGACGCCACCTTTCCATCCACCACCAACCCGGGAGTGGTCATCACACCATAGGAAGCGATTTCCCCGAAATCCGTGACATGTTCCACCTTATTTTCTATTCCCAACTCCTTCAAAGCCTCCACAGTTGCTTTCTCCAGCTGGTTGCACTTGGCACATCCCGTACCCAAAATTTTTACAGACATTACCATACGATTCAACTCCTTCCTGATTCTATAAATTTACATCCCCTAAAGGGGCCTTTCTTAACAACAACTCTCTTGGCAGGCGCATTGCTTTTCCTCTTTCCCTTGGAAAAAGGATTTCAAATTATCTGGTACTGCATACTCTTCTTCGGTGTGACAACCACCGCTTTCTCCCGGCCTCCCAAAGATTTCTTGTAGAATGGCGGATGCCAGCATTTCTTTCGGCGGTACTTCGAAAGTCTCTTCTCCGTATTCAAAAACCCGACAATCCACTTGGGTTCCGCTGATTTCTCCACAGCAACCACAGTCACTTTCAGAGACTGTTTGGCAAATATCTTTTCCATTCACTCTGATAGTAGGAGAAGAAAGAAAACGATGCTTCTCCGCCAAATCTTGTGTGGCAATTTCAATCTTTCGGATTTCCACAGAATACCCGGCCAGTTTCAAAGCAGGGGCTAAAACGGAAACAACCTCCTCCAGTTCCTGGTCCGTGCCAATACATCGATCACAAGTGTTTAAGTCCAGGTATAAGTACTCTACCAGTACATTTTTTGTATATTCCACGGCATTACATCCGCATCCGCGGCAGGACTCATGGTTCATTCGATTCACCTCTTTCCATTTGTTTTGCTAATTTTTATATTTCTATTTTTCTTGGGGTTTCTAGATTCTTACCCTTTACAGGAACAAGTGCCCCATGGCGTTAAAAACATATCCGATGATTACGATGCCAATGGCCACTACACCAAAGAACACCACCAACAGTTTGGTTTTTACCACTCTTTTCAACATAATCATGGAGGGGAGTGACAAGGCGGTAACCCCCATCATAAAGGATAGTACGGTTCCAATTCCCACCCCTTTGTACACCAATGCTTCTGCAATGGGAAGGGTTCCGAATATGTCCGCGTACATGGGAATTCCCACCACGGTGGCCACCAGCACAGAGTACCACTTATCTTGTCCCAGGACTACGGAAATTACCTCTTCCGGAATCCAGTTGTGAATCAAGGCGCCAATCCCTACTCCAATTAGAATGTAAAGCCATACCTTCTTTACAATATCCTTCACCTGCTCTTTGGCATATCCCATCCGATCTTTGGTGGTCAGCTCTTCCTGTTCCATCTCCATCACTGGGTTATTAAAAACAAAAGGCTCCACATAGCTTTCCAACTTGGCCTTGCTGATGATAGTCCCCCCTACTACTGCCAACACCAGTCCCACCAGCACATAGGCCACCGCAATCTTCATGTTGAAGATACTGGCCAAAAGTAGCATAGAAGCCAAATCAACCAAGGGCGAGGAAATTAGGAAGGAAAACGTGACTCCGATAGGAAGTCCTGCGTTGGTAAACCCGATAAATAGGGGAATGGAAGAACAAGAGCAGAAAGGGGTTACCGTACCCAACAATGCAGCCAGGGTATTGGCTCCAATTCCTTTATATCTTCCTAAGATTCGCTTGGTTCGTTCCGGCGGGAAAAAACTTTGCACATAAGAGATGGTAAAGATAAGGACGGATAGTAGAATAAATATTTTCACCACATCATAAAGGTAGAAGTGAAGACTCCCCCCCACTCTGGACTCCATGTCCAAACCAAATACATCCACTACCAAGTTCTCTACTAGATTGTAAAGCCACTCCATCTTCAATAATTGACGATTTAAGAAATCCAAGACAATCATGTGCTCTCCCCTCGATTACCGTTTACAACTCGTGCCGCAATTTTCCAAATAATACATCTTATCCTTTAGCCCCTTTTGGTCTTCTCCCAATTGGGGATAAGAAGAAATCTGATCCAATATATTTTTAAGAGCACTCGTTAATGTAGCATCGTCTTTTTTTAGAGAATAGAAAATATACTTCTCCTGACGCTCATCCGAAACCAATCCCATATCCCGCATCTTGGACAAGCTCTGGGACACGCGGGGTTGAGGCACATCCAGAATGCCGCTCAATTGGCATACACAAAGTTCTTCTTGAAAAAGAAGCATTAGTATTCGTAATCTGGTTTCATCCGATAACAGTTTAAAAATGTTCACCAATTGATTCATAGCAGGTTCCTCACTCTTTTTTGTGCACTTACGGAAACTTTGTTTCAATTAACATATTCGCATATGTTAATATTACTCGACCCATTCCCTTCTGTCAACCCGGTTTTTGTATTCCCACAAAAAAACTCCCGGAAAATCCGGGAGTGCCAAATTCCATGTAACCTAACGATAAAAGTCAATTTGCTTATAATCAACGTCCCCCTTTTCATCGATCCACTCCGAAGGGGCATGAACATACTCCACCTTACCCACGAACATTTCATGGGAACCGGTATTTATAGAATCTACAATACTGCATTCTATATTCACGGGACATTCCGATAGGATGGGGGCGTTTACCTTAACGCCTTCTCCTAGTAGAACCCCGGTTTCCGCAATTTTATCCACATCTCGTTTGCTGTGACTGCCCATATAGTCAAAAACATCCTTCATGTTTTTATCTACCAAATTAACCACAAAACATCCCGATTCTTTAATCATATCATAAGAATATCTGGAAGGAACAATACCTACAATTACCATGGGCGGATCATAGCTGCAATTCCCACAGTATCCCACTGCCAACACATTATTTTCTCCTTGGCTGTTGCGACAGGACACCAATACTCTCGGAGCCGGCTGCAAACAACCCTTTTTATTTCCTTCTTTTTTTTGAAACACTGTCATATTCCATTCTCCTCGTATAATATGTTTTGCAGACAAGCCTCAACGAGTTTGCAAAGCATTTTTTGCGTTAACGGATGTATTGTTGGATACCCTGATGCTACAATAGGACTCATAGGAATTCTGGCTAAGGTTAAGTCTTATTCTCCTTGCAAAGCTTTATGCTATTGCTTAATAAGCATGACGCCTGACTTGAATATCAAATTCTGCTAACACAGATGTTGCATCCCTAGCGGGAG
>Ga0334898_1000046_pt1 | contig 236818 bp, 188 predicted proteins | sample GraSluR3_MG_10_FD_207228 | JGI IMG/M metagenome (GOLD analysis project Ga0334898, IMG submission 207228) | Sludge microbial communities from methane-producing bioreactor in Wageningen University, Netherlands - Granular Sludge_3_08-R3 | ecosystem: Engineered > Bioreactor > Anaerobic >...
GCTGCGGCGCCTTGTTCCGTTTGGGGAGTGCAAAGATAGGCAACATTTTTCATCTACCAAATTTATTTCAAAAAAATTCTATCCAAAATTGATGGAAAAATCACAATCTACTGAAATTGAAGCATAATCTATGAAAATCAAATTTATGCAGTTTATTTGCTTGATGAAAGAGATCCCTGAATTGAAACGCTCCTTTATATTTTGTTATATAATCATTGTACTTCAAATATGCTTTTACATGGTATGCGATTTGTTTTATACTACTCTTCTTACTGCTATTTAATTATGACTAGATAATAATTCTTACCTTTGACGCAATAATTACCAATACCAAACAACATGAATCGGGATAAAATTGTAATCATACCCACATACAACGAGAAAGAGAACATAGAGAAAATAATCAAAGCAGTTTTTTCTTTAGAAGGTAATTTTCACATACTCATAGTAGACGATGGGTCTCCTGACGGTACCGGGAGTATAGTAAAGAACCTGCAGAATGAATTCCCCGAATCACTTCATATTTTGGAAAGGAGAGAAAAATCGGGACTGGGATCAGCCTATATTGCCGGGTTCAACTGGTCCCTTGACAAAGGATATGAATACATTTTCGAAATGGATGCCGACTTTTCCCATAATCCCGAAGATTTACCAAGACTTTACAATGCGTGTAGCAATGGTGCTGATGTTGCAATCGGCTCCAGGTATTGCAAAGGAATAAGCGTGATTAACTGGCCAATTGGCAGAGTAGTGATGTCTTACTACGCTTCAACTTATGTGCGCAAGGTGCTGGGGATGCAAATATTTGACACAACTGCCGGTTTCAAATGTTATAGACGCAAAGTGCTGGATACCATAGATTTTAACCGAATAAAGATGAGGGGTTACGGATTCCAGATAGAAATGAAATACAATGCCTATAAATTGGGATTCAATATCGAGGAGGTACCCATTATATTCATAGACAGAACAGAAGGCACATCAAAAATGAGCAGTGGAATTTTCGGGGAAGCTTTCTGGGGCGTTTTGAAAATGAGGTTCCGTAGGATAAAACCCCGGAAAACCAAATAATTACAATCTGCATAAACAATAATCCATGTCTTCAAACCTTACCCTAATACAGAATGGTACCATAGTAAATGAGGGCAAATCATTTATTGGCTCCATACTTGTCAAAGATGACAAAATTGAAAAGATTTTTGCAAAAGGGGATGAACTTCCTGATGCCGGTTTTATTATTGATGCAAGCGGTAAACTTGTTATCCCGGGGGTTATCGACGACCAGGTCCATTTCAGGGAACCTGGTGCAACACACAAAGGGGATATCGAGAGCGAGAGTGCAGCAGCTGTGCTTGGAGGCGTAACATCATACATGGATATGCCAAACAATAACCCTCCAGCAACAACAATTGAGGCACTGAGAAATAAAAACAAGATTGCACAAGAGAGTTCATACGCAAACTTTTCCTTTTACCTTGGTGCCACAAATGAAAACCTGGACCAGATCCTGAAAGCAAATCCAAGGGAAACGTGTGGTGTGAAAGTATTCATGGGTTCCTCCACTGGAAATATGTTGGTTGACAACCCGGAATCACTGGAAAAAATCTTTAGGCATAGTAAGTTATTGATAGCAACACACTGCGAAGAGGAGTGCATAATAAAGGAAAACCTTCAAAAAGCCAAGGGAAAATATGGTACAGACAATATACCGTTTGCAGAGCATCCGTCAATAAGGAGCAGGGAGGCATGCATTGTCTCGTCACAAAAGGCAATCGATTTGGCAACCAAATACAATGCAAGGTTACACATACTGCACATCAGTACAGAAGAGGAGACATATATGCTTGCAGAGGCAAAAAAATCAAACCCTTCAATCTCCGGCGAAGCATGTGTACACTATTTGTTATTGGACAGCACCATGTACAACACTATGGGAAGCCAAATGAAATGCAATCCTGCCATTAAGGATGTTTCGGACAGAAAGGCTATAATAAAAGCAGTAAAAGATGGAATCATCAGGGTTGTCGCAACAGACCATGCACCGCATACATTAGAAGAAAAATCGGGAAATTACATTAATTCACCTTCGGGTCTTCCACTGATACAACACAGTCTACAAATAATGCTGGAACTAAGCAAACAAGGCTACTTCACAAAAGAAGAGGTTGTTGACCGAATGTGCCACTCCCCTGCCGTTGCTTTTAGGATAGATAAAAGAGGCTTTATCAAAGAGGGATACAATGCCGATCTGGTAATAATTGATCCAAACCAGCCAGACAATGAAACCTCATCAAACCCCGCATACAAATGCAAATGGTCTCCCTTTAAAGGTAAAGTATTCAGCTGCTCCATAACTGACACCATAATAAACGGCATACAAATTGTAGCAAACGGGAAGCTCACAGGAAAAAAAGCAGGAAAAAAATTATTATTCAACCATGATGCCAATTAGTAAAAGATCTGTTGTTTACATCTCAGTTTCAATTGCAGTTTTTTTATGGGGAGTCTCCTTTTTATGGAGCAACTCCATACTCCAGCAAGGATTCCCGGTTTTTTCCCTGATGTTTTTCAGGATGACCTTTGCTGCAATCGTTTTATCAATAATATCTTTTTCGCTCAAAAAGGTAACCCGCATAGAAAAAAAGGACTGGGGATGGTTTATGTTGCTGGTTTTTTTAGAACCATTCCTCTACTTCATTGGTGAAACCGTAGGTCTCAAAACACTAGGTTCTCCAACCATAAGCTCTGTTATTATCTCAACTATACCAATATTTGCTCTTATGGCGGGTGTGCTTGTTTACAACGAAAGGATATCCTCTTTCAATACAGTTGGAATAACAATGACTCTCCCTGGTATACTGCTTATTGTATTCGAAAAAGGGGATATTGGCATAGATAAAGGTACCGGGATATTGTTTCTGCTCATGGGAGTTTTTGCTGCTGTTGGCTATTCTCTTGTTGTTAAAAAGCTGGCACATAAATATAACAGCTACACCATAGTTACTTACCAGCACATACTAGGGTCACTCTATTTCCTGCCTTTTTTCGCTTTCCTGGATTTACCCGGCTTTAGCTTATCAATGTTGAATTTTGGAATTTTGAAGCCCCTGCTTTTCCTTTCTGTATTATGTTCTAGCCTGGCTTTCATTCTCTTTATCAACTCCATAAAAGAATTAGGAGTAGCACGCGCAAATATTTTCACATCAATGGTCCCCGTGATCTCTGCTTTCGCAGCTTTCATGATAGGTCAAGACACCATGAGCATCCGTAAAGCATTGGGAGTAATAGTTGTTGTAACGGGTGTCATCATGGCACAGCATAGAAAGAAAACTGCATCTGTATCCTCAAAATCTGGCAATGTTGCTACTCCACCCCTTTCAAAGTAAGTTGTATCCTGCCACGTTTAAGATCTATGTCCAAAACCTTGACTTTTACATGCTCATGCAACTTAACCACTTCGGCAGGATTGGATATATACCGGTCTGCCAGTTGTGAGATGTGAACCAGACCATCTTGCTTAATACCAACATCAACAAACACACCGAAATTTGTAATATTCGTGACCAACCCTGGTAGGACCATACCAATTTTAAGATCTTCTATGGTATGTACATCCTGCGCAAACTCCATTACCCTGGCTGTTTTCCTTGGATCCAAACCAGGTTTGGCTAGTTCATCCATTATATCTTGCAGTGTCGGAAGGCCAACTTCTTGAGAAACATATTTTTTAACATCTATCTTTGCCCTGCTGTCACTATCCTTCACAAGATCCTTCACGGTTTTTCCAATATCTTTTGCCATTTTTTGGACCAGAGCATATCTTTCTGGGTGTACAGCAGTGTTTTCCAGAGGATTGTCAGCATCAGGAATTCTAAGGAAGCCAGCACTCTGTTCAAAAACCTTTTCTCCCAAACGTTTTACCTTCAACAATTCAACTTTAGACTTGAAAGGACCGTTCTGTGCCCTGTAGTCAACTATGTTTTTTGCGGTTGCCACTCCCAAACCAGAAACATAACTTAGCAAATGCCTGCTGGCAGTGTTCAGGTTAACTCCCACTTTATTCACGCAACTAACAACAGTATTGTCCAGAGTCTCTTTTAGCAACGACTGGTCTATATCATGCTGGTACTGTCCTACCCCAAGAGATTTTGGGTCAATCTTTACCAACTCTGCCAAGGGGTCCATCACTCTCCTTCCTATTGATACCGCTCCCCTTACTGTCACATCGTAATCGGGAAATTCCTCCCTTGCGACTGTAGATGCAGAATAGACGGAAGCACCATCCTCACTTACTGAAAATACCTGCAAGCCACCAGGCATAGGGATTTTCTTGATAAACGATTCGGTCTCACGACTTGCAGTGCCATCTCCAATGGCTATAACCTCAATTTTATATGCCTCAACCAGATTGCTTATCTTCTTGATTGCTTGCAACTTTTCATTCACCGGAGGATGAGGATAAATTGTATCATTATGCAAAAGCTCGCCTTGAGCATCCAAACACACAACCTTACAACCGGTCCTGTAACCAGGGTCTATGGCCAAGACACGTTTCTGACCTACGGGTGCTGCAAGGAGCAACGCAGTTAAATTCTCACCAAAAACCTTAACGGCATCCCTGTCAGCCCTCTCTTTTGCCATCCTGAAAGCTTCGTTTTCTATTGACGGGTGCAGCAACCGTTTGTAGGAATCAGCAATTGCGCTCTCTACTTGCAAAAGATTATCCTTTGAACCAACCCTTCCGGCACCAACGATTTCCCTTGATATAGCTTTTAATGAATAAGATTCGTCAACATCCAGTTTAATTGACAAATGACCTTCGTTAGCTCCTCTCAACAGGGCCAACAATCTATGAGACGGAATATTGGAAATATTACCTGTGAATTCGAAATAATTCCGGTATTTACTAGACTGTTCGTCCTCCTGAGAAAGCCCCCTTTGTTGCTTGGTTACAACCTTGGCATATTTTGAATACTGGGTTCTTAGTGCTTCACGTACTGTAGGGGTTTCACTCACCATTTCTGCAATTATATCCCTGGCACCCTGCAAGGCCTCTTCTGTATCTGCAACCTGTTCATTAAAATATTTTTGGGCCTCACGATCAATATCCGATATTTTAAATTCCAATAAAGCAAGGGCCAACGGTTCCAATCCTTTCTCCTTGGCAATACTAGCCTTAGTCCTTCTTTTTGGTTTGTATGGCAAATAAATATCTTCCAATCTATTGGAATCTATGCACTCTTCAATCTCTTTTTCAAGTTCCGGAGTAAGTTTGTCCTGCTCCGAAATGCTTTTCAATATCGCACCTTTCCTTTTTTCCAATTCCACAAAGAGGTTGAAAAAATGCTTCACCTCTGCAACCTGAACTTCATCAAGCCCGCCGGTCCTCTCTTTCCTGTACCTTGAAATAAATGGTATTGTAGATCCCTCTTCAATCAGAGAAATGCAATTTTCCACTTGCCAAAGAGCTATTGACAGCTCATTTTTTATGTGTTCTAAATAAATCTTATTCATGTGATACTTGTTGCAATTGATCTCTGTAAGCAGAGAAAATTTTAGATTTTGATACAAAACCTTTGTATAGGCCATCCCTTGTCGTAACAGGGAGATTCCATGCCCCTGTGGTTTCAAACTTTTTCATGACAACGTCCATTTTATCGTCACAATAGACAGTGGCTGGCACCTCTTTCATCAACCTGTTTACGTACAATACATTGTACAGCTCTCTATTGAACATTATCTCCCTTATATCATTCAAAAGCACAACACCCTGCAAAAAACCCTTTTCATCCACAACAGGAATCAAATTCCTTTTACTTGTAGATATGATATTGACAACATCTGCAAGGGTTCCTTTGGGAGATACAGGTTTGAAATCCTTCTCTATCAAATCGGAAGTTTTCAAAAGAGTAAGCACAGCCTGGTCGCTGTCATGTGTCAACAACTCCCCATCTTTTGCAATCCTCTTCGTGTAAATTGAATATGGCTCGAAAGTCCTTATTGTTGCAAAAGAGACAACGGATGTTATAATCAAAGGCATCAACAGGACATACCCCCCTGTAATTTCTGCAATAAGGAAAATAGCAGTCAAAGGAGCCTGCATTACCCCAGCCATCAATCCGGCCATCCCGGCTAAAGCAAAATTTGCTTCCGGCAAAACCTGTATGCCCGTAAGGTTCAAAAACCGGCTAAGTACAAAGCCAGCTACTCCTCCAATAAACAGGGTAGGTCCAAATGTACCTCCTACCCCACCACCTGCATTAGTAAAGGACATGGCCAACACTTTGAAAAACATAATTGCTGCAAAAAAAGCAAGCAAGAACCATTCGTTATCCAATAATGGTCCAAACACACTGGGTCCAACAGCACTTACCGCGTTTTCATTCAGCAAAGCAGTGAGTGAGTCATAGCCCTCACCAAACAAAGGTGGAAAAAGGAAAATAAGCAATCCTAAAGACAATGCAGAGTATATCCATCTCTTGTATGGATTTACAATGCTTTTGATTTTATCTTCCATAGAAAGTGTTGTCCTTGTAAAGTACAAAGAGAGGAAACCACAAAAAAGACCCAACAAAATATAAGATGGGATATTGGATAAATTGAAACTCTCAATACTGTTGCTAAAAACAACTGCATCACCAAGGAACAGGAAAGAGATGGTTGTTGCAGTTACTGCAGAGACCAGCAATGGAAGTATAGAAGTCATGGATATGTTGAACAGCAGGATTTCCAGAGTAAAAAGTATGCCAGCCAAAGGAGCTTTGAATATACCGGCAACGGCTCCGGCAGCGCCACAGCCCAATAAAATTGTCATATGTTTGTATGACAAACCCATGATCCTTGCAATATTGGATCCAATGGCAGCGCCTGTATAAACTATAGGAGCCTCTGCTCCAACCGAACCACCAAAACCAATTGTCATGGAACTTGCCACCATGGAAGACCAAGTGTTATGAGTCTTTATTTTTGAATCGTTTTTTGATATGGAAAGCAGGACCTTTGTGACTCCATGACCAATATTATCCTTTACAAAGTATTTTACAAACAAGAATGCCAGCAACATCCCCACTCCTGGGTATACCAACAGCAAAAAACTCTCTGCAGTAGTATTGAACCACCCCTTTAACATCCATGCTATAAGATGTATCAGATGTTTGAGCAACACAGCTGCAAGCCCACTGAAGAGACCGGTCACAAATGCTAATACCAAAAGCATCTTGCTTTCGGAAAGTTTTGCCAATTGCCTGGATAAAAACAATATAAGATCTTCAACTTTTCTCATACAGATGCGAAATTAATAAAAAAAGCCGGATTTTAAACCGGCTACCTTTCAAATAGGATGCTCAACCAAGATTAATCGTCACTATCCTCTTCCTCAGAAAATCCAGAAGAAGAATCATCATCTGGCAATTCATCCGGATCTCCCCCGTCATCGTCCGAACCTCCACCAAACAGACCTCTTTCAAGGTCCTCGTAATCATCTATTTTAACATCTACCTTCACCAAATATATTGCATCCGGCACTTCAAGTGATATTGCGTAAAAAGAAGTTCCATCTGGTTTGTCAACTTTGAATACTTCATTCATGTAATCTGCATACCCTCTTGGATATTTTTCCTTGAATGCAGCCATAAGTTCGGGATTCAAATTTGCATAGCTCACAACAGCCCTTCTTTTGGACTGGCGTGAAGGTGAAACAGACTCCTTTCCTTGTGGTTTATTGTTCATTTTCTCCATATATAACTCGCTAATTCATTTTTCAAAATCGGGGTGCAATTATAATGCATTTTTTTATAATATCTTCTCTTTTTTCAGAATTTATCGAAAAAAATTGATTTTTGTTTTTTCTTCTTTTCCATATTTTTTTCAACAAAAATTCCTTTCATGGTAATAGGGTCTATGCCAGCATAAAAAGCAACCGAAGAACGGGTCATGGGAGTAGGTGTGAAATCCTGTACCTGCTCCAGCCTTATACCCCTCAAACTCCTGTTTGAGGCCAACGCTTGCATATGTTTCATGGTACAACCCGGATGTGAAGATATAAAATATGGAATTAACTGGAATCTTTTTTGGCCAGAAATACAAATTTTTTCAAACTCATCTTTCAAAAACACAAAGGAAGAGAAGGATGGTTTTCCCATAGCCTTGAGAACCTGGTCTTCCGTATGCTCAGGTGCCACTTTAAGCCTGCCTGATGTATGATTCAAAACCAGTTCCTTAAAGTAACTTTTACCAGAAGCATCCAGGTAACCCTTACTGTCCAGGAAAAGGTCGTAGCGAATTCCACTTGATACAAAAGTCTTTTTTATTCCTTTTATCCCTTTTGCCTTTTCATACAAATCCAACAAGGGAAAATGGGAATGATCAAGGTTTTTACAAATATTCGGATAGTTGCAGCTTTCCCTCTTGCATTTCTTGCAAATCTCCAAATTCTTTCCTTTCATCTTGTACATGTTTGCTGTCGGACCTCCCAAATCAGATACCATACCCTTGAAACCATCCATCTTTGACATGATTTCAAGCTCTTTCAATATTGATTCCCGGGAACGGGACTGTACGAATTTTCCCTGATGTGCAGAAATGGTGCAAAAGCTGCAAGAACCAAAACAACCACGGTGTGTATTTACCGAAAACTTTATCATCTCGTAAGCAGAGATATGCTTGCCGGAATATTTGTAATGAGGTTCCCTTACATAGGGCAAATCATAATAGAGGTCAATTGCTCCATCCTCTTCTGGTTCGTAAGGAGGATTGACCCTTACGTACTTTCCCATACATGGCTCTGAAATATAAGCCGGATACCAAGAATTGGACTCTTTTTCCACCAACTTGAAATTATGTGCAAAAGCAGCCTTATCTTTCTGTACACATTCAAATGACTCCAACACTATACTCTTGGCCTGCCCTTCATACGGTTTGTCCGAAAGATATGCAATTTGCCGTAATTTGTGCAAATCACGCACACTGCCACCCTTATCAAGAATGCCGGCTATCTCCTTTATCGGTTTCTCACCCATGCCATATACCAGGATATCTGCTCCAGAGTCAAATAAAACCGACGGTTTGAGTTTATCTTCCCAATAGTCATAATGGGCAAGCCTCCTCAATGAAGATTCCACACCACCAATTATGACAGGAACTTCTGGATAAATCTCCTTGAGTATCCTTGTATATACCGTAACGGCATAGTCCGGTCTGTGCCCGGCCCGGCCCTCAGGGGTGTATGCATCGTCCGAACGCAACCTTTTGGCAGCAGTATAATGGTTTATCATGGAATCCATAACGCCTGAGTTTACACCAAAAAACAAACGAGGCGCTCCCAATTTCCTGAAGTCCCTCAAATCATCCCTCCAGTTTGGTTGAGGAACTATTGCGACCCTGTAGCCCAAATGCTCCAGGTAACGGCCTATAACGGCTGTTCCGAAAGAAGGATGGTCAATATATGCATCTCCGGTAAAAAGGATAACGTCTATATAGTCCCATCCAAGTTTCTCAACCTCTTTTTTTGTTGTTGGTAAAAACCCTTTGTTGTCTGAATACATTTTACATTCTTTCGGGGAGCTCTATCCCAAGTATTCCCATTGCCATCCTGAGCACTGCAGATATTTTGTCTATCAAAACCAGCCTCTGTAATTTTATGGAAGAATCTTCTTCCCTTAAAATGGACACTTCGTGGTAATACTGGTTGAACTCCTTTGCCAATTCATATGCATAATTAGCTACAACGGCAGGTGAATGTTCCTTTCCTCCCTCCTTTATCTTTTCCGGGAATAAATTGAGCAATTTGATTATTTCCCTCTCTTTGGGGTCAAGTGAAGAATCTGTGATTCTCCCCATCAGTCCCTGCTCTGTAGCTTTCCTTATTATTGACCTTATACGTGCATGAGTATATTGTATGAAAGGTCCTGTATTGCCGTTGAAGTCTATGGACTCCTTGGGGTCAAAGAGCATTGTCTTTTTCGGGTCCACTTTGATAATGAAATATTTCAATGCTCCCAAACCAAGGATCTCAAACAAATGCTCCTTCTCTTCAACCGGCATGTTATCCAGTTTACCTAGCTCCAGGGAGGTCTCCCTTGCAGTATTGACCATATTATCAATCAAATCATCAGCATCAACTACGGTTCCTTCCCTGGATTTCATTTTTCCTTCGGGTAGCTCAACCATACCATAAGACAAATGGTAAATATTGTCTGACCATTCAAAGCCCAATTTTTTGAGCAGTAACCTCAATACCTGGAAATGGTAATTCTGTTCGTTGCCGACAACATAAATATGTTCGTCCAACTTGTATTCAGAGAATCTTTGATGTGCTGTTCCCAAATCCTGGGTCATGTAAACAGAAGTTCCGTCTGCCCTTAAAAGCAATTTTTCGTCCAAACCCTCACTGGATAGGTCACACCACACAGACCCATCATCTTTCGTAAAAAAGACTCCTTTGCCCAGACCCTCCTGAACAAGAGCCTTTCCAAGTAAATAAGTGTTTGACTCATAATAGATCTTGTCAAAAGAGACTCCCATCCTCTTGTATGTTTTGTCAAAACCATCGTAAACCCAACCATTCATGGTTTTCCACAACTCCACAACCTCTTTCTCCCCTTTCTCCCATTTTACCAACATCTGCTGAGCCTCCTTGAGCACGGGAGCATTTTTCTCTGCCTCTTCCTTGTCCATACCACTTTTGACCAAACCATCTACCTGCTCTTTTAGCATATCGTTAAAAGCAACATAGTATTTTCCAACTAAATGGTCTCCCTTAATCCCTGTATTTTGCGGAGTATCCTTTCCAGATAACTTTTGCCATGCCAACATGGATTTGCAAATATGTATCCCCCTATCGTTGACAAGATTTACCCTGATTACATTATGCCCGTTCACTTCCAACAACCTGGCAACGGACCAGCCTAGCAAATTGTTCCTTATATGACCTAAATGAAGAGGTTTGTTGGTATTTGGAGAAGAAAACTCCACCATAACACTCTTGCCTGTTTCTGGTTGTTGCCCCCAATTGTCTGCAGACGATATGGTCTTAAATGTTTCCAGCCAATATCTGTCAGATAGTTTTATGTTCAGAAAACCTTTTACTACGTTGTAGTTTTCTACATCTTCACAACTCCCCTTTATAAAAGCACCAATATCTTCACCTGTCTGTTCCGGGGATTTCCTTGATATTTTCAACAACGGAAACATTACAGCTGTAATATCTCCTTCAAACTCCTTGCGTGTAGCCTGGGTTTGCAACAAATTGGCTGAAGGTTCAACACCATATACCTTTAACACTGCCTCTTGGACCAAATTTGCAATTAACTGTTCTGGATTCATAATATATTTTTAAATAATAACCTAACTCGCAAAATATTTTTTCATCTCCCTCTTTACCTTGGGGGCAAGTACAAACATTGTCAACATTGTCGGGAAAGCCATCAATGCATAAGCACTATCCACAATCCCCACCACTACATCTAAAGATATGACAGAACCCACAACCAGCATCAATAGGAAAAAGTAGTTGTAATACTCTGCATATTTCGCACCAAACAAAAAACTGGTACATTTCACTCCGTAATAGGAGTAGGAAAACATGGTAGAAAATGCAAAGATAGTAACCATAAACATTAATAAATAATTTCCCAGGCCAGGAATTGATCTTTCAAAGGAATTCATAGCAATCTCGATTCCCTGTATTTGTGATACTTCATAATTACCATTGATCAAAATTGCCAAAGCAGTCAAAGTACATACCAATCCAGAATCTATTGAAGGCCCAATCATGGCAACCAACCCTTCCCTGATTGGCTGTTTGTTCCTGGATGCACCATGCATCATGGATGCAGTTCCCACACCTGCTTCATTTACAAGGGTAGCCCTCCTTACTCCTATAATGATTGCAGTTCCGGCAAGTCCGCCTGCCCCAGCCTTGAAATTGAATGCACCTTCAAAAATGGAAGAAAAAACAGCCGGAACCTCTGGAAGGTTTGTGAAAATAATGTATGCAACCAAGATAAAATAAAGGGCAACCATTCCAGGAACAACCTTTGAGGAGACTTTTGATATCCTTTTTATTCCTCCAAGAATCACCACCGAAACCAATGCACAAATTGTAACGCCAATGCCAAGTTTAATTCCGAATGTAGCTTCCAGGCCGGTATCATGGTGTAATACGGAAGTAATCGCCTCTGTGAGTTGGTTCGCCTGCCACAAGCATAAAGTACCAATCAAACCAAAAATCGAGAAAAAAACAGCCATTGGTTTCCACTTAGGGCCTAATCCTTTTGTTATCATATACATAGGCCCTCCCTGAAGTTCTCCTTCGGAATCTTTTCCTTTATACATGATTGTGAGCGAACCCTCAAAGAATTTGGTTGCCATCCCAGCTGCAGCACTTACCCACATCCAGAAAATAGCACCAGGACCACCCATTGTGATTGCCACTGCCACACCGGAAATACTGCCCATACCTACAGTGGCGGCTATGGCACTAGTTAAAGCCTCAAAAGAACTGATTTGCCCCGGAGCATCATTATCCTTGGATTTAAGAGCTTTAATTGCTCTCATGTAATAACGGAATGGTACAAATCCAGAGTAAATCATGAAAAAGACACCTCCTCCTATCAGTACTACAAAAAGAGGCATTCCCAACATGTCGCTGAAACTTGTGATATAACCTTCAATGGTTGTCCAAAAATCTTTCATAATAAATGTTTATGGTAAGTTAGTATAATTGTTATTGTCAAGCCCCAACTTTTTTGCTGCAAAATTGACAGTGGTTCCTTGCACCATCAATGAAATGATTGTTGTGAAGAAAACTATATTGAACATCAACCCTGCATTCACTTGCCCTTCAATCAAAGGATATGTGGCAAAAACAATTGGCACGGCACCTCTCAACCCTACCCACGAAACATAATGTTTGGTTTTTGTTCCAATTCCCTTGAAAGGCAACAAAGACAAGAATACGGAGAAGGGTCGTGATATGATAATCATGGCAAAGGAGATGACAAGCCCTATGGCTACTATGTCAAATGAAATCAAGTCTGTCGGATTTACAAGCAAACCGAGTGAAAGGAACAATACCAATTGGCTCAACCACGCAATTCCATCAAAGAAAGTGTAAACAGATCCGTCACATTGTTTTTTACTATTCCCTATTACGAGACCCGAGATGTAAACGGCCAAAAATCCGTTTCCACCAATAAGGTCAGTAAAGGAAAAGGTAAAGAAAAGGGATGCCAGCAAAAGGATATGGAACAAGGACCTGCTTTCGAAATGGACTTTGTTTAAAAAAAAGAGGGTAGCCTTTGCAATCCCATAACCACAAGCAGCACCAATTCCAAACTGAGTCAATAATTTCAAAAAGAAAGACAAAACCCCAAAATGGCCGGTCATGGACATGTTCAAAAAAATTATTGTCAACATGAATGCCATAGGGTCATTACTCCCGCTCTCCAACTCAAGCAAAGGGCGTATATTGTTTTTGAGAGAGACTCCTTTTGACCTGAGTATTGAAAAAACCGATGCAGAATCTGTAGAAGACATTATTGAAGCCAACAACATCGATTCTGGTAAAGTAAAGGAAATAAAACTAGTATAAATATTGGTAATAAAATAAATTATTGATCCGGTAAACAAAGTGGTCAACAACACACCTACAGAAGAGAGCATGAGACCCGGTCCCAAAACAGGTTTGATCTCCTTTACGTTTGTATCCAACCCTCCGGAAAAAAGGATCACGCTCAAAGCAACCAAACCCACAAACTGTGCTATATAAGGGCTATCGAATTCAATTCCGAATCCGTCACTACCAAACAACATCCCAACACTCAGGAACAACAACAGTACAGGAATACCAAACTTGTACCCTGCCTTGCCGGCAAGTATGCTCAAAAAAAGGAGCACAGAGCCAATCAGCAATACATTTTCCGTTGTTAAATCCATAACCCACCTTATTTCATTTATGAGTCACAAATATAAAAAAAGGGCTTGTAACCAAACCCTTTTTTGTATCAAATATATTTAAAAATAAATTGAGCAGTAAGATTATTTCAAACCCCTGTTCTTAAGAAGAGCATCAATTCCTGGCTCAGATCCCCTGAAGTTCACATATAACTTCATGGCGTCATCTTGTCCTGCCCTGGCTAGGATTTCGTGACGGAATTTGGCAGCCACCTCTTTGTTGAAAATATCACCGGTTTCTACAAAAGCTTGATAAGCATCACTATCCAGAACTTCTGCCCAAATGTACGAATAATAACCAGCAGTATAACCCCCACCAAACGTGTGGTTGAAGTAGGTACTCCTGTATCTTGGAGGGATTTGCTTAATAAGACCCAGTTTATCCATGGATTCCTTTTCAAAATCCAGTACATCAAGGTTTTCAGGAATGGAAGTCAAAACATGGAAATCCATGTCAAGGAAAGAGGCCGCCAGATATTCTGTTGTGGCAAAACCTTGACCATATTTGCCAGCATTTACAAGTTTATTCACCAACTCCTGAGGTATAACCTCTCCTGTTTCATAATGCTTTGCATACTGGTTCAAAACTTGTGGTTCAAATGCCCAGTGCTCCATGATTTGAGACGGAAGTTCTACGAAATCGCGGGTCATTCCGCCAACACCGTAATAATTCACATCTTTCAACAGACTTGCAAGTGCATGTCCAAACTCATGGAAGAAAGTTTCCACCTCGTCGGTGCTCAAAAGTGCCGGCTTATCGCCTATTGGTCTTGTGAAGTTGCCTACAATTGTAACCAAAGGGGCAACCCTTTCTCCGTTTGAATAGACCTGTGAACGGAAGCCACTGCACCATGCACCACCCCTCTTTTGTGCAGGACGTGCAAACATATCCATGAATAAGATTCCCAAATGAGAACCATCCTGGTCTTTGCACTCGAAAGCTGTTGCCTCTGGATGAGGCAATGGTGTGTTGTCTATCTGGGTAAAGGTGATACCATAAAGTTGGTTTGCAACATAAAATATTCCATCCCTCACATTTTCCAGTTTGAAATATGGCCTGAGTTGATCATCGCTCAGGTTGAATTTGCTGGACATGGCCTTTTCAAAGTAGTATCTCCAGTCATATGCTTCCAATTCTGTAACACCATCTTTTTTGGCCAGTTCCGTCATGTCAGCCAACTCCCTTTTTGCACTTTCCAAAGCAGGAGTCCATATTTGGTTAAGGAGACCATATACTGCTTCCGCGTTCTTAGCCATCCTGGATTCCAGCTGATATGCTGCAAAATCTTCAAAACCCAGGATATTTGCCCTTTGCAACCTCAAAGTCACAAGTTTTTCTATTACCTCCTTATTGTCATTCTCATTATTGTTATTGCACCTGTTCAGGTAAGCATCCAGTATTTGCTTTCTCAACTCACGTTTGTCTGATTGTTGAAGGAAAGGTATAACACTAGGATTATCCAGTCCAAACACCCACTTCCCGGGATATTCGGTATCATCGTCAGCTCTTTTGGATGCAGCTTTCAAAGACTCGGACAACCCAGACAGATTCTCTTCATTGTCAATGACCAATTTAAAGTCAGCAGTCTCTGCCAAAAGGTTTTGGCCGAAAGCCAGTTGCAAAGCAGAAATCTCTGCATTGATTTTTTTAAGTTCCTCTTTCTTTTCTGCAGGTAACTCAGCTCCACTCCTTACAAAATCTTTGTATATCTCTGTCAGAAGCCTGGTCTGCTCCGGGTTCAGCTCCAAGGTTTCAATCTTTTCGTAAACTGCCTTTACTCTCTGGAAAAGACCTTCGTTCAAAGAAATTTCATTGTAATGTTTGCTTGTAAGAGGAGATATCTCCCTTGACAAAGCCAAAACCTCTGGTGAGGCATAAACAGAATTAAGACTTGAGAAAACAGGTGAAATCTTACTCAGCAAGCGTCCAGAATTGTCAAATGCAACAATTGTATTTTCGAAATCAGGCTCTTGGGTGTTGTTCACAATAGCCTCTATTTCGGCCTTGTGTTGTTCCATTGCCTCCAAGTATGCAGGCATGAAATGTTCCAGTTTTATCTCTTCAAACGGAGGAATCCCGAATGGAGTGTTCCATTCCGAAAGCAGAGGATTTTGCCCCTTGTCTGCCGAACATGAGGAAAGTATTGCTCCTGCGGCAATAAACAGAATCATAAGTTTTTTCATATATTAATGTATTGTTTGGTTAGAAGCATTTATCCAAGGTAAGATTTCAACAGCTTACTACGTGCACTGTGCCTTAATCTTCTGATGGCCTTTTCTTTGATTTGCCTGACACGTTCACGTGTAAGGCCAAAATGTTCACCAATCTCTTCCAGGGTCATCTCCCCGGTTCCTATTCCAAAGAAGTATTTTACAATATCCCTCTCCCTCTCGGTGAGTGTAGAAAGGGCACGCTCAATCTCTTTGTTGAGTGATTCGTTTACAAGTCCCCTGTCGGCATTAGGCGAATCACTGTTCACAAGAACATCCAGCAAGTTGTTATCCTCGCCATCTACAAACGGCGCATCCACAGATACATGGCGACCGGAAACCCTCAAAGTATCCGATATCTTCTCTTTTGGGATATCCAGAATTTCCGACAGCTCTTCAGGCGAAGGCATCCTCTCGTTTTCTTGTTCGAATTTGGAAAGAGCTTTGTTTATCTTGTTCAGGGAGCCTACTTGGTTCAAAGGCAACCTTACAATCCTGGATTGCTCTGCAAGAGCTTGCAAAATGGACTGCCTGATCCACCAAACGGCATACGATATGAATTTGAATCCCCGGGTTTCATCGAACTTCTCTGCGGCTTTTATCAAACCAAGGTTTCCTTCGTTAATTAAATCGGGCAAACTAAGCCCCTGGTTTTGATATTGTTTTGCCACAGATACAACAAAACGGAGATTGGCCCTGGTCAATTTTTCCAAGGCCTCTTGATCTCCTTTCCGTATTCTCTGAGCTAACTCAACTTCGTCTTCAACAGTTATTAGTTCCTCTCTTCCAATCTCTTGTAAATACTTATCAAGAGATGCGCTCTCCCTGTTGGTAATTGATTTGGTTATCTTAAGCTGTCTCATCTATTATTAAAGGTAATATCCTGCAAAGTTAATAAAATTCGGTATACGCCGCAAAAAATCAGAGACCCATACCGTAGTACATTACCTTCCCGTCAGGATAAACGCCCTCAATTAGTAAAGATCTTCTGCTCCTATTTATTACAGATTGCAACTCTTCTATGCTTGAAACCGGAACCTGGTTAATATGAGTGATTGTAAAGCCCTCTTTAATACCAGCTTCCATAAATTTTCCAGCTGACACTTTAATGACCCTCACTCCTCCGTTTATTCCAAGGTTCTCAATTTCATCTTTTGAGGCATCCCTTACCTCGGCTCCGTATAACCTCAAAAGACCCTCTTGACCATCCGAAATCATTGCAATCTGATCTGTCCTGCCTTCTAATACAATCGACAAATCTTTTTGTTTACCATCTCGTACAATTTCCACTGAAATTTTGTCTTTGGGCCTGTACCTGTTCACAAGTTCCTGTACAGCAGGAGATGATGTAACCTTAACACCATTTATTGATAAAAGCACATCACCTGGTTTGACACCTGCCTTATCTGCAGGGCTATCCTTTACAACATCTGCAATATAAACCCCGTCATTGTTTCCCAGGTTCTTTTCATTTGCAAGTTTGCTGTCAATATCCTGCATGGAGATACCCATCATAGCCCTTTGCACTACTCCAAAATCCATGAGATCGTCCACAACCTTCTTGACAATGGTGGTTGGAACAGCAAAAGAATAACCGGCAAAGTCACCAGTCCTGGATGCTATTGCTGTGTTTATCCCAACCAATTCTCCTCGGGTTGTGATCAATGCCCCGCCACTATTTCCTGAATTGACAGCGGCATCGGTTTGTATAAAAGATTCTATTTTGAATTCGTTGGACATAGAGGGCATGCTCCTGGCTTTTGCGCTTACTATTCCGGCAGTGATAGTGGACCTAAGGTTATATGGGTTACCTATGGCTAAAACCCACTCTCCCAGTCTCAATGAGTCAGAATCACCGAATTTGAGATAAGGCAGATTCTTTGCCTCTATTTTAAGCAATGCAATATCTGTAACAGGATCGGCACCTACTAACTTGGCTTTAAAGACATTATTATTTTCAAGGGTAACTTCAATCTCATCTGCACCATCAATAACATGGTTGTTTGTCACAATGTAACCTTCGGGATTTATGATAACACCGGAACCGGATCCTACTTGTTCCCTTGGCTGTTGCTGAGGCCCATAACCAAAAAAGAAATCAAAGATTGAATAAGGTTGGGTAGTACCTTTCTTGACAACCTTGACATGGACTACAGCTTTGACTGCATTTTCGGCAGCAAAAGTAAAGTCCGGGAACTCATCCGGTACATAGTTTGCCTTGTGAAACAAAGATGATTCCCCCTCGTATACATAAGAAGAAGATTTTGACTTATCTGTCAAACTGAAAACGGCATAAGATGTAATTCCGCTAATCAATACGGTTAAAAACAAATAGAGATAAAAATTCTTTTTCATAACATTTTCCTTTTTCCTGAATAAAAAAACAAATTATATGCCATAACGTATTTTTTTTATCTTTGTAAAAAATATAAGGTTATGAAGTTTGTAGTATCCAGTACAGAGCTTTTAGCTCGTCTTTTATCGGTTTCAAGGGTTATATCATCAAAAAATGCCCTGCCAATCCTGGACAATTTCTTGTTTGAATTGAAAGATGGTTATTTGAACATTACTGCCTCGGACCAGGAAACAAGCCTCAAGGCGGGCATGGCAATAGACAACGTAACAGAAGAGGGTGAAATAACTGTTCCTGCAAGGCTTTTGGTAGATTCACTCAAGGAATTTGCAGATATACCACTGGAATTCAAAACAAATGAAAATACCACATCCATAGAAATGGTATGGGCCAATGGTAATGCAATCTTGCCTTGCACAACTGCAGAGGACTATCCGGAAATGGCTGCACTCTCTGCAGATTCATCTGTTTTTGGAATCAACTCACAGGTATTGCTAGAAGGCATAAACCGCACCATATATGCTACAGCAGAAGAAGAATTACGCCCGGTCATGAATGGTGTCTTTTTTGATATAGACAACGATGCACTTACACTGGTAGCTTCGGATGCACACAAACTGGTATGCTACACCCGTCATGACATAAAGTCAGAAAACAAGTCATCTTACATTCTCCCAAAAAAACCAGCCTCCATACTCAAGAACCTTCTAACTAAGATAGACCAGGATGTCAAAATAAGTTTCGACAACCGGAACGCTCATTTTGAATTTGAATCATTCGTGTTGGTTTGCAGGCTTGTAGAAGGCAATTATCCTGCCTACCGGTCTGTGATTCCAAAAAACAACACAAACAAACTGACAATAAACCGTCAGGATTTCCTAAACTCCCTACGTAGGGTATCAGTGTGTTCCAACCCTGCCAGCAGCTTGATCAAGTTAAAGATGACATATAACCAACTGGTAATTTCTGCACAGGATCTTGATTTTTCAACAGCTTCCAATGAGACATTGAACTGTCAATACGACGGCGACCACATGGAAGTTGGCTTCAAATCCTCTTTTTTAATAGACATCCTCACAAACCTTCCATACACAGATATCTCACTTGAGATGTCGGATCCATCCCGGGCAGCTTTGATTTTACCTTCCGGAAACAGTGATAAGGACGAGGAAATCCTAGCTCTTATAATGCCAATGCTTGTAAGTGCATAACCCAATTCCAAATGAAATTAAACTTAAAGAACCCACTCCTTTTTTTTGATATAGAAAGCACAGGCCTTAATGTTGCTTCTGACAGGATTGTAGAAATCAGTGCCTTGAAAATCATGCCTAATGGCGATCAAGAGCTCAAAACCAGGAGATTGAATCCTACGATACCAATTTCGCCCGAAGCACAAAGCGTACATGGCATATCCAACGAAGAGGTTGCCGATTGCCCTACATTCAAAGAAGTTGCAAAAAGCCTTGCCAACTGGATGTCTGGGTGTGATTTTTCCGGATATAATGCAATCCGTTTTGACATACCTTTACTTGCAGAGGAGTTCCTCCGGGCCGGTGTGGATTTCGATTTCAGGAAAAGGAAGATTGTAGATGTCCAGAACATATTCCACAAGATGGAACAAAGAACATTAAGTGCCGCTTACAAATTCTATTGCAACAAAGATCTGGAAAATGCACACTCTGCAGAAGCCGACACAATAGCAACATTCGAAATACTGGAATCCCAATTGGACAGGTACAAAGAGACTCTGCAAAATGATGTCAGGTTCCTGGCCGATTTCTCTACCAAATCCAAAGCTTTGGATTATGCCGGCAGAATTGTACTTGACCAAGACGATAATCCGGTCATAAACTTTGGCAAACACAAGGGCAAAAAAGTTTCAGATGTCCTAAAAAAAGATCCTGGTTACTACTCATGGATCATGAACGGGGAATTCACGCTGGACACAAAACAAGTATTGACAAACTTGAAAATACAATTGGAAAACAGTCAATAACAGTGAATATAATTGTAAGTGACTTTACCGGTGACAATTTTCATTTCAGGACAGACAATACCCTGACCAGGGATTGCTTCAATGATTATTATTTGCCCGATTTTTTGGATGGAACAGTCGTTTCTGCAGGAATAGCATTTAGATTGGACAAGCCGGCCAAAAGAGTACAACAGGAATTTGCCCACAGGTATATAACTTCGTTCACACCGGGACTAATCCTATATGGGATTCCGGCAAAGGGTATTGTTGGTGAATCTGCTCAAACCATAAGGATTTCACTTGATCAAAGTACAATCATACCGCTGGGACTCCAGCAAACAGACTCAGTGCAAAACTCGGTTTTGACCATTCAAACGGGTACCGCAAATCACAAATACAACCTTAGCAGCAAGCTAATCACGGAAACATCCAAACTCCTGCTGGAAAAATTATCTGGTTTTTTCACGTTCAAAACAGGTGACATAATTTTTGCAGAGTTTGAACGGTTACCCCTGAATAAGCCAAACGACACAATTTCGCTGGAATCAAATCAGTCTGTGCTTGTAGACCTGAGAATAAGGTAAGCCGCCTCTTCTCCTGCTTTCTTGCCTGTAGAAAAAGCTATCTGGAGGTTGTAACCTCCGGTATCGCCATCCAGGTCAAGGACCTCACCTGCAAAGAAAAGGTTTTCACATATCCTGGATTTCATTGTCTTGGAATAAATTTGATCAAGAGATACTCCCCCCGCCGTAACAACAGCCCTTTCATAGGATGTGTATGAAACAATGGACAACCTCCAATTTTTCAAAGCATCACAAAACAAATCAGAAAACTCTTGTTTGGACATCGATTTGGCAGAGACATCCAACTTGTTTCCCTCCATGAAAAAACTGACAATGGCACTTGGCATGAAATTGAGGGCAAAAGTTTCGTAAGAAGTCCCCTGGAATTGCTCCAACTCTTTGTTTATTCGTGATTTCAACTGCTCTTTACCTACAGCTGGTTTCAAGTCTATACTCAGGGAGCATTTGTTACCATTTGAAATTGCCTTTACAGCCTTTCTGCTGACACGGAAACCCAATGGCCCCTCTATACCATTGTTTGTAAAGTCAATATCCCCAACTTCTTCCTGTACCACATCACTTCCTACCATAAGGCTCATCGCAATGTTTTTCAAGGTCAATCCAGCCAGGTTTGAATCATAACCAATAGGCATTAAAGCAGTAAGCGATGGAAACCTCTCAGTGAGAGTATGACCTGACTTTTGCGCAAACATATAGCCATCACCTGTAGAACCTGTAGAAGGATATGACAACCCTCCTGTAGCTACAACCAAAGCGTTGCAATCATACATCTGTCCCCTGCAAACAACCCCGGTCACTACAGAATCACTTACAACAATATCTTCTACAGCACTATTGTAAAACACCTTGACTCCTAGCTTCTCCATTTCACCTACCATTGCATCCACCAAAGTGACAGCACGACCACTTTTTGGAAAAACTCTCTCTCCCCTCTCCACAACACTTTCTACACCAATGGATTCAAAAAAAGCTATAGTATCTTGATTTGAAAATGAATGGAAAGAGTGTTTCAGGAACTTTTTGTTGGGATGTATGTGGCTTGAAAATTCCTGCCAATCTTTGATATTGGTGAAATTACACCTGCCTTTGCCGGTAATCATTAATTTCCTGCCAGCCCTCTCCCTCTTCTCTAACAGGGTAACATCAACCCCTTTTGAAGCTGCCGTAATTGCAGCCATCATACCTGCAGCACCTGCCCCTATTACTATCAAACTTTGATTATCCATTTGTTTTTTAATGCTAATTTTGCAACAAATATAGTCAATATGAATACCAAACTCATAGTTATATCAATTTGCTCTTTTCTAATTGCGGCTTGCAACTTGAACGAGAATGGAAAAGGGGTACAGGATGGTCACCAATCGAATGATTATGCCACCTATTTCCAATTGGAAGAACTCGAAAATGGATACAGGATTTTATCTGTGAATGAAAACTGGAGCGGAAACAAAATTACAAAAAGTTTCTTGTTACAATCAAAAGGCACAAAAAGCACTGGCAATATTCCGGATCACATTCAGATTATCCAAACCCCGGTAAAAAAAGTAGTTTGCATGTCAACCAGCCATATAGCATACCTCTCATTATTGGGAGAGGTCGAATCGTTAAAAGCTATTTCCGGAGCCCAATATGTAAGTGACTCCTTGGTAGCATCCAAAATCAAAAACAACCAAATATTGGACATAGGTTTTGAATCTTCATTAAACTACGAAATGCTCATGCAGATTGATCCGGACATAGTATTCACATATGGGATCAGCGGCGAAAACAATCAGTATATTAAAAAAATCATCGATGCAGGGATAAATGTTGTGGTTGTTGGAGATTATATGGAAGGAGACCCCTTGGGCAAGTTGGAGTACCTAAAGTTTTTTGGTGCATTCTTCGACAAAAAGGAGATTGCTGACTCCCTATACAAAACCATTAGCAACAGGTATTCAGAGGCTCAGCAAAGAGTGGCGGATATCAAAGAAAAACCGGTGATATTACTCAACGCACCATGGAAGGATGTTTGGTACATCCCTGGCAAAAACAATTACATGAGCCATTTGATAGAAGATGCTGCCGGTGAGGTACTATTGAGTAAACCCGGAGACATACATTCATATGCCCACAGCCTCGAAAATGTAGTGACCATGGCATATGAGGCAGATTTATGGCTCAATCCCAATTTTTACCAAACCCTCGACCAACTGATGCAAAGCAATCCACTTTTCAAAGAACTTCCGGTTTTGAAAAGGGGAAAGGTATTCAACAACATCAAAAGAGATACTCCCGGAGGAGGAAGTGATTTCTGGGAATCAGGAGTGGTCCGGCCCGATGTTATTTTGAACGATTTGATCAATATAATCCATCCAGAGTGTGGAAATAAAAAGGAGCTTGTCTATTACAAGCTCCTTGAATAATCTGTCTGGTTTTTGTCCAGATAATATTATTTGTACTCCATGGCTTTTTCGGTGCCCTTGAGAACAGACAACCCGTTCATTGCCAATGCAGACATTTCGTCCTCTCCAGGGAAAATCTTCACATCAGAGATAAAGCTAACCTTTGACGAAATTTGTTCCATCAACTTTGTACCATAGGCAATGCCTCCGGTAATAAGAATAGCATCAACCTTTCCCTCAAATACAGTTGCCATTGAACCAATTGCTTTTGCAACATTATATGCAAATGCTTCCGACAACAATGTAAACTTTGGATCTCCCTCCTCTACTTTCTGCTCGACATAGCTGAATGAATTGGTTCCCAGATGAGCAACCAATCCTCCTTCTCCTGTAATCATCTTCTTAACCTGATCAAGAGTGTATTTTCCCGAAAAGCAGAGTTGCGCCAAATCATAAGCAGGCAGTGTTCCAGATCTTTCCGGAGAAAAAGGACCCTCCCCGTTCAAGGCATTGTTGACATCAATCACACGTCCCTTGCAATGAGCCCCTACTGAGACCCCTCCGCCAAGATGGGCCACTATAAGGTTCAAAGAGTTGTAATTTTTATTGATTGCGGTGGCATAACTCTTGGCTATGGCTTTTTGATTCAATGCATGGAAAATGGACCTCCTTTCAAACAACGGATGCCCTGTTATCCGGGCTATTGGAGAGAGCTCATCCACAACCACTGGATCGGCAATATAAGATTTGCACCCTTCTATCCCCGATGCAAGGTCAGCGGCAATGATTCCACCCAAGTTGCTGGCATGTTCCCCACCCACGCCTATCCTAAGGTCTTTCAGCATCTTCTCATTTACTTCGTAGATTCCGGATTGTATAGGTTTTACCAAACCGCCTCTGCCTACTACCACAGAAATATTGGAAAGGTCAATGTCATTCTCTTTGAGAGCTTTCAGAATTGTCTCTTTCCTGAACTGGAATTGGTCGGTGATTTTGGCAAATCCCGACAAATCTTCTGACGTATGCCTGAGAGTTGTCACAAACAACTGTTTATGTTCTTTGAAAACAGCTATTTTGGTAGAGGTAGAACCAGGATTTATGGCCAATATAAGTTGTTTCATACTACTTTGCTGTTAAGGCAGCCAATGCAATTGAATTCAACTTGGTATCTATGCTGTCTGCCCTGCTCGATAGCACACAAGGGGCTTTTGCCCCTGCTACTATTGCTGCCAGTTTGGTTCCAACGCAAAGCTGGGTATTCACTTTGTAGAATACGTTTGCAGATTCAAGGTTAGGGAAAACAAGGCAATCTGCATCACCAGCCACAGGACTGACCAATTTCTTGACAGCAACTGCCTCTGCCGATAACGCCACATCCAAAGCCAAAGGTCCATCTACAAAACAGCCCGAAATTTGACCACGATCTGCCATTTTGGAAATAATGGCTGCTTCCACACAAGCCTGCATACCTGGCAACATCTGCTCAGTCGCAGTAATTATTGCCACTTTGGGTTTTTCAATTCCCAAAGCTTTTGCAGTCTTTACCACATAATTTGTGATGGCTATCTTTTGGTTCAGGTCTGGTGCCGGTATAACAGCTATATCACCTAAAACAAGTAGTTTATGGTACTGAGGATTGGAAAGTACCGTAACATGACTCAAAACTGCCTTTGGAGGCAACAATCCTTTCTCTTTGTTCAATATAGCCCTCATATACTTGTCCGTACTGCAAAGACCTTTCATGAGTATATCACCTTCCCCATTGTTTATCAGGTCCACTGAGAGTGATACTGCCTTGAGTTCGTCTTCTATAGGTACAATCTTGAAAATAGCAGGATCAATTTTTTCATCGGTACACACCTGGCGAATCATTTTCTCGTCACCAACCAATGTAGCTTCCACTATTCCCGCTTCTACCGCAAGCCTTGCTGCATTGATTGTATGGTCATCCACAGCCCAAGCAGCAACCAGCCTCTTTTTTGGTTTTGACCTCAATTGGTCAAAGATCTGTTCAAATGTAGTTATCATTCTGTTTTTATCTTTTTATTATTTATTGAGAATATTCATTGTATCTTGAGCAATTACCAACTCTTCGTTAGTAGTAACTGTAGTCATCTTGACAACCGAATCCGGTTTTGACAAGATAACATCCTTACCCCTTACACCTTTGTTTGCGTCAGGGTCAAAATCAAGGCCAAGGTAACCTAAATGGGAGCCTACCATTTCACGGATATGTGGGTCATTTTCGCCTATACCGCCGGTAAATACAATCATGTCCACACCACCCATAGCTGCCGTGTATGCCCCAATATATTTAAGAACCCTGTAATACAAGATGTCCAAAACAAGTTGGGCCCTTTCATCGCCCTTGGCTGCTGCACTTTCAATATCCCTGGCATCAGACGAAGTACCAAATACTCCAAGGAATCCACTTTTTTTATTCAACAATGAATTAATACCGGCAGAATCAAGACCCTCTTTTTCTTGTATGAAAGTTACAATCCCAGCATCAATGTCTCCACTTCTGGTTCCCATTATAAGTCCCTCCAAAGGAGTGAAACCCATTGAAGTGTCAATAGATTGTCCATTTTTGATAGCGGTTATTGAACTTCCGTTGCCCAAATGGCAAGTGATAACCTTGGATTTTTCAAAATCCAGTCCGGCCAAATCACACGCCTTTTTGCCGACGAACTTATGGCTAGTGCCATGGAAGCCATACCTCCTGATTTTATGTTTTGTATAATATTCATATGGTAATGCATACATATAAGCATGTTTTGGCATTGTCTGGTGGAAAGATGTATCAAAGACAGCTACCTGAGGCGTAGATGGCATCAATGTTTCTATTGCATGTATACCCAATAAGTTTGCAGGGTTATGCAGAGGTGCAAGTTCACATAGCTTTTCTATACCTTCAATAACGGATTTGTCAACCAGTTTGCTACTGTCAAAAAATTCTCCACCATGGGCAACCCTGTGACCAACGGCGTTGATGTCCGAAAGTGAACTCAAAACGCCTTGCTTTTGATCCACCAAAATATCAAGCACTTTCTTTATACCCTCTGTGTGGTTGGGTATATTGCCCTCAGTTTCATATTTGTCTTTGCCACTCACCCTGTGAGATAGTATACCTGTTTCCAGGCCAATCCTTTCTACCAAACCTTTAGCCAAAAGGTTGTAATCGGAAGCACTTTTCATATCAAGTACTTGATACTTGATTGAAGAACTGCCGCAGTTCAATACCAATATTACCATAAAATATATTTTATTAATTAATTTTTTTCTCTTTTTGATGAATCAATCCTGCAAATTTAATATAAAATACCTGATTTTTCATACTAAAATATTACTGTAAGTGTAATTTTACACAAAACGATTATAAGAGTGATATCAAAATCTCCTGTTTTCTTCTATTCAGCACTCTACCTTTCAGGAATAGTGTTTGGTAATTGTAATGACATTCCTGCTTCCCTTTTTCATCACTCAACGCTGTTTTTCCTGTTTCTGTCATTTGTTATATATAAGTTGGACAAACGGAAAGGATTAGTAACAACCAATATCCTTCTTGGATTCTGTTTGTTCATGACCACATTCTTTGCTGGTGCCTGGAATATAAATAACTCTGCATTTGCAAATAAAAATTTGAAAAGCTTCATAAATCAACAAGAATCTCCAGTCAACTTGCAATTGGTAATAAAACAAAAAGCAAAGACCTCAAACAAAACCAGCAGCATTTTGGTCTATTCCAAAAAATACAAAGAGCATATAATATTATATTCCTACCACAAAGAGGCGTTTGAAAAGTTGATTCCGGGAGATATCCTGGATATTGGTCTGAAATTGAATAAAACAACTCCATCAAAAGATTATCTGGGATATTACCAATATTTGGAATCCATCAGATGTTTCAATTATAGTTTTGTCACAGCATCCGAAATAGAGAAATCATATACTCCCAATAGTAGCTGGATAAGGACAATGAACGCAAAAAGAGAACTCTTGTTTGAATCGTTCCGGGAAAAAAATGACCACAACGAGTGGTGCGATATTTTGATAGCAATAACTTCAGGAGACAAAAGTTACCTGGAAAGGGAGACTGTGATGGCTTTCAAAAGTTCAGGTTCTTTGCATCTTATGGCTGTCTCTGGTTTACACGTGGGTTTTGTATATGCTGTTGTACTAAGACTGCTTTTCATTTTTGGCCAAAAAAAAACGATGAAAATTATAAAATCAATAATAACCCTGACTCTTATTTGGAGTTATTGTGCTTTCAGCGGGTTTTCTGATTCATCTATGAGGGCATCAATAATGATCTCATTCTTTGTGCTTTCTTGGTTTTTTTCTGGGAGTTACATCTCATTGAATGCACTTTGTGCATCGGCACTTTTCATCTCTGTACTAAAACCTCATGCCTTGTACGGCACAGGATTCCAACTTTCTTACTGCGCTATGCTCGCTATCCTTTTTATCAATCCATATTTTGCACCCCTGGAATTCAAATCAACCATCTTGAACTATTTCAAAAACATAATTACCATCTCCTTTTCTTGTCAGCTAGGAACATCAATAATCTCCCTTACTACTTTTGGTGAATTTCCTCTATACTTTTTGTTGGCCAATATTATTTTCATACCTGCAACTGCAATTATCATAATGCTCTGCAGCCTCTTATTCCTGACTGGATTCCATCCTGTAACCACAAATGTCATCATGAAGATTGTCCAATTCCTCACAACTAACATGTTCTCCATAGCTCAAAGAATCGGATCATTACCAGGTTCATTGGTGAAGATTGGTGAAAACCCCACGGAAAAGTATCTTACTTTGCTGTTATTGTGCTGTTTTATAACTTACATGGTTTACAGAGGAACCAAGAATACCAAAAAACTATAAGGTGGATGCTATCATGGAGACTCCTAGTACCGCCATGATTACCCCTGCCCATTGCCTTGCAGTAAATTTTTCTTTAAAAAAGAAAAGCCCAATCAAAGCAGTGAATGTAACAACCGAGGCGTTGTGGATTGGGTACACGACAGATCCACCCATGCTTCCGACATTAATGAGAATCATTTTTGAAGTCAGGAAATTAAAGACTCCCAGCATGGAACCCAACCAAATAGTCCTGAAAAGTATATTCTTGTTTTCTATATTGGACATCTTCCTTTTGGCACCATAGCTATCCACCAAAACAGCCATCAAACTAAAAAGAACAGAAAAAGAAAAGACACTCAACAAAAAAACTTCGTTTTCATGGATATCCCTTATCACATAGTTGTGTGACAATTCCATAGAAGTGTCAATCATCCCCGAGACTATAAACACCATTAGTGGCAGGATTACTGCTCCTTTGGATCTGTTTTCACTTTTCTTGTACAAAATAAGGACAAAAGAAGCCAATGCTATTGTTATTCCAGTGAGTTTTATTGGCAATTGGTTATCCTGTCCCAAATACAATATCCCAACAGTTACAGGAATCAAAACAGACATCTTGTTCAGGGCGGTTGTCAAACCAATTCCTACCTTTTGGGTGGAATAGGACATCAAAATGAAACTAACAACAAACAAGAAAGCAACCCCTGCAGAGGGCAACAACATTTCAATCCTGTACAACCATGGCTCTTGTGAAAATGAAAGGTTGGCGTAATTCAAAAATGCAGCAACGGCATAATTGATGGTTATTGCCTTATAGATATTGACTCCCTTGATGTTTATCAACTTTAGAGATATGAACATCCCCAAAGCAAATAGTATATGGATTATCAGGTAAATAAAATTTTGCATCACACATTGTTCATAATAATTGGCAAAGGTAAATTTAAATTATCTTATTTTTGTCCCATTCAATTAAAAAATAAGATAATGGGAGGATTGTTCGGAGTTATTTCCAAAAACAGATGTACATCAGAACTTTTTTATGGTACCGATTACCACTCACACCTTGGTACACGCAGGGGTGGGATGGCTACTTTAAATGCAAACGGTAATTTTGCCAGGTCAATCCATAATCTGGAAAACTCATACTTCAGGTCCAAATTCGAAGACGACCTCAAAAAATTCGACGGATTATCGGGAATTGGAGTTATCAGTGACAATGATCCTCAGCCAATGGTGATGAATTCCCACTTAGGCAAATTTGCAATAGTTACAGTCGGGAAAATTAATAATATCCCGGAATTGGAAAAAGAGCTCCTTTCTGCAGGCAGGAACTTCACAGAGATGAGTTCTGGCCAGACAAATCCAACAGAGCTGACATCCCTGCTCATTACAGAAGGAAAATCGTTCAAAGAGGGAATAGAAATTGCACAAAACAAAATCAAAGGCTCCTGCACATTCCTGATACTCACAGAAAGCGGCATATATGCATGCAGGGACAAATACGGAAGAACTCCATTGGTTATCGGAAAAAAAGAAGGCTCTTATGCAATTGCCAGCGAAACCTGCGCTTTTTCCAACCTGGGTTATGAAGAGGAAAAATACCTGGGACCAGGTGAAGTATTGCGTGTTAATGCAGACGGGTACACTCAAATTACCAAACCTGGCAAAACCCTTAAAATATGCTCTTTTATGTGGGTATATTACGGATATCCAACCAGTTCCTACGAAAACATAAATGTAGATGATGTCCGGTTCCAACTTGGTCGTTCCTTAGGGGAAAATGATGAAGCCCAGCTGGACGTATCTTCTGCAATTCCTGATTCCGGGACCTGCATGGCTATCGGTTATGCTGCCGGAAAAAAAATACCATACAGGTGTTCTATAGTAAAATACACTCCTACATGGCCGCGAAGCTTTACTCCCTCTGACCAATCTGTGAGGAATCTTGTTGCAAAAATGAAACTCATTCCAAACAAAAGCCTATTGAGGGAAAAAAGGATAGCATTTTGCGATGATTCAATTGTCCGTGGGACACAACTCAAGGATAACGCCCAGATTTTGCTAGGTTACGGAGCAAAAGAAGTTCATATAAGAATCAGTTGTCCACCTCTTATCCATCCATGTCCTTTCCTTAATTTTTCTGCATCCAGAAGCCCCCTGGAATTGATAACCAGAAGGTATATCTTATTGAAAGAAGGTGATCACTCCTTGAACCTGGAAAAATACTCCGATTCCTCGACACCCGAATACAAAGGAATGGTAGAATACATAAAGGAAGAATTATCATTGTCCAGTCTAAAGTTCAACTCCATGGAGACTTTGATTGGAGCAATCGGCTTGCCAAAAGAGTGCGTTTGCACACACTGTTTTGACGGCACGGAATAAAAAAACTTTTTTTTTGGAAAACTTTCATAAAATTTTGGCATATAAGTTTTTTGTATACCTTTGTGTTGTTATAAACCTTTTTTTTAATTTTTTATTTCCGTTCATATGAACATTTTCGTATCAAGTTTAAGTTTCCGTGCTAAGAAGGAAGATCTAGCCGAACTATTCGCACCTTATGGCGAAGTTACTTCTGCCAGAATTATTATCAATCGCGACACTCGTCGTTCCAAAGGCTACGGCTTCGTAGAGATGCCTAATGAGTCTGAAGGAAATGCAGCTATCGAAGCCTTGAATGGTTCGGAGCACATGGGACGCACAATCAGCGTAGCCGTTGCCAACGAACGTCCTGCAAGAGAAGAATAGCTTAATTGATATAATCAGATATATAAAAAGAGACCGGTTAAACCGGTCTCTTTTTTGTTCATTAGGTTCTGTACTTACCTGGCTATTTCCATTTCTTCTATCAAATGGCCTGCTTTTGCAACCTTGTCAACAATAAACAGTACGTAACGTATATCCAAGGTGATATTCCTGCACATTTCGGGATCAAAGTCAATATCGCTCATGGTTCCCTCCCATACCCTGTCAAAATTTATTCCAATCAATTGGCCTTCTGCATTAATTACAGGACTTCCGGAGTTCCCGCCTGAAGTATGGTTTGTAGCTACAAAACAAACTGGTACCGTACCGTTCGATTGCCACTTCCCAAAATCTTCATTATTGTATACATCCCTCAAGATTTGGGGAATATTGTAATCATAAATATCGGGATTGTCTTTTTCCATTATCCCGTCAATGGTTGATACATGTTTGTAGTATACTGCATCAGCTGGCTTATAACCCATAACATTCCCATAGGCAATACGTAAAGTAGAATTTGCATCAGGGTAGAAAACCTTGTTGCTTTCAAATTCCATCTGCGCCTTCATGTATGTCCTGTACAACAAATTCAACTCTTTGTTGATTTCCCTGGCAAAAGGGAGTATCACATGATTGTGATGCTCATAAAACATCAGGTATAATTCATAAGCAGGATCATTTTCGAAAGTTTGCCCGTCAACTCCTTTGGATATGGCATTAAAGAGCATTGTAGAATCTGCCAACAATGACTTTCCGTAAATAATCTCTGCATACTCCTCTACACCGCCGGCTTTTTCTATTGCTTCACGGAATTTTGGTGGTTTCAAATCGTTTGGAACATTGGCACAGTACTCATTTACAATAGCTGTGAATGATCTCTTGTCTATTGGCAAAAAATAATCCTTGTAAAAAGACCTTGCAATTTCCTTAATATTGCCAGACAACACAACAGATGTCATTTTAGAACCCCGCTTTATAGCATTGTTGATTTGTCCTGCAAAGCGGTATATTTCATTTGAGTTGATTGCTTCGTTGTAATAATCGGTTGCAAAAGCATAAGGTTCCAACTTTGAATACAAATGGGACAACTTCCTGGTGATATCTTTGTATTGAGCTTTATCCTTGGCCCATTTATCAAACTCCTTCTCAAATGCCCTCTTTGCTTCAAGAGTCTCCAACCTTTCAAGACCTTTTGATTCTCCCTGCCATTTTTTCCACGCATTTGAAACAGATGCATTTTTTGAAGCATATTTAATCCTTATCTCCTGACTTTTGTCCATGTGCTCCTTTTGTATATCCAACCTTTTGGTCCTCAAGTTAATCTTATGTGGATTGGATGTTTCCATTATATACCTGACCGCTTCTGAATGTATATATTGCTGGGTCCTGCCGGGATATCCGTAAACCAAGGTAAAGTCGCCCTCTTGCACACCCTTTGTTGAGAGAGTGAAATATTTTTTTGGTACATATGGTACATTATCCTTTGAATAGGCCGCCGGTTTGTTGTCTTTGCCAGCATAAATCCTGAACAATGAAAAGTCCCCGGTATGTCTTGGCCACATCCAGTTATCTGTGTCCCCGCCAAATTTCCCTATTGACGAAGGAGGTGCCCCTACCAACCTCACGTCTGTAAAGGTTTCATATATAAAAATAAAAAATTGGTTGCCATAGTATAAGGACTCCACTTTTGCTTGGTAGTGGTTACCTTTGGTAGCATCATTTACCAAATTCCTGGAATTTTGAGAAATCAATTCAGCTCTCTCTCCTTCATCCATAGACTCCTTGTAACCATCCAGAATCTTATCGGTCACATCTTCCATCCTGACCAAAAAACGGACTTCCAAACCTTTGTTGGGTAATTCTTCTTCCATGGACATTGCCCAAAAACCATCCTTCAGATAATCGTTTTCTACAGAACTATGGGATTGAATCTGTCCAAATCCGCAATGGTGGTTGGTTATCAACAGACCTTTGTCAGAAATCAATTCACCGGTACATCCACCTCCAAAATGGACTATCGCATCTTTCAAAGAAGCTTGGTTGATACTGTAAAGGTCTTCTGCAGACAATTTGAATCCTTTTGACTGCATATCTGCAATCCTCTCCTTTATCAACACCGGAAGCCACATGCCTTCGTCTGCTTTTGCATACTGCAAACTTAATGCAACAAGTAAAAATGAAAGTAATAATTTCTTCATATAAAATATAATAAAGTTAATGTTAATACAAACTTACAAAAAATTATTACTTTTGGGACAAACACTTTGCTATGAACAAGCTTGTCAAATACATCATCGGTATAGCTGCCACATTGGTCATTGGATACATTACCTGGTACTTCAGTGATATTGTAATCTATATAATTGTCTCTGCGGTACTTTCGTTGATGGGAAAACCATTGATGAATAAATTGCTAACCATAAAAATTGGGAAGTTCCACATCTCAAGGTCATTATCGGCTGCCATAACATTATTGGCCATGCTTGGGATATTCCTGTCATTATTCCTTGTAATTGCCCCCTTGCTGGGTACTTTTTTCACAAATATCGCCTCGCTTGACTTTGATAGCATATCAATGATGATTGCAGAGCCATTCAGGCAGGTAAACCAAACAATCATAGAGATTTTCCCTTCTATTGGGGGCGGATTCAAGATTGAGAACCTGATGTTTGAAGAGATCCGGAAAATATTCACATCATCTTCAATTGCCTCCTTGTTCGCTTCTGTAGCTACCCTACTGTTGAACACAGTACTTGGAGTCCTGATTGTGCTTTTCATAACATTCTTTTTCCTCAAAGAACAAAACATGTTCGACAACATGGTAATCGCACTTTTCCCAGAAAGATACGAAGAGAATGCCAAAAGAGCCCTTAAATCTGTCAACCATCTTTTGGTTAGATACTTCATTGGGGTCAGTATACAAATAATTTCCATCACCACACTAAACACCCTTGGACTTCATTTCATTGCAGGCATAGAGCTATCCTACGCCCTGGTATTGGCTTTCATGACAGGAGTCTTCAATATAGTTCCGTATGTGGGTCCTTGGATTGGCGCTGCGACAGGAATAATCATTACAATAACCACCCAGATACCAGAAGCAGAAGCACTGAGTTCCTTGATAATCAAAATGGCTGCCGTTTTTGGGACGACCCAGCTGGTTGACAATTTTGTATTCCAGCCATTTATTTTTTCGAGTAGTGTAAAAGCCCACCCCCTGGAAATATTCCTGGTCATTTTAATTGCTGCCGGATTGGCTGGGGTTTTGGGAATGCTTGTAGCAATACCTGTTTACACAGTTGTCCGTGTCTTTGCAAAAGAGTTCTTTTCTAACTTCAGACTTGTCCAAAAACTAACCGATAACATTGAAAATTAAAAAAAGACCGCCCAAAGGACGGTCTTTCCAAGTTTACAAGAGTAAGACTTATTCTTCTTTGTTTGCGTAGTTATTGTATTTCTCGTAACCAGCCATGTATTCGTCGCTCTTTTCCCTGAATCTGAAATATATGTTTTTCAGATACTCTGCAACAACATTTTTGATTTCAGGATCATCGGCAGCAGCAAAACATTTTTCGAATGGCACGATTGCAGTTTCAAGTTTTTCTTCCAACTCCTTTACCATAGCCTCGTATTTGGTATCGTCCATCTCTTCTGCAGCTTTTGCCTGTAATTCAACTGCATGGTCATAATAGGCGGCACCTATTGCAAAATAACCAAAATAGTAGCTCTCGTCAATTTCCACAGACTGTTTGTAGCTCTCAATTGCTTTGTCCAATTCACCCAGGTTTTTCCATACATTACCCTCTGCATAGTGCAAAGTAGCGTTGTTTGGTTCATTTTTTTGTGCCTGTTTAATCAAATCCAGAATTTTGTTCGGGTCATCATTGGTTTCAAGGTAAGTATTGATCAACGAAACCAAGATGCTCTGGGCACTAGGATACTTGGTGAAACCCCTGTTAAGGATCTCCTTTGCCTTTTCTACATCAGATGTGGCTTTATATGCCTCTGCCATGTATGAATAAACATCACCTGCAGCATCATAATCGTATTCAAGGGCTTTATTGAAAAATTCGATTGCCCTGCCATGGTCCTGTGCCATGAAAGCTGTAAGACCTGCATAATAGATAAGAGAGGTATCAACCTGCCCAATCAATTTGTGCTCACTCATTTTTGCAGATTGCTCAAAATTGTATGAAGCATCCTTGTAGTTACCCAAAGTGTAGTTGGACATGGCTTCGTTGAAAAATCTGGTTTTCAGGCTTTCCAGTTCTACAGTTATGTCTTTTGTAGAACGTCCTTTGTCGTCAACTTCCAATGCCTTTTCCAAAGCATCGTAAGTATTTTCCAGCAATGGTTGGTCCAATGGCTTCTTGGTTACTTCCCATGCAGCCAAAGTTCCATCCTGTCCATAATATAGGACTTTGTCTTCGTAATGATCTGTAAGGTATTGAACTCCATTGATTGTAACCTCTTCTGACTTTTCAATACGTTGGTCTTTCAGAAGGACTTTTACCTCCATTTGTGATGCGCCTAGCCACAAAGATTTTATAGGAGCGTCATAAACCATTGCATAAGCAGCAGCCAAATCTGTCCAAGTTTTTGGCTTGGATGCTTTCTTTTCGTTATCTGCACTGCTTTTTGCACGTTCATATGCTTTCAATGCATCGGCCACATCGCTTGATTGTGCTGATAGCTGTATTCCCGAGAACAGCATAAGTGCAATTAATAATTTTTTCATTTGGATATTCAGATTTTTAAATTAACAATTATTTTATTGGTTAAATTTCGTTAAGGTCATCTTCTATGGGTTTCTCTTCACTTTTGTTTACAGGGCATACAGCAGCAATGCTATCCCCCTCTTTAATGTTTATCAGTTTCACTCCTTGTGTTGCCCTTCCGGAAACCCTGATATCGGAAACAGCAACCCTTATGGTTATGCCAGATTTATTGATTATCATCAAGTCATTCTGGTCATTCACATCTTTTATTGCAATAAGTGCGCCAGTTTTATCTGTAATGTTCAACGTCTTGACTCCCTTGGCCCCACGGCTTGTAATACGATAGTCCTCCAATAGTGACTTTTTACCAAAACCATGCTCACTAACCACAAAAATATGTTTATCGTAATCTGTTCCAGCCTGAGGGCTGACACACACCATGCCTATAACCTCATCATTGTCAGATATGTTTATTCCTTTTACACCAGCGCCGGTCCTTCCTATTGGCCTAACCTCGCTTTCGTTGAACCTTACGCATTTACCGGCTTTTGCCGCAAGTAAAATTTCACTTGTACCGTTAGTCAGCACTGCCTCGAGTAATTCATCGTTTTCCTTGATGGTAATGGCATTGACTCCGTTTGTGCGAGGACGTGAATATGCCTCCAGTGAAGTTTTCTTGACAATTCCACGTTTTGTGGCCAATACTATATAGTTGTTGTTGATGTACTCCAAATCATTCAATTTGGGAACATTGATATAGGCACATACTTTATCATCCTGGCTAATGTTCAGGACATTCTGGATTGCCCTTCCTTTAGAGGCCTTGGATCCTTCGGGAACTTCGTATACCTTGAGCCAGAAACACTTACCGTTTTTAGTAAAAAACAACATTGTACTGTGCATGTTGGCAACATATATATGTTCTATGAAGTCCTCGTCCCTGGTGGTACTACCTTTTACTCCCACTCCACCCCTGTTTTGCCTGCGGTACTCTATAAGTGGTGTCCTTTTAATGTATCCTAGCCTTGAAATTGTTATCACTACATCTTCATCGGGGTAGAAGTCTTCTGGATTGAACTCCTCTGCAGAAGGTTCAATTTTTGTCCTCCTCTCATCGCCATAATTAGATTTGAGCTCTGTGAGCTCATCCTTTATTATCTGCATCTGAAGGTCAAAACTTGCCAATACTTCATTCAGATGGTTGATCAGTTTCATAAGTTCGTCATACTCGTTTTGGAGTTTTTCCCTCTCCAAACCTGTAAGTTGCCTTAAGCGCATCTCTACAATTGCAGAGGCTTGAGCCTCGGAGAAAGAGAATCTCTCCATCAACCTCCCTCTTGCTTCGTCAACCGTTTTGGATGAACGTATAATCGATATTACTTCGTCAATATGATCCAGGGCAACCAATAAAGCCTCCAAAATATGAGCCCTTTTTTGAGCTTGTTCCAATTCATATTTAGCCCGTCTTACAATCACATCGTGTCGGTGACGGACAAAATACTTAATTAGTTGCTTTAGATTCAATAATCTAGGCCTGCCATCGACCAACGCAATATTGTTTACGGAAAAACTCGATTGCAATGCCGTCATTTTGAAGAGTGTATTCAGCACTACATTTGCAACAGCCCCCAGTTTTAGGCGGATAATCATTCGCATTCCGTTCCTGTCACTCTCGTCATTGACATATGCTATACCGTCAACTTTCTTACTCTCTACAAGCTCTGCTATCTTCTCTATGAGCTCCTTCTTGTTGACCATGTAAGGGATTTCCGAAACCACAATAGTTTCCCTGCCACTATCACTAACTTCAATGTCTGTCTTGGCCCTGACCACAATCCTGCCCTTTCCGGTCTCAAATGCATCCTTGATTCCCTGGTAGCCTTGTATTATACCCCCGGTCGGGAAATCCGGACCTTTGATATAATCCAGCAACTCTTCAGTTGTGATATCATTGTTGTCAATGTATGCACAGATGGCATCAACACATTCGGAAAGGTTGTGCGGAGGCATATTTGTTGCCATACCTACAGCAATTCCCGAAGCACCATTCAAAAGCAACATTGGTGCTTTTGCAGGCAAAACAACCGGTTCTTGCAGGGACTCGTCAAAATTTGGTTTGAAATCGACAGTGTTCTTGTCCAAATCTGCCAAAACCTCCTCTGCAATTTTCCTGAACCTGGCCTCTGTATAACGCATTGCTGCAGCGGAGTCACCATCAATTGACCCATAGTTACCTTGTCCGTCTACCAACATATAACGGAGGCTCCAATCCTGGGCCATCCTCACCATCGCTTCGTAAACACTGGAATCGCCATGAGGGTGGTATTTACCCAACACCTCACCAACAATACGTGCCGATTTCTTGAAACTAGCACCGGAAGTCAAACCTAGGTCGTACATCCCGTACAACACTCTCCGGTGGACCGGCTTAAAACCATCCCTCACATCGGGCAGAGCTCTTGATACAATCACCGACATCGAATAATCGATGTAGGCGCTTTTCATCTCATCCTCTATGTTGATTTTAATAATTCTTGAGTTATTCTCAGATTCCTGAATCATCTTATATTTGCAATTTCATTTTAAAAAAGAGGTGCTAAAGTACAAAGAAAAAATCTCTTGAACAAATTGAAAATATAATTGTCTTTATTGAGAACACTTAGATAACATATAGTAATAAAATGAACCTTCAATTGTCAAACGAACTCAACGAAATTATCTCTTACAGCAAAGAAGAGGCTATGAGGCTGGGAAGCTACACAATAGACACCGACCACCTCATATTGGGCATATTACGCCACCAGGACAACTCTGCATTTGAGATGATAACCAAATTTGGCGCAGACCATAAGATGCTTAAGACCAAAATAGAATTAAAGTTGAAAGTGGGGGATGTTGTTCCGTTCGAACAATCTGACAGGATAAACCTCTCAAAAGGAGCCGAAAACGCACTTAAAATAATGTATCTGGAGGCAAGGGCACTAGACCAGGGGAAACCAGGTCCCCTACACCTTTTGCTGGCAATCATGAGGGCAGAGCAATCTGTTTCGGTAGAAATATTAAAACAATACAAGATAACTTACGAGAATATCAAAGCCACTTTGAAAGGGACCCACATTCCCAAACCATCTTCTTCCATACCTTATGACGATGAAATGGAAAAACCAAGGAGCGGGAATGTAGAGAGTGAACAAAAAAACTCCAAGTTCCAGAAATCACCCTCCGACACTCCTGTCATTGATAGTTTCGGATTCGATTTGACCAACGCAGCCTCGCTGGGGAAACTTGACCCCGTAGTGGGAAGGGAAAAAGAGATTGAGAGACTGGCTCAAATCTTAGGAAGACGCAAAAAGAACAATCCTGTTATAATCGGGGAACCAGGTGTGGGAAAATCTGCCATTGCAGAGGGTTTGGCAATCAGGATAGCGCAAAAAAGAGTCTCCAGGGCTCTGCTTAACAAGAGAATAATCTCACTCGACATTGGTTCCATTGTTGCCGGCACAAAATACAGAGGTCAGTTTGAAGAGAGGATGAAGGCTATCTTGAATGAACTTGGCAAAAACCCGCATATAATACTTTTCATAGACGAACTCCACACTTTGGTTGGTGCAGGAGGAGCATCCGGTTCCCTGGATGCTGCCAATATGCTCAAACCAGCGTTGGCAAGAGGTGACATACAATGTATTGGGGCTACCACCCTTGACGAATACAGGGAGTACATAGAAAAGGACGGGGCATTGGAAAGAAGGTTCCAAAAAGTAATGGTAGACCCAACTTCATACGAAGAAACACACAACATCTTGTCCAACATCAAAGAACGATACGAAAAGCACCATAATGTAAAATACACAGACGAAGCAATAATAGCATGTATAAGGCTTTCCCAAAGGTATATCACTGACAGGTGCTTACCGGACAAAGCCATAGATGCAATGGACGAAGCTGGCTCTAGGGTACACCTGAGGCATTTGAAAGTTCCCTCATCAATAACCAAGATTGAACAAGAGCTTGAAAAAATCAGGGATAAGAAGAGGGATGTCATATCAAAAAACCAATTTGAAAAGGCAGCCGAATTCAGGGACCTAGAAGAGGTAAAATCCAAGGAACTGGAAGGAGCCCAAAACAAATGGAACGAAGAACAGAACAAAAATCCACACGAGGTAAACGAAAATGATGTAGCAGAAGTACTTTCCATGATTACCAACGTTCCTGTCCATCGCCTTGCCCAGAAAGAGGGAGACCGTCTCAATAAAATGGGTGAGCAAATTAGGACTAAAATCATTGGGCAGGATGAGGCAGTGGACAAAGTTGTCCGTGCCATCCAGAGAAACAGGGCCGGCCTTAAAGACCCGAATAAACCGATTGGGACATTCCTTTTCCTGGGGCCCACGGGAGTTGGCAAAACCCAACTTGCCAAAATTCTTACTGAATACCTGTTTGATTCGGCAGAGAACCTCATACGCATAGACATGAGTGAATATATGGAAAAATTCGCACTCTCCCGCCTGATTGGTGCCCCTCCGGGGTACGTCGGATATGAAGAAGGCGGTCAATTGAGTGAAAAGGTGCGCAGAAAACCCTACTCTGTGATTTTGCTGGACGAGATTGAGAAAGCCCACCCCGACATATTCAACATCCTTTTGCAGGTATTGGACGAAGGCCGTTTGACCGACAGCAACGGAAGGCATATTGATTTCCGCAACACATTGCTCATAATGACTTCCAATGCAGGCAGCAGGGAACTTAAGGATTTTGGCGCAGGCATGGGATTCTCAAACGTTACCAAAAGAAATATAACCGACAATAACCGCTTTATAATAGATAAGGTTCTCAAAAAGACATTCTCGCCGGAATTCCTAAACAGGCTGGACGAACAGATACTATTCAATCCTCTTACAAAGGAGGATATCTGCAAAATCATTGACATCGAACTTAACGATCTTTTCAAAAGGGTAGAGGGAGCCGGATACAAGCTACGGATACAAAAAGAGGCAAAAATGTTTGTTGCAGATGCTGGTTATGATCCTCAGTACGGTGCAAGACCACTTAAAAGGGCTATTCAAAAACACATCGAAGATCCACTTGCCGAGGCAATTATAGGAGGTTCATTCAAAATGGGTGACATTATAGAAATCAGATTGGAGAAGAAAGGATTAAAGAAGGGAGAAACTCCTGATAAACTTAAAGTTACCCGCGTTAAAAAGTAACACGGCAAATTCTTCGTCAAGCTCCTGATTGCGATATTTCTTATCCTTCAGGAGCTTTTTCATTGGAAAACGTTCGTAGCTAATCTTGTCTACATGAAACTCAACCGGAGGTGTTTTACCTGCAATTCCGAAACCAAGGGACAAATATGCCCCACCCTCGCTCCATTCGGCATCGGCATAACTCATCACTTCCTGCGGCTGCTCCCTCTTTACAAAATAGTTGAGTAATTTGCCCATACCACCTGTAATCCTCAATGGACCAGATGAAGCATACCTTACCCATTCATACGAGTCCACCAACCCTTGTTCTCTCATCATGGGCCTGGAGGCAGAAAAAGTAGCCACCGCTACCAAAGTATCCCGGTTAAAAAGCCCGTACTTGTATTTTGCCCTGGAATAACCCAGCAAATGGTTTTCTTCCAGAAAGTCCCGGGCTGCAATTGTATCGATTTCCCTCACACTACATTTTCGGGCAAACAACACCTCCCCCTTGCCAAACCTTGCCAGCAACCTGTTCCTTATCAACTCCCCCTTACGTATCCATAAATCTTCATGTATCACAATCCGCCCAACATTTACCGTACCATTTTCCACATCACCAAGCTCCTCTATTTTCCGGCCCAACGGCAAAGGCAATATGGACAATGAAAAGCCCGTCAAAAAAAAGGAGTATCCATCCATTTTAAAGCCAATTGAGTTAATTGACAAAAAATCCCTGATTTCCAGAACAAACTGACGACATTCACAACCCACTTCCATCTGGTATATATTACAATTCCGTACAAAATTAAGCAAAATTGCAATTTTTTCTAAAAGAAATTTGGAAATAAAACATTGTTGCCATATCTTTGCACTCCCAAAACGGAAGATTCAGTAGCTCAGCTGGTAGAGCACAACACTTTTAATGTTGGGGTCCTGGGTTCGAGCCCCAGCTGGATCACAAAAACAGAAGCCAAGCGAAAGCTTGGCTTTTTTGTTTTTGCGACCCAGCGCGACAAGCTCGCTTGGGAGCGATGGAGTGCAAAAACAAAATATTTTTGAGCGAAGCGAAAAAACTGTTTTTGTGTGGGTAAGTAAAAAGCATAAGGGTCCGACGAAGCAGCCACAAAGCTGCGAGTCACGACAGCTGGATCACAACAACGAATTTTTGAGCGTAAGCGAAAAAACTGTTTTTGTGTGGGTAAGTAAAAAGCATCAGGGTCCGACGAAGCAGCCGCAGGATGATGAGTCACGACAGCTGGATCACCGTAAATACAAAGACAATTGCTTCATATGTCTATGATCCAGCGCGACAAGCTCGCCTGGGAGCGATGGAGTGCAAAAACAAAATATTTTTGAGCGTAAGCGAAAAAACTGTTTTTGTGTGGGTAAGTAAAAAGCATAAGGGTCCGACGAAGCAGCCACAAAGCTGCGAGTCACGACAGCTGGATCACCGTAAATACAAAGACAATTGCTTCATATGTCTATGATCCAGCGCGACAAGCTAGCCTGGGAGCGATGGAGAATAAATACAAAGACAATGTTGAGCGAAGCGAAAAAACTACTTGCCAAAATAGTTCTTCCTGTAAATAAAGAAGGCTGCACAAGCAAGAACAGCAGCTAATACTCCCACCGTAGAGGAGAGCTCATTGGAAAGCGAAAAACCTTCAGGGGCAAAAAGCAGGTAAGTAATAATCACAGCTGTCATAAATACCGCAGGAATCAAAGTCACCCAATAGAATTTCCGTTCCTGGGCAAGGTAGACTGTAATGGTCCACAAAACCACCATTGCCAAAGTTTGGTTTGCCCAGGCAAAATAACGCCATATGATGCTAAAATCTATCTGTGTCAGCAAAAAGCCTATAATAAACAGCGGAATACTTACAAACAAACGGTTTTTAATGGGACCCTGTTTGAATTTCATGAAATCGGCAACAATCAGGCGGGCACTACGGAATGCCGTATCACCCGAAGTAATCGGAGCCGCAACAACACCCAGCAAGGCAAGAAATCCTCCAAAAGTTCCAAGCAGGGAGTTTGAAATCTCGTTTACAATTACTGCAGCGTTACCACCATTCGCAGTCATCACTTCGTTGAGTTCCCGGATTCCTCCGAAAAAACTCATACTGATTGCAGCCCAAATAAGGGCAACCACACCCTCCGAAATCATTGCCCCGTAAAAGACTCTCCTCCCATGCTTTTCATTGGTAATACAGCGAGCCATCAATGGCGACTGGGTTGCGTGGAAACCAGAAATGGCTCCACATGCAATTGTAATGAACAACATAGGAAATATGGGAAAGTCACCGGAATCCACATGAAAGTTTTTAAAATTGGAATAATCCAACTCAGGAATGTGATACCCCTTGGCAAAAAGGGCAATGATAAGCCCTACAGCCATGAATATAAGAGCAAAACCAAACACAGGATATATTCTGCCTATTACTTTGTCAATGGGCAGTATGGTTGCCAGCAGGTAATAAGCAAACACGACCCAAACCCAAAATGTCATATTGGCAAAATCAGGTGTAAGGCCTGCAAGGATCTTTGCAGGTCCCATTATAAATACAGCACCTACTATTACCATCAACAACACTGTAAAGACACGCATGAATTGTTTTGTGCCCACCCCCATATATATGCCAACAATTTCTGTTATGCTCAACCCTTTGTGCTTGATTGAAAGCATCCCTGAAAAATAATCATGTACAGCACCGGCAAAAACGGAACCCACAACTATCCAAATAAAGGCAACCGGCCCCCACATGGCACCGGCGACCGCACCAAAAATAGGGCCCAGTCCGGCAATGTTCAAAAATTGGATAAGGAAGATGCGCCACCAAGGCAACGGCATGTAATCCACACCATCTGTCATGGTGTAGGCAGGTGTTTCCCTGTTGGAATCAACGCCAGCAATCCGCTCAATGAGTTTTGAATAGAAAAAATAGCCCAGTAGCAATACCAGGATGGAGGCAAAGAATGTTATCATATGTGTAAGTTTGTTTAGAGAACAAAGATAACTTGAATCACATTACAATCACTCCATTTTCAAATGTCTTATGAAAAATTTTTAATGGAAAATCAAGAATCAATCCCTGCCTTACGTGCCTGGGAGTGCTGTAAATGGCGGGCTATCTTGTATAGCCGGCCATCTTTAATAAAACGGGTTCCCGTCTGTTTGAACCAAAATGGGACGCCACTCCTGAGACATTCGTCACGCAATTGCAACACCCAACTGTAATCACATGCACGGGCTTCATTGCCCGACTCACCACCGACAACCACCTGCTCTGCCCATTTGCCAATTTCGTAATAAGCCAGATCAACTGGTCCAAGCAATGGCTCGCAAATAATCCTTTTGTGTTTGATTGGTGCCTTCATGTAAACAGGGAGCCTTATGTTGGCACACTCCTGGTTTTCCACAGTACAACAAATAGTGACATTTTCATATCCCTCTCCCCAGTCAGAGGGCAAACATTGGTCAAATCTCTCTATCCTTTTGGTGATTATAAGAAAATCCAAATCACTCCTTTCACTTATAATCCCCCATGCCTCCCCTCTCCATGGGTCGGCATCTTCAACAAAAAAATCTGAGGTAAAGCAGGTGTACACCATGGATCCCGACGGAATTTTGTACTCCCCGTCCCTTTTCTTGCGCACAGGCAAGTCAAAGTTCTTTGTTTTATACACCAAAGTGCTGTCTAACCCCCTTTTGGAGTCACCTCTGTAAACATAGCAATGCCTGCAACCTTCACTGAATTTGTGGCAACCATGCCACAAATTCCATATAAATGATTTCTGTTCCTGCTCTTCCATAGTCACAAATATAATCCATTGAAAACTTTTCAAAAAAAATTGATACAAAAAAATACTAATCCCGTTTCTTTGGCTTGCAATTTGCATATTGCTGGGTGACAACAAAAAATTTTGAAATTCGCAACCAAATAGCCCCAATTATTGTTGATTTTTAAAGTAAAAAATAGAAATATTACAATTATTTATAACTTTTTTATAAAAATGGATAAAAAAACAATAGTCACAGGAGTAATAGGAGCCGACGTTCATGCTGTCGGAAACAAAATCTTGGCCTATGCACTTGAACAAGCCGGATTCAAGGTTGTAAACCTAGGGGTTATGGTATCTCAGGAAGAATTCATAGAGGCAGCACTTGAAACCAAAGCAGATGCAATCCTGGTCTCTTCTTTATATGGGCACGGAGAGATTGACTGCAACGGACTCAGGGAAAAATGCGACGAAGCGGGTCTTAAAGGTATTCCCCTTCTTGCAGGCGGCAATCTTGTAGTAGGGAAACAAGACTTTGAACAAGTAAGCAAAAGATTCAAAGAGATGGGTTTCACAAAAGTATACCCACCCGGAACCCAGCCCGAAACAACAATAGACGAGCTTTACCAAATGTTGGGCATAAAACAATAAAAGATGAAATTCCTGACCGCAGACATAGGTAGTACCTACACCAAACTTGCCGCAATAGATTCGGTAACAAGGGAGATACTGGCAACTTCTGCGTCTTTCACAACCATCTCCACAGATGTCACCACAGGCTTTTACAAAGCTCTCGAAATCCTGGAAACCAAGATTGGCAAATTTGACTACGACAAACTCCTTTGTTGCAGCAGTGCCGCCGGAGGTCTAAAAATGGTTGCCCTTGGTTTGGTTCCATCCTTAACCGCCAAAGCAGCAAAAATGGCTGCGTCAAGTGCAGGAGCAAAGGTTGTCAAAACCTATTCCTTTGAAATAAGCAATGCAGAGGCTAAGGAGATTGAAGAGATATCACCCGACCTGGTCCTTTTGTGTGGAGGCACAGATGGCGGCAATAAAGAGATCATCATTGCCAATGCAAAAAAGCTATCGTCAATAAAAGGAGATTTTTCTATAATCGTGGCAGGCAATAAAAGCGCAGAGGATCAGATAACCCAAATTCTACAAGAGTCCGGCAAACACTGGACAATTACCCAAAATGTAATGCCTGAGTTCAACAAACTCAACATAGAGCCCGCCAAGGATTGTATACGTGAACTCTTTATAGAAAGAATCATAGAGGCAAAAGGCCTGACCACAATCAGCAATATGTGCTCCGGAGAGGTGATTCCCACTCCGCTCGCTGTAATGCAAGGTTGCAGTCTGCTAAGCAAAGGAACCGAAAAACACAAAGGAGTCGGAGAACTCATTGCCGTAGACCTGGGTGGAGCCACAACTGATGTCTACTCAATGACCGACGGCACTCCCTCCAAAGATGACATAATTTACAGGGGACTACCCGAACCATTCGCAAAAAGGAGTGTAGAGGGAGACCTTGGAATGAGGTACAGCCTCAAATCCCTTGCCAACGAATGTACCCTTAAATGGGTTGCAGCGGAGTCCGGGGAGAGCGAAAAGCTGGTAAACGAATGGATTGAAACATGTTCTGCCAAACCAGACACAATAGCTCCAAAAGGAAGTCCACAGCAGCGTATAGAGGAAGCATTGGCAAAAGGTGCAGTAAAAACAGCACTGGAGAGACACTGTGGATATATCGAACCGGTTTACACTCCAATGGGGCAAATGTATACCATCAACGGAAAAGACCTCACCAATGTGCCTCTTGCAATCGGGATTGGCGGGGCAATAATAAACAACCCCAATCCGAACAAGATCATGGAAGGGGCAAAGGCAGGCAGAGGAGATTTGAATTACGCCAAGCCAAAAGAGCCTGTTGTAAAAACCGATTCAAGCTACATACTTGCGTCCATGGGGCTGCTCTCTGCATTCGATCCGGAGACCGCCCTGGCAATAATGAAAAAAGAGATATTCAATAAAATTTAACATTTCTGTATAATGGAAATTAAAAACAAAAAGTTGACCGACCACCAGTTCTTTGCAGAACGCAAAGAGATCCTGGAACACTGGCCCACTGGCAAAGGAGTTGATTTTGCCGAATCAGTGGAATACCAAAAATCCATCCCACAAGAAAAAAGATTTGGAACAAAACTGGCAAAGGCAAAAGAGGAAAATATCACCCTTATCCAACCTCGGGCAGGTGTTGCTCTCTACCAAGAGCACATCAAGCTATTGCAATACCTTGAAAACGAAGGAGAAGCCGATCTGCTTCCCACAACTGTAGATAGTTACACCCGACTTAACAGATATACAGAAGCCCAGACAGGGATAGACAAAAGCAAGGAGAGCGGCAGGTCCATGCTCAACGGATTCCCTATTGTCAACTATGGAGTAGAGATTTGCCGTACAGTTACATCGGCCCTCAAAAGTCCGGTACAGGTAAGGCACGGCACACCTGACGCAAGGCTTTTGACAGAAATTTCAATTGCCGGAGGATTCACCTCATACGAAGGCGGCGGAATCTCATATAACATACCCTACTCAAAGAACCACTCACTGGAAAAAACAATATCACACTGGCAATATGCAGACAGACTGATTGGTATGTACGAAGAGGCAGGTGTTTCCATCAACCGCGAACCATTCGGTCCACTGACCGGAACATTGGTGCCACCCTCCATTTCCAATTCAGTGGCAGTTATAGAAGCCATACTTGCAGCCACACAGGGAGTCAAGGATATCACAGTAGGATACGGACAATGCGGCAACCTGATCCAGGATGTTGCAGCAATCCGCTCCCTGAACATCCTCACAAGGGAGTACCTGGACAAATTCGGATTCAACGATGTCAGGATAACCACAGTGTTCCATCAATGGATGGGAGGTTTCCCGCAGGACGAATCCAAATCATTCGGAGTTATTTCATGGGGAGCAGCAGCAGCTGTACTGGCCAAAGCCACCAAAGTAATTGTTAAGACCCCGCACGAAGCAATGGGGGTTCCCACCAAAGAGGCCAATGCGGCAGGACTAAGGGCTACAAAACAGCTCACATCAATGCTAAAAGACCAGAGCTTCACCGATATACCGGCTGTAATTGCAGAGGCCAACATAATTATGCAAGAGATGAAATGCATACTTGACAAAGTAGAAGAGCTTGGCAAAGGCGATTACGCAATCGGCACCATTGCAGCTTTCCAGGCTGGAATCATAGACATCCCTTTTGCCCCAAGTCGCTACAATGCAGGCAAGGTTATGCCTGCAAGGGACAATACCGGAGCAGTCAGGTTCCTGGAAGTAGCCAACCTTCCTTTCACACCCGACCTTTTGAAATTCCACAGGGAAAAGCTGGAAGAAAGGGCCCGTTACGAAAAACGTCCGGTAAGCTTCCAGATGGTAATCGACGACGTATATGCAATCGGCAAAGGTTTCCTGGTAGGAAGGCCAAATAGAGTTAACAGTTAAACAACTGAAGCAATGAAGATAAAAAAAGTAATCTGCTCGTCAGGAAAAACAGGTTTTTTCTTTGACGACCAAAAAGCAATCAAGGCAGGAGCCCATAACGATGGAGCCTTTTACAAAGGGAGCCCTGCCACTCCCGGTTTCACATCTGTCAGGCAAGCCGGCGAGAGTATCTCCGTGATGTTTATCCTGGAAAACGGTGCAATAGCCCATGGTGACTGTGCAGCTGTACAATACTCGGGTGCTGGAGGAAGGGACCCTCTGTTCCTGGCTCAGGATTTTATCCCGGTTATTGAAAAGCACATAGCTCCCCTGTACGTTGGAAAGGAGATAACCTCATTCCGTGAACTTGCAGACATTGTAGACAAAGGAATCAATCCACAAACCGGCAAGGTATACCACACAGCCATCCGGTATGGCGTAACACAGGCCTGCCTGGATGCAGTTGCCAAGAGCAAATCCAAACTTATGGCACAAGTGATTGCAGAGGAATATGGAACTTCTGTCTCGCAAAAAATAGTCCCTATCTTCACACAATCGGGAGATGAGCGTTACACCAATGCAGATAAAATGATTATGAAAGCCGTTGAGGTACTCCCACATGCGCTCTTCAACCATGTAGAGGGCAAAGTAGGGCTCAAAGGCGAAAAGATAGAAGCATACATAGAGTGGCTCCGCAACAGGATTGAGACTCTAAAACCATTCGAAAGTTACAAGCCGGCAATCCATATAGATGTTTACGGAACACTTGGTATTGTATTTGACAACGATTTCGAAAAGATTGCATCATATGTTGCCAACCTCGGGAAAATTGCAGCCCCTTATGATCTAAGGGTTGAGGGCCCTGTAGATATGGGTGAAAAAGATGCCCAAATTAAAGCACTAAAGAGCATTCGGGAATTAGTTGAAGCCAAAGGATCTGATGTACAGATTGTGGCTGACGAATGGTGCAACACACTCGAAGATATCAAGGATTTTACCGAACATAAGGCAGGCCATATGGCACAAATCAAAACTCCCGACCTGGGAGGCATCAACAACTCAATCGAGGCGGTCATTTACTGCAAAGAGAGGGGAATGGGAGCCTACCTTGGCGGAACCTGCAATGAAACCAACCGCTCTGCAGAGGTTTGCGCACATGTGGCAATGGCAACATCTCCTGTGCAATACCTTGGCAAACCCGGAATGGGCGTAGACGAAGGGTACATGATTGTCTACAACGAAATGAACAGGATCCTTGCTCTCAAGGATGTTTTATAACTTTACAAAAAAGAGATTATGGAAGAAATCAGAATATTATCACCCACAGCTATCCTTGGTTACGGATTCCCTATGGAATCCTTTACCGAAGGGATGAAAAGGAAACCACATGTGATAGCAGTAGATGCCGGTTCAACCGATCCGGGCCCTTACTACCTTGGTGTAGGCAAGTCATTTACAGACAGGAACTCTGTCAAAAGGGACCTGGAGATCATGATACCGGTAGCCATCGAGGCTGGTATACCGGTGATTATCGGCACAGCAGGAGGAAGTGGCGGACACCCCCACGTTGCACTCACATTGGATATTGTAAAGGAAATCGCCAAAGAAAAAAGCCTCTCTTTCAAACTGGCAGTAATTGAATCCGAACTTGACAAAGAGCTCATCAAGCAAAACCTTAGGGAAGGGAACATTGAACCCCTTTTCCCTGCAAAACAAATCACCGAGTCCGATGTTGATGAATCTGTAAGGATTGTTGCCCAAATGGGCGAAGAACCATTTATCAACGCTCTTGAGAACGGTGCTAATGTGATTCTCGCAGGGCGTTCATACGACCCGTCGGTGTTCTCTGCATTGGCCATCAAAGAGGGATTTGACAAAGGACTTGCCATCCACCTTGGCAAAATCCTTGAATGTGCAGCCATTGCAGCCCTGCCGGGAAGCGGCAGTGATTGCATGTTTGGCTACCTCCGCAAAGAGAGTTTTGTTCTTGAGCCGCTATCCACGCTTCGCAAATGCACAACCCTGTCGGTTGCTGCCCATACCCTGTACGAAAAGACAAACCCTTATATATTGCCTGGTCCCGGAGGGGCAATCAATCTGCACGAAAGCAAATTCACCCAAATCAGCGACAATATGGTAGAGGTAACCGGAAGCAAATTTGTCCCGACCGAACAATATTTTGTAAAACTCGAAGGTGTTAAAAAGGTTGGTTACCGAACGATATCCTGTGCAGCAGTCAAAGACCCGGTCATGATATCCAAGATAGACTCAATTACCCAAAGTGTAAAAGAGAGGGTAATCAATAATTTTGAAAACTATGGCATCAAAGACTTTTTCCTGGATTTCAAGATCTACGGGAAAAACGGGGTAATGGCAATGTTCGACAACCTGGAAGAGAAAGTGGCTCACGAACTTCTCATAATAATAGAGGCAGTGGCCGATACACAAGAACATGCAGACACAATCTGCGGATTTGCGCGCAGCACAATGCTACACTTTGGTTATGAAGGCAGGATTTCCACTGCCGGTAACCTGGCCTTCCCGTTCTCCCCTTCGGACTGCAAAGTCGGGGAGGTTTTCGAATTCAATGTTTACCACCTGATGAAAGTAGACGATCCGGCAGGAATGTTCCCTGTCCAATACATTACATTTGACAAAGGAAATTAAATTGGAGAGCAGATTATGAAACACAAACTAAAAGATATTGCCTCTGTAATAAGAAGCAAAAATTCAGGCCCTTATGAACTTACCTTCGATATCATTTTCAAAGATTTTGAAACCTACCAAAAGGTGAAGCAAGCCCATTCCATCAACGAAACCAATTTTGCCCCATTGTACAAGATATCAAAGGAAAGCATAATCAGTTTGGTCTATTTTGACCCGGCAAAAGCTGTGAAGATTACTATTGTAAGGCCACTTACCTCAGGTGCCCTTGGGGAAACTGATGTTTACGGGGCACAGCAACATGCTCCGTTGATGGCAATGGAAATTGAATTCTAATACCAACACGTAACCATAATAGATATCCATATGAGAAACCTGATCCAAGAGTACTCCGTCTCTTCACAATACTTTGCCCCAAGGGGCAAGGAGAGGCTCATGTTCCTGGGAGAACAGATAACCCAGAGACATTTAAACTACAACGACAGGCTCATTGGAATTGTAGGGGATTCCGGCTCCGGCAAATCTTCCCTGATAAAGGGTATGTTTCCCGGGCTGGAACTTTCCAATGACGATGATGTGCTCAATCCACGGAAAATAATGCAGGTGAGGGACCTTACCGAAGATTTGAGGGATGCAGCATCATACCACATAGATATGAGGTTCCAGACAGCATTTACCCAAATGTTCGAAATAGTAGACTTTGTACAAAGCCTGCTGGCACGCAAACGCAGGGTAATAGTGGAACATTTCGATCTGCTTTACCCAGCACTAGGTAAAAATGCCGACATCATCGTAGGGATTGGAGAAGAGATTATCGTCACAAGACCAAGCATATTTGGGCCACAGCCTTGCAGTATTTTTGAAATCGTGCACAAATCGCTTAAATACAGGAAAATGGCTCATACCGTAGAAGATATAACCATGGAAATCCTGGAAGATGATTTTGGAATCGGGAAAAAACACTACTTTAGTTCTGACATCCGCAAAGGATTCGTACTTAAATTTTTCCAGCATTACGACTTGAATTTGGAGTTGCTTGAGCGAAAAATACTTGAGAAGATTTCCAAAAACCTCCCGGTCTCTTACCACGACGAAGACCACATCACAATAGGCGACAAAATCATTGATTGTGACGGCCCAAGGCTTCATGTAAGCAACACATCGGAAATTGTCAGTTTTTCACTTGTGAAAAGATTTGTCCATGATCCAAAAAGCAATACTTGGTGCATGGTTGGTCTTATAGAGAATAATTCAGAGGAATTGGCAAACCGGAACACACTCTATTTTTTAAAGAGAAAAGATTAAAATGAGAATAGTACAAACAGATAAAATAACAGGACTGGTACAAAATCTGTGCATTGATGCCAACTGCGTCATTGGAGATGATATCATGCATAGTTTCTCCAAATGCGCATCTTGCGAAAAATCGGCACTAGGCAAAGAGATATTGACAACCTTGTCAAAAAACGCAGAGATTGCAAGAAGGGAGATGAGCCCCATATGCCAGGATACCGGAATGACCGTTGTCTTTGTAACAATAGGACAGGAGGTCAGGATAGAGGGAGGGTTTCTCGAAGATGCAATCAACGAAGGTGTCAGGAGAGGATATGAAAAGGGATACCTTAGGAAATCCGTTGTAAAGGATCCCTTTGACAGGGTCAACACCAAAGACAACACACCGGCTGTAGTTCACTACGAAATTGTACCTGGCGATCAATTCCATATAACTGTAGCACCAAAAGGTTTTGGAAGTGAAAACATGAGCAGGCTCAAAATGTTAAAGCCAAGTCAAGGTTTGGATGGTGTTAAGGATTTTGTACTTGAAACCATATTAGAGGCCGGCGCAAACCCTTGTCCTCCAATTATTGTGGGAATAGGAGTTGGAGGCACAATGGAAAAAAGTGCATACCTGAGCAAAAAAGCACTGCTACGTCCTGTTGGGACACCCAATCCAGACAAAGCATTGGATATTATAGAAAAAGAGCTTCTCGAAAAAATCAATAAATTGGGCATAGGACCTGCTGGTTTTGGAGGGAGTACCACCGCTTTAGCAGTTAACATACTAACCTACCCTACCCATATTGCAGGACTGCCTGTATCGGTAAATATTGGATGTCATGCTACCAGACATGCCGAGGGAGAACTATAAAAAACAACTATAATGAGTGAAAGAATCAAACTAGAAACGCCATTCCAGGATTCCCGACTGAAAGAGCTTAACGCCGGGGATATGGTATATATATCGGGAACCATATTCAGTGCAAGGGACGCAGCACACAAAAAAATGTGCGAGTTGGCTGCCGACAACCAACCAATGCCTTTTGATTTCAACGGAACAGCAGTCTATTACGCTGGTCCCTGCCCGGCAAAACCAGGGGAACCAATTGGTTCCGTAGGACCAACCACAAGTGGCAGGATGGACCTCTACTCTCCCACACTTATTCAGAAAGGGCTGAAAGTAATGATAGGCAAAGGACTGCGCAGTAAAGAGGTAACCGAAAGCATAGTAGAACACGGAGGGGTCTATTTCGCCGCAATAGGTGGTGCCGCAGCACTAATGGCCAAATGTGTGAAAAGCGCAAAGGTGATTACCTTTGAAGAACTTGGCACAGAAGCAATAAGGGAGCTGGTAGTAGAAGAATTACCGGTAATAGTTGCTATTGACAGCAAAGGTGACAACATGTATCAAAAGGCAATTGAACAAAACAGGGAGTAACATCCCCTTTTTCTTTAAATGCTGACATTCTGAAGACATATATTTGAAAAGAAAAAATCCAAGTTATTGAAGTATAATAGCTTGGATTTTTTCTGGTACCCAGAACAGGGCTCGAACCTGCACATCCTTGCGGACACTAGTCCCTGAAACTAGCGCGTCTACCAATTCCGCCATCTGGGCTTTGTGGAGTGCAAAAGTAATATATTTTTTTATTTTGTCCCCAAAAAACAAACATTTAAAACAACAAAATAAGTAATTGAGCAAAAAGGACCCTCAAAAACATAGTCAAGGGATAAACTGTTGCATAACTTAATGCTGGCACATCGTTTCCTGCAGAGGCTCCTGCATAGGCAAGTGCCGGCGGGTCGGTAGTGCTTCCGGCAATAAGACCCATCAAGGCCAGGAAATTCATCTTGAGAACGCCTCTAGCAAACAGACCTACTGCCAACAAAGGAACTACTGTTATTATCACTCCGTATAGAATCCAAATTGCGCCACCCTTGTTCAATATCGTGTCTACAAACCCACCCCCTGCATCCAGTCCCACACAAGCAAGGAACAGGGAAATTCCAACCTCCCTAAGCATAAGGTTTGCACTTATTGTAGTATAGGTAACCAGTTTGAACATAGGGGCAAAACGACTCATTAAAATTGCAACAACCAAAGGGCCGCCAGCAAGCCCGAGTTTTACGGGTTGAGGAATACCCGGAATGAAAAAAGGGATGGATCCGGCAATAATTCCAAGTGCTATCCCTATGAAAATAGCAGCAAGGTTTGGTTCGAACAATTTATGGGAAGAGTTACCAAGCAAATCGGAAGCTGCCTTGATACTATCCTTTGTACCAACGACTGTCAGCCGGTCACCAATTTGAAGTTTTATGTCCGGTTCTGCAACCAAGTCCAGTCCGGAACGGTTTATCCTGGTAACAGTAATTCCCAATGCCCTCCCGAGTCTAAGGTCTGCAAGGCTTTTTCCATTTATATCATCTTTGGTCACTATGATCCTGGTAGGCTCAACATTCAAATCTCCAATATCCCAATCCTTATCACTTTTTGAAATCTCCTCCCCCAGGAATGCAACCACGACATCTTTCTCTTTCACACTTGTAACAACCAACAAATCACACCCCTGCTGCACAATAGTGTCCGCCAGGGCTATCTTTATAATTCCATCAGGGTAACTTACCCTGGAAACCACAAACTTCCTGTCCAAAAGCTTTTTTATCTCTGCCATGCTTTTCCCGAAAATTGCAGGATTCCTTACTTTCACAGTAGTTTTTACTGTTGACTCCTGATCCTTGCCTTTCGCTTTCCTTGAATCTGCCAACTCCTTTGAAATATCAACCCTAAACAAGGATTTGATGAACAGTATTGAAAATATAATTCCCAACACACCCAAAGGATAAGCAACTGCATATCCCATGGCTATAGAAGGATCAGACACACCATTCACGTCCAGGTATGTCTGCTGTGCAGCACCAAGGCCTGGAGTATTTGTTATTGCCCCCGACATTATTCCGGTCATAGCCTGGATTGGGGTTTTGGTGATGAAATGAAGAGCAAGTGTAGTCAGCACACCCAAAACAACAATTGACATTGCAAGCAAATTTAACTTTATGCCTCCCTTTTTAAATGACGAGAAAAAACCAGGGCCAACTTGTAAACCTATTGAGTAAACAAACAATATCAGTCCAAACTCCTTCACAAAATGCAATGTGTTGCCGTCAATTCCAAAGCCAAAATGGCTGAATGCAATGCCTGCAAACAAAATCCAGGTTATTCCAAAAGAGATTTTGGCAATCTTGATTTTTGATAATATCAATCCCAAGGAGATTACTGCAGCAAGTATGACCACCGACTGCGCAACACCCTCCTGAAAGAAAAGAGCTTTAAACCATTCCATAATATTGATGTTTGCGGCAAACTTATGAAAATAATTCCTAAATTTGGTAAGCACTTTTATACATTAAGCTTAATCATTTAATTATGAAACTTTTAGATGAATTCAAACAATTTGCCATGAAAGGCAATGTTATTGACATGGCCGTTGGTATCGTTATTGGTGGTGCCTTTGGAAAAATTGTCTCCTCGTTTGTTGCAGATGTAATAATGCCGCCCATAGGCCTTCTTGTTGGCGGAGTAAACTTCACAGACCTTAAAGTTATCCTCAAGCAAGAGGTTCTTGATGGTGCCGGGGCTGTTTTGAATCCAGCCGTAACAATCAACTACGGCTCCTTCATCCAGGTTGTACTGGATTTCATCATCATTGCCTTTGCAATATTCAGTATGGTAAAAATGCTCAACAACCTTAAGAAAAAGCCAGCCCCGGCAGCTCCTGCAACCCCTCCTCCTCCACCGGCAGACATCCAGTTGTTGGCAGAGATAAGGGACCTTTTAAAGAAAGACGGAAAATAAAAACCTGTAACAATAAAATTCCAATAAGCCCTGGTTCAATTCCGGGGCTTTCCTTTTCAACTATTTTACATTAAATTTGTATTAACAAGAACTAACAAAGACAAAAGATACTAAAATGAACAATTTTACTTTTTATAACCCCACAAAACTGATATTTGGAAAGGATACTATACCAACTATTGCAAAAGAGATCCCGGCAGGCAAAAAGGTTCTCATGACTTTTGGCGGAGGTAGTGTCAAACAGAACGGCGTCTACACCCAAGTCACAGAAGCACTCAAAAACCACGAAATACATGAGTTCTGGGGCATCGAACCCAACCCCTCGGTAGAGACACTGCGACAGGCAATTGCACTAGGCAAAGAGAAAAAATGCGACTTTGTACTTGCAGTAGGTGGCGGCTCCGTGATAGACGGGTCAAAGCTTATTGCTGCTGCAATCCCTTATGATGGTGATGCATGGGAACTTGTAATGAAAAGGGATTACTCTCAAGGCCACACACTTCCTTTGGCATCTGTATTGACTCTTCCTGCAACCGGCTCCGAGATGAATGCCGGTGCAGTAATTTCCAACAAAAACACAAAGGAGAAATTTGCCATTTACACAAAAACCCCGGTGTTTTCTGTTTTGGACCCGCAAACTACATACACCCTGCCAGAATTCCAGGTATCCTGCGGGCTTGCAGACACTTTTGTCCATGTCATGGAGCAGTACCTCACCACTACCGGACAATCTCCTCTAATGGACCGTTGGGCAGAGGGTATCCTCACGACCATCATGGAAATCGCACCAAAAATCAAGCAAGACCAAAATGACTTTGACAACATGGCCACCTTCATGCTTTCTGCAACAATGGCCCTGAATGGCTTTATATCAATGGGTGTGACACAAGATTGGGCAACCCATATGATAGGTCATGAGCTCACCGCACTACATGGCCTCACCCATGCCCATACCCTTACAATAGTCCTTCCGGGAACCATGTGGGTATTGAAAGACCAAAAACAGGAAAAGATACTCCAATATGGACAAAGGGTTCTGGGAATAGATATAGACGACAAAGATCTGGCAATAAAAATGACAATTGAAAAAACCGAATCTTTTTTCAGGTCTCTGGGTTTCAAAACCAAATTGTCAGAAAACAATATCACACACAGTACCATTGCAGAAATTGAGAAAAGGTTTATCCAAAGGGGTGTCAGGTTGGGAGAAAACCGCAATGTAGACGGCCCTGTTGCAAGGGAAATCCTTGAAAAGGTAATGTAACCACGCAAATGAATCATAAAAAAACACATATTCAAGCACTGGTATTTGAAAGAGGGGGGCTAAGTTTTGCAGTCCCTCTTTCCAACGTAATAAAGGTTATTGCAGCACAATACATAACACCGGTTGCCACCACAAACCAATGCCTTTTGGGTGTGATCAACTTCAAAGGTACATTTGTCCCGGTTGTAAATATTAACAGCAAATTCGGGCTAGAAGACAAACCTTTGTCCATAGAAGACAACTTTATACTTACCAACCAAGATGGCTCCACTTTGGCAATCATTGCAGATTCCGTGGCAGGTATAGAGGAATTGGACCAATCCTCACTTCTGTGCCTGGAAGAAAAACTCCCGGGAATAACAAAAGCAACATTATCCGGTGGTCACAATGGCATCATAATAATATACGATGCCAATGCCATTTTCTCCCATCAAGAAATTGCCCAATTCACAAACATTGCATAAAGCATCCGAATGGAACTTACACCACTTGTGAAATCTGCAGCCTCGGTAATTACCCGCGAATTGGGCTTGGACTATCCCGAAAACAGGATGGAGGAGTTTTTGCGTTGCATTGAAAAGGCAACCGAGTTACTCCCCGGTGTAACCTCTGCCAAGCAGATACTGGAAGAAATTTCTTCTTCCCAAACCATACCCGGGCATTATTATTCACAGTTGTCAATTGCATTGACAATCAACGAAACCTACTTCTTCCGGGAGAAGCCTGCCATGGATTTCCTGAAAGACACGATAGTAAAGGAGATTTCCGGTCACAAAGGAGAATATGTTGTTTGGAGTGCTGGTTGCAGTTCGGGCGAAGAGCCATACACAATAGCAATACTGCTCAAAGAGTCATTGAATGCAAATGATTTGGGCAAAGTCAGGATTGTTGCTACCGACATAAGTGACAGGGCACTGGCAAAAGCAAAGGAGGGTTTGTACACTCAATGGTCATTCAGGGAGACTCCCGAAAGCATAAAGGCCAAATATTTCTCTCAACAAGAGGGCAAATGGCAGATAGTCCCTGAAATTAGGGAGATGGTCTCGTTTGGGCACCTCAACCTGTTAAAGGACAATTATTCCCGACTTTTCAAAGGTACAAGACATGCCAATTTGATATTCTGCAGGAATGTATTGATGTACTTTTCCCACGAAAACATAAAAACAGTATCCGGGAAATTCCATGATACATTGGAAAACAACGGATGGTTGGTTACTTCCCAGGTAGAACTCAACAACGATCTCTTTGGCCTGTTTTCCAGAGTGTATGAGCACGGTGCTCTGTTCTACAAAAAGAGCAGCCAACCCAGCCATCAACACACCAGCTGGTCAACAATCGGCAAAGATACTCCTGGGCAGGTTCAGGTGGCAAGACCAAAACCCCAGCCAAGTCAACCATCGAAAAGCAAACCGATACCAGAAAAAAACACAGGTTCAAAGCCTCCTCCTGGCAACGAAAACTTTGTTGTTGCAAAAAAGAATGACTCCCAAGGATTATTGCAATCTGCTCTGGAATTTGCTGGCAAAGGTGATTTCACAAAAGCCATTGGAATCCTTGATAATCTCATTTTGGAAGATGAGTTGAATCCGGAAATTTTCTATCTTTATGGTGTAATTCATTCAGAGATGGGAAACACAAAGGTGGCGGCAGAGATGTTCAAAAAATCACTCTATCTTGACCCCGGCAACATACTTTCTGCCTATATGTTAGGCAACATATACAAAAATGAAGGCAAAAACGGCCAAGCCAGGAAGTATTTCATTAACGCCTATGCAAATCTTTCAAAACTAGACCCCTCTGCCCAACTGAAAGGCTCGGGTGGATTGACAACAGCCCGGTTGGCACAAATAATTGAGGCTAATTTGTAAATGTGTTATGGAAAAAGAACAAATACTCAGACAAAGGGCGGAAGAGAACGCCAGGAAAGAGATTGATGTGATGGAATCAATTGCCAAACCTGTTGAAGTACTCAAATTTTCGTTGCTAAACCGTCTCTATGCCTTGGATATCAAATATGTATCGGAAGTATCTTACATTAGGGAAATAACACCTATCCCTGGCACACCCCAATTCGTAGCCGGGGTTATTAACCTCAGGGGCAAGATTATATCAGCAATAAGCATTAAAACGCTTTTCAGCCTGGAAGAGAGAGGCCTCACCGAGCAAAACAGGTTGATTGTACTCAAAAACAACAGTAACATAATTTTTGGTGTGATTTGCGATGCAATTGGGGAAATCACCAAAATGGATATGGCAACATTGGAAGAACCTCCTGCCAATTTCCCTTCCGGCCTCACAAGGTACATATCCGGGATTTTCCCTGACAACACAATTTTATTGAATGCAAACAAACTCACTACTTCTAACGAAATAATAATCAAGAAATAATGGAAAAATATTTAAGATTCAGGGCAAAAGGAAGGATCATCACCAGTTTCCTTTTGATAATAGCAACAACTGTAATAACATTGTTGTTAGCCTATTCTGGAATTCAAAAAATCAACAAGACCACCCAGCAACTCTCCCTGCTGGACAGCTACATTTACACACTTGGGTCGTTCCGTGCCGATTTCAACAGAAGCAGGGCTTTATCAATCTCTTTGATTATTGAGAAAGATGATTCCGAAAGGGAAAAGAACAAACTCCTGCTCAAAGCAGAACAAGAAGAGATGCTTCAGAAAATTGATGAGGTGGAAAAAGCCATCTCCGGATTTGAACAAATCAAAAGCAACTTTGCTCAAAAAAGGGATCTGCTTGAAAACTACATAGATGCAAGGAGGGAATACAACAACCTGGTTGACCTGGGAGCCAAAGATGAGGCCGCAGAATACATCAACACAGTCCTCAGCCCAATGTACAATGAGATGAGGGATGCCATTTTAGAAACAGAAGATATCCTGCTCCAGGAAAAAAACAACTTGACAAAATTGAATACCGAGTCCAGAAACAAGATTATTTTCCAGGCAAGTTTAATGGGCTCAATACTTATTTTGCTAACAATTTCCATATTCATTTACCTTATGGGCATGCTCCGCAAAATATCCAGGGAAATAAGGGATGGCATAGAGATACTTGCAAACTCTTCCCAGGATATACTTTCCACAATAACAGAGATGTCCACCGGTGCCTCCGAAACTGCTGCATCTGTATCAGAAACCACAGCTACAGTAGAGGAGGTAAGGCAAACAGCAGCAGTTGCAAACAAAAAAGCCCAATCACTGCTAGACAGCACCAACAGGGTAAAGTCATCTGCCCATCAAGGACAGGCTTCCCTTAACCAGGTAATTGAAGGGATGGAGAGAATTGATGTTCAAATGAAAAAAATCTCTGGTACAGTGGTAAAACTATCCGAACAAAACCGCAGGATCGGAGAGATTACTGCTTCTGTGGCAGATATAGCAGACCAATCCAACCTGCTCGCAGTGAATGCAGCAATTGAAGCTGCAAAAGCCGGGGAACACGGCAAAGGATTCACAGTTGTTGCACAAGAGATAAGGAATCTGTCAGACCAGTCAAAAAGGGCAACATTGCAGGTAAAAGAGATTCTAAATGAAATAGAAAAATCTGTAAATGAAACTGTTGGCGTAACAGATGAATCAAAGAAAACGGTAGAGACCGGCAAAGACTTGGTTTCACAAAGCAACGAAGTGATCGATATTCTTGCCGGAAACATAGAAGAGACAGCAGATGCCGCAATGCAGATATCCTCTTCCAACCACCAGCAAATGGCAGGTATGGACCAGATTGTGCCGGCAATGGAAAACATAAAGAGAGCCAGCGAACAAAATGCAGAGGGTATCCGGCAGGCACAAAATGCAACAAGGGAGCTGCATAGCCTGGGGCAATCCCTTAAAAACATATTGCAAAAATTCAATCTGTAAATGCAAATGAATAAGGAAAACGAATCATTTTACAGGGAACTCCTGGACGACTTTGTTATTGAGTCTGCCGAACACTTTGACAGCATTGTCCAAGGTGTGCACGATCTTGTCCCTGGAAACAGTGATTCCAATCCCACCCTTTTGGAAACTTTGTTCCGCAATACCCATAGCCTTAAAGGTGCTGCCAGGGCAATGAACTTCAAACAGATAGAAAAGGCCTGTTCTGCATTGGAAAATATTTTTGGAAAAATAAGGTCCAATGAGATTCCACTTACAAACACACTTATAAAGGAGATACAAAACTATACCAAGCTAATAAAAGAGCTTGTGGGGAATGTTACCAGCAAGGAGAACCCGGTATCCGATTCACGTATAGTGCGGGAAATAAGGAATCTGGAGAATACCGCATTGAATCCGGCAACCACAGGAACAGAACAGGTGACCCAGCAAAAAAAGAGTAAAACCGACAAGGAAACAGAGCCCCTTGAGACACCAAACACACAGAATAGTGGTTCTGACAGTGCTTATGTAAGGATACCCACAGAGCACCTTGCAATGATCCTGCAACAATCGGAAAACTTCATTGCCATAAAAAACACATTGGGCCATTACAAGAAAGAGATTGATGAGATATACCGTAAATATCCCGAAATCAACATATATGAATTGTTAAGGGATATCTCTTCATTCGAAAACATTGTCTCCCGTATGACAGTTGAGCTGACAAACAGCATTCGGGAAACATTGCTCTCCCGTTTTGGAAATTTTTTCAGGCTGTTGGAAAGGATGGTAAAGGAGATAGCAGAAGAACATGGCAAGGAGGTGGATTTCAAAACGGAGGGTTCCGGAATAGAGATTGACCGAAGGATACTGGAAGAGCTCAAGGACCCCATGATACACATCATGCGCAACTGCATAGACCATGGGATAGAGGAATCCGCTTCAAGGTTGTCAAAAGGTAAACCGGCAAAAGGTACCATTACCCTGAAAGTGGAAAAACTGACCAACCGTAATTTGGTAATTGTCATAGAAGATGATGGCTCAGGCATAGACCGGGAGAAGGTAAAGAACTCTGCAATCAAAAACGGGCTGCTGACAGAACAGGAGGCAAAGGATCTAAGCGGACACCAAATAGACGACCTCATATTTGCCTCTGGCGTCACCTCCAAGAAATTTGTAACCGATATTTCGGGCAGAGGGTTGGGAATGTCCATTGTTGCCGACAAGATTGCAAGGCTGGACGGGGTGATCCTTACAGAATCGGAAAAAAATTCCGGAACAAGGTTTACAATAACCCTTCCACAAACCATTGCAACCTTCAAAGGAATCCTGGTAAAATGCGGTAAACAACAATTGATGATTCCGTCCAAATTCGTAACCGGTGCCAAAAGGGTCAAAAAATCTGATATTGCATCATTGGGGAACGGATACGCAATAAGGGATGGCAAAGGGCCGTCCATTGGAATTGTAAAGCTATGTGACATCATGTCAATACCACAAGCCAATCAATATGGAAAAACCGAGCAATCCCTCAATATCCTTTTCATATCGCGCAAAGAGAGTACCTTTGCATACATCGTAGATGAAATTTTCCAGGAATACGAAGGCATTATTCAGGGTACAGGCCAGCAATTACAATATACAAAAAACATAGAGGGTGTGACCTTGATCAAGAACGGGGTTGTGGTTCCTGTTGTGAATGTAAAAGAGCTTTTGCAAAACACAAAAAACGCACCAACCTCCATAAAAGGGAATGTTGCTTCCGGCCAAGAATCCCAAACAAGCGGCAAGGTACTTATTGCCGAGGACTCCATAACCATCCGGTCAATGTTACGTAATATTGTAGAAAATGCTGGTTATGAAGTAATAACAGCAGTAGATGGACGAGACGCATACAACAAAGTCAAATCGGAACAATTCGATGTTGTTGTGTCTGACATAGAGATGCCAAACATGAATGGGTTCGAACTTACCAGGAACATAAAAGAGAACCCGGCCACAGAAGAGATTCCCGTGATCCTTGTCACAGCACTCGAAAGCCAGTCCGACATGAAAAAAGGGATGGATGCAGGAGCAGATGCCTATATTGTGAAAAGTAGTTTTGAAAAGAGCAACCTTGTGGAAACAATCAAAAGGTTCATCTAAATGCCAATTGCAAATAATCATAAGATCAAGGTTTTGATTGCAGATGACTCTGCACTGGTCAGGAGATTGCTTTCAGAAATCCTCTCTGCAGATCCTTCTTTTGAAATAATTGCCCATGCATCAAACGGAGAAGAGGCTGTCAGGTATGCAAAAGTATTCAAACCAGATATCATCAGCATGGATATGATTATGCCTGTGATGGATGGTTTGGAGGCAACCAAAGAAATAATGCAAAACCTTCCCATCCCAATTGTGATTGTGAGTTCAATCTACAAAGATCAAGATAAAATTTTAGCCATAAAAGAGTTGGAAGCCGGCGCCGTAGCTGTGATTCCCAAACCCGAAGGGCCCTCCCATCCTGATTTTGCAGAGACTTCAATTAAATACCGCAACTTGCTCAAGATCATGTCCGAGGTAAAAGTAATAAAACGCAAACCAAAAGCCAGGATACAAGAAGGAAAATGCACACCACAAAACAAAAGATGTTGCAACCTGGAAAAGATCTCACTTGTTGCAATAGGGGCATCTGCCGGAGGGCCTGAGGCCATAAGGATCATACTTCAACATCTGCAGCATCCTGTAAAGGTTCCGGTTGTAATAGTGCAACACATAGATCCTCATTTTACAGAAAGTTATTCATCATGGCTGGATAGCTCATGTAGCAGCAGAGTCAAGGTAGCCCAAGAGGGAGAAATACTTACCCCCGGTACAATCTACATTGCACCCGGCAAAAGGCATTTGGAAATCACTTCATACAAAAGCATAAAACTTGGCGAAGAATCAAAAGAGGCAGGATGGAATGGTCATATCCCGTCTATAGATGTTTTTTTTGGAAGTATAAGTAAAAGCTTGGCAAACGAGACCCTTTCTGTCCTTCTTTCTGGAATGGGTAAGGATGGGGCAAACGGCCTTCTTAAGCTAAAGTCAAGCGGGTCATATACACTCATCCAGGAGAAAAGCACATGCCTTATATACGGAATGCCAGGTGAAGCAGAAAATCTGGGAGCTGCATGCAAAAGTTTGTCTCCAATAGAAATTGCAATGGAAATCAATAACTTAATCAAATAATTAGGCTATGGAAAAAGAAAAACATCAAGGTTATATAATGGCTTTGGAAGACTCATTGGTACAAGCCAAAAGACTTGAGTACTTCTTTAGGAAAAACCATTTAGATTACAAGATTTTTGCAACTGCCGAAGAGGCGTTGGAACAGGTCCTGGAAGAGATTCCCCTATTGATTATCAGCGATATCATAATGCCGGGCATGGATGGTTACCAATTTTGCAAAAAAATCAAAAGCAACCCCCTTACCAATAATGTACCTGTAATATTGCTGACATCCCTGCAAGACCCCAATGATATAATAAGAGGGCTCCAGGCTGGTGCCAACAACTTCATAACCAAACCATACGACGAAACCTACCTACTTTCAAGAATAGAACAACTATTGGATAACAAAAGGTATTCCGCAGTTGGTGAATGCGATACTGGATGTGACCCTATTTCACTCAAATACAGGGGAGAAGAATTCTCGATTACCTCGGGGAGGAAACAGATACTGGATTTGCTGCTCTCGGTATACGATACGGCAATTCAGCGTAACGAAGAACTAATAGAAATCAAAGAGAGGCTGGAATCTACAAACAAAGAGCTGACCCAGGCCAACGAAGACCTGGACGCCTTTGCCAGGACTGTCTCACATGACCTTAAATCTCCTTTGACCGTGATCCTGGGTTTTTCCAGTGCAATCCTGGACAATGCCCAAAGCAATGTTTCCCAAGAAGAGAAAAGCTATATAGAATTCATGAGGGAATCGGCCCTTGAAATGAACCAGCTAATCAAAGACCTTCTTTCATTTTCGCAATCAGGAAGGATAAATCTTGAAAAGGAAGAGGTTGATTTGTCCCAAATAGCAAATGACATGATAGATAGCATACTTTTGAGGTTCCCTGGGAGCTCACCCCAAATCACAATAGAACCAAACATGAAGGTCTTTGCAGACCCCCGGATGATGCGAGTTGTCCTTGACAACCTTTTGGGGAATGCAGTGAAATACAGCTCAAAAAACTCTTCGCCCCAAATCACTTTTGCCAAAAGGGAATATTATGGTAAAGAGTTGTTTTATGTAAAAGACAACGGAGTGGGTTTTGACATGTCCAAAGCAGACAAGCTTTTCCAACCATTTGTAAGACTCCATTCGCAATCGGACTATTCAGGAACAGGAGTAGGGCTATCCACTGTCAAAAGGATAATTGATAAACATTCCGGAGAAATCTGGGCAGAATCGGAGCCCGGCAAAGGAACAGAATTCCTTTTTTTCCTGGGTTGATGTAAAAAAGTACTATTATGACAAAAAAATTCAAGATAGGATTGGCTCTCTCCGGAGGAGGTGTAAAAGGGCTAGCACATGCCGGAGCCCTTAAAGCAATGGAAGAAAATGGCATAAAACCCGATATCATTTCGGGAACCAGTGCAGGAGCTATTGCAGGAGCACTTTACTCTGCAGGTAACTCTCCTGACCAAATAAAGGAACTGTTCAAAAAGAAAGACTTCAATGACTTTGTTGAGTTTGTCCTGCCAAAAAGCGGGCTTTTTGCAACATCCGGGTTCACAAAATTCCTCGAGGATAATGTAGGATACAAGAACCTCCAAGACTTGCCTATTCCTCTGTTGGTAACAGCCACAAACCTGGACAAAGGAGAGAGTGTTCTCTTTTCAAAAGGGAACCTTGCCCAGATAGTAATGGCATCTGCCTGTATTCCCGTAATCTTCACTCCCGTGGAAATCAACAAAGAGAAATATGTAGACGGGGGTATTTTCAAAAACTTCCCGGTATCCCCATTGAAAGATCTGTGTGACAATATAGTGGGAGTCAATGCAAGCCCGTTGGTGACAGAAAAATATTCAAACAACATAGTTAGTATAGCAGAGCGTAGCTACCACTTTATGTTCAGGGCAAATACACTGGAAGATAAAAAGTTATGTGATGTACTGATTGAGGTGGAAAGTGTAATGCAGTACAAAACATTCGACCTTAAGAAAGTGGACATAATATTTGAGCAAGGATACCTTTCAGCAAAAAAAGCATTGGAAAACAACAAGGTCTTGCCAACAAAAAGCTGAATACGTTGTTTATATACAAAAGAACTATAAACCAATAAAAACAAATAACATGAACGGTGATACAATTATTTGCAATTGCAACGAAGTTTATAAAAACGAAATAATCAAAGCTATAGAAGAGAAAGGATGCAAAACGGTAGAAGATGTGGGCGAAGCAACTGGCGCAGGCACAATTTGCGGGGGATGTATTGATGACATCCAGGAAATCCTGGACCAGTATGCCGGCTCAAAAAAAGAGTAATCGAATACGGGAATAAAAGAGGGTGACTAAAATAAAAGTCACCCTTTTTTTTCATTTAGTCCTTCAGATGTTTTTCCAGGAACCTGTCTTGTTCCCACAGCAAATGGAGAATATTCTCTTTGGCTGCATAACCATGACTCTCCATAGGAAGGATAACCATCCTGGCAGGCGCTCCAAGTCCTTTCAATGCCTGGAAATAACGCTCTGTCTGCATAGTGAATGTACCTGAATTGTTGTCCGCCTCCCCGTGAATCAAAAGCAAAGGTAGTTTCATCTTTTCTGCATTCATAAATGGAGACATCCTATTGTAAATATCCGGAGCCTCCCAATAGTTCCGTCTTTCATTCTGGAAACCAAAGGGTGTCAAAGTCCTGTTGTAGGCACCGCTCCTAGCTATGCCACAAGCAAAAAGATTACTGTGGGTCAAAAGGTTGGCTGTCATAAAAGCCCCATATGAATGTCCACCTGCAGCAACTTTATTCCTGTCTATGTAACCCAGCGAATCCACTGCATCAATTGCTGCCTTAGCGTTCATTATCAACTGTTCCACAAAAGAATCGTTTGGTTCTGTATCACCTTCACCCACAATCGGGAAGGCAGCATCCTGCAAAACTGCATAACCACGTGTAACCCAGTAGACAAATGATCCGTAAGATGGCATTGTGAATTGGTTAGGGTTTTGTGTTACCTGGCTTGCTGCAGCTGCATCTTTGTACTCCCTTGGGTAGGCCCATAAAAGCATTGGAACCCTCTCTTTCTTTTCCATGTCGTAACCAACCGGCAAATAAAGTGTCCCTGACAACTCTATACCATCTTCCCTCTTGTACCTTATGACCTCTTTATGTACAGAAGACAAAACCTTGAACGGATTGTCAAAATCTGTCAATTGCAAAAGGTTGTTCCGTTTACGTTTCAAATTCCTCATGTATAAATTGGGATACTCAGTCTGCGACTGGATCCTGACCAACATATTACCATTTGCAATATCGGTTATTGACTCTATATCCTCTTTTTTGTCTTTGTAAGGACTCTGGTACACACGCTCTTTTTCAAGCGTTACCAGGTTCATCTTGTCTACGAAAGGAAACTGACCTTGCGGAGTGAACCCTTGCCCAATAAGATATATATGATCCTTTACAATCATCATGACATGCCTGTCGTATTGGTTTTTCACAGTTGCAATCTGTCCCGGGTCAGAATAGAGATCTTCGGTATTCCTGTCATCTACCAAAACCAGTTTTGCAGAGGGGTCAGAAGGATTGAACAAGTAAGTTTTGGCATTGGATGCCTCCCGTTTCCTGTCTGAAATAATTGCATGGTTATCGTCACCCCATGTTACACCAGCAAATCTTTGAGGAGTCTTGACCATAGATTCAGGAGGGTTTACAAAAGGCGCATCCCATTGAAAAAGTTCATCCCTGAATTGGGCCTCCTTCTCTCCGTCTCCACCATCAATGGCTTCCACAAAATATAGGGTAGCAGCCTTGTCACTCCTCCAGTACATGGCCCTTCGGCCTAACCTTGTACTGGAATAACCCCTTGGTGAATACTCTTGCAACGGAACTTCATTTACCTTTCCAATCATCTCCCCGTCAAAATTGTAAACCACGCTTTTTTGAGCAAAACGGTTCATTGGAACAACATAGGAATAGGGTTTTTCAATGGTAGTTACCATCACATAGCTACCGTCAGGAGACACCGACTCGCCGGCATAAAGTGCAGCATCCAACAATTTGGATGAGTTCCCGTTAATATCACAAATATGAAGCTCGGACATAATCAACGTCTCGAAATTTTGTTCGTCAATACGATTCTTGAGAAGGTCCTGGTAAGTCCGGTTTTGCGACTCTTTTCCATCGCTCTCAGAGACAATGGGGCCTTTTGGAATGGCAAGTGTCTGGTCAATCAATTCGGGACGGTTCAAAGGGAGCATCCTTACCAACAAAGACTTCCCATCTTTCAACCAGCTGTATGGGTTTCCAAGGTTTGCATTTAGATTTGCCCCCGAAATCCTTTTTGCAGTGGCTTGCTCAATATCCAGTACCCATAATTCAACTCCGGTATCTGTAGTATGAGTGAAAGCCATCATTTTTTCGTCGGGTGAAAACCTCAGATATGCCAATTTTGGATTTTCCGGAAGACCCTTTACCTGAACCTCCTCCAATGCATCAACCCACTTTACTTTCAAATTGTTGTAATACCTTACACCAGTTTCGATATTGGTCTTTGGATTAATCCTTAAACCCGCAAGTCTCATTTCCGGCTGGTTTAATTGATCCAATGACATGTAGTTATCTCTGTAATAAAATACCATTACCTTGTTACGGGAGTCCGTGGCCACTTGTGGTGCCCTTTCAAAATCCAGCATCTCCAATATCTCCTTTGGAGGCTTTTGGTAATCAAGTTTTTCCTGTCCGCTAACCTTTTCTCCGAAAATAAAGAGAGAGGAAAAAAATATAAGGTACAGTTGAATGGTTTTGATTTTCATGTATGATATGTTTTAGTTAGTATTTCGTTATTTTAAAGGAATAACGGGTATTACAACCCGGAACCGTGCTCCTTGGCCAGTATTACCCAGGAAAAAAAGATCACCACCCAAAAGCCTGGAACAAGCACGTGAAATATAGAGACCAAGACCTGCTCCCCTAGTCCTTGTGTTAACAGGGACATCCGCCCTGTAAAAACTATTGAAAATGTTTGCCTCTGCCTCATCGGACAAACCTTTGCCATGGTCACTGATATCAAAGATTATACTAGAACACTCTTTATCTATGGAAACATCCAGTTGCACAATTCCTTCTTCTGTAAACCTAAATGCATTGTCCAACAACCTTATTACAGCATCATTCACAAAATCCCTGTCTGTAAACATCACAACATCCTTGCAACAAACATCCTCCACACCGTTAACCACAAAATTATCCTTGCCCGACAATCTGGCCTTATTCAATGCTGACGCACTAACCTCATGACACAACTCACCTGCTGTAATCTTGGACAAATGGGGTTTCAATTGGTTGGTCTCTATCTTGGAAGCCAGCACAATGTCTTCTACCAAACCAAGCAGAGCCTTATTGCTTTTGTGGATTATCTCCACGCAATCCTGTTTGTCTGCCGCACTCAACCCATCTTGGCTCAGGATTTCCGTAAATCCCATGATTGCATTCACAGGGGTCCTGATTTCATGGGAAAGGTTTGAAAGGAAAAGTGACTTTAGTTTTAAGGCCTCCTCCCTCTTTTTATTTGCCTCCACCAACTTTCTGTTGGCTTCCAGCAGGTTCTCAACAGCATCAATACGGTCAGTGATATCTACCACATAACCATCCAGGTACAACAATTCTCCTGTAACAGTATTGTAAACACCCCTTCCCTGCTCCCAAACCCACCTTACAGAGCCATCTTTCCTCCTTATCTTGTACTCCTCTGTCAAAACCTCCTTTTTGGCAATAATATCCTTCCAACGATCATGAAGATACTTCCTGTAAGGTTCCAGTATAACATCGTCATAAGAAACAACCTTATTACCTATCAACTCTTCTGGTTTGTAACCAGTAATCTTCTCGCTCTGCTCACTTATGAACATCATTGTCCAGTACTGGTCATTGCGGCACCTGTATACAAATCCGGGCAGGTTGTCAATCATCCTTTCCAATGTATCACGAATCTTCTCCGGTCTGAAAATATCTTCCATTTAGGTTTATTATAAAAACCAAATCAATCTTTATACAAAGATAAAAAAGATTTGTAGCTACAATCAACCAATTGGTTAATTAGGTCAGGAAATGACATCACCGTCAAAAAAAACCGAGTCACTACCCAACCTCTCCAAAAAATATGCAGAGGGATATGATATTGCAGAGCCTTTTGCCGTCACATTATCCAAAATCTCCTTTTTGTTGCTGCCGTTCAGGTAAAAAACAACTTTTGAAGCAATCAAAATGGTTTTACCTGTCATGGCTACACGAGGTTGTCCACTATATGGGTTGACAGAAGGGGCAAATGGTTGTGGAAAATCCAATAAATATTCCTGACCCGGAAAAATTGAAGAGGTGTGGCCATCTTCGCCAATACCCAACAGTACCAGGTCAAACACCGGGAATCCCTCCTTTACATGCAGCAGGGAAAATACCAGTTTGCTGTACCTTACAGCCTCTTCTGCAGTATCGTTTTCACCCATGATCCTGTGAACCGACCCGGCAGGTACAGGTACCCTGTCAAGCAACTCCCTCTTTGCATTCCCGTAATTGCTCTCCTTGTTTTCGGGAGGGACCATCCTCTCATCCACCCAAAAAAAACGCACCCTCTCCCAAAGGATCAGCTCCTTGTACTCTCCGCTCCACAAAGAAAAAAGAACCGAAGGGCTACTCCCCCCGGACAAAGCGATATTTGCATACTCTCCCTCCTTTTTGCCATTCACGATATCCATAAAGGCCCGTGTGAGGGCGTGTGCTGCATCATGTTTTCCCATCATCACAATTCACAATATATGTTGGTATTGGTTAAATTCTTACAAGGATTGGTCCATTTGTGGCCGTTATCTATTATTGCTTCACTCTCCAGCGGGCCCCAGCTTCCTGCAGGGTAACCATGCAGAGGTAACCCCGTTTGAGAGTCCATATACTCAAGCACTGGGGTAAAATACCTCCAGCTTGCCTCAACGGCATCACTACGGGTAAACAGGGTATTGTCCCCTTTGAGAGCCTCTTCCAGCAACCTGGAATAGCCATCCAGATTGCCCAAATCCCCAAGCTTGTCGTATGTGAACTCCATTGGCACCTGGGTTACATTGAACTGGCTCCCAGGAATTTTCATATCAAACTTGAGCACCATCCCTTCGTTGGGCTGTATCCTTATTATCAACTGGTTTTGCTCCGGACACTCCTCCCTGCAACTGAACAACCGGTGTGGTGTCTGCCTAAAATGGATGACAATCTCCGTCACCTTGGTGGGCATCTGTTTTCCGGTCCTGATATAGAACGGCACACCCTCCCAACGCCAGTTGGCTATGTTCACCTTCATTGCCAAAAAGGTCTCGGTATAGGACTCGGGGTCCACACCTTTCTCCTTACGGTATGCACCAGCCATCACCCCCTTCTTTTCTCCCTCTATATACTGCCCCCTCACAACCCTGGAAGGGATCTCCTCTTTTTGCAGAGGCTTGAGGGAGTTGTAAACCTTAACAACCTCATCCCGGAACTCCCTCTCTCCAAAAACCACAGGAGGTTCCATTGCCACAAGGGCCAGCAACTGAATAAGATGGTTCTGGACCATATCCCTCAATGCACCCACTCCGTCGTAAAATCCACCACGGCTGCCTATACCCATGTTTTCTACTGCTGTAATCTCTACCCTGTCAATGTAATTGCGGTTCCATATAGGCTCAAATATTGTGTTTGCAAAACGTAGTGCCAGTATATTTTGTACGGTTTCCTTCCCAAGATAATGGTCTATCCTGTATATCTGCCTCTCTTTGAAAGACTCCTTGAGCACCAGGTTCATATTGCGACCGCTTTCGAAATCATATCCGAAAGGCTTTTCCACAATTATCTTGTGCCCCTCATTCAGCTTATGTTCTTTGAGGAAGAGAGGAATTTTTTCGTAAAGCGAAGGAGGTGTTGCCAGGTAAAAAAGGTACTCCTTTTGTTGGAATTGCTCCAGCCGTTCTTTCAGTTTATGATAATCCGGCCCGTTTGATGGGTCCATCTGCAAATAGAAGACCCTCTCCAAAAAACCGCCGGAAGGATATTCTCCCGAAGATAGAAGATGTTCACGGAAAGTTTTGTTGTCAAATCCTGTCCTGCCTACAGCCAAAACCATGAATTTACTGGAAGATTTCTCGTGCAGGGAGTATAATGCAGGCATCAGCTTCCTGGATGTCAGGTCACCGCTACCCCCGAATATAATAATAAGATTCTCTTTCATATTGGCAACCTTAAACATTGTAAACCCCGGAACTGGTATCACCTCCCTCACCTGTCCAGTTGACATGGAAAAAGAGTCCCCTTTCCTTATCTGTCCTCTCGAAAGTATGAGCCCCAAAGTAATCCCTTTGAGCCTGCAGCAGATTGGCAGGCAATCTTTCTGTAGTAAGCGAGTAGAAATAATTGAGTGCACTGCTGAATGCAGGCAGGGGAACCCCTCCCACTGCAGCTTTTGCTACCAGGGAACTCCACGAAGGGAGCGAATTGAGTATCTCTTCCCTAAAGTAATCGTCCATCAACAGATGTTCCGGCTTTTGCGTTTTGGAGTATGCATCTGCTATCTTGTTCAGGAATCCCGAACGGATTATGCAGCCGTTACGCCATATTTTGGCAATTGAGGCAAGGTCCAGGTTCCACCCATACTCCCTTGAAGCTGTCTCCAGCAAATCGAATCCCTGGGCATAAGAGACCAGTTTGGAGGCATAAAGTGAATCATGTATCTCCTGTGGTTCGGGAGTAGCAAATTTTCCATGTGACCTTATCAGGCGCGATGCTGCCTTTACCCTAAGCTCTTTGGTGTAACTCAGCGACCTTTCAAATACAGCTGTGGCAATCAGGTTCAAAGGAATCCCTAGTTCCATGGCATTGAATACCGAAAGCTTTCCGGTGCCCTTTTGTCCTGCCCTATCCAGTATTTTGTCTATAGTATAGGAGCCATCACTCTCTTTGTGCTTCATGATGTTGCCGGTTATCTCAATAAGATAGCTCTGCAACTTACCCTTGTTCCAGGTTTCAAACACATCGGCAATCTTGTCATTTCCGTACCCGGCCATATTCTTCATTACAGAATATGCCTCTGCAATAAGCTGCATGTCACCGTACTCGATACCATTATGCACCATTTTTACAAAATGGCCCGACCCTGCAGGACCCACCCATTCACAACACGGGGTTCCGTCACCGGCCTTGGCTGCAATATCAGTGAATATGGGCTTGACAAATGGCCATGCTGCTGCAGATCCACCGGGCATGATTGCAGGACCTTTCAAGGCCCCCTCCTCTCCGCCTGACACACCGGCACCAACATACAACAGCCCTTTTAGCTCAAGCTCCTCTACCCTCCTTGAGGTATCGGCATGGTCCGAATTTCCTCCGTCAATTATTATATCTCCCCTCTCCAGCAAAGGCACCAATGAGGCAATCAATTCATCCACAGCTTTACCGGCCCTTACCATCAACATCACCTTCCTTGGGCTTTTGAGGGAAGAGACCAACTCTTCCAAGGTTTCGTAACCCTCAATTTCCTTCCCTTTTGCCCTCCCGTTCACAAAACGTTCGGTAACAGAATATGTGCGGTTGAAAACAGAGACCTTGTATCCTTTGCTCTCCATGTTCAGTACCAGGTTCTCTCCCATCACGGCAAGCCCTGCCACCGCAATGTCAGATTTATTAGTATTTTCCATCGTTTGGTATCTTAGTTTTTAAATTCATTTCCAAAATTACAATATAGTAAACAATCAAAAGCCCCACAAGTTTTATAACTTTGTAAGGCAAAAGATATATGACACATGCACAAACACCCTTACTTCCGAATCTTTCTTTTCTCTTTGATCTCTTTGTTTCCGTTGATTTCTTGCAGCAACAGCAAAGTCAGCAAAGAAAAGGAAAGCACTTCACTACCGGTTCCGGTCATGGCAGAGGTTCCATCATTGATATCAAACAATGAGGCTGCACACAGTTACCTTGCACAACATTTTTGGGACAATACCGACATGAATGACACCCTCTACCTGCAAAACCCCAAAGCACTCAGCGGATTTTTTTTCAAATACCTTCAACACATCTGTCACGGAGACTCCTCGGTTGCTGCCAACTCTTTGAAAGAATGGACCAAAAAAGTGCTGGAATCCCCAAGAAACATGCAGGATTTCATGCTGGACCTTGCAGAGAACACCCTATATGACCCAAACTCCCCCGCCAGGAATGAAACCCTGTACATATCAATGCTGGAGGTACTCTCTGCAGACACTTCCCTTATGCCGGTCATCCGCCAAAGGTATAGCGAGCAGTTGCACATAGCTAAACAAAACAGGCCGGGGTACAAGGCCAATGACTTTGTAATGGTCAATAGCAAGGGTAAAAAGAGCTCCCTGCACAACTTTAAAGGAAAACACACACTGGTAATGTTTTACGAGCCATACTGCCCGGCTTGCGAAGCATCCCTGGATGTTTTGAACAACAATAAAACATTTGAAAAAGCTTCCCAAGCACTCAACCTTTTGGCTGTCTATACAGGTGATAACCTGCAGGAGTGGAGTGAGAGCACAGGAAAATTCAGCCCGGTTTGGAATGTAGCCCACGACCTGGAGATGGAGGTAACCACAAAAAGGCTTTACGACAGACGCCCCTCCCCATCTTTTTACCTGCTGGACAAAAACCATGTTGTTATTCTCAAGGACGGCACCACATCACAACTTATCTCCATATTGGACAAGCTTAACAAACAACCCTCTTTATAGCAGTCAAAGGGAGACCTCCACTATCTCATTATCATCGGGGTACCAAACGAAACCTTTCACGTAGGAGGTGCCGGCTTGTTTTACAAGTGACATATATTGCCTTACCTGGTTGATGTGTAATTGTTCCCGTTTTTTGCCGAACTTGAAATCGATAACCTGGGCCTCTGCTCCCATAAGTACCCTGTCGGGGCGTTTTGAACCACCACCCGGCAGGAGTATCTCCAACTCCCTGAACACCCTGAAGCTGTTGTCAAACCAATGCCTGTCGCGCACCTTTCGGAACATTTCAGAGATGTATTGCTTAACCTCGTCCCTCATTCCGGGTTGCAGGATCCCTTCGGAGAGGGCAGTCTCAATGGCTCTCTCAAGGTCATCCTCGCAAACGATGAGTTCCATTATCCGGTGCATCACCAACCCCCATCCCCGTTGGCTGCTGTCGCTGTAATACTCCTCTCCCCTCAAAGCAAGCTTCATACGATCTCCCGCTTGGTAGCTTGCAAACAAAGGCATTGCAACACCCCCGGCAGAGTACTCATCATTGGCTGCCACATATCCGGATGGTTCTCCCAAAGAATATTCATTCCCGGCCATTTTACCATCCAAAAAGCCCCCCATGATTGTCGAAACCGAGATGGAATCACTTTTCTTGGGCAAAGGAGGGCAAACCAAGTACATCTCCTTTTCGGCCCTGGTCATGGCCACATATGCCAAGTTGAGGTTGTCTACATAGCTACGTCTCTTTTCAAGGAAATAATCTTGCTCGAAAACCGTACCCTCCAGTTTGGATGAGTACTTGACCGGTAAAACCGGGAAACGAGAATAGGGATTTCCGGTTGTGTAACACCACAATACCGGCCCTCTGTTGCCCCTGTGGTCCAGCGGCAATTCAAAAAAGGGAAGCAAAACCACGGGAATCCCCAGTCCTTTGGCCTTGTGTATTGTCATTACCCTCACAGCATCCTGTCCAAGCGGTGCAGGTACGCTTTTTTTGCAACCTTTATCTTCCCACCATTTTACAAAAGAGGCGATATCGGCCATCTCTCCTTTGCCCTGCTCAAGTACCACATCCAGGAAAGAGTTTATGAATACCGAATCCGACTCACAGTAACCTGTGCCAGCAAGCATTAAACACTCCTGGCAAAGTTCGTAAAGGGGAAGATGCGACAAAGACAAGGCATCTGACGGCTCAACCCCCAGAAAACGGGCAATTGTATTATTGATGCTGTCGCCAGGGTCAATTATGTATTTGAGGATTGCAATCACTTTCCTTACCACCGGAGAAGAACCAATCAAAAGTGCCTCGTCCGATATTACCGGGAAACCATTTTGCAGCAATGCATTCACAACCATCTGCCCCTCATCGTTGGTCCTCACAAGGTATGTGATATCACTCATGCTCACTCCCCTTTCCACACAATTACGGGTTTTTTCCATACATAATCCAAGTGCCCTCTCTTTCCATCCGGAGCCCTCCTCCTTTTCCATAAAACATACCCATACATATCCTTCGCTCTCCCTTTTGGAAGGGGAAATCTCCTGGACGGCACCGGTGTAAACAGCAGTCTCATTTTCCGAAATATGATCTTTGCAAACCAGGCCGGCATAAGGAAAGAAACCGTTGTTGAACTCGATTATGTTTTTGCAGGAACGCCAGTTTTGTTTCAAATCTGCCAGATTAATGCTTCCATCTGGAACATCGTCATGAATCCCGCTGTTGAGCAGACTCCAGTCCGACCCTCTCCAACGGTAAATACTCTGTTTCACGTCTCCCACAACCAGGTTGTCCATGCCTTTGGAGAGGCTGTCAAGGACAAGCGGCAAAAAGTTCTTCCATTGTAAAATTGAAGTATCCTGGAATTCATCCAGCATGAAATGGTCTATCCTTGTACCGGTTTTCTCGTAGATAAATGGGGCATCACTGCCATCTATGATTTTGTTGAGAATCTCTGTAGTCTCCGGGATCAGCACCACATTATGTTCGGTTGTATAATCATGCACAAACCTCTCCACATCGGCAATCACACCCATAACCTGAAGGTTGGAAAGCACGGCCACAGCAGACATATAACCACGCAACTCACTATCATACAACAAGCAAAGCTCATCAATCGCCTCTGCCAAACCATCGCCCCAACATTGCTCAATAGAGTTGTAAAGGGCAGGATCGCTTTTTATGGTAGCTTTGGTGGTAAGGTTTTCGGGAGAAGATGCCATATCCCTCAAACTATCCTTTAGCTCAGGAATATACCCATCAGCTACCTTTGCAAAGAAATTCAAAGGACTCCTTGACCCCCCTTTGAAATGGAGAAGCAACAGGTTGTGCCTCTCAATGGAGTCCAAAGCCATTTTTGCAATTGCTTTTAGTTTTCCCTCAAAATCATTCTTTATAGTGATCAGCTCCCCCCGCAGGATATCAATTTGCTCCTTGTCAATCAGAAAACCCTCATGGTTTCCGGCCACCTGTTTGAAAGACTCTTTGAAAATTTCGTTGGCCAGCTCTTCCAGTTTATTCCTGAAGTTCCACCCCTCACCACTCTCCACAGACTCGGTGCCTATGGCAGTGAGCCATTCAAGCAAATATCTGTTTTCTTCTTTGTCCAGGTTGTAAATCATATTGTCGATTGCCTCCTGTAAAACCATTGCGGTATCGAGTTCTACGCTGTAGGCCCCGTTCTTTCCAATTTCCCGTGCAAAAGCCCTCATGGTTTGCTGGAAAAAGCGGTCTATGGTGCTTATTGCAAAGGCAGAGTAATCGTGGAGTATTTCCGAAAGACGTTTTGCCGATTCAGGGTCAGTTTGGCTTTTGGCGTACAACCTCTCCACCACCCTCCTTTTCATCTCTTCGGTTGCCTTGTTGGTAAAGGTCACAGCCAAAATATTACGGTATGCCCTCTCCTTTTTTGAAAGAAGTTCCAGGTATTCGTTTGTAAGGGTGTAAGTTTTACCCGACCCTGCCGATGCCTTTATAAGTTTGAGTTGTCCCATTACCACTCCTTTAATAACATATTGTATTGAAATCGCACCATTCACAAATCCTTGTGTTGCTGGTTGGGGAGAATGGTACCTTGGTGTCAAAAACCTCTTCCAGCAAGGTCTTCAACCTATCGGTATATTCGTAAAGTTTTTCCCCGGCTATGAACTCAGAGTAGGATTTCCCTTTTGCCAGTTCCCTTATGAAATAGGGCTCTGCTATCATTTCCTGGCTCTCACCAAGCAAAAGCGCATACATGAACATCTGGAAAACAACTTTGTTGCGGTTTGTCTTCGTGCCATCAAAAAGGGATTCCACACCACTGTATTTCAAATCTCCGCTCCCGGTCTTGTAATCCACTATCCTCATTGCAGAGGTTTTGTCCAGACGGTCTATGAACCCTTTGAGTGGCACCATAACTCCGTTTTGCAGGGTAACACTACCCTTGACCCTTTTTTCCGATTCCAAATACACAAACGGCGCAATGCTTTTATCATACCCGAGGGTTATCTCCATATATTTGACAATCATCTTCTTTACCAACAAAGCATAACCTACCGGCCTTTCCATGTTCTTGTATTTGGCAAAACCCATATCTACAAAAGATTCCATCTGCTCCTTGCCCGATAGCATCACTCCTATATCATTTACAGTAACCCTTTTTCCTAAAAAAGGCTTGTATAGCTGCTCCATGGCAAAATGGAAAATTGAGCCGAATTCGTTTGCTTCAACACCCTCTTCCACATCTTCGGAAGCCTCAAGCCCCTCTACCTGGGAAAAATAGAACTTCAGCGGGCAATCTATGTAGTTATTTAATGCAGAGGCCGATAGTGCCTTACCATCACCCCCGAGGAAAAGGGAAGCCATCCTCTCCATTACTGTAGGATCCTTTCCCACCACAATCCCTTTATGGTTGTGTGGTTCAATTCTGTAGTTTACAACACTCTCCTTAGCTACCATGTGATACAGGTATTTGAGCTGCAGGATAAACCGGCTAGGCTCCCCGCTTTTCAACCCGTCTGTACGGGTATCGTAAATCAAGGTTACGTTTTTGGCACGTGAAATCAAGCTGTAAAAGAGATAAGTGTAAAGGGCATCTTCGTGTTCCTTTACCGGCAACCCGAACCCTGCCCTAAGGTTGTAAGGAATGAATGAGTTGGATGGATTCTTCTTTGGAAAAACACCTTCGTTGACAGAGCATATTACCAGATTCTCAAAATCCAGGGCCCTGGTTTCCAAGACACCCATCACCTGCAAACCTGCCAAAGGTTCCCCGGAAAAAGGTATTGAAATCCCTTCGGTAATCATGGAAAGCACCCTTCCGAAACTTTTTATGTTCATTGGAATCAGTATTCCCTTGATACGTGTGAGTGCATTCTGGATATGGAATATGAACTCCCTCTCAATCTTGTCACTTTTGTTGCTTGCAGCAAACATGGAAAGCAATTTAAGGAGTTTATCGCACAACTCCTGTTGAGGGTCGTCGCCTCCAGCCTTGGAAAATAGCAGTGAAAGCACCTCGCTGCCATCAAAGTAAGATCCCGGTACATATACCCTGTTCTCCCTTTTTATACGGGATGCGACCTCCCTTGCCTCTTCCCCCGCAATCTTGTGAACAAAGCTGTGGTTGAGAAGGGGCAAGACCTTTTTGAAATAGATTCCCCTCTGGTCCCACTCCATCTGTGCAACCATCCTTACCAATGATACCAGCGGGGTCCCCAAAAGAGGATAACCCATGGTCACATTGATGCTTTCTATGTTAGGTGGCACAGAGCCCAGCAGGGGCATCAGCAACGACTCGTCGGGTAAAACAACTGCACTCTCTTCGCTCCCGGGAAAATCCTTGAGCAACTCACCGGCAATCTTTGCCTGCATAACCAAAGAGGCAGCCCCTATCACATTGACAGATGGTTTTCCAACCGGAACTGCGGCCAAACCGTATTTCCTTTTAGATGGAAATGCAGAGAGGTTTTCGTTTGCAAACCAAGAGGCTTTGTTCTCCTTGTCCTTCATGAATTCACGGTCATAGTCCCAGTAGAAATCGGCAATACCAGCTTGTTGCACCTTTTTCATGATGTCCCTTTCGCACTTGTTCAATGCATTGAATCCCACAAATACAACCTCCCGGTAATCGGCAAGCTTGTCGGCAATATTATCCATTGTGGCCACTTTTCGGTATATGGCTCCCTCGTATGCACAACCTTTGGTCTCCAGTTTTCTATTGAATGCCTTGTAAAGGGGGTAGAGGATCTCCCAAGTCTTCAAAAATGACTCTTTGGTTTCGCTGCTGCCCTCTGCAAGGAAACCCTCCCAGAACCTTTTGACTGCCGCCAACTGGGATGGTGAAAGGAAACTGTAATCACTCTCTATTTGTTTCAACTCCTTTACATTAGAAAACAACTGTTTGGCATTTGCAAGGTATTTGTCAGTGTCGTTGAAATCTCCTAATATGATTTCGCCCCAATACAGGAAATCGTCGAAACTCTCACCCGAAGGGAGTAACTCCCTGTAGGTATCGTAAAGGTCAAACAGCAATTGCGGACGATCGGCCTCCCTTATATCCGATAGTGAAAGCACAAGTTCTTTAAATGTTGTGATATGAGGCGAGAATAGAGGTTTGTCAACCTGGGCAGACAAATATTTCTTAAAAAAAAGCGCCGACCTTTTGTTGGGGAAAACAAAACACAACTCTCTTATTCTCCCTTGGTATTCGTTATGGAAATCAAGGGCGATGCTTTCAAGGAATTTCATGGCAATCTGTTTTATGAGGGTTACAACCTCTCCTTTAGTTTTGCTCCAAGCTCTTCGTAGCCAGGTTTCCCCAGCAAAGCAAACATATTCTTTTTGTAATCTTCTACACCAGGCTGGTCGAATGGATTTATACCAAGCATATATGCACTTACACCACAGGCAAATTCAAAGAAATAGAAAAGCGCCCCCAGGTTGGATGCATCCAGCCTCTCCACCTCCAGCTGTATATTGGGAACACCACCATCTATATGGGCCAGTTTGGTGCCGGCACGTGCTTTTTTATTGACCTGCTCCACCTCCATCCCGGCAAGGAAATTGAGGCCATCGGCATCTGAAGGGTCACTACCTACCGAATATTTACGGTTAGCCTGCCTTATATCCAAAACCGTTTCAAACATGATCCTCTCACCCTCCTGGATATATTGCCCCATGGAATGTAAGTCGGTTGTGAAGTTGACGGAAGCGGGAAATAACCCTTTTCCCTCCTTGCCCTCACTCTCCCCGAACAACTGCTTCCACCACTCTGCAAAATATTGCAGCTTGGGGTTGAAGTTAACCAGTATCTCTGTGGTTTTACCTTTGCCATAGAGAAGGTTCCTCAAGGCTGCATATTGTACTGCAATATTACCTCGTGACCTGTCCATGCATATCCCGCGCATTTTGGCCGCACCTTTGATCATTTGGTCTATATCAACTCCTGCTAAAGCCATGGGCAGCAAACCCACAGGTGTAAGCACGGAGTATCTCCCTCCCACATCATCAGGAATCACAAAAGTACGGTAGCCCTCCTTTGAAGCAACCCCTTTGAGTGCACCCCGGGATTTGTCGGTCACGGCAACTATGCGGGTAGCTGCCTCCTCTTTGCCATATTTGGTCTCCAGATGGTTCTTGATTATCCGGAATGCAATTGCAGGCTCTGTGGTTGTTCCCGATTTGGAAATCACTATTGCTGCATACTCCTTTTCTTCCAGCAGGTCCATCAGTTCTGCCATGTAATCCTGCGAAAGGTTTTGGCCGGCAAATACAATTCTGGGACCTTCATTGATCTCAAGTTCACTTGCAAATGGGTGTACCAGTGCTTCCAGTGCTGCTTTGGCTCCAAGGTATGACCCCCCGATCCCTATCACAACCACCACCTGTGCTTTGGATTTCCACTCAGCTGCAATCTGCTTCATACGGTCTTGGTTGGAACTATTGTTGTCTGCAGGCAAATCCAGCCATCCAAGGTAATCATTGCCCCGCCCTTTCCGGGATGTGAGGGTATCATATGCCTCCAATGCCTTAGCAATTGAGAGCTCTATCTCCTGGTTGGTTACAAATGGTGTTATACCTTTTATGTCAATGTCTATCATATTATCTTCCCTTTCCATGTCACTGCAAATTTTCGGTTAATTGTTTAATAACATATGCCGGGTACTTCTGTTCATAGAGTATCTTGTACATAGCCTCTGCAATGGGCATATGAACACCATATTTCCTGTTTATCTCATAAATGCATTTTGTCCCGTAGTATCCCTCTGCCACCATGTTCATCTCAACCTGGGCAGACTGTACCGAATATCCTTTACCAATCATACTTCCGAAAGTACGGTTGCGGCTGAACTGTGAATAACAGGTTACCAGAAGGTCACCAAGATATGCGCTTGTAGAGGTTTGCCTGGAGATATCGGGATGGGAGGCGTGAAGGAAATCCCTCATCTCATGGAAAGCATTGGTTATCAACACTGCCATAAAATTATCACCATAAGATAGGGCGTGACAAATACCGGCAGCCACAGCATAAATATTCTTTAGGACAGCTGCAAATTCCACTCCGTAAATATCGGTCCCGGGAACAGTCTTGATATAGTCACATGCAAACACTTCACACAAAGAACGTGCAACCTCTATGTGTTTGCTGGACAATGTCAGGTAAGAGAGCCTCTCCATTGCAACCTCCTCTGCATGGCAAGGTCCGCTCACAACACCAATCCTGTCAAACCCAATGTTATAGGTGTGATTGAAATACTCTGCAACGGTAATGTTGTCTACAGGTATAATGCCTTTTATGGCACTAATTATGAACTTGTCTTCCAAAGAACATTTTATCTTGGAAGCCTCGGGGATAAAGTATGCCGATGGTATGCAAAACACCAACACATCAGCCTCTTCAATGACCTGGTTTATGTCAGGACTAAAAAATATCCTGTTGGTGTCAAATTTTGCAGAGGGAAGGTAATATGGATTATGGTTGGAAACTTTCATCTGTTCAATCATCTCTTCGTCCCTCACATACCAGGCTATCCTCTCCTGGTTATTCATCAATAGTTTAGCCAGGGCCGTTGCCCAGCTTCCACTCCCGATCATTGCATAACGCAAATTTTCACGATCGAAAAAATTGTCCATTATATTATTGATTTGGTTTAGATTCAATTTACAAATATACCCTTTTTGTAACAATATATGAATAAATCTCTTACTTTTGTCAAAGAGACAAATCCAACATAATGAAGAGAGAAAAAATTTTACGAAAGGTTTTGGATCAACAAGATATAACACTGCAAGAGGCATTTTTCCTGTATGATGCCATTCCGGTACAAGAGTTGCTTTCCCTTGGAAATGACATCAGGTTTGCCAAGATTCCTCAAAGTATGGTAAGCTGGCAGATAGACCGAAACATTAATTACACCAATGTGTGTATCTCTGCTTGCAAATTTTGCAATTTCCATTGCACTCTTTCTCAAAAAGATCGTTCATTTACAACAGGGATAGAAGAGTACAAATCAAAAATTGACCAATTACTGGAAGCAGGAGGCAACCAAGTGCTCCTGCAAGGGGGGCTCCATCCCCACTACGGCATTGAATTTTACGAAGATCTGCTCAAATCACTGAAAGAATATTGTCCATCATTGAAACTGAACGCATTGGGCCCACCTGAAGTCTCCCATATCGCAAAGGTTAGCAAACTTTCCATCAAAGAGACTTTGGAAAGACTCCGCAATGCAGGGTTAGACTCACTTCCTGGTGCAGGGGCAGAGATCCTTAGTGACAGGGTAAGGAAGTTGATATCACCTGGAAAGCCAGACACCAATAGTTGGCTGGAGGTCATGGAACAAGCCCACAAAATGGGTATAGGAACAACTGCAACAATGGTTTACGGACATATAGAGACGTTGGAAGAGAGAATGCGCCACCTTTTTCTGCTAAGGGACCTTCAACACAAGAAACCAAGCGGAGTACCAGGGTTTACAGCCTTCATAGCCTGGCCTATGCAGGTCAAAGGCACATTGCTTGAAAAAACCTTCCCTATAGGCACCATATCTGCTGTGGAACACCTTAAAATGATAGCTATCAGCCGGATTATACTTTACAACATACCTCATATACAAGTCTCATGGCTCACCATTGGCAAAGAGCTGGCAAAAATCGCACTTCATTCAGGTGCAGACGATATGGGCTCCATCATGATGGAAGAGAATGTGGTTTCAAGTGCAGGGGCAAATCACAGGATTAACAAAGAAAAAATGGTCAAGACTATCAAGGAAGCAGGCTTTGTCCCTTGGCAGCGGAATCAGGATTACTCTCCATATAACCCTGGTCTGCAGGAAGGTCTGTCTTAAAGGAGGCCTCCACGGCAAGTTGGTCACATCTTTCATTTTGAGGGTGTCCATTGTGCCCCCTTATCCACACAAACTGCACTTTATGTTTGCGGTAAGCAACCAAAAAACGTTTCCAAAGGTCAGGGTTTTTCTTTTTTGCAAAACCCTTGCTTTCCCATTGGAAAACCCATCCTTTGTTCACAGCATCGCATACATAAGAAGAGTCCGACCACACTGTGACATCGGAATGGGGCTTTTTAAGAGCTTCCAAAGCACAAATGACAGCCAAAAGTTCCATCCTGTTGTTGGTTGTGCATGAAAAACCTCCGGACAACTCCTTGTAGTGCTTTCCAGAACGCAAAAGTGCCGCCCAACCACCCGGACCGGGATTCCCTCTGGCGGCCCCGTCTGTGTAAACTTCTATCATTTGAACTCCTGCTTTAATCAAAGTCCCTGACTGTTCCGGGTACTTCTACTTTGAGAGGATTGGCCCTTAGTTGGTCGTAGTTTTTCCTGTTGGAAAAAACATCACAGGCAGTATATATTGCAGCCAACATTGAGAGATGTCCTGCTTTTCCCTTTCCTGCAATGTCAAAAGCAGTACCATGGTCCGGAGAACACCTGACCACAGGCAACCCTGCAGTATAATTGACACCTCTTTCCCTGTCGGTCAATTTGAAAGGGATAAGACCCTGGTCGTGGTACATTGCCAATACCCCGTCAAATCCTTTGCTGTAAGGGGCTGCAAAGAAACCATCCGAAGGAAACGGTCCAAACACCAATTCCCCGGCTGCAAACTTCTCTTCAATTACTGGCTTGATAATCTCTTGCTCTTCATTTCCAAGCAATCCGTTGTCACCACAATGTGGGTTTAGGGACAATACTGCAATTTTTGGTCTGTCAACCGCAAAATCCCTTTTCAAAGATTCCGACAACAAAGAGATTTTCCTTGACAGCATCTCTTTTGTTATTGCCTCAGGAACCTGGGACATTGGCAAATGGTTTGTAACAAGACCTACTTTCAAATCCTCCGATGTCATCATCATCAGGGAATCTTCTACACCAAACTCTTTGGCCAGGTACTCTGTATGTCCGGGAAACGAGAAGCCCTCTTTTGAAACAGCCGACTTGTTGAAAGGAGCCGTAACAAGTACATCTATGTTGCCCTCTTTCAAATCTGCCACAGCTGCTTCCAGTGATATCAAGGCAGCTTGCGCTCCCTCTGCTGTTATGTTTCCGGGATCGGCCAAAAAACTCTCCGGAACACAGTTTATGAAATTCACCCTTTTATGATGAGCATCCGATGCTTTCACAACCAGATTGGTTGTCAATGGCTCGTTTTCCAAAAGATTTTTTTTGTAAAACCCGAAAATCTTGGAAGAACCATAGACAACAGGAGTACATATATCCAAAATCCCTTGGCTGGACAGCGCTTTGATAATTACCTCGTAACCCACACCGTTGCTGTCACCCTGTGTTATTCCAACTATTATTTTTGTGCTCATGATATTAAAATCTAATCAAATCCAACAGTATTGCTAAATTTGTGCAAGATACAAATTTTCGTCAAGATTAGTATCTTTGTATCATGGCATCTATACTGGAGAGCGATATAAAATTTTTGCAGGGAGTTGGTCCTAAAAGGGCTGAAATCCTTGACAAAGAACTGGGCATCAAATGCTTTAAAGATATGCTCATGTTTTTCCCGTTCCGTTATATAGATCGTTCCAAAATCTACTCTGTTACGGAAATTGATTCGTCCATGAGCTACATCCAACTAAGGGGTAGAATCTCTTCAATTTCTGTTGTTGGAGACAAACCCAGGGCCAAAAGACTTGTAGCCAAGTTCTGGGACTCCACCGGCACCTTGGACCTTGTCTTTTTCCAACGCATCAAATGGATAAAGGATTGGTTGAAACCAAATACAGAATACATAGTTTTCGGAAAGCCATCGGTTTTTAACAACTCTTTCAACATGGTCCATCCCGAGGTAGAGCCTGCAACCATAGAAAACCCTGGTTACATGGGAAATATGATGGGGATTTACCCTTCTACAGAAAAACTTAAAAACGCTGGCTTTTCAAACAAACAAATAACCAGGTTGGTTGGCTCACTGTTAAAGTTATGTGAACCGGCCCTTTCCGAGACCATTCCTGTCGATATTGTCCAAAAAAAGAGGCTGCTTTCGCACAGGGAGGCTATAAACAACATCCATTTCCCAAAAAACAACCAGCTACTGGCTCAGGCTCAGTTAAGGCTCAAGTTCGAAGAGCTTTTTTACCTACAACTCTCCCTTCTCAAACAAAAAGGAATTCGTGAAAAAAAAATTCCCGGAATCATTATGTCCAGGGTAGGAGACCACTTCAACAATTGCTACAGAAAGCTTCCTTTCCAACTTACAGATGCCCAAAAGAGGGTAATAAAGGAGATCCGTTCCGATTTGGTCGGGGGCAGACAGATGAACCGTCTTTTACAGGGTGATGTGGGCAGTGGAAAAACAATGGTAGCAGTGCTCTCTGCTTTGCTGGCAGCAGACAACGGCTACCAGTCTTGCATAATGGCACCCACCGAAGTACTTGCGGGCCAACACTACAAAGGTTCTCTCAAACTATTGCTGGGGATTGGTGTGAAAACTGCCTTGCTTACAGGAAGTACAAAGAAAAAGGAGCGTGAAGCCATAGCCAACGGACTACTGGATGGAAGCATTGACATTCTGTTTGGCACGCATGCACTTATAGAAGATACCGTACTGTTCAGCAACCTGGGATTGGCGGTAATTGACGAACAGCACCGGTTTGGCGTGGAACAACGCTCCCGCCTTTGGAACAAAGGGAAGACCATGCCGCATATATTGGTAATGACAGCAACCCCCATTCCAAGGACACTTGCCATGACCCTTTACGGCGACCTGGACGTATCTGTCATTGACCAATTGCCTCCTGGACGCAAACCAATAAAAACAATGCATGCCACTGACACCCAAAGGGACAGGATCTACTCCTTCATGAAAGAACAAATAAATAAAGGAAGACAGGTTTTCATTGTATATCCACTTATCAAAGAGAGTGAAAAGATGGACTACAAAAACCTTCAGGATGGCTACATGAACGTCATAGAAGAGTTCAAAGCCCCGGAGTATATCACGGCAGTTGTACACGGGAAACAAAAAAATGAAGACAAGGCGCACGACATGGAGCTCTTTGCATCGGGCAAAGCCCATATTCTGGTAGCCACATCGGTCATAGAGGTTGGTGTGGATGTACCAAATGCATCCGTCATGATAATAGAGAGTGCAGAACGTTTCGGATTGTCACAACTCCACCAGCTTAGGGGCAGGGTTGGCCGCGGAGCCGAAGAGTCTTGGTGCATACTTATGACCGGATACAAACTTAGCAAGGAATCACGTCAAAGGATAGAACTTATGTGTTCTACCAATGATGGGTTTGAACTGGCAGAGGCAGACCTTAGAATGAGGGGGCCGGGAGACATGGAGGGCACACAACAAAGCGGGTTACCCGTAGACCTCCATATTTCCAACCTTGCAAAGGACGGGCAAATATTGGAAGAGGCCCGCAGGACAGCCCAGGCAATACTGGAAGAGGATCCTCTGTTGGAAAATGAAAAACACAGACTGTTAAGATACAACCTTGGCAAACTAAAGCGGGAACAAAAAGATTATTCATTGATTAGCTGACTACATTAAACGATGAACAATAACAACCAAAACTTGTTTTGAAATCGAACTGTTGTAAAAGAAAAACCATACAAAGATGAAATATATAGGAGCACATGTAAGCGCATCGGGAGGAGTAGAGAACGCACCCTTGAACGCACACGAAATCGGGGCAAACGCTTTTGCCCTTTTTACAAAGAACCAACGCCAGTGGGTATCAAAACCACTTGCAAAGGAAAGTATTGAGGCATTCAAACAGAATTGCCAGCAACACGGCTTCTCACCAATGCAAATACTACCCCACGACAGCTACTTGATAAACCTTGGACACCCCGAGCAGGAGGGGCTGGGGAAATCCCGCGCAGCCTTCCTTGACGAAATGCAACGTTGTGAACAATTGGGACTGGACAGGTTGAACTTCCATCCAGGAAGCCACCTTAACAAAATTGACATTGACAGTTGCCTCCGCACAATTGCAGACTCCATAAACATTGCCCTGGATAAAACAAAAGGTGTTATAGCAGTCATTGAGAACACTGCAGGGCAAGGCACCAACCTGGGACATTCATTTGAACAGATTGCCCAGATAATACACCATGTAGAGGACAAAAGCCGTGTTGGTGTTTGTATAGACACTTGCCACTCCTTTGCAGCTGGTTACGACCTCTCTACTGCTGACGGATTCAAGAAAGCTTTTGACCACTTTGACCAGGTTATAGGTTTCCGGTATCTTAAAGGGATGCACCTTAACGATGCAAAAAAAGGGCTCAATTCAAGGGTAGACAGGCACGACTCCCTGGGTGTAGGCGAGCTGGGAGAAGAGACATTCAAAATGCTCATGAAAGACAGCAGGTTCGACAATATGCCACTTATATTGGAAACACCAAATCCTGACATATGGAAAGAAGAGATAGAACAATTACGAAAATGGGAAAAAGAGTAATTTACCTTTTATTATTATTGATACCAATGGCCATCAACGGACAACAATACCGGGAACTTTCCCGGGAAGAACAGCGTGTAATCCTAGAAAAAGGAACCGAAAGACCCTTTAGCGGGGAGTACTACCAACACGACCAACCAGGCACATATCACTGCAAACAGTGTAATGCACCACTGTACAAATCCACATCCAAGTTCGATGCCGGATGCGGCTGGCCCAGCTTTGACGACCAAATCCCCGGTGCAGTGACAAGGCTGCGCGACCCTGACGGTCGTAGGACAGAGATAGTGTGTTCCAACTGCAACGGTCACCTGGGACATGTTTTCCTTGGCGAAGGGTTCACACAAAAGGACACCCGCCATTGCGTTAACTCCATCTCAATGGTATTTGTCCCGGAAGCAAGGGATACTGCCATATTTGCAGGAGGCTGCTTCTGGGGTGTTGAGCACCTCCTTCAAAACAAACCTGGTGTTATCTCTGTCACCAGTGGTTACACCGGAGGTTCAATTGAAAATCCAACTTACGAGATGGTATGTTCTGGCACCACAGGTCATGCAGAGGCAGTAGAGGTTGTATTTGACAGAAACCAGATTAGTTACCGGGACCTTACAAAACTCTTCTTTGAAATACACGATCCTACACAGTTAAACCGCCAGGGTCCAGACGTTGGCACCCAATACCGGTCTGGAATCTTTTTCAAAAACCAGGAGCAAAGAAAAATTGCCGAGGAGCTCAAAGAGACACTCAGGCTCAAAGGTTTGAACGTTGTTACACAAATAAGCCCGGCCTCAACATTTTACCCTGCCGAGCAATACCACCAAGACTACTACCTGCGTAAAGGAACGCAACCCTACTGCCACTCCTATGTAAAAAGATTCTAAACGCCCATACACTTAATGAAAGACCTTACACAAGGAAAAGAGGGATTGCAGATCCTTAATTTTGCAATCCCCATGCTCATAGGGAATGTTTTCCAACAACTCTACAACGTTGTGGACAGCATTGTTGTAGGAAAATACATAGGGTCTGTTGCTTTGGCAGCAGTAGGTGCCAGCTTTCCCATTCTATTCACAATGAGCGCAATGATTGGCGGAGTCACCATAGGGGGTTCTGTGCTTGTCTCACAGTATTTTGGGGCAAAAGAGAATAGCAAGGTCAAGATTACATCCGATACCCTACAAATATTCCTGCTGGTAAGTTCAATTGCCCTGTCCCTGCTCTTTTTTGCAATCAGTCGCCCTCTCTTTATCCTGCTAGGCATACCCTCTGAGGTACTTCCAGATGCAGTCCGCTACTTTGATACAATAATATTGACAACCACCGTACCAACATTTGCAGTTTTTGGGATGGCTGCAATATTGAGAGGTGTCGGCAACTCAAAGACCCCCGTATATTTTGTAGTATTGTCTTTGGTGCTCAATATGGTACTGGATATAATCTTTGTATTGTTTTTTGGCTGGGGAATCCTGGGTGTAGCATGGGCAACGGCAATTGCTACAGTAGTATCTTGGGTAGCATTATGGTACCATCTCAATTCCAAGGAAGATGCTATTATAAGGTTCAATCTCAATTACAAAAAATGGCAATTCGATTGGGATAACTTCCGGCTATCATTAAAAATAGGGTTACCTTCAGGTATACAGCAAACCCTTGTGGGACTGGGATCACTGGCACTGCTTAGCATTGTCTCCCCGTTTGGTGTAGCAGTTCTGGCTGCCTATACGGCAGCGGGCAGGGTAGATATGTTTGTCTCTATGCCTGCAATGAACCTGGCAGCAGCCCTCTCTTCCTTTGTGGGGCAAAACCTTGGGGCAGGAAGGCTTGACAGGGTTAAAAACGGGCTCAAATCCACTCTTGTCTATTCTACTGTGATATGCCTTGCATTAACAATGGTGGTGGTATTCTTCGGAGGGGAAATCATGAGGCTCTTTACCGATTTGAATTCCCAGCATCATGCAGAGATAGTAAGGATAGGTAAAGAGTATCTGGTGATAGTAACCTCATTTTACATAGTATTCTCAACAATGTTTGTAATAAACGGAGTAACCAGAGGGGCAGGGGCAACATTCGTTCCGATGCTCATAACTACCCTATCCCTCTGGGTTATACGAGTTCCATTGGCATGGCTGCTTTCCCGGTACATGGGCCCTTCTGGCATATGGTGGTCAATACCAATAGGCTGGAGTGCCGGACTTATTGGCGCATACCTCTATTACAGATCGGGGAAATGGTTAAAACATCGTGTGAAAACATAAAATCACCAAGCAGATTTCAAACCAACCGTACGGTTGAATGTTGTTTTACCTTCAAAGCTTTCTTTGGCGTCTTTCACAAAATACCCGGTACGCTCAAACTGTACCGTTACTGCTGAGTTATCCTTCAAAAGAGCCTCTTCTGCATATCCTGTGACCACCTTTAGAGAATCGGGGTTAAGGTAATCTATATACTCTTTACCCTCTTCCAGGTCATCCATCTCTGGCTTGGTGAAGAGCCTGTCAAACAGATTTACAGAGACCTCTTTTGCATGCTCCACGCTAACCCAGTGGATGGTGCCCTTTACCGAACGCCACTCCCCTGCCCCAGGTTTGCTGGAAGGATCATATGTACATCGTATCTCTGCAATGTTACCATCGGAATCCTTGACTATCTCTTCACATTTGATTATGTATGAGTATTTGAGGCGCACTTCTCCTCCTGGTTTCAGACGGAAATACTTCTTTGGTGGATCTTCCATAAAATCGTCCCTCTCTATGTACAACTCCTTTGAAAAAGGGATTTTCCTTTTGCCTGCGCTCTCATCACCCGGATTCAATGCTCCTTGGAAATACTCAACATCATTATCAGGATAATTGGTTATCACCAGTTTCACAGGATCAAGCACTGTCATGTAACGGTTGGCACGTTTGTTAAGGTCTTCCCTCACGCACCACTCCAACAATGAAAGGTCTATTATATTGTCACGTTTGGCAACTCCTACCTTGTCGGCAAAAAGCCTTATGGATTCCGGAGTGTAACCGCGTCTTCTCAACCCACATATAGTGGGCATCCTAGGGTCATCCCACCCGTTGACAAATCCCTTCCTGACAAGTTCCAGCAATTTGCGTTTGCTCATTACAGTGTAAGTCAAATTAAGCCTTGCGAACTCATACTGTTTGGAGGGGAATATCTCCAGTTTTTCTATGAACCAGTCATACAATGGCCTGTGTACGTCAAACTCCAAAGTACATATCGAGTGAGTGATGTTTTCCAAAGAATCACTTTGCCCGTGGGCGTAGTCATACATAGGATAGATGCACCAGTCGTTGCCTGTGCGATGGTGGTGGGCATGGATAATCCTGTACATCAACGGGTCCCTCATCAGCATATTGGGATGTGCCATATCAATTTTTGCCCTTAACACCCTGGAACCATCGGGAAACTCCCCTGCCCTCATACGTTGGAACAGATCCAAATTTTCTTGGGGAGACCGGTCTCTGTTGGGGCTGGGAACACCAGCCCTGTTCACTGTTCCCCTGTTCAGACGGATCTCTTCCTGGCTCTGGTCATCTACATAGGCCAGCCCTTTCTTTATCAACTCGCATGCCCATTGGTATAGTTGTTCGAAATAGTCAGAAGCATAAAATTCATTGGCCCAGTCAAAACCCAACCATTTGACATCCTCCTTGATGGAATCCACATACTCCACATCCTCTTTTGTTGGATTTGTATCATCAAACCTAAGATTGGTCATTCCACCATATTTTTTTGCAAGTCCAAAATTGAGGCAAATGCTTTTGGCATGCCCAATATGCAAGTAACCATTTGGTTCCGGAGGGAATCTTGTTAATATGGATTTATGAACACCTTTTTTAAGATGTTCTTCTACAATTTCTTCTAAAAAATTCAGACTTTTACCATCGGCCATCTCATCTGCCCCGGTTTTATTTTTGATCTCGTCCATCTTTCTGTTTTTCCTGTATGTTCAAATAATTGTGCAAATATAAGAATTTCCTTGTGCCATTTTTGTAACTTTGTCACTTTATAACAAACTATTGACAATAATAATCCCCTTATGGTACAATCGATGACAGGGTTTGGCAAATCAGAGTGTATTTGCGGACATAAAAAGATAACAGTAGAAATCAGGTCTGTAAATGGCAAAGGTTGTGATATATCCCTCAAGACACAGGTCATACCACGTGAAAAGGAGATAGAGGTAAAGCAGCTGCTCTCATCCATGCTGGTACGCGGAAACATAGACTTGTTTGCAATATCAGAATCCGAAACGGAACACCCTGGCAAGACCATCAATAAAGAGGTTGTACTCTCATACCTTGAACAACTACGTCAAATAGCTTTTGCATCGGGGGAAGCTCCTGCTTTTGAAACACTCCTGGCCTCTGCCCTGAGGTTTCCGGAGGTTATTGACAACTCCTCTTCAAAAGAAGAGAGCCAAGAGATTCTCAATGAAAACTGGCTGAGTATCCGCTCTGCCATTGAACAGGCAGCCAGTTTGCTGACACAGTTCCGCAAGACCGAAGGGAACAGGTTGCAACATGACCTTTTGGAAAGGGTATCATCAATCAAAGATTACCTCAAACAGACCGAGGTCCATGACGTCGAAAGGATGGAAACTGTCAAAAGCAGGCTAAAATCCAAGATTGAAGAATCTGTGGAATCTCCGGACATGAACAGGTTTGAGCAGGAAATAATCTACTATTTGGAGAAGCTTGACATTACAGAGGAAAAAGTGAGGCTCCTGCAACATTGCCAATATTTTGTACAAACGATGGAAAACGAAGATTATCCTGGCAAAAAACTTGGTTTCATTGCCCAGGAGATGGGTAGGGAGATCAATACCCTTGGATCAAAAGCAAACCACGCAGGTATACAAAAACTGGTAGTGCAAATGAAAGATGAACTGGAAAAAATAAAGGAACAATCTTTAAACCTTTTGTAATTTTTTTGATTTTTTTGCAACTTTTGAAATGAGGGGTTCGTCTATAAGGCAGAAAAAAACCAAAAATCATTTCAAATCATGAAAACAAAAATTACAATTTTTTTAGTGCTGCTTTTGATTTTCTCAAATTCTGCCTTTGCAGCAGGAAACGAATTGTCCGGGAAAGTCCATCCAAAACTTAGTGCCTCTGCATTGGTAAAAAAATCACTCTCTTTGATTGGGAAAAACTACCCTTGTGTAGATAACAACATGAATGCTTTCTACAAAGAGCAAATCCAGAAAAACAACTCTTGTGTAACAACCAACGAGGCTATCCTGAACATAAAAAAGAGCTCCTACCTCAAATCCAAAACAGACTTGGCATTCGTAGAACAAGTAAGGGGCAATTGCAACCCTGGTGAAAACGACCAGTATGTTGTGAAACTACAGGGTGGTCCAATATCTGCACTTGAAATGGATGTAGTAAAGAACCCGTTCCTGGGTACTTTCAACCACAATCCAGAAGAAAGTTACAGCTTTGAATACGACAATGATGTCTATCAAGGAGGAAAAGAGTACTATGTGGTCCTTTTCAAACAAAAACCAAGTGAAGGAAGAATGTTATACCGAGGTAAGATATTCATAGACAAAGAATCCCTTGCCATTGGCAAAATAGAGTATTCAAGGAATGTAGAAAACAGGTTTGGCTCATTCGATTCTTTCTTTGCAAAAAAGCCAAAAGGACGTGATATTAAGATGACAGGAGCAGACTATGTTGTAAAATACCGGGAATTCGACGGAAAATGGTATTTTGACTACTCCACATCCAACATTAGTTTCGTATTGTCCAACCGCCAGGACCACACCTATGACACATACAGCGTCAAATCCCAAATAGTAGTTACCAACCTTGTTGCAGAAAATTTTTCGGTTGACAAAACCAACATCATCAAAAGCAATGATATATTGTCCGACAAAATCAAAGAGTTCAACCTCTCTTCGCAATGGGATGTATGTAATCTGATATTGTTACTGGCTTCCAGTAACTTGTAAGCAGACAAGCCGTATAAAGCGTTCCGGTGTAAAAAAGTTTTGGTTAGATTTTTTTTAAGTTTCCGGAATGGAAAAGAGGCAGGTTGATTCCTGCCTCTTTTTGATTAATCACCTAACAATGTTTTCCGCCAAAAACGGATTGTCTCTTCATTTGAATGCATCCCCTGGTATCCGCGGTAACCATGCATTGCGCCCGGATACAACATCAATTCAAAATGCTTTTTCTCTTTTTGCAATGCATCCAGCAATTGCAATGTGTTTTGGAAATGGACGTTATCGTCACCGGTTCCATGTGTAAGGTACAATAATGAACCCTCTTCACTTTTGTATTTGTTCACTTTGTTTAACACAGCACTGTTTGAATAACCTTCGGGATTATCATCGGGGTGGTCCATGTACCTCTCTGTATAGTGGGTATCGTACAACAACCAATCATACACACCGGCTCCTGCAATACCGTAGCGGAAGTGACCGGCTCCTTCTGTCAATGCCATCACTGTCATTGTCCCGCCATAGCTGAAACCGGTAATACCAATCTTGTCGCCATTTACATAAGGGAGCGATTTGAGGTACTCAGCCCACATTATGTAATCCTTATTCTCATATGTACCCAGGTTGCGGTGTATGTAATTGATGCCCTCTTTCCCGAAATGACCAGAGGCCCTGTTGTCAAGTGAAACTTGTATGACTCCCTCATTTGCCCAAAGTATCTGTGAAGATGTTGGCCTTCTCCAGGTATCCATTACATTCGTGGAGTTTGGCCCCCCATAGATATTCACAATAACCGGATATTTCTTGCTCTGGTCAAAATCTGTGGGATAAATGATGGTTCCGGGAAGCCTGAACCCTTCCGGTGTCGTGACAAACATCAATTGTGGCAATGATAGTCCCAGTGAATCAAACTTATCCGATTTACTATCTTCAATTATGCGATATTCACCTGGCTTGACTACCCCCTTTCTTTTATCAGACATCAATACCAACCTGTTGGGTACACCAAGCGATGACTGGATAGCAATTACACTTGATCCATCGGGAGCAACAACCGGCATCGAGTAATTGAATTCCCCCGAAGATATCCTGGTTATGCTGGTATGTGACAAACTGGAACCAATCTCCAACCGGTATATATCGTTCCTCAAAGAACTCTCCCTCCTGGCAGAGAAAATTATTGTCCCGCTTGGTTCGTCAAAATAGTTGATTCTTATCCCCCAGTTCATCCCATCAGTAAGCCTCTCAAATACTTCACCATCGTAACTTTGGTAGTAGATATGTTCCCACATCTCAAAATCCCTGACAAAATAAAACCCATTTTTGCCAAAACGAATATCTTCAAGCCAGTCTATCCAGGTTTGCTGGTACTCCTTGTAAATAGGTTTTTTGGTACCATCAAAACTGTTTACATGGTACAATACAAAATTACTTTGGTCCCTGTCCATCCATTGCACCATGATATCCACACCGTTGGAATTCCAATATGGGGTGCCGAAATATTGGTCATCCAAAGGATTGAAATCAGCCCAAATAACATCTCCACCGTCACAGGAGACAAATCCCAGTTTTACTTCCGGATTTTTGTCACCTGCTTTTGGATAACGTGTTTCATTTATTTTCCCGTGTTTACCTTGGGCATCGTAAATCGGGAACATGGGTATTCCCGAATCGTCAAACCGGTAAAAAGCAATCCTCCGGCTATCCGGTGACCACCAGAAAGCCCTGTATTGTCCGGCCCTGCCAAAGATCTCTTCATAATAAACCCAGGAAGCCCAACCGTTCAAAATAAGATCGGAACCATCAAAAGTAAGAGGTGTCTCTTTGCCGGTATCCACATCCATACAAAACAAATCGTTGCCCCTTGTGTAGGCTACCTTTTGGAAGTCCGGAGACAAAACAGGGTTCTTCTCTTCCAAAGGTGTTGATGTCAACCTGGTTTCTTTGCCATCTGGCATGAAAAAATATACATCCCCCCCTTTCAGTTGCACATAAGGGTCTGTAACAGGCTTGGCAGAGAGATCAATCTTGCTGGTAGTACCTTTTTTGATATTGTATTCATAAAAGGTTCTTCCACGCATGGTGGTTCTTGCAAGTACTGCGTTGTCCTTGTTGCTCCAGGAATAAGGTAGTGGAATTGATTTTACCGGACTCTGGGTGTACACCGGTACAGTGGCACACAGTCCAATTGCTAAAGCTAGGAGACTCTTGAAAGGATTCATATCTAAGTTTTTCAGTTTTTAAAAAATTTCTTGTCAAAATTAACAAAATATACTTTTTCCGTTGCCCTTGTGACGGCAGTATAAAGCCATTTCAAATCGTCCAGGGAGAGCTCCCCCCTCCAAAAAGGATTGTCAATAAATACTGCATTCCATTGACCACCCTGTGATTTATGGCATGTTATCGCATTAGCATGCTTTATTTGCAAGGCATTGTAATAGCGATCTTCCCTTACTGCAGCAATCCTTTTCCGTTTGACCTTTATATGTGAGTAATCTTCCATCACCTCTGCAAAAAGTCTTTTCTGTTCCTCCATACTCAAGCTGGCTGTTTCACTTTCCAATGTGTTGAGTATCACTTTTGCCTCTATCTCCACATCGTTGTAATCGGGAAAAAGCAAAGTTGCCTGGGCAAAATTCAAACCGTACCTCTCTTGGTAATCTTGGATACGTACAATCTCTGCCACATCACCGTTGGCAATGAAATCCAAATCGGGTACATCCTCCAGGAACTGGTAACAATTTTTCACAACCATTACCTTGTCACCCCTGTTTACCCTCTCTTCACGGTAAAGGATGGACGAACGTATCCCCTGGTTGTACCTGTTGGCCCTTTTATTGGAGCGGCATAAAACCAAGGTCTGGTCCATACCGTACCTATCATAAGCCCCAGATAACGCCTCTATCAAATCTGAGCCGGTAATCCTCTCTACATCTTTGAATCCCTCCAGTATCAGATTTGGATACTCTTTTGAAGAGGTTTCAATGTTCTGCCTAATCATGGTGGCATTGAAAAGAATCCCGGAATCCTTGGCCTGCCTCACAACACTTGTCAAAACCGCAGATTCAATATCTCCGTAGTTTTTCAAGAATCCAAGGTTCAATGCATTGGAAATTTCCTCCCCTACCGGTGGCAATTGGGCAGAGTCCCCAATCAAAATCAATTTATTGCCTGATGCAGAACGTACATACTCCACAAGGTCGTCAAGCAACCTTCCACTCCCGAATATCCCCGAATCGCCATAACCGGATTGTATCAGGGATGCCTCATCCACAATAAAGAATGTCTCCTTGTTCTTGTTAACGTCCAGTGTGAAGTAACCAACACCATCCTTAACGGATTTCTGACGGTAAATTTGTTTGTGAATTGTAAGTGATTTATGACCCGTATACCCGGAAAGGACTTTTGCTGCCCTGCCTGTAGGAGCCAACAAAACATACTTTCTGGAAAACCCTTTCAACACCTTTACCAAAGAGGCCAATGAAGAGGTTTTTCCTGTGCCGGCATAACCGTTTATCAAGAAAATGTCGGGAGAGGAAGAGTCTGTCATGAATCTTGCCAGTTTGCCAAACAACTTGCTTTGGCAATCAGTCGGTTCAAACGACAAATTTTCCAATAACTTTTCAAAAACAAATTTTTCAACAGACATCCAACCTCCTATCTAGAACGGAATACAACAAACATAAGTATAATTGAGTAAATTTCAAGCCTTCCAAGCAACATTGCAAAAGTCAGGAAAATCTTTCCCATTTCCTGAATACCCGCATAGTTACCCAAAGAACCTACTGTTCCAAACCCTGGGCCAACATTGCCTATACAGGCCGCAGCAGAAGAGAAAGATTCAAGTAAAGGAGTCCCTGCCAAGGTTACAAAAACAGCAGTCAAAAAGAACAGGAACAGGTACAGAATAATGAATAATCCGACATTATATACAGTTTCCTTATCAACATTGTGGGAACCTAATTTTATTGGCACCACTGCACTTGGATGTATCTGCTTCAAAATTTGCGCCTTTGTTGCTTTAAAAAAAATTACCACCCGGTCTACTTTCATACCACCGGAAGTTGAGCCGGAACATGCACATTGTATAGTGAAAAAGAATAGAATAAGAATAGAAAAACCAGGCCACACAGAAGAATCCCCATTTGCAAAACCGGTTGTTGTTCCAATTGATATAACCTGGAAAAACCCCTCTCTCAGAGCTGTTGGCCAAGAATCATAAACACCCGAGAATTTATTATTTGCAGAGACAATTAATGCTCCAATAATTATAGAACCCAAATAATACCTGACAATAGGAGATTTGAATAAAGAAGTGGACTTTCCGGAGATAGCAGTAAAAAGAAGCCCAAAATGAATTCCCGACAACAACATGAACACCATAATTATTATCTCAATTGCTATTGAGTCAAAACTTGCAATAGATAAATTTTTAGTACTGAATCCTCCAGTTGCAATTGTTGCAAATGAATGATTAACAGCATCAAAAAGACTCATTCCAGCTATATGTAAAAGAATAATTTCTGCCAATGTGAGACCAAAATATACAGAAGATATAATCCTGATAGTCTGTTTGACCTTATACCTGAAATTATCCCTTGACAATGAAGATATTTCCATTTTTGAAAGCTTCATCCTGAAGCTGCTCACTGTTGGCAAGATGAGCAACATGAAGACAACAACACCCAAACCACCCAGCCAGTGGGTAGAAGAACGCCAAAACAATATCCCTTTGGGTAATTTTTCTACATCTGCAATAACGGTCGCCCCAGTTGTCGTATATCCGGACACACTTTCAAACCAAGAATCAACAATTGACAGTTCACCACCGAACATGACATAAGGCAACATACCAAACAGGCAAGAGATTACCCAAGCCAGTACCACAATCGTATACCCCTCCCTAAGGTTGATATCGTAATACTTGTTCACGAAAATCAAAGGAAACCCACCTGCAAGTGAAGTTATGAAAGCACTTATGATCAAAGGTGTGAAAGAGGCGTCAAAGTCATAAAATGCAGAGACACCTGCCGATATGTACATGAAAAGTGCATTCAGCAAAAGGGCAATCCCAATATTCCTCGAAATAACCTTAGGATCCATCAGCTGCTTTTTAATTTTTTGTTCTCTTCAATAATGCTTCGCACTTCGCTTGACATATCGTCCAGCTCGTCGTCGTTGTCAAGGGATACTGTGTAGCTTTTCCTGAACTCCCTGTAATTCTTTATTCCTTTGGAAATTTGCAGAACCGGAGTTATCAGGAATACATTTATAAAGTAATTGAACAGTATAACAAGCACAATACCAACTCCTACAGCGACTATACCCGGCATGATGCTCCTGTAATAACCTGCTTGCAACTCTTCTGTATTCTGGTGCAATGCAGATTGGGTAAGGGCACCCAACTCTTTCTTGTATTTCCTCAAATCCGAATATACAGGTTTGAGGCTGTTCTCGTACCATTCAAGCCTGGATTGGTAATCGCCGGCCAACACCATACGGGACTTGCTGATTGCTGCAAGGTACCCGGAGTATGCAACAGCCAGCGAATCTGCAATATTCCTTTCACGTTCCAAAGTGAAACTCTTTTTGATACTGGCAATGTACTCGTCAAACCTTTCATCGTAAAGTATCTCCTGTGACGTTATTGAAGAATCTATGATAACCCTGCTCAACAGGTTGAAATTGTACTCGTCCGTTAGCTCCATAAGCTTACGGGAGGTGTTAATACTATTTATATTGGCATTCATCAAACTGGTGACCGAATTTTTCATCCTGTGGAATTCCACAAATGCCACCACACTGGAAATGAAAAGTATGGATCCAATGATAATGAATCCCAACGAGATCTTTTTACGAATTTTCATAGCTCTGGTTTATGTCACAAATATAGCTAAAAAACAAAAGGATGTCTTAAATCCCAGATCCAGACATCCCCTTTTGTATGTAATATGGAGTTTACTTTACAGTATCCATGTATGCAACCATTTCAAGCACTTTGTTTGAATAACCCCATTCGTTATCGTACCAGGATATAACTTTCACAAAGTTTGAATTGAGCATTATACCAGCCTCTGCATCAAAAATTGAAGTACGTGGGTCGGTAATGAAGTCACTGGATACCACAGCCTCTTCTGTGTAACCAAGTATTCCTTTCAACTCTCCTTCGGATGCTTTTTTCATTGCGCCCTTGACCTCTTCGTATGAAGCTGCTTTTTCCAAACGGCAAGTAAGGTCAACAACAGATACGTTTACTGTAGGGACCCTGAAAGACATACCTGTAAGTTTGCCGTTCATCTCAGGCAAAACCTTTCCGACTGCTTTTGCAGCACCTGTAGAAGAAGGGATAATATTGGCAGCTGCAGCACGACCGCCCCTCCAATCCTTGGCAGAAGGTCCGTCTACTGTTTTTTGTGTAGCTGTGGTGGCGTGCACGGTAGTCATCAAACCCTCTACAATACCAAAGTTTTCGTTCAAAACCTTCACTATTGGAGCAAGGCAGTTGGTTGTGCAAGATGCATTTGAAACAAACTGCTCTCCAGCGTATTTCTTATGGTTAACACCATACACGAACATTGGAGTGTCATCTTTTGAAGGTGCAGACATAATCACACGTTTTGCTCCGGCGTCTATGTGTGCTTGTGCTTTTTCCTTGGTAAGGAAAATACCTGTTGACTCAACAACATAGTCGGCACCAACGGCACCCCAGTTGATATCTGCAGGATTTTTCTCTGCTGTAACCCTTATGGAATTTCCGTTTACGACTAGTTTACCATCCTTTATCTCTACAGTTCCGTTGAATCTGCCGTGAACCGTATCATATTTCAACATATATGCCATGTACTCTACATCAATCAGGTCATTGATTGCTACTACCTGGATGTCATCCCTTTGCTGTGCAGCACGGAACACAAGACGGCCGATACGGCCGAAACCATTAATTCCTACTTTAATTTTACTCATATCTAATCTTGTTTAATTATAATGTCTTCTTTCGAAGCTCTCCCTAAAGAGGCGCTGCAAAGTTAATACTTTTTAAAAAACCAGCCAATTTTTGTTAACTTTGCTAATTAATGTCAAGACGAAAAAAATTGATGAGAAAAATACTGATAACTAACGACGACGGGGTAAAATCAAGAGGTATAGGGATACTTACAGAGTTGATGAAACCTTACGGAGAGATAACAGTTGTGGCTCCATTCGAAGCAATGAGTGGTATGTCTGCTGCTCTTACCATAGGCAAGCCTCTAAGGCTCACCGAACTTAAAAACGAAAAAAACCTTAAGGTATACGCTTGTTCGGGCACACCTGCCGATTGTGTCAAAATGGCAATGAACCAAATATTCAGCCAAGAAGCACCCGATTTGCTGGTCTCAGGAGTGAACCACGGCTCCAATGCCTCAATAGCATCCTTATACTCCGGCACATTAGGCGCTGCAGCAGAAGGAACAGTATATGGTATACCTTCCATAGGATTCTCAATGGCCTCCCATGATCCGGATGCCAATTTCGAGGGGGTGATGCACTACGGGAAACTCATCATTGATAACTTCCTTGCAAACCCAACCGTTCCAAACACATACCTCAACATTAACTTTCCTCCTGTAGCTGTCAATGACATCAAAGGCATAAGGTTCTCCCACCAGGGTAAAGGACAATGGATAAAAGAGTTTGAGCAAAGAAAAGACCCTTACGGTTTCGACTATTACTGGATGACAGGAGAGTTCTTCAACGTAGAACCACAAGACAGCCTGGCCGACCACAACCTTGTTGCCGACAATTACATCAGTATTGTGCCCCATAAGATTGACAACACAGATTACAAAGAAATTGAAAGGCTACAGGCACTTTGGAAATTATAAAGCTACATGAAATATTACATTATAGCAGGAGAAGCTTCCGGTGATTTGCACGGCTCCAACCTTATGAAAGGATTAAAGGTTGCTGACCCGAGTGCCAGTTTCAGGTTTTGGGGTGGAGACCTTATGTCTGCTCAAGGAGGGGAGTTGATCAAACACTACAAAGAGACTGCTGTCATGGGTTTCGTAGAGGTTTTGGGGTCTTTGGGCAAGATTGCAGGAAACCTCTCTTTGTGCAAAAGGGATTTGATAGAGTACAATCCCGATGTTGTTATTTTGATAGACTATCCTGGTTTCAATTTCAGGATTGCACGTTTTGCAAAAGAGAACGGATTGAAAGTCTTCTACTACATTGCACCAAAGGTGTGGGCATGGAAAGAGGGCCGTGTAAAAAAACTAAAAGAGTATACAAATCGTCTCTTCATTATTTTCCCCTTTGAAATCAAATACTTCAAGAAACACGGGATAGATGCAATCTACAGAGGCAATCCCCTTTTGGATTCAATCAATGACAATCCTAAAAAAGAAGAAGATATATCCACTTTCCAAAACAGGACAGGAATTAGTCAAAAACCAATAATTGGTCTTCTTCCAGGGAGCCGCATGATGGAGATAAAATACCTTATGCCACGTATGTTAAAACTGGAAAAGGAATTTCCAGGATTCCAGTTTCTTTTGGCAGGAGCACCATCCATTCCGGATGAAGTATACAACAAATATTTAAAAGGATCCGGAATCAAATTACTAAAAGGCGAGGCATACTCAATAATGAAACATGCCCAGGTGACGGTTTTGGCTTCAGGAACTGCCAGTCTGGAAGCTGCTTTGCTAGATGCACCACAGGTTGTTTGCTATGGAGGGAACGAGATCTCGTTCCAGATTGCCAAAAGGCTTGTGAAAGTGAAATATGTCAGCTTAGTCAATTTGATACTGGACAAGCCTTTGGTCAAAGAGCTGCTGCAACACGACTGTACACCCAAAAAAATAACAGAGGAAATAAAACACCTCCTTGGTAACGACACTAGGAACAAAGTAAAGCAAAACTACCAGAAACTCAGGAATATGCTTGGTCAACAGGGAGCTTCCGTAAAAGTAGCACAAGCTATGACAGAAGAGCTCAAAAACATAAGGTTATCCCAAAGGTTCCATCTCACCATGGAAAGTCCCATAGGTCAGCTTAGGCTCACATCTGACTTGGACCATCTTATATCTGTTGAGTATGCAGGGGAACAAGAGGAAAACACAACCATCGCTCATTTGCCGGATGTTTTGGCCAACGCCAAGAAACAGCTGGATGAATATTTCCGGAAAAAAAGGGAAAGGTTCGATATTCCAATCAGACCGCAGGGAACCGAATTCCAGCTTAAAGTATGGGCAACTCTCAGGGATATCCCCTACGGCAGTGTCAAAAGCTACTCAGAGATTGCCAGGATAATTGGGGACAAAAATGCAAACAGGGCAGTAGGAATGGCTTGTAAATCAAATCCATTATTGATTGTGACACCATGCCACAGGGTAATCGGTTCAAATAACAAACTCACTGGTTTCAACATAGGGTTGGATAAAAAAAGTTACCTTTTGAACCACGAAAAAGAATTTAGTAATCATGAGGGAGACCTCTTCAACGGTATAAACCATCAAAACCAGGAAAATGAAGGTAAAGATCAGTAAATATCAAGGTGCAGGAAATGACTTCATAATACTTGACAACAGGAAAGGCAGCATCGATTTATCAAAGGAACAGATCAAATTATTATGTGACAGGAGGTTCGGAGTAGGAGCTGATGGTCTTATGTATCTTGACTCCAGTGACAAATTTGATTTTTCAATGAAATTTTTCAATGCAGATGGCAACGAAGGCACAATGTGCGGGAATGGTGGCAGATGCCTTGTTGCATTTGCAGCCCACAACGGAATTAAAAAGTTCCATTTCCAGGCTATCGACGGGGAACATACCGGAAAGGTTTTGAAATACTCACCAAAAACATCAGAAGTTGAAATCAGGATGATAGATGTCAACGGTATCAAGGAGCACTCCCCAAAAAGTTTTTTCCTGAACACAGGATCTCCCCATTTGGTAATTTTTGTTGACAACCTTCAAGATTACGACGTGGACAAAAATGGCCGGCTTTGGCGCAACCACCCAATGTTCAAAGGAGGCACCAACGTGAACTTTGTCCAGGGTAATTGGGGTAAAGACTCTTCCGGATGGAGCCAATCTCTTGAACCGGGAAGCACTATGGAGTTATCTGTAAGAACTTTCGAAAGAGGGGTCGAAGCAGAAACCTTTGCTTGCGGTACCGGAATCACCGCTGCTTCATTGGCATACCACAGGTTGCTGTCCAAGAACAGCTCCAACCGTTTCGGGAGGGAAGAGGTTTTTCCTGTTGACATCCACTCCAAAGTAAAAGCATTGGGTGGAGAACTAGAGGTCAATTTCAAGTACCTTGGCAATGATAAATACACCAACATTATTTTGAAAGGACCTGCAACCTTTGTATTTGAATGCGAAATATCAATCTAATAGTATTGCTATGAAAACTGCTGTATTCCCCGGTTCTTTCGACCCCTTTACTTTAGGACACCTTGATGTCCTTCGTTCTGCCCTAAAATTGTTCGACAGGATAATTATAGCTGTTGGATACAATGTTCAAAAGTCAGGTTATTTCCCAGTAGAAAAAAGGATCCAAATTATTCAGGATTCGGTCAGGAACCTGGAAAATGTTTCTGTAGAAAGCTACACCGGTCTTACCATAGACTATTGCAACAAAGTAGGAGCATCCTTTATTGTAAGAGGATTAAGGACCACTACGGACTTTGAATTGGAAAGGGTCATAGCCCAGGCAAACAGCAAAATGTCTCCTAACGTAACTACTGTTTTCATACCTTCGGGTCACGAATATGCGTTCATCTCATCTACAGTGGTAAGGGATGTACTGGTAAACGGAGGTGACATTACCCCTTTCATGGCAAATGGTATCGATTTGAGCAAATATGAACAATAAGAGTTCCATAAAAATTCTCCTGGCTCTTCTTATAGTCTTCCTGCCTTTGGTTTCCAAGTCACAACAATGGCAGCAGAACAATATTGCCATAGAGCAAATGACAAAACAGATAGACAATTATATCGGGAACACACCCCATATAACCGACTCTCTGGTCGCAGCATGTGACAGATTGATTTCAAATGCTCAAAATCAAAAGGCTGCATCATTTGTTGCCGGATACCTTTTCAACAAGTTCAGCACCTCTTCAATTATTGGAGATGAATCTGTTGCAGTATACATATCCAGGAAATATTTCCTTGATGGTCCCTTGGAATGGAGTGGCGACGGTGGAATTGCCTTGCTTAGGTTATACACAGAATTCAACGAAAACTCCCTTATTGGCATGGATGCTCCTGAATTAGCCCTTTCCTCAATCGGGGGCAACAGTGTTAACATCCATGAATTGTCTTCCCGTTTTACAATTTTGTACTTTTTTGATTCGTCATGCAAAACATGCAAAGATAGCTTTCCCGAACTGGCCGGTATCATAGAAAGGTTCAACCATCTCTCCATCTCTGTCTATGCCGTGTATACCCAAAGCGACACCAACCAGTTGGAGGTTTTCAGACAAACATTCAAACAGGAAATTGAAAATTCCAAAGCAGAATGGTTTTGGGTTTATGACCAGGATGGCCAAAGCAATTTCCATAAGCTTTACAATGTGCTCTCTACACCCCAAATGTTCTTGCTGGACCGTGAAAAGAGAATCATTGGCAGAAACCTTAACCCAAATTCACTGGAATCCATCTTGGGATCCCGTGAAAAAATGATTTCCGAATTACACTCAACTGCCCAAAGCTTTGTCCCTCAATACTTATCTCTGTTTGACCTGAAAAAAGAGCCTGAGTGGGATGCTGCATTGGAACCTCTGTTCCAAAAAGTATCCAAAGACAACTTGGAAATGTTCAATGCTCTTTTTTACCATCTGTTCCTGTTTTTATCTAACAGCGACCAACAGTACGAAAAAGATTGTGCAGTTTACTTAGCCCAAAAATACATCTGTGGCAAACCCGATTTATGGTACGACAACTACTTAGTCAACCAAATTATTTCGTTGGAGGTAAATAAAATAAAACAAAATGCCCCTGGCTCGCTGTTCCCTGATTTCACTTTTTACTCCAAAAGAGGGAAACACAAAAAAATCAAATTCAAAAATAACAACTACACCTACATATATTTTTTCAATCCAGATTGCGCTATATGTAAACCATTCACATATGAACTCAAGAAGGTGCACAGACAACTCAAAAAAAAGGGAGTGAAAGTGATTGGTATATTTACCGGTGATAACCAGCAGATATTAAAAAACTACTTAAAGCAACAACCTGTGCCATGGCTTGTGGTTTACCCTGGCAAAGGAAACCAGCAAGCTCTTTTCAACACATACGAAATCAAGTACCTGCCCCAGACATATCTTATTGACTCCGGGAAAAAAATTATTGTAAAAGCCGCTAATACTATAAAAATAAAAGAACACATAAAATGATAACAGGAAAATATTTGAGTTACTACAATGAACTCTCAAAGGTGATTTCCAAAAAAAACCTTTTGCACGATTCTCTCAATACTTTGGCTTTTGGCACTGACGCCTCTTTCTACCGCTTGATACCCAAACTAATAGTTAAGGTTTTCTCGGAAAACGAACTCCAGTTTGCTCTAAAAAAGGCATATGAACATGAGATTCCTGTTACTTTCAAAGCTGCAGGCACATCTTTGTCGGGACAAACCCTTAGTGATTCGGTTATGATAATTGCATCACACGGATGGAAAGATTATGAAATTTCAGAAAACGGAGAAAAAATCAAGCTGCAGGCTGGGATCATAGGTGCTCGCGCAAACCTGCTTTTAAAGAAATATGGCCGTAAGATAGGTCCAGATCCGGCATCCATAGACAGCGCCATGATTGGCGGCATGGTCTCCAACAACGCCAGCGGCATGAACTCTGGTATAAACGAGAACTCCTACAGCACTATTAAAGACATAAGGGTAATCCTGAGTGACGGTACCATTCTTGACACATCTTCCAAAGAGAGCTGCAATAACTTCAGGAAAACACACTCTAAAATGGTTGCCGACCTTGAAAACCTCTCTGCAACAGTGAAGTCCAACCAAGAGTTGCACCAGAAGATTGTGCACAAGTACAGGATTAAAAACACTACCGGATACGGGATCAACTCTCTTGTAGATTATTCCGATGGTATAGAGATACTAAAACACTTGATGGTAGGTTCCGAGGGAACATTGGGATTTATATCGGATGTAACTTTCAGGACCTTGGAAACAGATGTCCTGGACCCCCACAATGCCCTGTCCCTAATGATTTTCCCCGATATCAGAAGTGCTTGTGAAGCAGTATTGGTGCTCAAAAGTCTTGGGGTTTCTGCTGCCGAAATCATGGACCGGGCTGCTCTCAGGTCGGTGGAATCTGTAAAAGGTGTTCCTGCCTACCTTAAGACTCTCCAGCCAAAAGCTACAGCCCTGCTTGTGGAAACCTCTGCAAAAAGTGATGAGCAGGTAAAAAACAACATTGAGGCTATCAAAAAAGGATTGGAAACAATCCAGACTGAATTGCCTATTGAATTTACCAGTGACTTGAAGGAGCAGAAAATCCTTTGGAAAATAAGGAAAGAGATCTTTACCACAGTTGCCGGGATGAGAAAATCCGGGACAACTCCACTTATTGAGGACCTTTGCTTTCCAATTGAAAATTTGGCAGACGGCACCTCTGACCTGATCAATTTGATTGAAAAATACAAATACAAGGAGGCTGCTATTTGGGGTCATGCCAAAGAGGGAAATCTTCACTTTGTCTTCACACAAGATTTCCAGACACAAAAAGAGATTGAAAGGTACGATAACTTCATGCGCGACATAGTCTCTTTGGTAGTGGACAAATATGATGGGTCCTTGAAGGCAGAGCACGGAACAGGCCGAAATATGGCTCCTTTCGTTGCCACAGAGTGGGGCTCACAAGCCTACGCTATCATGAAGGAGATCAAGAATATAATGGACCCGAAAGGAATATTGAATCCAGGGGTGATCATTAATGATGACCCTGACATCCACATAAAAAATCTTAAACCAATACCATCCATAAGGGAGAGTGTTGACAAATGCATGGAGTGTGGTTTTTGTGAAAGCGTATGTGTATCAGAAGGATTTACTTTATCGCCAAGGCAAAGGATTACGGTTTACCGCGAGATAGAAAGACTAAGGCAAACAGGAGAAGAGTCCCATAGGGCTGCAGAGCTAAACAAATTGTACCAGTATGCAGGACTGGACACATGCGCAACAGATGGATTGTGTTACATAAAATGTCCATTGGACATTGACACCGGCAAATTGGTCAAGGAACTCCGCCACGAAGGTCATAGCGAAAGGGCAGAAAATACAGCCCTGAAGATAGCCAGGAACATGGATAAGGTAACGGCAGGAATGAGGTTTGGGCTGAACACCGTCTACTACCTGCGTTTGGCAACCGGGAAGAAGGTATTCGGGGCACTGGCAACTACCACCCATAAAATCACGGGAGGGTTGGTTCCGCTTTGGAATGAATATTTCCCCAAGGGAGCAGCCACCATCAAAACAAAAGGGCAAAAAAAACAACCTGTTGCAACTGATTCCATAAAACCAAAAGTTGTATATTTCCCATCTTGTATCACAAGAAGTATGGGCCAATCCAAAGACCAAAGCAATGAGGTTCAAATAACCCAACTTACCGAAATCTTGCTTGAAAGAGCGGGATACCAAATCATCTATCCCGACAACATGAACTCCCTTTGTTGTGGGATGGCCTTCTCCAGCAAAGGATTTGTCAAAGCAGGACAAGAGGCTTCTGACAAACTGGAACAGGCATTGCAGACCGCATCCGAGGGGGGTAAGATTCCCATTTTATGTGATATGAGCCCATGCCTTTACACCATGCAAACCAACTTCGGGGATCGTCTCAAATTGTACGAGCCTGCAGAATTTGCATCAAAATTCCTCATGGACAAACTTGAAATAAAACAACTGGACAAAAAGATATCGGTGTTTGCTGTTTGCAGTGCAAAGAAAATGGAGGTAGACTCATATTTGTATGACATAGCAAAACAATGCGCAAAAGATGTAACCATCATTGACAGTAATTGTTGTGGGTTTGCAGGTGACAGAGGCTTCCTCCTTCCAGAGCTTAACAAACATGGTCTAAGATACTTATCTTCCCAAGCGGAAGGTTCTTCACAAGGATACGCAACAAGCCGGACTTGTGAAATAGGTCTTTCCAACCACAGCGGAATCAACTTCTCGTCAATTTTCTACTTGCTGGAAGAGGCAAGCAGGTAAAACACCTATTCACCATGTATAAAGGCCTTCGTGAATACATAAAATTTCTTGAGTCACAAAATGAACTCATAAAGATCAAAGAGTTTGTAGATCCTGTCTATGAGATTGCAGAAATCACAGACAGGATCAGCAAACAACCTGGAGGAGGCAAAGCACTGCTTTTCGAAAACACAGGGACAACATTTCCGGTACTTACTAACATGATGGGTTCCAATAAGAGGATTTGCAACGCCCTTGGAATTGATTCTTTCCAGGAAATAGGACTCCAAATGGAAAATCTGATCCAGGAGTTGACCCAAGAGAGATCTTCTTTTATCGAAAAGCTCAAATTGCTGCCCCAATTGAAAGAAGCATCCAAATGGCTGCCTTCGAGATACAGGCATACTCCACCATGCCAGGAAGTTGTTCTTTTCCAACCAGACCTCGATAGGTTTCCTATATTGAAATGCTGGCCACAAGATGGGGGCAGGTTCATCACCCTTCCGTTGGTTCATACCAAGGATCCCAAAACAGGAGCAAGGAATTTGGGTATGTACAGGATGCAGGTCTTTTCCAAAGATTCAACCGGAATGCATTGGCACAGGCACAAAACAGGAGCCAGGCACTTTGCAGCCTGCACAGAGGGACAGTTTCCTGTCGCTATTTCCCTTGGCGGTGATCCTGTTTATACCTACGCGGCAACAGCCCCTTTGCCCGATGGAATTGATGAATATTTGCTGGCCGGCTTTTTGAGGGATAAACCAGTACAACTCTCAGACTGCCTCACCCAACCATTGCAGGTACCGGCAGATTCCGACATAGTTATAGAAGGCTACATTAACAAAAACGACCCATATGTACTGGAAGGTCCATTTGGAGACCATACAGGTTTTTACTCACTGGCAGATCTTTATCCCAAGTTGAACATAACCTGCATAACCCATCGCAAGGATGCTGTTTACCCTGCCACTCTGGTTGGCATACCCCCGCAAGAAGACAAATACATTGCTATTGCAACCGAAAAGATATTCCTTACACCCATCAAATTTGCCATGGTGCCGGAAATTTTGGACATGCACCTCCCCGAAGAAGGATGTGGTCACAACCTTGCGTTCATCAAAATAGACAAAAGTTATCCTGGGCAAGCCATCAAGGTTGCACATGCTCTATGGGGAGCTGGTCAAATGATGTTCAATAAAATAATGGTGATTACCAACGAAGATATTGACATTCGTGACTACTCCCAGATTTTCGATACAATATCACGTAATTACAACCCAAGGACGGACACCCATTTTAGCCGGGGACCATCAGATGTGCTGGACCATGCAGCACCGGCACTTGGTTATGGGGGCAAAGTCATGTTTGATGCAACAATAAAGTTTCCAGAGGAATCCGGTTCCAAAAACCAACCGGAATCCAATGATTCTATGCTTGCTTTGAACTTCACAGACAATCCAAAAGATCTCAAAGGAAAGATAAATATTATCACCGACTCCAATATTACCGGCCAATATCTCTCACTTTGGACATGGGGAAGCAATTGTGATCCAATAAGGGATTCCTATTTCACAGGTAACCAATTGGTAATGGATGCCACTACAAAATCTTCCGGTGAGGGTATCAGGGAGTGGCCACAAATAGCTATCTCTTCAATGGAGACAATCCAGAGGGTAGATGACAAATGGCACTCTTTGGGTATCGGTAATTTTATTGAGTCACCATCGCTTCATTTCCATCGAAAATAGCTACTTTTGCGACCCATATTTTTTTATAAAACCGAAGAAGATGATAAAAGCGAAAAGATTGATGATTTTGTTGCCATTGGCAACATTGATGTTAAAAGGCAATAGTGCTGCAAGCCAACAATACGCCACAAATTTAAACGATACTACCCTAAGATACAATATTGAAAAGGCATCCGTCATATCAACTCCCAAAGAGACATACCAACTGAAGCAACTGCCGGCATCTACCTCCATAATAGAACATGATTATTTGAGTGTATCTGGTACCCGTTCAATCAAAGGGCTATCATACAGGATTCCTAACCTGTATATCCCTTCATACGGATCCAAGATAACATCGGCTGTTTACATCAGGGGTATTGGATCCAGGTTTAGCCCCTCCCCATCCATTGGACTTTATTCCGACAATGTACCCTATCTTGATAAAAGTGCATTTGACTTTGAATTCCTTGACATAGAACGGGTAGAGATTTTAAGAGGACCACAGGGTACATTATATGGACGTAATGCCCTTGGAGGAATCATTCATGTCAGGAGCCGATCCCCTTTTGCCAAGCCTCAAACCAAAATAGAACTAACCGGAGGTACTTACGGACAACTAAAAGGGGCTTTCTCTACAAATCATTATTTGGGTGACAATGCTGCATTTTCCTTAAGTGCATTCTACTCCCGTCATGATGGTTTTTTCTACAATAGCCATACAGATAAGAAAGTCGATGATGGAGATAATTTGGGTGGTAAATTAAGGTTCAACCTCAAATTGGCTCCCAGGTGGATGATGGAGATCGGAAGCCATATAGAATCTACCAACCAAAACGCATATCCTTACGGAGAATACAACCCTCAAACCGGTAGGACATCTACCCCCTCCTACAATGATACCAGTTCCTACAAAAGGATCCTAAGCACCAATTCACTGCAATTTACCCATAACGCACCCGGTTGGAAACTAAGCTTGATATCATCCTACCAATACCTTGACGACCAAATGCGATTGGACCAGGACTTCAGTCCGGCATCCATATATACAATGTACCAAAAGCAAAACCAACACAATATTAGCCAGGAAGCAATATTCAAATCGGAAAACAACAAAAACTACCAATACGTTTCCGGACTCTCTATGTTTTACCAAGACAACGAAACCGAAGCTCCCGTAACATTCGGACAAGATGGTATGCAGAGGTTTTTCCAACAAACATTTGATATGTTGTACCAATCGGGACAAATGCCATTGAAAATGACTGTACAGGACCAATCCATGCTGGTTTCAGGATTGTTCAGCCAAAACTCTTATGGTCTAGCCCTCTTCCACCAAACCACCCTGCAACGTGTTTTTACAGATGGCCTTTCACTTACCCTTGGCTTGAGGTATGAATACGAAGAGCAAAAACTGGATTATCTGAGTGCGGCAACCTTGAATCTTAGCTTTAACCGTCCACCTGCCCCCATGCCAATACCTGTATCCATACCCGCCCAAATAACAGGCAACAGCAACCAGAATTTTGGAGTATTCCTCCCTAAGATAGCACTGAAATACAGCTTTGGCAAAACCGGAAAAATCTTCTTGACCTCTGCAAGGGGATACAAAGCAGGAGGATACAATATCCAAATGTTTTCTGACCTTATTCAGGCATCGTTCATGAGCGGTATGCCGGGCTCTGTCAATTCCCAACCAGAAGAAGAAAACGGAGTATCCCAAACAATTTCATACAAACCCGAATTCAACTGGAACAACGAAATTGGATATAGCGGGGAGCTTGTTCCCGGAAAACTTTCCCTAAACGGGGCTGTTTTTTATATCCAAAGCAGGGACCAACAAATTGTGCAGTTTGCAGGCAGCACAGGATTTGGACGAATTGCAAGGAATGCTGCAAAATCATATAGCACTGGTTGTGAGTTGGGATTGGAATACAATCCTGTCAAATCTATTCAAACTACCCTAAACTGGGGGCATACATACTCAAAATTCACCGACTACAGTGACGGGCGCCAAGATTACACCGGTAACTTTGTCCCGTTTGTTCCAAGGAATACGGTTAGTGCAACAATAAAATATCACAAAGATATCAACTTATCATGGCTGAACGGAATCAGTACATTTTTGCAATACACAGGAGCAGGCAAAATATTCTGGACAGAGGACAATAGCGTATCCCAAGATTTTTATTCTGTATTGGATGGCTCAGTTTCATTTTATTTTCCTAATTTTGAGCTATCCCTCTGGTTCAAAAACATGACAGATGTCAAATACAATACATTTTACTTTGAAACATTGGGAAAAGGAGTGGCACAATTGAATAATCCCTTCAATACTGGCATGACAATCAGATTTGGATTTTAAAGTATGGTAGAGAGTTTCTTCAAAGGGTTCATAGTTGGAATGGGAGCATCCATTCCACTTGGTCCTTTGGGGGTTATGTGCGTTCAAAAGACACTGAGCAAAGGAAGGTTATCTGGTATAGCCACAGGTTTGGGGGCCTCCCTCACAGACACTTTTTTTGCTGCATTTGCAATCCTTAGCCTTGCTTTGATACAAGATTTTGTCAAATCTAACGAAACTGCTGTACTGCTTGCCGGAGGACTTGCCGTAATGGCAATTGGTTTAAAGATATTTTTGACAAACCCTGTAAGGCAAATCAGGCAAAACAAAGGTGGAAAAAGACTTTTGGAAGATTTCTTTGCCTCCATGATTATGACAATCACCAATCCTGGTGCAGTATTCCTGATTTTAGGTTTGTTTGCCTTTACAGGATTGGAAGTAGACGGCTCCTCTTCTGGTCCCGTAATAACAGCTGCTCTCTCCGGTGTATTTGTAGGGGCAATAAGTTGGTGGATTTTCCTAAGTACCACAATCAACATATTCAGGAACAAATTCAGGTTAAGGCAGCTTTTGCTCATTAACAGGATTGCCGGTGTAGTAATCATGGCACTAGGATTGATATCTTTCCTGGAATCTGTATGGAGCATGATTGCATCATACTTCAATTAATAATCTTTTTGTGCACGCTTTTTGCAATCATTTTATTACTTTTGTATTTCAATTGGGGATGTTTTGGTTTTGACAGCATTCACAATCTGGAAGTAAGCACGCCGAGCGTTGTGACCCCGGCTCGTAAATCCCGGAACACAAGCCATAACTGGCAACAACAACTATGCACTCGCTGCGTAATTAAGCCCAGCTTAATCGCTTAATCGCCACCGGCCAGGTCCGGTCGCGACGAGTATCCCGCCGGACTTTTTGCCCTCTATGTTCTGGCTTATGGGGTATCATTCAAGAGTGGATGCGGGGGATGACTCCTTTAAGTCCCCTTAAGTAATCAAAGGATAAGTTGTGAATGGCCTGCCTCCCGGCAGTTCACAATCGAAAACCGAAGAGAGGATAAGCGCGTAGAAAGCTTTTGGATGGTTTGTTTGGACGGCGGTTCGAATCCGCCCATCTCCACATATTCAATCTGTATCCTCGGCAATTTTTCCGGGGATATATGGTATCTTGAAGGTAAAGAGAGTACCCTTTCCCTCTTCTGATTCCAGGAATATCTTGCCATTTATGGACTCCACATACCCTTTCACAATTGACAACCCAAGCCCGGAGCCTTCGTAAGGCCTGCTAAAGTGGCTGTCTGCCTGAACAAACCGATTGAACACAGAATCCATCTTATCTTTTGGAATACCAATTCCGGTATCCTTGACGTAAAAACAGAGTTGGTCTTCTTCCATGTAATTCCCAAATTCAATAAAACCCTCGTTTGTAAACTTCATGGCATTGTTTATTAGGTTGGTCAGTATGGCCTCCAACTTGAACTGGTCTGAGTATATGATTGAATTCTCTTTTGGGATCGATTTCCCTTTAATAAACTCCAATCCTTTGCCAACAATTTGTCTCTCAAAGAAATTATAATGGAAATCCATAATTTCGTTGCAGTCAACAATATTGAGGTTCACCTGCAACTGACCTGCTTCTATCTTTGAAACTTCTACAATAGCGTTTATTGTATCCAACAAACGCTTCCCGCTTTTTTCCATCAAAGCCAGATACTCCTCTCTTTGCCCCTCGTCTAATCCCGGTTCAGATAAAAGTTCCATGAATCCCAAGATCCCGTTCATAGGGGTACGTATCTCATGGGATATGTTTGAAAGGAAAGCACTTTTAAGCCTGTCGCTCTCTTCTGCCCTCTCCTTGGCAGTTTTCATTTCATTCATTGTTGCCTCTTTTTGCAATATCAAAGACAACTCCCTGGCAACCATCTCTGCCAGGCGGGACTTTTGCAAATCATAAGCATCCGGACTTTTGTAACTTTTGAGTATCAGGATTCCACGTGACTTATCACTATCCTTGATAGGCACACAAAGGCACGCCTTTGCAGAGTTTTTGGTCTCCAGCCCATTTTGCATTGCAAAGTCATCCATCTCCTTCTCATTCAAAACCATGCTTCTCCCTTTCTCCAAAATCAACCTTGCCATTTCCAATTGCTCTTGATTCTCTGGCCATACCATCTCGTTGCCTGATATCTGAACTGGTTCCAGCCTCCCAGTTGTTTGGGAAATCAACGCCACATAAAGGTTGGAAGAATCCATTACCCTTCCAAGCTCCAGCTTCACTAATTGGAGTAACTCCTCAATTTTAATGTATGTCATTGATTGTCTTGCAATTTCGTACAACATTTGTTGTACATTCTGGTCATATTTTTTTTGTGTGATATCCATGAAAGTAATCACAGCTCCCTTTACGGTGTGTTCCTTATGTACGGGATATGACCAATATTCCGCGGGAAAATAAGAGCCGTCTCTCCTGTAAAAGATATCATCTGTAACATGGACCTCTATCTTTTTTGTCAATGTCTTGTTTATTTGGCACCTGTACCACGGATGTCCATTCCCGTCAATATCTGTGTGGTGGATAAGGTCATGGAAGGAAAGCCCCAGCACTTGTTCTTCCATGGAATAGCCAAGCATTTTCAAAGCAGCATTGTTACAAAATGTGCAAATGCCCTTGCTGTCTACTCCAAAAATACCTTCTGCGGTGGAATCCAGCAACATCCTGAGCCTCTCTTCACTGTTTTCCAATTGGTTCCTGTTCTTGGCAAGCTCTTTGTAAAATTTCCTTTGTCTGGAAAGTGAGAACCTGGAAAGAGTGAAAGCAATGAGCAGCAGGGTCAAAACAATAACAATCGCCACCAAAGCAGAACGTTTGTAAAAATCAGACAACAATTCATTCACAGAGACCTTTACAATCACTACCCAATCAGTACCGGGAACTTCTGAGATATCTCCTAAAACCCTTTGTCCTGAGTAATCAACCATATCTGCAAATCCTCGCTTACCCAAGACGGCACTGGTTTCAATTAATGAAGAATCAGTCAGGCTCAAAGATACACCCATTGAGGTATTGTCTTCAAAGCGAAGGTTGTTCAAAAGTTTCACCCTTTCTCGCTCCCTCCTTGCCACAACCACCTCTGCACTACGCGACCAGACAGGCCAACTTTCAATTAACGGGAAAATATGTTGGGTGGGATCATTCAAAAATACCACAGCAGCATATACATTGCCCTTTGTGTCCATTACCGGAGCAATTATTTGGCTGTGAACCTTTCCGTGAGTTTCACAATAGAAGAAATCCCTTGACAAAATTTGCTTTGAATTGAATACACGGGCAAGATATCCCTTGGAAACCGAGTCCATGTACAAACCTTTGCTGTATACCGAAAAGCAAGGAAATCCATTACGGTCTGCTATAAAGATATTGGAGTATCTGCCATTTGACATGATAGCCTTTAAAGATTTCCTGTACACACCGGAAACCGAAGTATCCCCTTCCATAATGGATTTTATGTAACTACTAAAAGGATATGTGGCTGTAAAGAAATTAACCTCGGAAAGCCTTTCTGTCCTCCATTGCTCCAGCTGGGATACCTTCAAGGAGGTGATAGAACTAAGCTCACGGTGTTTATCAATCTTGACCTTGCTCAATTGATGGGAAAAGACAGTATAACCAGTTATCAACACAACCACTGCAGAAAACAAGAAAAGATATAGCAGCAAAGTATATCGCGGTCCGTAACTGTACTTATTGTTACTATCCATAACATCGTTTTTGGTGAGCCAAATCAACTCCGGGACAGAATAAAGGTAACAAAAAAAACAATTTGTTAAAAATATAAAAATTATCTTTTCCTTGATGGATATGTTATCCTTCCATGATGGGATTGCAAGAGTTTCCGTTTGAATGTCTCTTTGATTATGTTTATCTCTTTCATCGTTATTTGAGACTCAACCAATTGGTTGGACTCCAACCGTTCTTCTATCATTTTATCTACTAATTCAGATATGTGGTTGGCAGAGAATTGTTTCAATGTCCTGGATGCAGCCTCTACCGAGTCTGCCAACATCACAACCACATGCTCTTTTGTAGTAGGGAGATTCCCGTTGTAAGTGAATTTCCCGATTTCATCCGGATTTCCACCCTCATTTACAAATTTATTGAAGAAATAAAGTGCCTGGGATTTTCCGTGGTGTGTAGATATGAATTCAGATACTGCAGAAGGCAGCCTCATCTTGTGGGCCAATGCCATACCGTCTTCTACATGGCTCAGGATAATGGCAGCACTCTGCTCTGTAGAGAGGTCCTTGTGTGCACTGACCTCTCCGGCAGGGATGTTTTCTATGAAAAATGATGGATTTGAAAGCTTCCCTATATCATGGTACAGGGCTCCAACCCTTGTCAACAAAACATTCGCCCCTATCTCCCTGGCAGCACTCTCAGAAAGGTTTGCCACCTGCAACGAATGGTGGAATGTACCTGGTGCCTCCTCTGCAAGCTGGGTCAGTAAAGGAGTTGTTGCATCTGAAAGGTCCCTCAGGCGTGAATTGGAAACAAGTCCGAATAATTTTTCAAAAAGGAACAAGAAGGGATATGCTGCAATCACCAACAGTGAATTCCAGGCAAAATATATAAAAAGGTTACCATCAGGTATTGACAAAGCACCCTCCTCAATCAATCTGAAAGAGATATAAACCAATGAGAGGGCACAGAAAACAAATACAGAGTTGATAAACTGAAGCCAACCCCTGTCCCAGTACCGGAAGGTGAAAAATGCGGCAGAGCCGGCTGTCAGGTTGGCAAAATATATTTCAAACCCTCCCTGGGAAAGGAAAACAATCGGCAACATTATTATCGCATACAAAGGGATTACAACGGAAGATGAAAAAAACGAGTACAGATAAAGGGCTATCACACTGTATGGAACAATATAGAGGTACCTGCTGCTTGTGTCCATTACAAAAAGTGTAGATAAAACAACCAAAATAAACAACAACAATAAGAAATTGAAACTGTTTGGATCGTTGAACATATCTTTTGAAAGGAACCATAAAGTTGCTGCAAATAACAGCACAATAAATGCAGTTATCAGCAAATGTCCGGTCTTCAGCAACAGGATATTTCCTGAAAAACCCATTGACATTTCGAACTCTGCTTTGAAAGAATCCAATATCTGCTCGGTCTCTGCAGTGATTATCTCTCCGTTGCTCACTATCAATTGCCCTGAATAAATGATTCCTTTGGTGGGTGAAACATCTGACAAGGAATTTTTCAACGAGGCCTGGGTAGATGAATTATCATAGAAAAGGTTTGGAGTAACTACACCAGAAGGGAAAATTCTTTGTAGCAAGGATATACTCTGATTGTTTTTGAGGGTATCAAAATGGTGGGTTTTCACAAATGTCTCAAAAGCTTCGTATGCTTCCACCCTGTTTTTCAACTCTCCCATGGGCAAATAGGAAATCCCGTCATCGGAAACCACGGCAATGACTCCCCCGGTATAGGCAGAGTCAGGAGACTCGTCCATAATTCCAGCTTTGTAAGTATCGTCGATAAATTTAAAAACAAAATCAGATGTGGAATCTGGTAGCTCAGCATTTACAACACTCTTTACATTTTGCAAAAAATCTTCCGAAGGTTTTTTCCTGTAGTGTGGGATTGTCGAAGATGAAATTTTATTACGCTCTTCCCTCAGTTCTGCCCCACTTTTCAGTATCGGAAAATCGACAGGAGCAATTAGGGTTTCATATATCCATGGCCTTCCTTTTTGATATTCGTACCTGAATTTCCCCTCGTTGGGCATCAGGAAAGTCATAAGTAGGATTATGAACAAGATGCTGATAAGTATTCTGAATTTTTTTATTTGAAAATTGGAAGACATGGTTTTACTTTGTAATTGATTTGTTAGTTAAAACAAAAATACTCTAATTTTGATCAATTTATAAATAAAACGTTAATCATGAAATCATCCAGTACATGTAACTCACCCTATTTGGCGGCAAACAAGGTTGCCTTGGCCATTGTTCTTTTTGTTCTTGGTATTGCATTAACAAAAGAGACTAATGCCCAAGAGAGAATAATATTCGAATCGGAGTATTTGAAGTGTAATGACACTGTTTTGGTATTCACTCCCGATCATGTAAGCAAAGAGACCCCTTTGTTGTTCTTGCTTCACGGATGGAGCGGTGCCTACCACAACTGGAGTGCAAAGACAGACATCCAAGAATTCAGCAATAAGTATGGATTTATTATAGTGACCCCGGACGGGTTTTACAACAGCTGGTATTTGAACAATATAGACACTGCAAAAATGCAATGGAGAACCTTTTTTGACAAAGAGCTTTACCCCACTATTGTTTCCAAATACAAATCTGCTCCAGAAAGGACATTTATAACAGGATTGAGTATGGGAGGTCATGGAGCCATAAATATTTTCCTGGATGATACTACCCGATTCAAAGCTGCAGGTAGCATGTCCGGTGTCCTAAATCTACAGGATACTCGTCTAAAATCCAACCAAATAAATGAAGTCCTGGGAGAATATTCCCCGGAAAACAGGCTTTTTGACCAAAATTCGGCTATATACAGGCTGGAAAACTTCAAGGGGTCTAAAAAGATGATGCTCATTACATGTGGTGCCCAGGACAACCTGGTTAAAAGCTCTGTTGATTTCACAAAGAGATGTAGTGATTTGGATATTGCAAACACGCTCATCTTGAGCCCCGGGGTTCATAGCTGGGATTATTGGATTTATGCTCTGGATGTGCATCTGTTCTTCTTTGACAAATACTTAAAAGACTAGGGATAAACAGAATAGCTTGTCAATTAACTATTTGGCTCTTTTTTTATATATTTGTGGTTGATTTTCAACTTTTGCCATTCGGCAATCCAAAAAAAAAAGATTATGGCTATTCATTTCATAGATCTCTCAATTTTTATAATCTATTTGTTGTTGATGCTGGGAATAGGGTTCTATTTCATGAAAAAGAACAATTCCCGTGAAGATTATTATGTAGGCGGCAGAAGCATGTCTGCCGGACACATTGGGCTGTCAGTTGTCGCTACAGATGTAGGGGGAGGTTTTTCAATTGGTTTGGGAGGACTTGGTTTTGTCATGGGGCTCTCTGGAAGTTGGATGTTGTTTACAGGACTCATTGGAGCCTGGTTAAGTGCAGTGTTGTTGATTCCAAAAGTATATCCGATAGCCAAACAAAAAAAGTTCCTTACATTCCCGCAATCCCTGAGCCATCATTATAGTCCAAAAGTTGCACTGGTTGCAGGCATCATATCCTTGATCGGTTATGTAGGCTTTACAAGCTCTCAGATACTGGCAGGGGCAAAACTGGCCTCTGCCACTTTCCCGTCCATAACAATAGGAAACGCAATTCTGATAATGGGAGTCATTGCTGTTGCATATACTGTTGTCGGAGGTATAAAAGCAGTTATATATACAGATACCGTACAATGGATATTGCTAATGGTGGGTCTCATTTTCATTGGCATACCACTAGGTTATTTCAAGCTTGGCGGATGGGAAATCATAAGCAAAAGTGTCCCGGATCATTTTTTCTCTCTTACTGATATCTCTTTTGTACAGATTTTCAATTGGTTCATAACAATTGTACCTATATGGTTTGTAGGAATGACTCTTTACCAAAGGATTTTTGCATGTAAAGACAAACGTACTGCTCAAAAAGCCTGGTACATAGCCGGTTTGTTTGAGTGGCCCGTAATGGCGTTTATGGGAATCATATTGGGAATGTTTGCAAAGGTGGCTTTTGACCAAGGCATGTTTGCTTCAATCGGTTTTTTCCCGGGAACAGATATCGACCCCGAACTAGGATTGCCACTTCTGTTGAGGACCATTCTTCCCGTAGGGCTCATGGGTATAATGATGTCTGCATATTTCAGTGCTATAATGTCAACAGCAGACAGTTGCCTGATGGCTGCCTCGGGCAACCTCTCCACAGACATACTAGGGCAACTCAAAGGAAAAATCGGGAAAGCAAATATCAAATACCCGCAAATGGTGACTTTGCTGATTGGTGTGTTTGCCATTATTTTGGCAACCAAAATGCAAAACGTTTTAGAATTGATGCTCTACTCGTATGCATTCATGGTATCTGGATTGTTGGCGCCGGTAATAGGAACCTTGGTTGTCAAAAAACCATCGCCAACAGCTGCAATGATGTCAATGATTTTTGGTGGCAGCACCACATTGGTTTTGATAATCAGTGGAATGGATTTACCTTATGGGCTGGATGCCAACTTCTTCGGGATAACAATCTCTGCTTTTATGTTTGTTTTTTTTCAATGGAAATCAAATAAGTCTTAGGGCTTTTTTCAATTTCAGTTTGAACAACACCTTGTGGATGAATCTTAATCTCAACTACATCCAGTTTGGTTTTTCCTTATCCAGAAGATAGTAGTCAAAAAACTGGTCCATCCTTCTTGTCCAGTCTTCTGCAATTTCCCTTTTCTTGATATTATGACCATCCCCTTTGTAATTGAACATCCATACTGGTTTGCCCAATCTTTTCAAACCCAGGAACAACTCCAATCCTTGAGTAAAAGGGACCGCCTCATCTCCGTCACTATGGCGTGACAATAAAGGAGTAGTCACCTTATCGAGGTAAAAAACAGGCGAATTTTCAATATAATTTTCTTTTTTCTCCCAAAGAGAGCCTCCAATCCTGCTTTGGGTGGACTCATACATGAACATCCTGGTTTTGCCAGGACCAGCCCTCAGACCTGAATATGCAGAGGTCATGTTTGCAACGGCAGTCTCCGTACAAGCACATTTGAACATATTGGTCTGGGTAATTACATAGGCTACCTGGTAACCACCCCAACTATGCCCCTGTATTCCAATCTTTGCAGGATCTGCAATCTTTTTATCAATCAAATACTCAGTACCACTTACCACAATGTTTTTGCAACTTTCACCCGGACGTCCAATCTCATACTTTATATCTGGCATGAAAACCACATACCCTCTGCTGACAAACATAAGCGGATTTATAGTAGAGGTGGTTGGTTCGGGATTGTAAAAATGGAACACATCCTGACTCATAGTTTCATAAAAATAGACTATAGTCGGATAACTTTTTCCCAATTCATAGCCCTCCGGAGTGTACAATATTCCGGTGTTCTTTGATGAGCCATCATCCCAGTTTATAACTTTGGATTCTCCGGTTTTGTATCCTTCCAGTTGGTCGTTAAGGTTTGTCAACCTTTCATATGGCATAAAACCAGAATCTGCAAGCCAATAATCCGGAGCTTGGCTGAAACTCTCTATTTTCAGAATATGATTCCCATTGTCCAATGATTTTACATAGGTATACTTGCATGCACCTTCATTCATGGATACAAGTTTTTTACCTTTTGTTAGTTTGAAAAAACCAGTATGCATGTTTTCCATGTTTACAGATTCCAGCAAAAGTTCTCCCCCGATATCCACCAGGTCAGATGCAGGTTTCTTTCCGGATAGGTTGAGTAGCTTGAATTTAATATTGTTTTTCCTTCCATATTCATTTGTAAGGCAAAATATTTTTGAACTGTCACCATCCATGGGCAAAGCCCAAATGTCATACTGGTCGTAAACCAGCAAATAGCGCAAATCTTTTGTAATTCCTGCCTTCCCGTAAGAACCGGCTGGCTGAGGTTTGTCAAAATCCTGCTGTGCAACAGGATATGTCATTCCTGATGAGAGATTGACTTTGGAACTATCTTCAGGGTTGAACGCATGCCAATTCTGGTCACTGAAATCATATAAGAAAATATATGGAGTTGCAGACGAAATGAAAAAGCTCCCTTCATAACCCTTTAAAATTTGCTTATGTTCTCCACTTGTTGCATTTGTATAATACAAATCCTTTGGCAGGGGATCTTTCCACATATCATCCATCAAATAGTCAGATCCGTCAATTTCAACACTAAAAGGAGCGTTGTCATCCACCATCAGGTAAACTCCCTTACCTCTTGACAACTGGATGAATTTGCCGGTGTTTGGCCTGTATATGCACTTAAGGCTTTCTGCAAAAACGTTCCTTCTCTTTTTTTGGGTAGGTAAAAGAGTATCGTTCCACCTCCAAAGTTCAAATTCAAATTTTGGTTTTGAGACTTTTTCCTTTTTCCCTTTTTTAACCAAATGATTGGATTTTGTAATTTCAAACTTGTAGTAATCATTTTTTTCTGAAAAGGAAATGCCCTTTTTAAAATTAAACACCATTGAATCTTGCAACATTGTTTGATTCAATTTAGTAATTTGATGAGCAAATCCATTTGCCTCATTTTTATAATCCCTTTTATTCCACACAAGCTTCTCTGCCCTTACATCTGTCAAGCCTGTCGAGTCTTCTGATGTAAAAAAAATCACCTCCCTACTCTCTCCGTCCAAAGAAAAGTCATTGATATACCTATTGGATTCATGAATTACACTGTTGGAGAACGTACCATCGTTGTTCATTTTAAGAAATGAGAAAAATGCACGCCTACCGTTCCCGGCTGAGTCTTTCTGCAACAACAAAAAAGAATTTTGCTTAAGGAATTGGTGTTTGTTAATCGACTTGGTATCAATATTTGTATTAATGCAACCGGCACTTTCCACATCCACAAAAACCAACTTTTCATTTTTGTCTGTACAAGCCAGGTATTTGGAGTCTTCCCTGGAAGAAACCTTTGTTAATCCATAAATTGTATCCAACTTGAAGTTAATGGTATTGAACAACAACAAAGTATCGCCTTTATCCATTGCAACCATTTTTTGGTTTGCAGCAAACCTGGCTCTCTCCATATCTGGAAACTCTTTTCTTACATTCTTTTCCCTCACCGAAATGTTTAACAGATGTTTTCTATTATGGCTGATGTAATCGGCAACAACAACATTGGCATCATCCGAAACCAAAAAACTTCCTATTGTCCTCCATTGGTTGTAAATGGCAGAATCCAACGGCATTTTCTGTGCAAAAAGATATAACGGCAATATTATCACCGATATAACTATTAAAAATCTTTTCATGGTTTAAAGCTTAAGATATATAGTTCACACAAATCTAATACAGAATACTTAATAAATAAAACACAATTTTTATATTTGTCTATAACATAACCTATTAATTTTTCCATATGAAAAACTTCACAAAAATCACCTTAATTTTCTTACTCATGTACACTTTTTCAAGTTGCAACCACAATAATACAGATTATTACAAAACAGAAACCCACATTGACAGCGTAATCGGTACAGCATCAATTCCAATGATACAGCTGGCATATACCCATAACAACAAAACTCAGTTGTTCGAAGCTACACATGACCAATTCGCACCTCCGGCTGCTCCCGGGCAATCTGTATTCCAGGCAGCATCCCTGAGCAAAACCATTTTTGCATATATTGTTTTGAAGATGGCAGAAAAAGGACAAATAGACCTGGACAAGCCTCTTTCAGATTATTTGGAACCTCACAGGATAGACCACTCCCAAAAAGATTGGGCTAATGCCCTCACAGCAAAAATAGTACTTTCACACAGGTCTGGTTTGCCAAACTGGAGTATATCTCCATCATCTGACCTATGGCCAGATTCCAAACTAAAATTCAGGTTCAAACCAGACAGCACTTTCAGCTATTCCGGAGAAGCATACTTCTATTTGCAACAAGTAATAGAGAAAATTAGCAATAAACCACTGGAACAACTGGCCCGGGAGATTGTTTTCATACCTCTGGGGATGAACTCCACCAGTTACCAGTGGGGCAGGCAAGATATCCCATCCCTAGATTATGACAGTATTGCAGTAGATGGATTTGACAATGATGGGGTAAACCAAGGAAAAGGAAGACATCCCAGGGCAAACTGTGCTTATACGTTAAGGACTACCGCCAGCGATTACTCCAAGTTCCTTTGTGATCTGTTTGGCCAAGACTCCAAAAACGGATATGTATACAACCATTTGTTAAAGCCAGCAACAACTGCCCAAAGGTATCCACAACAAAAGAGAATGTGCGACAATAATATACATTGGGGACTTGGCATTGGAATAGAAGAAAACGAACAATTAGGCAGGATATATTTCCACTGGGGAGACAATGGCAGCTTCAAAGCACTTTTTATAGTAGTACCATCCCAAAATAAACATTTTGTATACTTCACAAACAGTGCTCGTGGACACTCCATAATAGACAATATTACTCCATTATTTTTTGATAACACCAAACCACTGGCGCTGTCTGCATGGATAAACGAACCTGTCTAAAAGAGCTCCATAATTATACTCTCAAATATTTTACAGTCTATAAATTTGCTATGTATATGTTTTTCTTATATATACATTTATGCAATTATTATACTTTTGTTTGGAAGGTAATTAAAATATTGCTTATATTCGCCAGGTTTTTAAATTTTGATCGCTTATGCTTTTACATCATAAATTCATCTTATCGGCAAAAAAGAATCCAGGCAAAAATGCAATTGTAGACAAAACAACCAACAAAACTGTAACATATCAAAAAGCATTGATAGCTTCGCTCATCCTTGCAGCCAGATTCAAAAAAATTGAAGGAGAATTCATAGGTATCATGCTTCCTACCTCTGCAGGTGCGGCACTTGCAACCGCAGCATGTTTGATGGGGGGTAAAATTCCGGTTATGATAAATTACTCCACAGGTGCACTGGAAAATGCCTTATATGCCAAAAAGAAATGCTCTTTCGGTACAATTGTGACATCATCTGCACTTTTGGAAAAAATAAATTGCCCTAAGATAGAGGGAATGGTTTTTCTGGAAGAAACAATGAACCAGATTACTGCGGCAGAAAAAATAAAAGCTGCAATCAAAAGCAAACTGCCTGCAAAAACCTTGATCAAAATGGTTGGAGGTATAAGTGATCATGAAACAGCGGCAATACTCTTTACCAGTGGAAGTGAAAAGGAACCCAAGGCTGTACAATTATCCCACAAAAACATCTCTTCAAACATAGAAAACTTTGGTAACTATGTCAAGATAACCGAATCTGACTCTATATTGGCAAACCTTGTTTTTTTCCATGTTTTTGGACTAACTGTGAATTTGTGGGTTAGCCTGTACTACGGTATGACCATGATCACCTATGCAAATCCTCTTGATTTCCAAAAGATATGCAGTATTGCAAAAGAGGAGAGGCCAACAGTAATGGTTGGCACACCTAGTTTTTTCTGGGGTTACCTAAACCGGTCCAACAAGGGTGATTTTGAATCTTTGAGGATTATGGTTGCCGGAGCAGATAAATGTCCGGACACTCTACGGGAAGGATACTTGCAAAAACATGGTGTAACTCTGCTTGAAGGTTACGGAGCCACAGAAACCTCTCCGGTAATATCAGTCAACACTTTTGAAAACAACAGGCCCGGCAGTACCGGCAAGGTAATCCCGGGGGTTAATGTAAAGATAGAGCATTTTGAAACTGGGTTGGAGTGCAAAACTGGTCAAATTGGCAAAATATTGGTAAAGGGAGACTCTGTCATGAAAGGGTACTACAACGACGCAGAACTTACAAATGAAGTCCTTAAGGATGGGTGGTACAACACCGGCGACATGGGATATTTGGACCATGATGGCTACTTGTGGCATTCGGGAAGGTTCAAAAGATTTGTAAAAATTGGCGGGGAGATGGTATCATTGGTAAAAGTAGAAAACACATTGGAGAAATACCTCCCTACAGGGGTCTCTTGTTGCGTGGTTGATGTCTCTGACCAGAAAAAAGGATCATCCATCATTGCCACGGTCACAATTGAAGTGAACAAGTCAGAAATTCTCAGGCAAATGAGCAAAGACTTGCCAAACATTGCTCTTCCAAAGCAATTTGTCGTAATCAAAGAGCTACCAATGATGGGTACTGGAAAAATAGACTTCCGCTCAGTCACCAGGATTGTTCAGGAATTGATTGACCAAGGGAAATAACTCTTGTTAAAAAGCATAGCCCAACGAAAAGGTGAGCGGAATTTTCACACCACAGTTCATTGGAAAAATATTCCCATTTGAGTAATGGGCTATCCTTAGCTCTGCGTTGTATTGCCTTTTCTGCCCAAAGAACAAACCGGTACCCAAAGCATCATAAAACGTGAAGCGTCTGCCCGTATCATTCCCGTCAATATAACTTTGTGACAAATAGGTGGGACCTCCTAGTATATAAAAGAAATACGGATCAAAATACTTGTTCCTCAAAAAATTGAACCTAAAAACCGGATACAGTGAGACAGCCCAAATGTTTTGGTCCATGGCATTTGTGTTCCACCATGAAAAATTGGCACCCAAATCGAAAGAAAACACTTTTGGACCATTGAAAAGATTCCTTTGGTAGCTTACAACGTATCCATGATCTACCTCTGCCGAACCTCCCCAGAAGAGATAGATTCTTTTGAAAAAATCATTGACACCATAACCAAGGCTGTTTGTAGAAAAAGAAAAACTCAGCCATTGCCTAGGATAGATATAGCCTTTTTGGTAACTCTTTTCCAATCGTTCCTGTTGGAATGGAGCCAAAGAATATCTGAAACCTGTTCCAAAATAGGATACCGGTGGTTGGTCATTGCTTTTTACAGAGGCTGCATAGCTGTATGATGCAGACAAAGCCCAACTCTTGTTAATGTTGTAGAAAATCCCTGCACCCAATGCAGTTGTTGCAAAATTAAGATCATCCACCACAACCTGTTCCTCTTCTTTTATCCCATGCCTTGTTACTATTCCCACCCCCCCCTCTGCATACAATGTTATTTTGTTGCTAAGTGGCAGTGTAGGTTGGAGTGTCAAACCTGCAACATTCATCCATACAGTCCTGCTTTTTAACTCGCCTCCATTGTCTGCGGTGTTTCTGAACTTATAGTTCACCCACCAAATGGGTCTCATATAAGTAAGTTGTGCATTAAGGTGTGGTGTGATTTTCAAGCCCATAAGCACTAACCTTACGGCCGGACGGGGTATGGTCACAGACTCCATTTCATAGCCAGGTTTGAGTTGCTCTTGCGAGAAAGGATATCCTACATATCCCAGGTTAACTTCAAAATAAGACCTTTGAACAGCCAATGGAAGCTGCCTGCTTTGTATCACAGAATCCTTAAAAGGCTGTGAATGCAGTATGCTAAGGGATTGAATGTTTAACAGGAAAATTAGTGCGGAGATTCCAAGAACCTTGATGCAGAAAGGTTTGTTGGAAGAAAATGCTCTATCCATGACAAATATTTATATACTATAAATGTATGAAATATTTGGATTAATCCAACAAAAAAAGGTTCCTGAAAACCAGAAACCTTTTGGTGGGAGCAGAGGGAGTCGAACCCCCGACCCTCTGCTTGTAAGGCAGATGCTCTAAACCAACTGAGCTATGCTCCCTTTTTTCAATCTTTCAAGCCCCGTTCTTTTCGTTTGGGAGTGCAAAGATATCTGCATTTTTTTAATTTGCAAAAAAATTCTCGTTTTTTTCAAAAAATTGTATTGCCTCCCCTACAACAAAGGTGCTGCCACCTATAAACAACATATCTCCTTCTGTGCAAAACTCCTTGAAACGGGCTATTGCCTCTTGAACAGATGGCACAACTTCACCCTCCAATCCCAGTGACCTGCACCTCTCTGCCAGAACTCCGGCGTCCAGTGCCCTCTCAATCTTTGCATTGGTAAACAAGTAATATGCAGATTGTGGCAGTAATCCAAGGATTTTGTCAAGATCCTTGTCTGCAACAATGCCAATCAAACAAAACATTCTTTTGAAATCTTGCCTTCTCAACTGTGAAAAGACATAGGAGAGGCCATTGACATTGTGGCCGGTATCGCAAATCACCGGAGGGAAAAGCGACAAATATTCCCACCGTCCCCTGAATCCTGTATTTTTGATCACACTTTTTAATCCTTCACGGATATTGACATCGCTCCAGTTTTCACCAGTCAAGGCCATAAAGCGGGGACTTCTGGAAAGCACTTTCAGGGCCGTAAGTACTGTCCTCAGATTATGCACTTGGTAGTCTCCGTACAAATCCAAATCGTAATCATCCAAGGTAACGTCGGAATAGGTGTACTCTTGGGAAAAGATCAAAGGAGAGCCTTTGGAATCTGCAATAGACTCAAAGACATCCCTTGTGGCTCTGGAATACTCCCCAACCACCACCGGAACATTTTCCTTTATTATTCCACCTTTCTCCTTAGCTATTGCCACCAAAGAGTATCCCAAATGTTCACAATGGTCCATTGCTATATTTGTTATTATACTGATTATCGGAGATACAATATTCGTGGAATCCAGCCTGCCTCCCAACCCGGTTTCCACAACTGCAATATCCACATTGCTTTTCCTAAAATAATCAAAGGCCATTGCCGTTGTGATTTCAAAAAAAGATGGTTTTGCAGAAGAAATAAAAGAATCATATCCCTCCAGGAAATCATAGACACTCTCTTTTGGTATCATTTGCCCGTTCACTTTGATTCGCTCCCTGAAATCTACAAGATGTGGCGATGTGTACAATCCCACCTTAATGCCACAACTCATAAGTACAGAAGCTATCATATGACTGACAGAGCCTTTGCCATTGGTACCGGCCACATGGATTACAAGATAGGATTTATGTGGTGAGCCTGATATTTTGTCAAATTCCAGCATTGTGTCAAGGCCCTCTTTATATGCAATTTTACCAACTTGTTGATAAGATGGTATTTGGTTAAATATATAATCTAATTTGCTTTGGTATTTTTCTTGGTCTACCATGATAATCAATAATTCTTAAACGATAAAACTAATGCGATTCTAATTCTGATGCAAATTACATGCAAAAGAGAGACAAATTTGACAAATAAATATCACAAAATTTTCCTATTTACAAATATATTTCGGTAATTGGTCAAAATGGAGTAATTTTATGGCCAAATTTTTGCTTTAGATAATTATGATTTCATTCTTCCGAAATGGTGACGGACCTGTTCTTGCCGTTAAAACAACAAACACAATATCAACTGAAAACAAAAATGCACTAGAGTGGCTTTTCGGGGGTGCTAAACTTGTTCCTGAAAACTCCATCAAAGGTGTTTTTGTAGGGCCAAGAAAAGAGATGATAACACCTTGGAGTACCTCTGCGGTGGAAATAGCCCAGAACATGAATATTTGCGGTATAGAAAGGATCGAAGAGTTTTTCCCTGTACCGGATTCATCTGCCAGTCATGACAAAATGCTTCAAAGGATATACCAGTTCCTTGGACAGGATGTTTTTGAGATAGATAGTAACATCCAGCCTGTCCTGGAAATATCAGATATAAAAGAGTACAACATCAAGGAAGGTTTGGCGCTTAGTGACCAGGAGACAGAATACCTGCAACAATTGGCCAAGAAATTGGACCGTCCATTGACAGATGGTGAGGTATTCGGGTTTTCACAAGTCAATTCAGAACATTGCCGCCACAAGATTTTCAACGGAACTTTCATAATAGACGGAAAAGAGATGGAATCAACCCTTTTCCAGTTAATCAAAAAAACTTCCAAAGAAAACCCCAATTACATTGTCTCTGCATACAAAGACAATTGCGCATTCATAGAAGGTCCGCAAACAATCCTTTTCCATCCTAAAAAAGGGGACATCCCATCTGAATTTGAAAAGGAAGAGAGTTCCACTGTCATATCATTGAAAGCAGAGACACATAACTTTCCGACTACTGTAGAGCCCTTCAATGGTGCTGCTACAGGCTCCGGTGGCGAAATCAGGGACAGGATCGCAGGTGGAAAAGGATCATTCCCTATTGCCGGAACAGCTGTTTACATGACCTCGTATCCCCGTTTCCAGGCCGAAGGAAGGGACTGGGAACAGATGCAGGAACCAAGGCAATGGCTATACCAGACCCCTCAGGAAATTTTGATAAAAGCCTCCAACGGAGCAAGTGATTACGGCAATAAATTCGGACAGCCCCTTATTTGCGGCTCACTACTCACTTTTGAACATGCAGAGAGCTACCGCAAATTTGGATTTGACAAAGTCATAATGCTTGCCGGCGGAATTGGATACGCAAAAAAAGAGTATGCCTTCAAGGATAGTCCCAAACCTGGTGACAAAATAGTCCTGCTGGGAGGTGACAATTACAGGATCGGAATGGGAGGCGGCGCTGTTTCATCCGTAGCCACGGGGGAGTTTGACAATTCAATCGAGTTGAATGCCATCCAACGGTCAAATCCAGAAATGCAAAAAAGAGTATACAATGCAATCCGCTCACTTGCAGAAAGTTCTAAGAACACAATCGTCTCTATACACGACCACGGTGCAGGGGGCCATCTAAACTGTTTGTCAGAACTTGTAGAGGAAACTGGTGGAAACATAGATATCAGCAAACTTCCCAAAGGGGATCCCACCCTTTCTGCCAAAGAGATTATTGGCAATGAGTCTCAGGAGAGGATGGGCTTGGTAATGAAAGAGGAAGATACTGAACTGCTTGAAAAGATAGCTCAAAGGGAAAGGGCTCCAATGTATGTGGTTGGTGAGGCAACCGGAAAAGGTAATTTCACACTTGAAAACAAAGAAAACGGGGACAAACCCATTGACCTTGCACTGGAAGACATGTTTGGCTCTGCCCCAAAAACAATAATGGAAGACTCTTCTGTCCAGGAAAAATGGTATCCATTGGAATACGACACAGAAGATATCGAATACTATCTGGAACAAGTATTGCAACTTGAATCTGTTGCTTGCAAAGATTGGCTCACAAACAAAGTCGACAGGTCTGTGACAGGATTGATTGCAGCACAACAAACTGTAGGTGAAATACAGCTACCTTTATGCAACCTTGGTGCAACAGAAATTGGTTACGGGACCAAGCAAGGGATGGCAACATCCATAGGACATGCACCTGCTGTCGCCATGATAGACCCGGCTGCCGGAAGCAGGATTGCCATTGCAGAGGCTCTGACCAACCTTGTATGGGCAAAATCACAAGCTGGAATCAAAGGAATATCCCTGTCTGCAAACTGGATGTGGCCTTGCAGGAACCTGGGAGAAGATGCCCGGCTGTACAAAGCAGTAAAAGCAGCCAGTGATTTTTCAATAGAACTTGGAATCAATATTCCTACCGGCAAAGACTCCCTGTCCATGACACAAAAGTACCCGGACGGAGAAAAAATACTATCACCTGGAACTGTGATTATCTCTTCGGTATGCGCTTCAGACGACATTACAAAAATTGTAAAACCACCTGTAGCAAACATTGATGGCTCTCTCTTGCTTTATATTCCATTTACACCAATGACACAGGAGAGTTTCAATTTAGGGGGCAGTGCTTTCTCCCAAATAACCTCACAACTGGGAAACGATGCCCCTGACATAAAAAACAGCGAATATTTCTCCCAATGTTTCTCTGCCATACAGGAAATGGTCGGCAACGAACTGTTGTTGGCTGGTCACGACATATCTGCAGGCGGATTGGTAACTACCTTGCTTGAAATGTTGTTTGCCAACAAAACTGGTGGTATGGAGGTGGACTTGACCTCTTTGGAAGAGAAAGACCCTGTCAGGTTGCTCTTTTCGGAGTCACCTGCAGTTGTTGTCCAGATAGGGAAAGAAGAGCAGGAAAAAGCAAACTCAATATTGGACAAATACAACATTGTTGCATTCAAGCTGGGAACCGTGTCCAAGGAGAGACGACTAGACATAAAATTGCATAAACAAACATTGCATTTGAATGTGGACAAATATAGGGACCTTTGGTTCAAAACCTCATATCTCTTTGATATTAATCAAGTGGGAGAAAAATTAGCCTCAGAAAGGTTTGCCAACTACAAATCCCAGCCACTCGAATACTCCTTTCCCAAAGGTTTTGACGGTAAGCTGGAAGCCACAACAACACCTGTCGATCACAGACCAAAGGCTGCCATAATAAGGGAAAAAGGATCCAACGGCGACAGGGAAATGGCTTGGGCTTTGGATCTTGCTGGTTTTGCAGTCAGAGATGTCCATATGACCGACCTTGTTTCCGGAAGGGAAACCCTTCAAGATATTAACATGATTGTTTTCGTCGGTGGTTTTTCAAATGCAGACACCTTAGGCTCTGCAAAAGGATGGGCTGGTTCTTTCATATACAACAAAAAGGCTTCAGAAGCTCTGGATAATTTTTACAAGCGGGAAGATACCCTTAGCCTTGGAGTATGCAACGGATGCCAACTAATGGCAGAACTCGGTCTGATAACCCCGCAAAACAGAGAATCCTCCCCCAAAATGAAACACAATGACTCACATAAATATGAGAGCGCTTTTGTTGGCGTTACTGTACAAGAGTCTCCATCCATACTGTTGTCATCACTTGAAAACAGTTCATTAGGCATTTGGGTTGCGCATGGAGAGGGCCAGTTCAGCTTTCCCAAACCAATTGAACAATACAACATTGCCCTTAAATACAACTACAATCAATACCCCGCAAATCCCAACGGGTCTCCCTCTGCGGTAGCTGCTGTATGCAGCGATGACGGAAGGCACCTAGCAATGATGCCTCACCCGGAAAGATGCATATACCCTCACAATTGGGCATACTACCCAAGGGAAAGGAGAGATCAGGCAACCCCATGGCTCCAGCTTTTCATCAATGGTAAAAACTGGGTAGAGTCAAAACAGACCCAAAAACACAAATAATACATAAGTGCTATGAAAAAACAAAAATTACCAAAAATTTTTGTGCTTGACACCAATGTTATTTTACATGATTTCCGTGCCATCCACAATTTCCAGGAAAACGATATCGTAATACCGATTGCAGTTATCGAAGAACTTGACAAATTCAAGAAAGGAAACGAAACCATAAACTACAACGCCAGGGAGTTCATCAGGGAGATGGACAAAATCACAGACAATCAGCTTTTTGGCAACGGAATTCAGATAGGAAAAGGCAAGGGTCTCATAAAGATAGAAATGGGACATGAATTTAGTGACGAAATGGCAGATTCTCTGTTCGAAGACAACCAAGACCACAGGATCCTGGCAACAACCGAATGGCTGGCCCAACAACACCCCGACAGGGAAACTATCCTTGTGTCAAAAGACATCAACTTAAGGATGAAAGCAAAAGCCCTGGGACTAATGGCTCAGGATTACCTCAGCGACAAAGTCAACGAAGAGAAGATTGATAATATATCCAAGGAGGTAAAGAGGCTGGAAAATGTAGGCGAAGAACTATTCCAGAAGATCTTTTACCAAGATGGTGGTGTGCCTGCAAAAGAGTTGGCCCTTAAAAATACTCCTGCAAACCAATATTTTATAATTGTCAGCAAAGAAAAGAAACACACTGTACAAGCACGCTACAACAAAGGTTCCGATACCGTTGTACAGGTCAAAAAAGAGAGGGCATACGGTATTGAGCCTCGCAACGAAGAGCAAACTTTTGCGTTGGATGCCCTGTTAAATCCCGCTATAAAACTGGTAGCTCTCACAGGTACTGCAGGGACAGGCAAAACACTTTTAGCCCTGGCAGCTGCACTGGAGCAGGAGAATCTGTACGACCAGATCCTTTTGTCCCGGCCTGTCATCCCACTCAAAAACCAGGAGATGGGATTCCTTCCGGGGGATGTAAAGGAAAAACTGGGGCCATACATGATTCCACTTTTTGACAACCTTGCGGTAATCAAAAGGGTTTTCAACCCTAGCAGCCGTGAAGCTGTCAAGATTGAAGAGATGCTAAAAACAGAAAAGTTATTGATATCCCCTCTTGCATACATTAGGGGAAGAAGCCTTTCCAATACATTTTTCATAATAGACGAATCACAGAACCTCACTCCGCATGAAGTGAAAACAATAATAACCCGTGCAGGTGAAGAGACTAAACTCATCTTTACCGGAGATATCCATCAAATTGATTCTCCGTATCTTGACATGCACTCAAACGGGTTGTCCTACTTGACTGAAAAGCTTTACGGTCAAGAACTGTTTGCCCATGTGAACTTGGTAAAAGGGGAACGTAGCGAGCTCTCCGAACTAGCTGGAAAACTATTATAAATTTTTAGTATATTTGCACCCCGTAAATTTTGAAATATAAACCGTAAATCAATATTTTTTATGTCAGAAATTAAAAGAGTTTATTTCTTCGGAGGCAAGAGTGCCGATGGAGACGGCTCAATGAAAAACCTGCTTGGAGGAAAAGGAGCCAACTTGGCAGAGATGTGTTCACTAGGGATACCGGTTCCTGCCGGATTCACCATCACTACAGACACCAGCGTAGAGTTTTACAAAAACAACATGCAATATCCCGAGCCTCTCAAAGCCGAAGTTGATGCAGCACTTCTCAAGGTAGAACAGGTAATGGATATGAAATTCGGTGACAAAGAGAATCCACTACTACTCTCTTGCCGTTCAGGTGCCAGAAGCTCAATGCCAGGTATGATGGAGACTGTCCTCAATATTGGTCTTAGCTCTGACACAATACCAGGACTCATAAAGAAAACCGGAAATCCACGATTCGTTTACGACGCATACCGCCGGCTTATCATGATGTATTCAGATGTTGTGATGGAAAAGGCAGAGGGAGTAGAACCCGAAGAGGGCAAAGGAATCCGTGTACAACTGGATAAAATGCTTCACGAAGTAAAAGATAAGAAAGGATATAAAAGCGACACAGACCTTACAACCGAAGATTTGGTAGAGTTGTGTGATGCTTTCAAAGGCAGGGTCCTTGATGTTTTGGGAAAACCTTTCCCTGACAATGCCTACGAACAACTATGGGGTGGTATCAGTGCTGTGTTCAAGTCATGGAACGGGAAAAGGGCAATTTCCTACAGAAGGATAGAGAACATCCCGGATGAGTGGGGAACCGCTGTCAATGTGCAAGCAATGGTATTTGGCAACATGGGTGACAACTCTGCAACTGGTGTTGCATTCTCAAGGAATCCGGCCACAGGAGAAAATAAATTCTATGGAGAGTGGTTGGTGAATGCACAAGGAGAAGATGTTGTTGCTGGTATCCGTACACCAAATCCACTGAATGAATCTACCAAAAACGACCAAAACGAACACCTGAATTCATTGGAAACTGCTATGCCGGTGGTTTACAAAGAGCTGGACTCAATCCAGATGAACCTGGAAAACCATTTCCATGACATGCAGGATATTGAATTCACCATCCAGGATGGCAAACTGTGGATGCTTCAATGCCGTGTGGGCAAAAGGACAGGACTTGCCGCATTGAACATGGCCATGGATATGCTCCACGAAGGTCTTATAGATGAAAAAACTGCAGTAATGAGGGTTGCACCGGTGCAATTGGACGAGTTGCTACACCCAATCCTTGATCCTAAATCGGAAAGTAAGGCGAATGTCATAGCAAAAGGTCTTCCTGCCGGTCCCGGAGGATCTGTAGGCAAGATTGTTTTCACTGCAGAAGATGCAGTTGCTGCTGCAGAAAAAAATGAGAAAGTAATACTGGTAAGGGAAGAGACCAACCCAGAAGATGTGGAAGGTATGCGTGCAGCCGATGGTCTTTTGACCGCCCGTGGAGGTATGACATCACATGCAGCCCTTGTAGCCCGTGGTTGGGGCAAGTGTTGCATAGTAGGTTGCGATGCCCTCCATATTAACACTAAAGCAAGAACAGTCACCATAAATGGTAAAACCTACAAAGAGGGTGATGTATTCAGCCTGAACGGAAGCAAAGGTCTTGTTTATGACAGTGCCATAGAAACAATGGATGCTTCGGAAAATCCAAGGTTCATAGAATATATGTCAATAGTAGACAAATACAGGGTTTTGGGAGTTCGCACAAATGCCGATACACCGGAAGATGCTCAAAATGCAATAAACTTTGGTGCAGAGGGTATTGGTTTGTTCCGTATAGAGCATATGTTCTACGGACTTAACTCCGAGCAACCTCTTGCCAAACTCCGTAAGATGATCCTTTCAAAAACCATCGAAGAGAGGGTTAAGGCATTGGGAGAATTGGAACCATTCATCAAACAAGCAGTAAAAGGCACAATGAAGGTTATGAATGGCAAACCTGTGACTTTCCGTCTGCTGGATCCACCTTTGCATGAATTTGTACCTCAAACAGAAGAGAAGCAAGCAGAATTGGCTAAGGAACTTGGCATTTCACTGGAAGATGTGCAAAAAAGAGGAGATTCACTACACGAAGTAAATCCAATGATGGGTCATCGTGGGGTTCGCTTGGGAGTAACATACCCAGAAATTTCCGAAGCTCAATTCAGGGCTATCTTCGAAGCCACGGCAGAACTTATGAAAGAGGGATTGGAACCTCAGCCGGAAATAATGATACCTGTTACAGTTTCTGTAAAAGAGCTTGACAACCAAAAAGTAATCTGCGAAAAAGCTCATGCCGACGTAGAGAAGAAATTTGGAGTCAAGATATCATACTTGTATGGAACAATGATAGAAATCCCAAGGGCTGCATTGTTGGCAGACGAAATGGCAAAAACAGCTCAATTCTTCTCATTCGGTACCAATGACCTTACCCAAATGACCTATGGTTTCTCAAGGGACGATATCGGAGGATTCATGAATGATTACCTCAACAAGAAGATTATCCCATCTGATCCATTCCAGACACTTGACCAATCTACTGTAGGGAAACTAGTTGAAATGGGTATCAAAGGTGGCCGTAACACAAACGCCAAACTTAAGATTGGAATTTGTGGTGAACATGGTGGTGATCCTGAGTCAGTCGAATTCTGTCACAAGATTGGTATGAACTATGTTTCATGTTCTCCTTTCAGGGTTCCTATTGCAAGGCTTGCTGCAGCTCAAGCTGCTATCAAAGAGTACAAATAGTAGCCATAATCAAAAAAAAGAGCTGCCTCATCGGGCAGCTTTTTTTTTATAAATATTTGTTTTTCATTTGTAAAGAATCACCAAAAGCTTTGGAATCCCCCCATTCCATCCATCCGATTTCAATACCTTGGGTTCTCAGATTCTCTTCCAATTTACCTTTTGATATAGCAGCATCATCTTCTATTCCAGGTTTGTTTTCGTAAATCTGGTACTCTTTCCTGACCTCTGTGATTGTCATGTTTGGCATTATGATGTTTGCGCCTGCCATTATTGCCTTTTCCCTGCCATATTTGTCAATAACCTGCATTGCTGTGGTTGCTGCAATATTGATCCTGGGCATCAAGTGCCTTAACAAGGCAACCATTTTGAGAGAAAGTTCCAGATTGGGTTCTTCATTATATAATTCTCCCATTGGTGTTTGGGAATGCTTTAAATATGGCCCCATTCCAACCATATGTATACCAATGTTTTTCATAAACAATAAATCATCTGCCAAATCCTCTGAAGTTTGATAGGGCATACCAATCATAACACCTGTTCCTGTCTGGTATCCAATATCTTTTAAATCCAATATTGCTTTCAGTCTTCTTTCCCATGAATGATGACCATCCCTGGGATGTATCTTTGCATACAAATCTGGATTTGAACTCTCTATCCTCAAAAGGTACCTATGGGCACCCGCATCAAACCACTCTTTGTAGACATCGCTCTCCTGTTCCCCCAAAGAAAGAGTAATTCCAAGTTCCCCATTGCTCAAATGCTTTATCTGCTGCACCAAATGAGTCACCTTTTTCACATAAGCCAACGAAGTCCTCTCCCCTGCTTGCAAAACCAACGATCCGTAATTAGCTTTCCAGGCAAACAAGGCAGCATCCAAAACTTGCTCTTCTGACAACTCATAACGGGCAACACTTTTATTGGCATTTCTTATACCACAATAACAACAATTCTTGCTACACTTGTTTGAAAGTTCAATCAAACCCCTTAAAAAAACCTTTGTACCAATGTTTTTTGCCTTTATATTGTAAGCACTGTCCAAAAGTGCTTTTACCCTTTGCTCATCATTTTCTTCCAACCACCCAACCAATCCCTCTTTGGACAAATCAACGTTTTCCATAAAAAATCAATTGTTTTGGACAAACATCTTTGTTGCCCTTTCATAAATACCCATGCACCACGCCAATGTCATACCATAATTGGTAACAGGAATTCCCAAATCCACAGCCTGTTTAAGCCTTGCTGCCAATTGCCTGTTTGTTATCATACATCCACCACATTGGACAACCAGCTTGTAGCTTGCCAAATCACAAGGAAGAGGATCCAACCCTGCAACCAAATCCCAACTTATCTCCTTTCCTGTTCTTTTTCTCAACAATAGCGGAATCTTTACCCTTCCAATATCTTCACATGAGCTATGATGAGAACAAGATTCCAGAATCAAAACCTTATCGCCATCTTGCAGTTTATCAATAAATGGTGTCCCTGCCAAATATTTATCAAAGCTCCCTTTGCTCCTTGCAAGCAAAACACTAAAACCGGTAAGGGGCAACTCCATGGGAACATCTTTGCCAACCTTATCAAATGCTTGACTATCTGTAACAACCATAGAGACATCCATAGCATGGATATCCAAATATGCTTTCAGGTTTTCCGGCTGTAAAACAACCGCAACAGCTCCTTTGTCAAGCAAATCCCTTATTGCATTAACTTGTGGCAAAATAAGCCTACCTTCTGGTGCCTCACTATCAATGGGACATACCAATACTACCACATCTCCCGGGTTCACTATCCCCTCGAACAACGTTCTGCTTATGGATGCATTTGCCTCAAAAGACTTTACAATAAGAGAAGTAAGTGTTTCAACCAAACCCATTTGCTCTTCCTGGTCCAACAGGGAGCATGAAAATTCAAGCAAATCACATTTGAAATTTTCTGTAAGTTCAGTGGCAATCCCGCTTTCCAGGGATATGATATCCGATTGGTTATGCAATAAAATGAATGGGATTCCGGCCGCTTTGAATCTCTTTACCAAATCTTTTTCGTAAAGGCCAAACTCGTTGTTGGTAAAAAGCAAAAGTGCCACATCAATTTGTGAAATCACCTCTTTGGTCTTAGCAACCCTTTGTTTACCCAATACTCCCTCATCGTCTATACCAGCAGTATCTACAAATACCACCGGACCTATCCCAAATATTTCCATCCTCTTTTTTACAGGATCGGTGGTTGTCCCGGGAGTGTCAGACACTATTGCAACCTCCTGGCCAGACAAAACATTTATAAGCGAACTCTTACCCGAATTCCTTTTACCAAATACTCCAATATATTTTACTTTACTCATGTTATCTCAAATCAATTTGTCAAAAATAGTTAAAAAGAGAAATTTATGCACCATTTAACAATTTTTACTTTCCACTAAAATGAATTTTGTTCTTTTTTACCCTATTTGTCAAATATATACACTAGGTTTGGAGAAACTACCAACAAACCAAAATTACTGAACAATGGAAAAGAAAAAAAGAAAAAGCACAATCAAATGGATAATATTGGCCGTGTGCGTGGCATTAATTTTTATTATTATCAAAAATTGGGATGGATTTGTAAATGGATTTCAATCCGTCTAGATAATCTTGAGGTATTATATGAAGTTCCTTTGCAAGTTTCAATCTCCATCTCCAGTGCTGGTATGCAAATTGTGCCAACATGGGAACTGCAATCAGTGCCAATACTCCAGTTTTTGAATATTTCAAAGCAATGAACAGTCCAAGGGTGGCAAAGAGAGCTGTCAAAGACTGTGATATATAATGCGGCACCTCATTCCTGCTCATAAGCACAGAGGTTGCTAATTGAGTCAAAGCCTCCATCATGGAAGCTGCAAACAAAAGCAACATCAGGTTGTCCGGCAGCAACCATGTAGAACTGCCTATCTTTGCCAAAACAAAATCTCCGGCAATGAATACAGTAATTGCAGCAGCAATGAACACAGCTACGGCTATTATTGAAGATTTTATATAAATCCTTTTAACCTGTGATGTTTGGTTTCTTACCTGCTCTCCGGTCAGTTTCGGGTAATATGTGAAAAACCATGCAAGGGAAAGAGTTATTGTGATATCTGCAACTTGCTTTGTTATTCCATAAGATGCCATTTGTGTCAACGGAATGTACAATGCCCCAAATACCGCCAGCATCCTGTTCGTGAACACCCAACTTAAACTTGCAAGACCATTCTTGTACGCTGTATGGAATAAGGTAGCAAGCAATTCCTTCCACCCGACACTACTTACCACAGACAATTTCTGTTTGGTAAGATTATCATAAAAAGCCCTTCTAGCCAAATACCTGTTGACTATAGTAGCTGTCGTTTGGCCTATAACCATGGAGATGATACCAAACCCCAAGGATAACAGTGTGGCAGAGACTATCACATGCAAGGATTGTGAAAACACTATTATTTGACGGGAACGTTTGATCATTCCTCTGCCAACCAGGGCTGCGTCATAATAGTATGTGAAAAACTGGTAACATAATAAGATTCCATACGAAAACCAAGCTATTTTGGCATCCTGCACATTCCCTCCAAAGTCTGACAGTAGTTCTCCAATGTACCAAATACCTGCCGAAAACAGCAATGCAAGCAACAATAAAGCAACAAACCCGTAAAACCTTTGCATTGCCTTTAAAAGACCTTTAAGCAAGGAATAATTGAGATCTGTGTTTAGTGGCACGGGAACGAACCCTTTTTTTTCCAACTTTTGTGCTCCGGAAAATATATAAGTCACAGCTCTGGAAAATGTTTGGAAAAATCCAAAATCCAATAGGTATATCATTGAGTTGAGCCCTATCATTACTGTCCATAATCCCACCTCTTCACTAGGCAGCATCCTTAAGATCAAGGGTAGTATAATAAGAGCAGATGCCACCCTCATGAAGGTGGCACCATAATTCCAAAAAAGATCTGCCTTTGTTACTTTCATTTTTTTGTAGTCCCACCAGGACTCGAACCTGGATCTGAAGTTTAGGAAACTTCCGTTCTATCCCTTGAACTATAGGACCATAGAACTATTTGGAATCATAAGCCCATTTGTAATACATAGAACCCCATGTGAATCCGGCACCGAAAGCTGAGAATATCAACACATCACCTTTCTTGAAACTTTTTTCAAATTCCCATATCACCAACGGAATGGATGTTCCGGCTGTATTTCCAAATTTTGCAATGTTAATCAAAATTTTCTCTTTTTGCAAACCCATTCTTTTGCCAGTAGCTTCTATTATCCTCATATTTGCCTGATGAGGAACCAAATAGGCTATATCTTGGGATGTCAAAGAATTTTTTTCCATTATTTCAACAGATACATCTGCCATACGGCTGACAGCATTTTTAAAGACTGTCTGACCATCTTGGTAAATGTAGTGCTCCCTGTTTTTCAATGTCTCTTCTGTCGGAGGATACATAGACCCACCTGCTTTTTGGTAAAGGAAGTGCCTTCCCACTCCATCTACATGCAAAATAGAGTCCAATAATCCTGCACCCTCTTCCTGGGTAGGCTCAATCATCATTGCAACAGCTGCATCACCAAACAAGGGGCATGTAGTCCTGTCTGTGTAATCTGTCATTGCAGACATCCTCTCACCTGTCACCAGGATCATTTTTTTGGACCTTCCGCTCTCAATGAAAGAAGCTGCTGTTTCAAAAGAAAACAAAAACCCGGAGCATCCTGCATTTATATCGTATCCCCAGGCATTCATTATTCCGGTCTTGTCACAGATAATATTTGCCGTGGCAGGGAACAACATGTCGGGGGAGACTGTTGCGCAGAGCAACATGTCAATCTCTTCTGGCTTGGTACCTGTCTTCTCCAACAATTTCTTCACAGCTTCTGCTCCCATATGTGAAGTACCAAGACCATCCTCTTTCAATATCCTTCTCTCCTTTACACCTATGCGCGACATAATCCACTCATCTGTTGTATCTACCATCTTGGACAGCATCTCATTGTCCAATATGTAATCTGGAAGGAACGCCTCTACGGCTGTTATAACTGCTTTATTTCTAGTGTTCATAAGAGAAAGCTTCTATAAATTTTCCTACTAATTTGTTATTAAGGGCACTCTCTGCCTTCAATACCATATTGGCAACTGCCAGAGGGCTGGAAGAACCGTGGCCAATTATCACTGGTGAAGATATTCCCAAAACAGGTGTTCCACCGTAACTTTCGTAATTAAATCCTTCAAAGAACTTATGCTTCACATCCAGACTCTGCGTCAAACCATACATCCCTTCTGCTTGTTTCAGCAAAACATTTCCGGTAAAACCATCAGTCACAACAACATCTGCAATATCTCCCGAAAACAGATGGTTGGCCTCTATATTGCCACAAAACCTGTAATGTGCAGAATCAATCATCAATTTGTATGCTTCCCTGGCCACCATGTCTCCTTTGTCCTCCTCTTCCCCTATGTTCAGGAGAGATATCCCTGGATTTTCAATCCCCATCATCTCCTTGGCATAAATGGAACCCAAGTATCCAAATTGGTATAGCATATCTGGTTTGGAATCTGTGTTGAAACCCACATCAAGGATCAACATCTTTTTCCCGTTCAAAAGGGGCATCTCTGCAGATATGCAAGGTCTCATTATACCAGGGATGGGACGTAGTGCTGTCTGGCAACCTGTCAGCATTGCTCCGGTGTTTCCTGCACTTGCAAAAGCATCCAGTTCTTTTTTTGCCAGCATATTGAATCCAGCTACAAGACTGGAATCCTTTTTGGATGTGTAAGACTTGACAGGGTGTTCATTCATCCTTATTACCTGAGAAGTATGTACTATCTCAAAGGAAGATGCATCACAGCCAGCTTGTCTGCATATATCAAGGATCCTTGGTTTGTCTCCCAATAAAACGAGACTTGTGTCGGAAGATATTTTGGAAAGTGACTCAATTGCCCCCAGAACAATGTTCTGCGGCGCGTAATCTCCTCCCATAACATCAACCCCTATCCTCATCGGATTACGCGTTTGCTTTATCTATTATCAAACGACCCCTGTAATAGCCACACTCTGGACATACCCTGTGGTACAGTACAGCTGCTCCACAGTTAGAACATGTACCCAAAGTCGGTACTTCTGCTTTATAGTGAGTCCTGCGCTTGTTTCTGCGGGTCTTGGAAATTTTGTGTTTCGGATGTGCCATCTTATTCTATCTTTACCTTAATTAATTCATTAAATCTTTCAGTTTGTCAAAAGGAGTTACTCGCTCCTGTTGACTATTGCTTTTACCATGTAGGTTGTTCAGCTTTTCAATCATTTCCGGGTCACATTCACCCTTTTTGTGAACTTTTTGCAGAGGCAAGGCCAGACAAATGTAGTCATATAAAAACTGCCTCATATCCAATTCACTTTCTGCCGGGTCCAATATCAGGACATCCTCACTCTCCTTCTCTCCCACACTCCTTGCAAATTTCACTATCAACGATGTCTCAAAGTCCAGCTCAAGCTCCATCTGTTCAAGGCACCTGTCACACTCTGTGTAAACCTTTCCTTTGAACCTTCCCCTTACATCTATGAAAGTAGTATGTTTCTCCAGCGTCAAAGCAACCATCATATCGGCGGCATTAATACAGCTATTCTCAAAACCATCAAAAAACTTGCCATCAACAAAAAAATCATACTGGTGCTTCCCCAGGGAAAGTCCTTTGATTGGTATAATGTAGGTCATGTCAGCCACTCTGTTCACAAAGTAAAATGAGCCCGCAAAGTTAAACTATTTTTTTTAAATAGCAACCCAAATCAACTCTTTCTTCTCTTTCTTTCGTTTTCCGTCAAGTAGATCTTCCTAAGTCGAATGGACTTTGGTGTTACCTCAACCAATTCATCCTCTTGAATATATTCGAGAGCCTCTTCCAAAGAGAAAACAATAGGCGGAGGAAGCATAACTTTATCATCGGTGCCGGATGCCCTTACGTTGGTCAATTTTTTCGTTTTGCAAAGGTTTATTCCAATGTCATCTGCCCTTGAGTTTTCACCGACAACCTGACCTTCGTAAATCTCATCTCCCGGATGTATGAAAAAAGTGCCTCTGTCCTGTAGCTTGTCCATGGCATAAGCAATTGCTGTTCCGGTCTCTATGGAAATAAGGGAACCATTGCTTCTCTTTTCTATCTCCCCTTTGAATGGTTCGTAGGCCTTGAACCTGTGTGAAACAATCGCCTCTCCTTGTGTAGCAGTCATCAGGTTACTTCGCAAACCAATCAATCCTCTGGCTGGAATGTCAAAATCCAAGTGTACCCTTTCGTCTCTATGCTCCATATGCAACAGCATGCCTTTTCTTCTGGTAACCATCTCGATTGCCCTTCCTGCCATCTCTCCGGGCAGGTCTATCGTCAAATGTTCAATGGGTTCACACCTTATCCCGTTAAGGTTTTTATCCAGGACCTTTGGCTGTCCTACCTGTAGTTCAAACCCCTCTCTTCTCATGGTCTCTATCAAAACCGAAATATGCAATACACCCCTGCCGTGCACAATAAAAGAATCTGCCGTCAAGCCATCTTTTACTCTCAGCGCAAGGTTTTTTTCCAACTCTTTCTCTAGTCTCTCCTTTATATGTCTGGAAGTAACATACTTACCCTCCCTGCCAAAAAATGGGGAGTCATTAATGGTAAACAACATGCTCATAGTTGGTTCGTCAACAGCAATCGGAGGCAACGGTTCCGGAGTTTCAATATCTGCAATGGTATCTCCTATCTCAAAACCCTCAATTCCTACCACAGCGCACAAATCTCCACTTTTGACAATATTTGCCTTGATCTTTTCCAGTCCTTGGAAAACCATCAACTCCCTCACCCTGCTCTTTTCTATTGTACCGTCACGCTTGCACAAAGAGACAGCCATTCCAGGAGACAAAGTTCCACGGTGTACCCTTCCAATGGCAATTCTGCCAACGTATGGAGAGTATTCCAATGAAGAGATGAGCATCTGAGGAGTTCCTTCCAACTCTTCAGGAGCCGGGATTTCATCTATGATTGTATCCAGCAAAGCTGTTATATCTGTTGTCTGGTTTTTCCAATCATCTGACATCCATCCCTGTTTTGCACTACCGTAAATGGTTTTGAAATCCAACTGCTCTTCGGTGGCATTCAACGAAAACATCAGGTCAAACACCTGTTCATTGACTTCATCCGGCCTGCAGTTTGGTTTGTCAACCTTGTTTATTACTACAACAGGCTTTTTGCCCATACCTATTGCCTTTTGCAATACAAAACGGGTTTGGGGCATTGTTCCCTCAAAAGCATCCACCAACAATAATACACCATCTGCCATATTCAAGACCCTCTCAACTTCACCGCCAAAATCTGCGTGGCCTGGAGTATCAATTATATTAATCTTGTAATCCTTATAAGGAACCGAGACATTCTTTGCCAGAATAGTGATCCCCCTCTCCCTTTCCAAATCGTTATTGTCTAATATTAGTTCTCCCATTTTACCGGCATCCCTGAAAAGCATTGCCTGGAGAATCATTCTGTCCACAAGAGTGGTTTTGCCATGGTCAACGTGAGCGATGATGGCAATATTTCTTATTTTCTGCATAATCTTGGCCGCAAAAGTAATATTTTTTCTACTTTTGCAGCTTAAATTTAAGAAAATAATATCCCATGATGGAAAAAATCCTTATCCTGGACTTCGGCTCACAATTTACTCAACTAATAGGCAGAAGATTAAGGGAGTTGAATGTATACTGCGAAATTGTTCCGTTCAACAAAATTCCGGAAATCGATTCAGACGTAAAAGGGGTTATACTCTCTGGCAGCCCTTTTTCTGTAAGGGAACCTAAGGCCCCACAGGTTGACTTGACCAGTATTAAAGGAAAACTTCCCCTTTTAGCAATATGCTATGGTGCACAATACCTTGCACACCATTACGGGGGTGAAGTTAATCCATCGCTTGCAAGGGAATACGGAAGGGCATCCCTGGATGTAAAGGATACAGGCTGCCAACTTTTCAAGGGAATTCCATCAAAGTCACAGGTTTGGATGTCCCATGGCGACACAATAGCCGTTCTTCCTGACGGAGCTGTAGCAGTAGCTTCAACAAACGATATTTCCAATGCTGCTTACAGGATCAGTAATGAACAGACCTACGCCTTGCAGTTCCATCCAGAAGTATATCACAGCGAACAAGGTGCTGCCCTTTTAAAGAATTTTGCAATTGACATATGTGGTTGCTCCGGAAGTTGGACTCCCGGTTCTTTCATCGAAAGTACAATTGAAAATCTCAAAAATGAGATTGGAAACGAAAAGGTGATACTGGGCTTGTCAGGCGGAGTAGACTCTACTGTAGCTGCAGTTTTGCTACATAAAGCAATTGGAACCCACCTGCACTGCATCTTTGTGGATAACGGATTGCTCAGGAAAGACGAATTCGAGTCTGTTCTCCATTCATACAAAGACATGGGACTCAACGTTACCGGAGTAGATGCCTCCGACTTATTCTTGTCTGCACTTGAAGGTGTAACCGACCCCGAAGATAAAAGGAAAGCAATCGGTAAAGTATTCATAGATGTTTTTGATACAGAATCACACAAAGTGGAAAATGCAAAATGGCTGGCCCAGGGAACCATTTATCCTGATGTGATTGAATCTGTATCAGTAAACGGCCCCTCTGCAACAATAAAATCCCACCATAATGTAGGAGGTCTTCCATCCTACATGAAACTCAAAGTTGTAGAACCATTAAGGTCTCTTTTCAAAGATGAGGTAAGAAGGGTTGGAAAAGCATTGGAAATCAAAGAAGAATTAATTTCAAGACATCCGTTTCCAGGTCCTGGTCTAGGCATTAGGGTCCTGGGAGAAGTCAGTCGTGAAAAACTAGCCATCCTTAAAGAGGCAGACCATATCTTTATCAAGGCTTTGAGAGACCACAACCTGTACCATGAGGTTTGGCAGGCTGCCACAATTCTTTTACCAATCAAAAGCGTTGGTGTTATGGGAGACGAAAGGACTTACGAATACACTGTTGCCCTAAGGGCTGTAACATCAACAGACGGAATGACTGCAGACTGGGTACATTTGCCACACACTTTCCTGGCAACGGTCTCTTCTGATATTATCAATAAAGTGAACGGAGTCAACCGGGTTGTGTATGACATCTCATCCAAACCACCTGCTACAATCGAATGGGAATAAAAAAAAGCTGTCTCTATAAGAGGCAGCTTTTTTTTTGATAAACAGCCGGGAAATTACTCTTGAACTGTCTCTACTACTGTACTGTCAATTGCAGCTACAGTGCTGTCCACTAGTGCAGCAGCGCTGTCAGCAACCTCCTGGGCTGTCTCTTCTGCTTTTTCAATAACTGTAGATTCTTCTTTTTGAGCGTTGCTGCCACATGATGTAAGTACAAAACCGGCTACGGCAAATAAAACGAAAAGCTTTTTCATCTTTGAATATGTATTTATGGGGTTAATTGAATTCGGGTGCAAATATAGTTGTTTTATGACTCCATGTGAAATTTTGTTAAAAAAATTTAAAAATTAATATCTACACCTAACATCACTGTAACACCAGGCATCGGGAAGCCTTCATTTATAGCATATGATGCCCCTGTCAAATTATCTCCGTTCACAAAAAAACGACTATCCAGCCCAAGCAAACTTGTTTTATACGAGACGTTGGCATTGAGCAAAATATAGCTTTCCCTGGACTTAGTAGATACATTTGTATACATCCCTTCAATATGCTGTATATTGGAATTGATAACAAATGGACCTTTCGAATACAAAACACCCAAATAGGTTTTGTGTTTTGGGGCAGCTAAAATTGGCTTGCTGGTATTAAGATAACTGTAATTCAAATCGGCCCTTAGTTCGGGCAATATCCTGTAACTTAACATTAAATCCACTCCTCTGTTGTCAAAGAATCCGGTGTTCAGGTTTTTGGGAACCCCGTTTATTTTAACCAATTCTATCATATTCCAACCATCTATGTAGTATAGGCTCATTTCTGCCAATAAGTCAGAATCAAAAAATGACTGAGAAACAGACAATTCCAGATTCACCATACTTTCAGGTTGCAAATCCGGGTTTTGCGGTGGGAACATATACATCTCTTTTATGGTTGGGCTCCTGTATCCTTTGGAAACGGAAACCCTCACAACATTACCTTCAAAGCTCCTCAAGGAAACACCAAGTTGAGGTATCCATACATCCCCGAAAACAGAGTTGTACTCAAACCTGACACCCCCGTTTAATGTTAATTTATCAAAAAAATCATGTTGCACAACCACGTATGCAGCAGTCTCTTCAATGGATTTATCTGCAATGGTAGACTCTTCGGTTGTCTCAATTTTCCTTTGCCAGGCTTTTCCGCCCCAGTTTTTGAAATCTGCTCCAATTGTAACTCTGTTTCCAGGAAACAATTCAAATGTTTCATGGAACATCAAGCCAAAATTATGATCCAAAGAGTTGAATAAATAATCTTTAGGAACACCCCCAACAGTATATCCGTCATTTATCTCATGCCTGCCTTGGTTGAAAAAAAACTGAAGAGCTCCAGATGCGAGTTTGTAGTTGTTTTTTAATGATACAGAAGAGGATGCCCTAAAAATGTCCATGTTGTTGTCAATCATTTCTGAGCCTACCATTCCTGGATTTTCATTGTAGATCGATGCAAGGGACAAGTCAGCATCCATACTAAAATGGCTGCTTATCCTGTAACCCAATTTTGCAAAACCATTTGTCATATCAAACCTGGAGTTTTCTCTGTGCCCATTTGTCCTGTCATGGTTCACGGAAAAGAAAGCAGAAAACTTTCCCTTACTGTAGCCACTGTTGAACAAAAACCTGCCAGTGTTGTGTGAGCCATAAGAAGCAGAGAATCTGCCATGGTATCCATCCTCTGTGCTTTTTTTTGTAATCACATTGATTGCTCCACCCATTGCATTGGATCCATATATCAAAGAAGCCGGCCCTCTCAGCACCTCAACACGCTCTACATCAGCCGAAGGGTAAAGATCTGGTATGGAATGGCCAAAAACACCTGCCCACTGAGGTTGTCCATCCAGTAGCATCAACACTTTGTTTCCTTGCCCTACACCTCTGATGTTGATATTTCCCGCAGCTCCTTCGGCCACTCCAAAACCAACTATCCCCTTTTGGGTAACAAAAAGGCCTGGAACCAGACGGGACAAAGCAGGCAAAACAGACGGATATCCCGAAGCCTCAATATCTTCCGATTCCACTACAGATATGGAAACTGGCACATTATTCCTTTTGACAGCTGTTTTACCGGATGTTACAACCAATGTGTTCAGATCCCTTTTTTTAAGAGTGTCTTTGATTGTATCCAACCTTTCTGCCAACAAAGGCTCATTTGTAAATGACAATAGAGACAATACTGCCAATGTAATTAAAATCCTTTTCATCCGTTCAATATGATTTGGGGTTTCAAGGTTGCAAATATATAAGAAAATCATTTAACCCGAGGATGACAGTCCAATATGCTCTCCCTCCATTTTGCACTGTTTACATGAGTATATATCTCTGTAGTCAGAATACTTTCGTGTCCCAGCATTTCCTGGACGGCCCTCAAGTCAGCTCCGTTTTCAACCAGGTGTGTAGCAAATGAGTGCCTGAATGTGTGGGGAGAAACATCTTTTTCGACACCTGCCAACCTACACTGGTTTTTAACGATTACAAAGAGCATTTCCCGTGACATTTTTCCTCCTCTGCGGTTCAAGAACAAGATATCTTCATATTTTGCAACAATAGGTGTGAGTTTTCTGTAATACATATATCTTTCAACACTTTCCATGGCCGGAACACCTACCGGAACCAATCTCTCTTTTTTCCCTTTGCCGGTAACTTTAATGAAACCCTCTTTGAAAAACAAATCCGAAATTTTCAATGAAACAAGTTCGGTTGCCCTCAGTCCACAAGAATAGAGCATTTCCAGCATAGCTTTGTTCCTATGGCCGTTTGGTAAGGAGAGGTCCACACTGTCTATTATACTCTCAACTTCATCTACAGACAAAACCACTGGCAAATAGGGTTTGATCCTGGGTATATCCAACAACTCTGCCGGGCTTTCCAATATTATACCTTCCATCTCAAGATAGCGATAAAAGGACCTTAACGAACTAATTACCCTTGCCTGACTTCTTTTGGAGATGGTTTTCGTTTGCAACCATCCCAAAAAATCGTTCAGATTCTCAGTTGTAACCTTTTCCAGTGAATAACTTTTTTGATCCATTACATTGGATACAAGAAACTCATCCAGCATAGAGACATCAGAACAATAGGCATTGATCGTATTGTCCGAAAGGGACCTTTCCAGTTTCAAATAAACAGAAAAGTCATTAACCAAACCTTCACCAAATCTTTTTTTCAAATAAAATGAATTACTTTTGTACAAAATTAGAAGAATTATGACGGAAAAGAAAACCAAAATCATCTGTACAGTATCGGACAGGAACTGTAGTGTGGAATTTATTGAAAGCTTGTACAAAGAGGGAATGAATGTAGTCAGGATAAATTCAGCCCACACAACCTTGGAGTCTTCTCTGGAAATAGTAAGGAACACAAGAAAAGTATCAGATAAGATTGCCATTCTCATAGATACCAAAGGACCTGAAATCAGGATTACGAACATGAGTGATCCGGGCTCGTTCCATGTAAAAGCTGGAGAAGAGGTTATCTTCGAAGACAATCCATTGGGTGTATCAGGAAACGGACTTTTGTACACAAACTACAAAAATTTTGTAAAGGAGGTCCCTGAAGGGGCAAAGATTTTGATTGATGACGGTGACATTTCCCTGACTGTTGTCAAAAAAAACACAGAAAGACTTTATTGCAAAGCAGATAACGATGGGATTATCAAAGGAAGGAAAAGCATAAACATTCCCAATGTCTCTGTTAACTTACCCGCCATATCCGACCGTGACAAAGAGTACATACTTTGGGCAATAGAAAACGACCTGGATTTCATAGCACACTCCTTTGTAAGAAACAAAAAAGATTTGATAGAAATCCAGAAAATCCTGGACCAAAACGACAGCCACCTCAAAATTATTGCAAAAATAGAAAACCAGGAGGGCGTAGACCACATAGACGAAATCTTGTCATATTGTTACGGGGTTATGGTAGCCAGAGGTGACCTTGGTGTAGAGATTGAATACCAAAAGATTCCTATCATCCAAAGGCAAATCACCCGTAAATGCCAAGAGAGGAAAAAACCAGTAATCATAGCTACCCAAATGCTCCATTCAATGATTGAGAATCCAAGGCCAACCAGGGCAGAGGTAACGGATGTTGCAAATGCAATATACCAAGGAACCGATGCTATAATGTTGAGCGGGGAGACTGCCAACGGCAAATACGCACAAGAGGCAGTGCGTACAATGACCAACATTGCAAAGGAGACGGAAAAAGAACTCAAACCAAATTTCAACCTGGAACTTAAAGATATAACACACCCGGTGGCTGCAGTTTTGTCTTGCCAGTTGGTGAGTGCTACAAGAAAGCTTCCCATAAAGGCTATGGTCTTTGATACAAGGACCGGAAGGACGGGCAGATATCTTTCTGCATTCCGTCCAAGGACCCCAATTTATGCAATGTGCTATACTCCGCATGTAATGAGGGAACTAGCCCTCTCATTCGGGGTGTACGCCTTTTACATGGACCCGACCCAAAGCAAAGATGAATTCATACGTAGTTCAATCAACAAATTGCTTAGTAAAAAATGTTTCAGGGAAGAGGATACCATCGGAGTAGTTGGGGGAAGTTTTGGACCATCAGCCGGTGCTACCTTCATGGAGATTTGCCCTGCGGGACTTATGGTAGTACCTGCAGAAAACAGATAAACCACATTTATCACACTCAGGATTCCTGGCTTTGCAAACATACCTTCCATGCAAAATCAGCCAATGATGTGCTATGGCCCGTTTTGATTCAGGAAAATTTTTAGTAAGGTCCTGTTCCACAGCCAAAGGTGTTTTCCCGCTGGAGAGCCCCAACCTGCGGGAAACCCTGAAAACATGAGTATCCACCGCAATAACAGGTTTGTCAAAAAGAACGGAAGCTATAACATTTGCTGTTTTCCTTCCGACTCCTGGCAATTTCTGAAGTGAAATTGTGTCACCCGGGACTTTGGAGTCGAAATCCGAAACCAGCATGGAAGCCATCTGATGAAGATGCTTGCTTTTGTTGTTGGGGTAAGTTACAGAAGATATATATTTGAATATTGTTTCAGGATCAGATTTGCTCATTGATTCCGGATCAGGGAGTTTTTCAAATAAACCTGGTGTGACCATATTTACCCTTTTGTCGGTACATTGAGCCGACAAAATTACAGAAACAATCAGCTCAAATGGATTGTTGTAAACCAACTCTGTTTCTGCGACTGGCATATTGGATTCAAACCAATCAGTAATAGCTTTGTACCTTTCTTTTCTGGTCATAAGGTCAAATATCTAGCAATTGTCCGATATCTATCTCTTCTGTAGTTTCCAATTCCCTGCAGGTCATGTTCTCACAAAGCAGGACTCTGCCAGGATATCGTTGGTATAGAGCCCGGTTGTGAGTTACAAACATGATTGCCGGCAAATATTGCCTGTGTATGCTAGTGAAAAGCTCCATGATTTCGTATGCAGTTTCGGAATCCAGGTTTCCGGTAGGTTCGTCTGCCAAAATGATTTCAGGGTTGTTAAGCAAGGCTCTTGCAATTGCAACCCTCTGTTGCTCACCTCCCGACAACTGGTGAGGCATCTTATGGCTTTTTCGTAACATATCCACACTTTCCAGTCTTTCCTTTATTATGTTGTCTGCAGCCTTTTTGTTCCTCCATCCGGTTGCCATCAAAATAAAAAAGAGGTTTTCGTATACGCTTCTGTCTGACAAAAGCTGGAAGTCCTGAAAGACGACACCAATCCTTCTCCTTAAGAAAGGAATCTCTTTTTCTTTGAGTTTTTCAAGGGAAAACCCGGAAACAACGCCACTCCCCTTTTTCAATGGGATTTCTCCAATAATAGTTTTGATGATGGAAGTTTTACCACTTCCTACCCTTCCAATTATATATGTAAAGTCCCCTTTGTATACTTTAAGGTTGACATCTGTCAAGATCAAATTTTCCTCTTTAGCAATATCTGCCGATACCAACTCTATCAATAGCTCCTTCTCTTGCTGCATAATTTTACATTTATTGAGGCAAATTTACTAAATTTGACGCAAATTGGTCATTACTTTAAATCAAATCGAGATGTTAACAAAAAGATATATAAATATAAAATTATTGGCACTCTCCGTATCCATGCTAATGTTTATCGGAATCACCACTCTCTCCGCAGGTCCAAAAGAGGATTTACTCAAACAATACAACACCGCAACAGAACTCTACAACAAAGGAGTATACCTCTCTGCATACAATCTGTTCCAGAGCATCCTGCCAAAAGCCAAAGAAATCAAAAGTAACATAGAACCCGAAATCCAAGGTTACTTGACCCTTATCTCAATAGAATCAGGACACCCGGCAATGGAAGCCAACTACAGAACCATGGAAGAAAATTATTCAGAGAGTTCCATGATAACATTGGTTAGGTTCAGCTATGCCGGAAAACTTTTTGACAATGAATCATACAATAAATCAATAGTGATTTTTGAAAAGTTGGATCCATCACACCTGGATAGCAAATACAAAAATGAATTCTACTTCAAGTTAGGCTACGCTTTCTTCAAAACTGGGAATACAAATATGGCTCTCGACTACATGCACAAAGCAGCCGACGGTCCGTTTGATGGCTTCACCAATATCGCAACATATTATTTGGCACACACATATTACCTTACCAGGGATTTTAAAAAAGCCATCTCCCTTTTTGAAAAAATTGACAATGACCCCCGTTTTTCATTATTAAGCAAGTACTATATCCTGGAAAGCCAGTTTATGACTGGTAACCACAACTATGTTACCACACACGGGGAAAATCTCTACAATCAGCTAGAGGGAGAGCTACAAACCAAAAGTGCAAGGTTGATATCGGAATCGTTCTTCGCTACAAACAACACCCAAAAGGCTAGGTTTTACTTCGAAAGATACTCTTTGTCAAAAAACATGCTTTCACGTAACGAACTCTATTATGCAGGAATGCTGGCCTACAGCCAGGACAAATATGAAGAGGCTATCGAGCTGTTCAAACAGGTAACATCTGTAAGTGACAGTTTGTCCCAGAATGCCGCATACCATTTGGGTAGATGCTATATCGAAATCAAGAACAAATTCGAAGCCCTGAACAGTTTCAAACTTGCAGCAGATGGTTCACACGACTTGACAATAAAAGAAGATGCCATGTTCAACTACGCCAAACTCTCTTTTGACCTCAACTCAGACATTGCCCCTTTCAAAAGATATTTGGACACCTACTCACCCGGCCAGGTGAAATTCAACGAAATCCAAAATTATATTGCAAACTCCTATCTTGTTAACCAAGATTACAAATCTGCAATAGATGTACTAAGAAGCATCAAAAACCCTTCTACTGCAGATATCATTAATATTCAAAAGGCAACATTCCTAAGGGGAATGCAGTTGATATCATTAGGTGCCTACAGGGATGCCATACCTATGTTCGAACTCTCTCTTGCAAACGGCAGCTACAACAACAACCTCTCCAATGTTGCTAAATTTTGGTTGGCAGAAGCCTATTTCAGGAACAACCAGCTAAGACGCTCAGTGGAGATAAACCATGAACTGGCCACAACCAACTACGAATTCAAAGGAAACCAAGAGTATCCTGCATCTTTCTATAATCTTGCATACGGCTATTTCAAACTTGGTGAGTACTCAAAAGCAGAAGAGTGGTTCAAGAAATACATAAACTTGCCAAGGGGGCAAATAACATATTTCGACGAAGCTCTGGCAAGGCTTGGTGATTCATATTTCATGCAACGCAAATATCAGGAGGCAATAAATAGTTATTCAATTGTTTCTACCGGAAACAAGAAAATAAAACAATACACCCAATACCAAATGGCAGTTGTTACCGGCCTCACCGGAAACGAAAACGAAAAAGCATCACTATTGAAAGAGTTGTCAAAAGAGAACCTGGAAAAACAACTCTATCCGGAAGTTCTTTATGAACTAGCAAGGACATTGATCCAAACCGGAGATGACCAACAGGCAACCGACTACCTTGCAGAGCTTATACAGAAATTCCCACAAACAACCTATTATCCAAAATCCCTGCTAGAACTAGGATTGGTAAACCTGAACAAAGGCAACTACCAAACCGCAATTGGTTATTACAAACAAATCCTGACAGAGGCCCCGCAATCCCCTGAATCACAAAGCGCCATTGCGGGTCTGGAAAACATCTACAAAGAACAGGGTCGTGCACAGGAATTCCTGGATTACATAGATGGATTGGGGTTGTCCCAAACCAGAAGCACATCCGAAAGGGAGCTGATCGTTTTCAGCTCAGCCGAGAAGCAATTTATTTCCGGGAACTACCCTGCAGCAATAACCTCATTGAACAAATTTCTCAAAGAATATCCAGATGGGGAAAAAAGTGCACAAGCCTGGTTTTACCTTGGAGAGTCCTACCAAAAAACATCCAAGCCAGAGCTCGCCATGGATTCCTTCCTTAAAGTCATGGAAATTGGAGAAGAATCTTTCACTGAACTGGCAACCCTCAACTATGCCAAAATTTCATACAACCTCCAGAATTACAATCAGGCAGCCAATGCCTATTCATCTTTGACACGGATTGCCAAATTAGGGAACAACATGAAAGAGGCCCGTTTGGGTCTAATGAACTCATATTTCATGGACAAGCAGTACAAAAATGCAATTGCAGAGGCAGACAAGGCTATTACACTTGATATCTCAGAAAACGAAAAAGAACGCACCAAATATGTAAAAGCCAAATCCTATTACTTGCTGGGAGACAGGGCAACCTCAATGACATATCTCAAAGAACTTTCAAATAATAAAATAACGCCCGAAGGGGCAGAGAGCACATACCTCATCATCTCAGACGCTTTTGACAAGGGAGACTTCCAGAAAGTAGAAAAAGAAGTATATGATTTTGCCGATTCCAGGACACCACAAAGCTACTGGTTGGCAAAAAGCTACATTTTACTTGGAGACACTTTTGCAGAGCGAGGAAACTGGGAACAAGCAGAAGCCACTTACAACAGCATCCTGGAATCCTATTCCAGCCAATCCAAAGACGATATTGAAGAGCAACTGAAAATGAGACTTGCAAAAATCGAAGAAATTAAAAAGCAGACAAATGAAAATCTATAGGACAATACTTACAATCATTCTAGCGTCAACAATCTTTGTTGCTAAAAGCCAAACAATTGACCCCACCTTGGAGGTAAGTCGGGATTTCGATGCCAGATTGCTGGAAATCAGCAAAAGCAAAATGATGACAAATTTCCACGACTCACTTGGACGATTCAACCTGTCATTCAATTATACAATCTTTGACAAACCAATCAAAAACCTATACGAATTCACACCCATAACATCTGCAGCCATACAAAAAGAGCCTTCACAAGCCAAGAACATTCTCTTTTTGAAAGCTGGTTCCAACTTCCCTTTGAATCCATACGGGACGCTATTGGTTTCACCAAACACAGGAGACAAATTCACAATCTCATTCGGCACCAACCACAACTCATACCATTCCAAATTAAACAGCACAAATATTGAGGGTAGCGAAATCACAAAAGGCAACAGTAAAATAAATGCCCCACACTCAAATACCAATGCTTTCATTGAGCCCAGATTCAGGTGGAAAAGTGGAGAAATAGGAATAAATGCCACATATAAAAACATTTCGGACAGCTATTATGGTTTCGCAGATAGTTTCAGTCATTTTGCAAGGGAGAGCCTCGTAAAAGACTCTTTGGGCAAAAAATCCAGTATCGCAGGAGTAAGTTTTTTCGCAAAATCACTAAACAAAAACCACAACACCTTCCACTACAGCGCAAAAATCAGCTATTCATCGCTACAGTCAGAATCCCGGCATAAGCCAATGCTATTTGCCAATGAACCCACAACTTCTTTGAATATCATGGAAACAAAAGAAAACCATGTTTTTGTTTCCCTTGATGGCGGAGCTGGTTTTTCCAATTACAACAAAATCATGGCGGGTGCAACTTACCAAGCTTCAAATCCAAGGTATACAGACTCCCTTACCCGCAGCAATATTGAACTTCACCCCAGGTATATTTTCAGGAAAGGCAGATGGGATTTTGAATTAGGACTAAAATACAACAGATGGTGGGAAGGCCAGGAAGAAGACTACAATATTTATTTCAGCGGGAAAGCAGAACTCGAAATGATAACCAACAAATTTTGGCTTTACGGAATCCTGGATGGACAAAACAATTTCATGAATTACAATAAATTATTAAATTGTAACCCGTGGATATCACCCACCATAGACATAAAAAACATAGAACAACCAGTTATAGCCAGGGTTGGATTCAAAGGCAAATTGAAAGAGCGTGTCTCTTTCAACCTGTATGGCTCCTATTATGAATTCAGGAACCAGGTATACTTCGTATCCAACTCACTGCTCCTACTGCCAGACATGGACACCCCTGCAAACAGCTTTAACGCGATTTACAAAGATGAAACTCGTTTTGGAGCCGGTGCAGACATCTTTTACAATGCATCCGGTTTCCAATTCAGATTGAATGCCGAATATCTCTCTTTCAAAGATGAAAATGGAGCAAATGACAAACATTACAACTACCCGTCCTTGACAATCAATGCACACTCACGCTACAATTGGAGGGAGAGGATAGTATTGTCAGCATTATTCGACTACAAACACAACACCCCCACATTAATTGCCTCTGATCTTATTTCGTTGTACCCAAATGCAGGATACGAAACCAACACACCCAGCTATTTAAGGGTAAACATAAACGCAGAATATGTACACAACAACAATCTCTCATTTTTCATACAACTAAACAACATATTGGACAATCATATCGTAGAGTACGGCACCTATACCTTGCCTGGATTCAACGGCGGGCTTGGCCTTATCTTTAAACTCTAATAATCAAACAATTAAAAACTATCCCAAACCTAATAAAACTTGATTTTTATTAGGTTTTTTTCGTGTTTTTGATTATCTTTGTTCGTTTAAAAAGCGTTAAATCAGATGAAGGAAAATGAATCCACTTTGGCCGGAGGCCATTATTCTGCAGAGAACATCCAGGTATTGGAAGGATTGGAGGCGGTCAGGAAAAGACCATCCATGTACATCGGGGACGTTGGCTCCAGAGGTTTGCACCATTTGGTATATGAAGTTGTTGACAATTCAATAGACGAAGCTCTGGCCGGCTATTGCTCTTCCATAGATGTGGTAATAAACAGGGACGGCTCGGTAACAGTTGAAGACGATGGAAGGGGTATTCCTACAGATATCCACGAAAAAGAGGGAAGGAGTGCTTTGGAAGTTGTCCTTACAGTGCTTCATGCTGGTGGTAAATTTTCAAAGGACTCATACAAAGTATCCGGAGGATTGCACGGAGTTGGTGTATCATGTGTCAACGCTCTATCTATCAACCTTACAGCAGACATCCACAGGGAAGGCAAGCATTTCAGGCAGGAATTCAGCAAAGGTATCCCTCTGTATCCCGTAAAGGTTGTGGGAGAATCAAATAAAAGAGGGACTATCATCTCTTTCAAACCAGATCCTGAGATTTTCACATTAGGAACAGTTTACAACTATGATATCCTTGCAACTCGTCTTAGGGAGTTAGCGTTCCTTAATAAGGGTATAAAATTGACACTTATAGACCTTAGGGAACACGAAGAGAGCGAAGAAGGAGAAGTTACTTCAAACCACAAAAACGACACTTTCTATTCCGAACTTGGTCTTTTGGAATTTGTAAAATTCCTTGACGGCACAAGGGATAAATTGACAGAAAATCCTATTTACCTGGAAACAGACAAAACTGGCATCCCAATTGAAATAGCCATGCAGTACAACTCTGGCTACAGCGAGAATATCCACTCTTATGTAAATAACATCAACACAATAGAGGGTGGCACACACCTCACCGGTTTCCGCAGGGGTCTCACTACTACCCTTAAGAATTATGCAGATAAAAGTGGATTATTGTCAAAATTGAAATTTGAAATTGACGCATCGGACTTCAGGGAGGGATTGACTGCCATCATATCCGTAAAGGTTGCAGAACCTCAATTCGAAGGACAAACCAAAACAAAACTAGGCAACTCCGAAGTCTCGGCAGCTGTTTCACAAGCCACAACGGCAGCTTTGGAAAACTATCTGGAAGAGAACCCCAAAGATGCAAAAGCTATAATTGACAAAGTTGTCCTGGCAGCTACCGCACGTCATGCGGCCAGAAAAGCAAGGGAAATGGTGCAAAGGAAAACTGTGATGTCCGGTTCCGGACTTCCGGGCAAACTTGCAGACTGCTCAAACAGGGATGCCACAGTATCCGAAATCTTCCTTGTAGAGGGAGACTCAGCAGGTGGTACGGCAAAAAGCGGCCGTGACAGGACTTTCCAGGCAATACTTCCCTTGAGGGGAAAAATCCTGAACGTCGAAAAGGCAATGGACCACAAAGTATTTGAGAGTGAAGAAATCCGCAATATATTCACCGCTTTGGGAGTGACGATTGGAACAGAGGAGGACAGCAAAGCTCTAAATATGAGCAAACTCAGGTACCATAAAGTTATCATAATGACCGATGCCGATGTGGACGGAAGCCACATTGCCACACTCATCCTTACGTTTTTCTTCCGCCATATGCAAGACCTTATAAAAAACGGCTATGTATATATTGCTACACCCCCTCTTTACTTGGTAAGGAAAGGGAAACAGGAACAATATTGCTGGAACGAAGAAGAGAGGATAGAGGCAATAGAGAGAATTGGAAAAGGTCGTGAAACCGGAGTTCATGTACAAAGGTACAAGGGTTTGGGAGAGATGAATGCCATACAGCTTTGGGACACAACCATGAATCCCGAATCCAGGTTGCTCCGCCAGGTTACAATAGAAAACGCAGCCGAAGCAGACCGCATATTCTCAATGCTTATGGGAGACGAAGTTCCTCCAAGAAGGGAATTCATTGAGACACACGCAAAATACGCCAAAATTGATGCCTGACCATTTGTTAAAATACCTGCTTCTGTTTACTGCAATTTTCTTGACATTGAACAACTCGGGTGCTTTTTCAAAAAAGAAACCTGTACCGGTTTCTTATCCTGTATCCACAAGCGAACTACTTTCGTCTGCCGCACCTCGTTTCAATCCGTACAAATACCTTACTATCTACAAAATCACAGATAAAAAAAACATAACCCCTATACACGACTATCTTAGGAGTATAGATTACACTCAACCAGAAGAATACGATATTTGGAGTGATTCCAGGATAAATCCTTACCAGGTAAATTTGACAGACATGAAAGACACTGTGAAAATTGACCTGTCCGGCTATGTGCCTCCCTCTGCCAAATATGTTACATCCGATTTTGGGTTCCGCAAATGGAGACATCATTATGGTATAGACCTGAAGGTTCACAGAGGGGATACAGTATGGAATGCTTTTGATGGTGTAGTAAGAATCACAAAACGAGCACGCGACTATGGAAACTATGTGGTAATAAGACATTTTAATGGATTAGAGACTCTTTACGCACACCTTAATAAAATCACAGTCAACACAGGGGATACCCTCAAGGCAGGCAATCCAGTAGGAATGGGAGGAAATACCGGTCGTTCAACAGGATACCACTTGCATTTCGAAATCAGGTACCTGGGAAATCCAGTCAACCCAAACGATTTGATAAATTTCCAGGACCATACTGTCAAGAACACTATCCTTCTGCTTAATTCCAAACATTTCGAATACAAGAAAGAGATAGACAAAATCAGGTTCTGGACAGTCCGGAGTGGTGATTCCCTTAGCAGGATCTCCTACCGGACCGGAATCCCTATCGCAAAACTCTGCTCTTTGAATGGTATAAAAAGGAATTCCATATTGAGAATCGGACAAAGAATAAGATACACATAATTCACTATTAACTATGGACATATTTGAAAGAATCAAAAATGACGAAGGTGGTCCGCTAGGACAATACCGTAAAAAAGCTCACGGTTATTTCATGTTCCCAAAACTGGAGGGTCAAATACAGCCAAAGATGATGTTCAACGGAACAGAAGTGCTTGCCTGGACATTCAATAACTATTTAGGATTGGCAAACCATCCCGAAGTGAGGAAAGCCGATGCCGAAGCTGCAGAAAAATGGGGCCTGGGATATCCAATGGGTGCCCGGATGATGTCCGGACACACAGAATTGCATGAGAAACTCGAAAGGGAATTGGCAGATTTCGAACAAAAGGAAGATGCATATCTTTTCAATTTCGGTTACCAAGGAATGGTTTCTACAATAGATGCTTTGGTCAACAGGCACGATATAATTGTCTACGATTCAGAAGCTCATGCTTGCATTATGGATGGCGTGAGGCTTCACATGGGACAACGTATTGTTTATCCTCACAATGACATTGAAAAATGTGAAAAAGCACTCGCAAGGGCCACCAAACTTGTTGCCGAAACCGGAGGCGGAATACTCCTTATCACAGAAGGTGTATACGGAATGACCGGTGACCTTGGAATACTTGATAAAATAGTAGAACTCAAGAAAAAATTCAAATTCCGCATACTAATAGATGATGCCCATGGGTTTGGAGTAATGGGTGATAATGGAAGAGGCACATCTGAACACTATGGCGTAATAGACGAAATTGACCTCTATTTTGGAGCCTTTGCAAAATCCATGGCTGCAATAGGAGGTTTCATTGCCGGACCTAAAGATATAATCAATTACCTACGGTATAACCTAAGGTCCCAGATATATGCAAAATCTCTTCCGATGCCGCTTGTGGAGGGCTGTCTTAAACGTGTCGAAATGATACGCACAATGCCAGAACTACGTGAAAAGCTATGGCTTATAACCAGGACAATGCAAAAAGGGCTCAGGGAAAGAGGCTTCAACATTGGTAAGGCAGAAGCTTGCGTTACTCCTGTATTCCTGGAGGGAAATGTAGCCGAAGCTACAAACATCCTGGTGGATTTGAGAACCAACTACAAAATATTCTGTTCTGTTGTTGCATACCCTGTTGTTCCAAAAGGTGTCCTAATGTTCAGGCTCATCCCAACCGCAATGCACTCTTTGGAAGATGTTGAATACACATTGAATGCCTTTGGAGAAATCCAGGAAAAGCTGAAAGCCGGAGTGTACAAAGGAGACGAAATGCAAGACATGGCATTGGATTAAGACAAAAACAAACACTATGTTCAAAGACAAGGTAATAATAGTAACCGGAGCCAGCTCCGGAATTGGAATGGCAGCAGCCACAGAGTTTGCCATGTTGGGTGCCAAAATTGTTTTGGCAGCCAGGAGTATTGACAAACTGGAACAACTATCCAATAAACTATCCGAATACACACAGGTAGAAGCAGTCAAATGCGACGTTAGTCAAGAACAAGATTGTAAAAACCTGGTTCAATCTACTATAGACAAATTCGGAAAATTAGATATACTTGTCAATAATGCCGGAATTTCTATGAGGGCAATGTTCAAAGATTTGGAACTTAGTGTCATTAAACAACTAATGGATGTAAACTTTTGGGGTACTGTATATTGCACAAAATATGCACTACCCCATATTTTAAAACAAAAAGGTTCAGTAGTTGGAGTCATATCAATTGCTGGTTACAAAGGTTTACCTGCACGCACAGGTTATTCTGCTTCCAAATTTGCCATATATGGATTTCTGGACACACTCCGTATAGAACACTTGAAAGATGGTTTGCATGTAATGATTTTTGCCCCAGGCTTTACGGCATCAAATATCCGGGAGCAGGCACTGGTTTCAGATGGATCCAAACAAGGCGAGACCCCTAGGGACGAAGGGAAAATGATGAGTTCACAAGAGTGTGCAAGACATCTGGTCAAAGGTTTGCAAAAAAGAAAAGCAGAGGTTATTTTGACTCCTATCGGCAAATTACTTGTTAATCTCAACAAATTCTTTCCCCGCCTGGTAGACCGTCTGGAATACAATTACATGAAAAAAGAAGAAGGTTCTCCCCTCAAATAGCAGATTTTATATTCTCTGCAAGTTTATCAACCAGAACTTTCCTGGCTTCAATACTCGCCCACCCTATGTGCGGAGTGAGTATAACTTTTTCCATATCCTTTATTTTCATATACGGATGGTCACTTTTGATTGGTTCATCTTCGTAAACATCAATCACAGCTCCTGCAATCAATCCAAAATTCAACGACTGTACCAAATCTGACTCGTTCACAATACCGCCCCTACCCATATTGATCAAAACTGCAGAAGTCTTCATCTCCTTCATCTCTTTCAAGGATATAAGGTTTTTTGTCTTTTCATTCAAAGGAGAGTGTATGGAAATCACATCACTTTTCTGAAGAAGCTCTTCAAGTGACACCGAAGGATAATCTTTGCAATGGGCTATCCCGTTGGTTGAGTAGTAATATACCTTGCAGCCAAACGACGAGGCTATTGAAGCTACCCTTTTACCTATATTTCCCATACCAACAATACCAAAACATTTTCCTTTCAATTCATGGAAACTTCTTCCGGAATCGGTAAAAAATTGGCTCTGTGAATATGTACCAGACTTTACAACATTGTCATAATAACCAATGCTACATATTAGTGACAATAAAGAGGCAAATGATATCTGGGCCACACTCTCAGTAGAATAGTCAACCACGTTCATGACCTTGATTCCTGCTTTGTTTGCACTTGCCATGTCAATGTTGTTCGTGCCGGTTGCTGCCACACATACCAACTTCAAATTTGGAGCGGCTTCAAACTCTTCTGCTCCCAAATTTATTTTATTTACTATCACAACATCGGCATCCTTAATCCTCGATTTCACCTGGTCTTTCAAAGAATTGTCATAACTTGTTAATACTCCAAGTTTTTCAATCGGAGACAAATCAATATCATTGCCAAGTGTAGCTGCATCCAAAAAGACTATCTTCATACTTACTTCTTAATAAAGACAAAGAGCTGTACTCTTTTGTACAACTCTTAAAAAATTGGTGCCCAGAACAAGACTCGACACCATCCCAAAAAGCAGTTGCACATATCGTTGATATATAGCTCAATATCTTCGTATATAATTCTGGCACAAAGATATACAGAAATTTTATTATTTCATACACATTTAATTTATTTCATCTATTTTCAGTTTTGCGGACGTAGTGCGGACGTGAAATAGGTAAATTTGTATATGAAAATTGGACTTGATTTCCTATAGCAGGTAGACAAAAATGTCTATGGAGACGACAACCCACAAGAGAGTACGCCCATCAAACCAAAAACCTTCTTCAACCATTTTGATGATTACCTCGCAATATCCCAATTCTCAGAGAGCAGGAGAAAGCACTTCCTTGTCCTTTACAGGGCCCTGCAGCGGTACAGTTTATACAGAAGCTTTGAAGTGACATCGGTTCCGCTGAATGCCACAGCCCTAAATATTCTGAAGAGGTATGAATACATAAAGAAGATTTTCAAAGCTTGCGGAATCACCAGGGTAGTTTCCGTGATCAACCCCACCACAGGCGAGGTAGAGCAGAAAAGCATTGCAGATGTAGCCTCATCACACTTAGCCCGCAGAACTTTTGTCGGAAACCTCTACAACAAAGTCCAGGACCCAAACCTGGTCGGCAGCCTCAGCGAACACAAAGAAGGGAGCAGAGCCTTCTCCCGGTACCGAACCATAAACATAGACATCAAAGCGGACCTCATCGACAAAATGTAAAAAAACGCCCTCGTGTTGAGGGCGATTTTGTTTACTGAATCATTGTCCCATATTAAGGAGAGGGACATCCGGTACAGTTGGGACAAATTTTGCTTTGTACTATAGAGAAAAAACCTTAATAATTGGGTATAATGATTGAGGTGGTATTTTTCATGTGGTAATGGTGGCGTGATGAATCATTTGGCATTTCTAAGCACACTCCTCTTAAATTACAAGTAATTTCGATGAGAACAGTTATGCTCGAAAACCCACCGACTGACAACTGTTTTATAAGCTTTTATAAGCTATATTATGTTTAGTTTTATGCCATTTACGATGAAAAGGTTTAAAAAATAACCAGTAATACATTGATAAATGATACAATAGCAAGAATCAAAGTAATCAAATTAAGTTGCTTTGAAGTCTTTAATTGAAGTTTCGATTGTATTGTTTGTAATCTCAATTCCGCATTTCTACGAGCATCAGGGTCTCCAAAACCACTACACTCAGAGAACATATTTTCAATTTTTTCTAATTCTTCTTCTAATTTCATACATATTTTTTTAAATGTGTTTCTTTCTTATTCAATTTTCACTAATTCGGAGTAAGTATTCGAGCGAATACTTACAATTTATCATTCATGGTCATAAAGTTATAACATTTAATATCAATACCAACCATTTGTTTTCAAAAAGTTTCATACAAATATTGCAAAGTATACTACATTGATTCAGCAGTTTGACAGACACAAAAGCATTTCTCAAGCTATACATAGGAAAACCTTAGCCTCCTAAATCTTCATACACCCCACCATCTCCAACCCCAAATCATCAATCAGCATTGCAAGCTCCTCGGAATTGCCTATATCCATATACTCCATCGTTTTCAAAAAAGCGGGATTTTTCATTGGATCCCTCTTCTCCTTAACCGGTGTTATAGAAAGATGCTCACTCCGGTATTGCCGAATCAGCAGGTCCGCGATATCCACATGGTTATTCCGGTCCTCTGCAGTGGCATTTTTCTCCAAGACATCCGACACGGTTATATCCAGTCCCGTCACCTGGGACAGTTTCTCCTTCCACTCCTGGTACCCGTCCACATCCGGGAAAGCGATAATCTTTCTCCCCTTCAGGACCTGGAGCCTGTCATTAAGCTGAGACTTTCCACCGGTGGCCATCCAAATGTACTCCGGCCAAAAATGGCTGCACAGGATTGCGGTTTTCTCACTCTCCACAATGGCTACGTTTTTAAAAGGGTGTTGCTTCAGAAGGTGCTCCCCAAACAGACATATAGCTATACCTATAATTTCATCAATATTTTGATATAATTATAGTTTTATATACATTTGCTAGTATATTTTAAAAGCATGTATAGCGAACAATATGAAAAATCCGGAAATGAATTAATCCGGGAGCTGGGAAAAAGGTATAGTGTATATCGCAAACGGATGGGATATACCCAAAAAGATGTGGCACACAAATCCGGCATAAGCATATTTACTATCAGCACCTTTGAAAATGGTTCTTCGACCGGAATCACTATGGCTTCATTCATTAAACTACTCAGGGCAATCGACTGTTTAGAAGAGATCGAAAAACTTTTACCGCAATTACCGGAAAGCCCACGGGAATTATTTAAAAAGCAGAGTAAAAAATAGTCAATGGAAACAAATACGGTTAAAGTAAAACTTTGGGGAATGGACGTCGGTTATCTCTCATGGGATAAAACCGCACGCCTGGCAGTATTTGAATACGACCCTATGTTCCTAGAGCAAAATTTAGATATCGCACCCTTTACCATGTCCATACATTCTACACGCAGCCGAAAACAAATGCCATGGACAGGAGATAAGGATAAACTGTATCAAGGCTTGCCACCTATGATTGCAGACTCATTGCCCGATAAATGGGGTAATTCCCTTTTTAACGTCTGGCTGAGGGATAATAACATATCTTCTAAAAACATAACTCCGATAGACCATCTCTTATTTATCGGCAGTCGGGCAATGGGCGCCCTTGAATTCGAGCCGGCACGGAAACTGGGTAACAACTCTGCTTTTTCGGTGGATGTGCAGAGACTATATGATTTTGCAAAACAAGTCCTAAACGAGCGGGAAACCACTGTGCTCAGTCACGATAACTCTATTTTATGGCAAGATTTGGTAAAGATCAGTTCATCACCAGGAGGAAAACGTCCAAAAGCAATAGTTGCCATCAATGAAATCACCGACGAAGTGGTATCGGGACAAGGTATAATCCCGGAAGGATTTCAACATTACGTCCTTAAATATGACGACAACTCAGCTTATCCCTATGCCAAAATGGAATACATCTACTACCAAATGGCTATAGATGCGGGCATAAATATGATGCCATCCAAGATAGCAACATACGGAGGGGTAACACATTTTCTCACACAGCGTTTCGATCGTAACCAAAATGACAAGATCCATACGCAAACACTTGCTGCGATGTCACCCACAAGTAACAGCTACGAAGATATTTTTGCAGTCATACGGAGGCTAAATTTACCCTACGACGATAGTAAGCAACAATACCTGCGGATGGTATTCAATGTAATAGCCCGCAATGTAGACGACCATTCCAAGAACTTTGCATTTTGCATGAAACGCAATGGTAATTGGCAGTTGTCACCGGCATATGATGTTACATACAGCGTTGACCTAAATGCTCCCGCCTACTCCAACAGGCATTCACTAACAGTAAACGGCAAGAACGAAAATATTACTCGTAAAGATTTAGAGGCAATTGGGCTAAATAACGACATACAGGATTACAAAACACTTATTAACACAGTAGCCAATGCCGTTGCAAATTTTAAAAGTTATGCAGAGGATCTCGACATTGATCAAAAATTAATTGACGCAATCAAAGCAGATTTTGCATCCCTCGAATAAATTCACCAGGTTCCAGCGCTTTTTTTCGTTTTTCAATTTTGCGGACGTTGTGGGGACGTGAATAAAAAAGAAAAAAACCAAACTATTATATTTCAATAGTTTGGCTAAATCTCTGGTGCCCAGAACAAGACTCGAACTTGCACACCGTAACCGGCACTACCCCCTCAAAGTAGCGTGTCTACCAATTTCACCATCTGGGCTAGAGGACTGCAAATATAGAATATTTTTTCTTAACTTAGCAAAAAATAAAACCCTTTTTGACAATGAACGACAACTTCAAAAAACAAATTTCAGATATAGACGACCTTAACGAAATTGCTCAAATTTTTTCTACAAGTACAGAGCTTAGGGAAAGGATTTCTGAATACGAAAAAGATCCGTTTTCGGCCAAATTTTCCACATCAAAAAACAAAGTTGGAATCCATTTTGGCAAGAAAGGAGACACTATTTACCTTTTGGGAGATTTCAATTCAAACGACAAAGACAATAGTTCTACCGTAGAAATTATTCTGGATGCCATGGACAACGGGTTATTGACAAGTGCCCAGGTACTGGACAATGGCTTGTTTGCCGGATTGATAGAATCATGCTCAATAAACAAACTTGGATTTGACATAACCACTGTTTCAGAGATGTCAGAAAAAGATTTCCTGTTCCTGGACAACAACCCCGCAGTTCTGGTTAGTACCTCCAGCGACAAAGAAGGGAAATTCGTAGACTTCATTTACAACAACGCTTTGGAAATAACACTTTTGGGACACGTAACAAAAGGTGAGTTAAGAATTGATGATAAATCTTTCGGGTATATTGCTGACTATATAGATTAATGGAGGTCAAAATAAACAAAGAGAAAACCATAATTGCAGCAATGTTCAACAGCATTGCTGCAAACTACGATAAACTCAATCACATCCTATCTTTGGGCATAGACAAATACTGGAGAAGTGTCCTTATCAAAGAAGTCCTCAAGGACAAACCATACACTGCACTGGATATAGCCTGCGGAACAGGTGATATTACAATAGCTTTGATGAAACGTGGAGTCAAGGCCACAGGCTTGGATATTGCAGACAAAATGTTGGAACGGGCAATAACCAAGAGCAAAAAATCAATCAAGAGACTAAGGCACAAATCAGGCAAACAGTATTTCTTGCCAGAGTATATTTGTGCATCTGCACACCAATTACCTTTTGACAAAGAAGTTTTCGATTTGGTTACAATTGGTTTTGGAATAAGGAACTTCGAGCACAGAGGTGAATCCTTGCTGGAAATGCAACGTGTCCTCAAACCAGGAGGCAGGCTTGCAATCCTCGAATTTGCAACTCCCCGCAACTATCTGTGGAGGAACATTTACAACATCTACTTCCTGAAGATCCTTCCTTATATCGGGAAATTGATTTCGGGTGACAACAATGCATACAGCTACTTACCCTCTTCTGTGGGGACATTTCCCCAGTACAAAGAGTTTTCCAGGGAACTGGAACATTTTGGATACGTCAATATTGAAATGAAAATATTGACAGGTGGAGTCTCCGTCCTCTATACTGCAAAGAAAATGAAGTCAGACTAAAAAAGGGTAACTTTCATATGCACTTGTGGGAATATATATCTGTAGTTTTGTACGCAATATACTTGTTGCTTGCAATTTATGCCTCTGGAGTAATAATTTACCAAAAGTCCGACCCGGTCAAATCCCTATCATGGATAATAGTGATACTGTTATTGCCTTATATCGGGTTGATATTGTACTTGCTTTTTGGTCAAAACTACAGGAAAAGGAAACTCTTCAACAGGAAAGGTGTAAGGGATGAAAGAGTCAGGAGAATTTTGGCAAACAAACAGCTTCGCCAAATAAAAACTGATTCTGCTTTCCTTCCGGAAGAGATTCGTAAGTTCAGTAAAATAATCAACCTCAACTTGAAAAGTAGCAGGAGCATACTAGGAATCAACAGCTCCTTAGCTCTTTTTTTCAGCGGGAAAGAGGCCCTGGATGCTATGTATGACAGTATTGAACAGGCCAATCAACATATCCATTTACAGTCCTACATTATTGAGGCAGATGAAATTGGATTGAAATTCAAGGAATTATTAATAAAAAAAGCCAAAGAGGGAGTAGAAGTAAGAGTGATATATGATGACGTTGGGTGTTGGAGCCTTCCAGATGAATTCAAAACACAAATGATTATTAACGGCATTGAGCTGCTCTCATTCTCTCCGGTCAAATTCATCACTCCCACCTCAAAGGTAAATTACAGAAATCACAGGAAAATACTTGTCGTGGATGGTTTGACAGGGTTCCTGGGTGGTGTGAACATAGCCGACCGCTATTACAACGGAGGTAATTTTTATGAATGGAGGGATACTCATTTAAAAGTATCCGGAGAATCAGTTGCAGCTCTTCAGTCCAGTTTTTTACTCGACAGGTATTTCATCATAAACCAACAGTTCAAAAGACGAAAGAAATACTACCCTATACCTGTGAAAGAAGATTTTGATATAGATATTAAAGGTGAACGAATCCATACCCAAATAATTACCTCTGGCCCGGATAGTGACTGGGCAGGAATAATGCAATGCTACTTTGCTGCAATAGCCTCTGCAAAAAAGGAAATTTTCATTGTAACTCCATATTTCACTCCAAATGAATCAATATTAAATGCCATGAAAACAGCTTCAATGGGAGGTGTGGATGTTTCACTTATGCTTTCGGAAAAATCAGACACAAGCATTGCGCACTGGTGTACAATGTCATATGCTGCTGAGCTGTTGGAAGCCGGAGTAAAAGTCTATCTGTTCAAAAAGGGATTCAACCATTCCAAAGTTATTTCCATCGATGGTGAATTTTGTATAATTGGCTCTGCAAACATGGATAACAGGTCATTGGAACATAATTTTGAAATCACTGCTATAATTTATAACGGAGAATATGCAAAAAGGGTAGAAGACCAATTTAAAAAAGATATTACTGAATGCTGGTCATTGGCCAGTTCAAAGTGGGCCCGCAGAAGTATTGCAAATCAAATGAAAGAATCTTTTGCAAGACTTTTAAGCCCTTTAATCTAATCATTGAAGATGACAAATATACTAGCTCTAGGAGTGGATATTAAATTCCCGTTGGAAAATCCTGTGTTGATTTTCACAATGATCCTTTTTATCATACTTTTTGCCCCGATATTGCTAAATAAACTTAAAATCCCACAAATCATCGGACTTATAATAGCTGGTGCAATAATTGGCCCCAACGGATTGCACCTGATGAACAGGGACAGTAGTATCCTTCTGTTTGGAACAGTGGGTCTTTTGTATATCATGTTCCTTGCCGGTATTGAAATCGATTTGGGTGACTTTAAGAAGAACCGTAACAAAAGTATGGTTTTTGGTGCATATACTTTCATAGTACCTATGCTGCTAGGTACCCTTTCGGGAATTTTCTTGTTGAATTTTTCTCTGCCGACATCCATTTTAATGGCCAGTATGTTTGCTTCACACACCCTTCTCTCCTACCCGATTGCCCGAAGATACGGAGTATCAAAAAACAGGGCTGTGAACATAACAATCGGAGGGACAATGATTACAGACACTCTTGCTCTACTTGTCCTGGCTGCAGTAGTTAGTCTGTCTACTGGTGAGATAGAACAGTATTTCTGGGCTAAACTCTCTTTGTCTGTAATCCTATTTGGCGCCTTTGTCATTTTCGTGTTCCCGATTGTAGCCAGATGGTTTTTTAAAAACTACAGCGAAAATGTCCTGCAATATATTTTTGTTCTGGGACTTGTTTTCCTGGCTGGATTTTTAGCGGAAGCTGCAGGAGTAGAAGCTATTATAGGAGCTTTTCTGGCTGGACTTGCTTTGAACAGGCTCATCCCTCAAACATCCCCGCTAATGAATCGTATAGAATTTGTCGGCAATGCTCTTTTCATTCCTTTCTTCCTTATTGGAGTTGGCATGCTCATCAACTTCAAGTTTTTCTTTACCGGAACAGAGACAATTATCGTAGCTCTGGTCATGTCTGTGGTTGCAACTCTTTCCAAATTCATTGCAGCATGGCTCTCCCAAAAAAGCTTCGGACTTTCCAATGCAGAGAGGAATGTCATGTTTGGATTGAGCAATGCACAGGCTGCAGCTACACTTGCAGTAGTGTTGGTAGGTTATAACATAGTCACAGGTCATACCCAAGATGGAGAACCAATAAGGTTGCTTAGTGAATCCATTCTTAATGGAACTATTTTAATGATTTTGGTAACATGCACCATATCATCTTTTGTAACTCAAAACAGTGCACAAGTTATCGCAGTAGAAGAAGAGAGCCAGAACAACGAATCCAAGTCAATGAAAGAGAGAATACTTATACCCGTCAATTCCCTGGAAACCATTGAACCACTAATAAACTTGGGTTTGACAATCAAAGCATCCAACAACAGGAAATGGCTTTATGCATTAAATATCATTGACGATGACAGGGCAAGCGACGCCGCAGACAAACAAGCCAGGAAAATACTGGAAAAGGCTTCTGACATAGCAGCATCCACCGACAATTACATCCACGAATTGATGAGATATGACATAAACCCGGTAACAGGAATAATGAATGTCATAAAAGAACATAAGATCACAGACCTTATCCTAGGCCTTCACAAGAAAAAAGAGATATCATCTACCTTCCTGGGAGATTTGGCAGAAGGACTTCTGGAACAGTGCTACACCACAATAATAATATACAAATCTGCCCAACCACTGTCAACCATCAAGAGACATATAGTGATTGTTCCGGAAAAGGCAGAAAGGGAAGCCGGGTTTGCCCTTTGGTTAATGAGAATCTGGAACATTGGAAGAAACACCGGAGCCCAAATCCATTTCTACGCTACCGAACACACCCTTACATTCATAAGCGAAGTCCAAAAGAAGTTTCCGATAGAAATAAAAATGAACAAATTCAATGACTGGGACGATATCCTGGTCTTGTCCAGGGATATCAAAGAAGACGATAACCTGGCAATTGTTATGAGCCGGTCAAAAAAAGAATCATACCACATGAAAATGGAAAAGATTCCCGAATACCTGGACAAATACTTCAAGGAGAACAACTACATGCTCATATATCCAGTACAGGATGTCAAAACAGAAGATGGCCTGTACAAATTCAACAATGCGTCCCTTCAATACCCAATTGAATCTTTTGAAGATTTTACCAGGAGCATTACAGGATTACTAAGAAAGAGGTAGTTGGGACAAATCTCCTGCAGAGTACTTTTCGTATGCATCTTTGACAGACAAGCCCTGAGCATTTATAAATATTTTCGGATTCAAATGTTGCAACACCCTCGCTGCATTTTCACCAGGTCCGTTACCGGTAATGATAACATCCGGTGACAGGTCAAACACCTTTTGTGCAGTTGCCGTACCCGCCCCATGTGCTTTCCCGTTCACACTTCTGTTGTCTGTAGATATTAATTCATCTTTTTCGGTATCGTATATCAACAAATATTCTGCCCTTCCAAACCTAGGGTCAATTTTTGAACTCCACTCGCTGCCTGTAGATGTAAATAGTATTTTCATTTTAACATTGATTTTCTTAAGTAATTAATTTTGAACAGATGAATCTGCAACCTCTTTTGCTTTCTCCCATATAGACTCAAAAATTCCTTTGAGGAATTGGTTCTCCTCTGCAACAATCCTGGCCTTTCCCATTGATTCTACAAAAGATGTGTTGAACGGGATATTTGCCAAATGTTCTATTTTTTCTGATTTGGCAAATTTCTTTATCTCTTCGCTGACTGCTTCATTGATATCACTTTTGTTGATAACCAACAAAGGAATTGCATTAAAACGTCTTACAACAAAAAGAACCCTTTTCAAATCATGCAAAGCAGACATTGTAGGCTCAGTAACCAGTAATGCCACTTTTGCACCGGACAAGGAAGATACTACCGGGCAACCAATACCTGGAGCTCCATCTGTGATCAGATAATCGCACCCTCTCTCCTTTGCCATCCTGTAAGCATTCTTTTTTACTGTAGCCACTAGTTTCCCGGAATTTTCACCTCCGGCAAATAATTTTGCATGAGACATTTGGGAGCCATTCCTTATACCTGATATGTAAAATTCTCCACTAAGCCTTGGCATCATGGTTATGGCACCTGTCGGACACACTCTGCTGCAATAACCACAACCTTCACAACTTAAATTATCTATGGTATGTACACCAGCCGAAAATGAAATTGCATCGAAGCGGCATACTTCCTTACATTTGCCACATTGGATACATGTTTCAATATCAATTTGGGCAACTTCACCTCCGTAAAAAAGCTCTTTTTTTATAATATCGGGTCCCATTATCAAATGCAAATTGGATGCATCCACATCACAATCGGCCAATATGGCTTCTTTACCAGCTAAGTAAGCCAATGACGATGCAACCGAAGTTTTCCCAGTTCCTCCCTTTCCCGATAAAACAACTATTTCCCTGATACTATCCATTTTGTGAAATCCTTATGTTTTCTAACTTGTTATACAAACTGGAAACGACAGACCTGAAACAGTGTTTATCCAGTAACAACTCTCCTTTGGAATACCTCTCGGCGATAGAGATGTCAAATGGAATTTTCCCTAGTACTTCTATTCCATTATCCCTGCAATACTCCTCTACATCCTTGTTGCCACTACCATATTTGTTGATTACAACCCCAAAAGGTCTTTTCATCAACTTAGCAGCATCCACTGCCAGTTTTAAATCGTTTAATCCAAATGGGGTTGGTTCTGTGACAAGTAGTATGTAATCACACTTTCCGGTCGAGGCTACCATTGAACAAGATGTACCCGGAGGTGAATCAAATATTTGATAATTGTATTTACTCCAATTCTGGTTTACAAGGCTATGTTCATTATTGATCAATGCAACCGGTTGCTCTTCGTTCACATTCAATCTTCCCTCCAGAAGGGTCAAATTTTGTGATTTGATAACTGAAACATCCCCTACATGATGTTTTTTCATAGGAAGAGCATTTTTATGGCATAACTCAGAACATGCATGGCAACTGTGGCAAAGGTTTTCGTAAACCACAATCATTTTACCAACTTTCACCAATGCATTAAAGTTGCAAATATCCACACAATCACCACACAAATCACATCTTGTAACATCCCATTGCGGAACCATTTTAAACTGTGGGTAGACATCAGACACCAAGCCTTTGACAAAAATAGAGTCGTTGGGTTCCTCTACATCAAGGTCCACCAAAAGCACATCATCGAACTCACTCACAAAAGAAGCAAGGTTGGTACTCAACAATGTTTTGCCTGTCCCACCCTTGCCGCTTGCTACTGCCAACTTGAAAACGTTACTGGTTTGAGCCATTTGTACCGTATCTGTTCATTCCATTTCCAGACATGCTCCTGCCATTTCCAGGTCCCATGCCCCTTCCTTTTCCAGCTCTTCTTCCCAAAGCTCTTCCGGCTCCGTTTCCCCTGCCTCTACCCATTCCCATGCCAAATCCTTGGCCATCTTGGTTATTGCAAGTTCCCATTTTCCTTCCGGTTTCAGGACCCTTACCTAAAGGGCCACTATGATCTAATCCAGGCATAACAAGAAATTTTAATTGGTTAAACTTTTACAAATATAATGAACTTATGTTCATAACGCAAATATTTTATAAAAGAATATTTTAAGCTATATTAGGGAAAAATAAAAAGGATATTTATATGAAAGCTTTTACAGTTACATTTTATGTGTTGTTATTGACATTGGCAATTCAAAACTCTTGTCAAACAACTAAATCAAATAATGATAAATTCCACCCTGGAATCAACAACTACCTGGTTCCTGTCAATTCAAAAGGTGCCTACATAGGAGAATTTGCAAAAGAGGGCACTTCTTCGCAAGAGGTTATTTCAATCTCCAACGACCTATCAGGCCTTTTTGAAATAGATTTCCGCGGACGTTTAAAATTGAAAAAGGATAAGGAAGCTTCTCCTGATGATGATATTTTCAAATATGAATTAACAATTGATATCAACGGTATGGAAAAAAAGATTGTAGTGGTAGAAGATGAATTTTTGTCAAATAAAGTTGTTGCTCACAGAGGTGCCTGGAAAAACACAGGTACCAGTCAAAATTCCATGGGTTCATTGAAAAATGCAATAAAAACCGGGAGTGCATGGAGTGAGCTGGATATTTGGCTATCTGCAGACGGAGTGCCTGTATTAAGCCACGATGCAGTTATTGGAGGTATAAACATAGAGGAATCCCCTATCAAAGAGATCAAAAAGGTAGCCCTTGCAAATGGAGAATTTGTTCCTACGCTGGAGGAGTGCCTAGATTTGATAATGACACAAAACAAGACAAGGATATTCATAGAAATAAAACCCTCTGCCATATCTCCTGAACGTACCATTTTACTGGCAAAAAAGACAGTTAACCTTGTCCATTCAAAAAAGGCCCAAGGGTGGGTCAAATACATCAGTTTTGACATTAACTCACTTATTGCCGTAATGGAACATGATCCTTTTGCAGAAGCAGCCTACCTGGGAAGTGACAAAACCATAGAAGAATTACATGACTTGAATTTTTGGGGTGTGGATTTCAACCGAGGAATGTTTGAAAACAACGACAACCTTGTTGCCGATGCACATGAGTTGGGCATGACTGTAAATGTTTGGACTGTCAATGATCCGCAGACAATGCAGCACCTTTTGGACCTTGGGGTTGATTTTATTACCACAGACCAGCCGGAAATACTCTTGTCAATGATTGCCCAACAACAAGATCAAAGATAATAATAAAAAACAAAACCCGTCAATTGTGACGGGTTTGTTTTTTTAGTGACCCCGACAGGATTCAAACCTGTAACCGTCTGATCCGTAGTCAGATACTCTATTCAGTTGAGCTACGGGGCCAAAAATTCTCAGTGTAACTATTCAGAAACTTCCTTAACAGCTACGTATCTTCTCTCTTTAATCCTTGCTTTCTTACCAGTTAGTTTTCTCAAATAGAAAATCCTTGCCCTTCTTACCTTACCCCTCTTATTGATCTCTACTGATTCTATGAAAGGCGAAGATATTGGAAATATCCTCTCTACACCAACACCATTGGACATCTTTCTAACTGTGAATGTCTCAGTTGCTCCGGTACCTTTCCTTTGGATAACAACTCCACGGTATTTTTGCAATCGTTCTTTGTTTTCTTCCTTGATTTTGTAAGTTACGGTTATTGTATCTCCTGCTTTGAAATCCGGAAGATTGCTCGCCTCTACGGGAAATGCTTCTTGTGCAATTTTAATTAAATCCATTGTCTTAAACTTGTTAGCGCAACATTACAGACTCCTTTGTTCTTATAAGAGGTTGCTTTTTTAATTGGGACTGCAAAAATAGAAATTATTTTCACAGATACCAAAATTTATTTACTATTTGACTCTTGCTTTGTACAATGCTCCTCCAATGTTATCATATTTTGCGCCTGTCACACTTTTCAGGCAACTTGGAATATCATATACATATAGTGCTCCAAGGAAAGCAAATATAAGTGCTTCCTTGAAATTGACAGTGAGAGAATCAGGAACTATATACTCACACTGGGGGGCTTTTGCCGACATTCTCTCTACAAGGTATTTATTAAAAGCACCACCTCCTGTCAAAAGTACTTTACCACTTTTTATATGTGAACCTATCTGCACTGCCACATGCTCACAAAAAGTTGAAAGCTTATCTTCCAGTGAAAGTCCAAATGAATCTATCAAAGGAATAACTACCTCTTCCACCCACTCACGTCCCAATGACTTTGGACCTTTCTGGGTATAAAAATCCAGATTATCCAGCTTGGACAACAACTTTTCGTTCACCTTACCGCTCCTTGCGATCTCCCCATCCTTGTCATATTCCAGCCCTACCATACGGGTGTAATGGTTCAGCACATAATTCACAGGAGATATGTCATAGGCAGATCTGTTTTCGCCCGAATCAAAAGAGATATTTGAAAACCCACCCATATTCAGGCAATAATCAAAATTTGCAAAGAGGTTCCTGTCTCCCACTGGTACAAGTGGGGCTCCTTGACCATAAAGCGCAACATCGGTGGTTCTGAAATCACATATTGTATCTACACCTGATTCTGCAGCAATACCGGCTCCAGATCCTATCTGGGCAGTAAACCTGGAAGAAGGTTGGTGGAAGATAGTATGTCCGTGGGAAGCAATATAATCAGGCTCCAAACCGTTGTTCTCAATAAACTCCTTAACCCTTCTGCCTAAATAAAGACCATAGTCAGAGTTCAAACGGGCATACTCCAAAGCAGACATGTTTTGGGCAGTTGCCAGTTGCTGCTTTAACTCCAGAGGATACTGTTCATCCTGAGCCTTGATTATCTTGTAATTCCATTTATCCTCCTTAAATTCAAACTCTGTATAACACATATCCAGTCCATCCAAAGAGGTCCCTGACATCAAACCTATTATCCTTACCATAAAAAACTCCTTTTTAAAGTATTCACATTACCCTTGTTATCTTTTACAAATATAACCAATTCATGCGTTTTTCCCTTATCCAGGACATCTTGTTTGAGTTCTGTCTGCAATCTTTTGAATTTCGGGTCATATGATGTTAGCACCCATTTACCATCAATTCTCACTTGGTAATCTGAAATCCCTGAAAGGTCATCATATACAGCAAACCTTAAGTAATTTCTGCCTGAAAGATTTTGCCTTTCATAGAAAGCCGGAACGATTACGGGAGGAATTGTATCCAAAGAAATTGAATAAGATCCGAATGAACTGACCCTACTCTCCACCCATCCATTTAAATACTCGCCTCCAGCTGGAATTCGATTTCCATTTTTTCCCAACCTTACCAAAAGCATTTTGGCTCTTAACGTACTATCTATATGATTATCTGCCTTCAATGCCAAAAGGAACGGGGTATGGACAGGAGTGGATTCTTCATGTACTTTGTAGAAATTTGTCCCATCTACCTCTATCCATCCTGCATCAAACCGAATGGAACTATACAAAACCCCGGCTGGCAGGAAAACCTTGGCATTTTCACCTTGATGCCTGTTTGGTAAGTACCAAGGCATGACAATCGATGTTGAATCGGTGGTTAAACCCGGTTGCACATTACTCCTTACAACAATGAATTTCCTGTACGATCTGTTTCCATGCTCATCAATCAACTCTACCTTCACTACATGTTCCAAATCATCTTTTATCACAAACACACCCTCATTCTTGCTATCAATATTGGATTTAATACCACAGCCTGGCTCCACCCAACTTTTTACCAAAGACAAATTGTCCTTGTACTTTCTCGGATACTCCACAATACTGTTTATGTACCTTCCCATACCTGGGGCAATCCTGTCCGGAGTAAAGGAAAACACCAGTGTATCGTCCAAATAGTAATTGTATTGGAAAACAGCTAACTTAGCTCCTGTATTGTTTTGCCTGTCTATACCAGCTACTGCAACATAAAATGAATCCGGGACTTGCAATGTCTTGGATGAGTTTGATTTGAATGATGCAATAAGTTTCCTTTCAGGCGCAACTTCCAAATTCCTGATAGAATAAAAGGATATCTCCCGGAACTCGGGAGGCAATTCATCCAATATATCATATCCGGCGGTAATGATAGGATTCAATGTTTGTCCCGACTTTGTATCCCTCATTTCAAAATGTAGGTGAGGACCTCCCGAAGATCCTGTATTGCCGGCCCTTCCAATAAAATCTCCTTTTTTAACGGGAAACATCAGGCTGTCGGGGAGAAGGACCACATCGAAACTCTCTTTTTTGTACTGGTTTTCCCTTACCCATGTGGCAATATTGTCCGGGAAATCCAGCATATGTCCGTATATGGTTGTATTCCCGTCAGGGTGTGATATGTATATGGCATTCCCATACCCTCCCGGAGCAACCGAAATCCTGGAAATGTATCCGCTGGCAGCAGCATACAAATGGGCTCCCGAAACGCCACCTATCCTGAAGTCTAAACCTGTATGGAAATGGGTAGACCTCAGCTCACCATAGCTGCCCGATAGTGAAACCGGCAAATCCAACGGTATCCTGTATTTACCCGACTCTCCCTTACCATCTGCATAAACAGATGAAAAGAGCATCAAGCAAACAACAAATAATGGAATCTTGGGGACTCTCACTATGAAAATATTTTTCTCATCCTGTCAAAGAAATTCCTATCTTCCTTCTCTGGATTAGGTTTGAAGTTTGGAGATGACTTGAGCTTTTCCAACAGCTCTTTCTCATTCTTGTCAATTTTTTTAGGCGTCCACACCTGAATATATACCAGCAGGTCTCCGTTACCGTATCCATTAACATCCGGCAAACCCTTACCCCTTAACCTCAAGATTTTGCCTGACTGAGTTCCAGGCTCTACCTTAATCCTTAGCTTTCCGTCCACCGATGGTATTTCGGCATCAGTTCCAATGATAGCATCTGGCACAGATATGAACAATGAGTATATCAAATCATTCCCGTCACGTTGTAGCTCTGGATGAACCTCCTCTTCTATGACAACCAGTAAATCGCCGTTGATTCCCCCTCTTTTTGCAGCATTTCCTTTTCCTTGGATAGTTAGTTGCATTCCTTGTGCCACACCGGCAGGTATCTTGAATGTTATCTCCTCGGCCTCTTTAACCAGGCCACTGCCAGAACACACATTACATGGTTTGGAAATGACCTTTCCTTCTCCGTTGCATGTGGGGCAAACAGATGCTGTCTGCATTGTCCCAAGAAATGTTTGGGTGACCCTCGTTACTTGTCCTGTACCGTTACAGGTAGAACATGTGGATATGTCTGCTTCTGATTTTGCTCCTTTGCCAGAACAAGCTTTGCATGCAACTTGTTTGTTGATCTTTACTTTCTTTTCCGTACCGTGAGCAATCTCTTTCAAGTCCATCTTGACCCTTATCCGGATATCCGAACCTCTGTTCACACGCCTGCCTCCTCTGGATTGTGACCCAAATCCGCCAAATCCGCCAAACCCGCCAAAATGACCTCCAAAAATATCTCCAAACTGGCTGAAAATATCTTCCATAGAAAAACCACCACTAAAGCCACCGCCCGAGGCACCATTCATACCTGCATGGCCAAACTGGTCATACCTAGCCTTTTTATCGGAATTACTCAAGACGTCGTATGCCTCTGCTGCCTCTTTGAATTTCTCTTCTGCATCATGATCTCCCGGATTTTTATCCGGATGATACTTGATTGCCATTTTCCTGTATGCCTTTTTAATCTCTTCTGCAGAAGCATTCTTGGTAACACCCAGTACTTCGTAATAATCTCTTTTTGCCATCCTGATATTTTATTGACCCATTACTACTTTTGCAAAACGGATTACCTTACCGTTCATGGTGTAACCCTTTTGTACAACATCAATTATTTTGTTTTTCATGGAATCTTCATTTACAGGCATTTGCGCTATTGCTTCATGAAAATCGGTATCCAAATCATTCCCGATTGAATCGATCTCTTTTACACCTTTCGACAACAAATATGTTTTCAGCTTGTTATATATCAATTCAGTCCCTTCAAGTGCAGAATTATCTTCTTTTTCTGCTTTTGAAAGCATCTCTATTGCACGTTCCATGTCATCCATTATTGGCAGTATACCCTTTATTATCTCCTCTCCTGCAAAAGAGATCAGGTCTTGCTTCTCTTTCAAAGTCCTTTTCCTGTAGTTGTCAAACTCGGCTGCCAACCTTAAATATTTATCATTCAACATAGAAATCTCTTCGTTCATTTTCTGTTGCACATCCAGATCCGCCAGATTATCATTTTCAGCAACATCCTCTCCATTTAGCTTGTCCACAACCTCTTGCTCTTTTTCTTCTTCTACAATATTTTCCTTTTTATGCCTTTTCATGATAAGTACATTTATTTAAATTCAAACAGCAAAGGTAATCACAAAATATTTGCCAAAAAGACAATTAAGACAAATTGGCATATTTATATCATCAATTTAATGTATTTTTGTAATCCCAAAAAAACACAAGTTGTGCTAAAGGAGATTGGAGATTTTTTACTAAACACCCCCGTTTACTCGCCTCAAATGATTTTGATACTGATTGTAACAGGAATCTTTGTCGGGTTTGTAAACACTCTTGCAGGCATGGCAACAGCACTTTCATATGCACTTTTCATGGCTATGGGAATGCCTATAAATGTGGCAAACGGAACCTCAAGGGTGGGTGTGCTGGCACAATTTGCAGTCTCTTCATTCCTGTTCAAGAAAAAAGGTTATCTGGACACTAATCTTGCAACCAAAACTGGTATACCAATCGCATTGGGGTCAATTGCCGGAGCCCAATTGGCAGCCATGGTAAACACATCAATCATGGAAGTGATCATGGGTTTGACTTTGCCGGCTATGGCCATTTTGCTTTTGATAAACAAAAAGAAAGGTTCTGCAGGAATAAAAGAGGGCAGCCCTGGTGTCAAAAGACTCTCATTCTTCAAATTCATAGCCTTTGCATTGATCGGTGCTTACGGAGGGTTTACGCACGCCGGAGTTGGAATCCTTATTTTGTTCGGTGGGGTTTACATGTTAGGTCTGGACCTGATGAAGGCAAACGGCATTAAACAATTTGCAGTATTGCTTTATACACCTCTGGCACTTTTTGTTTTCATATGGCACCAGCAGGTTAATTGGCTTGTTGCAGCTATTTACGCTGCCGGAAATGTAACAGGTGCTGTGATTGCATCCAAAGTTGCAGTAAAATGGGGAGTGAAAATTATCAACGTAGTCATTGCCATTGCTGTTTTTGCAATGTCATTTTGGCTTATTTACAAGCAATTTATTTGATTTCAAATGAATACGGTAGCTATCATAATTCCTGTGTACACAACAACTTTGAGTGAACACGAAAAGAATTCCCTTCTTCAGTTAGGCAAGGTTTTGGGACATTTCCCTCTATTTGTGGTAAAACCAGAATCACTGGATGCTGGTTTCTTGTTAAAGATGTTACCGGAAATAAGCTTCAAATCTTTTCCCGATAAGTTTTTCAATGGGATAAAAGGTTACAATAAACTAATGCTTTCACCACTATTTTACCAAGAATTCAAACAATATAATTATATACTTATACATCAACTTGATGCCTGGATATTCAAAGACAACCTGGAGTACTGGTGTTCGCAAGGTTACGATTACATAGGTGCACCCTGGATAAAACGAGATATATACAACAAACCTATTGTAAAACAGTATATGCAAATCATTGGGAAAATCAAGAAAACCTTATCCAGACCCGACAAACAGATCCTTTACAACAAATGCGGAAACGGGGGATTGTCCCTTAGGAAAGTATCTTCACATCTGGAGGCCTCACTACAATGCAAACATATTATTCAAGAGTTTACCTCAAAGAAAAGATTCCATATGTATAACGAAGATGTTTTTTGGTCGGTCATTGTTAACCAATATTACCAAAACAAGTTCAAATATCCACACTACATGGTAGCTCTGGGCTTTTCATTCGACAAATATCCGGCATATTGCTATAAACTGAATGGGAATAACCTTCCTTTCGGATGTCATGGATGGAGCAAGAAGGAGATGTACCCTTTCTGGAAAAACCATATACCTTAGCATCATAAACCACTTGCAGATACTCCCAAATATGAGACAACAGAGACTGCAATCCATAATAATATTCCCAATGCAAAACTTTTGAAACCTGCATCTTTTGCATCTTTGACAGTGATATTCAACCCCACGAAAAAGAGGGAAAGGACCAGTCCTCTCCTTCCAAGCCAACCAACATGGGTGTAGCTATCCTGCCATTGGGTTGTGAAATATGAAAAAACAATGGCTGCAACATATAAGAATATAAACCATGGAATTTTCACCCGATTGCTTGCCGAATTTGATTTATCCCTGTGAAACACGGACATAACAAGTGTCAAAGGAATAATCCACAAAGCTCTGGACAGCTTTACGGTTGTTGCAACATCCAACGCCTCTTTCCCATAAGCAGCTCCTGCACCCACAACAGAACTAGTATCATGTATCGCAATTGCAGCCCAATATCCAAAACTCTTTTGATCCATGCCAAGTATCGAACCAACCTTCGGGAATATAATCAGTGCCACTGCATTCAATGTGAATACAACCACTAATGCAAATGATATTTGATTTGACTTTGCCTTGATTACCGGAGCAACTGCAGCTATTGCACTTCCACCGCATATTGCTGTTCCCGAAGATATCAGCATAGCTGTTTTCTTATCCAAACCAAACAAACGCCCCAGCAACAAACCAACTGACAAGGTAAAAAAAACCGAACAAGCTGTCAGCCAAAATGCATTTGACGAAACCCTGGCAACCGTTTCCAGGTTCATTGAAAAGCCCATCAACACGATTGATGATTGTAGCATTATGGATGTTAATCCAGAGAGACGCTCATCCTTTAAACCCATCAATGACATCAAAATTCCACAAAACAAAGCTAACGCGGGAGTGGCAATGGGAAACATGCACAAAAGGGCAACAAACAGATATAGGAGGTTCCTTTTTTTATTCAAAAAATCATTCATGACTCGTTATTTATTCGCTGCAAAGCTAAAGAGTCACTATAATTTATCAAAATACTATTTTACTATTATCAATAACCATAAGTTATAGACTATCATTTGAAGAAAACTTCAAAAAAATTCTGGAAAATAGTTGGGATCTTCATGTTTGGCCCTTTTCTCTGAGCCCACCTGAACTCCCTTACTATCTCCAAGCCTCTTATATTCAATTGCTTTAACTTTTTTTCTTCAATTTCACTTTTCACTGCCCATTCCGAGACAAAAGCTATACCATCAAAATCAAAGAGCATTCGCTTTATTGCTTCGGTAGTTCCAAGATTCATATAAACATTCAAAGAGTCAATCCCTATACCAATTGAATTCAGGGCCTTTTCCATAACCTCCAAGGTTCCGGAACCCCGTTCCCTTAAAATCAACGGTATCTCTTTCAAAGACAAGTAATTGAATTCACCACCAATTGAATACACAGATTGGGAACCAGCTACTGCTATTATCTTATCCCTCATTGCACTTTTATATTTGATCGAGGAGTCAGATGATTCATTTTCTACCATGGCTATGTCTATTACCCTGTCAATCAACATAGATTCAATTTCGTGGGAATTGCCATTCAACATAACAATCTTAATTCCGGGGTATCTTTTGTGGAAAGCACCTAGCACTTGTGGTAAAAGATACTGGGCAATGGTAGAACTAGCTCCCAGATTGAGGGAGCCTTTAGCCCCTCCGGTGCTATTGGAAATATCAAACTCCAACTCCAAATATTGCTGTTTTATCAACCGCAAATGAGTTACCAGTATTTCTCCTGCTTTTGTCAATGCTATCCTGTTGCCTCTTCTTTCCAACAACGCTACCCCAAGTTTATTTTCCAACTCCTTCACATGATTGGAAACAGCTGGCTGGCTAATATGCAACTCTTCTGCAGCCTTGGATATGTTAAGGTTGTGTGCTACTGTCAAAAAGACTAGGTCCCTGTAATCCATTATTTATAAATTATTGATATGATTGGACATCTGTTTCAAATAGGGCTTTATATAATCAAAAAAATCACGGTAACCTTCACATAAAAAATTGATTTCAAAATCATTTTCCAATGGTACTATCCGATGTTCCGGGCATCCTCCATAACAAAGGTTCAAGTGATTACAAAATTTACATCTCTTTGGCAAACGAGAAAACTTGTCAATGCCAAAGACAGGTAATCTTCCTGAATAGAAAAGAGAATCTGCACTATCATAAATGCTCCCTAGAAAATTTTGTCTGTTTACAAAATGGTCACAAGCATAAACCATTCCATCACTCTCCACAACAGGGACATCACCACAAACAGGAGAAAACTGGCATAAACCCGATTCTTGTCCCATGTAATTTGCCAATGCAATATCTATCAATTGGACATAGTAATTACCAGCATCTTGATTCTTCCACCATTCGTCAAAAACCTCAATCATGAACCTTCCATAATCATTGGCATTGATCCCCCAAGGATCATTTGGCGCCACCACAGGCAGAAACTGCATGTATTTAGAACCCATCTCTTTCAAAAAATCATATACCACAGGACCGTTTCCCACAGATGCAGAATTTACGGTTGATAAAGTATTGAATTCTACCCTTTCATTTTTAAGAATTTCCAAACCCCTCAGAACCTTGTCAAACGAATGAAACCCCTTTTTGTCTTGTCTGAATTTATCGTGGATTTCCTTGGGACCATCCAAGGATAATCCCACAAAAAAACCATTTTGCCTAAAAAAAGATGCCCAGTTGTCATCAATCAACGTTCCGTTTGTCTGGATAGAATTTGACACTTTCTGGCCTGTACCTTTCCTATTGGTAAAAAATTCTTCAAATTCCATGGCTTTTTCAAAAAAAGCCAAACCAGCCAACATTGGTTCACCTCCATGCCATAAAATTGAAATTTCCTGGGAATCATTGTTTTGAATAAGTTTGGAAATAGCCTCTTCCAATATCTCAAGACTCATCTTCCCATGGGAACTCCCTACACAAGAGTAATAGCAATATTTGCAATCGAGATTGCACAAGCCTCCTACTGGCTTAACCATTAATGAAAAAGGTCTCCTGGACGAGAGCCGGTCTATTTGAGTATAATGTATGGTTTTTGATGGTTCCATCACTACTGCCTCTGCATGGCAACAGGATCCTTGTATTTCCTTGCCAATCTGTCAAGCTCTTTGTGTAAACTTTTTTTCACCTTGTTGTAAGCAGGATTATCATACAAATTATTCATTTCGGTAGGATCTTCCAATAAATCGTAAAGTTCCCAGTTTTCAATGTCATGTCCATAAAAACGAATCAGTTTGTATCTCTCTGTCCTCACCCCGTAATGTCTTCTCACAGCATGTTCTGCAGGATATTCAAAATATTGGTAATACAATGACTCCCTCCATTTTGGTTCTTTCCCCTCTTCTAAAAGAGGCAACATTGACACTCCGTCCATTTCTTCGGGAACCTTGACTCCGGCTAATTCAAGTATAGTTGGTGCATAATCGATATTTTGGACCATCTTCCCTATATCACCTCTTTTCCTGTATTTTGTTGCATTATCCGGCATCCTTACAAGCAGAGGTGTCCTGAAGGACTCTTCGTACATGAACCTTTTGTCAAACCAACCATGTTCACCCATGTAAAACCCTTGGTCGGAAGTATACACTATCATTGTATTTTCAAGCAACCCGTTTTTTTCGAGGTAATCCAGGACTCTTCCAATGTTATCATCTACAGATTTTATACATTTAAGGTAATCCTTCATGTACCGCTGGTATTTCCACTCTGCCAACTCCTTCCCCTCAAGTTTTGATTCCTGGAAATCTACCAGCACAGAGTCATAAACCCTGTCCCATTCCTTTCTTTGCACAGAATCCATTCGCTTAAGGGCATTCCTCAAGTTTGGCCTTAAACGAGTCTTTATACTATCCGAGTCCAATTTCAAATCAAAGGCGTAATCCATCTCTTGTTTGGCTATACTCATTTCCTGAGCGGCGGCGGCAGGACGTCCTTTGTAATCGTCATAAAAATTATCAGGCAAAGGGAAAACAGAATCTTCAAAAAGATCCATATCCGGGATATTACCCATCCAATTCCTATGAGGTGCCTTATGATGGATGAGAAGGCAGAATGGTTTTGTAGTATCCCTGTCCTTATCCAGCCACTCCAGGCTCAAATCAGTAATTATGTCAGTACTGTAACCATGCCTGGTAACCCTCCCTTCCGGAACAATGAACACCGGATTGAAATAAAACCCCTGCCCCACCAGCACATCCCATTTGTCAAATCCCGAAGGCTCACTTTTCAAATGCCATTTGCCAAAGATAGCTGTTTGGTAACCAGCTTGTTGTAATAATTTTGGGAATGTCACCTGAGTGCTGTCAAAACGAGTTGCATTGGTGGTCATCCCGTTCTTGTGTGTGAATTTTCCCGTCAACATGGTTGCCCTGCTAGGACCAGATATAGAATTTGTCACAAAACTATTGGTAAACCTTACTCCTTCCGATGCAATCCGGTCAATGTTCGGGGTCTGGATGAATCGTCCATCGTAGCAACTTATGGTTTGGTACGAATGGTCATCCGACATAATGTAAATTATATTGAAAGGCTTGCCCTCACCTTTTTTATCTTGGGCATGAACACTATTTGGCAATCCCAAAGCAGAGGCAATTGGCACAAAAAAAAGAAAACGCTTGTCAGGTAACATGTCTATGAGTTTTTGGTTGAGTGTAAAGTTAAAAAGAATGAGTGGCAATGACAATATTTAACATATTATTACCATCTTTATTACTCAAAACTTGTAAAAATGGATCAACTGCCAATCAATATTTTTTGGTTCAGGAATGACCTCAGGAGCCATGACAATAAAGGGCTCTATTATTCCCTCACAACCGGAGCTATGAAAACCATTCCTCTTTTCATATTTGATACCGAAATACTGGATAAACTGCCCGGCAGGCAAGACAAACGAGTAGATTACATAATACAATCCCTTGGCAAACTGGAATTTTCACTTGGGGTAAATATTCTTTGTGCATACGGCAAACCAGCAGATGTCTTTGACATATTAATGGAAAGCTACAAAATTGCAGCTGTTTATTGCAACGAAGATTATGAACCATACTCCATAGCAAGAGACTTGGAGGTGAAACAAAAACTGTGTAAAAGAGGCATCAAACTCCATCTTTTCAAAGATTCGGTAATTTTTAGCAAAAACGAGATAGTTAAAAGTGATAATACACCTTACACTGTCTTCACACCATATTCCAAAGCTTGGAAAAAAATTCTCCAGACAAACACGCAAAGCTATTTGCAAGAATACAACACAACAAAACACTTGAACAATCTCAAAAAGCCTGATATTCTTCTTTTTTCCAATATTGCAGAACAACACATCAAATTTTTCCAAAAAGTCCCTGGACACCAACAAATATCATTTCAATACGCAGGACTCCGGACCCCGGATTTTATCCATGTCAATCCCGAAATCATACGAAATTATGAATCTACAAGAAACTACCCTGGAATTCCTTTCGGTACATCTGGTTTGGGTATGCATATCCGGTTTGGTACAGTAAGCATAAGGGAAATTGTCACAATTGCATTAAAAAATTCCGATGTGTGGTTGAACGAACTAATCTGGAGAGAATTCTTCAAATCCATAATTTACCATTACCCTCATGTAGAGTGGGAACCATTCAAAAAGAAATACCAATTCATAAAATGGCGAAACAATCCCGAAGAGTTTGAAAAATGGCGGTCAGGCCATACCGGCTACCCTATTGTTGATGCTGGAATGAGGCAACTGAATCAGACAGGGACAATGCACAACAGGGTCAGGATGATAGCAGCCTCCTTCCTGGTAAAGCACCTGCTCATTGACTGGAGAATAGGAGAGAGATATTTTGCAGGAAAATTACTTGACTACGACCTCTCTGCCAACAATGGCAACTGGCAATGGGCTGCAGGGACAGGGTGTGATGCAGCTCCCTATTTCAGGATATTCAATCCTTACGAACAAGCCCGCAAGTTTGACCCAAAAGATGTTTATATCAAACAATGGATCCCCGAATACGGAAGCGATTCATATCCAAAACCCATGTGCAACCATAAAGAGGCAAGAGAGAGAGCACTTGAAACATACAAAAAAGCACTCAATGGATGAAAACAATAAAAAAAGGCCACAAGTCATAAAGACGTTGTGGCCATTTTTATGTTGTATAAAAAATAAAATACTACATTTTGTCGTTGGAACCCAAAACATTTATGATTTTATGTTTGTAAAGTTCTTTCAAGGAATCCCTGGCCGGACCCAAATATTTTCGTGGATCAAACTCCTCTGGTTTCTCTGCAAACACCTTTCTGATTGCAGCGGTCATCGCAAGACGTCCGTCGGAATCAATGTTTATCTTACAAACTGCACTTGCCGCTGCTTTACGTAATTGCTCTTCCGGGATGCCGATGGAATCTTCCAATTTTCCGCCATATTGGTTAATTTGAGCCACAACCTCCTGAGGCACACTCGAAGCCCCGTGCAAAACAATAGGAAAACCAGGAATACGCTGTTCAATCTCTTTGAGGATATCCAACCTTATTTCGGGTTTTTGTCCTGGTTTGAATTTGAAAGCACCATGTGAAGTACCAATTGAAATAGCCAGGGAATCAACACCAGTACGAGAAACAAACTCCTCTACCTCCTCGGGTTGAGTATATGTATGATGGTCAGAAGAAACCTCATCTTCCACACCTGCCAGTACACCAAGCTCTCCCTCTACGGTAACCCCATGTGCATGTGCATATTCCACAACTTGTTTGGTGAGTTTTATATTATCTTCGAATGAATGGTGTGAACCATCAATCATTACAGATGAAAATCCCATGTCTATACATGATTTGCACAGCTCAAAAGAATCACCATGATCCAGATGCAGTACAATTGGAATATTTGCTCCCAACTCTTTTGCATACTCAACGGCACCTTGTGCCATATATCTCAATAATGTTTGATTGGCATATTTCCTTGCTCCGCTGGATACCTGGAGTATAACTGGAGATTTTGTCTCTACGCAGGCAGAGATTATTGCCTGCATTTGTTCCATGTTGTTGAAATTGAAAGCTGGTATTGCATAACCACCTTTGACCGCTTTGGCAAAAATATCTTTTGAATTTACCAAGCCTAATTCTTTGTAAGAAATCATAATATATTATTATTTAATAGAATAAAATAAAAAAATCGAACCACACAGATTCTCTCTGTAAAAACATACCGAAAGGTTATCAAAAATCGTGCACATCCAGAACCTGCTGCAAAAATAGTAACAATTTTGCACAAATTTAGTTAACTTTGTGAATACCTAAATAACCATTCTCAACATGAATCCTCATATTCTACAGGAAGCCAATTGGAAAGAGATTGAAAAAGCAAAAATAAAAATCGCAATCCTTCCTTGGGGTGCAACGGAAGCACACAACTACCATCTTCCTTATGGCACTGACACCTTCATGGCTCAAAAAATCGCATCTGATGCCGCTGCAATGGCAAATAAAAAGGGAGCCGGAGCAATAGTCTTGCCTCCTATTGCCTACGGGGTCAATACAGGCCAACTAGAGGTAAAACTCTGCATGAACCTGAACCCATCCACACAACAATCAATATTGCAAGACATCCTTTTTGTGTTGGAAGAGCACAACATTGACAAGCTCATCATAGTGAACGGGCATGGCGGTAATTCATTTCAGCCCATAATAAGGGAACTCTCCCTCGAATATCCCGATACCATAATATGCTCGGTTAACTGGTGGAAAATATGTAACGAAAACGAATTTTTCGAACAACCGGGAGATCATGCAGGAGAACTGGAAACATCCAGTATGATGGCTATAGCCCCGGAACTGGTAGCTCCATTGGAAACCGCCGGCAATGGAAAAGAGAGGAAACTCAAAATTGACGGATTCCGTGAGAAATGGGCTTGGACCCAAAGAAGATGGATTATGATTAGTGACGATACTGGTGTAGGTGATCCCGCAAAAGCAAGTGCAAGCAAAGGAGAGGCTTTCATAGGATGCTGCACAAAGAAATTATCCCAATTTATTATTGATTTTTCAAAAGTCCGTTCAGAAGAAGATTTATATGAAGCAGAATAGTAATATCTCTGGTAAGGTCTTGATTTTCTCAGCTCCATCCGGAGCCGGGAAAAGCACAGTAGTAAATCATCTTATGAACAAATTCAATTGGATGGGCTTTTCTGTTTCAGCCACATCCCGTCTTCCAAGGGGGGCAGAAAAAGATAGCAAGGAATATTTTTTTTTCACAGAACAGGAGTTTTCAAATAAAATCAAGGAAGAAGCATTCGTAGAGTACGAAGAGGTATATCCGGGAAGATACTACGGGACTCTAAAAAGCGAGGTAGAACGCATTTGGTCCCTAGGGAAAGTCGTTGTTTTTGATATAGATGTAAAAGGTGGAGTAAACCTGAAAAAACTATACAAAAGCAAAGCCTTGTCCATTTTCATAATGCCTCCATCTATGGAAACTCTAAGGGAACGTCTAACCAAACGTGGAACGGAAACACATGAGGCGATTGAAACAAGGTTGGCAAGGGCTCAGCAAGAGATTGGCTATTCAAAACAATTCGATATAGTACTGGTAAACGACAAACTAGAAGATTGTCTTGAAGCAGCAGAACAGATTGTCAACGAATTTTATAAGAAATGAATGTAGGATTATATTTCGGATCTTTCAACCCATTGCACATAGGACACATCTCCATTTGCAGGTACTTGCTGAAAAGACCCGATATCGACCAACTAAGGCTCATAGTAAGCCCCAGGAATCCTTTGAAAGGTTTGGAAAACATTTCAAATGCTCAACAAAGGTTCGAATATGTCAAATCTGCCGTCAAAAGGGCCCGTTTAGGCAGGAAAGTATCAATATCCGACATTGAATTCAAAATGACACCTCCTCTTTACACCATAAACACCCTTCGCAAAATGAGAATAGAGGAACCTGACAACCGTTTCATATTGATAATTGGAGCAGATAACCTTGCAATCATAGAACAATGGCACAAATGGGACGAAATGCTTCAGGAATTCCCTGTATGGGTCTATCCTCGCAGTGGTTTCGACACAGAAAAGCTATGCAATAAATATGGCTGCCATGTACTGAATGCACCACTTATAGAGATCTCCTCCACAAAAATTAGGGAGGCAGAGAAACACGGCCTTGACATGAGTGAATTCAGGGTTTGATTTTCTTGCAGAATACTTTACCTGCCGGCAAAATAATCCCAAAGGCTTTCGTCTGGAACCGGGGCCTCCACAAACACCTCACTTTTTTTAACCGGATGCACAAATCTTATGCTTTTTGCATGCAATGATATTCCTCCATCGGGATTGGACCTGGGGGCACCATATTTCAAATCCCCTTTTATCGGGCAGCCAATTGCCGCCAATTGACACCTTATTTGATGATGACGTCCGGTCAACAACTCTATCTCCAATAAAAAATAGTTATCAGATGCTCCCACCAACTTGTATCTGAGTTTTGCCTCCTTTGAACCCAGTGATGGTTTCGATTTTGCATAGGATTTGTTTTGCTTTTCGTTCCTTGTCAGATAATGGACCAGTTCACCCTCTTCTTCAGGTGGCATTTTTGCAACTATTGCCCAGTAAATCTTATGGACACTACCATTTCGGAAAAGCTCGTTCATCCTTTCCAAACCCTTTGATGTTTTCGCAAACAAAGCAATTCCGCTAACCGGTCTGTCCAACCTGTGTGGCACACCTATGAAAGCATCTCCAGGTTTTGAGTCCCTTTTTGCAATGTATTCTGCCAATATCTCACTCAAAGGTTTGTCACCAGTTTTGTCTCCCTGGATTATATCGCCAACCCTCTTGTTCAGAATAATCAGGTGGTTATCTTCGTACAAAATTTCCGGAGCCTGCATGATTGAATTTTTCATTTAATTAATATTGTTCACCATCATTCGGGAAATCACTGCTCTTCACATCCTTTATGTAGTTGGTAAAGGCATTCAGAATTTCGTCGTGGAGATTATGGTACCTTCTCAGAAACCTGGGAGAAAATTCATTGTTCAATCCAAGCATATCATGCATGACCAGAACCTGGCCATCGACCCCGGAACCGGCTCCAATTCCTATGATCGGTATCTTCAACACAGAAGCAACCTTCTCTCCAAGAGCAGCCGGGATCTTTTCCAGCACCAACGCAAAACAACCGGCATTTTCCAACGCTATTGCATCTTCAATCAGTTTATTGGCCTCTTCGTCCTCCTTTGCCCTCACCGAGTATGTACCAAACTTATGAATTGATTGCGGGGTCAAACCTAAATGACCCATAACAGGAATACCGGTACTCAAAATCTTGTTTACAGATTCAATGACTTCAGAGCCTCCCTCTACCTTCAAAGCATCCGCTTCGGACTCCTTCATTATCCTTATTGCACTGGAAACCGCCTGACGGGTATCTCCCTGGTATGTACCGAACGGCATGTCCACAACAACCATTGGATTGTGAACAGCCCTCACAACACTTTGAGCATGGTAAATCATTTGATCCAACGTTATTGGTAATGTTGTCTCATGTCCTGCCATCACGTTGGCAGCCGAATCCCCTACCAGAATAATATCAATCCCAGCCTCATCCAAAATACGGGCTGTTGTATAGTCATATGCTGTTAGCATGGCTATTTTTTCACCTTTTTGCTTCATTTCAAGCAATCTCTGGGTTGTAATGACCCTTTTCTTTCCCTCTACCGACATTTTATCAAATATTAGAGTTGCAAAGCTATACATTATTTGAAAAAAGGCAAATCATGACACCTTGTCAGTTTTAAAAGTTGGCACAATCTTAGATGTTACAGAGGGCAGGAATAAAAATAATAAACTAAAAACATACAACTATTATGGGAAAAATCATTGGAATAGACCTTGGAACAACCAACTCCTGTGTGGCCGTTATGGAAGGTAACGAACCCGCAGTCATCATAAACAGCGAAGGGAAAAGAACCACTCCTTCTGTAGTGGCTTTTGCCGAAAATGGTGAAAGGAAAATAGGTGACCCTGCTAAGAGGCAAGCTATCACTAACCCTACTAAAACAATATCTTCCATTAAAAGATTCATGGGAGAAAGCTACGACAGGGTTCAGCTGGAAGTAGGTAGGGTTCCTTACAAAGTTGACAAAGGAGACAACAACACAGCAAGGGTCAACATAGATGGAAGGATGTACACTCCTCAGGAAATCTCTGCCATGGTATTGCAAAAAATGAAAAAAACTGCAGAAGATTATCTAGGACAAGAAGTAACAGAAGCAGTAATTACCGTACCTGCCTACTTTAGTGACTCCCAAAGGCAAGCCACAAAAGAGGCCGGGGAAATTGCAGGCCTAAAAGTAAGAAGGATCATCAACGAGCCTACTGCTGCTGCACTTGCATACGGACTGGACAAACAACACAAAGACATAAAGATTGCAGTTTTCGACCTTGGCGGAGGAACTTTTGACATATCCATACTGGAACTTGGCGATGGTGTTTTTGAAGTCAAGTCAACCAATGGAGATACTCACCTTGGAGGAGACGATTTTGACCAAAAGATCATTGACTGGTTGGCAGAGGAATTCAAATCTGAAAACAACGGACTGGACCTTAGAAAAGACCCAATGGCGTTGCAAAGACTAAAAGAAGCTGCAGAAAAAGCTAAGATTGAGTTATCCAGCCAATCCTCATCGGAGATAAACCTGCCATACATCATGCCTGTTGACGGAGTTCCCAAGCACCTTGTGAAAACCCTCACCCGGTCAAAGTTCGAACAACTTTGCGATGACCTCATCCAAAGGACAATTGAACCTTGCAGGAAAGCATTGAGCGATGCAGGAATGAAAGCCACAGATGTCAACGAAGTTATTTTGGTGGGAGGTTCCACCAGGATACCTGCAATACAACAAATAGTAGAGAAATTCTTTGGCAAAGCACCAAGCAAAGGAGTAAATCCGGACGAAGTTGTAGCAGTTGGTGCAGCTATCCAAGGCGGAGTCCTTGCAGGCGATGTGAAAGATGTCCTGTTGCTGGATGTGACACCACTATCCCTGGGTATTGAAACCTTGGGCGGTGTAATGACAAAACTGATTGAGTCAAACACTACAATACCTACCCGCAAATCCGAAGTCTTCAGCACAGCAAGTGACAACCAACCATCGGTAGAGATACATGTATTACAAGGCGAAAGGCCAATGGCAAAAGACAACAAGACCATAGGCCGCTTCCACCTGGATGGAATAGCCCCGGCACCAAGAGGTGTTCCTCAAGTAGAAGTCACTTTTGATATTGATGCAAACGGTATCCTGAACGTATCTGCCAAAGACAAAGGAACAGGCAAAGAACAAAAAATCAGGATTGAAGCATCCAGCGGACTTACAGAGGCAGAAATCAACAAAATGAAAGACGAAGCCAAAGCAAACGAAGAATCCGACAAAAAAGAGAAAGAGAGGATCGACAAAATCAACGGTGCAGACTCCATGATATTCCAGACAGAGAAAAACCTTAAGGACTACGGTGACAAGATCCCTGCAGAAAAGAAATCTGCAATAGAGTCAGCCCTGGAATCTTTGAAGGAGGCACACAAATCACAAGATGTTTCAGCAATTGATGCTGCCATGGAAAAGATGAATGCTGCCTGGCATGCTGCATCAGAAGACATGGCTAAGGCAACCCAAGGTCAGCCGGGAGCTGCTCCGGGTGCAGATGATGCCACCAATCAAGGAAGCACCGGCAACAACGGTAACGGAGACGACAAAGAGGTTACCGATGTAGATTTTGAAGAGGTGAAGTAACTAATACCTGATTCATATTCAAAGAGCAGCATTTTTTGCTGCTCTTTTTTTATATATTTGCATAAACCTTAAACCAAATGAAAACCATCACATCCATTGCATTGGCCATTTCTGTGATCATTCTTTTGAGCATATCCCAGGCAAAGGCACAAACCATCGAACAACTCAACAAGGAAATCTCACAACTCAGGCAAAACCTAAAAGACCAACGTCATACCTATGACATGATCATCAAGAAAACCGACGACTTGATGTGGCACAAGATTTTGGGTGAAACAGCATATGTTGACAAAGTAAGGCTCACCGGCCCCCCAAGATGGAAACCTCTTAAAGAAGATGACCGTTTTGCAGCAAATCCTCTACAATTCTACTGTTACGTTTTCATACCCAAAAATGTGGACCCAAACCAAAAATACCCTCTCATAGTACTACCCCACAGCGGCATACATGCAGACTTCTCTACATATTACGCACATATTGTAAAGGAACTTATAGCCCAACAATATATTGTCGTGTCTGCAGAGTACAGGGGCAGCACTGGTTATGGAAAAGGAACCTACCAAAACATAGACTACGGAGGGCTGGAAAATGAAGATGTCCTTGCCAGTCGTGACTACATGGTGGAGAACTACTCGATTGTAGATGAAAACAGGATAGGCATAATTGGATGGAGCCACGGAGGGATGATATCCCTGATGAACATCCTGAGGTACCCCAACAAATACAATGTGGCATTTGCGGGAGTTCCAGTAAGCGACCTTGAAAACCGACTAGCTTCACATGACCAATCATATACTGCCTACTTTACGCCGGAATACCATATAGGACAATCCATCCAGGATAATCCGGAAGAGTACAAAAGAAGGTCCCCCTCTTCATATGCTTCAAAGCTTGAGAAACCTCTTCTTATACATACAAATACCAATGACAATGATGTATATGTACAAGAGGTCATTGCCATGATTGACTCCTTGGAAAAACATGATCGTGTATTCGAATACAAAATATTCCAAAACAAAGCAGGAGGACATGGTTTTGACAGGATAGACACAAAAGAGGCAACTGAAATAAGATATACTATATACAAATTCCTGGAAAAGTACCTCAACCCGTCAAAACCATTCACAAACCATCAGGAAATGCGAAGATCTGCATATTTTTTCGCAAAATAGAGCCTTTTAATAAAATTATAAACATTTGTTCATTATCTTTGTGGGCAAATGTTTTTTTTTATGGCAAGACCAAAAAACTTAAGGAAAATAGAAAATCCTCCGCAAATAAAGGGATACCAGCAAGTGGGTGGCAAAAACACTCAAGATGCCGTTATAATAAACCTGGAAGAATATGAATCCATAAAATTGTGTGATCATCTTTCTCTGACCCAAGAAGAGGCTGCCATTAAAATGGGAGTCTCCCGTCCAACTTTGACCAGGGTTTACTCCACTGCCAGGAAAAAGGTTGCAGAGGCATTTGTATTAGGAAAAAACATAGTATTTGAAGGTGGCAAGGTCTATTTTGACAGTGACTGGTACAAATGCGGCAATTGCAACTCATTGTTCAACAACTATATGCACTTGAGCAAGCCCATGTGTTCACTATGTGGGTCCCTATCAATCACCCCAATCAACTGATAAAATAACAAAAATGAAATACGCAATAACAGCAAAGAGGGACAACCAAAATAGTCATTGTGATATCCATTTTGCACGGGCCTCTTTTTTTGCTATTTACGACAATCAGAGCAAAGAAATTAAGTTCATTGAAAATGAATTCAGGAACATTCCGGAAAGAGCCGGGCCATCTGTTGTGAAATTTCTCTCTTCCCTTAAAACTAATGTGATTGTATCTACAGAGTTCGGGGAAAAAATCAAAAACATCCTGGACAGTGAGAAAATCGGGATGGTTATAATAAATGACAACAAAACAACAATCAAAAAGATTATTGAAATCATAGAGAATAAAAAGGAGTAAGACATGAGCTGCGAAAAAGAGTTTGTAAAAAAAGTGATCCCAGGGGTCAAGAACATCATTATTGTTGCATCTGGTAAAGGTGGCGTTGGAAAATCAACTGTTGCCGCAACATTGGCAACATCATTGGTTATGCAAGGATATTCAACAGGACTTCTGGATGCCGATATCTACGGGCCATCCCTTCCCGTATTATTTGACATACAAGAATCCAGGCCAATTGTCATAGAAGAGGCCGGAGTTACCAAAATAGAACCAATCATCAGGTTAGGCATAAAGCTTATGTCAATCGGATTGTTCATAGACCCTGTCAAGGCAGCTATATGGAGGGGTCCGCTTGCTGCAAGCGGAATGAAACAAATGATAGATCAGACTGAATGGGGAGAACTTGACTATCTGATAATTGACACTCCTCCCGGAACCGGTGACATCCATATTTCATTGCTTCAGGAGTACAACATTGGCGGTGTGATAATCGTAACAACTCCTCAAACATTATCTACCGGAGATGTACAAAAAGCGATATCATTGTACTCCGAGACAAAAATTGGTGTTCCGGTACTGGGTGTCATAGAAAACATGTCTTGGTTTACACCCGAAAAGCATCCAGAAGAAAAGTACTTCCTTTTTGGAAAAGGTGGCGGAGAGTCGTTGGCAAAACGATTCAATGTAGAACTACTGGCACAAATCCCTCTCAACGAGAAAATTTGTGAAGAGTGTGACTACGGGAAATTACTTGCTGTTTTGGAATCAAAAGGAATAAAAGATACATTTGCAAACATTATAAAAAAGATAAACCAAGAACTCCCCGTTTAATTTTCCACGCTAATGAGTGCAATGCTGTTGATATTTGTGTTTGGCTACATTTGCATAGCCATGGAGCATCGTATCAAGATAGACAAAGCAGCCATAGCACTTGTGATGTCTGGTTTGATGTGGGCTCTTTTGATTGTGGTGGTCCCTCAATCAGCTGCAAATGCCCATGCCACGGCTTTCCAGGAGTTCCTGGAAATGAATCCGTTTATCCGTTCCCTGGGGCAGGAAGAAATATGGCAAAGATTCATAACAGACTTCCTGCTCATAGAATACATGGGAGACATCTCTTCTACCCTGTTCTTCCTTATAGGGGCAATGACAATCGTAGAACTGATAGACGCTCACAGAGGTTTTGACATCCTGACCGACAAAATAAAACCAGGAAGCAAAAGGAAACTTCTTGTAATAATTGTGATTATGGCATTCTGCATGTCTGCTGTACTGGACAACCTGACTACCTCCATAGTAATGGTAACACTTGTCCGAAAGATCGTTGCCAATTACAAAGAGAGATGGGTATTTGCCGGGATGATCATAATCTCTGCAAATAGTGGGGGCGCATGGTCCCCTATCGGAGACATCACAACCATAATGCTATGGATAAAGGGCACACTTTCATCATGGCCACTAATCAAATCAATTTTACTTCCAAGCATTGTCTCTACAGCTGTACCTTTGTTCTTTGCAACAAGACTCATCAAGGATGAACCAGTTAAAAGCCCCAACCATCCAAAGGCTCATGAAAAAGAGTTCCCGTTAAGCAGGAAAGAGAGGAAAATCATACTGGTAATGGGTATAGCATCACTATTGTCTGTACCGGTATTCAAATATGTCACATCACTCCCGCCTTTTGCAGGTGTCATGACTGCTTTGGGTATAATGTGGATTTACACAGAGATTTTGTATAGTAAAATCAAGATCAATGAATCTGCAAAAAACAGGGTGACCAAACTGATAAAACGCATTGACACTACAACTATCCTCTTTTTCCTTGGGATACTTTTGTCTGTAATGTCACTCCAGGCATCCGGAATACTTGGGCAAGCCGGTGCCTTCCTTGACCACAAACTGGCAAATAGCAATTTAATGGCACTATCCATAGGAGTATTATCATCAATTGTGGACAACGTTCCATTGGTAGCAGTTGCAATGGGAATGTTCCCGGTATCCTCTGCTGTAGGGACGGAATTCCTTATGGATGGCAATTTCTGGCATTTACTTGCCTTTTGTGCCGGAACTGGTGGATCACTCCTGATTATAGGATCGGCAGCAGGTGTTGTTGTCATGGGACTGGAAAAAATAAGTTTCGGATGGTATTTCAAAAACATATCACTATTGGCTTTTATAGGATATATATCGGGTGCCTTGGTGTTTTTCTTAATGAACTAAGAAGCCATTTTACAATAAAACCTCATACCTTTTAGCTGATTATTCGTATCATTGTATGTTAAAACATACATATGTCCCAATTATTATATTCAATACATCTGGGTGTTTTTTTGCTTGTCGTCACCCTTATGGCAGTAATTTACCCGGTAACAGGTTACAGGCAAAACAAAAACCAAGAAAAGTATTTTAAGGGTAACCGGTACAACAAAACTTCCTGGTACAGGAAATCAATGGTCTGGAGCTGGATTCCCACACTTTTAGTGTTAGCGGCAATGTTATTTGCAGGAACTGATCCTTCGGACCTTGGTTTCAGGATGCCTTCTGCTCAAATCAACGACATCAAACCAGTCCTGTTTTATATGTCGGTATCGGCGGCGGCATTATATACTCTGTACATGCTCTTTAGCATAATCTCCATCAGGTTCAGCAAAAAGATAAGGGAACACCATGCCTCACAAATACCACCTGGTCTCAAGCACATCCTTCCGGTCACAAAACAAGAGAAAAAGACATGGATCCTCCTTTCATTCACAGCGGGTTTTACAGAGGAGTTCCTTTACAGAGGATACTTGTTTTTTGCCATTGCTTTAATTTTTGGATTCTCCCATCCGGCAATCCTGATACCTGCTTCTACCCTGCTTTTTGCAGCAGGTCACATTTACCAAGGGAAAGAGGCAATCAAACCAACTTTTGCAGGACTTTTACTGGCACTTTTGTTCTATTTCACCGGATCTTTGTATATAGTCATATTCCTTCACTTTTTACAAGACATGATTGCAGGAGAGCTTTTGGAATAGTCCCGGGAAAAGAATTTTCTTAACTTTGGAGAATAATAACCAGAATCATCATGTTTCAATTTTTCAACATATCCTATTGTTCCGACAAATACCAGTACACAATGGGAAAAACCTTCTATGACCAAAACATACACAATAAAAAAGCTGTATTCAACCTGTTTTACAGGAGTGCTCCGGACAAAAACAACTGGGCAGTTGTCAGTGGCATAGAGGAGGCATTGGAAATGATCCGGGGATTAGGGACAGAATCAGAGAGTTTTTTTGAAAAATTCCTTCCCGGTGAACAGTACAAAGAATACAGGGTTTTCCTGTCCAATATGAAATTCACCGGAGATGTATATGCCATGAAAGAGGGGGAGATTGCTTTTCCATCCCAACCGGTGATTATTGTTGAAGGCCCTTTGATAGAAGCCCAGGTTCTGGAAACCCCGCTCCTGTCCATAATGAACCATCAAATGGCAATTGCAACTAAAGCATCCAGGGTTTCCAGGGCAACAGCAAAACCAATAAGTGAATTCGGATCCAGAAGGGCTCATGGTCCATGGGCTGCAGCCTACGGGGCAAAAGCAGCATACATCGGAGGTTGCCTTAACAGCTCAAACATAATTACAAACAACAAATTTGGTATTCCGGTTTCAGGAACAATGGCCCACAGTTACATAAATGCTTTCGGATGCAATATAGCAGGAGAGTTGAAGGCCTTTGATGCCTATATAAAAAGCCATTGGGGTGAACCTCTCATACTTCTTGTAGATACTTATGACACTCTCAGATGTGGTATAAAGAATGCAATACAAGCATATAAAGATAACGGAGTGGACAACAGCTATCCCCAAAGCTACGGAATAAGGCTGGATAGCGGAGACCTGACATATTTGTCAAATGCATGCAGGGAAGAGTTGGACCAAGCCGGGCTGACACAATGCAAGATATTTGCTACCAACTCCCTGGACGAATATATAATTACCGAACTAGAAAGACAGGGAGCAAAAATAGATGCCTACGGAGTTGGCGATGCAATAGCAACTAGCAAACACAATCCATGCTTCGGCAACGTGTACAAACTGGTAGAGATTGATGGCGAACCCGTATTAAAGAGATCAGAAGATAAAAGCAAGGCAATCAATCCGGGATTCCAGGTTACATACAGGATATCCAAAAATGGTTTTTTTAAAGTTGATGTTACATGTTTGAAAGGAGATTCCCTGAGCAGGCAAATTGAAACCAACCAGACCATATCTTTAAGGGCTGAGTTTGACGACACAAAATCAACAACATTCCCGGCCAATACATACCAACACCAGGTTTTGCAAAGCAAAGTCATCTCCAAAGGTGAAATCATCCAAGACACCAGGTCATTAAAAGAGAGAAGGGATTATTACCTGGAAAACCTGGACGCTTTCAATCCAACGCAAACCAGATTGATCAACCCCCATTTTTATAAAGTTGATATATCAGACAATCTTTATGATTTGAAAAACAAGTTGATAAACTCTCTGATAGAGGAGATAAAAAAGTTAAATGAAAATGGATGACAAAGCTCATATTGTGGTAGATATGCTCTACGACTTCATTGATGGCAGCATGGCTTGCCACAACTCTGCAAACGCCGTTGAAAACAGCATACTGTTCATCAATTCAAATCCTGGAATACCTGTCTACTACATTACAGACTCCCATCCTGCCAACCACTGTTCTTTCAAGGAAAACGGTGGAATTTGGCCTGCACACTGTGTCAAGGGCACTCATGGCCAAAAAATTCATGAAGCATATTACCAAAAGGTTGAGAACAAATCAAACTCCCCATGCCTAATCAACACATTACTCAAAGGAGAGGATCCGGCAAAAGAACAGTATTCTGGTTTCGAAGCCATTGGCAATGCAGGGGAAACTTTGAAAGATTACTTGCTGCAAAAGGAAGTACAAACAGTTTATGTAAGCGGAATAGCTACTGAGTACTGTATTAACGAAACCGTTACAGACCTTCAAAAAGCTGGTTTCAAAGTTATTCTCATATCCAAGGCTTTGGCATATGTAAACGAAACCGGACATAAAGAGACATTGGAAAAACTTAAAGATTCCGGAATTGAAATAATATAACCTGTTTATGATTAATATTGGTCTGGACCTTGGGGGAACAAAGATTTCGGGAGCTGTTTTTACCGAAAACAATTCCATGCTCATTAGGGAAACCAAATACCTTGAAGGTCGCCAGGGTAACCAGGTTGCCCAACTAATTACCGAAGTCTCCGATTTGCTCATTGCAAAAGCTGGAATAACCAGCTCAACAACATTCAACATAGGAATATGTGTCCCAGGAATTGCCTACTCCAAAAATGGTATGGTATGGGCTCCCAATATAAAAGGTTGGGACAGGTTCCCGTTGAAAGAATTTTTGCTGCAAAAATATCCTCAGGCACAAATCATGGTAGAAAGTGACCGCACGTGTTATATCCTGGGTGAAGTCAGCCAAGGAGTTGCAAAAGGATGCGAAAACGCAATATTCATTGCTGTCGGGACTGGTATCGGCGCCGGAATATTGATTGACGGAAGGGTTTTGCACGGAGCATCAGACATTGTTGGCGCAACAGGATGGATGGCATTGCAGCCTCCCTACCAATCTAAGTGGGATGAATGCGGATGCTTCGAAAGTGAAGCCTCCGGCAACGGGATAAGGTCTAGGGCAAAAGAACAGGTAAAGCAAATGGGAAACAAATACCAAGGGTTGCTGTCAAAAGGAACCCTGGAATCCATTACCACTAAAATGATTTTTGAAGCATATGACCATAACGATCCAATAGCAACAGAGGTAATAGACAAAGCAATACAATTTTGGGGAATGGCTTCTGCAAACTTCATCTCACTTTTCAATCCAGAGATGATTGTTTTTGGTGGAGGAGTTTTTGGACCTGCCTCAAAATTTATTGAAAGGATACATGCAGAGGCAACAAAATGGGCACAACCTATTGCGATGAAAGAGTGTCGTTTTGCAGCAACCACGCTCCCCGATACTGCCGGATTGTACGGTGCCGGAGCAATTGCCCGCATTGGCCACTACATCTCCACCAATAATACCAAATAAATAAACATGGAATCAACAAAAAACAAAAAAACAGTATTGGCGGCAGGCTTTTCCGGAATGGTTTTTTTTGGGGTGGCATTCGTTATCATGGGGGCAGTTTTGCCTTCCCTCATCCAGAAATTCAATCTGGACACAACCTCGGCATCCACACTTGCCGGCCTTTTACCATTTGGAATTCTACTTGGATCAGTTATTTTCGGGCCGGTAATTGACCGTTTTGGATACAAAGCCCTGATGATTGCAGCCAGCATGATAACAATTGCAGGATTGGAGTTGCTGGCATTTTCCGGTTCTGTACAATCTGCAAGGTTTGCAATCTTCCTTATAGGTTTTGGTGGAGGCACATTGAACGGATTGACCAATGCATTGGTCTCCGACATATCAGACGACTCTGCCAGAGCATCCAACCTGAGCATACTTGGACTGTTCTATACTATTGGAGCTGTGGCAATACCACTGCTTTTTGCTACCCTCTCAAAGACCGTATCATATTCCGCAATAGTTTCAAATGCAGGTATTTTGATGTCATTACCAATTTTTTATTATTTATTCGTACAATTCCCCGATGCAAAATTCAAACAGGGGATACCATTTGCCAAAGTAATTGCACTTGTAAAAGAGCCTTTCCTTATCATCCTAAGTTTTGTGTTGTTTTTCCAGAGTGGTCTTGAAGGGATCAGTAACAATTGGATACCTGCATACCTGGAACAAACATCCTCTGCAGCCAGGGAACTCTCAATGTATGCACTTACAGCTATCATTGTGGGGATTGGTGCCGGACGTCTGCTCCTGGGCTTTTTGCTGAGATTCATTTCCAAACATATAACACTTGTTGCAAGCATGTTTATATCTGCAACCGGTATTATCATATTGGCTTATTACAAAAATCCTTCATTTATATTGCCTGCAAGTTTCCTGCTTGGTTTGGGTTTTGCATCTTCCTTCCCCGTCATCCTTGGGGAAATTGGTGAGAAATACAAAGAAATGTCAGGAACCGCTTTTAGTATCGCATTGGTGATAGCCCTGACAGGTAACACATTGCTCAACCTGCTTGTAGGAATGGTTTCCCTGGACAATTTCCACTTGATTGTATTGGGTTCCACAGCAGCGATAGTATCACTTTATTTACTGAGTTTAACTTTAAAAAAATAGAACATATGTTAGCATTAGAATGGTTGAATAACGCCCGTGAGGTAATGTCCAAGATTGAAGGGACACAACTTGAGAATATCAAAAAAGCAGCGACCGTAATGGCAGACTCCATTGAAAAAGGAAGATGGGTCCACACATTCGGATGTGGCCACGCGACTATACCCGTAGAAGAGATGTACCCAAGGATTGGTGGATTCGTAGGATTCCATCCCATTGTAGAGCTTCCTTTGACATTCTTCACACGCATTACAGGCGAAATGGGGATACATCAATTTCTTTTCCTGGAACGTGCAGAGGGATATGGAGATGCAATAATGAAATCCTACAATTTCCACAACCAGGATACAATGTGGATTTTTTCCCACACAGGCATCAACAACGTCAACATAGATGTGGCACTCAAAGCTAAAGAAGCTGGAATGAAAGTGATAGTGTTTGGATCTGCATCTGAGTCTGCAGACAAGAAAACCCGACATTCATGCGGGAAAACATTGTTCCAGCTAGCAGATATCGTGGTTGATTCTTGCGCCCCGCTTGTAGATGCCAGTGTTACCCTCAAAAACCATCAAGACAAAGTAGGTCCTGTCTCTACACTTGCATTCATAACACTTGTATGGATGACTGTCACAACTGTAGCCGAAATCCTTGCTGACAGAGGTGTAAAACTATACATCCATCCATCACACAATGTACCGGGAGATACCACTGCCCACCAAAGACTGGATGCCTGCATAGACGAATACAAGAAAAAAGTAGCTGGAATATAGCATTATAAACCAGCACATTACACATCAAACAACAGTTTGGAATATTTTTTGTATGTTTGCAGCTTGTTATGTGCAAAATTATGCAAGAAAATAAAGGTATGAAAAAGAGCATTTCGGTTATTTCAACCGTAGTGCTCTTATACATTCACGCCTTGCTGCCAGCCCAAACCCTCCAACCACAAGACACTATAGTGTCGGGTAAGGACACCTCTGTCATAACTCAAATAGACAGCACATTAACAAAAAGGGAGTTAAAGGCTATAGAAAAAGAGAAAAAATTCCTTGTCAAACAAAAAGAGAGGGAGACCAAAGATAGTCTCAAAGCCATCAGTGATAGCATAAAATGGTCACAGCCAAGGATACTGGAAACCTATATTTTGCCTGACTCACTAAAATACAAAAGACTCATCACCTGGAAGCACGACAGCTGGTTGAACAATATCGAGATGTTGAATCCAGATACAACATACCAAGAGAACTTCCATGTATACCCATTCATGAAAAATGATGTAGGTGGCACATACCTGGGTGTTTCGGGTTCTGCAGCAATAACCCACAATTATTTCAAACGAGACAAACTGGATATTTTCGAGCCGTTTGAACCCTATCTTGCATGGAGCCACACAATTGACAATGTACCTTTTTACAACGTAAAGACCCCGTATACAGAACTTGCCTACTGGGGAACCCTGTTTGCAAACAGGGATAAAGAGGAGAGCAACATCAAAGTGATGCACACCCAAAACCTATCCCCTTCCTGGAATATCAATTTCACTTACAACAGATACGGTGGCGTTGGCCTAGCACAACGGGAAGCCACGGACAACAGGACAGTAACCTTGACAACAAACTACCTTGGAAAAAAATACCTAATGCATGGTGGTTATATATACCAAGGTATAAAAAGGGAAGAAAACGGAGGTATACTAGACGACAAAATGGTCATTGACACAACCGTTGACGACTCCAAAGAGCTCGAATACCGTTTAAGGGAGGCCGACAACCAACTAAAAAGGAACACATTGTTCCTGACTCACTCATATGGTCTTCCAATAAGATGGAACAAAGATGACACATTAGCTGTAGGCGAAGGCACTATTACATATTTTGGACACACTTTCGAGTACACTACATATACAAAAAAATACACCGACAAGATTGAACTTACAGACTCTGTCGGCCGGGCAATGTACAACAACATATTCCTTATTTCCCCCACAACATCATCAGACTCCATCAGGGTGAGCAGCTTGCAAAACAAAGCATTCATAAGGATACAACCATGGGGCAAAGATGCCATACTATCAAAACTTGATGGAGGTATTGGGCACCAATACATGAACGTGTACAACTTCAGGCCTGACTACTATCTCCACGGAACCAGCAACCAGACATACAACAATGTATTCGTCTATTTTGGTGCCCAGGGAAATTTCAGGAAATACTTCAAATGGGATGCAAATGCCAAATATGACCTATCTGGATACTATGCAAACAATTTCAGATTCGATTCCAAAGCTATATTCTCATTCTATCCTCACAAAGAGGGAATACATTTGACAGCAGCCATCAAACTAGACAACCGCCGGCCCGGCTGGTTGAGCAATTCATACTATTCCAACCACTACCAATGGGAAAACAACTTCGAAAACATAACAGAAACCAAACTTGAAGGATACCTTAATATCCCAAAATACAAATTGACCATTTTTGCCGGCTATTCGGCAATTAATAACCCCACATATTTTGGAACACAAGGTTATGCAGCACAACACTTGGACATTGTCTCTGTACTCTCTGCATACATCCAGAAAAACTTCAGATTAGGATTCCTGCACCTGGACAACAGGGTACTTTTTCAAATGAGCTCAAACAAAGAGATCATACCGCTACCGGAAATCAGTGCTAACTTAAAATATTACATGCAGTTTGAACTTGTAAAGAATGTTCTTACCGCACAAATAGGAGCTGATGTAACATACAACACTCCATACTTTGCACAAGCATACAACCCCGCTCTTGGGGTTTTCCAAAATCAAAACGAAAGGGAAATAGGAAACTATCCCTATATAGATGGTTTTGTAAACCTCCAATGGAAAAGAGCCAGCATTTTTGTCAAATACCTGAATGCTGCACAAGGTTGGCCGGACGGCGATTATTTTTCTGCTCATCATTACTTCAGGCCGCAAACTGCTATAAAAGTTGGTATGCACTGGCCATTTTACGTAAAATAATCAATAGCCATATGAGGTCTATTTTAAAATTAATTATCGCACTCTTTTTTATAATCATCCACCCGGTACTTTCATCATCGGACGAAGGTCACAGTGCAGAGAGCTATTCCTTCCATTTGGAGGGCTCCCATCTCAACGCCATGGTCAACATAAACGGTGGAATGTACCTTAACCATGGACATCCTGTAGGATTCCATTTCGAACTACTAAACCGCTTTGCATCACATCAAAATTGCAATATAAAAATTTCTCCTGCACAAGATAAGGATCCATGGGAGCAACTGCTATCAGGAAAAACCGACATCCTGGTTATGGATGCCCAAAAAGACTCCATTCCCGAAGAATTCTCAGACAAAGTAATTGCCAGTCTGGAACTGAACTCCAACAATCAAGTATGGGTAGTAAGGAAAAGTGACTTTCCAATCTTGCAAAGCATGAATTACTGGTTTGGTTATTACAACCATACAAAAGAGTACAAGAATCTGGAAAACAAATATTACAGGATATACAGCAGGACAAATTTCAATAACGGACCTGTGAACGTATTGTCTCCTTACGACCATATCATAAAACAATATTCCCGCCAACTAGGATGGGATTGGAGGTTGCTTGCATCTTTGATATACCAGGAAAGCAAATTCAAAGTTAGTGCCCGCTCTTCCCGAAATGCCTACGGATTGATGCAAGTATTGCCTTCTACGGCAAAAGCATATGATATAGATAATTTGTATGATCCCGAACAAAACATAAAAGCAGGAACCCTGTTTTTAAGGAGACTGGTGAATCTATACAACAAAGAGGAGATAGACTCCCTTAATAAAATCAAGCTTGTCCTTGCAGCCTACAACGCAGGAGAGGGAAGGGTTGCAGACATACAAAGGGTTGCTGAGTATAAGCAAATCAACCAATACCATTGGGATAGTCTAAAAACCGTTATCCCCCTGATGAATCACAAAGGAGAAATCCCAATGGACCTCCTGAAACACGGGTCGTTCAAAGGCATTGAAACATTGAATTTTGTAGATGAAATATTAGGAAGGTACGACAACTACAAAGCGCTGGTTAAAAAATAACCCGAAACAAACTATTTTACCCTTAAAGTCTTGTCCGGGCTAACTTTGGAAATAAACAAAGAAGGAATCATAAGAAGCATTGCAATCAACACCACCGAAGCAATGTTCAAAACCAGCAATTTGCCCCAATTCATGTAAATCGGTACATGATCAACAAAATAATTTGCAGGGTCCAATGGAATCAATTTATAAAGAGACTGGACCCTGGCCAAAACAATTGCTATTCCGTTTCCTGCAATCATACCCCAGAATACCAGCACCATAGCCCTTGAAAGAAATATTTTGTGAATAGCAGAATCCCTCATACCCAAAGATTTGAGAACTCCTATCATGGATGTTTTTTCGAACAACAATATCAACAAGCCAGAAATCATATTGAACCCTGCAACGAAAATCATCAACAGCATTATTACAAGAACATTGAAATCCAACAACCTCAACCAATCAAAAAGATGCGGGAATAATTCATCTACCTTGGTCACGAAATATGACTCATCAACAGGAGCATTTTCAATCAACGATTCTATGTCAGATGCACTCCTGTCCAAAAAATTATGATTTGAAAGTTTCACCTCAAGACCAGAAACCTCATTACCATCCCAACCATTCACATCCTGTACAAATGAAAGTCCGGTTACCAATAAAGATTGGTCCAGGTCTTCCAGCTGTGCATCATATATTCCGGAAAGTACAAACTGCCTTACTTTTACAGCCTCATCTATAAAATAGACAAGCACCCGGTCACCAACCGAAAAACCAAGCATTCCGGACAATCTTTTGGACATCATCAACTGAGGTACTTTCAATGTATCGCTTGTTTCGGGTAACTGACCTTCACTCAAGGATGTTTCAAAAAAACTCCAATCAAAGGAATTATCCACACCTTTCAACAACACACCTTGTATTGCATCTTCTTTTTTAATGATACCGGTCCTGTAGGCATATGGAGTTACAGTTGACACATTACCCATGGAAATCAATGAATCCATAAATGAGGGAGTGGCATTCACAGGATACTGGTCTGTTGTAACATCAACCCCCGGACTATGGAGCAATATTTCTCCTGAAAAGCCAGTTGCTTTGTTCTTGATTTCCCTTTTAAAACCATCTGATATGGCTACGGCAAGGATCATTACCAATATACTGATAGCTACCGAAACTCCGGCAATAACGGAACTACCGTTGGAAAGCCCCTTTTTACCGGGTCTTTTTTTCCATAAAGTTTTTGCAATAAAGATATTTGTATTCAATAATTAAAAAATATTATTATATTTGTCTACTGTTAGTCATTACTTAACCTATTACTTAACTTCGACCTCTGTGATCTCAAAAAGATTATGGAGGTTTTTTCACAGAAACCTCTTCCCTCCCATAACAGATACAACTCTCTCCATTCTGGTCACCGACACATTGTCACCGTTGTTCCTGAACACAAAAGCAAGCAGTTCTGCATAAATTGAAAGCAAAGCACGCTCTTGTTCTACCCTCAAAGAATCAGGGTTGTATACCATTCCAATATCTTCAAAAAACTGCCGAAGGGTATCTTCCACAAAAATTGCCCCCTTTTTAAAAATATTCAGGTAAAACAGGATCTTCCCGTCATTATCCAGATATACGGGTACAAAACCTCCGGGAAAACATAAAGGATAAACAGGCAAACCCACGGCTCCTGCCAGAAGGAAATAGACAAGGGATACAGTAACAGGATTTCCTCCCCTTGACAACAATACCCTATCCATTAACGCTTTTTCACTATCCTGCATCCTTGTGTCCAAATGTTTGAATCCAATCCTCTTGAAAAACAAATAATTGAAAATTTCCACATTCTCCACAGGAGTTTTTTCTTCCGATATCTCCATTGAAATTTCATCCGAAAGTTCCTCTATACTTTGGAAAAACAAGACATCATTTACAAAAGGGTCGGCAATTCTGGTAATCAGGTACATTGCCATATCCAGTTTAGGCTGAGGATCAGCCAGCAAGCTACTTAACTTATCAAGAGCAATATCAGCTTTTATCTCTGCCAAAATAGAGATGTATTTTTCTTTTTTTGCCTCCTCAGCTTCTGGTATCACATATCTTTCTATCAGATCTATTGCCTCTTCTCCTCTCTCCATCAATCTCTCTTTCACAGCATTCCTGACAACAGGATCTGGGTCCTCCATCAAATAAACAAGTGATATCAATTCCGAATCAGGTCTCATATCCTATCCAATGAAAGTTCTATTAATTTTTTCACATAACCCTTGTAGTCTGGCTGGCTCTCTTTCAAATGTCGGTTTGCAATGACACAGCAAACCGTAGCAGCATCATGGCCGAGTAATGTAGCCAATCCTGCAATTGCAGAGCCCTCCATTTCGAAATTGGTAATACGGTAATTTGCAAACCTGAAGGACTCCAGTTTTTCAACCATTTCCGGCATGGCCAAAGGCAATCTCAAAACCCTTCCTTGAGGAGCGTAAAACCCAGATGCGGAAATTGTCACACCAGGAATGGTAAAATCTTCCATGGCCTCAATTATAAGTGGACTTGCAGAGACAAAATAGGGATCAGGCAATTCCTTGAGCCATCCGGTATGTTTTATGAATGAGGCCTCCATCTCTTTATCGGTTACCCTTTCCCTCCCTTTGTACCAGTTTAGCAGACCATCACAGCCAACAGAGATATGGGAAAGTATATAAGAGCCCAAAGGAATATCAGGCTGGATTGCCCCTGTTGTTCCTATCCGCAATATCCTCAACCTTTTATGCGTTTTCTTGGCACTTCTGGTTTCAAAGTCAATATTTGCCAACGCGTCCAGCTCATTCATGACAATATCAATATTGTCGGTTCCGATACCAGTGGAAATCACAGTAATCCTCTTTCCTTTGTACTCACCTGTGGCAGAGACAAACTCCCTTGAAGCATTACGGTTTTCTATCTTTTCAAAAAAAGATGAAACAAGCTCTACCCTGCCGGGGTCTCCAACCAAAATCACATTATCGGCAAGTTGATCCGGCTTGATATGTAAATGGAATACAGATCCATCGTTGTTTATTATAAGTTCCGAAGAAGCAATAGTTGTCATAGAATCTACCTTTAAATTACAAAAATAACCATTTGTTTTATACTTTTGTGCAAAAATCCAACCATATGATACAACGAATCCAGACATTATTCCTGCTTGGTGCTTCTGCACTCATGTTTTCCATGTTTTTTTCAAAAATGGCTTATTCTGTACATGAGACCATCAAATATACAGATGTTATTTATTTACTCATAATGATTGTTGTTACATTCCTTATTTCGTTCATCACCATATTCCTGTATCGCCACAGGATGATACAAATAAGACTTTGTGTCCTGAATTCCATTATCCTTTTGGGACTTCAGGGATGGATAGGCTGGATGTTCTTCTCCAGGCCAGAAGGGTCAGCGTTTGGCATAAGCGCTGTATTCCCTATTGTTGCGGCTATCCTGACTTTCACAGCAATGAAGTACATAGCTGGTGACGAAGCTCTTGTAAGGTCAACTTCCAGACTAAGGAAATAGCATTCCGGAATTTGCCAAAGAATTAATTAATTATCTTCTGTCACGCAATATTTTTTGATCACGCCATAAGCATCTTCAATTCCAAGTTCACCTGCTTTACTCATGTCAAGGCAACCCTTTTCACGATCCTGCAGGTAAATGTGAACCAAGCCCCTGTTGTAGTAAGCTTCTGCCAAACCAGGGAATAGTTCCAGGGATTTGCTATACTGTACGATGGCTTCCGGCAAATCGTTGGATAACGAGTATAGGTTCCCAAGGTTGTAATATACATATGGTATCTCCGGAGATATTTCGGCTGCCCTTTTCATATCGTGTATTGCAGCTGTGTAATCGTAGCTCCGGGTCTGGTTGTCCCTTACCTTGGCCCTTGTCGCACCAGTATTGTCCAAAGTCAAAACCTGAACATTACTCTCAATAGAAGAGATAAAATCAATCATTTCCGACTGGAGAGCACCCCTGTTCAGATAAAAAAATGTTTGTTCGGGATCCAGCTCAATAGCTTGATTATAGCACTCCAGGGCAGTGTTGAACTGCTTGTTGCCAGTCTCAATTACCGCTTTGGCAAAAAGCATTTCAGGTTCTTTGCCCACATGCAGGGAACTGTCAATTATATGCAGGTATCCCTCCCTAGTCTGTTCTGCAACATCACTTTGGTCTGCAGTCAAAGATACAGGAAAAGGCACCTTTTGGGCAAACTGTTCTATCACAATGTTCCGGAACCTTTTATCCAATGCCATATATTCCGATTTCTTTTGAACCAGCCTGAATTTGTACAGAGGTTTGAGCCTTATGTCAACATCCCTGTGTTGCAATAATTCATCGTTGAAATCCCTTTTTGCAAAATCTGCATCCAAAGCCAGCAAATTATCAAACTTTTTGGTGGTATCTGAAAGTATTGACAAATTTGTAGTATCCCCTCTCCTGGAACGGTACTCCTTGACTTTTTCCTGTGCAATCTCATAGTCACTACGTGCAGAGTTGAACTGACCCAACTGGTTCTTCACATAAGACCTGTTCAGGTATGCATTGGCAAAATCGGGATATAGGTTTATTGCCTGTGAATAATCATCCATAGCATCCCTGAAGCGTCCAAGCTGGATAAAAACCGATGCCCTGTTATAGTAGGCAAGAACATTATTTGGATTGATAGACAATACCCTGTCGTAATCTTCAATGGCATTGTTGTAATCACCAATCTGGGACCTGATCAAAGCCCTGTTGTACAATGTGAGGGCATTACCCGGATCCAGCTCCAGTACTTTTTCCAAATCGTCCAGCGCTCCCATGATATCTTTATTCTCGTACCTTACCAAAGACCTGTTGAACAATGCAAAAGTATTGGTTGTATCCAACCTTACGGCACTATTCAAATCTTCAAGAGCCAATTCGTAATTCTTTTGCATCATGTATATCCTGGAACGCCTAACATACCCCTCCGGTGCCATCCTGTCCAATGATATGGCAGTATTGTAATCATCCACAGCCTTCAAAGTATCCCCTAAGAAAAGATAACTGGCACCCCTGTTCAAATAGGCATCGGCTACATTTGGTTCCCTCCTCAAAAAACGGTCAAAATCCTCCACAGCTTTTTCAAATTGTTGGGAAAGGAAATATGTTACTCCCCTGCTAAAGTACAATCCTGTGTAACCAGGCCTTAAATCAACTGCCTCTTCCAAATCCTTGAGGGCCAAATCAAATTTACCTATACGGCTATGTGTTATAGCCCTGTAGTGGTATGCCAAAGTATATAACGGGTTTATCGAAAGAGTTTTGTCAAAATCGTTCTGGGCACCGTAAAAATCACCCAGGTTGTATTTTGCGATACCCCGGAAAAAATAGGCTTCATGCAAAGTAGTGTCTATCCTGGCCAAAAGATTGAAATGTTCTATAGCCTCACCATACTTTCCCTCAATAAGAGCTTGCCTTCCCCTGAGGAAAAACTGGTTGGTATCATACTGGCCACGTACCACAACAAATGACATAGTGAAGGCCAGTACAACCAAAACTATATTTTTCACATTAAAATTATTCATTCCAAATCTATTGACAAACTTTTAACAACTAATCCAACCACTTTGGCTTTGCAATTTTATACATCAGGGTATGGATCTGCCCTGCCCTGGACACTACATACATGCTTGGGAAAGAAGCACTCCTGTGCAAAGGATCGGGCAAAGTAGCAGCAATCAAAGCAGACTGGTATGCAGTCAGCTTGGATGCTGAGGTGCCAAAATTGTGCCTGGCCGCAGCCTCCACCCCATAAATACCTTTACCCATTTCTGCCACATTCAGGTAAACCTCCATTATCCTTTCCTTGCCCCAAACCAGCTCTATACCCAATGTAAACCACACCTCAAAGCCCTTCCTTAACCATGTACGTGAGGGCAACAAAAAAACATTCTTGGCTGTCTGCTGGGAAATTGTGCTGGCACCACGAACCCTTTTTCCGCTTCTGTTCTCTTCAATTGCTTTTTCAATCTCTTTCCAGTCAAATCCATTATGCTGGTCAAAAAGATTATCTTCCGAAGCAATAGTTGCCATTACCATTGGGTGTGAAATATCTTCAATAGAGACCCATTTTCTGGTTGTTTTAAAATCTTTGTCAGAGGCAAATTCAATGGACCTTTTAACCATAAGGGGGGTGAAATAGACAGGCACCCATTTGTGAATGGTTATCCAAACAATGGATAAAATTGCAAATGCAACAGGAATATACAAAAACAGTACTCTAATAAATTTCAAAAAACCATTTTTCTTTTTCATAATTCTCTATAAAACCACTATTTTTGGCAAATATAAAAAAATCTAGATGTTTTTATTGATTGCACTTACAATTGTTTTAGCAATATTACCCGGCCAGCCGATTCATGCAGAAAACAATTCCCAAAATATTAAATCTTACTCCAACGCCCATGTGTCTAAGATAAAAAACACACTTTCGTTCATATCCAATGACCTCACCAGAGGAAGGCAAACAGGCACCAACGGCAGTCTTATAGTATCTTCATTTCTAAGGAACAAACTCAAATCCATGGAGATGATTCCCTTTTACAGTAAAACGCTCACCCAAAGCTTCATAGCAGTTGGTGACCATGGAAATCCAGTAATTGGCAGGAACATCATCGGAGTACTTCCCTCTCTTTATTATTCCGACAAATATGTGATAATCTCTGCTCATTATGACCACTTGGGCATACTTGGCGGACAAATTTACAACGGAGCAGATGACAATGCATCCGGTGTGACAGCATTGCTGACAATTGCAGAGTGGTTCTACAACATGCGAAAAGAGAGGGTCGGTCCAAAAGTAAATATCATATTTGCATTTTTCGATGCCAAAGAGAACAATATGGCCGGATCTGAATTCTTTGCCAAGAACCTTAAGATACCGGCATCAAAAATAAAGATAAACATCAACTTAGACCAATTGGGATGCACCTTTGCTCCTCCCGGAACAAGGGAAGATTATTTACTTTACGTTGCAGACAAAGGACTTAAACCGGAACTAAGAAGGAAGCTAAACATAATCAACAAGTTCTATGGAATAAACCTGGATATTGACCACACATTCTACTCCAGTAGTGCCTTTTACGAAATTTTTATGAAAACTTCCGACCAACACAACTTGTCAAAAGTTGGGATTCCTTCAATGTTATTTACTTCAGGCATACACATGCACACATACAAGCCAACCGACGAGCACTATTTCATCAACTACCCTGTGTTTATCAAAAGGATAAAATTGATATTCCACCTTATTGAGGATTATGTGAAATAGGGAGCCAGAGCTTTACCTGTGTAACTACCATCCACTTTGGCCAACTCCTCGGGAGTTCCCGAAAACAATACCCTTCCACCTTTCTGGCCACCTTCGGGACCCAAGTCAATCACCCAGTCGGCACACTTTACCACATCCATGTTATGTTCCACAACTATTATGGTATGGCCTCTTGATATCAAAGCATTGAAAGAATCCATCAATTTGTTTATATCATGGAAATGCAACCCGGTTGTCGGTTCATCAAAAATGAACAAGATGGAATCATTACTATTCTCTTTTGCCAAAAAGGAAGCTAGCTTTACACGCTGGCTTTCTCCCCCCGACAATGTACTGCTGCTTTGTCCCAACTGCACATAAGACAAGCCAACCGCTTTAAGTGGCATCAATTTATCTGCAATCCTTTTTGCAGAGGGTTCTTTTTGTGCAGAGAAAAAGTCAATGGCTTCATCAACCCGCATGTTGAGCACATCATTTATATCATATCCCTTGTATTTCACTTCCAGGATATCTGGCTTGAACCTTTTACCATTGCAAGATTCACACACCATCTGCACATCTGCCATGAACTGCATCTCAATCTTGATCACACCCTCACCCTGACATTCGGGGCACCTGCCACCATCAATGTTGAATGAAAAGTGAGAGTGGCCATACTTGTTTGCCTTGGCATAAGGCTGATCCGAATAAAGACGCCGGATTTCGTCATAAACCTTAAGATAGGTAGCCGGGTTCGACCGCGTGGATTTTCCTATTGGATTCTGATCTACATATTCAACGGCAGTAATCTTTGACAAATCTCCTGAAAGCTCCCTGTGAAGCCCCGGCTTATCCCCAAACTGGCTTATTTTCCTGTTCAGAGCAGGATACAAGATATCCTTTACCAATGTTGATTTCCCGGAGCCACTCACCCCTGTTACTGCAGTGAAAACCTTCAATGGAAAAGCGACGTCCACATCTTTAAGATTGTTTTCGGCAGCACCCTTCAAAACAATACTACCAGATCCCTCCCTTCTTGATTTTGGAACCGCAATCTTTTTGAATCCGTTCAAATATTGTATGGTCAGACTTTTACTTCCACTATCACTGTTATATAAATCATCCGGTGTTCCCTTGAACACTACCTCGCCACCATATGAACCAGCCAAAGGACCAATATCAATGATCAAATCTGCAGATTTCATGATTTCTTGGTCATGTTCCACAATCAGCACGGTATTTCCCAAATCCCTCAACTCCTTGAGCACACCTATCAATTGAAGTGTATCCCTGGGGTGCAGCCCGATGCTTGGCTCATCCAGGATATACAAGGAGCCAACAAGGCTGCTTCCAATGGAACTAACCAAATTTATCCTCTGGCTCTCTCCTCCGCTCAAACTTCTGGACTCCCTGTTTAGGGTAAGGTATGGCAATCCTACATCCATCATACAAGAGAGCCTTCCTCTCAACTCCTTCAAAGCCCTGCCGGCAACCTTGGCATCATACTCATCAAGTTCAATATCCCTCACAAAACCATATAGCTCCTCTATGCTCATCTCCATCAACTGGGAAATATCCTTTCCCCCGACCTTTACATAAAGAGCCTCTTTCCTGAGCCGTTTGCCTTTACACTCCGGACAAGTAGTCTTTCCGGAATAACGACTGAGCATGAACCTGAACTGTATCTTGTATTTGTTCTCTTCAATAATATCAAAGAACCTGTCTATCCCGGTAAAATAACCATTGCCTTTCCATAAAATCTTTTTCTCTTCTTCACTTAAATCCCTGTAAGGTTTATGTATAGGAAAATCAAACTTATGAGAAGAATCTATTAGTTCCCTGTAAAACGATTTCATGGTTTCCCCTCTCCAACACGCCACCGCCTCCTGGTATATGCTTAGGTTTGGATCAGGAACCACCAAACTCTCATCAATCCCTATAACCTTACCATATCCAGAACAAACCGGACAAGCCCCCAAGGGATTGTTGTAACTGAACAGATGCTCACTTGGTTCTTCAAAAGAGATCCCGTCCCTTTCAAACAAAGAAGAGAACACTCTCATTTCAAACAGACTATCTTTTTGGTGTGCAATATAAATGCTTTCCTTTTCACTGCCCAATCCTTTCTTTACAGAAAAGGCTGTCTCCAACGAATCTGACAAACGATTCCAGCACTCCTCGTCTTTAGTATTGATTATCCTGTCAATCAACAAATACAAATTACCTTGGGCACTCTTTTCTCCAGACATGTAATTTTCAATCCTGTCACTTTGCCCATCCATCCATAGCCTGGAAAAACCCTCCTCTTTAAGAGCCAGCAGCATTTCGGTCTTGTTGTCTTGTTCCTGCCACGACAAAGGAGCCAATATATATACCGTTTCACCTTGGGGCAGGGAAAAAACATAATCTATTATGTCTGGGATCCTGTCCCTCTTTACCTGCTCACCCGAAACCGGAGAATATGTTTTGCCAATCCTTGCAAAAAGCAACCTCATGTATTCATATATCTCTGTTGTGGTGCCGACAGTAGACCTGGGATTCCTTGTGTTTACCTTTTGTTCAATTGCTATTGCGGGTGGAATTCCCGAAATTTCATCGGCATCTGGCTTTGTCATCCTTCCCAGGAACTGCCTTGCAAAGGAAGACAGGCTCTCTACAAACCTTCTTTGGCCCTCTGCAAAAATTGTATCAAATGCCAAAGTAGATTTTCCGGAACCAGATATTCCTGTCAAAACAACAAGCTTACCTCTGGGTATCTCTACATCCAGATTTTTCAGGTTATTGAGCCTGGCTCCTTTTACAACAATATTTTCAGACATTTGCAATCCTGTTTACAGATTTGACCCCTTTCAGTTTCTTAAGGTTGAATATCAGCTTATCCAATTGCTGGTTGTTTGTAACGGCAACCTGCATCCTGGCCTCCAACCTCCCTTTTGTTTCCGATATGGAAAAGTTGCGCAAAGATAGTCCAAGCGAATTTACAATCTCCATGATTTGGCCCGCACTGGTTGCCTCACCATATCCGCTTATCTTCAAAGATGCCTGGAAATGATTGCCCTGGACACTCTCCCTCCATTTTACCTTTTGTATCCTGTACGGATAGTTTTCTATCAACCGGGCAGCATTTGGACAGCTCATCCTGTGGATTTTAACTCCCTCCTTGATTGTCACAAAACCAAACACTTCATCACCCATGATAGGATTGCAACATTTTGCAAGTTTGAACCCAATGTTGCCAACCTTTTCATCTATCACAAGGTAGTCTTTCCCGGAAGATACAACCGGTTTGGTTTGTTTTGCAGAAACAACCGGGAGCTGATCCCTGGAGTCAGGCAAACTATCATTTTCCCTGGCAGCCAGCACCCCTTTTATTGCAGAGATATCCACCTCTTCCCGGGCCAGAGCTGTGTAAAACTCACCTGCTGTTTTAAATTTGTAATGCTTCAACAAGAAAACCACAAGCTCATCGTTAAAGCTGTATTTCCAGTTGTTTACCCTTCTCTCAAGAAGTTCCCTGCCTTCAATGGCCCGTTTGCTCTCCTCTTCCTTAACCTTTTGCTTTATCTTGGCCCTTGCCTTTGAAGATACTACATAATTCAGCCAATCCAGTGTAGGCTTCTGGTTTTTGTTGCTCATAACCTCCACCACATCTCCGGTATGAAGTTTGTCCCTTATGGAGGCAGGTTTTCCATTTATCTTTGCACCTGAGCACTTTGTCCCTAAATTTGTATGAATATCAAAGGCAAAGTCAAGCACCGAGGATCCGGCGGACAACCTTCTCAAATCACCATCGGGTGTAAAAACAAAAATTTCTCCCAAAGAGAGATCTACCTCTTTATGCGCATCTGCAATGTTGCCTTTTTCCAGCAAATCCTTAACCCTTCCAAGCCACACAGAGAGTCCCTGCTCACTCTTAACTCCTTTGTAAGCCCAGTGGGCAGCATAACCGTTTTCTGCAATATCATCCATCCTTGCACTCCTTATCTGCACCTCCACTACATTGCCCTCCTTTGTAAAAACGGTTGTGTGCAAAGATTCATACCCATTTTCCTTAGGAACAGTTATCCAGTCCCTTAGTCGTTTTGTATCCGGTGTATAATTGCCTGTCACAATTGAATAGACTTTCCAGCACAGCTCCTTTTCCCTTTCTGGTGCAGAATCAATGATTATCCTTATTGCAAACACATCTGCCACTGATTCAAATCCAATCTGTTGTTTTTGCATCTTCCGGTATATGGAGTATGCAGTTTTGGTACGACTTTTAAGTTGGTACTTGATATGTGCCTTTTTCAAATCCAGTTCTATGGGCTTTACAAAAAGGTCTGTCAACCTTTTCCTTTCTTGTTCACCGGCTTTGAGTTTGTTCGCAATCAACCTGTAATTTTCGGGATCGGTGTAACGGAACGAAAGATCTTCCATCTCACTTTTTATGTTGTACAAACCCAACTGGTGCGCCAAAGGAGCATAAAGCAAAAGAGTCTCAGTTGCTTTTTTGAGTTGTCCCGATTTGTTGAAATATTCGAGATTGCGCATCACCTCCAGACGGTCCGCCAACTTGATCAACGTTACCCTGGGGTCACGCGAGTAACTCACTATCAGCTTACGGTAATTCTCTGCCTGCAAACCTGTATCCTTGGGTTTGATGCCGGAAATCTTGTTCAAACTCTCTGCCATATTGATAACCTCTGCAGAAAAGCTCTTCTTGTTCAAATCCAACACACTTTTATCTACCCTGGACGATTCGTGCAAAAAGAAAGCAGCGACTGCAGGCATAAAAAGTCCCAATTCCATCACTATAATCTCAGAAACTGCAATCACATGATTCAAAAAAGGAGAGCCATCACTTCTTTTGACTCCTTCCAATTGTTCCTTGGCAATATCAAATGCCAACCTTACCTCATTTCTCTCTTTTTCCGGAGAAGATTCATAGGCCTTCTCCATTTTAACGGAAAACATTGTTATCTCTTTATTCTGGTTAAATTTTCTCTGCAAGCTTCTTGAGAGCCTGCATCTCATCCCTGAATTTGGCAGCCCTCATAAAATCCAAATCGGCAGCAGCACTCTCCATCTGGAGTTTGGCAGCATGTATTGCCTTTTGCAATTGTCCGGGATTGAACTTTGCCATTACGGGATCCAAAAGCAACGGGTTCTGCTCTTGCTCTTCTGCTTGGTAATCCCTTGCCCGCCCAAGTACATTACGGACCTGTTTAACAATTTGACGTGGAATTATGTTGTGCAAAGAGTTGTAACCTTGTTGTTTTTTCCTTCTTCTTTCTGTCTCTTCAATTGTCCTCTGCATAGATCCTGTTATATTGTCTGCATACATGATCACCCTGCCGTCAACATTCCTTGCAGCCCTTCCTGCAGTTTGTGTCAAAGACCTTTCACTCCTCAAGAAACCCTCTTTGTCTGCATCCAGTATAGCCACAAGGGATACCTGAGGCAAGTCCAGACCTTCCCTTAAAAGATTCACCCCAATCAAAACATCAAACCTGCCTTGCTGGAAATCTTCCAGAATTTCCACCCTCTCCAATGTATCAACATCGGAATGGATGTACCTGCACCTGACCTCCACCGCAGAAAAATATTTGTCCAACTCCTCTGCCATCCTTTTTGTAAGGGTCGTCACCAAAACCCTCTCATCCTTGGCTGTCCTTATCCTTATCTCTTCCAGCAAATCATCAATCTGCCCCTCTGTTGGCCTTACCTCTATAGGAGGATCCAACAACCCGGTAGGCCTGACTACCTGCTCTACTATCAAACCCTCCGAAACGGCCAGCTCGTAATCTGCAGGAGTGGCGCTAACAAAAATCCTTTGACCTAAAATTGCTTCGAATTCATCAAATTTAAGAGGTCTGTTATCTGCAGCTGCAGGCAATCTGAAACCATAGTTTATAAGAGTCTCTTTCCTGGAGCGATCTCCTCCGAACATTGCCCTCACCTGAGGAATAGTGACATGGCTCTCGTCTACAAAAGTTATGAAATCCGATGGAAAATAATCGATAAGGCAAAAAGGCCTCATTCCAGGTTTACGGCCATCAAAGTATCTGGAATAATTCTCAATTCCGGGACAATAACCAATCTCCTTGATCATTTCCAAATCGTACTCAACCCTCTGTTTGAGCCTTTTTGCCTCCAAATGTTTCCCAATCTCTTTCAAATAAGTTGTTTGAGAAACCAAATCGTCCTGGATCAAAGAGATAGCGCTTTTCATCCGATCTTTGGTGGTTACAAAAATATTTGCCGGATAGATGGATATCTCTTCAAGTTCAGATAAAAACCCTCCATTCAATGGCTCAAACAGTTCTATTGTTTCAATTTCATCACCAAAGAAAATAACCCTGACTGCAGAATCTGAATAAGCGGGATAGATATCTACAGAATCTCCTTTTACCCTGAAGACACCCCTTTTGAACTCTGCTTCGTTCCTGGAATAAAGGCTATCAACCAAAGCATACAGCAACTTGCTCCTGGAAACATTCTCCCCTTTGTGCAACTGGATTGTGTTGGCATGGAAATCCTCTGGGTTTCCGATACCATATAGACATGAAACACTTGATATTACAATAACATCTTTCCTACCGGACAAAAGTGCGCTGGAGGCAGACAGTCTCAGTTTTTCAATCTCGTCGTTAATGCTAAGGTCCTTTTCAATATATGTATCAGAAACCGGCAAGTAGGCCTCGGGCTGGTAATAATCGTAGTACGATACAAAATATTCAACCGCATTATCTGGGAAAAATGAACGGAACTCACCATATAGTTGGGCAGCAAGTGTCTTATTATGGCTTAGTATCAGTGCCGGCCTCTGTAACTTTTCAATTACATTGGCCATTGTGAATGTCTTTCCGGAACCGGTCACTCCCAGCAAAGTTGCAGCATTGACCCCCTGCTCCATGTATCTAGAAAGCAAGTCAATAGCTTCTGGTTGGTCTCCAGTTGGTTTGTATTTCGAAGATAGCTTGAATTCCATTATATGAATTAAAAAACAACCATATCTATTTCAAGGATTCCCTTACATCACCTATGTAATCTTCCAGTCCCGCTGCTACCTTTTCCATCATATCCCTGCGGAATTCAGGCGAAGCCAACAACTCCTCATCGGGTAGCGAACTCATGAAAAGGGTCTCTACCAAAACGGTTGGGAAATCGGTTGGAGCATTCAAAGAAAAGTTGAAGTTGCCAATCAATCCGAATTCTCCCACATTCAGTTCCATCAACCTGTCCAAAATACCCTTTGCCAAAGGCCTGTACTCTATATGCCTGTAATATGTACTGGTGCCCATTGGCTGCAACGGGTTGCCACCAGCATTGCAATGTACGGAAACCATAATGTCAATATTTGCATTGCGGAAAATATCTACCCTCTCCTGCATGGAAACATCAATATCCTCACTCCTGCTCAAAACAACCTTTCCACCGTTGCGTTCTATCAACTCTTTAAGTGACAATACCATATCCAAGTTCAAGTCTTTCTCCTTGATCCCTGACGGACTCACAGCTCCGGATGACGTTCCACCATGACCCGCATCCAAACCTATAGTCAGACCGGCAAAAGGTCTCTTTGAACGTGAGTACAATACTTCCGGTGTGTTCTTGATGGAAATTTCCAAGCCATTACCAACGTAATCCACATTGTAACCCCAGCTGAATTTCTCTTTCAAACCAATCACAACCTGGAGTACATCAGAAGAGATTTGGTTAAGGTGGACATAATCTATAGATTTTAAATTCCTGTATTGTGTGATCCAATTGGAATTGTTAACGGTACCATGTATTTCAACAACCAATTGGTTCGGTTGGGGGTTTCTGTATATTATGTAAGGTTGGCGGTTTTCCAAAGCAATCCTGACCTTGTCATATTTACCGGAATTGACTACACTCCAGGAACTGGATACAGAAAAAGCAGGCATCTCCCCAACCGGAAGCAAATCTGCATAATGACTTGGCAAATATGCACTCCTGTTGTCAGACAGCTTTACTTTGTAAAGGTTCCCCTCTACTCCCAGCAACTCCATTTTTATCCCCTCTGCAAGAAAATTCATTTTGGCTCCACCCAAACGATCGCCCCCTGGGCTGGAGTTGAAATAGGCCCCTTTTTTGGTAACCACAACAGGATATTTGAAAAAAGGAACATCCCTTACCTCTTGCAACGATGACTGTTTGTAATAAACAGAAAAACTATCCGTCATCTCTTCAGATCCGGAATAAACCTTGATTTCCACTGGATTGTCTCCCTCCTGCAACATCATCTGGGTTCCAAAAGAACCAGTGGAATACTGTTTGACTTTCATTCCGTTGATAAAGATCTCTGCTCCCAATGGTGCTACTCCAATTATGAAATGGCTCCTGCTATTGACCGTGTCGGTTTTTCCCCTTACAATTTTGAACCTAAGGTTATCCTGTGCAAAACTATTATAAGACATTAACAATGTTATTGCTAATGAGAATAGTGTTTTAAATTTTCTTTTCATGGCTTGAAATTTGCTATTAATGGGTTATCTAATATTGGAAAAGCTTTGCTAAATTTGCACCATGGTACAAACAGAGCTTACAAATTTAAACAAAATTATGGGAAGTAAAGTTTCGGAAAAATCTCTTTTCCCCGGCATATTCATAATGCTGGGTCTGATTTTCCTTGGTGTTTTCATCAAGAGTGCTGTAATTTCATTCAAGTCATACGACCGTGTGGTAAATGTCAAAGGGCTGGCAGAGATGGAAGTTGCGGCAAACAAAGTAGTATGGCCGGTGGTGTACAAAGAGATCGGAAACGACCTCTCTACACTTTACAAGGAGATTAACAACAAAAATGGAAAAATCATCTCTTATTTGGAATCCAAAGGACTTGACGCAACCGAAATCAGCATTTCTGCACCCTCTATCATAGATATGAACGCAGAGAGGTACCAAAGCCAAAATGTAACATACCGGTACAATATTACCAGTGTGATTACCGTAACATCAGACAAAGTCGACCTGGTACGGGAAATAATTTCCGGACAATCGGAATTGCTGGCCCATGGCGTAGCTTTGCTGGACGGGGACTACCAATACCAAACCAGGTACCTGTACACTTTGTTGAACGATATCAAACCAACAATGATAGAAGAGGCAACCAAAAACGCTCGAGCCTCTGCAGAAAAATTCGCAAAAGACTCAAACAGCAAACTGGGCAAAATCAAAAGAGCAAGCCAAGGGCAATTCTCGATTTCAGACAGGGATGCCAACACTCCTCATATCAAGACGGTAAGAGTGGTGAGCACAATAGAATATATGCTACGCGACTAACAAGGAAAGTAATAGACATAAGTAATAAATTTCAATTAACATCTAACATTAATCAATTATGGAAATTTGTAATGTACACGCCCGTGAGATCCTGGATTCACGTGGAAACCCAACCATCGAAGTAGACGTTCACCTTCTTTCTGGTGCATTCGGCAGAGCAGCCGTACCATCAGGAGCCTCTACCGGAGTAAACGAAGCCCTTGAGCTAAGGGATGGTGACAAGTCTCGTTACATGGGAAAAGGTGTTCAACAAGCAGTGAAAAATGTAAATGAGGTTATCGCACCAGCCATCATGGGAATGAGTGCTCTTAACCAAACACAAATAGATAAGTTTTTGCTTGAGCTTGACGGAACCCCTACAAAATCAAAATTAGGAGCTAATGCACTATTGGGTGTATCGTTGGCTGTGGCAAGGGCTGCTGCAAACTACCTGCAGATACCTCTATACCGTTACATAGGAGGCACAAACGCCGTAACCCTTCCTGTACCAATGATGAACATTATCAACGGTGGTTCACACTCCGATGCTCCAATTGCATTCCAGGAGTTTATGATCCGCCCTGTAGGAGCACCTAGTTTCAAAGAGGCCCTGAGGATGGGAGCAGAAGTTTTCCACAACCTTAAGAAAATATTCCACGACAGGGGACTTAGCACGGCAGTTGGTGACGAGGGTGGTTTTGCCCCGGCACTCAACGGAACAGAAGACGCATTGGATTCAATCATTGCAGCAATCAAAAAAGCTGGGTACGAACCTAAAAAAGACATCACAATTGCACTTGACTGTGCTGCCAGTGAATTCTACAAAGATGGCATTTACGACTACTCAAAGTTTGAAGGACCAAACGGAGCTAAAAGAGATGCCAAGGCTCAAGTTGAATTCCTTAAGGAACTTGCTACAAAATACCCTATAGACTCCATAGAAGACGGTATGGATGAACAAGATTGGGATGGATGGAAACTACTCACAGACGAGCTTGGCTCAAAAATACAGCTGGTTGGTGACGACCTTTTTGTGACCAATGTACAGTTCCTGAAAAAAGGAATAGATACAGGTTGTGCAAACTCAATCCTAATCAAGGTAAACCAGATTGGAACACTTACCGAAACCCTGGATGCAATAGAAATGGCACACAGGAACAAATATACATCGGTAACATCACACCGCTCCGGAGAAACCGAAGATTCCACAATTGCTGACATTGCGGTTGCCACAAATTCAGGACAAATCAAAACCGGCTCACTCAGCCGTTCCGACCGTATGGCAAAATACAACCAGCTTCTCCGTATAGAAGAAGAACTTGGAGACCTTGCAAAATACGGAAGGTAAATTTCAATTAAGATAAAAAATTATCTTTGGTTATATCAAAACGCAAGCTATTATTCAACAATGGCTTGCGTTTTTTATTATCTTTGGCCTGCAATAATAATCTTAACCAAATGAAAAACATAACACTCATTTACCTGTTTCTGTTCGCAACACAAACAATACTCTCTTGCAACGGATCCAATGCCGGCAAACAAGAGAAACAAGATACTGCCTTTACTCAGAAGTTCCTCACACATTACGAAAACAACAACTTCAACAAGACACCCCGGTTTGCAGAAACAGTTGAATACTGCAAGCTGCTGGCACAAAACTCCCGCAAAGTAAACTTCATCTCTGCTGGAAAATCCCCCCAGGGAAGGGATATTCCACTAATCATCCTGGACAAGGATGGTTTAAAAGACCCAGAAAAGATAAGAGAGAAAGGACGTTCGGTAATATTGGCAGAAGCCGCAATCCACGCAGGAGAACCCGATGGAAAGGATGCTGGTCTTATGCTTGTCAGGGATATAGCAATTTTCGATAAATATCCTGGCATTCTGGACAGTGTATCCCTTCTTTTCATTCCAGTAATCAACCCTGACGGCCATGAAGATTTTGGCACCCATTACAGGATCAACCAAAACGGACCAGAAGAGGTTGGCTCCAGGTTCACTGCGCAACGTTACAACATGAATCGTGATTTCATAAAGGCAGATGCTCCTGAAACACGAGCATTCCTTAAGTTGTACAACAACTGGATGCCAGAGCTTTTCATAGACATTCATGTGACCAACGGAGCCGATTTCCAGTATGTAAGTACATATGGCCTGGATCAGTGCGGTTACCTTGCACCTGCAATGCACCAATGGAGCAAACAGATTTACGAAAAAGAACTTAACATAAAGATGGAGCAGTCCGGATACCCCATATTCCCATACCTTGAATACACTAGTTACAGGGATTCCTCTTCTGTATTGCTACCTTCAAATTTCGCCCCCCAATACTCAAACGGATATGCATATGCCAACAACCGGATTGGTCTGTTGGTAGAGAACCATATATACAAACCATACAAAGAGAGGGTGCAGGCAGCCTACCAGATTTTGCTCCATTCACTTGAAATAATCGGGCAAAACAACCACTCCCTAAAGGAGAGTGTAGCAATAGCAGATGAATACTCCTCCCGCATCAACTTCCGTAAGGACTCCATAACACTCAATTATATACATGATTCCACCAAATTTCAAATGGTAGATTTCCTTGCATGGCAACCAAAAAGTGAGATGAGTGAGATGAGCGGCGCACAATGGACCTATTCAAACAGGAGTGCCCCTGTCACTTACAAAATGCCATATGTAAATAACTACAAAGAAGAGGACAAGATAGGAGTACCTGTTGCCTATATTATACCTCAAGAGCAACTCCAAACCATAGAGCTGCTGGATATACACTCAATCCAATACAGCAGGTTGGAAAAAGACACAACCATTCAACTGGCAACCTACAGGTTCCATGATCCCAAATGGTCAACAAGACCATACGAAGGAAGGATCACCCTGGAAACAAACTATACAAAACAAGACGAAATTGTAAAATGCAGCAAAGGAGATATTTATGTTTCCACCTCACAGCCAAAGATAAAGGTTATCACTCATATGCTTGAGCCAAAATCATCTACATCCCTTGTATACTGGGGTTTCTACAACTCATATGTGGCACCTCCGACGGAATTCTGGATTAGCCTCAACTACATGGAGGTCAAAGGACGGGAGATGATGGAAAAGGATCCTGAGCTAAAGGCAGAGTTTGAAAAGAAGAAAATGGAAGACAAAGCATTCGCATCAAACCCAAAAGCAATCCTTCAATTCTTCATGGACAAGGTGCGCGCCGGAATAGAGGTAAATGCAAACCAATATCCGGTATACCGCCTAGAGAAGTAAATCTGCAATGGTGAAAGTTGCAAAAACAACAGATGCTATACCGTTTGATGTGAAAAAAGCGGCATTTACCCGGCTCAAATCCTTGGAAGAGACAATCAAATGTTGCCAAACCAAGAAAGCAGAAAAGAGCAGCGAACCCGCAATGTATATCCAACCTAAAAGGTTATCACTATTGTTTACAGATATATAAAACAATACTAAAAAAGGTAAAACCATTATATGCCCTGCCCACGAAATACGCAGGGCATTTTTGATTCCAAACAAACAAGGAACAGAATGCAGTTTGTTTGCCTTATCAAATTTTTCATCTTCAAGAGAATAAATAATATCAAACCCACTTACCCAAAAAAGGACAAGAACAGATAACAAAACCGGAGCTAAATGGAAACTCCCGGAAACAGCAATGAACGCACCGGTAGGAGCAATAGCAAGGGCAACACCAAGCACGTAATGGCTCAAAGCAGATATCCTCTTCATATAGCTGTAACCCAACAAAACTGCCAAAGTGGGAAAAGCCAGGATAAAAGCAAGGTCATTGATAAAAAAAGCAGCTAATAAAAAAAGAAGTGAGTTTATGGCTACAAACACAAGTGCCCCCTTTGCAGAGATTACGCCGGCAGGTATCTCCCTTTTGCTGGTGCGTGGGTTTTTAGCATCCACGTCCCTGTCAAGGAACCTGTTGAAACCCATGGCAGCATTACGGGCTGTAACCATTGCCAACAGAACAAGCAATAACAACCAAACAGAAAAGATATCCCCGGTGATTGTCAAAGCCAAAACAAAACCTGTCAAGGCAAAAGGCATGGCAAAAAGAGTGTGTGAAAATTTTACCAAAGAGACAAAATTTTTCACTCCAGGTTTAATATGTTCCATACAAACTATCTCAACGAAGCACCGAACCTCTGTGCAAAGGTATCCAGCAACCTCTTCATAACGTCTTCCACTGCCTTGTCTGTCAGTGTCTTATTTAAATCCTGAAGAGTGAAGCTGACAGCATATTGTTTTTTGCCCTCAGGTATCTTGTCTCCCCTGTACACATCAAACAAAACCACATTCTTAAGAAGCTTCTTCTCAGTAGCAAAAGCACTTTTCCTTATCTCTGCATAGGATACCCCCTCATCCAGCAACAATGCCAAATCCCTTGTTACCGAAGGAAACTTAGGCATTTCACTATAAAGGACCTTTTGTTTGCGCAACTGTTTGAATATAATATCCCAGTTAAGTTCCGCCGCAAAAACCGGTTGCTTGACATCAAACTGCTTTGCCAAGTCCTTGCGTACTGTACCCATCACTCCTATCTCCTTTCCTTTTGCTGCTGACGGGTTACTGTTTTTTGTTAATATAGAAATCCCTTCGGAAAAAAGATCAGAAGGAGCTGGTTCGTAATCGTATTCATTCAAATCCAACCCAAACCTTTTCAATAATGCCTCAACGTAACCTTTAAGTGCAAAGTAGTTTCCTGCTGGGCGCTTACCTCTCCAGTACTGCGATCCTTGCCCGGTCACAAACAAAGATAGCCTGGAACTTTCTTTATATGCTTTAAGCTTTCCTGAATCTCCGTTGCCGGCATCTGTGGTATTTGAAGAAGGAGCTGATTGTTCAAACGAATAGACATTTCCAAACTCATATAGTTTGAGATCGGTATGTTGCCTGTTTATATTGTATGCAATAACCTCCAAACCATTCAGTAGAAGAGTCTGACGCATCGCATCCAAATCCGAACTCAAAGGGTTCAACAGCATAACCAGCTTCTCTTTAGGGAATGATTCCAATTTTGAATAATAGTCACTTTTGGTCAACGAGTTGTTCATGGTCTCATAAAACCCATTATCTGTCAGCAAATTAGCAGCAACAGAGCGAACCCTCTCCATGTCTGGTTTGGACCCCGGAGCCAAAGAGGCACTCATCCTTTGTGGCAGTTCTATATTGTTGTATCCATAAATCCTTAGTATATCCTCCACCACATCACATTCCCGGGTCACATCCACCCTGTAACGAGGTACAGATACCGTAGCTCCCTTTCCGTCACTAGAGAGGATATCAAATTCCAAAAGTTTCAAAAGAGACTCTATCTTGTCAAATCCAATCTCCTTTCCCATCAATTTCTCCATCCTTGGATACTCCAGCTCTATCTGTGCTTTTGGGGGTATATCACCATTAAATTCCACAATTTGCCCACAAACCTTTGCCCCGCACAAAAGGTTCAACATTATGGCAGCCCTTTTAAGGGCATACTCTACATTATCCGCATCTGCTCCCCTCTCAAAACGGAAAGACGCATCTGTCTTCAGGTTGTGGCGTTTTGAACTTTTACGTATAGAGACCGGATTGAAATAGGCGCTTTCAAGGAAAACGGATGTTGTGGACTCGGTGACCCCTGAGTTGTTTCCACCAAACACTCCGGCAATACACATCGGCTTGGAATTGTCACAAATCATCAAATCATCCGAACTCATCTTACGTTCAACCTCATCCAAGGTTACAAACACCTCACCCTCAACAGCCCTTCTGACAACCACCTTTCCTCCATCAATCTTTTCGTAATCAAAAGCATGCAGAGGATGGCCGGTTTCATGTAAAACAAAATTAGTAACATCCACCACATTGTTGATTGGTCTCAAACCTATGGCCCTGAGTGAATTTTGCAACCACTCAGGAGATGGGGCTACCTTCACATTGTCCAGGGTCAGCCCAAAGTATTTGGGAGCTCCATCCTTTGCCACAACATCAAGTTCTGCAGCTTTCAACCTGTCCGATTTTGGCAGAGCATCAAATTGGTCAATCTCCGGAATTTCAAATTTGCATGCAATGCCATTGAATTTAAGGTAAGCATTCAAATCCCTGGCAACCCCAATATGGGATGCAGCATCTATCCTGTTTGGAGTCAGTCCAATTTCAAATATAGTGTCACTTTCCAGTTTCAGGTACTCCTTTGCATCTATACCCACAGGTGTATCAGATGGCAGTACCATTATACCTTCATGTGAGGTTCCAATTCCCAATTCATCTTCTGCACAAATCATCCCCATACTCTCCTCTCCTCTTATCTTGGACCTTTTTATCTTTAGAACCTCTCCGTTGGAAAAAGTAAGCACACTGCCCACAGTAGCCACCAAAACCTTTTGACCGGCAGCAACATTGGGAGCACCGCAAACTATATTCAGCAGCTCTCCTGTGCCCACATTTACCTTTGTAACGCTAAGTTTGTCTGCACCCGGATGTTTGGCACACTCTACCACCTCTCCTGTAAAGACTCCTGCCAGGCCACCGGGAACCTGCTCTGCAGACTCCGATGCCTCTACCTCCAAACCTATGGATGTCAGTATCTCCTCTATTTTCTCAATTGATATATCTGTTTCTAAATACCTTTTTAACCAGTTGTATGAAATCTTCATTGGAAATGTTGTTTATGTTATAGTATTATATTGACCATGTACTAATGCACCCACTTTGTTTGGTTACTCAAACAGAGAACCTACAAACTCCTTTTTGTCGAATAACTGCAAATCTTCTATCTTTTCTCCTACACCTATGAATTTCACAGGGATCCTGAACTGATCGGATATACCTATCACCACCCCGCCTTTTGCAGTCCCATCCAATTTTGTAACAGCCAAAGCTGTAACATCAGTTGCCTTGGTAAACTCCCTGGCTTGCAGGTAGGCATTCTGTCCTGTAGATCCATCCAGCACCAAAAGCACCTCATGCGGAGCATCTGGGATTACCTTACCCATTACATTGCGGATTTTGGTAAGTTCGTTCATAAGGTTCACCTTATTGTGCAACCTGCCTGCAGTATCAATCAGCACTACATCTGCTCCTATGGACTTTGCGTTTGAGACTGCATCAAAAGCGACCGAAGCCGGGTCTGCTCCCATTTTTTGTTTCACTATGGGAACGCCAGCCCTTTCACTCCAAACAACCAGCTGTTCTACCGCAGCTGCCCTGAAAGTATCGGCCGCTCCCAGCACAACACTTTTACCGGAATCCTTTAACCTTGCAGCCAATTTCCCTATTGTGGTTGTTTTTCCCACTCCGTTAACACCAACTACCATTATGACATATGGTTTTTTGGAAAAATCGAATGGTTCCGGATTTACTCCATCATTATCCGATATATCCAACAACTCCTCTATCACACCCCTCAAGATGGAATTGAGCTCCGCAGCATTCATGAACTTATCCTTTGCAACCCTCTCTTCCAGTTTGTCTATTATCCTAAGGGTGGTTTCAACTCCAATGTCAGAAGCAATCAAGGCCTCTTCTATGTTGTCAAGTGTAGAGTCATCTACCTTTGATTTACCGGCCACAGCTCTGGTCAGTTTATCAAAAATACCGCTCTTGGTCTTTTGCAGACCCTCTTCCAATGCCCTCTTCTCTTCCTTTGATTTAGAGCCGAATAATCCAAATAGTGCCATAAGAATAAAATTAACTGACGAAGATACAAATAATGCCAAACTCCGCCAAAACAGAGTAACCCTTTATGCAAAAAGGCCAGTACAAATTAATGTACCAGCCCTTTAATCCTATTATTACAGCTTACTTCTTAGCGAAGAAATCTTTCACTCCGTCAACCGGAATCATTTCTTCCTTGAAAGAGTAAGAACCGCTACGGTCAGAACGATCCATACGGATACATTTCACTTTTGTCCTGCTTGAGCCTCTTACCCCACTAAAGGTAGCAACTACTTTCTTTGCCATTTTATTTCGTTTTTAATTATTCTTATTTGATCTCGCGATGAAGGGTTACCTTCTTGAGATATGGGTTGTATTTTTTACGCTCCAGGCGCTGGGTAGTATTTTTCTTGTTCTTGGTAGTTATATACCTGGACATTCCCGGAACACCACTTTCCCTTTGTTCGGTGCACTCCAGTATAACCTGTACCCTGTTACCTTTCTTTGCCATATTGTGTAATGTATTAAATCACGTTAACTAAACCTTTGGCCTTGGATTCTTTCAAAACTGCATTAAGGCCTTTCTTATTGATTGTGCGCATCCCTGCGGCAGAAACCTTAAGGTTTATGAACCTTTGTTCCTCTTCAAGCCAAAAACGTTTGTTTTGCAAATTTGGTGCAAATTCACGTTTGGTCCTGCGCTTAGAGTGAGAAACATTGTTCCCAATCATTCTTTTCTTTCCTGTAACTTGACAAACTCGTGCCATTTTATATCGTAGAATTTAATATTTTTTCAAGGGTTGCAAATATCGTGAATTTTTTTTTCTTATCCAAAATATTTACACAAATTTAAAAATCCTTTTCCATCTTATACTCTTTGGAAAAGCTTTGAACTGATTCTTAGAGAACCAAATCACTGAAGGAGATCCAACAACATGTGATTCAGGAACAAACCCCCAATAACGGGAATCCAGTGAATTATGCCTGTTGTCTCCCAGCATAAAATAATAGTCCATTTCAAATGTATAGCTTGCAGCCTCAGCTCCATTTATGAAGATCACACCATCCTTTACATAAAGGTCATTCCCTTCGTAAGACTCGATTATCCTTTGGTACAAAGGTAGATTGTCCAAAGAGAGG